>Ga0209673_1000022_pt1 | contig 413125 bp, 379 predicted proteins | sample AraplaCol_mMS_r2_2_FD_184274 | JGI IMG/M metagenome (GOLD analysis project Ga0209673, IMG submission 184274) | Arabidopsis root microbial communities from North Carolina, USA - plate scrape MF_Col_mMS_r2 (SPAdes) (version 3) | ecosystem: Host-associated > Plants > Roots > Endosphere | place... | reverse complement strand
GAGTGGCTTTGGACGTATAACCACGAACGGCCCAACATGGGCATTGGCGGCATCACACCCGCTCAGAAACTGAAAATGGCCGCGTGAATTCTACCGCTGAACCCCGCTAAAACGGGGAGGACTACCCATACTCTTGGCGAACCCGTCAGGGATTGAAGCCCGACGGATAGTTCTAGCTCGAGATCGGACTAGGGCTGGCGCCCTTGGCCCCGAGCGGCCGGTGGAGGTTACGTGTTGGCAGCTTTCTGGCAGGAGTGACCACGACTGAACTGCGCACTTCGTGCCTGCTGCCATCGCGGAAAGACGAGAGGATTACCAATCAAACACCGTCGGGAGGCACAAAGAAGCAGTTAACGCGGTATTTCCCTTCCTTCCCCATTCCCGCAGCTTCAGAACGGTCGTCTGTTGGCTGAAGGCAGATGTGATAGTTACGGTCGTGAGACGGAATCTCCTTTCCGTAGGGGATTACCAATAGCTGATTTCTGGTCACAAGATGATGGTCTCCCGGGTGAAGGTGAATTGAGAATCCGAACGGCCCTTTCGTGATGTCCGAACTCGGAATCGATTGGCAGTCACCATCGACATCGTTGCCATTGCAACAGGCGGGTGGGTAGGTCCAACCGCCAGCCGCCATGTGGGCATCGCTCGATGCGAACAGTCCCATCAATAAAACCGAAAAAGGCACTATAAGTGCTGTTACTGGTGAGGAAACCATGGACCGCCCCCAGCGTAGTCCTTCGGCTTAGTGAGCCAGTTGGATTGTGCGCTCAATTCATGGTGCATGGGAAGCAATAGTTTGCGTGAACGCCCGTGGTTTCGTTGGACCGGGAGTTGGTGGCAATTGCTACATAACACCGTAAATTTCCCGGAGAACAGGACCGGAAACCTGCCGCCGCAACCTCGAGATGAAATTGAATCGAACTCGGAAGAAAAATTCCTAAATCATTGAAAAATGATTCGTTTCGAGTCGGAACGAATCACCTTCGCACGTCTTTGAGTCGCGACTTAGTGATTCGGAGGATGCGTCCATGGCATCGGGACATCGCGCGCAGTGGAAGGGCTTCTTACGGTTTGGCGAGGTAAGCTGCGGCGTGGCGCTCTACACAGCCGCCAGCACATCCGAGCGAATCACGTTCAATACGATCAACGCGAAGACAGGCAATCGGGTCAACCGCGTGTTCATCGACAGCGAGACCGAAGAGCGCGTGGAGCGCGAGGCACAGACGAAGGGCTTCGAGATCGACAACGGGCAGTACATCATTATCGATCCCGAGGAAGTGGCCGCAACCATCCCGGAAAGCAACAAGACGCTCGAAGTGCAGGCGTTCATCCCCTGCAAGGAGATCGATGACATTTTCTTCGACAAGCCGTATTACCTCACGCCTGACAAGATGAACGCCGACGCCTTTGTCGCCCTCCGCGAGGCCATGAAGAATTCGAATGTCGTGGCAATCGCGCGTGCCGTCCTCTTCCGGCGAGTCCGGACGGTGCTCATTCGCCCGCACGGCAGGGGCTTGATCGCCACCACGCTCAACTACGACTACGAAGTTCGCTCCTCGAAAAAGGCTTTCGAAAAGATGCCGAAGTTGAAGATCGAAGGCGAGATGCTCGACCTCGCAAAGCACATCATTTCAACAAAGAGAGGCGAGTTCGATCCGGCGACGTTTGAGGACCGGTACGAAGCCGCGCTGGCTGAGCTCGTGAAGGCGAAGTTGGAAGGCAAGGCGCTTCCGAAGCCGAAGAAGGTCGAGATTTCGAAGCCCAACGATCTGCTGGCCGCCCTTCGCGAAAGTGCCGGGCTTCTCAAGGCTGGCACGGTCTCCGACAACAAACCGAAACGCACTGCCGCCAACGCCAATAAGGGCGCCGGTCGGGAGCGCGCCGCGCGCGGAGTGGCCTCGAAAGCCGCCTCTTCCGGGGCTGCTCCGCGGCGCAAGGCCAGCTAGGGAGATCGGTCATGGCTCCGAGTTATTACTGGAAGGGCTATCTTAAGCTGTCACTCGTCACCTGCCCCGTGGCGATGACCCCGGCGACTTCGGAATCCGAGAAGGTTCGCTTCCATACGCTGAATAAGGCGACTGGGAACCGAGTGGTTTCGCAGTACGTCGACTCCGTGACCGGAAAGCCCGTCAAGGACGAGAACGAGGCCAAGGGCTACGCGCGCGGCGAGAGCGACTATATTATCCTGACGGAAGACGATCTCGACCGGGTCGCACTGGACACGGTGAAGACGATCGACATCGAAAAGTTTGTGCCTGCCGACTCAATCGAGTGGACCTATCTCGAGAAGCCGCATTACCTCATGCCTGACGACCCGGTTGGCAATGAGGCGTTCGCCGTCATCCGCGATGCCATGAAGGCGGATAAGGTATTCGGCGTCTCGAAGCTGGTGATGGGTCGCCGCGAACGCGCCGTCATCCTGGAACCGCGTGATGAAGGCATCATTCTTTGGAGCCTGCGGTTTGGCGACGAGGTGCGGCCAGAGGATTCGTACTTCGAGGATATCAACGAAGAGGCGGACCCCGATCTCGTTCCTCTCGTCCAGAAGCTCATCAAGCAGAAGTCGGCGCACTGGTCGCCGGAGATGGCCAGCGATCCGATACAGGATGCCCTGCTGAAGCTCATCGAGGAGAAGAAGAAGCTTCTCAAGCCGAAGAAGGCGGCCAAGGGAAAGAAGGATCAGGCCGCTCCGGCTTCCAACGTGGTCAACATCATGGATGCGCTTCGCAAGAGCCTCGAGGCCGACCTCAAGAACAGGAAGGCGGGTTGACATGCATCTGGCGGATACGAGGATCGAGCACGAAGCTGGCGGTTGGAAGATCGATTTCATCGGAGATGACGGCGACGCCGTTTCTGTGAGGGTCGCCGACGAGCACGCAGTCAGCGCTGATGAAGCCCTCGAACAGGCGAAGGCCGTGATGGTGCAGTTAACGGCGTTCGGTACCCGAGGCGGTGGTCGAAGCGTGAACACCTACGATGCCGCGAGCAACGGGAATTTCGACGACGATCTGCCCGTGCTCGATACCCGGCACTGAGTCCACCACGGCAAGGACTGGCAGCCCGTTGACGGTCGCCCCATCCGATGCAATGTGCTCCAGTATGCCCAAGAAGACGAAAACGAAGAGCGATGATCTCGAACTGATCAGAGAGTGGTCGCTTCCCCTGGAGGCGACGCTCGGATCGGCTGTCAGAGTGAAGGGAATCCTCCAGGAAATCCGATCTCGACTTCCTCCCGCGGTCAGGAAGTCGCTGGATATGCAGTCAGGCGAGCTTACACTCGTCATGCCGGAAAATTCCAAGACTGCGTTTCGCGCGACCTCGTCGATTATCTCGGAATCGCTGCGGGGCGTCGCAGACCTTCCGATCATCCCGCGCGAGATCGAGGACATCCTGGGGATAACGGCTTCTGAAAGGAAGCGTTGGTTGGAGGACGGGCGTCTTCCAAGCGCTGGAACTCGAACAGTCAGGCTTCAGGGTCGAGCGCGGCGGATCACCTTCCACGTATTCGATCCGCGGGTTGTAGAGGATCTGCTCGATCGCGGGGCCGTGGATGAATGGCGCGAGGAAGACGCGGCGGCCAAAGCAGAAAACCGGAGGCGCGCCGCGTACCAGGCGAAGCTGACCCGTTCGCTGAAGAAACAAGACAAAGTCAAACAAGCTGATCCGAAAGTTGAAGACGCTGCGACCGGATTGAGCGGTTGGGACGAGTTCGGGAGCGAAGGCCTGCTTCGCTAATACGTCGAGCGCACTTCCGGCTCTGAACTCACTGTCCCAAGCGACGCTTCGCAGCCTTCTGCTTTTTTACGCAACCTTCAACGCCTTCCCGGTAGTCGCCGAATGCGTTCCTACAGAACTTGAAGATCGGATCCTCCGAAATCGCCTTGCGAGTAATTTCGGTGTTCTTTTGTCGTAGACGACCTTCTGCAGGGTCGCGCATTCTAGCGCCTCCTTCTTGGGTTTCTCAGTCGAGCAAACTCGCATGACGTTTCGCTTCCATTGCTCAGCGCTTCGACGGAAATCGGAAACCCTCGGCCAGCCTCTCGATGGAAAAAAGCATCGAGGATCAGGCCCGACGCCGAGACGTCTATTCCTTTACACCTCGAAGACGTTGTCCTTATGCGGGAGAGATGCGAGACAGGACTTCGTGACGGTCAACGGTCCAGTCGTCCGCTGGGCGCCTTGCGCGCCCGGACGTTACTCACCCTCTTCACCCGTCTTCGGAAAGAGATGAGTGACATTGGAACCAGGGGTCTGAACCCTCGCTGCCACCTTCTTAATGCCGGTGCTGCGTTCGCCAGCAGCTTGTACGACCGAGGCAAATCCATCGCGCTGCCTGTAGTAGTCGGGTTTTTCCGGAAGACTGAGATCAAAATCGGCAAGCAGTCGCTCGATGAGGTCCATCGCCTTCGCCGCGACCACCGCATAGCCCTCCTGGCGTCGCTCGAAAAAGCTGTCGAAGCCTGGACCGGAGAGATCAAGGTTATCCAACGCGTTTCCAAGATTCGTCACCCGGTTCGATAACCATAAAGCCTCGTGGAAGAGCTCGTCGCCGAGGAGGCTCAAATCTTCAGCCGGTGGAAGGATAAGGACCGGATCCGGTGTGTGGAAGACGAATTCGCCTTCGTTGACTGGGTTGAACTCAGGCGTATCGTGGACGGCAGCGTATGCCGTGCCGACAAAATCGTCCAATGCCAGAGCTGTCAGCATCGCCGCGCTGCGCGCTTTGGCTTTTGGGTTCCGCGCGCGTCCAGCACTCGTCCACCGCAGTGCGCTCGGTATAATTGTGCCGGCGGCGAAACAGCCAGCCCCAATCATCGCTCCGACTAGCATGATGCCCTGAGTTGTTTCGAAGAACTGCGTCAACACTTACCTCGTAGAGTTCGAGAAGCGATTTGCATCGGTCGCACGCAGGACGGAATCAGTACCGGCTATTGCAGTGTGCCTCGCTTGAAAGCGATTAGGAATGCTCTCCCGAAGATGAGATCTCGACAGAGTAGATTCAAGGTGTGTCCGTATCCCTATGCCCGATGACCCGCCGTCGAGCGACAAGACGATGGAAGTCAGCGATGCCGGAAGACGCCTTACCGCGTTGAACGCTCCGGGAAAACCATTCGACCGTAGTCCGAAAGCCCCCTTGAAGGCTGGATAAAGCCGATAGAGCGGAGCAATTCCAGGAAGACCGGGCCTGACGGATCAACCTCCATCCGACGCTTTCGGATGGAGATATACGTCAATCGAACTGCTCCTCGTGGCCGATTTGCTCCTGCACAGCGTCGCTGACATCGGGATCGTCCGCGGGATCGGGATCGGCGCTGGCGGCATCGTTCAGCGAATTTGCCGCTTCGATCAGCGCGACAACCATCTCCCGCGTCGCCCAACCAGCCTCGTTCCCCGATGCGATAATTTCCTCCAACACGTTTCGGGCCGCGGCCTTCGCTTCAACCAACCGATCCGCCGAGTCTTCACTGATCGGCGCCGGGAAGCGGAAGCCGACCGGTTCTGTCCATGGCTCGGTCAGAAGCCGTAGTTCGTCCCGACCGATGAATTCATCGGCGCTGGCCTCGCGATCCGGGTGTGATACGGAAATGTCCATCTCCTGCGGAAGCGAGAGCGCTTGTTTTGTGTTCATAATGCCTACGGGCACCTGTTTACCGCCATCGTTTGTCGCGGTCACTTCGACGATCTTCTTGTCCTCGGTCATGGGTGGGTCTCCTACCGAGGGCAAACTCATTGACTCACCTTCGGTTCCGGACGCGCGGCGTAAAGAAGTTTGCGAATAACCCCTTCAGGGCAGGCAATTAGTATAACAGGTTCTTCGACGTCGTGGTGGTAGACCTCCGAAGCTATCGACGAAATCCTGCGTGATGCCGCCGATGCCGGCAATTTCATCATGGATGGCGGCTAGCGCAAGTATTTCGCCAGGAGGCTCGAACCGATTGGCCCCGTCGCGCCATTCGTCTTGAAGCGCGGACATGATGTCGAAGCCCTCGGCAGCGGCTTCAACAAGGAATTGATCAAAATGGTCCGGCAACCCACAACAGCATCACTGTCACCAACCATCAGAATTCCACTCCCCGAGACTTTGATCGCCCAATACTATACTGATGGCACCTACTGAACGAACGGATATGGATTTGCGGGATCAGGATGGCCGCTTTTGCGCCTATGCCAACCCTGTGGCCCGCGGGTTCCTTCCTCGGGGACATTCGTACGCCTGCCGGCGCCCGAAACTCTTCACGACAGCCGACCGTCCGCCAGGGGCACACTAACACTAAGAAGCGGACATAAAGAGCTCTGGCCACCATGGTCAGGGCGGCAGCCAAGCCTGAGTTTTTCGCAAACCGCCAGCGCTTGTTCCGGCGGGGGGGGCGATGTCAACATAGCCCTGGCTCGTGGCTACGAAAGCCCGTATCCGCGGTTTTTATCGATGGGGTTCATATGACAACAGAAGCCGCCCAGATTAGTGCAACCCTGCTGTTGTTTGCCGCCATGATCGTGCCGTGGATCACGCGAAGATGGCCGCTCTGGGCGAGAGCCGCGTGGCGGGTGGCTGTGTTCATCGCTCTCACATATACGGTGCTGCAAATGGCAGGCTCGCCGCTTGCGCCGCAATTTGATGCCGCCCAGCCTGGCGACCGAGTGTGGCAGCAACTCATTGAGATCGGATGGTGGCTCGCTGCCGCCCAATGCGCGATCGGCATTGTCCGGTTGTTGGTGGTCTTCGAGACTAAGCCGCGAGAAACTCGGATCGTTTCCGATCTGATGGCTGGTGTCATCCATCTGCTGACGCTCTTCGCCGTTATCAATTTCGTCTTTGCCGTGCCGGTAGGTGGCCTTCTTGCCACCTCCGGCGTCATCGCGATCGTCTTGGGCCTGGCACTTCAGAGCAGCTTGTCGGACGTATTCTCCGGGGTCGCCGTTGGGACAGAGCGCCCGTATAGTCCAGGCGATCTGGTCTGGGTGGAAGGCGGGATCGAAGGCCGCGTCGTGCAGGTAAACTGGCGTTCCACACATATTGCCACGCTGAACGGGGACGTAGCGATCGTCCCTAATAGCGTGATGGCGAAGGCCCGTCTGGTAAACCACAGTTTGCCGACGAAAGTTCGCCGCGTGTCGATCACAGTGAAGGTCGCAGCAAACGAACGGCCCGATCGTTGCATGGCGGTCCTGAACGCGGCAGTCAAAACCTGCGTGTTGCTATCGGCGACGCCGCCTCCAAGCGTCGCCCGCAGCGAGCTTCAGGGCGACGGCGTTGCCTACGACATCAGCTTTACCATTCCCAGCATCGAAGTGTTCGTCGAGGCCCGCACCGAACTGCTAGGCCACATCCAATCCCATCTTCGCCACGCAGGCATTGCGCTCGCCGTTCCGGGCGTCCCGATCCAAGGGCGCTTGCAAGTTCCAACCGCAGTAACCCTCCTCGAGGAGTCAGACTGGTTCGGAGTCCTCGCCGATGCTGATCGAAGTCTCTTAGCGGACCAACTGGTCGAAGTGTGGTTCGCCGCTGGGGACCAGCTTATGAAGCGCGGTGACGATCCGAAAGTGCTCTTCATCGTGGCATCGGGCACCGTCGAGATCACCGATGGTCTGCCCGGTTCGACCGAAGTAATCTTCCGACTGGGTCCTGGTGGCAGCCTTGGGGCAATCGGCATGATCACAGGTACACCCTACGCAGCAACGGCTACTGCATTGACGCCCGTGACCGCTTACCGCCTCGACAGAAAGGGCGTAGGGGACGCTATTGCGGCGCGCCCGGATCTGGTCAAGAGCCTAGAAGTGTTGGCTCGCAGAGGGCAGGAACTGAACCGCAGGGACGTGGTTGCGCGCCAGGCCGACTATGCTGAACCGCCCGAGATGTTTCTGTCGAAGCTTCGTAGTTTTCTGCGAAAAATTTCTGAGAGCCCGCGCGACGAAGACCAACGGCGACACCGCTCGTAACCTCGCCAGAGCATCCTCGGCGCCGTCCCGACCTTCGTGGTGGGTCCATACCCGAAATTCGAGAATGCTGAACAAAATTCGGGAGCACGCCAACAAGCAGAAATCGCATGAGCTTGATCTCCACTATGGAACCTCGGCATAGCGGATGATGCTCTGATTTTGTACGTTGGCGACTAATTCATCAGAACGAGACAAAAATCGGCGGAGCAAAGGTGAGGAATTTGAATCGTTGTATCCTAAGGTGAGATCAATTGTCGGAGGCACACCCTCAAGTGCTCTAGCAACGACATTTGGCGTCAGCATATTTTGCGCATAAAGCGGAATGAGCGTTATTCCACCCGTAGACACGACGAGCGACATTGCTGATGGTAGGCCTTCGCCTTCGTACTCTGCCTTGAGTGTGATCCCAACGTTCGACGCGTAATCTTGGATCACGGATTGCAATACGGGAGAAATTCTAGCCGAACTGACGTAAGTTTCGCGGGCAAGGTCCTGCGGCCGGATCTTTTTGCGCGACGTCAAGCGATGGTCCGCCGGCAGCACGGCGATCAGTGGCTCCTTGGCTAAAAACTTGAAGGACACACCAACACTCTGCGTCTCGGGGCGAAGGAAAGCGACGTCCAGCTTGCCTCGCATCAGTGCCAGAGCAAGGTCCGGGGAAGACTGACTGGACAATATGATTTCAACCTCCGGCGCTTCCTCGCGAATGATGCGCAATGCATGGGGTAGCCACACGACCTCTTGCCCTGCGAGAAAACCGATAACGAACGACTGCTTTTCCGGCCGTTCTGCCCGCCGGGCCCCTTCCGCAGCCGCCTCGACTTGCAATAACGCCAGCCGCGCGTGATCAAGAAACACTTTACCGGCGGCGGTGAGCGTCACGCCGCGCGACTGCCGTTCCAACAGTTTTACGCCGACTTCGGTTTCCAGATCGCGAATTTGCCTGCTGAGTGAGGGCTGGGAAGTGTGAAGCCGCCGCTCTGCTGCGGTCAGTAAGCTTCCCTCCTCCGCAACAGCAACAAAATAGCGCAAATGCCTCAGTTCCATCGGGCCCTCGCTATACCTTTAAGGCATAGCTCGAACGTACAAGGTATTTGCCCTTGATAAAAGGGGGTTTTAATTAACGTCGCGATTTCGAGATCTAATCGAACGCGCTTCATCGGAGTATTTCGCAACCAGCTCTGTCCAATCGGAGAGGAAACGCTAAATGTCTAAAAGCCTATTGTAGTAGCGCGTGGAAGAATGGCTCTAATTGATTGATTATGATCTTCAAATGAATGTTTAACGAGGCAGATGGAGCGACTCAATGCCTACAATCACTACCACGGACGGCGTAAACATCTTCTACAAGGACTGGGGCTCAGGCCAGCCGATCGTTTTCAGCCACGGTTGGCCGCTGACAGCGGACGACTGGGATGCCCAGATGACGTTCTTCCTTCAGCACGGGTATCGGGTGATCGCCCACGACCGGCGCGGCCACGGCCGGTCCGACCAGCCCAGCACCGGCAACGACATGGACCACTGGGTTGCCGACCTCGCGGCCCTGACTGAACACCTCAACCTGCGCGACGCGATCCATATCGGGCACTCCACGGGTGGCGGTGAGGTAGCTCGCTATGTCGCCCGCCACCCGGAGCGGGTCGCGAAGGCGGTACTAGTCGCTTCCCTGACGCCGAACATGTACCGGAGCGAGAACAACCCGTCCGGTCAGCCGCCGGAGTGGTTCGAAGCGATCCGCGCGGGCGTGCTGGGCAACCGGGCGGAGTTCTACCGTTTCGTCCCTGAGAACCCGTTCTACGGTTACAACCTCGATGGGGCCAAGCCTTCGGAGGCAATCATTGCGAACTGGTGGCGCCAAGGCATGGCCGGCGGTGCCCTCGCTCACTACGCGACTGTCGACTCTTGGCTGGAAGATTACACCGAAGACCTCAAGAAGATCATCGTGCCGGTGCTGGTGATGCATGGCGAGGCCGATCAAGTCGTCCCGTTCGCAAGTTCTGTGCCGCGTGCGGTCGACCTGCTCAAGAACGGGTCGCTGAAGACCTATCCGGGCTACCCCCATGGCATGCTGACCACACATGCAGATGTCCTCAACCCCGACCTGCTCTCGTTCATCAGGTCTTGACGACATCGACCGGACCGCGGCCTTCACCCAACGTCGGCCGGACGATCTGTCACCCGGCAGTGCCGGGTGACACCTGTCGCCATCGACATGCCAGCATGGTTGGCGTTGCTGCCGTCTTTGAGTTTTATGGCGCTCAGCTCGATGGCAGCTTTTGGGACACTGAACATAGTGTCTGAACGGCTGAATTGGGGGGGCGCAAAGTTGCCATTTAAAAGCCGTGCTCGGTGGAGCGGTAGGCCGCAAGTGGTACATTCCTTTAATGGAAGATCCGGCTCTTCACCTTGAGCTGATCAATATCAAGGTCCGGAACGAAAATGTCCCTCGGTGTTGGCGCTGCCGGGTCTCTGCCGGACGAGGACGAGGCCAGCGGTCATCAACCAGCGACCATCCCGTGCGTTCATAGCTTGCGCGCAAGTGACGATCCGGCGCTCCGTCAGGGTCTTCCGAAGGAAGGCGACGGGGTGTTCGCGTAGCGTCAACCCGACATGACTGTAGTCCTGGACACGTTGCCCTTCCGTCATTTGACGGAGGACGACCTCAGGTTCCTGCTGCTCGGCGATCGCGCATGGGATTCCGGGAATCCATAGCTGCCGAATCCTTCAAGCTGGCTGAACGTCTTCTCGGCAAACTCGGCCGCGTACGCCACGCAAATGCCTCGGCTATCGAACACCTGACGTTTTCGTTTGAACGCAAGAGATCATGCTGGAGGAGACCGAGGTGACGCGCGGTTTGGCCGGTCGCTATGTCGACACCTACGCTTATGCGGATAGTCGCCTGGATGTGCGGTGGAAGGGATATTCCCTGCCCCTATACACGCCCATGTTGCACTTGGCATAAAGTGTCCTGTTTCTGCAAAGTTGGAGATCGTCCGCTGGCGGGCGGCAGGCACAGCGTTGATGTTGACTTGACCAAATTAACCTTCGCGCACGAAAAGCTGAGGGCGCGGCCGCAAGAAGCTCTGGCGGCCATTTTTCCAGCCCGTGACCGCGGGCGCTATGATCGCAACGGCATCGGCAGCCGACGAGGCGTCGAAGAGGACGACATCTGCGGCGTTGCCGATTGCAACGCCGTAGCCCTCGGTTCCTAGGAGGGTGGCAGCCTGCGTCGTGGTCATAGCGAAGACGCCGTCGAGGCCATCGGCGGTGCCGATCTGGGCGATGTTAGCGTAGAGATTGGCCATACGCATCAAGCTGACGTCGCCGAAGGGCGTGAATGGGTTCAGGACATTGTTGGTGGAGATGGTTGTAACGACGCCGAGCGCTGCCAGGCGGTGGGCGGGCGTCACGCCGCGCGGGATGAGATGGGTCGAATTACGGCCGGTCAGGAAGAGATCCGTGGACGGCAGGACGGTTAATGCGATACCGGCCTCGGCAAGACGGCGGCCGATCGTCTCCAGCTCTTCCGGTGGCAGTGCCGAGAGCTTGGTGACATGGCCGACCGAGACGCGTCCCTGGTAGCGGCGCGCGACAGTCTCGGCGATGACAGTCGGAAGATTAGATCCTGAGGGGTCGAGGTCGAAATCGAGGTGGAAATCGACGGCGACGTCGTGGCGCATGGCGAGGTCGAAGATGCGGCGGATGTGTTCGGCGGGCTCCGGATCGGTGTAGGGGCAGCCCCCCACCAGATCGGCACCTGTCCTCAGCGCCTGTTCCAGCATCGCCTCCGTTCCCGGATCGTTTGTTAGGCCCTCCTGGGCAAAGGCGCAGATTTCGATGTCGATAAGGCTGGTATAGTCGGCCTTTAGATGCTTGATCGCCTCGAATGAACGGAAGCCGGCGCGGGGGTCGATTTCGACAAAGGTGCGCAGCCGGTTCGTGCCGTTGAGGACTGCCTTTTCGACCACTGCAGCAGCACGGGCATAGACGTCTTCCTCGCTAAAGGCGGCCTTGGCCCGGGAGGTTTCGCTGACAGCCTCCGCGAGCGTCCCGGTGCAGAGATTGCAGCGGCTGATGATGCCAGCCTTATCGAGGTGGATGTGGGTTTCGATAAGACCGCCGCAGGCGAGTTTCCCCCCCGCATCATAGTGCGGTGCGTCGCAGACGAAATGAGGCGCGATCGCCGCGATGCGGCCCGCCTCGAAGGTGATGTCCGTCGGTTCGATCATGCCCGGCAGTCGGGCATTGCGGATGACAAAATCGATCGCCATGGGGCCTCCTCAAACCGACAGAAGAAAATTGCGGGCGACGCGGTTGTGATCGGCGATCAGCGCCTCGATATCGACGGCCGCAGGCATGCCGTCGGTGACGCGCCATTCGCCCGCGATCATGACGCGATCGGCCGTCGTGGCGCCGCAGAGCACCAGGGCGGCGAGCGGATCGCCGGCGCCGGAGAAACGCAATTCATCAAGCTTGTAGAAGGAAAGGTCCGCCTGATGGCCTGGCGCGATCGTACCGATATCGTCGCGGCCGAGCAGCCTCGCGGAGCCGGCGGTTCCCCAGCGCAGCGCGTCCAGATGAGTGACGGCTTCGGCGCCATAGGTCAGCCGATTCAGCATCAGCGCATGGCGCACGCTTTCCATCAGGTTGGAATTGTCGTTGGAGGCGGAGCCGTCAACGCCGAGACCGACCGGCACGCCTGCGGCTTCCAGCTCACACGTGCGGCACATGCCCGATGCAAGCACCATGTTGGAGGTTGGGCAATGGCAGATGCCGACGCCGTGCCGGCCGAGTTCGGTGATCTCGGCATCGTCGAAATGGATGCCGTGGGCGAGCCAGGTGCGTGGGTTCAGCCAGTTGCAGCGATCTAGGTATTCAACGGGTGTGCAGGCGAATTTGCTGCGGCAGAATTCGGCCTCCGCTCTTGTCTCGACCAGATGGGTGTGGAGCCGGCAATCGTAGCGTTCCGCCAGTGCCGCCGTTTCGCGCATCAGCTCCAGCGTGACGTCGAACGGCGCGCAGGGCGCGAGCGCTACCTGCGTCATCGCCCCTTCGGAGCGGTCGTGATAGTGCAAAAGCACACGCTCGCTGTCGGCCAGGATCACGTCGTCGTCCTGCACGACATTGGCCGGCGAAATGACGCCCTGCTGGTCTTTGATGTTGAGGCTGCCTCGCGTCAGCGTGATACGCATGCCGAGGCGAGCTGCCTCCTCGGCTTCGACATCCATCGCGTCTTCGAGGCCAGCGGCGTAGAGATAGTGATGGTCCGAGGTGGTGGTGCAGCCGGAAATCAGTAGCTCGGTCAGCGCCAGACGGACTGCAAGGCGGAAGGCTTCGGGCGTCATATGCGTCGCCCAGACCGGATAGAGCGCGCGGATCCATGGCCAGAGCGACTTGTTGATCGCGGCCGGATGGGCGCGCGTCAGCGTTTGGAACATATGGTGATGGGTGTTGACGAGACCGGGGATAACGACGTGCCGGCCGGCGTCGAAACATGCATCGACGGGGGCCGCAGGCTGCCGGCCGGCCGTGATCAGCTCAACGATACGGCCATTCTCGACGACGATGCCGCCCTCCGCGCCCTCGGCCATGATGGCGAGCGGCGATTGAATCCAGAGACGACCCTTCATCGACAATGCTCCCATGCGCCATACATTGACGGAAAAATCAGACGACCAGCCGGCCGTTGCGGGCGATGATGGCGCCGCCGCGGAAAACGGTGCGATCAAGAGGACGGGCGGCAACGGCTTCTGCCAGAGACGCGGCAGGCAAGATGACAAAATTAGCAGGCGAGCCCGCCTGGAGCGGCCCGACAGGGCGGCCGAGGATCTCGGCCGGCGCCTCCGTCGCAAGGCGGAAGGCCGCAGCCAGATCCTCATCCGCACGGAAATCCTGGCGATCGCAGAGAATGCCGACGCGCTCGAGCATGTCTCCATTGCCGAAAGGCGACCAGGCGTCGCGGATATTGTCGTTGGCGCAAAAGAGCCGGACGCCGGCGGCGGCAAGCCGCTTGACCGGGGGCATGGGCACGGGCCCCGGGGCGCTGGTCATGATCGCCACGCCCGACCTAGCGAGTGCCGCGGCAGTACTGCCGAAATCGGCATCTTCCAACTCGCCCAGGCAGAAGGCGTGGCTGACGACCACCTTGCCTTCGAGGCCGAGTGCGACCGTGCGGTCGGCGATCTGGCGAAGCTCGAAGGCGCCGAGTGCGCCGCCGTCATGCAGATGAATATCGAGCCCAACCCCGTATTTGCCGGCGATGGCGAAGATCGCATCGAGATGGCCGGTTACGTCGTTGTCAATGCCGGCGGGATCGAGGCCGCCGACGAGATCGGCACCGGCGGCAATCGCCGCATCTAACAGCCCCGCGGTGCCGGGATCGCGCAACACGCCGGATTGCGGGAAGGCAACGGTCTGGATATCGACGAGATGACCATGGCTCTGTTTCAATGAAAGCACCGCCTCGAGGCCCTTCAGGCCAACTTCGGTATCGATGTCGACGTGGCTACGCACGGAGAGCGTGCCGTAGGCGGCGAGCCTTTCCAAAAGGGCACCACCACGGACTTCGATAGGCAGAGCCACCGTGCGCCGCAGAGATTTCTCCGTTTCGATGCGCATGGCGACCGTATCGCCCGGGATATGTGGGATGAAAGGCAAGCCGATCAGTGTCTTGTCGAGGTGAATATGGCCGTCGACGAAGGGAAGGCTGAGCAGGCCGCCTGCAGCATCGAAACGTGGCACTGCAGCAAAGCCGATGCCGGCCGCCACATTCGGACCGATCGCGGCGATCCGGTCATTTTCAAGAATGAGCGAAACGATCTCGCCGGCTTCGGTCCTGGCGTTTTCGACTACGAGGCTCGGCGTCATCTATTCTTCCATCATCCGCTATGCAATCAGCCCGACCCTGCGTGCCGCGACGACGCGATAGAGCGGATCCTTCCACACCTCTTCCTCCTGCAGGGCGGAAAAGACAAGGCTGACGTCGTGTTCGTCGTCCGAAGCAATCGCGGCGCGTTTGATCTCTGCCCAGGCGGGCGCTTGTCGGCTGCGCATTTCTTCTAGTGCCTCGGCGGTGGGGAGTGCTGGAAAACCGATCTTCGGCACCAGCGAGGCGATCACCTGCCAGAAGGCACGATAGAAGGGCTCGGCATTTTCCAGGTGCGGAGACACGAGGCGCAGCCAATGCATGCCGGTGACGGAATGGAGCGCGGAGAAATCCATGGTTCCGGCGAAGAGAGCAAGCGAGGTCGCGGCCATGCGGCGTGGTGTATCGGCGCTGAAAGCCAGGCGGTCGACGACATGGCGGAAGCCCGGAAGTGCGGCGACGGCGCGGATATTATGCCAAAGCAGATCGGTTTCAGGCTCGTAGCTGCGGATGCCTTCGATATGGCCGACATCGACAAGCACCCTCGCCGGATCGTCCGTGTCCGGAGCGGTACCGGTCGCGGGAGGAAGGGGCAGGTAGCAGGCCGCCCAATAGCCGAGCGCGGTGCCGACCTCCTCGTTGTCCTTCTTAAGGACACCATAGGCAAGACGCATCAGCGGATGTGTGGCGCTGCCAGCAAGGCCGTTCACCATGGCAGGCAGATAGGTGCGGATTACGGCACCGATACCGAGGCGGCGGGTTTCGCCGATGAAGAAGGCACGGTAATCCGCCTCGCGCGCGCGATCGCCAAGCGCCTCGTCCCAAGCTGTCCTGATAACAGGAGCAACCGGGGGCGGCATCGGCGGAAGCTTGTTGCCCTCGCGATACTGCTCGTACCACTGTTCCAGCCGTTCCGGCGAGGCGCCGAGGCGATCAAGCGCGATCAGCACCATCGGAACGTGGTTGGCGAGCAGATAGGGAAATTCGACGCTGTCCTCGCGTGCCCGCGAAAGGATGGTCTCCAATCCCGAAAATTGAAAAGCGGCAGCCCTGCTCATGCCAAAACCTCCCTTGATGTCGTGACGTCCTCGTCTATGCCAGGATCGAAATGCGGTTCGTCATAGGCGGCCAATGCTTCAAGATACCGGTTGGAGTCCTCGATGAACAGCGCTTTCACCAAAGCGCCGACGATGCGCGGCACGCCGTATTTGAGACCGGTGACGCCATTGCTGATCGGGCCGAGGCTCGCCAGCGCGCCGGCATTGAACATATGGATGCGCGAGACCCAGCCGGCTTCGGCATGTCTTGGCATAAGTTCGAAACCAGGGCCGAGATAGGGATGGCCGGCAAGCATCGCATTCTCTTCTCCCTGCGGCGGCTGGAACCGGTCCTTCCAAACTGCAGTGGCCTCGATGAGGCCGACAAGCTCGGGTCTGAGCGCGAAATTGATCTCGTAACCGGTGCCCAGCAGAAGGTGATCTGCGTGGAAGATGCCATTTGCAGTCGTCAGCCTGATCTTGCCGCCGTCCATCGAGAGTTCGCGGACGCCGCAGCCGAGCTGCATGATAAAACCAGGGTGGCGGCAGGCCCGGTCATACTGTTCCTGTGTCGGCGGCACCTTGAAATTGAAGTAGAGATGGGCGAAGCGCCAGCGCTCCAGATCCGGCAGGTCGGCGAAATGGCCGAGGAAACCGGGAAAATTGGTCCAGGCGAGAACCTCCGTACGCGGCAAATCGGCGCTACGCGCAAACATGGTCACCTCTCGGGCTCCGGTCTCCAGGGCCGCCACCGCCCAGTCGAAGCTTGATGTGCCGCCGCCAAGAATCGCGACATCTCTGCCCCCGAGAAAATCGATAGAGATCGGCTCATTGCTATGCGTCCAGGCCGATTTCGGCAGCGCCCTGACCATCGCGGGTATCCGTGGGCCGCCGCAGCCGTCGATGCCGGTCGCCATCACAAGGTGGCGGCAGGTCATCGTACGGCTTGTGCCGTCACCCTTTGTCAGCGTGAGAGCAAGTCCGCCCTCCGTCGGATCTATCGACGAAAGCATCGTGCTGTTTTCGACGTCGATGCCGACAGTCCCTCGAAACCACATAAGATACGCCATCCAATCCTGGCGGCTGACCTTGTCGAGCGCGTCCCAGGCGTCGGCGCCATTCAGCGCCTCGTACCAGGAGCGCAGCGTCAGGCTCGGGATGCCGAGGTCCGGGCCTGAGAGATACTTCGGCGAACGCAGGGTCTGCATGCGGGCGCAGGTGATCCAGGGGCCTTCGCGGCCCTCTTCGCTCTGATCGATCACATGAACGGACCTGATACCGCGCCGCTTCAGGGCGAAGGCGATTGACAGGCCGGAGAGGCCGGCGCCACAGATGACGACCGAATGGAGGCCGTGGCGGTCTTCGTCGACTAGCTTCGGCCAGTCGGCGCAAAGCGCTTCCACGCGCGCCATCTCATCATGGGCGCGAAGTTCCAGCGCCCTCAAGCGCTCGTCCGGCGTTGTCTTCATGAATGTGCAGCTCGTGCGCGTTGGACTGGGCAGTATAGACGCGCAGGGAATGATCAATCCCCTGCCATTTTTTAAGCAACGCGCACAAAATATGGACATTTATGCGCGAATATGTTCTAATTTGTGATTTTTAATGTTTACGATTTTTTGTCAAGTGCGCTTGAGTGCGATTTTGTTTGATGTATAGTGCCCAAGTCAATTAAGAAAGGGGAGCAAACATGAAATCGCTCAGAAGTCTCACACGAAAATTGGCGATCGCGGGCTTCGTCTCGGTCGCATTTGTGGGCTCCGCCATCGGCGCTGACAAGAAATACGAAGGCATCACGCTCACGCTTGCCTCCCAGAACGATCAGTTCGCCGCGGTTCTGGCTGCCATCGCCCCCAAATTCACCGAGGAGACGGGCGCCACCGTCAAGGTCGATATTCTCGACTATGGCTCGTTGCTGACCAAGACGACGACGGATTTCGTGGGCGGCACCGGCGGCTACGATCTCGTGACGATGGATATAGTCTGGGCCGGCCAATATGCCGAAAACAAATACACCGTCGACCTCACCAACTGGATGAAACGCGACGCCGCCGAACTGAAGCTCGACGACATCTATCCGACGCTTCTCAATGCGCTTGGCCATTGGGGCGACAAGCAGGTCGCCTTTCCCTTTGCCGGTTATGCCAACGTGCTTGCCTATCGCAAGGATCTCTTCGACGCCGCCGGCCTGAAGGCGCCGACCACGATGGAGGAAATGGTGGCGGCTGCCTACAAGCTGACCGACCCCAGCAAGAATATCTACGGCTTCGTCGCCAACGGCCAGAAAGGCCCGGCGGTCGCACAGGACTGGATGCAGTACAATACCGAGATGGGCGGTGCGATCCTCGGCTCCGACGGCAAACCGGCACTGAATTCGGAAGCCAATATCAAGAGCCTGACCGTCTACAAGGATCTCTTCATGAAAGCGGCACCTCCCGGCGCCGTTAGTTATGACTGGGGCGGACGTGAGGAAAGCTTCCGCCAGGGCATTGCCGCGAGCATGCAGACATGGTCGGTCGGCGCGCCCGGCTACTATGATCCTGCGATTTCCAAGATCGTTGATAAGGTGGCGATCACAACGGCGCCGCGCGGCGCAGGCCTGCCGAAGCTCTACGGCATTGGCGGCTGGGGCATGGCGATCAACGCCGGCATCAAGGACACGCAGAAGGAAGCCGCATGGGCCTTCATCAAGTGGCTGGTCAGCCCGCCGGTACACAAGGAATTCAACATGATGGGCGCCGGCAGCTTCCTGCGCAAGAGCGAGATGACTGATCCCGATCTGCTAAAGAAGTTCCCCTTCCTGCCTGTCATCGCCGAGACATTCGAGCATGGCGACGGCGAATATCGTCCGCGCATCCCGCAATATCCCGAGATTCAGGACCTGCTCGGCACCGCCGTGAACGATGTGCTCGTCGGCAATGCCGATCCGAAGAAGGCGCTCGACGCCGCCCAGGAAGCCGCTGCGAAGCTCTTCTGATAGCGGTTGACAAAACAATCTCCTCCGCTGGGGCCGCGGCCTAAGTCGCGGCCTCGCCGTTTCCAGACATTGATCCGATGCGCCTCAGGCCTCATGATTGGGCGAGCTCCCGGGCTCGATCCCGGTAGCGCGCATCGAACCAGGAACCTGATGGACATGACGTGACCCTATCCCTCACTTCCGCGCTGAAGCCCTCTGCGGCCTTGAGCGTTTCCTATCTTGAACGCAGGCGGCTGTTCTTCACCCTGATGACGCTGCCGGCCATCATCTATGTGCTCGTCATCGGCGTCTGGCCGCTGGCGCAGGGCATCTGGTTCAGCCTTTACGAATACAATCTGCTGAAGCCGGGGCGAACGCATTTCGTCGGGCTCAGCAATTATGTCGATCTTCTCTTCGACGCTGTGACGCGCGGGGCTTTCGTCAATACCGTCATCTTCACCGTCGGCGCCGTGACTGTCGAACTGCTGCTCGGCTTTGCCATTGCGCTGGCGCTCTGGCGCGACGACCGCTTCAACCGGATCTGCCTGGCATTGATCCTGATTCCGGTGACAATCACGCCGCTGGTGGTCGGGCTTATTTTCCGGGCACTGCTGCTCGCCGACTACGGGCTCATCGGCTATTATCTCGCCGAGTTCGGGATTTCCGATCCGCGCGGCCTTTTCGCCAATCCGAGCTCGGCGCTGGCGACCCTTATTTTCGTCGATATCTGGGAATGGACGCCGCTGGTGGCGCTGATCCTGCTTGCGGGCCTGAAGGCACTGCCGGGCGATATTCTCGAGGCATCGGAAGTGGATGGAGCAACGGCGCTACAACGTCTGAGAATCATCATCATTCCGCTCATGCTGCCTTCGATCCTTCTGGCGCTGACGCTGCGCACCATCGACGCCTTCCGGGTTTTCGACAGCGTCTACGTGACGACGGGCGGTGGACCGGGCAATGCAACCAACACGCTGATGCTGCATGCAGTGAAGCAGGGACTGGAATTCTTCAATATCGGCCGCGCCTCGGCGATATCAAACCTGACGCTGATCTGCATCGCCGTGATCGCGGCAGGCTTCATCCTGTTGATCCGCAAGGCGGACAGAAAGGCGAACGGGCGATGAGCACGCGCACCCTCAGCCGCATCGGCGAGCGCGGCTTCATCCTTGTCATGCTCGCCTTTTTCCTGCTTCCCTTCCTGTGGCTGGCATCGACCGCCTACAAGCCGTCACGCGACATCTTCTCGATCCCGCCGAAACTGACTTTCGTGCCGACCTTCGAGCAGTTCGCGACGGTGTTCCGTCTGTTCGACGTCTGGAGCCTCGTGTCTTCGAGCCTGCTGATCGCCGGCGGTTCCGTCGTCCTGTCGCTGCTGCTCGGTGTGCCCGCGGGCTATGCGCTGGCGCGTTCGACCAGTCGCTACGCTATTGCCGTTGCCTATTTCTTCATGGCGATCCGCATGGTGCCCGCGGTGGCAGCACTGATCCCCTTCTATCTGATGATGCGTGACATCGGGCTGCTCGGCAGCTGGATTGCCGTCGTCCTCATCAACGCGATGCTGAACTCGGCCTTCGTCACCTGGATGATGTTTTCCTATTTCCGCAGCCTGCCGAAGGAGCTGGAAGAAGCGGCGCTGACGGATGGATGCACGCTGTTCGGCTCGTTCTGGCGCGTGGCACTGCCGGCGGTTCGCTCGGGCGTCGTGGCCTCCACCCTTTTCTGCCTGATGTTTTCCTGGAACGACTTCCTCTATCCCATGTTCCTCACCCGGCTCGATTCCAAACCGATCTCAGTGGCGCTGCTTTCAGCCTATGGAACGAAGGACATCACCTGGGGCACGCTCGGCGCACTGGCGCATTTCTCGACGATCCCGATCGTACTGATCGTTCTCTTTCTCAACCGCTATTTCGTGCAAGGTCTGACGAAGGGCATTCATTAGATCCAAATGACAGCATGGCGTCGTGTGAAAACCGCTCGCACGTGTCAGCATCATGCTCCGCTCAGGCGCGCAGCGCCGCTTCGGTCGCGGCATCGAATACGTGGATGCGGGCGGGGTCGGCGGCAAGCGACAAGCGCTCGCCGATCTTCACGCGGCTGGTGCCGTCAATGATGACGCGCAGGCGCGGCGCCGACAGCGTCACGTCATCCTCCTCGGCCGAAAGCGACTTCAACCGGTCGGCAGCCTCGACATCGACATGGACGAGCAGGTTGGCGCCGAGATCCTCGACGAAGGCAACAGTCCCAGCCAAACCACCCGTATCGACCGGTCGGAAAGCTTCCGGACGGATGCCGAGCACGACGGCGCGGCCGGCGGCGGAGGCGATACGCGGCCGCTCGGCGAGCACCTCGCCCGAAAACAGAATGGAGGTCTGGCCGAAGCGTGCCTCGGGGCCGCTCTCCGTCGCGAAGAGCTCGACCGCCAGCAGGTTCATCGCCGGCGAGCCCATGAAACTTGCGACGAAGAGATTGGCCGGCCGATCATATAGGCTACGCGGCGTGCCGAGCTGCTGCAGAACACCGCTCTTCATCACGGCGACGCGATCACCCATGGTCATGGCTTCGACCTGGTCGTGGGTGACATAGACCGTGGTGATGCCCGACATCTTCTGCATGCGGGCGATTTCGGCGCGCATCTGGCCGCGAAGGCGAGCATCGAGATTGGAAAGCGGTTCATCCATCAGGAATGCCTGAGGGCTGCGGGCAAGCGCCCGCCCCATGGCGACACGCTGGCGCTGGCCGCCGGAGAGTTGAGCAGGCTTGCGGGCGAGATAGTCCTCGAGCTCCAGGAGCTTCGCTGTCTCCTGCACCTTGCGGCCGATTTCGGCCTTGTCGAGGCCGCGCACACGAAGGCCGAAACCGATATTCTCGGCGACCGTCAGATGCGGGTAAAGTGCGTAGGACTGGAAGACCATGGCGATATCGCGATCGCGCGGGGCAAGATCGTTGACGACAGCGCCGTTGATCGTCAAGCGGCCATCGGTGATTTCTTCGAGGCCGGCGATCATGCGCAGCGCCGTCGATTTGCCGCAGCCGGAGGGACCGACAAGGACCAGGAATTCGCCGTCGCGGATGGTCATGCTCAGATTGCGGATTGCCGCATAACTATCGCCGTAGCTCTTGCTGATCTGGTCGAAGACGATTTCAGCCATGCTCTTTCCTTGCTGAACAGAAGGCCTGTGGATCCTGCGGATCAGGTCGTGTAGACGCCGCCGGTGACGTTGACCCCCTGCCCGGTCATGAAGCGGGCAGAATTCGAGCAGAGGAAAACGACCACATCGGCCACATCCTCAGGCGTTTCCAGCCGTCCGAGCGGCGTCTGCGCGATATAATCCGTAACGACGCGCTCGGGCGTGACGCCGCGCAGGCTTGCCTCCCAGGCGATCTCGCGCTCCTGCATGCCGGTCTTGACGAAACCTGGGCAGACGGCGTTGACGCGGATACCCGAAGGCGCAAGCTCGCGGGCGAGCGCCTGCGTCCACCCGAGCACGGCAAACTTGCTGGCGGAATAATGAGCGAGCAGCGGCGCGCCGATCTTTGCCGCAAGTGAGGCGGTGTTGACAATGACGCCGGTGCCTGCGCTCGTAAAACGGCGGGCGGCAATCTGATTGGTCAGGAAGATGCCGCGAATGTTGACGTCGAAATTATAGTCCCACTCCTCGTCGGTCAGCTCCAACGCATGCTGCATGGTGGAGACGCCAGCATTGGCGCAGAGAATATCGTACCCCCCCATCTTCTCCGCCACCTCGGAAAATGTCGCTTCGACGGAGGCGCGCTTGCGAACGTCGATCGCATGCGCGGTGGTGCCGTTGCCGATCTCGGCAGCCGTCCGTTCGGCGGTAGCCAGGTCAATGTCGCAGATCGCCACCTGGATCGACTGGCGGGAGAGCGCGGTCGCGATCGCACGTCCTATCCCCGCCGCACCGCCGGTTACGATCGCACGCTTGCCGGATAGTTCTGGAAAGCTCGGAGATTGCATGCCGCCCTCATAGAATAGAAACATCGCCGATCATATATCAACAAAACCATACACAACAAGAGAAATTTATGTTTGAATTTGTTCGAGTCATTCGGTACATAGTAAGCAACAATCAGACAGCCACGAGCTGCGGCTGCGGGAGGATGAGAACGTATTATGGACGCGGAACAGCAGATGGTCGCCGCAGCGGAAAAACCGAAGGTTCTGGCCCAGGTGCGGCATGCGCGCATCCTGGAGGCACTGGCGCGCAAAGGCGCGGTCTCCGTCAGCGATGTCGCCTCCCAGCTTGCCGTTTCCGAAATGACCGTCCGCCGCGACCTGATTGAACTCGAAAAGGACGGCAGGCTGGTGCGCACGCATGGCGGAGCGGTGCGTAGCGGCAACGCCCTCGAGCCGATCGTCAGCGAAACGGTCGATCGCGAGGAACCGACATTCGAATCCCGGCTGACGCGCAATGCCGCCTCGAAGCGGACAATCGCGATGGCGGCGGCAGGCGTTGCTGCCGGTGCGCGCACCCTGGCGCTCGACGTTGGCACCACCACCTATTTGCTGTCCGGCCTGCTGCTCAACCAGCCGCATACGAAGATCTTCACCAACAGCGTGCGCAACGCCATACAGCTAGGCACCGGTTTCGGCGAGGTCTACCTGCCCGGCGGGCGCATGCGCGGCGAGGAAATGGCAATCAGCAGCCAATCGGCCGTCTCGCAATTCGAGGAGCTCTGGTTCGACATCGCCTTCGTCGGCGTGTCCGGGATCACGGCGCAGGGAATCTATGACTATTCCTTCGAGGACACCGACATGAAGCGGGTCTATCTGCGCCGCGCGACGCAGAAGGTGGTGCTTTGCGATTCCACCAAGTTCAAGCGCATGTCGCTGGTGCATATCGCGCCGCTACAGCAATTCGACATGCTGATAACCGATGCCATGCCGCCGACCGACCTTGCCGATGCGCTCGCCGCCGCCGGTGTCGAGGTGCGAATAGCGCCCGAGGAGCAGCCGCTGCTTTGATTTAGCCTTTCCGGTATCCGTCCCCGGCGGATGCCCTCCACTCGATTCCTCTTCAGGGAGTTCTCACATGGTCTTCGACTTTTTCGGCACAAAGAAGAAGGCGGTCATCGCGATGGCGCATATCGGCGCCCTGCCCGGCTCGCCCGCCTATGACGCCGCCGGCGGGCTCACCAAGCTCGTCGAGGACGTGCTTTGCGATATCGAGAAGCTGCAAGCCGGCGGTGTCGACGCGATCATGTTCGGTAACGAGAACGACCGGCCTTACGTTTTTCAGGCGCCGCAGGAAGGGCTGGCGGCGATGACCTCGATCGTCGAGCGGGTGAAGCCGCATCTGACCGTGCCGTTCGGCGTCAACTATCTCTGGGATCCCTCGGCAAGCGTTGCGATCGGCGCGGTGACGGGTGCGAGCTTCGTTCGCGAGATATTCACCGGCGTCTTCGCCTCCGACATGGGCATCTGGCAGCCGGATTGCGCCAGGGCGTCGCGGCTGCGGCACAGTCTCGGCCGCGACGAGATGAAGATGCTCTTCAACATCAACGCGGAATTTGCACATTCGCTGGACCAGCGCCCGATTGAACTCAGGGCGAAGAGCGCCATATTCTCGTCGCTCGCCGACGCCATCCTGGTTTCGGGGCCGCTGACTGGACAGGCAGTCGATCAATCGGACCTGAGGCGCGTCTGCGAAACCGTCAAGAACGTTCCTGTCTTTGCCAATACCGGAGTCAACAAGGATAATGTGCGCGACATATTGAGCGTTGCCAGCGGCGTCATTATCGGCACGCATTTCAAGGTGAACGGCAATACGTGGAACCCCGTCGACAGCGACCGGGTAAAGCGCTTCATGGAGATCGTCGAGACGCTGCGCTGAAGGAACCGCCATGTCCATCACGCTCGGCCTCGATATCGGCACTACCTCCACCATCGGCATCCTGATCGAGCTGCCGAACCGCGTGCTCGGGCTCACCTCTCGGCCTTCGACACTTCATTCGCCGCGGCATGGCTGGGCCGAGGAAGACCCGGCGCAATGGTGGGCGAATGTCTGCGAGATCGTCATGGAACTGATTGCAACGAGCGGGATCGAGCCCAGACAAATTTCGGCCGTTGGCGTGACCGGAATGCTGCCGGCCGTCGTCCTGCTTGATGACGCCGGCGGGGTGCTGAGGCCCAGCATCCAGCAGAGCGACGGGCGTTGCGGCGAGGAAGTCGAGGAACTTAAGGCCGAGTGGGATGAGGCGGATTTTCTCGCCACAGCGGGAAACGGTATCAACCAGCAGCTGGTGACAGCAAAACTGCGCTGGATCGCCCGACACGAGCCAGAGACCTTCGGTCGCATTGCCACGGTTATGGGGTCTTATGATTTCATCAACTGGAAACTGACCGGCAAAAAGGCGATCGAACAGAACTGGGCGCTGGAAGCGGGCTTCGTCGATATTAATACCGGCAATCTCGACGACGAACTGATCGGCCTTGCGAGAATTCGGCGGGATGCCATTCCTGGGAAGGTGGTGTCGCATGAGGTGCTTGGCGATGTGACGGACGAAGCCGCCAAGGCGACAGGGCTTGCAGTTGGAACGCCTGTTATCGGCGGGGCAGCCGACATGATCGCGTCGGCTTTCGGCGCGGGCATCAACAAGGCGGGCGACGTGCTGCTGAAATTCGGGGGTGCCGTCGATATTCTGACGGCGACGGATGTCGTGCGGCCCGACCCTCGCATGTTCCTCGACTATCACCTGGTGCCGGGGCTCTATATGCCGAACGGCTGCATGTCGACCGGCGGCTCGGGGCTCAACTGGTTCATCAGCACCTTTGCCGGACGCGAGGAGATCGCCGCAAAGGCAGAAGGAATACCCGTGCACCGCTATCTTGACCGGCTGGCCGCGGCATGCGCGCCCGGCGCGGACGGGCTAACGATCCTGCCTTACTTCCTCGGCGAGAAGACACCGATTCACGATGCCGGCGCGCGCGGACTGATCGAAGGACTGACGCTTTCGCATCATATCGGCCATCTCTGGCGGGCGATGCTGGAAGCCTATGCCTATGCGCTGCGCCATCATATCGACGTGCTGAACGATATCGGTCACCCGACGACACGTTTCATGGTCTCTGACGGAGGATCGCAGAGCCGGATCTGGATGCAGATCGTTTCCGACGTGCTGCAGCAGCCACTACAAGGTTTGACCGGCCATCCCGGCTCCTGCCTCGGTGTTGCCTGGGCAGCGGCGATCGGCGCCGGACTGACCGAAGACTGGTCCGGTGTGACCGCCTTTGTCGGGCGGGGTGAAAGGATCGTGCCCAATCCCGACAATGCGGCAGTTTATAACGTGGGCTATCGGACCTATCGTTCGCTCTACAGACCATAGACGCAGCGGAATTTAAGCGCGATGATACAGGCAGACCAGGCTCCGACGAGGCAGGCGGCCGGACGCGGCGGCATGGTAACAAGTCCGCATGCGCTGGCGAGTGAGGCGGGTGCGGCGATCCTGCGGGCCGGCGGCAATGCGCTTGAGGCTGCGATCGCCATCGGCAGCACGATTGCAGTCGTCTATCCGCATTTCTGCGGACTTGGAGGCGATTCTGTCTGGCTCGTTGCCGATCGTAGCGGGCGAAAGACATGTTTTCTCGGCATTGGGCAGGCGGCGCGGGAATTGCCGGATTTCGACGAGAGCATCCCGCTGCGCGGTCCGCTTTCGGCGCTGACCTCGGCCTGCGCCGTCGATGCCTGGCGGCATGCGCATGACTATTCCGCGCGGCACTGGAGTGGAAGGATCGATTTTGCTGCCCTGCTTGCTGATGCGATCCGCCATGCGAAAGAGGGCTTTCCGATCACACGCTCGCAGAGTTTCTGGCTTGCCTTCCGGGAGGCGGAGGCCGCCAACTGGCCGGGCTTTGCCGCGCTCTTCATGCCAGGTGGCGCGGCGCCGGAAACCGGCAGTCTGTTCCGGCAGGAGAATTTGGCGTGGTCGCTGTCGCTGATTGGCCGGGATGGACCACGTTCCTTCTACCGGGGCGAACTCGGCGCGAGGGTCGCGGCGGGGCTGAAGGCTGCGGGTTCTCCGCTGACCAGCGACGACCTTGACGCGACCCAAACGCGCGAGGTCGCACCCATCAGTCTCTCCTATCGCGGATTCGAGCTGCTTGCGCCGCCGCCGCCAACACAGGGTCTGTCGACGCTGGCGATCATGGGGATTCTCGCCCATTTCGATCTTGCCGCCCATCAGGCCGGCAGCGCCGACCACCTGCATCTCTGCGTAGAAGCCGTCAAGCGCGCCTTCCTCGACCGCGGCGGCATTGCCGATCCCGATGTCGTGCCGCAGCCGGTGACGGAATGGCTGAGCGCACAGCATCTTGCGCAGGCGGCGGCCTCCATCGATCCCGTGCGCGCACTCGCGTGGCCGGCACCCTTTCGCAGCGGCGATACCGTGTTCTTCGCCGCAACCGATGCTGAGGGCGGCAGCGTCAGCGTCTTGCAGAGCACCTATTTCGACTGGGGGAGCGGAGTGGTCGTCGGCGATACGGGTATTCTGTGGCAGAACCGCGGGGCAGCCTTTTCGCCCGATCCCAAGCATGTCAATGGCATCGCACCCGGCAAACGTCCTTTCTATACCTTGAATCCCGGTCTTGGCCTGCGCAGCGGCAGGCCGGCTTTGCTCTACGGCACACAGGGCGCCGACGGGCAGCCGCAAACGCTTGCGATGGTGTTGACCCGACTGATCGATTTCGGTGAGGAACCTGCAGTAGCGTTGGCTGGCCCACGCTTTCTGCTTGGGAAGACCTTTTCCGACAGCAGCGACAGTCTGAAGCTAGAAAGCGATACCGGCGAGGGCGTTTTTGCCGAACTAGCCGCAAGAGGCCATGCGGTGTCGCCTATCGAGGCGAAGAGTCCGCTTGCGGGGCAGGCAGGGGCCATCGCCATCGACGAGGACGGCCTGGCGACCGGTGCGCATGACCCACGTGGCGACGGATTGGCGATCGGAATCTCTTCCGGCGACATTGATCGATGAAGAACAAGATTTCTTTAAGAGGATAGATCTCTGGGTGAGCCGAAGGGTGTTCCTCACCCCGCCCCCGCTCCTTCCTTGCAACCCGGACAGCCGGGCGGATCGGGGGTCGGCGACGCCAGAGGTGCCGAGTGCGTTTCTAACTGGCTGGCGACGTCGCGCCTCTAATCAGCTTTGACACGGTATGTAGCACGGTGGGTACATTCCATTTCCGCATGCGCGGTGCCAAGCCTTCACTTTGGAGTTTGGGAAGTCTCGCTGCTATTTGCAGCTGACGATCCGTCGCCTCCTTGTCGAAGCGCAAGGTACCGGGCAACGAGATGGCGGGCAATGCAGCGCTCCACGCCTCGGCACTCCGTCACAGACTGAGAAATAACGGAGACGTCCAGATGCGTGATTGGTCGGTCTGCCGTGCGGTGATGAACAACGGATGCTCCCGTCCCTTCGCAAGTTGCAGGGCGGCGATGCCGATTTCTCCTTCCAGATCGCGTGGCAACGACTTCTCGGTAATGCATTCCAGGGAAATCCGGAGTTCGACGCCGAGAATATCCAGGTTGATCGCGCCGGAGGCGAGCAGTTCGGCGCCTGAGACCGAAAGGTTGATTGACGGCGCATCGATGTGCGGCGGCGGCTGTAGTGGATCGCCAATCTTGACATAGCCATAAAGATCGGCGCGGACTTCGATCCGGCTGCCGACAACGTCCGAAAGCGACAGTTCGACGCCGTCCACGTCGCCATGGGTCGCTGACCGAAAACCTATGGTCGTCGCATCCCTTCGCCAGGCGCATTGTTCGGGATGGTCAAATCCTACGCCGCGGTGGCCAAGGAGCGCTGCGCCGGTTACGGCTATCTCGCCTTCCCAATAGGCTGCACGGTAGCGATCCTTGATCCGCGCGCCGCCGAACCGCAGACGCACGCGGCGATTTGAAAACCCGGCCTCCTCATGCAGGTTCCGTGTCCATATCAGGCGATCCGCGTCATAGAGGCTCATCTCTTCCCACCCCTTGTCGCCCAGCAGGCGATAGACAAGTGGCTGAGCAGGATCGGCGGCAACGACTTCGCCCATCCAGCTTTGGCCGAGACGCAAACTCGCAAAGCAGCGTTCGCCCGTCGTGGCGAATGTACGCCGCGCGCGCAGGGCCTTCCCGATCGAAGCGCGGTCCAGAGTTTCGGCAAAGACCCCGGTCAGGCCACCACGTGAGCCGAATGCTGCCGTCGCCGGTGCGCCGCCGCCACAGCGGCCCTGATGTTCGTCGCTGGCGGCAGACGCCCCAAGCCGATGCCCGCGGCTTAGTGCATCCACATAGTTCCAATGGAATTGTCCCCAGGCCGACGAGATTTCGGTCAGGCGTTCGAGCTCCGGGTGATGCCAATCGAAAATGCAGCGTCGGCCGCCGACATGCGGGATCATCAAATGGCCCTCGGGATCGTCGGCATAGGCCGCCCAGAGCTCATCAACCGGCCAAACCCCCGGCCGAATCGTGCCAGCGGTGAATTCGTTCCACTCGAAGGAGCGCACGGAGCGGCCCTCGTCGTCGAAAGGGAACCGGGGCTTGCCGTCCCTCAGGAAGACGACGTTCCGGTCTCCGCCGGCGGCAGAATTGCCGCACCATTCGGTGCCGGGATAGCAGACGAAACGTCCAGGCTCGTTCAACTCGCCGATCAGTCCGACCGCTTCATTCCACTTCGCTTCGGTGATGTTGAAATCATTGACTGTATAGCCGACGATATCGAGACCGGCGATGTCGCGACCATAGCTGAGATTATAGTAGGTATCATTGGTGCCGACCGTGTCCTCGGAATGGACGTGGAGATCGGCATAGTAGAGATGATATCCGCCTTTCAGCGGCTCGACCTGGACATAGGCAATCGCCGGCTCAACCTGAACGCCGTCAGCTTCGGCTCGCAGCCGCCATTCGCCGTTTTGCCCGAACGATAGCGCTATCTCCGTAGCTGCCCAGCCTTCCGACGCGAAAGCCAGCCTCTCTTCCCGCGTGCTGCCATCCGGGCAGCTCAAAATCACGCGACCGTCGATCACCCGGTCGCGGCAGGTATTTCCCCATATGTCATCGACGCGTGCGAGAACGCGGACAGGCTGCCGTGGTTCGGCGAGGCGGGGCGCGATGAGGTTGATCGCGTGCGGCGTGCCGGGAACGATATCGATGGCGCAATCGCCTGGAACTTCGGCGAATTTCGAGCTGCCGAGCGGATCGATGAACATCCGGAAGCGGAAGTTCTTCTCGACGAAAGTTTGCGCCCGCGTGCCGGCACCACCCTGCCGCCGGTCGCCGAGACGAATGATGATACGATCACCCGGATTGAGATAGCCGTCGACCACATCGATGATGATTGCCTTCTGGAAAGGACGCTCATGTCCCTTCTGATCGAAGCGGACCTTCAACCCCCTCACCGTCGCCGGACTCTGGCCGGAAAACGGGGCGGCCGCATGATATTCCGCCGAGACATAATTGGCGCCAGTTGGATCGGAGGTCTGGAAAAGCGCCCAGTCGGAATAGAATTTGAAGGCTAGCTTCAACCACGCGCCATCGGCAAGCCCGACCGCACCGATTTCGTATACCAGGCTCAACTCTGTCCATTCGCCCGCGGTCAACGTCTTGCGATCACAGCTCAGCCGGCCAAGAAACGGTAAGGATTTGATATGATCGGAAAGACCGCTTGGGGCACCGGCGTCCCGTGCCGCCGGCTGGCGGTTCGAATTCGTTAACATAGCTTTAGCCTCATTGTTGTCCGCGCCAGTTTTCGTAGCGGCGCTCGATCCGTCGAAACACCAGGCTCTCCATGAGCCAGGCGATAAGTCCGATCAGCGAGACGCCGAGCAGCACCTCGCTGGAATTTCCGGTTTGTCCGCCCATGGCCACCATCCATCCGATGCCTTGAGACGCACCGATCATCTCGGCGGCAACAAGCGCTCGCCAAGCTTGCGAAAAGCCGATGCGCAGCGCCGTGGTCACGAAGGGAAGCGACGCCGGCAGGTAGACGTGCCGCAAGAGCTGCAGCTTGCTGGCGCCCAATGTTCTGGCGGCGCGCACTTCGCCGCCCTGGATCGTCAGCACACCTTCCTGGATCGCCGTTGCCATCGGGAAAACGGCAGCGATGAAAATCACGACCGCAATGGACAGATAGCCGATGCCGAAGAAGATCATCGACAGCGGCGCCCAGGCAATGGGCGGTATCGCCATGAACAGCCCATTGAGCGGACTTATAAACGCACGAAACCCTATCGAAAGCGCAGCTGTTGTACCGAGCACCAGCGCTGCAAGCGTAGCGGCGAGGAAACCGCCGGTTTCCCGCAACAGGCTAGCCGCCACCTGGCGCCAGAGATCTCCCGAACCGATCCAGCGTCCGGCCTCGGATGCCACATCCCATGGCTGAGGCAGCACATAGGACGGAACCTGGCTTGCAGCCAGGCACCACACGACCCCCAGAGCCGGAAGCGATGCCCAGCTCCAGGAGGGTTTTGGCCACGCGATCAATCCGGACATTTCAGTTCTGCTCACCGGTTGCCCGCGCCCAAAGGGCGGTATCAATGACGTCGTCAGCCTTCAATGGTTGGGAAAGAATGCCAAGCGTCTGCGAATAATCCATCAGCCGCTGGATGAAGGCACGATCGGCGCTTTCGATGGCATCGGACCAGCCAAGCCGCTTGCGCGCCTCCGATACGATCGCTTGCGCCGGTACGACTTTGCCATCGGCAGACTGCACGGGTTCCAGCTTGAAGGCCTCGGCAATGATCTTGTCGGCTTCATCAGGATGCTCGCTGAGGAAAGCGATTGCCTTATGATGAGCGCGCAAGAGCTTGACGATATCGTCCGGCCTCTCGTTGGCAACCTTGCGCGTCGATGCAACCACGTACCAGGGATAATGCGGCAGGGCCTCATTGACATCGAAGACAACCCGACCTGCGCCACGCAAGACCGACTGGCTGATGAAAGGTTCCCACTCGAAAACCGCATCGACCACACCGGTGTCGAGTGCCGCATTCATATTGCCGGCTGGCATCTGCGAAAGTTGAAGATCGGTTTCCGGATCGAGCTTGGCGACATCTTTGAGGATATAGCCCCGCAGCAGCACATCCATACCGCTACCGCGATTGACGCCGGCCAATCGCTGTCCCTTAAGATCGGCGAGTGTACGGATCGGGCCGGATGCCTTGGCAACGAGAGCTGCCTGACCGTAGTTGACCTTGGCGAGGATGACGCTGTCGAGTCCGCGCGCAAACCACTGATAGACTGGCGGAGCACCGACATAGGCGACATCGACATCGCCGGAAGCAACCGCCTGCTGGATCACCGGCCCATCGCCGAATGACCTGAGCTCGACCGCAAGTCCTTCTTCCTTGAAGAAACCCTTCTTCTCGGCGATCAGGACGGGCGCGTTGGCCATGGCGGAAACCCAGCCGATGCGCAGGGGCTGCGCATCCCCTGCCCAAGCCGGCGCGGCGAGCAGCGCCATGGCGGCGCCGAGAATAGTTCTTTTCATCGTCTTAAGGGCCTGCATTTTGACGAGCTCCTGAGTGATTGAGGGAGGCTGATTGTCCGAGTTGGGTGATTGCGCCGATCCGGTGCATGAGCTGGTCCCCATAATCCGCAAAACGGGCAGTGCTGCGGACTTTGTGACGGTCCCGCGGGCGTGGCAGATCGATGAGTATCTCGCTGTCGATACCATTGGGAGGAAGGCCTAAAACGACCACGCGGTCGGCAAGGAAGACAGCTTCATCGATATCGTGAGTGATGAAGATGATCGTCTGGCTGAGCTCCGACCAGAGCCGCAGCAATTCCTCATTCATCTGGATGCGGGTAATCGCGTCGAGAGCCGCGAAAGGTTCGTCCATCAGCAGAATGTCGGGTTCAAGGGCGAGCGTGCGGGCGAGCGCGACGCGCTGGCGCATGCCGCCCGACAATTGGTGCGGAAGATCGCGCGCCACCGCCTCCAGGCCGACAAGGGAAAGATACTGGCGTGCTTTTTCTCGCTGTTCAACGGCATTCTTGCCAGCCATTTTAAGCCCGAAGCACACATTGTCTTCGACCGAAAGCCATGGGAAGAGGTTCGGAGTCTGGAAAACATAGCCGAGCGCCTGCATCTCCGGAAAGACCGGCTGACCGTTGATACATACCCTCCCCGCGGTCGGCTTGAGGAAGCCCGAAAGCAGATTAAGCATGGTGGACTTGCCGCAACCGGAGGGGCCGAGCAGCGCCACGAATTCTCGTTTTTTCACTGTCAGCGAAAAATTTCGGAAGACCTCGCGGCCGTTCTTATAGGTGAAGCCAATGCCATCGACCGAGAGCACGGCCGGCGGGTGAAAAGGGGTGACAATTTCCATAGACGACTATTTCCATAGACAAAGGCGTAATGCGATAATACATTTTAATACATGTGTGGCAAGCCCCTGAATCGACAGAACAGAGCATGCCCTGTATGACCGCTGGAACCGTTGAGATCGATTGTTACGAAATGCCAATTATTAGGGATAATGCCACCGCGCTCTACCGGCAGATCGCAGCCCGGCTGGAGGATGAAATCCGAAGCGGTCGGTTCGAGCCGGCCGGCCGGCTGCCGTCTGAAGCAGAGATCGGCACTCGTTTTGCCGTCAGTCGTGTCACCGTCAGGCTGGCGCTGGACGAGCTTGCCCGGAAGGGGTTGATAGAGCGGCGCAAAGGCAAGGGCACCTATGTCGCCGGCAAGGAAGTCCGACATGAGCTCGATACGCTGCAAAGCTTTCACGAATCCCTCATTTTGCAGGGATTGAATGCCAGCATGCGTGTCCTTTCCGTCGGCACCACGCGGACGCCGGAAACGATCGCCGCCGCGCTTGGCCGGGGTTGGGAGACATGTCTTTCCCTTGAGCGCCTTCATCTAGTCGACAATGAACCGATCGCGCTCGGGCGCAGCTTTCTGCCGCCGGCATTGGCGAAATTGTCGCGTGATGAGATGGAAAGCCGCCCGACCTATGCGATCGTCTCTGCGTTTGCCGGGCTCGACGTCGAGCGGGCTCATGTCGCTATCGGCGCTGAAACCGCAGATCCGCAGCTTGGGGCAATCCTCAAGGTCCCCGCAGGAGCCGCGCTGCTTGTCATGGAGCGGACGTCTTGGTTCGCGGACAATACGCCGGCCGAGCGATCGACCTTTTATGTCCGTCCCGAACGCTACCGTTTCGTCATGAACAACGTATTCCGGCATTGATGCTCCGCCAGCCGAAATGAGTGCCGAGAAAGCTCGCCCCAAGTCGCATCTCGGCATGGCTCCGCAGCGGTTTCTTTAGTTTTCTGGAAAGCCATCTCAGCTCCTCCACCCCGAGCTGATGTCCGCCACTTAGGGGCCGGATCTTCTGCCAAAAGACGATGTGGTGAGACGAGGAGCGCCGCCTGAGTTGCCTTGGGCGAACGTCTGGGATAAGCGCTTTGCACGCCGCTCCCGCACGAGAGGCGTCGAAGGACTTCTGAGGAGCCGAGACGAGCATGGCCGCTGACAACGACGACTACATCTATGACGAAGTGACGGGCGAATGGCGTCCGGCTTCGGAGGTGGCAGCATCCGCCGGCAATGAGGCGGTCGTTCGGGACGCAAGCGGCAATGTTCTTGCCGATGGTGACTCCGTCACCGTCATCAAGGATTTGAAGGTCAAGGGAGCCGGCCAGACGCTGAAGCAGGGCACCGTCATCAGGTCGATCCGCCTCACCGATAATCCCGAGGAGATCGATTGCCGTCATGATGGAATCAAGGGTCTCGTTCTGCGCACCGAGTTCGTGCGCAAACGCTAATCAAGTTCTCAAGGCCTGCTCAGTGGAATCGGTTGACCTCAGTGGCCGACGTGCGGCGACTGATGATACGCGCCTGTGACGTACAGCATAGACCAGGCCTGCGACGCTTTCGCGGGTCAACGTCGCCGTCGCCAAAGCCTCGTTAACTCCGCTTAAACCAGATCGATGGGCAAGTGCCGGCTGCGGCTGCGAGCACGATGCAAACAGACGCGAGGCGATTGATTCCGGTTTGGAAATCTATATGCAAAAGGTTGCAAGATTCGCGGAGATATACGAATGAGACGCCGCTCTCCCCCGCGGCCGCATGATGAATACGTCTTCAGCCCGGGCGTTCGGCTCTCAATCTCGTCGCCCAGAATTACGCCAAACAGGATGATGCCGCAGCAAGGCTTGCGTTCGCGTCGTCTCGCAGCCTCTTCCATCCGAGAGCAAGAGACCTGCCTCTCACATCCATTTTTCTCCAAAGGACCTTTCCATGAAACATAGACGCAATCTCCATATGCTGGCGGCAAGTGCTGCGTTCCTCACCCTTGCCGGTCCGTCCTTCGCCTTGGACGGCGGTGACATGATGAAGAAGCTCAGTGCGGCCATCGGCGCCGGCGGCACTGTTATTACCTTCGAGAAGGCTGACGTCGAAGGCGACACCGTCACGGCGTCGGGCGTCGAGGTGGGGATTGCGAGCCTGCCCGACGATAAGCTGAAGATCGGCGACATCACCTTCGAGGGCGTGAAGGAGACCGAAGGCGGTGGCTACTATGCCAATTCCGTCGCCTTCCCCGACGTCGACAAGAAGCAGGAAGACGGTCATCTCTCCGCTAGGGATATCCAGGTCCAGGGTCTGACCATCCCCGCCAATGCCGCCGGCAAGACGCTCGACGACCTCCTGCTCTATGAGACCGTCAGCACCGGCCCGATCGTTGTCAGTATCAAGGGCAAGGACGTCTTCACGATCGAAAGCACCGAGTCCAATCTCGGGCGCGAGGATAGCGGCTTCACCTATGACGCCAATGTCGCCGGCCTCAAGATCGACCTGTCGCAGGTCGAGGACCCGTCTTCCAAAGACGCGATCGAGAAGCTGGGGTTGACGACGCTCGACGGCGCCTTGACGATGAAGGGCAGCTGGGAAGTCGAAAGCGGCAAGGTCGCGGTCGACGAATATGCCCTGGACTTCAAGAATGTCGGCCGGTTGAACTTCGCGGTCGACTTTTCCGGTTACACCTTGAACTTCATCAAATCGCTGCAGGAAGCGGTGAAGACCGCCGAAGCCAATCCGAACAAGGAAGAGGCAAACCAGGCGATGAGCCTCGCCATGCTGGGCATGATGCAGCAGCTGACGTTCAATAGTGCCGAACTGCGCTTCGACGATGCTTCGATCACCAAAAAGGCGCTCGACTACGCCGGCTCGCAACAGGGTGTCAGCGGCGACCAGCTCGCTCAATCGCTGAAGGGCCTCGTGCCGATGATGCTGGCGCAGCTCAACCTGCCGGAACTGCAGAACCAGATCTCGGCGGCCGTCAACACCTATCTCGACGGTCCGAAGAGCCTCACGATCAGCGCCGCGCCGGAAAAGCCGGTACCCTTCCCGATGATCATGGGGGCGGCCATGGGTGCGCCGAACACCATCCCCTCCGTGCTCGGCGTCAAGGTGACGGCGAACGACTAACGTATCGCCCCGAAAATCGGAATCGGTTTTCGCACAGCGCGATGCAGAGTTTCACAGTGTTGGAGCGCCGTGGGTCTGAAAGGAAGCACGGCGCTTCAAACCCGATCTGCCGCTCGTCGGATATGACAGGGGCGCAGCGCCAAACGAGATGACGAAGCTGGGCTTCAGGTCAGTCGGCAAACTAAGGATTTGGCTATCTGACGACGGTTCCTAACCTTCACTATTTGGGCCGAAACCAAGGGATGGCAGCTTTTCCGCTTATGCGGCGCCGACGCCGGCGGCGAAGATGGCGATACAGCGGCGAAGGTGGGCAAGCAGTTCAGCCCGATCGGCCCAGGCCTGAGCGCGTCCTTCCGGCGGGCCCAGGCCGCCGAGAACCATATCCATCAACATTCGGGCGCCGCTCGCCGGATCATCCAGCGACAGCCTGCCTTCCGCCCGGCGTTCGTTCAGCCAGTCGGCAAGCTCCTGCCGGCTGGCAAGCATGCCCTCGCGCTGCAGGATATCGATAAGCTCGGGAAACTGGGCTGCTTCGCGAAAGACGAGCTGCAGGAAACCGGCGCGATCCTCATCCATGTCCTCGTCCATGTCGATCATGAAGATCCGTTCGAGGCTCTCAGCGATCGGGATGCCTTCGGCAGGCCTCGGCAGGGCAAGCATCAGGCGCCGATGGGCGCCGACCACGGCAGCAAACAGCTCTTCCTTACTCTGAAACAGCTTGTAGAGCGTCTGTTTGGAAACGCCCGCCTCGGAGGCGACGAGCGCGGTCGTGCTCCCGGCATAACCATATCTGACGAAAACGCGGCCGGCGACTTCGACGATATGCGCCCGCTTTTCTTCATCGCTGGAGACTTTTGGCCGGCCTCTTTTGCGCGGCGCATCTGCGGGCTCGTCGATAACATCCATGATGGTCTAGACCGCCCTGCCGAAGCGCATGCCGCCCGCCTGAGAACGCAGCCGACAATTTCTGAGGGACGAACCCTTCGCTTGTGGCATCGGCAATTTCAATTTATAGAACCAATACGTTCTGCAATGAGTTGCATCCCAATCCATCTGGCGATGGAGCACTTGTGACGACCGTTCCTGCCGCCACATCAGTCTCTGCTACTCCCAGCAAGAGCTCGACATCCGCATCCCAGAACATACTACCCTGTAGTACGGTTTCGGCGAAAAAATCAACCACAACCATGCAGCGCAGCGAAGACACGTCCAGGAGCGCCCCCCGCCGGCAACCGAGCCGGCTCTTCGATCGCAGCAAATCGCCACCCGCGGCCTCTCCTATTCCGGGCAGCTTGCAGGCAAAGTTCGGGATCAGTGCGGGCGGATTTCAGGTGAATTTCTGAACCGTCCAAACAGCCTGTTAGCGGATTATGCATGACATATACTAGCGACCGCGAGGTGATATGAGGTTCGCGCGGCCCAAGACGCATGCAGAATTCACGTTATATTATATAGTGGTTCTTGAATATAGTATTCACCCCGAGGATTGGGCATCAAAGGGCGCTCAAAGCTTACTCGTCAAAGGAGTTGCACAAAAATTTAACCATATTTAAGTGTTCTTGCGAAACAATGCTGTGCGTAGATCAGACATCTCGAAGCAGAGGTGCCAATAAGTTATTTGGAGACAGCCTTGGCATTTACCATTGCCCGTAGTCTGGTGGCGTTTGGCGTCGCCGTTTCAGCAGGTCTTTTCATCTCGATCGGATTGCAGCAATCCGCGCTCGAAAGGCTCAAGGTCAACGGGCCGGTTTACGAGCAGGTCGTCTACGGCAAGGATCTCGTCGCCGATATTCTGCCGCCGCCGCTCTTTGTGGTCGAATCCTACATGCTCTCCTTCGAGGCGAGCAAGTTTCCCGAACTGACCGAGACCAACCTCGCGAAGATCGCAAATCTGAAAGCCGCCTACGACGACCGCCGTGCCTATTGGAAAACCACCCGGTTGCCGCAGGCTTTGAAGGACGAGCTTGAAAACGATGTGCTGGTCAAGGGCGATGTGTTCTGGGACGTGATGAACCGCGAGATCATCCCGGCCCTGAATGCAAAGAATGAAGACAAGGCGCGCGGGGCGATCGAGCAATTGCGCGTCGCCTTCCATACGCACCAGGATGCGGTCGAGAAACTCGTCGAGAATTCCGACGCTTTCATGAAGGACGAGGAGAGCAATGCAGCCTCGGAAATCGTCAGCTGGACGATCTATGCGGGTGCTGCCGGCTTCGGATCCTTCGCCCTGCTGCTGGTCGGGCTCTACCTCCTGCGTCGCCGGGCAATCGTGCCGCTGGACGGCATGAAGGCCTATATGGGCAATCTTGCCGAGGGTGATTTTTCCACCGAAGTTCCCTATGCCGACCGTTCCGACGAGATCGGCGCCATGTCCAAGGCCGTGGCGGTGTTCCGCCGCAATGCGCTGGAACGCCAGGACGCGCAGAAGCGAGAAACGGCGCTTCGCGACGCGGAATTCGAGCGCGAACGCAGCCAGATGGCCGAAAAGGCAGCCGAGGAAAAGACACGCGAAACGGTGATCGACCAGCTGACATATGGGCTGGACCAATTGTCGCACAGCAATCTCGATTGCCGCATCACGACACCTTTCGCCGCCGCCTATGAGGCCTTGCGCGCGAAGTTCAACGACAGCATGACCGCGCTTTCCGCCTCGATGGCGGAGATCGCCCAGACATCCAGGCAGGTCGGCAGTTCCTCGACCGACATCACCAACGCAGCCGCCAGTCTCGCCTCGCGCACGGAGCAGCAGGCCGTGATGCTCGAAGAGGCCGCGACCGCGCTCAAGGAAATGAACGCCAAAACCAAGGATGCGTCCCATCATGCCGGCAAAGCGACCGGGATGATGGCCGAGACCCGCACCAGCGCCGAACATTCGGCAGCAGTCGTTCGCGATGCGATCGCCGCCATGGAACGGATCGAAGGCTCGTCCGCCCAAATCGGGGATATCGTCAACGTCATCGACGAAATCGCCTTCCAGACCAATCTCCTCGCGCTCAATGCCGGGGTCGAAGCCGCGCGTGCGGGCGAAGCCGGCAAGGGTTTCGCCGTCGTGGCCCAGGAAGTGCGCGAACTCGCCTTGCGCTCGGCCAACGCCGCCAAGGAAATCAGGGCCCTGATTTCCACCTCCTCGACCCAGGTGTCGACAGGGGTGGAGCTCGTCAACCGCACCGGCAAGGCGCTGATGGAGATCGAGGGACAGGTCGAGCAGGTTTCTGGCCTCATCGCCCGCATCGCTTCCGTCTCTTCCGAGCAGGCGACAGCGATCAGCGAGATCAACGCCTCGGTCAGTGCGCTCGACGAAGTCACGCAACGCAATGCCGCCATGGCCGTGGAAACCGTCTCCGCCTGCCGCGCGCTCGGCAACCAGACACAGACGCTGGAAGGCGTGGTAGGCCGCTTTCAGATCGAAGCGCCGGCCGCCGGCGGCGCAAGACCGCAGAGAGCCGCCTGACTTCACCACCCGCGAAGGATTGACCGGCGCAGACGAACCTTATCGGGCTTGCGGCGTTTCACGGCAATGGACACCCATTATCGTCACGCCGCATCTTCGTTGCATCAAGATCTCGCGCAGCGATCTGCGCCGCAAGGGTTTTGATGCCGAACTCCGCTTACACGAAACATCTCACCTCGATCGAGCGCGAACGAATCCGGCGGGCCGTCCGCATCGCTCGGCTCATGGACACAGCCGTGAGACTACCCGTCATCGGCGTGCGGATCGGAGCGGATTCGGTTCTCGGCCTCATCCCGGCGGTTGGCGATATCGCCGGCTCCCTCATCGGGATCTTCATCATCAATGAAGCAAGGCGTCTCGGCATTCCCAATCACAAGCTTGCGCGCATGGCCGTCAACCTCGGCATCGATGCGGCCGGCGGCACGGTTCCGCTGATCGGTGATCTCTTCGACGTCTACTTCAAGTCTCATCGCCGAAACGTAGGCATCATACTCGAGCATTTCGGGCTCAGCGAAGGCGAGCTGGACCGGCGCATGTGAAAGGTCCCGCAGCAATTCATCTAGAACGGAACAAAGTCGGCCAATCCACGGGTTGGCTGCCGCCGCACGATCCCTGGAAGTAAGCTTCCGCAAGCTTAAACTCGGCATCGTCCCACACCCATTGCGCAGACAGGCCGCAGTCGGCAACGCCACGCCCCCTTCCGGACATCTGCAAGCTTCCGGTATCCGTATCGAAACCCGGTTCCACAAAGAGCGTCGTTGCACCTTCACCCTCCCCGAGAGGAAGTCTCGGCTGAAAGGGAATGGGAACACCGTTTCCCTTCAGCGGTTGGAGGAATACGAGCGACGAGCCCTGGTAGGCGCCCATGATGCAGGGGATGAGCACAAGCGCATGATCCATATCGAGAGGATAAGCGTCGGCATTAAGTCCCCCATTCGCTGCGTCGGCTTCGCATCCTTCGCTGTCGAAAAGAGCCTTACCGGCGCTCATTGCCTGCGTGATCAGCCGTTGCTTTTCCGCATCCGACAGGATGATATCGATCTTTCGGCGATTGATGACAGGCAGGGCAGGCGGAGCCGGCACCTTCGAAGCGGGAGCAGCCCCCGCCTTGATCAACGCGGTGACGCCGCCGATACGACCTTGACGATCATCCATGTGCAGAAGCGCGGCGACCATGCCGTCAAGTGGGATGATAGCCTTGTCGTCGCCGACATCGATCTTTGCGTCATTGCGTAGTTCTGAAAGAAACTCCTTCACCGCAGCCGGATCCTTGGTCGAGATCGTCGTGAGGTCCTCGTCCTGAGAACGCGTCCAGGACGGTCCAAGACGCAGCGGTTTTCCGTCGGCGAGAAAGCCGCCGAGGCCGACCGGAAACGGCACGCTCAGCGTAACCTCCGTCGCGGCATCAGGACCGGCGGCGCGGACGAAGCGCAGGTCGGGGTTGTTGATGGTGCCGTTTTCGAAGCCCTTGGCTTCACATTTCAACCCGTTGTCGCAGACGACCAACCAGGATTTGTATTTGTCATAGGACGGCTCCGCAGCAACCGCCGGGCCGCAGAGGATGACGCCGACCACGAAAAATGCGCCGACCTTCTTGTGGAGCTGCCGCATCATTGCTTTCCCGTCGATTGAAAATCGTTGAAATCCAGTGGTATATTGCCCGAATGCCGGTGCGATATTACCGCCGTCGAGATCTGCGGCAAGGGCGGATTTCACGTCCGCCATCCGCCAGTTCGACGTCATTTTTCCCACAATCCCAAGCTTACTCAGCCGGCATCGCGTCTTGCTCCGCCGTTCGCCCGCACCAGCGCCATCAGCATCGGGCCGATCGCAAATTCGCCTTTCTCGGTCCTTCGGGTGAGATCGCGGAGATAGCCGCCAGGCGAATTGATGTGCCCGCCTCTTTCCAGGATGCAGGCGATCACCGTCGCGGCGTTTTCCGGCCCCATGCCGGCGCAGGCTTCCTCATAGGCCGAGGCGCTGACGCCGAGCATCGAGCGGACGACGACGGCGGCCGACATCAGGTCTCGCCAGTTGCCGACCGTTCCGCCCGGCCCGTATCCGAGAATACCAGGGCAGGCCTGGAGAACGAGGCCGAGCGGGAAGGATTTCAGGCCATGGCCCGCCGCCGGATCGGCCGCACCGGATCTTCTGCCGGGCGGCTCCCGATGTTTCAGCCTTCGCCCGTCCTGCGCCTCGGCGATCGGGTCGTTATTGGCCACCGCCTTTGCGCCCTGCTTCGTGTCGAAGCTTGGTTCAGATTCAGAAATGGAGTCGGGATTTGAATTCTGTTTGTGCCGCTCAGTTTGAGACTCATTGGCGTCTATTTTTTTAATTTTAATGTGTTTTTCCAGCAGGTTGACAGCCTCTTCGCGCAACAGCGCCATCTCGTCGAGATGCGCCGCCAGTTGCTCGGCGCTCGCCACGCGCGGAATCCGGAGGACAAGATCGCGAAACAGCATCGACATACGCTCCCAGTCGCCGGGAACCGCCTCGTCGAGGGCTGCCGCGATGAGCTTGGAGATATCGCGCCGGCACACTGTCAGCCGTTCCCTGGTCACCCTGATCAGGTCCCGGTCGGCGACCGCCTCGGCGGCCAGGCTTTCAATCTCGACCGCGCGTGCGAGCAGCGGCGCAACGCTGAAGCCAAAGGCCTCACCGATCGCCCCTGCCCTGTCGCGGCGCGCATAGCGCTTTCCGTTCGGGCTGTCCTTGCGCAGGATCAGGCCGGCCTCGACCAGGACGGCAAGATGCCGCCGGAGTGTGGCCGGCGTCATTCCGCGGGCGCGAAGCGAAAGCTGCGCATTCGACGGAAAGACGATCAGGCCTTTTTCCTCGGAGATCTCGTCATCGGGATAGAAGGTCAAAAGCGCGTCGAGCACCGTCAGCGCCCGATCGGTGACGCCAAGCGCTGGCCGTGCCTCGCAGATCGCTCTGAACAGCTTCCACTTGCTGCGTCTCATCCCCGGCTCGATGGTCTCGCCCAGTTGCTGGCTTGCAAGCATGCCAAGCGACATCGGCCGCCGCCCAAAGGGCGTCGTCACATATCCACTCTCCATTTGCCTTCACCTTCGTTCAGGCAAAAGAAAACCCTCCACCCTTTTCGGTGCCAGGACGCTTGACTGTGATTCGTGGAAATGCGATTCTCGATGTGCTTAAGATCTGAGAAGGGCTTCCACGACGGCGTCGTTGGGGGCCTTTTTCTTTTGCGCGTTACGCTCCTCTGTGCTTTTTGAACTCCTGGAACAGGCTCTGCAGCCTTTCCTGGACGAATTGATCGAAACCGGGCGCAGTCTTGCCGTCGAAGATGAAGGCTGCGCCGGACGCTGTCTTTTTGATCGTCACCGGCACGCCACTGACCTCGGATTTGGCCACGGCCGCCTTTGTTGCCGCCTTCTTCGTTGCCAGCACCAATGCCCGGTGAAACCGCTCGTCGCTCGAGATCTTGCGCGCGTCGTCCGCGGACAACTCGGCGATGATCTTGGCGATATCGGCGTTCCCGATCCGCTCACCCAGTTCCAGCCATCGCCGGCGGCCGATCTCGGGCGCCGCACCTATCGCGTTTATGAGCTCCAGGGGGACCTGTCGTATCACGATCAGCATTCTCGACAGCGCCGCCTTGTCGACGCTGAGCGCGGCCATGATGACGTCGCGGCCGAAGCCGCGTTCTTCCAGCCGCGAGGCGAAGAGCGCGCGTTCGACATAGGAGAGATTGGTCCGGGCGCTGTTTTCCTGTCCCTGGCTGACGACCAGCTGGCCGTCGGTCAGGTCGCGGACAACAGCGCGCACCCTGATGCCGATTTCCCTGGTGGCGGCCAGGCGACGATGGCCGTAGGCAACCTGATAGCGCCCCTTGGTCTCGGGATGCGGGCGCACAAGGATCGGCACCTGCTGCCCATGTTCGCGAATCTGGTCGACGAGCTCGGCAAGTTCGGCCGCGTCGATCGCCAATCGGTCGCTGACGAAGGAGGCGTCGATCAGGCCGGGATCGAGCTCGACGATAGTCTGGCCGGCGGCGAGCTGCCGTTCCAGCTCGCTCGCGCGCTCCATTTTTTCAGTGATATTGCCAAGCGTCTTCGTGATGCCGCCGACGGGTGCTGCGCTGCGCTCCTGCGGCACAAAGCCCGCGATCGGGCGGTTGTCGCGCGGGGCGACCGTTTCCGTCCTTGCCGGGTCGTGCGCGGAAATTTCGATGAGGTTCTTGCGCGCCATCTCTATTTCCTTCCCCAGATGGAACGGACATGCGCCTCGATCTCGCCATTCACGAGGTTCAGGGACTCCAGCGCCCGATCATAGGTTCCGCGTGTGAACTGCGACCGCTCGACCTCGTAAAGGGTCTGTTTGGTGACGCCGGCATCGGCGACCGCCGTCGACTTCACCATGGCGTTGTGCAGCATGCGATTGCCGAAGATCGCCCGCATGAAGCCGGTCATCTGGCTTTGCGGTCCGTCGTTCGGCTCGAACCGCGTCACGAGATAACGCATCCAGTCGTAGCTGGTGCGCCCGCCGGCCTTCTCGACGACCGACATCAATTCGCTCGTCATCGTCAGGAACTGCGACATCGACATGACGTCGAGCATCTGCGGATGGACCGTGATCAGCACCGAGGTTGCGGCGCAGAGCGCCGACATCGTCAGGAAACCGAGCTGCGGCGGGCAGTCGATGACCACGACATCGTAAAGGCTTTCGATGTCGGTCAGGACCTCGCCGATGCGGGCGAAGAACATCGTCTCCGCCGTCCCCGACGCCATGGCCTTCGGCGTCTCGTGCTCGAATTCCATCAGCTCGAGATTGCCCGGGATGAGATGCAGATTGGGCGTGTAGGTTGCGCGCACGATATCGGCGATGGGGCGCGGCTCCTCATATCGGATCGCGCCGTAGATCGTTTCGCCCTCGCCGACGTCGAATTCCGGCTGGTGACCGAACAGTGCGGACAGGGAAGCCTGCGGATCGAGATCGACGGCAAGCACGCGGTATCCCCTGAGCGCCATGAACTGCGCGAGATGTGCCGCGGTGGTGGTCTTGCCCGAACCGCCCTTGAAATTCATCACGGAGATGATCTGCAGCTTTTCGCCCGCCCTGCGGGCCGGCACATATTTCGGCGTTCCGTTGCGCTCGTCGAGGACCCGGCGAATCCGGTCCATGTCGATGGCGCTATAGAGCCTGCGCCCGTTTGCAAGCGGATCAGGCCCATGGCCGTCGGCCGCCACCTGCCGGAGATAGCCTTCGCCGATGCCGATGAAGGCCGCGGCTTCCGCCGGCGAAAACGTCCGGATCGTCTTCCGCGACAGCGGAGGAAAGATTTTTGCCTGATGCTGCTGAAGTTGATAGGATAACTCCTTCGCATCTGTTGCCAGAAGCGAAGGGAGGTGCTCCTGATCATCTTGAAGAGCAAGACTCGGCTGCATGATCTCTTTCCCGGATAACTGCGCAATTTTAAACGAAAGCGCTTCAGTTACGCAGTTGCTATATGCCTCGATTCGTGACCGAATTACAAATGCTTAACCAAACACTATTTTGGCGCGTGAAAGCCCGCCCGGGCACGCGGCCGATTTCCGGCGAATATGCCGGCAAGGTCCGGTGATTCGACGCGGCGGACCTTGGCCTCGACCGTTTCGCAGCGCCAAGTTAATACGGCAATATTTCTAACGTCTTAGACCGCTAGTCCCCATCATCCTTCAGATAATTCTTGCCGTTGATCACCAGGAGCCCGTCGGAGTTCTTGTCCGGCTCGAATATGCTCATGGTCTCCGTCTTGCCGCTCGCATCGGTGAGATCCAGGCGATAGCCGGAAAGCTCATAGCGTCCGCTGGAACCGGGCCGGTTGCCCGAGGTGGTGATGCCGGTTTGCGATCCCGCGATCTCGTTGGTCATCGAGGCGCCGGACCAGCCGGTGCGCTCGAACGTGCCGTCCTTATGCAGCGTCAGCTCACGGCTGGCGGCAACCGATCCCGAGGAAGTCGCGGTCATGCCGCTCGATGCGAAGGTGTAGACCCATTTGCCGTCAAGCGTGGCCCCGTCCGCGAATGGCGGCACGGCGCGATAGTCTTCGTCGTCGATCACAAGGTCCTGCCCCTTCTTCGAGAAGGTCTTCGTCTCGATCTCGATCGTCCCGTAGGCAGAGGTGACGCTGCGCATTTCGATCGACCCCGCAGAGGAGAAGAAACCGCCGCCCGTCAGCCTGTAGAGACCGCAATCGGTTGGATTGTCCTTGCAGGACTGGGCGATATCACGGCCGCCCTCGGGCAGTTCGGTGCTGAACAGGCCCTTTGGATCGAACATGTTGATCTCGCTGTCGGAATATAAATCCACGCCGCCGAATACATTCGGCCGCACGCCGGTATCGAGATAGGTGAAGACGCCGTCGAGCCCGCCGTCGCCGCTTGCCGGCACGAGGTCGAAATCCTTGTCGGAAGGATCGAGCTTCACGGAGCGCACAAGGGCCTCGAAATCGGCCTCGGCGCTTTTGCCTCTGTCGCCGCTGAGGTTCAACAGCACGAGTTGCAGATAGGCCTGCCGCTTGTCGCCCGCGATGCCGACGACGATCTGTTTGATGCTCACCTCCTGCTGCTGTACGCAGCAGCGTTCCTCCACGCGGATGTCGTGGCCGTTCACCGTCACCCCGTAATGCTTGATCAGGATATCTTCCTTGGCCATTTCGGGAAGCGACGCGACGAAGGTCTTGACGCCCGCCGGCAGCGAACTGCGTGCGGCCGAAATGGGCTTGGAGATCTGGATCAAGGCGCTGCCGCGCTTGTCGTCCGCCGTCTCGAGAAAATCCTTTTGCAGCATGAAGAGATCGCCCTTGCCGGCTTTCTTCCACCCGGAGGCGGGATCGGGCAAGCTCACCGTCAGGCCGCCGATATCGGCGGTTGCGGCAAATGCCGGGAGACACAAAAGAAGGGAGAAAAGCGCGAGTGCGAAGCCCATGGCAGATATGAACCGGCAGATCCGATCATTATGCGCGTCGCCCATTTCGCCCATGCCCCGCCCCTCCGTTTGCCAGCCGCCGACGGAATTTGGAGCCTGTTGCGGCCATTTCAACCCTCAGCTTTCAGGGGACCCCCCTCCTAGGTCTGCCGCAGAACGAAAGCGATCTGCGCCTCCGTGAACTTCGACTTTTTTCATGCCGAAAACTCCGTCTAGACTGGAATTTCCAGTCTCAACCGGTCCGGAAAATCGGAGGTGTCAAAGTGGCAACAATGCGTCAGGCTTCACATCACCGATTGATGCGTAACTGTGGGTTTCTCTGACGCCAGGAAGCGGCAGAATGACCCGCTGCAGGAATTCCTGGAACGTCGCCATGTCCGCTATTCGTGCTTTGACCAGGTAGTCGAAGCCACCAATCACCATATGACATTCGATGATTTCGGGTGCCTTCGCAACAGCCTCTGCAAAGCGGTCGAAGACGTGCGGCGCGGTGTGATCGAGCCTTACCTCGATAAAGACGAGCGTGCCGCGTCCGATCTTTGAAGGCTCGAGCACAGCCCGCACAGCGCGGATAAAGCCTTCACTGAAAAGCCGCTTGATGCGCTGCGATGCGCCAGTCGGTGACAATCCAACGCGTTCGGCGAGGTCAAGAACAGTCCGGCGACCATCTTCTTGCAATAGCCCGAGCAGCATCCGATCGACACGGTCCAAGTCACTCATTTCTGATTCACACTTTCTTTGGTTAGAATACGCGATAATCACGCAAATAAGTCGAAATTACTATATTTCGTCGCGCCGTTTGCCGCAATACGGTTGGAAAGTAACTAAACCCAACAGACGAAGGCAAGCAACATTATGGACAGAACCCAACCTGCCTTAAGCACTCACAACAAAGGTGAGATCAAGATTCTCTCGCTGAGCGAAGCGGAGGTCAAAACATGCATCGACCTGCGTAAGCTGCTCGACGCGCTAGCGGACGGGTTCAAAGCGCTCTCCGACGGTCGTGTCGTCAATCCAGCGCGCCCACAACTCGATATTCCGAATGCGGGCTATTCGTTGGCGATGCCGGCCTGGATGAAGGGAATGCATTTGACCGTAAAACTGGTCAACGTGTTCGAAGGCAATATCGCCCGGGGCATCCCCAGTCACCTCGCAACAATACACCTCTTCGATCCAGAAACAGGAATGCCTGTTTGCATTATGGATGGTACCTACATCACGGCCGTACGCACGTCTGGCTCAGCGGTCCTCTCGGTGCGAGAGCTCGCCAGGCGTAATGCCAAGGTCGCAACCGTCGTGGGCGCGGGCGTTCAAGCTAGCCAGCACCTTCACCTGTTGCCGCTCGTTCGCGATTTTCAGGAAATTCGGGTGTTCTCCAAAGATTTTGCTGATGCGCAGGCGCTGGCTTCACGTCATTCAGGCATCACTGCCGTCGAGGACCTCGAGGCGGCGATACGCTCTTCAGATGTTGTGTGCCTCGCGACACACTCCTATGTCCCCGCGATATCCGCAGAATGGGTTCAACCAGGAACGCACGTGTCCTCGGTTGGTGTCGCGCCGCCCGGCGGCGAACTTCCGATCGATTTGATCGCTCGCGGCACCCTCTTTGTTGAGACGCGGGATTCGTTCGCGCCAACACCCGTGGGCTGCTGCGAACTTGCAAATATTGATCCCGAGGCAGGCACCGACCTTGGTGCGATGTTGCTCGGGCAGCGATCAGGTCGGACGTCTGATCAGCACATCACGATCTACAAGGCCATGGGCGTCGCCATGGAGGATATGGTGGCAGCCGACCTCGCTTACCGCGAGGCCAAACGCCTGGGTGTCGGCCAGGCTATTTCTCTCTAGGTGACCTGGAATGTTATCTGATCCATAGGACGGTTGCTGCAATGATGAAGACGGCGAGGTGGTTTCTCGCCGTCTTCCTGAATGAAGCGTGTAGATTGCGACTTCCTGGAAGAACCCTGCGTACCCAATGACGGTCATGATCCGTTCGAGCTTAGCGTACGATTTCGAGCAGTTCTTGTTCCGACCTCTTTCATGAAGGTTTTCCGAACGCCTCGGCTGCCGCCTCTAACCGCCCATCGATTGGTAGAGCCAGTCATCGAGCTTCTCGGTCGCCACGCGCGCGGCCGGCCCTGGAAGCAATGCGTCCTGCGTCAGTTCGACGCCGAAATAGGAGACGGACGGGTCCGTTATCACCTGCCGTTCGTCTTCATTCGCGGCCAGATAGATCCGGGCGACCTCATCGATACCGAACTGCTCCGGGCCGCCGATCTCGACGATATCGCCCAAGGGATTACCGGCTGTCAGCTCCGCCAGGAAAGCCGCGACGTCCTCTGCCGCAATCGGCCTTATGGAGGCCGAAGGCAGCCGGAAGACGTCGCCTTCAGCGCCGATGTCGATCAGACCGTTTATGAATTCGTAGAACTGCGTGGAGCGGAGGATCGTATAGGGGCGGCCTGAAGCCTGAATGAGATTTTCCTGCACCATTTTCGCGTGGAGGTAATCGCTTTCGACGAGGCGGGGCGTGCCGACGACAGAGAGCGCGAGATAGTGCCTGACCCCGGCTTCGGCCGCGGCCGCAAGCAGGTTCTTCGTCGAGGCCTTGAAAAAATCCAGCGCCGCACTGTCGCCGAAGGATGCGGCATTGGTCACGTCGACGACGGCGTCGCTTCCCGCGACAGCCGCATCGAGGCCTTTGCCGGTCACCGTGTCGACACCGAGCGACAAGGACGCGGCCGCGACGTCATGGCCGGAGCGGCGCAAGTTCTCGCAGAGCCGCGTTCCGATGAGGCCGCTTGCTCCCGCTACCATGATTTTCATGTCGGCCTCCTCTGTCGCCTTGTCATCGATCCCATCGACAATGACGGGAAAGCCGCACGCCTTCCATCGTCCCTGAGGTCTGGCGCCCTACCCTTTAGGCATAGGGAAGCCAGACCGAAGTCCAGTATGGTCTTCCGATCCTCGATCGCGTCGAAAATTTCGGCTACATCCCCGCGCAATGCATAGGTTTCCATGAGTTGCGGTTGTGGGGTGGCGGGATTACGGTTCGAGCATGAACTCGCCGGCGCCGAAATCGAGAATGACTGCTGTAGACGATGCTGACGATCCCCGGGCTTTGTCCGACCGGCCGGAGCGGTTGATCACGAGCGTCTGGTCGCACCGTCCCCAATCCCTCTACCTCGGGCTTTTCATTGCTGCCTATGTGCTTGCCTGCGGCTTCGCCCAATTGCTCGCAATCGTGCCGGGAACGGGTATTTCCATCTGGCCTCCGGGCGGGCTTTTCATCGCAACCCTCACCCTCGCCCCCAGGCGCAGCTGGCCATGGTGGATCGTGGGAGGCTGCCTGGCGGAACTCTCAAGCAATATCTTGTGGTTCCACAGTCCGCCGGCGGCGGCTTTGCTGATCTATGTCGGCAACGCTCTGGAAGCGGCGGTCGCGGCGTGGCTGGTAAACCGGACCTTGAAGCCGCCGGTTCGGCTGGAAACCCTTCATGAAGTTCTCACATTCGTCATCATAAGCGCCGGAATTGCGCCGATCGTCAGCGCAACCGTGGGAAGCGCCACGCTGGCGTGGTTCAGCATCCAATCGCAATCTTTCCTGACGGCATGGCCGCTCTGGTGGATCGGCGATGCAACCGGCATCCTGATCGTTGCGCCGCTGGCGCTGGTCGTGTTTCACAGCTGGCGGGACAAGACCCGCCTCTCGGCCGCGCAATGGACAGAAGCCTGTGTCCTCGGGCTGATCTTTCTCGGTGTCGCCGCTCTTTCGCTCAGCGGCTACCTTCCCTTCGCCTATATCATCATGCCGCCTCTTCTCTGGGCCGCCGTCCGCTTCGAGTTCAAGGGCGCTGCCGTGTCGCTCGCATTGCTTGCCCTGATCACGGCGGTCTTCACGGTAACGGGCGCCAGCCAGTTTGCCGGCGATCCGGAGTCCCAGAAACACAAGCAGATCATGCTGCAGCTTTTTCTGGCCATCTCGGCATTTTCAGCGCTCATCGTGGCCGCCATATCAAGGCAGCATCAGCTCGCGGTGCTCACCTTGCGCCAGAGCGTCGAGACATTGCGCGACCGGGAACGGGAGCTGTCGCAGCTCGTGGATATGGTTCCGAGCCATGTCTGGCGCCTGACGCCCGAGGGCGAGCCGTCCTTCTTCAACAGGCGAATGGTCGATTTCCTCGGCATGGATGTGGCGGACGCCGACAGGCCTGATATGAGCCGGCTGGAGGCGGTCCTTCAGGCCACGGTTCATCCCGACGATGCAGCCGGGTTCAGGGACGCCCTTCGCCACAGCCTCGCCAGCGGCGAGAATTTCGTCATGCGTTACCGGCTCCGCCGCGCCGACGGTGTCTATCACTGGATGTCGAGCCGCGCCGAGCCGATGCGCGATCAGGCCGGAAACATCGTCCAGTGGTACGGGCTTTGTCACGATATCGACGATCAGGTTCATGCCGAAGAGGCCGTGCGCCGGAGCGAGCGACAGCTTCAGCAGATGATCGACGCTGTTCCCATCCGCATCTGGAGCGTGGAGCCGGCGGGCGGGGCGATCTACTTCAACAAGCGCTATCAGGACCATTTCCACGCCGTCATCACCAATTTCGACGCGCGAGCCGAACCGCGCATTGATGAGCTGCTGCAGGAGCTGATCCATCCTGAAGATTTGCCCGACGTGCAGCGCACGCTGCGCAATTGTTTCGAAACCGGCAGCGGCGGCGCCATGCGGTTCCGCTGGCTTGAAAAGGATGGCGCCTATCGCTGGGCGGAATGCAGGGTAGAGCCCCGGCGTGATGACGACGGAACGGTCGTGCAATGGTACGGCGTTTCTCTCGATGTCGATGAAGAGGTGCGCGCCCTGGAGACGCTGCGCGAACGTGAGCGGGAGCTGTCGCTGCTCGTCGACATGGTTCCGGCTCAGATCCGCCGCCTGAGACCTGACGGCGAGCCGGTCTTCTTCAACAAGCGGTTGATCGACTTTTTCGGCCTCAACGTCGGGGATATGGACAGGCCCGGCATGAGCCGCCTCTCGTCGGTCATTCACACCCTCGTCCATCCCGACGATGCAGCGAGGCTGCTCGAGACGGTTCACCGCTCTCTCGCCAGCGGCGACCCCTTCTCGATAAAGTACCGCATGCGCCGTTTCGACGGAGCCTATCGCTGGGTCGACGGCCGGGCCGAGCCGCTACGCGATCAAAGCGGCGCGATCGTGCAATGGTATGTCGTCTCAGTCGATATCGACGACGAGATGCGAGCGCAGGAAGCGCTGCGCAATCGGGAGCGCGAGCTTTCGCAACTCGTCGACATGGTTCCGAGCCTGCTCTGGCGGCTCGATCCGGAAGGCGCTCCAACCTTCTTTAACCAGCGCCTGATCGATTTTCTCGGTCTCGACGCCGTCGAGACGGAAAAACCCGGCAAGAGCCGTCTGTCCTCCATCATAGAAACCGCCGTCCATCCCGACGATGCGGAGAGCCTCGTCGAGGCGCTCAACCATTCCCTCGCCACCGGCGAACGTTTTTCCAAGCAGTATCGCCTGCGGCGCGCAGACGGCGTCTACCGCTGGGTGAACGGCAGCGCCGAGCCGCTGCGCGACGAGAGCGGGCGGATCGTCCAGTGGTACGGTCTCAGCCACGACATCGACGATCAGCTGCGCGTCGAGGAAGCGCTGCGGGAGAGGGAACGCTCGCTCTGGAAGATCGTCGAAACGCTGCCGGCAATGATCGATTGCGCGGCGCCTGATGGAGAGCCGATCTATCGCAATCCTCAGCTGCGCGACTTTCTCGGATACAAACTCGAAGAGCTCGACGGAACCGGCAAGTCACGCCTGGCCGGCACGCTTGACGCCGGCGTTCATCCCGACGACGTGGCCGAGGTCAAGGCGAGATATGCCCATTCACTCGCGACCGGAGAACCCTACGCACGCAAGCATCGCCTGCGCCGGTTCGACGGCGAATATCGCTGGGTCGAAACGCGTGCAGCGCCGATGCGCAATGCCGAAGGCGAGATCGTGCAGTGGAACGTCATATGCCTCGATATCGACGGCGAGGTCCGGGCGCAGGAAGAGCTGCGCCTAGCGCAGGAAGGCTTGGCGCGGGCGAGCCAGGCCGCGAGCCTTGCGGAGCTTTCCGCCTCCATCGCTCATGAGGTGAACCAGCCCCTGGCGGCGGTCGTCGCGAATTCGCATGCCTGCCAGCGCTGGCTCATGGCGGAGCCGCCGAATATGGAGCGGGCACAGAGGACGGTCGAGCGGATCATCCGCGACGCCAACTCGGCGGCGGACGTCGTCAGCCGCATTCGCGCCCTCTTCAAGCAATCCGCGGACAGGAGGACCCAGACGACGCTCTCCAGCATCATCGCCGAAGTGCGTGGCCTGATGACCGACGAGACCTGGCGGCGGCGCGTTCGCATCGACGTCCAAGTTGACGGCAGTCTGCCGTTCATCGCGATCGATCGCATCCAGATCCAGCAGGTTCTGATCAATCTCATCCGCAACGGCATCGACGCGCTGGACGCGGAGACAAGCGACAGGGTGATCGAGATCCATGCGCGACAGGTCGGCAATGTCGTCCAGACCGAGATCCGCGATCGCGGCCAGGGGATCGAATTTCCCCAGAAGATGTTCGAGCCGTTCTTCACGACGAAAGAGAACGGCATGGGCATGGGGCTGGCGATCTGCCGCTCGATCGTCGAGCTGCACGGCGGAAGATTGTGGGCGGAGAAGAACGAACCGCGCGGAGCGACGTTGATCTTCACATTGCCCATTGAAACGAAGGCGGCATCATGACAGCCGACGACCATATCGTCTTCATCGTCGATGACGATGCACGCATCCGGGAAGCGCTCGGCGAGCTGCTGGAATCACACGGCATGCATGCTGCCGCCTTCGAATCCGCCGGCGATTACGTCACTGCGGACAAGCCTGATATTCCTGCTTGCCTCATCCTCGATATCGAGCTGCCCGACATCAACGGCCTCGACCTGCAGAGGCAGATCGCCGACAGGGATCATCCGCCAATCGTCTTCATCACGGGCCACGGCGACATCCCCTCCTCCGTGCGCGCGATCAAACGCGGCGCCGTGGATTTTCTAACCAAGCCGTTCAACGATGCGGACCTCATGGCCGCCGTCCATGCCGCGATCGCTGAGGATCGGGAAAAGCGGGCCGACCGCGCCGAACGCGACAAGCTCAGACAGCACTATCTCGACCTCACGCCGCGCGAGCGCGAGGTGCTGCCGCTCGTCGTAAGCGGCCTTCTCAACAAGCAGGCGGCGGCCGAGCTCGGCATCAGCGAGGTCACGCTGCAGATCCACAGACGAAATGTGATGCAGAAAATGGCGGCGGCATCGCTCGCCGATCTCGTGCGGATCGCAGAGAGATTGGAAATACCGATCACCCACTCGCGCCGAGTGGGAGGGAATTGAACATGAACAAGACAAGACATGTCGTGGCAATTGTCGATGACGATCCGAGGCTTCTGGAATCGATGGGTGACCTTCTGGAATCGGCGGGCTATGTGGCCCGCAGCTTCTCGTCGGCGGGCTCGCTGCTCGTCAACGGCCTCTCCGACCTGGACCTGCTCATCACCGATATCGGAATGCCCGGCATCGACGGCTTCGAGCTGCGCGACCTGGTGCTGAAATCACGCCCGGAGCTGCCGGTATTTCTCATCACCGGTCGCCACGAGATAGCCGATCAGAGCCGCGCGCAAGGCGCAGGCGGTTTTTTCCGCAAGCCCTTCGATGCCCAGGCGCTGCTGACTGCCATCGCCAACGCTTTACACAAATCCAGAGACGGAGGGTGACATGCGAGTTGACCAGCCTTTGGCCCGGAGATCGGCGCCGTCATTGCTGCAGTGCAGAAGCGAAGAGGATCAGCCGCTCGTCATCATCGTCGATGACGACGCATCCATCCGTGAGGCGCTGTCGGAGTTGATCCTTTCGGCGGGCTTCCGGCCGGCCAGTTTCTCCTCGACCCGCGATTTGCTCGACTCCGATATGGTGGAGAGCCCCGGCTGCCTGATCCTCGATGTGCGCATGCCCGGAACAAGCGGCCTGCACCTTCAGCGCCATCTGGCCGAAAACGGCATTTCCAAGCCGATCATCTTCCTGACGGGGCACGGCGATATCCCGATGACCGTCCAGGCGATGAAGGCAGGCGCCGTGGATTTCCTCACCAAGCCGGTGCGGGACCAGACGCTGCTCGATGCCGTGACCGCGGCCATCGCCATGGATGCCGAACGGCGGGCGGAAGCCGCGATCGCCAACCGCAATATCGAACGCCTGGAGACGCTGACGCAGCGTGAGCGCGAGGTGCTGCACGAAGTTGCCCGCGGACGCCTCAACAAACAAATCGCCTTCGATCTCGGCATTAGCGAAGTGACAGTTAAGCTGCATCGCAGCAACGTCATGCACAAGATGGAGGCCGCCTCCATCGGCGAACTGATCCGGGCATGGGAAACGCTGCCCGCGCAAATGCGCCAGGCCGCCGCTTCGCGCTAGACGCGTCCGGTCTTTCAGATTCGCGTATCGCGCTTCAGGTTCCTGGTTTTGCGCGACATGCGCTGGCCTCCAGCCCAGCGCCGTCTGGTTTACGCAGGGTTCCCGTAGGCTTCGGTACGGTGGCCACCAATGTCCATTTGATGCTCGATGTATCCAGATCGCGCCAGAAAAGACACGACGGCGCGGAGAATGGGTTTCGATTTGGCTCGCATGCGTTATCTCTAAATTAAAGCCGGGGATATGATCCGGTCCCCGGCTTTTGTTCCCCGAAGGAGATCTCGCTTTGAACAATCTATCGTCCGCGCCTTCTGCTGAAATCACCGCCTTCGATGACGAAGCAAACTTCCTGTCGGCCATGGGAAATGCCAAACGGCTCCACATCCTGCGTCTGTTGGCCGAAAGAGAATTGTCCGTGACGGTTCTGGCCGAGGAAGTAGGATTGAGCCAATCTTCCACGTCCCAGCATTTGTCTATTCTTCGGGAACAGGAACTTGTGCAGACGCGAAGGGCCGCCCAGACGATCTACTATTCCCTCCAATCCGACGCGGCCAGGGCGATACTCGAGACACTCTCCGACATCTTCGGGACGCATCGCAGCGCCAAAGCAGACTGCGCCCGAGCCGCACGTGCCTGACGAAACGGCGAAGCGTTGCTCTTCTGGCTCATGATCCAGTGCGCGGAGTCCCGCGATGCTTCGCCCATAGCCCTCGAACGCATCGATCCCTGATGTACGTTTGATGTACACCTCCTAGACCACGGTGTGATTACGCCTGCATTGCAAATGGAGATAATGAACCGCATCAGGAACGGCGAGAACGGCCGGCGGTATGGAGGCGATCATGGACGTGTATGAGGCAGTCAAAAGTCGACGGTCAGTGCGCGGATTCAAAGATAGACCGGTGGAGCGGGAGGTGCTGGAGCGTGTGCTGTCGGCCGCAGCCTGGTCGCCGTCAGGATCGAACATCCAGCCGTGGAACACCTACGTGATGACCGGCGCACCTTTGGCCGAGCTCAAGACATCAGCCGTCGAGCGTGTGGCCCACGGCGACGCCTGGGACAAGCGGCAGTACGAGATGTACCCGTCCGCGCTGAAGCCCCCCTATGGGGACCGCCGATCCGCCTTCGGCAAGGAGCGCTACAGCGCGCTTGGCATTGCACGCGAGGACTGGGAGGCGCGCCAGCGGGCGGCAATCGCCAACTGGAACTGTTTCGGCGCGCCCGCCGCCCTGTTCTGCTACATCGACCGTGACCTAGGCCTGCCCCAATGGGCCGACGTCGGCATGTATCTGCAGACGGTCATGCTGCTGCTGCGCGCCGAAGGCCTGCATAGTTGCCCGCAGATGGCGTGGTCGCAGGTTCGCGAGACCGTCGCAGAGGTACTGTCACCCCCGGATGGCCTCATCCTCTTCTGCGGCATGTCGATCGGCTACGAGGACCCCACGGTAAGTTACGCCCGTACAGGCCGCGCCCCGCTCGACGAGACAGTCACGTTCGTCGGCGATCAGTGACGTGCGATCAAAGGCAAGGGACCCGTCATGCGAGATATCGGAGTACGCCGTGACCACGCATAAAGTAGGTTATCTCATCGGCAGCCTCGCCAAGGGCTCGATCAATCGCAAGCTCGCCAAGGCGTTGGTGCGGTTCGCCCCGCCGGAACTTGAAATGTCGGAGATATCCTTCAAGGATCTGCCGCTCTACAGCTACGACTATGACGCCGACTACCCTCCGGCCGGCAAGGCATTCAAGGCGGAAATCGCGGCCGTCGACGCTGTGCTGTTCGTCACGCCCGAATACAATCGATCCATACCCGGCGGGCTGAAAAACGCAATCGACTGGGCAAGCCGCCCCTACGGCACCAACTCGTTCACACGCAAGCCGTCCGCGGTGATCGGCACGTCGCCGGGCGCGATAGGCACAGCCGTCGCCCAGCAGAATTTGCGCAGTGTGCTGAGTTTCTGCAACTCTCCCCAGATGAATGCCCCGGAAGCCTATATCCAGTTCACACCGGGGCTGATCACCGATGACGGCGAGGTCACGAACGACGCCACCGCCAAGTTCCTTCGCACTTTCATGCAGGACTTCCATGTCTTCATCACAAGGGTTCGCTCAGTGCTGCCGAAGGATGTCTAGAGGGCGCTTGGCACCCTAGTCCTTTATCCACTCCGAAAACGCTTCCGGCAGCACGTTCGACCCGCAGATCACCGCTGCCACACGCTTGCCGCGGTAACGCGAGGGGTCTTCCAGGATCGCCGCGATGCCGAGAGCGGCCGAGGGCTCGACGATGAGGCCGGCGTGCCGGTGCAGCAAGCGCATGCCCGCCTTGATGCTTGCTTCCTCGACGAGCGGCACGTGATCGGCGACGGCGAGCAGGTCCTGAAGGACCGCCGCGATCGGGAAGCGGCCGGCGACGCCATCGGCGATCGTGTCGGTGCGGTCTGTGGTGACAACCGTTCGCGCCCGCCAGGACAGAGCCAGGGCGGGTGCTCCGCTGGGTTGGATGCACACCACCTCTGTTGTAGGCGACAAGCTCTTGAAGACGTGGCCGACGCCAGTGGCCAGCGCGCCGCCGCCGAGTGCGAGCAGGATCGTGTCGATGCGGTCGCACCCTTCGATGAGTTCCAGCCCGATGGTCGCCGCACCTTCGCAGGTGTCGAGGTTTTCGCTGTCCTCTACGAGTAAGGCATTGTCGCTGGCCGCGATCTCACGGGCGCGCTGGCGCGCCTCCTCGATGTCGCCCTCGACCAGTTCCACGGCGGCTCCGAGCCGACGAATGCGATCAATCTTCGCGGGATTGGCGCTGGTCGCCGCGACCACGGTTACACCAATTCCGCGTGTCCGGCCACTATATGCGAGCGCCTGCCCGAGATTGCCGGCGCTGGCGCAGACCGCGGCCTTGGGATCCGGGGTGCTTGCCAGACGGGACATAACGACCTCGGTCCCTCGTCCCTTGAAGCATCTGATCGGGTTTGCGGTCTCAAGTTTGATGACGACTTCGCAGTCCAGCATGTCGCCAAGGGCGGGACAAGCGAATTGCGGTGTGTCGCGAAACACGGATGAAATTTGTTCCCTGGTCGCAAGAATGCGGTCGAGGTCGAGCCTGGTGTCTGGTTGCCTGACTTCACGGTATGCTGCGGATCTTTCACCTGCTGATCGCATGGGATAGTCCTTTTGACATTGTGTTGCCGTTGCGCGGGTGTGCGTTGTAGCACGTGCGCGGGTGTTGCCGACGAATTGGCAGACGTGCGTCCTACCTGTCCGGCCCCACGAACGCTCCAGTCCTCTATTTCCAGCTCGTGAAATCGTCGGCGACGCAACCGAACGGCGCACGATCCTGGCCGAACCGCCTCTTGAGCTGCTCGCATCCCCACTCGTTCAGGGGCGCTGGCATAAGATTGTTGATATCCATGCCGGGTGATTGGAACGGCGTCGTGGAGCTCGTGACATACCAAAGCCAGAAGCCGACCGTACCGACGACGATCAGAAGCAACATGCCGAGGAAAACCTGCAGCCGCTTCCAGATCGATGCCGTCCTTCTGGCTTCTGCGATCAACGCCGGCGCGCGTTCCTGCTGGCGCACCATGGGCGCAAGAGCCGTGCTACGCTCATCCTCTGTCAGCTCGACGCGCTGCAAACGAGCGTCCAGAAGCACTGGCAGGGCGGTATTGCCGTGCCTGACAGCCAATCCGATCGCTTTGCCATTGGCTTGACCGACGATCAGGGGCTCCTCTCCCTTCTTCATGCGCGTGTAAGCCGATCGCCCCGTTTTGTCGGCGGCGATTTTGTCATTGTAGGTGATGGACAGGATGCCGCGCTTGGGGTCGAAGGCCGAGACCTCGACCGGGACCGGGGTCAGCACGGCGGGCCGACGCAATTGGCCCTTGACGCGCCAGATGCGGAGACCGAGAAAAATCGTCCCCAGGCTCATGCCGCCAAGCAAGACGACGAACACGGCGAGCGTGATGATCCGGTTCCAGAGCATATCCAGACCCAGACTGATGGTCGCGAGCTCCGGATGATCGGCGGAGATCACCAAACCGGTTTCGTAGTCGCCTATATGGAAATCGACGAACATGACCTCGACCTCGGTGTCGTAGTTCCGTCCGCCGTAACTATAGACTAGGCGCGCTTCGCAATCGATAAAGATGGCCTTGCGCGTCGTGCACCGCCCGTTCTGAACGTCGCCATTTTCGAGCACCAGGGGGTTCCGGCTGATCCGGAAATCGCGGATTACGCCTGGTGCTTGCGAGACGAATAGAAAAACGGCCAGTGCCAGGATAACCGGCGTTGACCAGAAGTAAGCCCTCGGCGTGGAGATGACGTTGCGCGCCAACGAAAGCGGGCGGCTGGGAAGAACAAGCGAAGACAATGGCATCGACCCCCTCTTATATGACAGCGCGCGCTGGTTGAGCTTCAGACAGCGGCCGATGTTTTACGCAATCCAATATCGTAAGACGGATCTACAACCTGAGGGGAGTAATCGGCAATCCCTTTCAGCGTGAGCGCGCGCTGATCTTGCTCCATTTCCACAATCGCAACACGTGCCGATCCATCAACCGATCGACTGAGATCACGCCATATAGCCGCCGTCCAGAACGAGCGGACTCCCGAGCATGAAGGAGGCGGCATCCGAGCAGAGCCAGAGGACGCCGTTGGCAACCTCTGCCGCGGTGCCCAGCCGGCCGATCGGCTCCTGCGCCACAATACTTTCGCCGAGCTTGGCGTCCTTCTTGACGAAGGACGTGATCGGAGGCGTGTCGATCCAGCCAGGACAGACGGCAGTGATGCGCAGGCCGCTCTTCGCATATTCGAGCGCCGCGCTGCGCGTCAGGCCGAGAACACCGTGCTTGGCGGCCGCATAGGCAGCGCCACCCGGAAAGGGATAGCCACGCAAGCCATCGACCGATGAATTGTTGACGATCACGCCGGCGCCATTCTTGAGCATCGTCGGGATCTGGTGGCGCATGCACAGGAAAGCCGATGTCAGAAAGCCGTCGATGGTTTTCCGCCATGCCTCCTCGGACATCTTGCCGACAGGCCGGCCCGCACCGCCGCTACCCCCGTTGTTGAAGGCGTAATCAAGCTTCCCATGCCGATCCAGCGTTGCGGCGATGAGTTTTTCGACGCGCTTGCCGTCGCTGACATCGCAGGCGATCCAGCTTGCTTGTCCCTGAATGCTTTTCAACGCCGCGCTTGCGCGCTTCTCTTCGCGGCTGGCGATAACGACGATCGCCCCCTCATGCGCAAAGGCCTGCGCGGTCGCCAGACCGATGCCGCTCGTTCCTCCCGTGACGAGAGCGACCTTGCCTTCCATTTCGGGATAACGTCGCGGCAAGGTCGCTGGTGACATAGCTCATGCTTTCCCGGGTGAGATGAACAGAGTTCGATCAAACACGCAGGCATGGGTCATTTGCAATGGCCTTGGCGGCAGTTTCCACGCTCATGAGAAGGCCTGGCTTATATCAGCATCATCGAACACTTGACATCGGCCCTTTTAAAGCCGAAGCCGCGCACGTGCGGCCGCAGACTGTGAACGATGCCCGCCACCTACCTTTCGTCATGCTCGGGCTTGTGTCCCGAGCATCTGCCTCCGGTCGACAGGGCAGCAGATCCTCTGCGCAAGGCCGAGGGTGACGCCGAGTAAAAACGAGACTTGTCAGCAACCGTCGGGCCGCGCATGCGCGGCCGTTTTTGCGGGGATCAGAGAGATGAACACCAAGACGGCCGTCGCCAAGACAGGAAACTTGATCCTGATAGGCGTCTTGCTCATGCTGCTCGGCGATCTCCTCTTTGCGCTGAACGACGCGATGGGCAAGTGGCTGGTGGCGAGTTTTGCCGTCGGCCAGGTACTGGTGATCCGCTCGGTCGGCGCTTTCATCGTGCTCGGACCGATGATCGTGCGGCAGGGGCCGATGGCCTTGTTCCGCGTCGAGCAGAAGGGTCTCCAGTTCATGCGGGTCGCCATGGCGACCGGCGATGTCGCCCTGTTTTACGCCGCCGTCGCCTATCTGCCGCTCGCAGATGTCATGACGTTCTATATGGCCGGGCCGATCTATATTGCGGCGCTCTCGCATTTCTTTCTCGGCGAAAAGATTGGCTGGCGCCGGTGGCTTGCCGTTCTGCTCGGCTTCGCAGGCGTTGTCATCGCGCTGCGCCCATCCACGGCGATGCTTTCGCTTCCATCGCTCTTCGGTCTTGCCGGCAGCTTCGCCTTCGCGCTGTCGCTTGTCATGAGCCGCTATCTGCGCTCGACCAGCGACACGACGCTGGTGACATGGCAGACCATCGCGGCCCTCGTGACCGGCATCGTGCTCAGCATCGGCCACTGGCAGCCGGCAGCGACGATCGATTGGTCCGGCATGCTGCTGCTCGGCGTCGTCGCCACTTGCGCACACCTGCTCATTACGCGCTCGCTGAAGCTCGCGCCGGCATCGCTGCTAGCACCGCTGCAATACACGCTGCTGCTCTGGGCGATCGTGCTCGGCTACATCTTCTTCAACGATATTCCCGACACACAGCTCATCATCGGCGCCGCCATCATCGTCTTCGCCGGCCTCTTCATCTTCCACCGGAAGAATTTGAAAGAGACGGTTCCGTCCGAGGCCGTCCCGCCGGACGGGCATTGAGAACTAGCTTTCATCCGGCGGCGGCTCCCAGCCGAAGACGCTGCGGCCGCCGAGATCGGCGGATTGGCGGAATTCGCCGGCGATGATTTCCTTGAGGTCGGGACCGGTCACGTAGCGCTCCATCCGGCGGGACTGCTGGTCGAGGCGCTTCAGCGCCTGCAACTCCTCGTCCCGTCCGAGCCTCCCCTTCAACACCGCCGATTTCATCACGCCGATCGTCTCGTCATAGACCTTGAGCGGCACCGGAAAGGGATGGCGGTCCTTGCCGCCATGAGCGATCGAGAAGCGCGCCGGGTCGGAAAAGCGGCAAGGCGCGCCATGCACGACTTCCGCCACCATCGCCAGTGCCTTCACCGTGCGGGCGCCGACACCGGGAACGAGCAGCAGCTCCTGGAAATCCGCCGGACCGCGATCGGCGGCGGCGGCCAGATTTCCATGCAGGCGCCGCATGTTGACATCGCTTTCGCGCACGTCGTGATGGGCGGGCATGATGAGATGTGGCAGCATCGGCTGTTCGGCGGGCTCGGGCGCCGGCTCTTCGGCGCGCAGCAATGCTGCGGCCTCGCGGATGATCCGGTCGGGGCCAAGCGTTGCCAAGAGATCGAGCTGGCCGCGCCGCGAGCGCTCGGCGCGCCGGTCGGCGAGATTGACGATTTCGCCCTGGTTGCGTCCTTCGATCGCCGCATGCGGCGAGTCGACGAAGCTCTCCAGCCCCTCCGACAGCCAGTGATAGCGCCGCGCCTGCCGCCTGTCGCCGTTCATGCCTTGCTGCACGACCACCCAATGGCCGTCATCCGCGACGATGAAACCGTGAAGATACAGATCGAAGCCGTCCTGAAGGGCGGCGCTATCGACCTTGGCGATGAGACGGCTCGTCGTCGCCAGCCCCTCCCCGTTCAGACCGACGCGCTCGCCGATGGAGACAAGCTCCTGCGGGGTCTTGCGCGAATGCGCGCCGCGGCCGCCGCAGACATGCAGGCCTAGTTCGCCCGCGCGCGGCTTCAGACCGCGTTTCAGCGCACCGAGAACGCTTGTTGTAATGCCGGAGGAATGCCAGTCCATGCCCATGACAGCGCCGAAGGACTGGAACCAGAAAGGGTGCGCGAGCCGGCGCAGGAATTCGTCACGGCCGTAATGATGGACGATCGCCTCGGTGATCAGCGTCCCGAGCCGGGTCATCCGGTCGCCGAGCCAATGCGGCACGCGTCCCCCGTGAAGGGGAAGATCGGCGCTGCCTGTTCGTTGCGACATTGCTCTTCCCATGTCCTCTCTGATCAGGCCGCCCGGGAACCCCGTTAAATTTCAGGCGTTTGCTTTCAGTCAAACGGCCGAGGCAAACATGACCACATTCGAAACCATATCCAATCAACCCTACCTGACGCGAACAAAAGCGCAACGTCCGGGCGGCGAAAAACAAGAAAATGCGGCGTTACGCCTTCAGGGACGCGCGGAAAGAGCCGCCTTCCTGATCAACGGCAACCGGTATTTCGCCGAGATGGCGCGGACGCTGCGGCAGGCGCGGCGTACGGTCTGGATCGTCGGGTGGGATTTCAATCCCGACATCCTGATGGAGCCTGACAAATCCGACGAAACATTGGCCGACCTGCTGCATGGCCTGGCGGCGGAAAATCCCGCGCTCGACATACGCATCCTCATCTGGGCGCTCGGGCCGATCTATTCGGAAAAGTCCCTGCAGGTGCTTCGCAAGAAGAATTTCCCCAAAAACGCCAGGATCGATCTGCGTTTCGATCTCCAGGGCGCCTTGCGCGGCTGCCATCACCAGAAACTCGTCTGCATCGACGATGCCGTCGCCTTCATCGGCGGCATGGACCTGACCTCGCGGCGATGGGACACGCGGCGCCATCGCGCCGAGGAAAAGCTGCGGCGAGACCCAGAGGGCCTATCCTACGATCCGCTGCACGACGTTCAGGCGATGGTCACCGGCGAGGCGGCCCGGCTGATCGGCGATATCGCCAGGCGACGCTGGGAAGACGCCACCGGCGAAAGCCATGGGCCACTGCCTGAAAGCCTGCCCTTCGCCTGGCCGGACGATCTCTCCTTTTCGCTGCGCGAAGTGCCCGTCAGCTTCGTCCTGACAGAGCCATCGACCACCTTGCGCATCGGCGTCAGCGACGGCATCGCCTCGACTTTGAACATCATCTCCCGGGCCCGTCGCAAGCTCTACATCGAGGCGCAATATCTCGCCTCCTTCCGCGTCGCCGACGCCATTGCCGCGCGGCTGCAGGAAAAGGACGGGCCCGAGGTTGTCATCATCTGCACGCGCAGCGCTCACGGGCTGATCGAAAAGCTTCTCATGGGCGGCAATCGCGACCGTATCATCCGCCGCCTCAAACGCGCCGATCGCGCCAACCGCCTGCGGGTCTACTATCCCGTCGTGCCCGGGCGGGTGGTGCCCGAGCCGCCGGCACATGGAAAGAGCAGCGAGGTCGAAGTGCTCATCCATTCCAAGCTGATGATCGCCGACGACGAGCTCGTCCGCGTCGGCTCTTCCAATCTCAACAATCGCTCGGAAGGGCTTGATTCGGAATGCGATATCCTGTTCGAGGCCGAAAATGGCGAGCATCACCGCGCAATCGCGGAGCTGCGCAGCCGCCTGCTTTCCGAATATCTCGGAACGTCAGTGGAGAGCTTTGCCGCGGCCTGCGTGCAAAGCGGCTCGATGATCGGGACGATCGACACGCTGAACGAAGGAGCGCGCGGCCTCAGGGAATTTTCCGTCGCGCTTTCCGGCAGCGTCTCGCCGGTCGCGGGCACCGCAATCTTCGACCCGGCTCGGCCTTTCCTGCCTCTACGCCGACTGGGCCTCGGCGCGCTCGTCCGCCTCTTCGCCCGCCCCGCGTGAGCGTTGATCTCGCTGATGAAGAGAAGGACTGAGCCGAGTGCCAGCGGAATGAAAAAATAGGCGCAGCGGAAGGCGATCAGCGCACCGATCGACGCCTCCTTCGGCACGGCATAGGAAACGGTCGCCTCCAGCACGCCGAGGCCACCCGGAACATGCGTTGCGAGGATCGCGGAATTGGCAAACACATAGGCCGTCACCGACCTGAAGAAGGCCACATCGCCGAAGACCGCAAGCATCTGGTGCAGGCACGCAGAAACGAACATGAAATTGATCGTCCCGACGCCCACCTGGGCGAGCGCAATCGAAATTTTCGGCAGCTGAAACGACCAGCGCCACAGACGCAGCCTGCCGCGGACGAAAAACGCGAGCCCTGCGTAGGCGGCCGGCACGGCAAGCGCCAGCAGGCCGAACAGGCGGGCGCCCGCCGGATCGATGCGCAGCAAACGCGCGGCATCATCGGGATTGACGATCAGGGCAAGGGCGCCCAGTGTGGTCAGCCCCAGCCCCACCGTAACGCCGCAGAAGAGGATGATCTTTGCCACATCCTCGGCCGTCAGTCCCCAGCGGGAATAGTAACGATAGCGGAAGGCGCCGCTGCTCAATCCGGCAAAGCCGATATTGTGGCCAAGCGAAAGGCTGACGAAGGAGGCCAGCAGGATTTTCCGGTAGGGCAAGGATTTGCCGAGCGAACAGATCGCCAGCAGATCGAAACAACTCAGGCAAAGATAGGATGCCGCCGCGAAGAGAAGCCCTGCGCAGAAGGTCGAAAACGGGATGCTGTGAACCGATCGGGCGATGTCGTCCAGGCTATACTGTTGAAAGATCCGGTAGAGCAGAAAGCCGGCAAGACAAAGGGCGGCAACGAACAGTCCATTCCAGATTATGCTTTTCCAACGCATCGATCATCCTCGAAAGCGCCGCCGCTGCGGCGCGCTCTTCGGGAACGATCGAACGAGTTCGGTGTTCCCGGGAAAGCGCTTCTCCCACCCCTCCCATGTGATGGCCATGCCGGACAGACCGATCAAACTCCTGACCTACAACGTCCATAGCTGCATCGGCAGCGACCGGAAGCTCGATCCTGGCCGTATTGCCGCCGTCATCGCCGAGACGGAGGCCGATATCATCGCACTTCAGGAGGTCGACGTCGGCAGGCGCAGGACCGATGGTATCGACCAGGCGCATGTCATCGCCTCGCTTCTGAAGATGCAGGCGCATTTCCATCCGGCGCTGTCGGTGGCCGAGGAGAAATACGGCGATGCGATTATCACGGCGCTGCCGACCGGTGCGGTCAAATCGGGCCCCCTGCCCTCCATCGGCGAGACCCGGGGCGCGCTTTCCGTCGAAATAACCGTCGGCGACCGGAAGCTGCTCGTCGTCAACACCCACCTCGGCCTTCGCGGGCGCGAGCGCATCCGGCAGATGACGACGCTGCTCAATCCCGGGTGGCTGCACGGCACGGGCCAAACCTCCCTGCCAACCGTTCTCTGTGGCGATCTCAACGCCATTCCCGCTTCCGCGACCTATCGGCTCGCCGCGCGGTCACTGAAAGATGCCCAGCTCGCCGGCCCGGGTGCGCCGAGAGCGACCTTTCCCTCGCGCTACCCGCTGATGCGCCTCGACCACATCTTCGTCACCGGCGATCTCGTCGTCTACAGAGCGGCGGTGCTCGAAACCCGGCTGACGAGGGTCGCCTCGGACCATCTCCCTCTCCTTGCGGAAATCGGCTTCGCTTGATCGTCCGCTGCGGACAGCCTGCCCCTGACAGCCGCAGTGAAAAACGACGTCCAACGCCCTGACGACGACATTTGAAACGAATATTTCACGAATCATGTATTATGAAACATACATTCCATTGACGCTTTGTGTGTTTGAGGGGCGCAGGAGAGGAGGGGCTCATGTTGGGAAAGCTGTTGTCACGGGTTCGCATCCAGACGCAGGTGATGGTGTTCATCGTTCCGTTCGTCTTGAGCATCATGGCGGTCGGGGCGACCGGTTTTTATGCATCGAGCCTGCTTCAGGGGCGGATGGATATTTCCAATTCCGTCCTGCAATCGCTCAGCGGCTTTCGCGATCTGTCGGCTGCGATGGCCGAGTTCCTCGCCAATGCCACGCAGGAAAACCGGGATATCGTCACTCAAAAGCTTGCCGATCAGCGCAGCCTTCTGAAATCCGACCTCGACAGGCTCGTTTCCGATCTCAGCGGCCAGCAGGAACTGGAGCAGACGCTGTCTTCCATCGACGGAATTTCCACCCGCATGGACTCGCTTTGGCAGCTTCAGGAGAGCCGGACCGCGCTGCTTGCCGATCTCCAGAAAGCACAGAGCGCCGTCGTCTCCTCGCAGACGGATATTGTCGAAGGCGCCAAGGTTCTCCAGCGCGCGGCCGACATGCAGGAGGATGAAGCCCGCAATACGCTCGGCGATGCGCAACGCATTTCGGACTTTTCATCCTTCGCGCAATCGTTAAACGACAAGGCTCAGGCCGCCGGCCCTATCGCCGGCCCCGACATCGAGGAACTCACCCGGCAGCAACGCATCCTCGCCATGGCGCTTGCCGGTGAAGCGCCGGAGGCCAAGAAGGTGATCGACGATGCCGTTGTGGCCTTGAAGCCGTTTGTCGAAGCTGCCGATCAGAACGAGGAACGCGCAGCCGGCCTGCGCGACGTCACCGGCCGGATCGTCGGCAGATTGCCCGAATTGCAGGCGGTCGCCACGCGGCGGGTGAAGGCGGTTACGGATAAGGCGGCCGAGACAGCCAAATCGGTCGAGCGCGCCAAAACCGGTCAGAGGGACGGGCAGAAACTCACGACCTCGGCTTATGTGATCCAGATCGTCATGGCGAAACTGACGCTCGCGCCGACAGACGCCAATCTGCAGCGGCTTTCTCAGGAAATCACCGCTATGCGGAAAGGCCTGGACGTGCTCATCTCAAATGCAGGCGGCGTTGCGCAGTTCGACAACCTCAAGGCGAAGCTTCTGCCGGCGCTGGACAAGATGCAGAAATCCGCCACCGACCTCGTGCGCATTAGCGCGCAGCGCCAGGACGAATTCCGCGCCGCCGCCGCCGATGTCGACCGCATGTGGTCTCAGCTGACGGCTTTTGCCGAAATGCAGCGGCAGAACGCCGCCGAGGAGCGCGACAACGCCAATTCCATGTCCATGGGAACGACGATCCTCGGCGTGGTGATCGCCATCCTCGCAGGCGTCGGGCTGACCGTGACGCTCAAGGGTCCGATCAACCAGATCACCTCGGCCATGCGGCGGCTTGCCGACGGCAAACTCGAAACGTCGATCGTCGGCGAATACAGGGCCGATGAAATCGGTGACATGGCCCGCGCTCTGGGGATCTTCAAGAATAATGCCATCGCCAAGGTCGAGATCGAGGAACGCAGCGAGATCGAGCGAACGAGAGCCGAAGAGGAAAGACACCGCAACGACGAGGAAAAGCGCGCGGTCGAACAGCAGATCGATTTCGCGGTCACCGCGCTGGCGCAGGGTCTCGGCCGCCTGGCACGGGGCGATATTTCACAGACGATCGCAACGCCCTTCTTCGGCCGGCTGGAGCAACTGCGCAACGATTTCAACTCGTCGCTGCTTCGCCTCCAGGAAACGATCGACCAGATCCGCACCAACACCCGGATGATCGAAGGCAATGCCGGCCAGATGGATCTTTCTGCCAGCAACCTTGCAAAGCGCACCGAGCAGCAGGCCGTCGCGCTCGAGGAGATCGCCGCAGCCATCGAGGAAATCACCACCACGGTCCGCTCGTCCGCGGCATGCGCCGACGATGCCCGAGAGATCATCACCGACACCAAGCAGACCGCCGATGCCTCGTCGGCGGTCGTCGCCAGCGCCATCCACGCGATGGGCAAAATCGAAGCGGCCTCGGACGAGATCGTGCACATCATCGACGTCATCGACGAGATCGCGTTCCAGACGAACTTGCTTGCGCTCAACGCCGGCATCGAAGCGGCCCGCGCCGGCGAGGCCGGAAAAGGTTTTGCGGTCGTCGCCCAGGAAGTTCGCGATCTCGCCCAGCGCTCGGCGGAGGCCGGCCAGAAGATCAAGCAGCTTATCGGGCGCTCGCGGGCGGAGATTACCAACGGCGCGCGCGTCGTCCGCGAGACGAGCGAAGTCCTCGAAAATATTTCCGCGAAAGTGGTCACCGCATCCGAGCAAATGGACGTCATCGCCCGCTCGAGCCGGGAGCAGTACAACGCGCTCAACGAAGTAAACACGTCGGTCAACCGGATGGACCAGATGACGCAGCAAAATGCGGCCATGGTCGAGGAAACGAGTGCGGCGACCAAGGAACTCGCCGACGAGACGAAAACGCTCCTCCAACTGATCGATCAGTTCCAATTGGATGAAAAGGACGTGTCTCGGCGCGTCAGCGCGGCGTAAGCAGCTTCTGGGGCGCGCGCCCTTTCGGCTTCATCGTCGCGACGCGCTTTTGCGTCAGTGACAGCTGTAGAGCAGCGGCGTCACGTCTTCGTCCGCGAATTCCGGGTAAAGCTGCCGGCGCGTGCGGGCAAGCGCCTCCGCCTCGCGGCGGTTCCGTTCCAGAAGAACCGATGTCACGTCCTTGTAAGGCGCTCCGTCCGACAAGGCGACGCGGACGGTTGCGCCCTGCGTGAGGAAATCGCAGAACGACTGTACCGAGCGAAGACGCGTCGTGATCTCGACGTAGCGGTCATCATATCCAGCCATGCATTCCTCCTTTCAAGACAGGAAGATTTCACGCACACTTCGGCAACAAGATGGCGTCCGTTCAATTCGTCGGCAGATGACCGCCTCCGGCTGAGCCAGATCGATCAGATCACCATCTGCTCGCCAAGCTCGACGACGCGATTGCTCGGCAGCTGAAAATAGTCGGACGGATCGATGGCGAAACTCGCCATGGCGATGAACAGCTGGTCCTGCCAATGGGGAAGGCCGGTATTGGGATCGCCAACGAGCTTGCGCCGCCCGACATAGAACGAGGTCGACATGATCTCGAAGTGGAATCCCGCCTTCCGGCAGAGCGGCATGGCCGCCGACACGTTCTGATCCTCCATGAAGCCGAAATTGAGCTGGATCTTGCTGAAGCGAGGCGACAGCGTCTCGATCGTCACCCGCTGCGCTTCCGGGACATAGGGCCGCGACGCTGTCCGGATGTTCAGGATGACGTTCCGCTCGTGAAGGACCCTGTTGTGCTTGATGTTGTGCAGGAGCACGTTCGGCGTCATGTCGGGAACGCTCGTGAGGAAGATCGCCGTTCCCGGGACGTCGACCGGGCTGTGATCGGATTTCCGCTCGATCGATCTGATGAACTGGGCAAGCGGAATATCGTTGCGCGCCGACTTCTCGCGCACGAGCAGCGTTCCCTTCTTCCACGTCCACATCATGGCGATCAGCGCTGCGGCGATCAGCACCGGAACATAGCCGCCGTCATGGATCTTCAAGAGGTTCGCGCCGAGGAAGACGCTCTCCAGCACGAAGAGCGGAAGCAGGACGGCAAGGGCTGCGAGCACCGTCCAGCCCCAGATGGCGCGAAGGAACTGAAACGACAGCACTGTTGTGACCACCATCGCGCCGGTAACCGAGATCCCGTAGGCCGTTGCCAGCGCTTCCGAGCTGCCGAAGGAGAGGATCAGGGCGAGCACGCCGATCAGCAGCACCATGTTGACGGCGGGAACATAGATCTGGCCGGTATTCGAGGCTGATGTGAAGCAAATCTCCAGCCGCGGCAGGAACCCGAGATGGATGGCCTGGCGGGCGAGCGAGAAGGCTCCCGTGATCACAGCCTGGCTGGCGATGATCGTTGCGGCCGTCGCCAGAAGCACGGCCGGCAGCAGCGCCCAGTCTGGGAAGAGCAGGAAGAATGGATCGGAGGCCGCGGCCGGGTTCTTCAGGACGAGTGCGCCCTGGCCGAGATAGTTGAGGGCGAGCGACGGGAAGATCACGGCGAACCAGGCGAACTGGATCGGTCTGCGCCCGAAATGTCCGAGATCGGCATAGAGCGCCTCCGCACCGGTGACGGTCAGGAACACGGCGCCGAGAATGATGAGGCCGACAAAGCCTGCATGGGTGATGAAATCGAGCGCATAGTACGGATTGAGGGCTGCGAGAATGGCGAAGTCATCAGCGATGTGCAGCAGGCCGGCTATGCCCATGACCACGAACCAGACGAGGGTGATCGGTCCGAACAGCCTGGAAACGGCGGCCGTCCCGACCGACTGCATCAGGAATATGGCGAGCATGATCGCCACCGCGATCGGCAGCACATAAGGCGAGAAGACAGGCGTCACCAGCTTCAGCCCTTCGAGCGCGGAAAGGACCGAAAGCGCCGGCGTGATCATCGCGTCGCCGATAAAGAGCGCGGCACCGATGATGCCTGCGAAGAAGAAGATCGTCGCGTGCGTTTTCGTCTTCTTCATCAGAAGGGCGAGCAGCGACAGCGTCCCGCCCTCGCCGTCATTGTCGGCCCTCAAGAGAAAAAGCACGTATTTGAACGTGACGATGATGGTCAGCGTCCAGATCATCAGCGAGATCAGTCCGATGACCTCGGGCGGGGTCACCCCATCATGGGCAAAGGGCCGAAGGGCTTCGCGAAAGGCGTAGAGCGGGCTGGTGCCGATGTCACCATAGACGACCCCGATCGCACCGAGCACCAGCCCCGCGAATTGTCGCGAACCATTTGGGCTGCTGGCGTCATGGGCTGTCGCAGTCATCGGGCATCCTCGGCTTTTGGTCCAGACCAAGGATATGGTGCGGCCATCGCGTTTTGAAACGGTATCGGAGCCCAATCGATCGTCACCCGGATTCAGATGACGTGGCCTAAGCCGGCTCTTAGCCCACTCCGCATCCAAATCCAAGAAATAGCGATCTCGCCCGAAACCCGCTTGACCTACGCTCTGGCGAGCTTCCGGTTCAGCGCGGCGGCGACCAGGGGCAACGCCGTGGTCGCCACGGACCCCAGAGGCAGCCGGCGGATGCCTCGCGCAACGACGAATGCCGCCGCCATCGCGCCTGCCAGCTTGAGCCATGGCTGGTCGCCGAGCTGAGCGTGGGCGCTCGCATCGGCCCAGCGGACGTTCTCCGCAACCACAGTCGTGGCCTGCTCCCTGATGACGTGAAGGCGAGCCCGGAGGTTTTCGAGCTCCTCTCTCAACTCCCGCAGCCGAGCTTCCAGCATATGATCCTCGGAAACAGGGAACAGCACCTCGACATAATCCTCGCTCGGGGGCGGGACATCTGCGCCAAGCGTGGCAAGATATGCTCGGTAATCAGCTTCGCTTGCAAACCCCTCACGCCGCAGCAGAGTGGGATTGATGTCCGCCTCATCTCCATTTGCCATTGGGATGCCGGCGTCGTCGTATCTCTTCTCTGTGCCGGCGGGCTCGTCCTTCACCATGATGCATCTCCCATTGTTTCCGGAGGAAAACGCTCAATGGCTCTAATTGATCCGCCCGCCGGCCAGGAGTTGCGCTGCAGTTTTGACCTCAGCGTTGCGATGGACTGAAGCGCCCCGGCCGGAAGCCCGCAAGCAGTGGGTGGCGGTGCCCGGTGGCAATCTCGTCCGCCAGCAGTTCGCCGGCGATCAGTCCGAGAGTGGCGCCGCTATGGCTGAAGGCGACGAAATAACGAGGAATCGACGGCAGTTCGCCGAAGACCGGCTCGCCGTCACCCGGGATCGGCTTCGGGCCGACGCCGTAATCTTCCATTTCCAGCGACGGATTGCCTTCGAGAACGTTCGAAGCCTCGCGCAGCAGCCCGTCCAGCGTCGATTGCCTGACATCATAGCTGCCGTCGGGCTTGATGCTGACCTCCTCCTCCGACCAGGCGGAATCGAGCGCGAAGCCGCCATTCGGCGTCGGGCGGATGGCGACGCGGGGCGTGTTGAGCACCGCCTTCAGCGGGTGACGGATCGGTTTCGTCCTGACGAGAAGGGCGACCGGTGTCGCATCCCCGATATGCTGGCCGGCCTCAGCCACGATTGCGGGAACCTCACCGCCCGCAGCAAGCAGCACGGCATCCGCTGCGCGGCGCGTACCACCCGCCATCACGATGCCCCGGGCGCGTCCGCCTTCGATATCCACCGTCGCACGTCCCGCCTCGGTGACGATCTCGCCGCCGAGCGAACGGAATTCCCTGGCAAGCGTGTCAATCAGCGAGGGAAGATCGACCCAGCCTTCCCCGGGGTTGAAGATCGCGCCCTGCGGCGTCACGGCGCGCGCATCGACCCCGGGCGTCGCCCCGGCAATTTTTTCCGGTGCGAGCCATTGGGCGTGATAGCCGAGATCGCGCTCGTAGCCGAAGACCTCGGCGATCTCGTTGCTGGTGTCGTCAGGATCCCAGGTCAGGCCGCCATCGAAACGAAGCCAGGAAGCATCTGGATATTGGGCAGCGAGCGTACGATAGCGGTCAATGCCGGCCAGGCGCAGCCGGTGATAGGCGTCGGAGCGCTTCCGGGCCGAGTTGAGCCAGGCAAGCGACCGGCCGGAAGCGCCGTTGGCGAGCGGCCCGTCATTGATGAGCACCGTGGCGATCCCGAGCCGTGCCAGATGGACCGCCGTCGAGACGCCAAATATGCCGCCGCCGATGACGGCGACCTTCGAGGGTTTGTTGAAGGCATTCATGTCGATAACCTTGTTTCCTGCTCTGCTTTGTTCGAATGAGATCCAGCGCATGCGTTGCGCCTGTGGTGTCAGAGGACTTCCGCCAGGAAGCGCTGAAGCCGCTCGCTTCGGGGATTGTCGAAGATCTGCTCGGGACATCCGGCCTCGACGATACGGCCCTCATCCATGAAGACGACCTGATCGGCCACCCTGCGGGCAAATCCCATCTCATGGGTCACGACAGCCATCGTCATGCCCCGGCGGCCGAGAGTGGCCATAAGGTCAAGAACGCCCTTCACCAGCTCGGGATCGAGCGCGCTCGTCACTTCGTCGAACAGGATCACTTCCGGGTCCATACCGAGCGCACGCGCGATGGCGACGCGCTGCTGCTGCCCGCCCGAAAGGCCTGCCGGCCGATGATCCCTACGCGCGGCAAGACCGACCTCGGCCAGGCGCGCCTCGGCGATGCGCTGCGCCTCCCGCCTCGGCATCTTCTTGATTTTCGTCAGCGACAGCATGACGTTCTCAAGCGCGGTATGGTCGGGGAACAGATTGAAGTGCTGGAACACCATGCCGACGCGCCTGCGCAACCTCTCCGGCTTCATGGCAAGGATGCTGTCGCCATCGAGCAGGATGTCGCCGCCCTTCGGTTCAACGAGCCGGTTCAGGCAGCGCAGCAGCGTAGATTTGCCCGAGCCGGAAGGGCCGATGATGCAGGTGACGGTGCCGGCAGCGATGTCGAGGTCGATACCCTTCAGCACGTCGAGTTCGCCATAGGCCATGCTGAGATTGCGAATATTGAGCGCGCCGCCCCTGAACCGCTGCGCATTTCCGTCGGCAGCCCCGACGGCGGGGCCGGCGGCAGCCTGCAACTCGCCGACCTCGATCAAACCGCTCGCAGCCCCTGAACCGCGCCCCTGCTTTCCCATCCGAAGCCTGGTGTCGATGAAGTTGACGAAATGGGTCAGCGGCACAGTGATGACGAGATAGAAGACGCCCGCCAGCAGCAGCGGCGACAGATTGCCGGTGACGACGGCCTGATCCTGGCCGACGCGGAAGATCTCCCGCTCGGAGGCAAGCAATCCCAGGAAATAGACGAGGCTGGAATCCTTGACGTTGCCGATGAACTGATTGACCAGCGCCGGCAGAACGCGCCGAACACCCTGCGGGATGACGATCAGGCGCATGCCCTGCCCGTAACTCATGCTCAGCGCCCGGCAGGCTTCCATTTGTCCGCGCTCGACGCTCTGGATGCCCGATCGGAAAATTTCGCCGATATAGGCGCCGGCAATCAGGCTGAGCGCGAGGATGCCGAGCGGAAAAGGCGACGGTCCGAAGATCTCCCGTCCCATCCGGGCAAAACCCTGTCCGATGATCAGGATCGTGACGATCGCCGGCAGTCCGCGAAAAATATCGGTGTAGATGCGCGCCGGCAACCGCAACCAGCGCGACTGCGAGATGCCCATCACGGCAAGCACCATGCCTATGACGACGCCGAGCACGGTCGAAGCGGCGGCGAGGATCAGCGTATTCTTCAGGCCGATGCTGATCATGCTCGGCAGCACTTCCGCCATCGCGTCCCAATCCAGGAAGCTGCGGCGCAGATTTTCAAGCCAGTTCATAGAGATCCCCATCGAAGCCCTTGTCGGACGTGCCGGTGCCAGGAGCAAGCCGTCCGCCAGGGCGGACGGCATACGGCCTCACTTCTTGGGAAGATACTGGTCCGGCATCGGCGAGCCGGGGAACCATTTTTCGTAGAGCGTCTTCCAGGTGCCGTCCTGCATCGCGTCGTGAAGGGCGCCGTTCAGCGCCGTGCGGAAGGCGTCGTTGCCCTTCCTGATCACGAAGCCCGCAGGCGCATCGAAGGACGGAATGTTGACGGCGACTTTCAATGCGGGATAACGCTCGCCATATTGCTTGGCGGCCTCGTAATCGAGAAAATGCGCATCGATCGTGCCGTTGTTGAGCGCAGCGACGGCCGAATTATTGTCGGGGAATTTCACGAGATCGGTCCCGCCGAAATTCTTCGTCGCATAACCTTCCTGCAGCGTTCCCTGCACGACGCCTAGACGCTTGCCCTTGAGCCCGTCGGCATCCTTGATCCCCGCATCAGCCGTCAGCACCGAGAGATAACCGGCAAGATAGCCGTCGGAAAAATCGACGGTTTTCTTGCGGGCCTCAGTGGTTCCGATCGCCGCAACGGCAACGTCGAAGCGTTCGTTGGCGACCGAAGGCAGCAGCGCTGAGAATTCCTGGCCGGTGAACGTCACCTTATCCTTGGGAAAGCCGATGCGGGAGACGACATTGAGGAAGAACTCGATGTCGAAACCGGTGAACTGGCCGTCGGCTGTGGCGAAAGTGTAGGGCTTGGCGTCGCCCATGGTGCCGACGCTGATCGTCCCGGGCTCGATGAGATTGTAGGGATTGCCGGCCGCGACAGCCGACCCCGCGCCCGTCGCTAGAAGGCACGTCAAAAGGCCGGCCCGCAGCGGGGCCAGGAGGGCTGCGAAAGATTTAAAGGTTTTCATGGTCGTTCTCCGCTCTGAAAGGAATGCTCTTACCGGCACTGCCTGCCATCTTCCCCTGTCGCCGCGCGGCAGAGATTTCTGGACAAGATACCGGTCTCCTGTATAAAGAGACCGGTCTCACAACATATTTGATATCCGTCAATTGACCGCCCGTCAACAACTCTTGTAGTGCTTGCTCATGGAAGATTCCGCTGCTTCGAAACGTTCAGTCACGGTCGCCGACGTCGCAAAGGCGGCAAAGGTCTCGAAGGCGACGGCCGCCCGCGTTCTGGGCGGCTATGGTGTGGTCAGCGACAAGATCAAGGACCAGGTCATGGCGGCCGCGGCCGCGCTCGAATACCGGCCGAACGAACTCGCTCGAAGCATGAGCACCGGCCGTTCCGGCATTATCGGGGTCGTGGTCGGCGATATCGAGAATGCCTTCTTCAGCCTGGCGGTACGCGGCATCAGCGATGCGGCGCGGCTTGCGGGCTACAACGTCATCATCGCCAATTCCGGCGAGAAGCTCGACGCGGAGAAATCGGCCGTCGATCTCCTGATCGGCAAGCGTGTCGATGGGCTGATCGTGACGCCGGCCCGCTGCGACGGCATGGATCATCTGCACCATGTCCGCCGCGCCGGCGTGCCCCTCGTCCTCTTCGACCGAAGCATTCCGGAGCTCGGCGTCGACGCGGTGACCGGCGACGACCGCGATGCTGCCATCACGGCGACCCGTTACATGGTGGACCAGGGGCATCGCCAGCTGGCCTACGTCTCAGCCATGGACGATGAGGATGGCGGGCTGATCGATACCGGCCGGATTTCGAATTCCGCCGTGCGCGAACGCGTCGAAGGCTTCGTCAGCGTCCTGAAAGAGGCAGGCTTGCCGAACCCGCTTTGCTCGGTGCGGTTCGGAGCCACCGACCAGCAACAGACGGATGCCGTCCTCAGACGCCTGCTCTCAGAAGCATCGCCACCGACGGCGCTGCTGGCATCCGACAGCCTCGTCGGACTGAGGATCTTCAGGTCGCTGCAATCGCTCGGGCTGTCGATACCGAGCGACGTCTCGATGATTTCCTTTCTGGATGCCGACTGGACCAGCGTCACCGTTCCCCCGATCACCGTCATCGACCAGCGCGTCTACGACATGGGCAAACTCGCCGGCGAGCGGCTTGTCGCCCGCATCGAACGAACGCCGCTTGCCGTCGAACGCCTGCGCGTTGGCACGAGCCTCGTTGTGCGCGGCTCCGTCGCAGCACCCGGCAGGTGATGCCTGCTAATCGAAAAGCTCGCCGTGGCCGATCTGCTCCCGTTTGCCGGGCGCGTCGCTCATGTCAGGATCCTTAGCCGGATCGGGATCTTTCTTGTTGGCATCGTTCAGAAATTGCGCGGCCTTGAGAAGCGCGACCGAGATCTCCTCGGTTCCCCATCCGGCTTCGTTGGCGGCTGCAATCAGCTTTTCCAGGGCATTGCGCGCGGCAGCGGTCGCCTCTTCGAAGCGTTGCGCGGGCGCCTCGGATTTGGGCGATGGAAATGTCATCGGCGTTCCCTCCATGGATCTGACTATCGGGGATGAACGCGGCTCGACGGAAATGGATGCACCATCCGCGATGATTTAATTTGCGGATGGTCCGCCCGCACTGGGCCTGAAGGCCGGCGACAAGGGGTCAGATCACCGTTTGCAGCAGAAAGGGAGAGCGCTCCAGCGGCTGCTGGGCGAGAATCCTCAGAATCGCAGGGCCCTGTATGCCCGATGTCGTGCGCGAACGTCCGTCGTGATAGACCACCGTCATCATCTGGCTGTGAATATCGTAGCGAATCTCCGCGATCGTCCTCGTGTGAACCGGAAAGATGAATTCCTCGGTTTGAGGTTCCTGCTTCAATTTTTTCATGCTCATCGCGATGCCCCAACGAAACGATGACGAGCGAAAAGGACAGGCCCAATACCCGGCCTCCAGTCCTTCATCGGCGTCTCCAACATGCTTAAAATCGATCAAATATCGAAACGGCGAATTTCGGCGATCCAACCAAAAGCCTTTAGATCCACGCCTATCAACCACATATTGCTGCTATGGTCGCGTGACATCAGCGTGACATGCACTCAGCGCATTGGAACGCGGGCACGTACTTCATGAACTCCCAACTCCGAAGGCGCTGATGCCTCAATGCAATGTCGTGTGCAGTCCGTGTTCCGCAGCCGTCTGCGGCAAGCGTTCAGCCTTGCATGCGAGCGATCGGATGGCTTCGTCAGCGGCGAAGAGCACATTCCTGAGCCGTTCGATCTCGCAATCGAGTTCGTAGATTTCGATCTCATCGAAGCCTCCGCCATGGAGCAGGCGCATCGTCGACTCGATCAGGAGCTCCGTGCGGCCGACGATATCGAGAGTGCTTCGTATGAGGACGTCGAGCATGATTTTCCCTCGCCTGAGGGAATAAGCGTCGGTCATTATCGACAAGATGACAATCCTGAAATCTTGTTAGCCCGCCGGAGCATGCCTTGAGATCCCTTTCGGGGCGACATCCGGCGGAGGATCGTTTCCTCAGCGGTCGTCGAGGGAGAAGACCGGCCGGTAGTGGCGCTGGGCGATCAGCAAGGTCCGGTCGGGCCGGATGATGTAGATTTCCTCGACCTGCCGTCCCCATTGATCCGTGAAGCTGTGCGGGAAGGAAGAACCCACCGGCGATTTCGTCAATTTGGTGCGAGGCTGACCGTTATAGGTGATGCTGCCGGGAATGGGAGCGAGCCCCGCCGACGCATAACTGGACGAATAACTGCCTGCGCCGGTCGTGCAGCCCGTCAGCGCAACGGCCAGAACCAGCCCCAATCCTATGCTCCTCTTCATCGAATCCTCCAGCTGCTTCGGCCTCTGCCACTCGCCCGGATATAACGAGCGGACAGTGTTCCGGGAATTCCGCGACCGCACAGGCCGCTATCACCGCCGGCGTCCTGGCCTGAGGCGGTTACCGGCGAGCCTGAGAGCCGCCTCAACGCTCGTCCCTGCGACGCTTCACGGCATGCTTCAGCGCCAGCAGGTGCCTGCGCCGCTCCAACATGTAGTCGGCGTAGCCGACACAGATGAACAGCAATGTCGGGCCGGCAAGGGTGACGATGAGAGCCAATGCAAGAAGGATGAATGCGGTCGTCATGGTCTGTTTTCCCTCATAGTCGTCATCGGGAAGCGATAGGCCTCCTGCCATCGCGCTTTTCCTATCGCGTCGCGCCGCTATGTTTCCGGATGGCACGTGCGACGATTTTCCCGGGTTCCGCGAGTTAAACAATTATAGCCCGAGGAGGTTCCGCCCGCACAGTAAATCGCGTGATGGGTTCACCCGATTTTGATCCGGGAGGAACGAAGTCGGGATTTTCCGGTCTGCCGGCTGGCGCTCCCGTCGCGATGCGTCCGCTTCAGGATCGGCGGCGTCCAACAATTCGACTTTCAACGCCGACGGGATCTTGCGTTTGGCCTCGTTGGAGATCGCGGGCAAGCCTGTCGAGGCCGCAGATCCTTCGATCGCCCTCCCCCGCGCTCACGCCTCGCTGATGCTCCAGATCACCGTCCAGGGCGCAAGACCGGCACTGTCGCGATGGCCCAGACGGAAGATCGTCTCGCCCTCGTCCTGCTCTTCGGAAATAACCGCCACCTCATGGCCGAGATTGGCGCGCAGGTGAAGGCGTCTGTTGCCGGCCAGCGTCCAATCCACCGCGATAGCGTTTCCCGCCGCGCGATAAACCGCACTTCCCGCGCCATTCAGCAAGGGAATGATCTTCCGATGCCGGAGGTCAAGAAGCGTCCTGTAGAAATCGAGGGTTCTGGAGGAGGCGAGTTTCGACCAGTCGAGCTTGGCGGCGGCGAAGGTCGAGGGCGCCGTCGGGTCGAGAAGATCGTCGGCATCGAAGCCCGGCAAGCGCGAAAGCTCCTCGCGGCGGCCCTTCCTGACCTTCTCGTTCAGATCCTCGTCGAAGTCGCAGAAAAACGGAAACGGTTCTTCGGCACCCCACTCCTCGCCCATGAACAGCATAGGGATTTCAGGCGCCAGCAGATAGATCGACGTGACCGCCCTGACGGCATCGGCCGGGCTCGAAGCCATGACACGGTCGCCGAACGCCCGGTTGCCGATCTGGTCATGGTTCTGGATGAAGGATACGAAAGCGGTCGGCGGCAGATGGCCGCTCCGCTTCCCCCGGCTTCCCTCGCGATAGGGCATGTGCTCGCCCTGGAACACGAAGCCTTCCGCCAGCGCCCGGCCGAGATTGCCGGCATCGCCGGCGTAATCGGCGTAGTAGCCGAAGGTCTCGCCGGTGGCGGCGATGTGCAGCACGTGATGGACATCGTCGTTCCATTGCGCGGTGAACAGTCTCGCTTCGCCGTTTTCGTCGCGCTGCAGGAGATCGCTGTCGTTCTCCTCGTTTTCGACGATCAGGTGAACATGCCGGTTTCCGGCCGCGGCCCTGACGCGGCGCGCAAGCGCGTGGAGAAGATGCTCGGTGCTGTCATCCTTGATGGCGTGGACGGCGTCGAAGCGGAAACCATCGAGCCTGAATTCGGTGATCCAGTAGATGGCGTTCTCGACGATGAATTCGCGGATCATCTGCGAACCGTCGCCGTCGTAATTGATGCCGTGGCCCCACGGCGTCTTGTGATGATCGGTAAAGAGCGGCGCATAGGCCGGGATGTGATTTCCATCCGGTCCGAAGTGATTGTAGACCACGTCGAGGAAGACGCAGATGCCGCGTTCATGCGCCGCATCGACCAGCGCCATGAAATCTTCCGGCCGCCCGTAGCTGGCATCGGGCGCATAGGGAAGCACGCCGTCATAGCCCCAGCCGTAACGGCCGGGGAATTCGCCGAGCGGCATGATCTGCAACGCCGTGACGCCGAGCGACCTGAGATGGTCGAGCCGCTCGATGGCGGCTTTGAAAGTCCCCGCCGGCGTGAAGCAGCCGATATGCAGCTCGTAAATGACCATCTCCTCCCAGGGCCGGCCCGTCCAGGCGCCCGTCTTCCAGCGATAGGAGGAAAGGTCGACCACTTCGCTCGGCCCGTGCACATCCTGCGGCTGGAACCGCGAGGCGGGGTCGGGAACGCCGCGGCCATCCGGCAAGAGGAAGCGATAGCGCGTGCCGGGACGGGCATCCATGACCGTGCACCGATGCCAGCCGTCTTCTTCCGCCTGCATCGGGCGCGGATCATTGCCTTCGATTTTCAGCGACACGCTTTCATGCAGCGGAGCCCAGAGGCGAAACAGAGTGCCTTCTTCGGTGAGTGCGGGGCCAAACGTCATTTTGGTTAAGCGGAAACCTTCGATGAAGTGACGACGGGATTTGGGTAACTGTCACGGGCGCAAAAAGTTTCGTAGCGCGGGTCGGGTTCCGGAAGCGATCGGGTCATGCCGACGTCGCACGCAACGCCGGCGCATAAGCGCTTCTGTCAGTCGAGCCAGGTCGCCGGGAAGGGACGAAATCCTACGCTAAGCCCTCTATGAGGCCATTCTTGCAATGAGGCATGCTACAAGACCTCGCTCGTCCTCGCGCATGGCGAGTGTGAGCCGCACTCCTTGTCTTTCTGCTGCCGCCTTGGCGATCGCCAACCCCAAACCGCTGCCCTCGCTATCCTGAGGCCTTGCCCTGAAAAATCGTTCAAAGACGCGTGGCATCTCGTCTTCCGCTATGCCGGGGCCGGTGTCGCGGATTTCGATCCGTGCTTCTTGCCCAGCGACGACCACCGCGACGTCGACGGTTCCGCACGGTGGCGTGTACCTCACGGCGTTGTCGATCAGGTTACCGAGGATGATTTCGAAATCGTCCAGAGAACCGATCGCAATGGCCTTGTCCTGACGCGTGATGCCGAGGTCAATCCGGCGGTTCTCCGCGAGTGGGTTCAGGCGCGCAACACTATCGAGTGCAAGCTGGACGAGGTCTATCGGCTGCGGCGCGGGCGCGGTCTCGTGAGCGTCGTAGCGCGCGAGGCGCAAAAGCTTGCTTACAAGGCCAGTGGCCCTGCCGATTCCGGCTTCGAGCTCGGTCAAACGCTGAGAAAATCGGCCATCCCGGTCGTCGTGCCGAAGGTTATCTATTTGAATCTGCAGCGCCGAGAGCGGTGTGCGCAATTCATGGGCCGCATCCGAGATGAACCGCCGCTGTCTCCCCAGCAATGCGCGGAGCCGGGCGAGCAACCGATTGATTGAACTCACGAAGGGAATGAGCTCAGCAGGCACGTCGTCGATCGGAACAGGATCGTCCGCCGCTGCGTCTCGGGAGGCGACCGCGACTGCCAAGCGATTGAGTCGGGCCATGATCCGATCGATGATCCAGCTCAGCGTCAGCAATGACAATGGAATCAGAACGATGATCGGAAGCGCCGCTTGGAGCGCCGCATCGGTCGCCAGTTCCTCACGGACCATCGTGTCCTGGGAAACCTGAACGGTTCGATCCGGCGCGGCCAGCGTGTAGACGCGCCAATTGTCACTGCCGGTCGAAATGTCGGCAAACCCGGTCGCCTGTTGCCGAGGAATATCAACGGCGGGATGCGATAGTCGCAACGGCTTGCCGGCCACATCCCAGACCTGGATGACGAAGTCGTCCTCGGGATCGTGAGGGGCACCGCTATCCGGACCCGTTGCGGGGGATGAACGCGCATCCCCGACATAGAGCGCGATCTGCCGCAGTTGATTGTCTAGGAAGTCGGATGCCTCGTTCTGAACGAGGAAGTATGATGCTGCCGCAGCGCAGACGCCGATGGTCGCCATCAGGCCGGCGAGCCATAAGAAGGCCGTGCGTCGGATCGATATGGTGTTCGTCACTTCGGGACCATCCAGCCGGCCCCACGGACGTTTCGTATAATGTCCTTGTCGAACTTGCGTCTGACATAATGAATAAGCACGTCGACGGCGTTGCTCTCCACCTCCTCGCCCCAGCCATAGAGGCTTTGCTCAAGCTGGGCTCGGGATAGAATGGTTCCGGGACGCTCCAGCAATGCCTGAAGCAACGCAAATTCGCGCGCCGGCAATACTTCGCTGCATCCGCGATATTTCACCTCATGGCTAGATAGATCGAGTTCGATCTCGCTCGTGCAAAGGATCGAAACCGCCTGGCCGCCGTGTCGGCGCAAGACCGCACGCATGCGTGCGAGTAGTTCTTTGACCTCGAACGGCTTCACGAGGTAGTCGTCGGCCCCGAGGTCGAGCCCCGCGACCCGATCGTCGAGTTCGTCACGGGCGGTGATCACCAGGATCGGCCTCTTGTCACCGGCCGCCCGTAGCGAGCGCAGGATTTCCAGGCCCGAACGACCGGGCAAGCCGAGGTCGAGCAACACAAGACCATGCCCGCCAACGGCAACGGCTTCGTCCCCGAGTTGTCCGTCACGCACCCAGTCCGCCGACATGCCCGCATCGTCGAGGGCTTGCACGAGGGCTCGACCGAGCATGACATCATCTTCGATTACAAGAATACGCATGTTTCAAAATAACCTAAACGCGTGCAGCTGCACAGATTTTGGTGCAGGCCGATATGCCTGATCCTCTAAGCCCCTCCTAATTCTGCTGGCGTCACATAGCTTTCTCGAGTTCGCAGGAGCATCAATCATGACTGTCCGCTATCGCATATCCGCCGCATTGACCGTGCTGTTCTTGATGTCATCCGGCGCGTTTCCTCAAGCTTTGGCGCAGGAGAAACTTGTTGCGCCTGAGACGAACCCGCCGGGTGACATTCCGGACAATCAGGTCTTCATTACCTACAACTCTCCTGATGGATTTGACCTAAAGGTGCCTGAGGGATGGTCACGGACCACGATCGACCATGGCGTTCGGTTCGCCGATAAATACGATGAGATAGATGTCACCCTTGGTACTGCGAGTGCTGCTCCAACGGTTTCTTCAGCCAAGGCCCACGAGATCCCGGACCTCAAGGCAGCCGGGCACGCCGTCAAAGTCGCCGCGATCAAAGATGTGAAGCTCGCGGCCGGACCGGCTATCCGCATCAGCTATGTATCGAATTCCGCGCCAAATCCGGTCACAAATAAGCAGATCAGGCTCGAACACGAGCGCTTCATTCTCTTCAAGAATGGCAAGATGGTCACCCTTGATCTTGCCGCTCCGGCGGGTGCTGACAATGTAGACCAGTGGCAACTGATCTCCAACTCCTTGCAGTGGAGGTGAGTTCATGTCCGCTCTGGAGGCGACCGAGCTTTACCGCTTCTTTCATGCCGGCGACGACGAAGTTGTGGCTTTGCGTGGGGTTGCCCTCATCCTCAATGCAGGAGAATTCACCGCATTGAGGGGTCCCTCCGGCAGCGGGAAATCGACGCTGCTTGCCTGCCTTGCCGGGATCGATGAGCCAGACGGCGGCGTGGTGTCGGTCCTGGGCGAGCGCATGACGCGACGCCCAGAACCGGAGCGGGATCGGCTTAGGGCGCGTCATTTCGGCATGCTCATGCAGTCCGGCAATCTGTTCGATCACCTGACGGTGCGGACCAACATCCGTCTCCAGATGGAGATTTCCGGCCGCGGCCGACCGGACGAGATCGATGATCTTGTCCGCAGCCTGGGCCTTGACGGCCTTGCCGATGTACTACCTGCCCACCTTTCGGGCGGCGAGGCGGCACGCGCTGGCTTAGCAGTGGCGCTCGCGGCAAAACCGGCAATCCTGCTGTGCGATGAGCCGACCGCCGAAGTCGATGCAGCGACAGAAAAGCTCGTCATCGATCGCCTCATCGAAAGTTGCCGGAGCGGCGCCGCCGTCCTGGTCGTGACGCACAGCCCAGCGCTCGCCGCGCGGGCCGATCGCATTATCAACATCCGGGATGGAGGCATCGTGCATGACTAAGACCTTGGTCGTGGCCGCCGATCTGTGGCGCAGCTTCCAGCGCGAGCGGGGCGTCGTAGCGGCTGTTCAGGGCTGTTCCTTCAAGATTCACGCAGGGGAAACCATCGCCATCATGGGACCCTCGGGTTGCGGAAAGACGACGCTTTTGAACCTGATCGCAGGGCTGGACGTGCCAAGCTCAGGACGAATGGAATGGCCCGGGCTTGGTTCCCCCGACACATTGCGCCCCGAGCGGATCGGCGTCGTCTTTCAATACGCGAACCTGATGCCTGCGCTCACCACCATCGAGAACGTCGAGCTACCGATCCTTCTCGGTAGCGGTACCGGAGCCAAGGCCCGCGCCCTGGCTGCGCTTGCCATTTTCGGGGTCGAAATCCTGGCGTCGAAGCTTCCCGAGCAGCTCTCCGGCGGCCAGGCCGAGCGGGTCGCCGTAGCCCGAGCCATTGTGACCAATCCGGAATTGATTGTCGCTGACGAGCCGACAGGCCAACTCGATCAGGCTGGTGCCGCGATATTGGTCGATCGGCTCCGCGCCTGGGGGCAGCAGACCGGAAGCGCCATCATCATCGCCACGCATGATGAGCGTGTGGCTGCAAAGATGAACCGCATCTGGCGGATGCGTCACGGCAAATTCGAAAGCATGGTTGAGAGGTCCGCATGTACGGGCACTGGTTGATCGGACTTGTCCGAACCCGTTCCGGCCGCCTAGTCGGCACCATCGGCGGTGTAGCACTGACAGTCGCTTTCATCGCGTGCCTTGGCGCGTTTTTGCAATCCAGCTCGGCCGAGATGACGGCCCGGTCGGTCGCCCAGGTACCCATCGACTGGCAGGTCCAGTTGCTGCCGGGGGCGGATCATGGTGCGGTCGAGGCCGAAATTCGCTCTGCCGCGCCCGTTATCGGCTCGCAGTTGATCAACTATGCCGACGTACCAGGCTTTGAGGCGAACACGGGAGGCACCGTACAGACGACAGGTGGCGGCACGGTACTTGGCATCGGACCGGGCTATTTCGAGCAGTTCCCGGGACAGGTCCGACGGCTGGTTGGATCGATCGATGGCATCTTGATAGCACAACAGACTGCCGCCAACCTGCATGTGGCGGTGGGGGATCAGATCGCCATCCACCGCGACCAGGCGCCCGACGTTAAAGTGACGGTTGCCGGCATCGTCGATTTGCCGAACGCCGATGCGATGTTTCAGGCGATCGGTGTCCCGGCTGGCGCCGCACCGCAAGCCCCGCCCGACAACGTTCTGCTGTTGCCAATATCTCTGTGGCAGCAGGTGTTCGAGCAGCAAGGCGCCAGCCGGCCCGATACCATTCGGACCGAGTTCCACATCAAGCTCGATCATCGCGATTTGCCCACCGACCCGGTCGCTGCGAGCACCTGGGCAACTGAGCGCGGCCGCAATTTCGAGGCTCGCGCCGCTGGAACCGCGCTGCTTGCAAACAATCTGGCCGCCCGATTGGAGGCAGTCCGCGAGGATGCCCTCTATGCACGACTGGTTTTCTTGTTCCTCGGCGCCCCTGGGGCCATCCTCGCCATGCTGCTTACGGTTGCGGTAGCGGGAGCCGGGCGGGACAGGCGCCGCCGCGACCAGGCATTGCTGCGCCTGCGAGGGGCAACGGTCGATACGGTTCTTCGCTTGGCCGTGTCCGAAGCGATCGTCTCGGGTGTTGGCGGTGCGATCCTTGGTATTCTCATTGCTGCTCTTGTCGCGAATTTCATTCTCGGGGTAGCTCTCTTGAGCAGCGCAGCGGTTCCGTTGCTCGGCGGCGTGGCGGTGGCCGGGATCGCGCTTTCGCTCGCAGCGATCCTGATCCCTGCCTGGCGCGATGCCCGCGGCTCGACCATTGCGGCCGCCCGGCGAACAATCGGCGAGCACCGGGTGCCGCTTTGGGTCCGCTTCTATCTCGATCTGATGTTACTGGCGCTGGCAGCGATGCTCTACTGGCGTTCGGCAGCGAGTGGATACCAGGTTGTCCTCGCACCGGAGGGCGTGGCAGCGACGGCAGTCGACTACACTGCCTTCCTCGCCCCCGTTTTGCTGTGGATCGGCCTGGCGCTATTTTCCATGCGGCTCGTCGGGGCCGGGTTGCGGCTGGGCCGGCCGATTGTCGCCAGGGGCTTGGGACCCATCGCTGGTCGTCTGGCGGATGTGGTGGCAGCCACATTCGGACGGCAAACCCCACGGCTGACCGCTGGCATCGGCCTGACGGCGCTTGCCTTTGCCTTCGCCGCCTCGACCGCGATTTTCAATGCGACCTATATGGCGCAGGCACGGGTCGATGCCGAACTCACCAACGGTGCCGACGTCACTATCACGGGGACATTCGCCGCGCCTGCATCCCAGGCGCTCGACCGTCTTTCCAAGCTGCCGGGCGTGGTTGCCGCTCAGCCGATGCAACACCGATACGCTTACGTTGGAACCGACCTTCAGGATCTTTACGGCATAGACCCGGCGCGCATCGGGACAGCCACGGCGATGTCCGACGCCTATTTCGCCAATGGCGACGCGAGCGCAACACTCACCGACCTCGCACGAACACCCGACGGCGTGCTGGTCTCTCAGGAAACGGTCAACGACTATCAGCTCAGCCGCGGCGACAGCATCAATCTTCGCCTGCAAAACGCGGCCGATCACCAATATCATGTCGTGCCGTTTCACATCCTTGGCGTGGTCCGCGAATTTCCGACTGCGCCGAAGGATTCATTTCTTGTCGCCAACGCAGCTTACATCGCGCAGCAGACCGGTTCTGCGGGAAGCGAGATTGTCCTGATCCGATCGGCTGACGATCCCGCCCGCGTCGCTCTGGCTGCCCGAAACGCGACTGCGAGCTTGCCTGGACTCAAGGTCAGTCAGATCGGCGATGCCATTGCCCTGATCGGGTCGAGCCTCACCGCAGTTGATCTGGCCGGTCTAACGCGGCTGGAACTTATCTTCGCGCTTGTCATGCTTGCCGGCTCGGGCGGACTGGTGCTTAGCCTTGGTTTTGCCGACCGCGAGGGCTCCTTCGCAGTTCTCGTGGCTCTCGGAGCCCGGCAACGACAACTCGGCGCCTTCGTCTGGAGCGAAGCGGCATTGGTTGCCGGCAGCGGCATGGTCCTGGGTCTCATCGCGGGCACGCTGATTGCCTATGTGCTCGTCAAGCTGCTGACTGGAGTGTTCGACCCGCCACCCGACGTGCTTTCGGTGCCGTGGTTCTACCTCGTTGCCCTCATCGTCACGGCAGCATGTGCCGCTTTGTTGGCCGCGACGGGTGAGGCAATGCGCAGCCGGACACACGTCACGGAGAAACTCAGAGGCGGGTGAAAACCTGCTTTCCTCGCAACTCATGTCGCCATTGCGGGAAAGATAGATATCGGCGGCCGAAACATTGAAAGGAAGAAGAGAATGAAATCGCAAATGATCATTGCCGCGATGCTGGTGCTGGCGCCGATCAGTGCCGCATTCGCTGCCCACGTGTCCGGCACGATTAGTGCAATCAGCAAGAATGCCGACACGATCACGCTGTCGGGCGGCAAAACCTACACCCTGCCCGAAGGGATCGAAGACACCAAACTCCGTATCGGCGAGAAGGTCCGGCTAACCTACGCGGACAAGGGCGGTAAGGCGGTCGTCTCACATCTGGTTCCGCAGAAGTGAGGGTTGCGGCGGCCGGTGTCATTACCGGCCGCCGCTTTCGCGCGCGATTGGCAACCGACTGATTGTTCCCGGCACCACGCCGACCTCCGCCCTAATTCTCAGCTAATTGAACCCGCGTAATCACGGTGGGCGAACCGACCGTCACCGGGAGAGCAGCGAGCGTATCGCGCTACCGCGGGCGGGCCATTCAACCGGCGAACGGAAGTGATGCCTTCCTTGCATCGCCAGAATTCAGGGGAAATCCACTGATGAGACAGATTTTTCTTGCCATCGCGCTCATCGCCGCTCCGGTGGCGGCCTTCACGAGTTTTGAACTTTACGCCAGTACCGCACCCGCCAAAACGGCGAGCCTCGGCGATCTGTCGCCATTTAAGACGATCATAGCTGATGTCCAGACCCTCGCTTCCAAAGGTGACCTCGCCGGCGCTGCAAAGCGTATCACCGACTATGAAACGGCGTGGGACCAGGCCGAGACCGCCATCCGGCCGCTAAACCAGAATGACTGGAACAATATAGACGCCGCCTCTGACGCGGCGCTGAAGGCACTGCGTCAATCCGCTCCGTCGGCTGACAAAGTCAGCAAAGCGCTCGCCGCTCTTATGGCGGTTCTCAACAATCCGGCTCAACCTGCTCAATAGGCAGGCGGCTGCTCGCCGTCGAACTGCCCTCCGAGACGTTCAGCGCCCATGCAAGGATACTCGCTATGTCTGCACCGACCACCAAAGCTGCTGTTTACAATCGCGTTCCCCGCGTCACGACGGATTTCTGGCTCATTAAACTGATGGCTGTCACCATGGGTGAAACGGCGGCCGACTATCTCAGTGTGCAGATGGGTTTAGGGCTGACGGCGACATCGCTGATTATGTCCGCAATTCTGGCGGTCGCATTGGTCTGGCAGTTTGCGCAGAAGAAATATGTTCCCGCCGCCTACTGGCTTTCCGTGGTGCTGATCAGCATCGTCGGCACGTTGATTACCGACAATCTGGTCGACAACTTCCATGTGCCGCTGCCGGCTACGACGACTGCTTTCTCGATCGCCCTGGCGCTGACTTTCCTGGTGTGGTTCCAGACCGAGCGGACTCTTTCGATCCACTCCATATTCACCGGGCGGCGCGAGGCTTTCTATTGGCTCGCCATTCTGTTCACCTTCGCGCTCGGCACGGCCGCCGGCGATCTGGTGGCCGAAAAATTCGCGCTGGGATACCTGGCTACCGGCGTCCTGTTCGGCATGATCATCATCTCGCTTGCCATCGGCTACTTCTTCTTGGATCTCGATCCGATACTTGCCTTCTGGCTGGTCTACATTCTGACAAGGCCTCTGGGTGCTTCGTTCGGCGACCTGATGTCTCAGCCCGCACAATATGGCGGCCTCGGTTTCGGCACGATCATAACGAGTGCAATCTTCCTCGCCGCGATCGTCACGATCGTAGCCTTCATGAGCGTGCGGCATGAAGGCGAGGAGCTGGCTGAGATCGACGAGGATGGCAAATTGACAAAGGCCAGCCACAGCCAAAGGTTCACTGTCGCCGAAGAAGAACTCTGAAGCGGCCTAGCGTTTCATTGTCACCGGCGCGGCGTCCGAGTTCATCAAGCCGCCGCGACTTTGCCAGACAGTGCCTTGTCCATCGCCACCTGAAGCTGTTCCTGCGTGAACGGCTTCGTCATCCTGAGCATCCGGCCGAGCGCATTGTCTTCGGAGAGTTCGGCATAGCCCGAAGCGAGGATGACGGGCAGGCCGGGGAAGGAGGAGCGAAGGTGGCGCGCGAGTTCGGCGCCGGTCATGCCGGGCATGGCATGGTCGGTGATGACGAGGTCGCAATCCTGGCCGCCGGACAGAAATTCCAGGGCCTGCGAAGCGGAAGAGGCTTCCCGCGGCAGGTGGCCGAGATCTTCCAGCATCGCCACGGTTCCTGTCCTGACGAGCGCGTCGTCATCGACCACCAGAATGGCGAGGGATCTCGACACCGGTTTCGGCGGCTCCGCCATCGGAGGCTCGGCGACAGGAGGCGCCTTCGCGAAGGCCTCGGCGACGGGAAGCCAGAGGGAAACGGTCGTGCCTTTTCCTCGCGTGCTCGATATCTGGATCGAGCCGCCGGATTGCGCCGCCAGGCCGTGAACCATCGACAGGCCGAGACCGGTGCCCTTGCCGACACCCTTCGTGGTAAAAAACGGTTCGGCGGCGCGTGAGACAGTTGCCTCGTCCATGCCTTCGCCGTCGTCCGACACCGATATTCTGATGTAATTCCCGCCCGCAAGACCGGGCAACGGCGCCTCTTCCGCCCGAGCGGCGGCCACGGTCACAGCACCGCCGCTTTCCAGCGCGTCCCGCGCATTGACGAAGAGATTGAGCAGCGCCAATTCCAGCTGATTGCTGTCCACCAGCAGTGGCGGCAGATCGGCCGGGATGCGCTTGCGGATTTCGATGCGCGGGCCGACCGCCTTGGCGAGGAGATCCTCGACGTTTTCGAACAGCCTGAGAAAATCGACCGCCTGTGGCTTCAGTTCCTGCCGGCGGGCGAAGGCAAGCAGGCGCTGGGTCAGCGCCGTGCCACGCTCGGCCGCCTGGATCGCGTTCGTCACCAGGCGTTCGCTGCGTTCATCGGCAGGAAGCCGCTTCTTCAGAAGGTTGAGGCTGCCAAGCACCGCCATCAGAAGATTGTTGAAGTCATGCGCCACGCCGCCCGTCAAGTGGCCGATCGTGTCGAGCTTTTGCGCCTCGAAAAGCTGGGCCAGCGCCTCCTCGCGCTCGCGCGTCCTCTGGTCGATCCGGTGCTCGAGATCCTCGTTGAGTTCACGCAGCTGCGCCGCCGAAGTTTCGAGTTCGGCGGTGCGCTGGCGCACCCGGGCTTCCAGATCGGCATTCAGGCGTTCGAGTTCGCGCGTCTTCCTATAGAGATCGGCAAAGACCCTGACCTTGGCCCTCAGCACTTCGGGCACGATGGGGACGGAGACATAGTCGACCGCACCCACCGCATAGCCGCGCAGCCGGTCAGGCTCGGCCAGCATGACGGCGGAAACGAAGATGATCGGCGTGTTCTGGTAGCGCGGATGCTGGCGGATCATGCCGACGAGCTCGAAACCGTCCTGCTCGGGCATGCAGACATCGACGAGGATCACGGCGATTTCGGTGCGCAGCAGGTGCTCGAAGGCCTCGCGGGCGGACTGCGCCTTGATGAGGTTTTCTTCGAGTTCTTCGAGGATAACCTCATAGCTCAGGAGTTTCGCGGGCTGATCGTCGACGAGGAGGATGTTGACGGGGTTCATGGCCAGGCCCTCAGCGATGCAGCCACATGCGAAGCGCCGACAGAAGCTGCTCGGTGTTGACGGGTTTCGCCAGATAATCCGACGCGCCCGCCTCCAGGCATTTCTCGCGGTCGCCCTTCATCGCCTTGGCCGTCAGCGCCAGGATCGGCAGCCGCCGGAAGCGCGGCTCCGAGCGGATGACCTGCATCGTCTCGTAGCCGTCCATTCCCGGCATCATGATGTCCATCAACACGATGGCGACGGAGGGTTCGTTGTTGATGACGTCAATCGCCTCGCTGCCGGTCGTTGCGGTTAGCACCCTCATGCCGCGGCGTTCGAGGACGCTGCTCAACGCGAAGATGTTGCGGGCGTCGTCGTCGACGAGCAGCACGGTTTCGCCGACGAGATCCTCGTCGGAGCTGTGCAGCTCCTGCAGCGTCGCCTGCTTTGCCGCCGGCAGGTCGGCGACGACCCGGTGCAGGAACAGCGCCGTCTCGTCGAGCAGGCGTTCGGGCGACTCGACGCCCTTCACCACCACGCTGCGGGCCATACTGTGCAGCGTCGCGTCCTCCTCTGGGGAAAGCTCGCGGCCGGTGAAGACGACCACCGGCACTTCGGCGATCTCGTCATTGTCACGTATCTGCTCCAGCACTTCGAAGCCGGACATATCGGGAAGGGAAAGGTCGAGCACGACACAGTCGGCGGAACCTTGCCGGAGAATGGCGAGCGCCTCCGATCCCGATCCGACGCTCGTTATGTCGATGTCGTCGTGCCCGAGAAGCGCTGTGACGCTCAGGCGTTCGGCTTCGTTATCCTCCACGAGCAGCAGGTGCTTGCGGCGCGGCTCGGCATAGGCCTTCAGCCGCGACAGCGCCTTGCCGAGTCCCTCAGGCGTCGTCGGCTTGCTCATGAAGGCGAAGGCGCCGCGCGTCAGCCCATGCTGGCGGTCTTCGTCGAGGCTGATGATCTGCACCGGAATGTGCCGCGTCTGCGAATTCTGCTTGAGCTGGCTCAGCACCGTCCAGCCGAGCATGTCGGGCAGGAAGATATCGAGCGAGATCGCCGCCGGCCTGTATTCCTGCGCGAGAGCGAGCGCGTCGCTGCCGCGCATCGCGACCAGCACCTTGAAGCCGTTGTCGCGGGCGAGATCGACGAGGACGCGGGCGTAATGCGCATCGTCCTCGACGACGAGCAGCACGGAGTCGCCCTGTTCGATCCGGTGACGGTCGTCCGCGACATGCTCCGTGGTTTTTTCGGCACGGCGGCTCGCCGCCGCCTCGGCGAATTCCACGACATTTGCCGGCGCAGCAACAGGCTTTGGCGCGACCGCGCCGGCGCCGACATAGGTGAGCGGCAGGTAGAGGACGAAGGTGCTGCCGACGCCCGGCGTGCTGCGCAGCTGGATCTCACCGCCGAGCAGGTTCGCCAGCTCGCGGCTGATTGCCAGACCCAGGCCAGTGCCGCCATATTTGCGGCTCGTCGAGGCATCCGCCTGCTGGAAGGCCTCGAAGATGATGCGCTGCTTCTCCGGCGGGATGCCGATGCCGGTATCGACGACCTCGAAGGCGATGACCGAGGGCGCATGCCGGAGCGAAGGATGTTCGGGCGACCAGCCACTCGTTGCCGATGCGACGCGCAGCGTGACGCCGCCCTGCGCGGTAAACTTGAAGGCGTTCGACAGGAGGTTCTTGAGGATCTGCTGCAGTCGCTTCGAGTCAGTGATGATGCTCTTCGTCACATCGGCGCCGACCTCGACCGCAAAGGACAGATTGCGGTTTTCGGCCTCGTGCCGGAACGGCCGTGCCATGACTTCGAGCAGGTTGCTGACGAAGATTTCCTCGGCATCGACCGAGACCGTGCCGGACTCGATCTTGGAGAGATCGAGGATGTCGCTGATGAGGTTCAAGAGATCGGTGCCGGCGCCGTGGATGGTCTTGGCGAACTCGACCTGCTTTCCCGACAGGTTTCCATCGGGGTTTTCTCCGAGCTGCTGGCCGAGAATGAGGATCGAATTCAAAGGCGTGCGCAGCTCGTGCGACATGTTGGCGAGGAATTCCGACTTGTACTTCGATGTCAGGGCAAGCTCGGTTGCCTTTTCCTCGAGCGCGCGGCGGGCCTGCTCGATTTCCTGGTTCTTCGCCTCGACCTCGACGTTGCGCTCTTCCAGCTGCTGCGCCTTCTGCCCGAGCTGTTCGTTGGTCTGCTGCAGTTCGCGCTGCTGCGTCTGCAGTTCGGCGGCAAGCTGCTGGGATTGCTTGAGCAGGCCTTCGGTCTGCATGGTCGCTTCGATCGAGTTGAGGACGATGCCGATCGATGTCGTCAGCTGGTCGAGGAAGGAGAGCTGCAGCTCGGTAAATTCGCCGGCGGAGGCAAGCTCGATCACCGCCTTCACCTGGCCCTCGAAATGCACGGGCAGGACGATGGCGCTTCGCGGCAGAGTGGTGAACACGCCGGAACTGATCGGGACGACATTGTCGGGAAGGTCGGTGACCAGGATGCGGCGGGCGTCGCTCGCGCATTGCCCGACGAGGCCCTGGCCGAAGTCGAGCCGCGGCGGATGCGCAGCCTCGACCCCTTGCGCATAGACCGACAGCAGCGACAGGAACGGCTGGCTCTCGTCGGCATCCACCTGGTAGATGACGCCCTGATGGGCTCCGACGAGCGGCGCCAGCTCCGAGAGCAGCATCTTGCCGACCAGCGTCAGGTCACGCTGGCCCTGCAGCATGTTGGTGAAGCGCGCCAGGTTGGTCTTCAACCAGTCCTGCTCGGTGTTGCGCTCCGTCGTCAGGCGCAGGTTGTCGATCATCGTATTGATATTGTCCTTGAGCTCGGCCACTTCGCCGCGCGCGTCGACCTTGATCGACCGCGTCAGGTCACCCTTGGTGACGGCGGTCGCGACTTCGGCGATGGCGCGCACCTGCGTCGTCAGGTTTGCGGCAAGCAGGTTGACGTTGCCGGTCAGATCCTTCCAGGTGCCGGCGGTGCCGGGAACATTCGCCTGGCCGCCGAGGCGGCCTTCGACGCCGACTTCACGCGCCACGGTGGTCACCTGATCGGCGAAGGTCGCAAGCGTGTTGGTCATGTTGTTGATGGTTTCGGCAAGGGCCGCCACCTCGCCCTTGGAGGCGACGGTGAGGTTCTGCTTGAGATCGCCGTTCGCGACCGCCGTCACCACCTTGACGATGCCGCGCACCTGCTCGGTGAGGTTGGCGGCCATGACGTTGACGGTGTCGGTCAGATCCTTCCAAGTGCCGGCAACGCCAGGCACCTGCGCCTGGCCGCCGAGCTTGCCTTCGGTGCCGACTTCGCGGGCGACGCGCGTCACTTCGCCGGCGAAGGCGTTGAGCTGATCCACCATGGTGTTGATGGTGTTCTTCAGTTCGAGAATTTCGCCCTTCACGTCGACGGTGATCTTGCGCGAGAGGTCGCCGCGGGCGACAGCCGTCGTCACCTCGGCAATGTTTCGAACCTGGGTCGTGAGGTTTGCGGCGAGCAGATTGACGTTGTCGGTCAGGTCCTTCCAGGTGCCGGCCACACCGGGAACGACGGCTTGGCCGCCGAGCCTGCCGTCGGTGCCGACTTCGCGGGCGACACGCGTCACTTCGCCGGCGAAGGAGCGAAGCTGATCGACCATGGTATTCAGTGTATCCTTCAGAAGCAGGATTTCGCCGCGCACGTCGACGGTGATCTTGCGTGAGAGATCGCCATTGGCGATCGCGGTCGCCACCTCGGCGATGTTGCGCACCTGCGCCGTCAGGTTGCCGGCCATCGAGTTGACGCTGTCGGTCAGGTCCTTCCAGGTGCCGGCGACACCCGAGACCTGGGCCTGGCCGCCGAGCTTGCCTTCGGTGCCCACTTCGCGGGCAACGCGCGTCACTTCGCCGGCAAAGGCGTTGAGCTGATCCACCATCGTGTTGATGGTGTTCTTCAGCTCGAGGATTTCGCCTTTCACGTCGACGGTGATCTTGCGCGACAGGTCGCCGCGCGCCACGGCGGTCGTGACTTCGGCGATGTTGCGCACCTGGCCGGTGAGGTTGGAGGCCATGGAATTGACGTTTTCGGTGAGGTCCTTCCAGGTGCCGGCCACACCCGGCACCTGCGCCTGGCCACCAAGCTTGCCTTCGGTGCCGACTTCGCGGGCGACGCGCGTCACCTCAGAGGCGAAGCGGTTCAGCTGGTCGACCATGGTATTCAGCGTTTCCTTGAGCTCGAGGATTTCGCCCGAGACAGACACCGTGATCTTCTTCGACAAGTCGCCATTGGCGATCGCAGTCGAAACTTCGGCAATGTTGCGCACCTGCGCCGTCAGGTTGCCCGCCATGGAGTTGACGCTGTCGGTCAGGTCCTTCCAGGTGCCGGCTACACCAAGCACGTTCGCCTGGCCGCCCAGCCGCCCTTCCGTGCCGACTTCGCGCGCCACGCGCGTCACCTCGCCGGCAAAGCCGTTCAGCTGATCGACCATCGTATTGATGGTTTCCTTCAGTTCTAGGATTTCCCCCGACACGGTCACAGTGATCTTCTTGGAAAGGTCTCCCTGCGCAACCGCGGTCGCGACTTCGGCGATGTTGCGCACCTGACCGGTGAGGTTGGAGGCCATGGAATTGACGCTGTCGGTCAAGTCCTTCCAGGTGCCGGCGACGCCGCGCACGTTCGCCTGACCGCCGAGCCGGCCCTCGGTACCGACTTCGCGGGCGACGCGCGTCACTTCCGAGGCGAAGGCGTTCAGCTGATCGACCATCGTATTGATGGTTTCCTTGAGTTCGAGAATTTCGCCCTTCACGTCGACGGTGATCTTCTTCGACAGGTCGCCATTGGCGATCGCGGTCGAGACTTCGGCGATATTGCGCACCTGCGCCGTCAGGTTGCCGCCCATCGAGTTGACGTTTTCGGTCAAGTCCTTCCAGGTGCCGGCCACACCGCGCACGTTGGCCTGACCGCCGAGCCGGCCTTCCGTGCCGACTTCGCGGGCGACGCGCGTCACTTCCGAGGCGAAGGCGTTCAGCTGGTCGACCATTGTGTTGATCGTTTCTTTCAGTTCCAGGATTTCGCCCGACACCGTCACCGTGATCTTCTTCGACAGGTCACCATTGGCGATTGCTGTGGAGACTTCGGCGATGTTACGCACCTGTGCCGTCAGGTTCGACGCCATGGAATTGACGTTGTCGGTCAGGTCCTTCCAGGTGCCGGCAACGCCCGGCACCTGCGCCTGACCACCGAGACGGCCTTCCGTGCCGACCTCACGCGCCACGCGCGTTACTTCGCCGGCAAACCCGTTCAACTGGTCCACCATCGTGTTGATGGTTTCCTTGAGTTCGAGGATTTCGCCCGAGACGTCGACGGTGATCTTGCGTGACAGGTCGCCGCGCGCGACCGCTGTCGTCACCTGGGCGATGTTGCGCACCTGGGCTGTGAGGTTGCCGCACATGGCGTTGACGGAGTCGGTCAGGTCCTTCCAAGTGCCGGCAACGCCAGGCACGAGCGCCTGGCCGCCGAGCTTGCCTTCGGTGCCGACTTCGCGCGCGACGCGTGTCACTTCCGAGGCGAAGGAGCGCAGCTGATCGACCATGGTGTTGATCGCTTCCTTCAGCTGCAGGATCTCGCCGCGCACGTCGACGGTGATCTTCTTCGAAAGGTCGCCGTTCGCAACCGCGATCGTCACTTCCGCGATGTTGCGCACCTGCGCCGTCAGGTTCGACGCCATCGAGTTCACGCTTTCAGTCAGGTCTTTCCAGACGCCCGTCACCTCCGGAACCTGCGCCTGACCGCCGAGCTTGCCGTCCGTGCCGACTTCGCGGGCAACACGCGTCACCTCAGAGGTGAAGACGCTGAGCTGCTTGATCATCGTGTTGACGATATCGGCCGAGCGCAGGAATTCGCCTTTCAGTGCCCGCCCGTCGACATCGAGCGGCACGGTCTGCAGCAGGTCCCCCTTGGCAACCGCGGTAATCGTGCGCGTGACGGCCGTCGTCGGCCAGAGGAGATCGTCGATCAGGCCGTTGATCGAGCCTTCCATTTCCGACCAGGAACCATCCGACAGGCCGAAGCGCACCCGCGTGCTCGTTCGCCCGTCTCGGCCGACGACCTGGCCCACATGTTCGAGCTGCTGGGCCATGCGCTGATTGGCGGCGATGATGTCGTTCAGCGCGTCGGCGACCTTGCCGGTGACGCCGGTGAGGTCCGAGCGCATGCGCACGGAAAAGTCGCCGCGCCTGACCGCGACAAGGACTTCCAGAAGGGCGCTGGCGTCGTCGAACGCCATGCTTTTGTGGTCATGCCCGTTGAGGCTCTCTGCCACGGCGTCGTCGCGCGAAAATTCACTGGTTTGCTTGCTCACGGAAACCCCCTGTTCGAAACGAAGTAATTAGTGCTCCACTGGAAAAAGTGTATGGGGGCTCTGCAGGGTTGCAGAGGTCGAGCTAACCCAACGTCAAGCGCCAAACTTTGCCGGTGCGGGAACAGTTTACCGCCGGTCGTCGTTCCGTTCCGACAAGGAGAACGACATGTCGAACGTCTCAAGGACAGGCAGGCAAGACATCAACAACGCGACCAGCCCGACCACCTTCGGAAGGTCGGTCGAGAGCCAGGCGCAGATGCACGATGCGGCAGCGGAAGCATCGCCCGAAACCGGCAGCGAGATGCTCAACATCTACCGGCTGGAACCGATTGCCAGACCCGACGACCCCAGATGGGGCAATGCTCCGAGCCACGGCACCATCGTCGTGGCCGCCCGGACGCCCGGCGATGCCAGGATCGTTGCCGCGGCGCGCGAACTCGACTTCATGGAAGTGGATGCGGCTCCCGCCGAGGACGTCACGACGGTCAATGCCAGTGCTTTCCGCGACGACAAGCTCTATACTGTCATCGAGATCGACCGGAACAGGCGCGATCTCAAGCGCGGCATTCTCGACGGCACGGTGTCAGTCGACACCATCCGCTCGGTCCAGCCGGAATAGGGTTCCTTCCTTTTCATCGGAGTTCTCATGAATACGGCCAATCTGCAGCTCAAGGGCCTGATCATGGCGATGGCCTCGCTATGCGACGCAATCGCCGAGAAGGAATTGCTCACGCGTGGCGAAATCGATGCCGCGCTCTCGAAAGCTCGAAGGGCGATCGAGGAGGATGACGATCACGATCTCTCCGGCGCCAACCAAGCGGCGATCTTGTTTCCGATCCGCGTGCTGCAGCTCGCCGGCGAAGCCGGCCGGAAAGGCGAAGGGGCCACGTTTTCGGATTATGCCAGGCTTGTGGGCAAGCTCGGCTGACCATGTTCGAAGGCTTTGCTTGCGGCCCCGGCGATCATAAGCCGGCGCCGGCATTCGGTTTTCGATTTTTGCGATAAGTTGATCATTTTTGTCTTGTTTTAAAGCCGCTCCTGCGGCTATACCCCCGGCCGCACATATTCACGCACCGGGATAACTACGTGACCAGCCTCAAATCACTCCTGGCCGCTTGCGGCCTCTCCGCCCTGATCGGCCTTGCCGCAACCCCGTCATTCGCCGGTTCGACGACCTATCCGCTGACGCTGGAAAATTGCGGAACTGAGGTGACGTTCAAGAAGGCGCCCGAGCGGGCGATCGGGCTTGGCCAGAACAGCGCCGAAATCCTGCTGCTGCTCGGCTTGGAGGATAAGATGGTCGGCACCGCCTTCTGGCCGAGCAAGGTCCTGCCTGAGCTCGCCGAAGCCAATGCCAAGGTCAAGCTGCTCACGGTCGAAATGCCGACCTTCGAGTCGATGCTCGCCGAAAATCCCGACTTCGTGGCGGTGGCCTTGCCGAGCCTGGTCGGACCGAACAGCAAGATCGCCAAGCGCGAAGATTTCGACAAGGTCGGCGTCGCCACCTATCTCTCGCCGAGCACCTGTCTCAGCACCAAGGACGTCAAGGACCAGTACGGCAGCCGCGGCGAGCTGTGGAATATGGATCTTCTCTACAGGGAGATCGACGAACTCTCTCAGATTTTCGACGTCGCCGATCGCGGCCAGGCTGTGATTGCCGACTTCAAGGCGCGAGAAGCCAAGCTTCGCGCGAGCGTTTCCAAGGACGGCAAGAACCTGTCCTATGTCTTCTGGTTCTCCAGCCCCAGCCCGTCGGCGGATGCCTATGTCGGCGGCAAGAACAGCGCTTCCGGCTTCATCGCCGACCTGCTCGGCGGGCGTAATGCCATCGACGCGGCGGCGGAATGGCCGACGATCGGTTGGGAAGGCATCATCGCCGCCAATCCCGACGTCATCGTCGTCGCCAGCCTCGACCGCAACCGCTGGGAACTCGACAAGCCCGAGGCCAAGATCAACGTCCTGAACACCGATCCGGCCGTCAGCCAGATCCCGGCCGTCAAGAACAAGGCAATCGTCGTCATGGACGGCCAGGCCATGAACCCGACCATCCGCACGATCTACGGCGCCGAACAGGTGGCCGAGCAACTGAAGGCTCTCGGTCTTCTGAAGTGACGGAAGCGGGCAGTCTCTTCCGGCAGTTGGGAGCGGTCACGGCACTGCTGCTCGCCTCCCTCTGCCTGATCGCGGTCGCCATTGGCGTCAGCGTCGGGATCGGCGACCTGCCGATCCCGTTGGCGACCACCTTTTCGGCCGTCACCAACCGGCTCGGATGGACCGCGGTCGAGCTGAACCGCATCCACGAGACTGTCATCTGGGATTATCGCCTGAGCCGGGCGCTCGTCGCCGCCTTCTGCGGCGCGGGCCTTGCGCTCTCGGGCGCGATCATGCAGTCGCTGCTGCGCAACCCGCTTGCCGAACCCTATGTGCTCGGCATCTCCGCCGGCGCCTCCACCGGCGCCGTTGCGATCGTCATCCTGGGCATCGGCTCGGGCGCAGTCTCGCTATCGGCTGGCGCGTTTGCCGGCGCCTTCGCAGCCTTCTTCTTCGTCGCGCTGCTGTCGAACGGCACGCGCGGCGGCGCCGACCGCACCATCCTTGCCGGTGTGGCCGCATCGCAGCTCTTCAATGCCTCGACCTCCTATATCGTCACCACCTCGGCCAATGCACAGCAGGCTCGCGACGTCATGTTCTGGCTGCTCGGCAGTTTCGGCGGCGTGCGCTGGCCGGAATTCGCGCTGGTCTCGATCGTCGTCGGCCTCGGCCTCGCCGCCTGTCTGTTCTACGCCCGTGTGCTCGACGCCTTCGCGTTCGGCGACGAGGCGGCATCCTCGCTCGGCGTCAATGTTGGCCGCGCCCGCATGGTGCTCTTCGCGCTGACCGCCATGATGACGGCGACGATCGTCAGCATGGTCGGTTCGATCGGCTTCGTCGGCCTCGTCGTGCCGCATGTCGCCCGCTTCGTCGTCGGGCCGCTCCATATCCGTCTCCTGCCGGCCTGCGCCATCGGTGGAGCGATCTTCATGGTGGTCGCCGATATCGCCGCGCGTGCCCTCATTCCCAACCAGATCCTGCCGATCGGCGTCGTCACGGCGCTGGTCGGCGTTCCCTTCTTCTCGATCATCCTCTACCGGTTCCAGCGCGCGTCATGAGCATCAAGGCCGACAACATCACCTGGAAAATTGGCAGGAAGACCATTCTGGACGGCGTTTCCCTGGAGGCGCCGCCTGGCCGGATGCTCGGCCTGCTTGGACCGAACGGTTCGGGCAAGACCTCGCTGCTCAGGCTTCTGGCCGGCCTGAAACGGCCGCACTCCGGCCGCGTCACGCTCGACCGCAGCGACATCGGCAAGATCAGCCGCCGCTCGATCGCCCGCCGCATCGCCTTCGTCGAACAGCACGCCACGACGAACGCCAATCTGAAGGTCGTCGATGTCGTCAAGCTCGGAAGGTTCCCGCACCGGTCGATCTTCTCAAGCTGGACGAAGGTCGACGAGGAAGCGGTAGAAAGTGCTCTTGCGCGCGCCGGCATGGCGGAGAAGCGCGACGATCGCTGGCAGAACCTCTCGGGCGGCGAGAAACAGCGCACCCATATCGCAAGGGCGCTCGCCCAGTCGCCGCAAGAGCTGATCCTCGACGAGCCCACGAACCATCTCGATATCCAGCACCAGATCGGCCTGATGCGGCTCGTCTCCGGCCTGCCGATCACCAGCATCGTCGCCCTGCACGATCTCAACCATGCCGCCATGTTCTGCGATGAGCTTGTTATCATGCAGCAGGGCAGGATCGTCGCCTCCGGCGCACCGCAGGACGTGCTGAGCGAAGACCTTCTGCGCGACGTCTTTTCCGTCGAAGCCCGCATCGAAGCTTCGCCCTACCATTCGCGCCCGCAGATCCACTATCTCAAGTAAGAGCGGCTGGAGCCGCTCTCACGTCACGATCTGCAGCGGCAAGGCGGTCGTCTTCTTCAGCGTCTTGAGGACAATGCTCGATTTGACCAGTGCCAGATTGTCGGTGACGCGGATCATCCTTTCCAGAAACTGGCTGAGATGTTCGAGGTCGCGCGTCATCACCTTCATCAGAAAATCGGCGTCGCCGGTCTGCGAATAACACTCCAGAATCTCCGGCGCGGTCTCGATAAAGCGATGAAGCTGCTCGTTTCCGCCTTCGGTATGTGCTCTCAGGCTGACAAGCGTATGAGCAACGACCGTGAAACCCAGTTTTGCGGGGTTGAGGATGGCAACGACACTCTGGATATATTGCTCTTTACGCAGCCTTTCCAAACGGCGCGCGCATTGCGTGGCGGAGAGATTGACCTTTTGAGACAGCTCTGCCTGCGTCAGCTCGCTGTTTTGCTGAAGGGCGGCAAGCAGTTTGATATCGAACGGGTCAAGCATAGCTCCTCCTCTAACGGTGAATTTCTGCACATCATAGCCACACCACGCAGATTGTCTGCACGGATACGTCGCCACAGGGAGATAATCGCAGAAAATCATCGCGAAATTTCAGTTAGCCTCCAGGCCAGACTTAGGAAAACGAGGTGGACTTGTGTTTGACCAACTGAACAGCCGGCCAGCCGACAGCCTGCTTGCACTCATCAAGGCCTTCCAGGCCGACGATCGCGCGGGAAAGATCGACCTCGGCGTCGGGGTCTATCGTGACGCCATGGGACGCACGCCGGTGATGCGTGCCGTCAAGGCGGCGGAGCAGTTTCTCCTGGAGACCCAGGACAGCAAGAAATATCTCGGCCCGGAAGGCGATCTGCAATTCGTCCGCCTCCTTGAGCCGATCATTTTCGGGAAGGCGCCTGATTTCGGTCATCGCCTCGTCGGCATCCAGACACCGGGCGGAAGCGGCGCTCTGCGTCTCGGCGCCGAACTTATCCAAACGGCACATCCATCGGCGACCATTCTGCTCGGGACGCCGAGCTGGCCCAACCATGCGCCGATCTTCGGCTCGGCGCGACTGCCGGTCAAGGAATACGCCTTCGTCGACCTGGTTTCGCAGCAGGTGAAATTCGAAAGCGTCGTCGCCGCCCTGTCTTCCGCCCGGGAAGGCGACGTCGTGCTGCTTCACGGTTGCTGCCACAACCCGACCGGCATCGATTTCACCATGGAACAGTGGGCGGAGATTACCAAACTCCTCGTTGCGCATCGGCTGGTGCCTTTCATCGATCTTGCCTATCAGGGGCTTGGCGATGGCCTCGAACAGGATGCCGCACCGGCACGCATGATCCTCGAAGCGGTCGACGAGGCGCTGATCGCCTATTCCTGCGACAAGAACTTCGGCCTTTATCGCGAGCGTGTCGGCGCGCTCTATGTCATGGCCCGCAATGGGGATGACCTCCGGAAGGCCGAAAGCAACATGGCGGCACATGCCCGAGTCAACTGGTCCATGCCGCCCGACCACGGGGCCGCAATCGTCAGGACCATTCTCGAGAGCGATGAGATGTCGGCAATGTGGCGCGCCGAACTCGAAGAAATGTGCCAGCGCGTCAATGGCAATCGCGCAGCACTCGCCGCCGCCGCTCCTGATCTCGCCTTCATCGCCCGCCAGCGCGGCCTGTTTTCCAATCTCTCCATGTCGAGGGATACGGCAGTCGCGCTCAGGGCGAGCCACGGCATCTACTTGGCGGATTCCGGGCGCATGAACCTTGCCGGCATGCAGCCGACGGATGCCGACGCCATCGTTGCGGCGCTTCGAGCCGAAGGCTGCCTGACATCATAGACATGGGAGCCTCCAAATGAGCAGGAAAGAAACGACCGGCCAGGCGATGACCCGTTCGCTTGTCGCCCATGGGATCGACACGGTCTTCGGCATCCCCGGCGCCCACATGTATGATTTCAACGACGCCCTCTATGGCGCGGGCGATAAAATCCGGTTCATTCATACGAGGCACGAACAGGGCGCCGGATACATGGCCTATGGCTATGCCAAATCCACCGGCCGGATCGGCGCCTATACCGTCGTGCCAGGCCCCGGCGTCCTCAATTCCGGAGCGGCTCTCTGCACCGCCTACGGCGCCAACGCGCCGGTGCTTTGCGTGACCGGCAACATCATGTCCCACCTGATCGGCCAGGGCAGAGGACAGTTGCACGAACTGCCGGATCAGCTCGCCACCATGCGCGGGATCACGAAGACGGCCGAACGCATCGATCACCAGTCCGAAACAGGCCCCGTCATGGCTGAGGTCATCGGCAAGATGCTCTCCGGTCGCCAGGGTCCGGGAGCCGTCGAAGCGCCGTGGGATGTGTTTGGGCGATCCGGCCCCGAGATTGATCTCCCCGTTGGTGTCAGAGCGCCTCATCCGGCCGTGAACCCCGACGAGATCGCCGCGGCGGCGGCGCTGATATCGGGCGCCAGGAATCCGATGATCATGGTCGGCGGCGGCGCGGCGGATGCCGGACCCGAGATCGCCGCCCTGGCGGAACTGCTGCAGGCGCCGGTTACCTCCCATCGCTCCGGCAAGGGCATCGTCGCCGACGACCACCCGAACTATCTGAATTTCGTCGCCGCCTATGAATATTGGAAGAAGGTAGACGTCCTGATCGGGATCGGCAGCCGGCTCGAATTGCAGTTCATGCGCTGGAAATGGCTTCCCAAGGGTCTGAAGATCATTCGCATCGATATCGATCCGACGGAGATGGTCCGCCTCAAGCCTGACGTCGGGATCGTCTCGGATGCGAAAGATGGAACGCAGGCCTTGATCGATGCGCTAGCAGGGTCCGGCCGCGCCGACCGCAGGCGCGAATTCGCCGAACTCAACGAAGAGGCCAGGTCTCGCTTCTCGGCGGTGCAGCCGCAGCTTGCCTATCTCGATGCCATCCGCGAAGCCCTGCCAAGGGACGGTTTCTTCGTCGAGGAGATCTGCCAGATGGGCTTTACCGCCCGGTTTGCCTTCCCGGTCTACGGCCCTCGCCAGTACGTGACATGCGGCTATCAGGACAATCTGGGTTTTGGCTTCAACACCGCTCTCGGCGTAAAAATCGCCAATCCCGACAAAGCGGTTATCTCGGTTTCAGGCGATGGCGGCTTCCTATTCGGCGTCCAGGAACTCGCCACATCAGCCCAGCACAAGATCAATGTCGTCGCCATCGTCTTCAACAATTCCGCCTACGGCAATGTGCTGCGCGACCAGAAGCAGACCTATCAGGGGCGTTATCTCGGCTCGGATCTGACCAATCCTGATTTCGTCGCCCTTGGCGAGAGCTTCGGTATTCGATCGTTCAGGGTGACGAGCCCAGGCGAACTGAGAAGCGTTCTTGAGAAAGCGCTCTCTCTCGATGGGCCTGTTCTGATCGAGGTTCCGATCGAAAAGGGATCAGAGGCAAGCCCCTGGCCCTTCATTCATCCGGCTCCGCACGCCGAATGAGGGGCCGGTGGCGCAGAGAGAGCTTGAGATTTCGTACCGCCTCCGGCTAATTTTCACCTTCCCGGGAGGTGATCCATTTGGCTGCTGACGGCACATCCGTGCTTCGATCGATATTCTTCGCCGCAACCCTGTCTGGATGCGTCGCATGCCTCGCCTCCTGGAGCATCGAGACCGATCGCTCCACGCCTGAAAAGCATGGCCTGTTCGAAATCCGCGAGGAGGCCAGGCGCTTCATCGAGCAGGAGAACGCCAGGAAGCATCAGCAATGGGACGCGCTGGAGCCCAACGCGAAAGTGCTGGTTCCCCGTTGTGCGGTGCCCCTCCAGGCACAATGGACGCCGAAGAGCCTCGGACGCTCGCAACCCAGCGTGATGGTGATCTGCCCCGCCGCCGTGCCGAATACCGTGATGAACCACTGGGATGTGCATGTTCCCGTGGAGCGGAAACTGCGGCGCCCTTGATGGCGGCATCCGAACAGGATTTGATGTAATGGATAAAAGCAGCGCGATTGCAACAGAGGCAACCCGACGTGAATCCATCGGTGGAATTGTGCTCCTATCCCGGACTTGACGAGCGGATCGTGATCGTCAGGGCGGGTGACGAAGTGGACGGCGTGTTCGTTCGGACGGAGCGGTTCAATATCCTGATCGATACGCTCGGCACGCCGGAGCAATGCAGGATGGCGCTCGATCTGCTTAGGGAAAAGGCAGAGGCTCGCCCCTTGATCGTCATCAACTCGCATATGGATTGGGATCATTTCTGGGGCAATGCCGCCATTGCCGGGCGTGCGCCGATCATCGCGCATGCCGTAGCACTCGACCGCCTGCGTGATCCCTCCACGCAGCAGGTGCTGAAAGACAAGGCGAGCCAGGAAGCCCGGTTTAGCAATGTCGAACTCATCGGCCCCGATATCACTTTCTCCGGCTCGATGGTTCTGAACGGCGGCGATCTGACGCTGGAACTCATCCATACGTCGGGACACACGCCCGACCATGTCGCCGTCTGGATTCCCGAACTTCGCATCTGCCTGGCCGTCGATGCGGTGGAATATCCCATTCCCGAAGTCTGGAGCAGACGGGCCGATGATCTTCGGCTGATCCGTTCCTCGCTGGCGCGCATCCGCGACCTCAATGCAAGACTTGTCATCCCCGCGCATGGCAGGACATCTTCGCCTTCGACGGTGGATGAGAACCTCGCCTACTTCGAAGCCCTGGCTCTTCGCGTCGGCGGTTTGAGCGAAAGCCGGCTTGCAGACCCGCAACTCGGCAGCGCAAACGGGTTCCGGCTCGAAGACTTCGTCGCCATCCCCGACGGGATGCCCGCCGATGTGGCCACGTTTTACCGGAACTGCCATGAGACGAACCTTGGCGCGACGGTTCAGGCCCGTATCGAAAGCTGAAATCCGCATAGAGGGATCGCACGCGGGAGGCAATGGCGTGAAAGAGTTGGAGGGCGGACGAACCGGGCAGATCTGGCGCAACGGCGATACCGTCGTCCGGCCGTCGGGCGCATGGACGCCGACGGTGCATCGGTTCCTGCGCCATCTCAAGCGCAGAGGCTTTCGGGGAGCGCCTGATCCCATCGAGATATCAGGGGAAGGCCAGGAGGTCGTCAGCTACGTCGCCGGGCGGGTCTGCGAAGACCTTGGCGATCCCTCTGTCGGATCGGAGCGCATGCTGATTTCGGCGGCAAGGCTTCTCAGCGATTTTCATTCGGCATCCAGAGGGTTTCTCGAAGCGGATGGCGAGGTCCAGACCTGGATGTTGCCACCACTGGAGCCGCGCGAGATCATCTGCCACGGCGACTATGCGCCTTACAACGTCGCTACCGCAGATAACGAGACTGTCGGTATCATCGATTTCGACACGGCCCATCCCGCACCGCGCCTGTGGGATCTCGCCTATGCCGTCTATCGCTGGGCACCTCTCTCCGATCCCGCCAATCCCGGCGTGGCATTCGGCCTCGACGAACAGTTGCGGCGGGCGCAAATCTTCTGCTCCGCTTACGGCGCGACGGCGGAAGACCGCCTCCAGCTGCCCGAGGCGATCTGCAGGCGGCTCCAGGCGCTCGTCGATTTCATGCTGGCGAGTGCTGCGGCCGGAGACGAGACCTTCGCGGAGGACGTCGATGCAGGAGATGCCCGGCTGTATCTCGGCGACATCACCTATATCGGCAGGCATCGGGACCGGCTGCTGGATGCACTGCGCTGATTAAAGCCACTTCCTGCGGCGGAAGAAGGCGAAAAGGCCAAGGCACAGGACGGCGATGACGCCGAGCACGACGAAATAGCCATACTGGAATTTCAGTTCCGGCATGTCGCTGAAGTTCATGCCGTAGATGCCGGCGATGGCGGTGGGAACGGCGAGGATCGCCGCCCAGGCGGCGAGCTTGCGGGCGATCGCCGTCTGCTCCGTCTGGCCGATCATCACGCTGGCCTCGAAGGCGAAGGCCAGGACCTCGCGTAGCGCATCGATATCTTCCTGAACCCGGCGCACGTGATCGGTCACATCGCGAAACAGCGACTGGAGCGTCGGATCCATGCCGGGAAGATCGATGTGCTCGTATCGCCGGCAGACGTCGACCAGCGGCACCACGGCGTTGCGCAGCCGCAGGAGCTTGCGCCGCAAAAGATAAAGCCGCTCGATATCGGACTTTCCCAGCTGTTCGCGCAGCACCAGATCCTCGAGCTTCTCGACTTCCTCCTGCACCACCTCGATGACGGGCATGTAATTGTCGACGATGAAATCGAGGATCGAATAGAGAATATAGTTCTCACCATGGGCAAGGGCGGCGGGCGTCGCCTCGCATCGCTGCCTCACCGCCAGATAGGAGGAGGATTCTCCGTGGCGAACGGACACGACATAACCGCGGCCGACGAAGAGATGCGTTTCGCCGAAGATGATTTCGTCGTCCTTCATGTGGGCGGTCCGGGCGACGATGAACATCGCCTCGCCATAGATCTCCAGCTTCGGGCGCTGGTGCGGCTGCGCCGCGTCCTCGATCGCCAGCGGATGGAGATTGAACTCGGCCTGGATCTGGTGCAGCAGCATTTCATCCGGTTCGTGCAGACCGATCCAGACGACGGCGTTCTCCCGGTTTCGCCATTCGCCGGCCTCCTCGATCCTGATGTCGCGAATGCGCTGCCCATGCTCGTAAACGGCGGCAGCCACGACACCGGGCCGTTGTTCAGGACGAGGCGACGCCGAAGCGCTGCCTTCCCGCGTGGGAACACTCTCCAGATCCTTCAGCCGTTCCAATCTGTGATCCTCCCCATTCCCAGGATCGCCTATTCGCGGTTCCCGGAGTCACGCGTCCGCGACCAACGCCGGCCAGACGTTACGCCAATCATAATGCCATTTCGTAAAACATTCATCCGTCTCGGCGCGAGCGGTCGATTGACCGTCCCTGCCAGGCAAAGCAGGGGAACCGATAGCCGAAGGGTAGCGCGCTTCCTTCTTTACCCGTCGCGACCTGAAAGCCATGCGCGGATATCCTCCAGCGAACGAATAAGGATCGAGGCGTTATCTCGCGACGGTATAAAGCCCCAATCTTGCCAAAATCGCTCAGCTTCTTCATCGATCGCCCGGACGACGATGGCCCGCCCACCGACGATATCGGCTCCGGCAACGCAGCGAAGAAAGGCATCCTTCACGAGCGCCGATCCGATGCCTTGGCCCTTGTAGCGGCTATCTACGGCCAATTGCCCGATCAAGAGGCATGGAATTGGATCAGGCGGACGTCCTGTCCTGATCTTGCGAGGCACGATGTTGGGTTCGATGACGGTTGGTGCGAGGCCGTAATAGCCAATTACCCTATCGTCGTCACAAACGACAAAGGTGCGGGTAAATCCACGCTGCTGGTTCGACCCTGCAAAGTTCTGCAACCAAGAATCCAGTGGCGGCTTGCCGCAAGAGAACCCCTGAAGTCGGTGACGCCCGTCGAGAAGTTCAACATTCGACAGCACCACCGGTCAGTTTTCCCATGGCGCCTTGCGCTGCAAGCGCTCTGCTACTTTCGACGGCGGTGCAGAGGGCGCAGCTTCGATTGCTGCAACAAAGGCATCGAAAGCATCCGGAGATAGGCGGATAACGCTTTCACTCAGGATCGCCATCTGCGCCTCATGCACCGCGGCACGTCGCATAAACTCCGTGCGTGAAAGACCGGTGAGCGCTGCACCACGGTCAATGACTGCCAGATCATCATCGCGAAAGCGCATCGATACTGGTATTTCCTTGCGGGGAGCAGTGTTTGCCATGGTTTTCCTCATGCGGCATCAGGAAACTATATAGAGAAATGTAACGCGGAACGCAATACATCGGAATGCGCTTCATCAATTCCGGCTCCTGTCATCGATGACGATGCATCGATAGACGGTTTTTGCGCTATTGGGATATCCCTGCGCAAAAAGGCGCTGGGCATTGGGGAAAGGTGGTAAAACGGCATTTTAGGTCCTGCGCAAATCGTTAAATTTTTTTTGGTAGAAATCTCCCTATCAATCCGGCCTGAAACCGGAATTTCGATTGAGGGTTCTCTATGCGCCGACCAAACATCAAATCGAGTTTGTTGTTGATTTTCAGCGGCATAGCTCTTCTTTTCGGTCTTGTCGCCTATCTTGCGGTCGACGGCCTTCGCAATACCAACGGCTCGACCGAGGAAATTGCGACCCGTTGGCTGCCGAGCGTGCAGGCTTCGCAGACGATCAATCTCAACATGACGAATTTGCGCCTTGCCTACCGCGATCACATCATCGCGCAGACGGAGCCCGAAAAGAAGACGCGCGAAGAGGCCATCGCCAGCGCCGAGAGCACGATCCGCAAGTCGGTGGACGCCTACATTCCGCTGATCTCGTCTGACCGCGAGCGCGACCTGCTCAAGACGATCAAGGAAAGCGTGGAAGGCTACATCGCCAGTAGCGCCCAGCTGCTCGTCCTTTCCCGCGCCAACAAGACAGAGGAGGCCGGGAAGTATCTGGGCGGCGAGATGCGCGCCTATTCCGACAAGCTCAAGGAAGCCACGGCGACCCTGGTCGAATTGAACGTTAGCGGCAGCAACCAGGCCGCTGAACTCAGCAAGACGGTCTTCGCCTCCATGGAATTCTACCTGGTTGCCGCGATCGGCTTTGCCGGATTGCTCGTTCTCGGCGCGGTGTTCTTCGTGCTGACGGGCATCGCCAATCCGATCGTCGGCATCACCACCGCGATGCGGCGGCTCGCCGAAGGGGACACCGCTTCGGAAATTCCGTTTGCCGGCCGCGCCGATGAGATCGGATCGATGGCGGAAGCGGTGGAGATTTTCCGCCAGGCCGCGATCACCAACAAGCGGATGGCAATGGAAGCCGATGCAAGCCGCAGCCGGACGGAGGCCGACCGTATTGCCGCCCAGAACCAGGCGGAGGCCGACGCCTCGGAACGGCTGCGCATCGCCACCTCGGGGCTTGCGGCCGGCCTGAAGCGACTGGCCGACGGCGATCTCGCCTTCCAGCTCAACGAGACCTTCGCACCCGATTTCGAGGCGTTGCGCCACGACTTCAACCAGTCCGTCACCCAGCTCGGCGCAACGCTGAGAGCGATTTCCGAAAGCATCGGCACGATCGACGAAGGCACGCGGGAAATCTCTTCGGGCGCAAGCGATCTTTCCAAGCGCACGGAGCAGCAGGCCGCTTCGCTCGAGGAAACCGCCGCCGCATTGGAAGAGATCACAGCGAACGTGTCCAACTCCACCAAACGGACCGAGGAGACGCGCAAGGTCGCCACAGAGGCAAATCACAGCGCCGTCATCTCCGCTGACGTCGTTTCCCATGCCGAAGAGGCGATGGAACGCATCGAGACCTCGTCGCAGCAGATTTCCAACATCATCAGCGTCATCGACGAGATCGCGTTCCAGACCAATCTGCTGGCGCTGAATGCCGGCGTGGAGGCGGCGAGAGCCGGCGAAGCCGGCAAGGGCTTTGCCGTCGTCGCCCAGGAGGTGCGCGAACTCGCCCAGCGCTCGGCAAGTGCTGCCAAGGAAATCAAGGGGCTGATCCAGAATTCCTCGAAGGAAGTGGAAAGCGGCGTCAAGCTCGTGCGCGACACCGGCCAGGCGCTCAAGACCATCGGCGGCTTCATCACGCAGATCAACCAGCACATGGATTCGATCGCAACCTCGGCGAAGGAGCAGTCGATCGGCCTCAGCGAAGTCAACGGCGCGGTCAACCGGATGGATCAGTCCACGCAGCAGAACGCCCACATGGTGCAGCAGTCGACGGCAGCATCCGACTCGCTGGCGCAGGAAGCCCAGAAGCTTCGCGAACTCGTTGCCCAGTTCAGGCTCGACGATGCGGGCTTCAGCCAATCGGCAGCCCTTCGCTCGACGGCAAGATCAATGGCGCAGCCGGCAGGCCGAACAGCCATCCAGGCGGTTGCCGGGCGTCGCTGAACGGCGGCCCGCACCAACCGCCGCTCATAACCTCATGTGAGGCGCCCGGCATTGCCGGGCGCCTCTCGTTTGTCAGGACGCGAAGGCCGGATTGCGCCGTGCGCCCATCCTCAGCACGAAATAGATCGCTCCGCCGATGCCGACGCCGAAGAACCAGCCGTAGGTGCCCCACCAGTCCGGAAGGATGCTGGTGAAGGTCGGCAGGATCGAGGAGAAGAGCGCACCCACCACAAATGCAATGAAGGCGCTGGCGTGCCATCCGTTCTGGAAGCGGAACTCGCCGTTCTCATGGTAGAGCGCCTCGACGTTCAGCTGGCTCTTCCGGATGAGATAATAGTCCACCATCATGATGCCGAAGATCGGTCCCATCGTCGATCCGATGAAGTTGACGAAATGCGCCGCACCCGTCTCCCAGGGAGCAAACGGATAGAGCACGAGAGCGATCAATGCGGCGATGTATCCGCCGCGTTTGAAATTGATCTGGCGCGGGAAGACATTGGCGAAGTCGAAGGCCGGCGACACGAAGTTGGCCACGACGTTGATGCCGAGCGTTGCGATCGCGAATGTCAGCGCGGCAAGCAACGCCAGGAACCAGCTTTCGAATTTCGCCGATATCATTTCGGGATGCAGCAAGACCTCGCCGTAGACCGTGAAGGCGGCCGTGGTGGTGACGCCTGCGACGAGGCAGAAGGCCAGGAGGTTGATCGGCAGGCCCCAGAGATTGCCCTTCCGCAGCGCCTTCTCGCTCGTCGCGTAACGCGAGAAATCGCAGAAGTTCAGGTAGAGTGCTGCGAAATAGGTGATCCAGGTGGCGGAGACGGCGGCAAGTGCCGCAAAGGAGCCGGGTTCGCCCGGCACGCCGGCATCCTTGGTCTTTTCGATCAGCACATCGCGCGGGATCTCGGAACCGAAGGAGAAGGTGCCCGATTTGACGACCAGATAGACCGCAAGGATCAGCATCATGATCCAGACGGCCGGCCCTGCCCAATCCTGGAACTTTCGGACCGTCTCCATCCCGCGCTGGATGATCAACAGCTGCAGCGCCCAGACGATGACATAGCAGATGACCTCCAGCGTCGAATGGCCGAGCAGGTGGCTGTTCTGGTGGAAGGCGAGCAGGCTTTCGTTGCGGATCAGCAGGGCGACGATGGCGCCGGATGCCGCAGCCGTCTGCGCCCCGTACCAGAAGCAGGCGACCACCGCCCGGACCAGTGCCGGAACATTGGCGCCGAACGTGCCGAAGGAGGCGCGCGCCAGCACGGGAAAGGGCACGCCCGTGCGCACGCCCGCATTGCCGACCAGGCTCATCAGGAAGAAGATGACGAGAGAGCCGATACCGATGGCAATGACGAAATTCACGAAACTGCCGCAGAGCAGGAACAGGCTCGCCGCCAGATAGTAGCCCCACAGGCTGTGGACGTCAGACGTCCAGACGTTGAAGATGCTGAATGCACCCCATTTGCGCTCCGCAGCGGGTGCAAGATCCTCGTTATGCAACGAGGGAGACGGATTTCGTATGCTCATGTATGCCCTCCGATATCCTCGCGGTCAAATTCGACCACAGGCGGAAGTCTGCTCTTCATTTATGCATCTGACAATTTAATAGTCACATTATGCACATGCTCTTTTGAAGGCGATTATTGCGAACCAACGACGCGCCCGGCCAGACGGAATGGGCTTGAGATGGCGGCACCCGCGGCATCGAAGACGAAGGCGCCGACATCTCCTGGGCTCGAACGCTTGCCGTTTTCGAAGCTGGCAATCTGTGCGCCGAATTTGACAAGCGATGCATAACGGTCGTGCCCCAATCCGTCGGACGCCTGGATCGACGTGATGTCGATGACCCGAACCCTTTCCTTCAACGCGGCCTCCCGAATGACGGGATCGTCGATATCGAGCCGTCCGACGCGCGCCCGCTCCTCGGCGATGAAACTCGAAGCGACGAGCGCCCCGTCGTCTTTGGAAACGAGAAGGGAGATCGGGATCGGCATCTTGCCGATATCCGCCAGCTGGGACCGGAAGACATCGACGTCTATATCGGGGGCGGCAAGCACCACAACCAGCTTTCCGACGACATCGTCGCGGTGCTGCAGCTTGAGCTGGCGCACCGTCTCCATCACCAGGAACCCGCCCATGCTGTGCCCGAACAGGATGATGCGCTTCACCTTGCCTGAAGCAGAGAGCGATGTGACGAGGGAATTGAGTTCGCTGCGGGAGGAAAGTGCTGCATCGCGATCGGCGACATATCCGGTGACGGATGCGGCCGAAGGCCAGGAAAACAGGATCGGCGCGCCCTGTATATTGGCGTCCGCGGCGATCTGGGCGGTGCGATAGAGCGCCTCCTGATAACTGTAATTGTAGCCATGCACGAAGATGCCGATCGTGCCGTCCGCCTGCACGGAGGCGAGTGCCTGCCGCACGAAAGCGTCCTTCAGAAGTTGCTTGCGCTCGACGACGGCAAATTGCCGTTCCGGGTCCGGCTTCGCCGTCGGGTAAGTGATGGCGGTGTCCTTCCTGCCGGGAGGAACCGAAAACGCGTACTCCTCATAGGTCAGCTTCTGGGCCCATGTGCCGCCGAAGCCGCCCCGCAAGCTGTCGGGAGATCTGTTGGTCGCAGCGAGCACGCTCACCCTGTCCGGGGCCGCTTCGGAACCAACCGGTGCGCTCAGATGAACGGGCTTCAGGACTTCAGGCGATGGTCTGGTGGTGCAACCCGTCAGCATTGCCAGGCCGATCGCGACGATGATGGCGGGAGCTGCCTTCAGCTGCCGGGGGCGTTCTTTCGTCATCGATCCGTTCCCCCTGGGGACCAAGGGCTCCCGGGCGCATCGGCCCATCTCGTTTTCAGGCAAGTCATTCCAGTTCCGGTGTGGGACGGCATCGCCTACGCCATCCCACCCATTTCGTCGCGGCCCGTGTTGCAGCGGCCGCGGGGCGGCCGTAGGCGATGGCCGACGAGGCCTGTTCCTCATGCCTCTGCCGCAGCTTCTGCCCGAACGCCTTCGTCCCTCGGGATCCTGAACCAGGCGACGTAGAGCGCCGGCAAGAACAGCAGGGTGAGCGCGGTTCCGACAACGATGCCGCCCATCATGGCGTAGGCCATCGGCCCCCAGAAGATCTCGCGCGAGATCGGGATCAGCGCCAGCGTGGCGGCTGCCGCCGTCAGCATGATCGGCCGCATGCGGTGTTCGGTCGCCTCGATGACCGCCTGCCACGGCGCCATGCCCTCGGCGCGCAGATGCTCGATCTGCACGACCAGGATGACGGAGTTGCGGATCAGGATGCCGATGAGCGCCAGCACGCCGAGGATCGCAACGAAGCCCATAGGAGCATTGCTGAGCAACAGTGCCGCGACCACGCCGATCAGTGCCGTCGGCGCGACCGCGAAGACCAGGAAGAGGCGGCTGAAGCTCTGCAGCTGGATCATCAGGATCGTCGCCATCGTAAAGAGCATCAGCGGAGCGACAGCGGCGATCGGCCCCTGAGCCTCGGCGCTGGATTCGACCGCGCCGCCCACTTCCACCTTGTATCCGACAGGAAGCTTCTTCTCGAACTCTTCAACTTTCGGCTTCAGCTGGTCGACGATCGTGGCGGGCTGCGTCGAACCGATGACGGCTGCCTTGAGCGTGATGGTGGGTTGCCGGTCGCGCCGCCAGATCGTCGGCTGCTCGAGCTCGTAGCGGAAATTCGCCACGGCCGAGAGAGGCACGACCTTGCCGTTGGAGGTGGAGAGCTGCAAATTCTGCAGCGTCTGGACGGAGTCACGCTCGGATGCGCTTGCCCGCCCGATGACGTTGACCAGGTAGATGTCGTCGCGGATCTGTGTCGCTGTCGAGCCTTCGACGATGCCGTTGAGGGCGGTTGCGATGTCCTCGGAGGAAACGCCGAGTTGGCGCGCCTTGTCCTGCAGGACATCGACCTTCACGACGCGGGAAGGTTCGTTCCAATCCAGCACCATGTTCGACAGTAGCGGATGCGAACCGACGACGCCGGCAAATTGCTGGGAGATATCACGAACCTTCTGAATATCGGGGCCGCTGATCCGGTATTGGACCGGCTTTCCCACCGGCGGGCCGATGTCGAGAAGCTTCACGAAGGCGTCGGTGCCGGGGAAGGTTTTCGTCAGGTAATCCTGCAGCTGCGCCCGCACCTTGTCGCGCACGTCGAGCCCTTTCGTGACGATGATCGTCTGTCCGAAGGTGACATCGGGCGTCTGCACGTCGAAGGACAGGATGAAGCGCGGCGCGCCCTGGCCGACATAGGTCGTCCAGTGATCGATATCCTTGTTGCCGGCCAGCATTTCCTTTTCGAACCTGGCCATCTGCCTGTTGGTCTCGGCGATCGAGCTGTTATGCGGCAGGTTCCAGTCGATGACGAGCTCGGTCCTGTCCGAGTTCGGGAAGAACTGCTGCTGCACCAGCCCCATGCCGCCGACCGAAAGAGCGAAGACGCCGACCGTCAGCACGATGGTGACCCAGCGCCAGCGCATCGCCAGCCCCAGAAGCCAGGAAAAGACGGCAGCGAAGCGGCCCTTCTTCTCGTGATGCGACTTCATTGTCTTCGGCAGGATGGTGACGCCGAGAAGCGGCGTGAAGAGCACCGCGACGATCCAGGAAACCACCAGCGAAACCGCGATGACCACGAAAAGCGTGAAGGTGAATTCGCCGGCGGCGCTGCTGTTGAGACCGACCGGGATAAAACCCGCGACGGTGACGAGCGTTCCCGTCAGCATCGGAAAGGCCGTCGACGTATAGACGTGGGTGGCGGCCTTCCTGAGATCGTCGCCCGCCTCCAGGCGGGCCACCATCATCTCGACGGCGATCATAGCGTCGTCGACGAGCAGCCCGAGCGCGATGATAAGCGCGCCGAGCGAGATGCGCTGAAGCGAAATGCCGGAATATTCCATCACCACGAAGGTGATTGCCAGCACGAGGGGAATGGAGATCGCCACCACCATGCCGGCGCGAAGGCCGAGGCTGATGAAGCTGATGACGAGCACGATGACGATCGCTTCGAAGAGCGCGCGGGTGAAGCCCGAAACCGCTTCGTCGACGACGGCAGGCTGATCGGAGACGCGGTGGACATCCACGCCGATCGGAAGATCGCCAACGACCTGTTTCATCCGGGCGTCGAGCGCCTCGCCGAACTCCAGCAGGTTGGCGCCCTGCTTCATGCCGATCGCGAGCCCGATCGCAGGCTGGCCGTCGTAGCGGAACAGCGACGACGGCGGATCCACGTAGCCGCGCTTGATCGTGGCGACGTCGCTCAGCGGGAAGAAGCGATCATTGATGCGAAGGTTGATCGACCTGAGGCTCTCCTCGGAGGTGAACTGTCCGCTCACCCGCAATGCGATGCGCTCCGGCCCGGCATCGACGAAGCCGGATTGCGTGACGGCATTCTGGGCCTGCAGGGTCTGGATCACGGACTGCTGGTCGATGCCGAGCGCTGCGATCTGGCGCGTGGAGAATTCGAGATAGATCGCCTCGTCCTGGGCGCCCATCACATCGACCTTGCCGACATTGGGCACGGTCAGAACCTCCGAACGGGCGTTTTCGACGAGATCGCGAAGCTGCCGCTGGGTCAGCCCGTCGCTGGTGAAGGCATAGATATTTCCGAAGACGTCGCCGAAGCGATCGTTGAAGAAGGGACCGACGACCCCGCTTGGAAAATCGCCCTTGATGTCGGCGATCATGTTGCGAATGCGCAACCAGGTCGGCGCCACATCTTTCGCCTTGGTTGTTGGCAGCAGCTCGACGAAGACGGTGGTCTGGCCTGCAACGGTCTGGCTCTTGGTGTAGTCGAGCGATTCCAGTTCCTGAAGCTTCTTCTCGATCCTGTCGGTCACCTGCCGCGTCACCTCCTCGGCGGAGGCGCCGGGCCACTGGGCGGTGATCACCATCGTCTTGATGGTGAAGTTCGGGTCTTCCTCGCGGCCGAGGTTCAGGTAGGAGAAAGTGCCGGCGAGAATGAAGACGATCATGAAGTACCAGACGAGCGAACGGTGTTCGAGCGCCCAGTCGGAGAGATTAAAGGACTTCACTGGCTAATCTCCTGGTCGATCCGGATGGCCTGGCCATCGTCAAGTTTATGCACGCCTGCCACGACCACCCTTTCTCCGGGGGAGAGCCCTTCGGTGACGCGGACGGAGCCGCCGTCGACGACATCGCCGTCGATCTTCACGCGGCGCAGCGATACTTTCCTGGCCGGTGCGTCGACGATCCAGACGCTCGGACCGTCGCTGCCGGCAAGGATGGCGGAAGACGGCAGCATGATCTCGGGATCTGCTGCGATGGTTGCAGAGGCGGTGATGACAGAACCGAGCCTGAAGGCTTCAGGCGGGTCGGTCAGCGCGATCTTGGTCCTGCTCGTGCGGGTGGCGGTTTCCGCCTCCGGCGCGATCTCGCGCACGATCCCCGAAGTGCGGATCGTTGGATCGAGCTGCAGCGTCACGTCGAAGGGGGCGCCGATCTTCAGTTTCTGGGCGGCGGCCTGGGGCACGTCGACCACGGCGTCGCGCTTGTCCGGCCGGGCAATGGTCACGACGGTCTGGCCGGCCGACACGACCTGCCCGACTTCGGCCGAGGTCGCCGTCACCACGCCGTCGAATTCCGCCTGAAGCTGCGCATAGCCGAGCTGCTCCTTGGCCTTGTCGAGGTTGGCCTGCGCCTTGGCAACGGCGGCCGCGGCCGTCCGCCTCGCCTGCTCGGCCTCTTCGAGCGAGGCTTCCGTACCGGAGCGCGATTCCAGGAGCGCGCGCTGGCGCTGCTCCGTGGTCACCGCGTTCCTGAGCTGGGCGTCGCTGTTTTCCACATCGGACTGGGCGCTGCGCACGGCAAGCTCCAGTGCCACCGGATCGATGGCGGCAACGACATCACCCCGCTTGACGATATCCCCGACATTGACGTTCCGGGCGATCATCCGCCCGAGAATCCGGAAGCCGAGCTCGGTCTCGATCGTCGGTTCGATCGTGCCGGTCAGCCCGAGTCTGGTCGCGGGCGTCTGCCTGACTGTCACAGACAGCACGGGACGGGGCGCCTCCTCCTTGCTTTCTTCCTGCTTGGTGCAGGAGGAGATCAGGGCCGTACCCATCATCAGTGCGATTATCTTGGGTCGAATACTCACTTGGAAGCTTCCTTGACATAAGACACGATTTCACCGGGCCTGAGAAACTTGGTCCCGTCGGTCACCACGACATCCCCTGCCGACACGCCCGACTTCACGATGAAGCTGCCGGTCTCATAACCGGCGACATCGATCGCCTTGACCGAAACTGCGGACGATGCGGGATCGACGATCCAGACGGCGGGCTTGCCCTCCTTGGAGGTCATTGCCGACCAGGGAAGCTGGATGACGTCCTGCGAGAGGTAGCGGAATCTGCCGACCACGGGAGCGCCAAGCGGAATGGGGGCGTCGCTCGATATCGCAACCTTGACCCGGATGGTTCCGGTGGAGGCGTCGATCGTCGGCGAAATCTCACGAACCTTCGCCGTGATTTTCTGCGAGGGGTCTGACAATAGGTTCACTGCGCCATCGCCATCGATCGGGCGCAGGAATGCGCTTTCCACAACTTCGAAGACGGCATCCCGGTCGCCGTCATGGGCAAGGGTGAAGACGACCTGCGCTGCCTGCGCCACCTGTCCGGCCTCGGCATTGCGGGCGGTGATCACGCCGTCGGAATCTGCCTTCAGCTCCGTGTAGGACAGGGTATCCTGGGCGGTTTCGAAGAGCGCCTGCGCCGACTTGGTCGAGGCCTGCGCGGTCAGAAGCGCTTCCTGTGCCTGGTCGAGCGCGGCGCGCGTCGTCACCTGCGTTCGAAACAGGCTCTGCTGGCGGTCGAATGCAAGCTGCGCCTGGGTCTGCTGCGCTTCAGCCGACTGAAGATTGGCCGCCGCCACATCCAGGTCGGCCTTCTGCTCTTCGGGATCAATGCGCGCGAGCAGCTGCCCCGCTTTCACGGACTGCCCGACTTCCACCAGCCGCTCGGTGATCTTGCCGCTGACACGGAAGGACAGGTCGGTCTGGACACGGGCGCGGACTTCCCCGGTGATCGCGCCGCCCTGAACCAGCGGCTCGGGCTTGGCGACGACGACGGCGACCTGCCGCGGGGTGGGCTCGGCCGGCCCGCCGGCATCGCTGCATGATCCCAGGCCGACGGCGCATAGGATCGTTGTGGCGACCAGAATGGTTCTCATAGTTGACCTCTTGCTCTCAACGGCAGCTCATATATAATTGACTGACGCATTAGTCAATGAAACTTTGTGCCGCAGGAAATGAGGGCGCACACGACAAGGGAAGCGAGAAAAATGGAAGCTCAGAAGAAGCTCACACGCGCGGAACAGAAAGCGCTGCGGCCCATCCAGATTCTCGATGCCGCCTTCGAGGAATTCGTCAGATGCGGCTTCGCGGGCACGCGCGTCGAAGACATTGCCGACAGGGTCAACGTCACCAAGGGTACGGTCTACGTCTATTTCGAGACGAAGGAAAAGCTCTTCGAAGCCATGATCAACCACTTCTCCGTACCGTTCCAGGAACTGTTCGCGATCACCGAGAGCCTCAGCGGCAGCGCCACCGACAGGTTGATTTCCATTCTCGGCCTGCTCTACGACCAAATCGCCGAGGATCGCACGACCCGCGAACTGACGCGGCTCGTCATTGCGGAAGGACAGCGCTTCCCTGACCTGATCGACCGCCACCACGATCAGTTCATCGCGCCTATTATCGCCAAGGTCGACGCTCTCATTCTGGAAGGGGTTGCATCAGGGGAGTTTCGCGTCGTTCCGGTGGAATTCTCCGACATCGTGATCGCACCCATCCTGACGACAACGGTTCTGCGGTTGATATTCGACAACCGCCGCGTACCCACTCCCGACAAGGAGGCCTTCCTGCGGACCTATCTCGACCTGCTGTTCAATGGCCTGCTCGCCGAGCCTCGCTGATCGTCGTTGGCTTCGCCCGCCGTCGATCATCGAAGCCGCCGCGCCGGGTGGCCGATTTCTGTGCCAACGAGGTTTGGAAGGACGTTTTTAAGGAGGCCCAACATTTTTAAAAATGCGCAAAACATCGACTGCGGATCTTTGTTGCATCCATTTTTTTAAAATGTTTGGTCTCCTTAGAAACCTCTTTGCCACTTATAACATATTGAATCTATTCATATTCAGTGGCAAAGAGGTTTTTAAGGGAGCGATTTCCCGAAAATTTCGGCGAGCATATCTGCAGAGTATATGCAGACGCCGCCGCTCCCTTCGTCGCACTGCGGGGCTCGGTTTGCGACAGCGCTGCGGCCCGTCTTCGCCGAAAGAGGAAAATACCGCGCAACGCACGTAGCTTTTCTGAAGTCTTTATGTGAAAACATCGAGTTAGCTTATGCCTTCGAAGGCACGACCTGAATTCGTGACGGAATAACGTGGAACGCAAAGTCAATCTCAAGGATGTCGCGCGCGACGCTGATGTATCGCTGAGCACGGCCTCGCATGCGCTGAACGGAACCGCGCCGCTGACGATCGAAGTGCGCGAAAGGGTTCTGGATTCGGCCAAACGCCTCGGCTACCTCGAACGCCGCAGGAAAAAGGCGACGATTGCGACGTTGCGCGTCCTGCTCCTCGCCATTCCCGATGACGCCGCGCCGGAGAGCGATCTCAACCTGGTGAGCTGGACGATCCTCAACGGTCTTCGCAAGGAATGCGAGCGACGCGGCATCAGGATCGTACCCTATGTCAGCACCGGTCGGCGTATCGACGGCCCTCAGGTCAGGCAGATCGCTCTTTCCGAGCGTGCCGACGGCATCGTGGTGTTGAACGACGATCAGCCGGAACTCATCCGCAGCCTCGCCTCATCAGACATGCCCGTCGTCATCGTCAACGGCGAGGATCCGGCGATGTTGGTTGACACCGTGACGCCGGAAAACCGCTTCGGCGCCCGGCTCGGCATCGAGCATCTGCTCGGGCTCGGCCATCGCCGCATCCTGCACCTGACCTGGAAGGGCCGCACGACGATCCAGCGCCGGTATGACGGCTTTTCCGACGCCTATTTCGCCGCCCAGCTTGCCCTTCCCAAAGACTTGATCGTGGAAGCCGAGGGATATGAGCCGAAACATGGCGAGGCCGCCATCAACGCCCTGCTCGACCGCGACCCCACGATGAAAGGCGCCACCGCCGTCTTCTGCGCCGCCGACAACCTGGCGCTCGGCTGCCTGAAGGCCCTGGCCGAGCGCGACATACGCGTGCCCGACGCAATCTCGGTCCTCGGTTTCGACGACATCGTCCCCGGCGAATTCAGCCGCCCGCCCCTTTCGACGGTCAGTGTGCCCACCGACCGCCTCGGCGCCGCAGCACTCGCCCTCATTGAACAGCGGCTGATCGCCAACGACCCGCAACGCCCGGCCCACCGCCTGGAACTCGGCTGCCACCTCGTCCTGCGCGGCAGCATCGCGCCGCCGCGTTAAGCCAGTCATTAAAACGAAATGAGCGGCTCAGGCGATCGAGCCTGAACCGCTCCTCTTCGCAGCGGAAGAAGCGCGCCGCGTGGGTTCGATGCGGCGCGCTTCATGCGGTTCTACGGCTTGCGAGGACGGCTTTCAGCGCCCAGTGTTATACGCCGGCCTCGTTCACTTCATGCCCGTTCCGGCAATACCCGTCGTGATGTATTTCTGCAGGAACAGGAATACGACGGTGACCGGCAGCAGGCTGAGGAAGGTCATTGCCAGGATATAATGCCACTGCACCGAGAACTCGCCTTGGAAGGCGTTGAGGCCGACCTGCAGGGTGAAATTCTCGCGGCTGTTGAGGACGATGAGCGGCCAGAGGAAGTCGTTCCACCGCCAGAGCACCGAAAAGATCGCCAGCACCGCAAGCGCCGGTGCCGTCAGCGGCAGGATGATGCGCCAGAAGATGCAGAATTCGCTCGCCGCATCGACGCGCGCCGCCTCTATCAGCTCGTCGGGTATGGTCAGCATATATTGCCGCAGCAGGAAGACGGCCGTCGGCGAGGCGATCGTCGGCAGGATGACGCCCCAGAGATTGTCGGCAAGCCCGACGCCGACGATGACGAGATAGGCCGGCACCATGACGACGGCGAGCGGAATCATCAGGGTCGAAATGATGATGACGAAGACCGTGGTGTCGCCGCGAAATTTGTATTTCGACAGCGCAAAGGCCGCCATGGCGTTGACAACAAGCGTCAGAAGCGTTGCAACCACGGTGACGAACACCGAATTCCTGAGGAAGGTCAGGAAGTTGAAGCGCGTCAGCGGATCGGTGTAGTTCTCCGTCGCCATGGTCAGCCGCTGCACCGGCGTGATCTCCTTGACGTCGACGCTGACGGGCTGGCCCGGATTGGCCGGATCGACCATCTGGGCCTTGAGGCCGACGCGCCGGATCAGGGCCATTTCGCGTGGCTTGCCGTCGACCGTCACCTGCCAGAGGCTGAGCGGCTTGTCGTAGCCGGGCACGGTCTGCTCCACGGCGGCGCGGGGAAGCAGCGTCGGCGGGAAGCGGGTGATCTCGGCCGCCGGCTTCAGCGAAGAGAGCCCCGCCCAGACGACGGGAACGAGCACGGCGAGCGTTCCGCCGATCAGCCAGACCCAGGACAAGATGTCGGTGATATCGATGCGTCCGGCCCGGCGGGTGCGCGCGAGAAAGCTGATCGGGTTCATCTCAGGACTCCATTCTCTTGCCCAAGCGCAGTTGTATGAGGGTGAGAACCAGAAGCACCAGCCCCATGAGAACCGATGCGGCGGAGGCAAGCCCGAAGAGACGAAGATCGCTGCTGAATGCCATCTGGTAGATGTATTGGACGATGAAGCTGTTGGCCGTGCCCGGGCCGCCGCCATTCGTCAGAACCCAGGCTTCGTCGAAGATCTGCACGGATTTGATCATCAGCAGGATGAAGACGACGAGCAGGTTCGGAGCAAGGAGCGGAAGCGTGATCCTGAACAGCGTGCGACGCGGCGAAGCGGCGTCGATGGAGGCGGCCTCATAGAGTTCCTTGGGTATCGCCTGCAGGCCGGCGAGCAGAATGAGGGTGTAAAAGCCCATGTGGAACCAGACCGACACCACGACCACGAAGAAGCGCGACCAGCCGACATCAAGCAGGAAAATTTCAGGAGGGACGCCGAGCATCTGGAAGAAGGCGTTCAGCAGCCCGTTGCGATCGAGGAACCACTTCCAGATCAGGCCGATGACGACGGGCGACAGCAGAACCGGATAGAAGAACATCGCCCGGAAGAAGCCCCGCGCAAAGATCGCCCGATTGAGGATCAGCGCCGTGATCAGCGCCACCAGCAAGGTGGCGACGACATTGCAGGCGACGAACCAGAGCGTGTTCCAAACGGCCGTCCAGAACAGCGATTCCTGGCAGGTTCCGGGCTGCAGATAGTTGCCGCAGGAAAGCAGGGCGCGGAAATTATCGAAGCCGACGAAGGGCCGCTCCGAGACGAAAAGATTGGTGCCGCCGGTGAAGGCGTAACCGACTGCGATCGCAATCGGCAGGAACGTGAAAATGGCGAACAGAACGAGGTTCGGCGCCAGGAACAGCCAGGGCATGCGTTTGCGGCCGAAGACGCGCTCCACCGCATTCATCGGAGCCTCGACCACCCTCATCGCCGTCTCGCCTGCCTGGGAGAGCAATACACCAGCCGCCATGGTCAGAGCCTCCCCTGTCCCGATCGGCGGGCAAAGGCAAGTTCGGTTTTGGGATCGAACAGATGAACACGTGCCGGATCGGCATCGATGACGAGCCGTTCGCCCTGAACAGGGGCGAAATGGCCTGCCTCATGGATGATGATCTGCTCGTCCTGTCCTTCGAGATTGCCGTAGACATAGGTCTCGGTGCCCAGGCCCTCGTGATACTGAACGACGAACGGCAGGCCCTGCCCGCTGGACCGCGAGAAATGCGCCGGTCTTATGCCGGCGAGAACCGCCTGCCCCACGGCAATGCCGGCGGGGTCGACATCGCTGACGATCCTGCCGCCGCTGGCGACATCGATGGCGATGCCGCTTTCCGTGATGGCAGCGACCTTGCCCTTGATGATGTTCATGCGCGGAGAGCCGAGGAAGCCGGCGACGAAGAGATTGCGCGGATGGTCGAACAGTTCGAGCGGCGCCCCGACCTGCTCGACGCGCCCGGCGCGCAGCACGACGATCTTGTCGGCCATGGTCATCGCCTCGACCTGGTCGTGCGTGACATAGATCATCGTCGTCTTGATCTCGCGGTGGAGCTTGGTGATCTCGGCGCGGGTCTGGACGCGCAACGCCGCGTCGAGGTTCGACAACGGTTCGTCGAAGAGGAAGATATCGGGCTCGCGCACGATCGCCCGGCCGATCGCTACGCGCTGACGCTGGCCGCCCGAAAGCTGCTTCGGGCGCCGGTCGAGGTAGGGTTCGATCGCCAGCATTCTCGCGGCTTCTGCAATCCGCGCCTCGATTTCGGCGCGCTTGAACTTCAGATTTTCAAGGCCGAAGGCGAGGTTCTTGCGCACGCTCATATGCGGATAGAGCGCGTAGGACTGGAAGACCATGGCAATCTTGCGCTCGGCCGGCGAGAGCGCGCTGACGTCGCGCCCGCCGATCGCGATCTTGCCCTGCGTGACCTCTTCGAGACCGGCGATGACGCGCAGCAGGGTCGACTTGCCGCATCCCGAGGGGCCGACGAAGACGACGAATTCGCCGTCCTTGATATCGAGTTCGACGTCATGCAGAACCTTGACCGTGCCGTACGCCTTGTTGACGGTGGAAAGTTTCAGTTCTGCCATGCCCCACTCCCATCAGGTGCCGCCGTTTCCACGACGTCGATTTCGTTCCAGCCTTGCGGCAACGGTGTCGGCCTCGTGATCCGCACCTCGTTCATCAGTATCCCGGTGACGTCAGCCACGTAGACCGCCGGCATTCCTCCCGGATAACGCTCAAGACCGATCACCCGCCCGTTCGCGCCGCGGGTCCACGCATTGGCGCGTCCACCGCCATCAGCCTTCGGGGCGAGATCGGCGTTGGTCGGGCGCAGATCGTAGCTCTGCCCGGTGCCGAGCTGCCCGGGTTGCTGGTCTAAACCGATGCGCCTCAGCCATATGTTGCGGATGCCGGCCGGCGCGGCGGCGATGACGGTGATCGCCCCCTCCATGTGCCCGGTCACGTCCTCGACGATGAGATTTTCGATGGCGCCCGCGGGGCGTTCGGCAACGCGGTCGACAACATTGACGGTCAGCGCCTCCCCCGAGCCCCAGAAACCATCCGGTGTTTCCCGGCACTCTACCGTAATCCGCGAGAACCTTATGTTCGAGATCCGCCCGCCGTCGCGCGAGAAGATGCCGAGCGCCCTGTTGGAAGCCGAGACGCTGCAATCTTCGAACACGACATTGGTGACATCGCCATGGGTTTCCGTGCCGATCTTCAGTGCGCAGCTCAAGCTCTGAACAGAGCATCGGCGGACAAGAATGTTCTCGCATCGCCCGATGGCAACGCCTTGAGGGCCGATGCTTGTCTTCAGGCAGATGCCGTCGTCGGCCGTCGATATGCTGCAATCCTCGATGACGGCGCCGCGGCAGGCGTCGAGCACGATGCCATCCGTATTGGGAAGGCGGCGGTCGTTTTCGATGGTGACGTTGCGGACCGCGACATCGGTGCAGTTGACGAAGTGCAGCGTCCACATCGGCGAGCGGCTGACGTGGATGGACCTGATCTCGACCTCGTCGCAACCTTCGAAAACGACGACGCGGGGACGGAATTCGGCTGGGATGAAGGTTCCCACGGTCTCGTCGTCACCTGTGATGAAGCTGTCGCAACCGGCTTCGATGCGCCCTTCCCCCGTCAGGCTGATCCGCCGCGCATCCCTCGCGACGATCATGCCGCGATCCGATTTTTCCGCGATCACCGAAACGCGCGTATGCGCGTAAGCCGCATAGTCGGGAACGGGACGCAGGATCGCGCCGACGGCAAGATGCAGATCGACGCCGGAGTGCAGCCGAAGCCCTCGGCAGAGGTGGATGCCGGCGAGCAGCTCGAGGCGCCCGCCGCCGGCAGCCGAAAGGCTGTCGATTTCAGCCTGCAGCCGGTCGGTATTGTCGCCGTCGAGCGCTTCAATCGCGACGAGAGAGGTGGCACTCATTGGCGACGGCCGCTTTCGATCAGGACTTCCGTCAGGAGCAGCATCGTCAGCGCCTGGCCGTAAGGCGTCGGCAGGTTCGGGATGCGCCGGTAGAAATCGAGGTCATGGCCCATCGGCGTGCCGTCCGAAACGCCGTGCACGACGCCTTCCTCGTCGATCTCAGCCAGCACCGCCGCAAGCGCGCGCTCGGCATGAACCTTGTCGCTCTTGTCGAGAATGCCGGCATCGATGGCGCGCAACATGCCATAGGCGATGCCTGCCGTGGCCGAAGTTTCCAAGGGCGAGGACGGATCGTCCAGAAGCGTCGTGAACATGCCGTCCGGCCGCTGGTATTTCTTCAGCGAACGCACCTGGCTGACGAGGACGTTCGACAGGAAACGCCGGTCCTTCTCGCTGAGCGTCGGCACGAGATCGAAGAGTTCGGGGATCGCCACCGTGATCCAGGCATTGCCGCGCGCCCAGAAGGCATTGGCGAAATTGTGCCGGCCGTTGAAAGTCCAGCCGTGATACCAGAGGCCGCTCACCGGATCGGAGAGGTAGCGGGTGTGGATCACGAACTGGTAGACGGCCTCGTCGATCCAGTCGTTGCGCCCGCAGAGCACGCCGGCCTGGGCGAGGAAGAGGCCAGCCATGAACAGCGTGTCGTCCCACAATTCGCCGTCGTTGAGGCGCTCCTTAACGACGTGCTGGAAGCCGCCGTCTTCGGTCTTCGGCAATTCCTTGACCAGCCATTCGGCCCAGTCTTCGACGAGGGCGCGGAAATCGGGGCGGTCGACATGCTGGACGAGGATGGCCAGCGGGAGCATCGGCGCCGTGCTGTTGATCTGGCGCGGCGGAAGGCCGCGTTCGATCTGGCCGCTGTACCAGACGACGAGTTCCTGCAGCGCCTTCTGGTCGTTGGCGGAAATTGCGCGGCGCAGGAATCCGTAAAGGCCGACGCCGACTTCCCAGTCCCATTCGTCGAACTGGATTCCGGATGCGGCGCTGTCGGCCACCAGACCTTCCTTGATGCCTCTGAGCCGGCTGAAAGCCGTCGCCACGCGATCGATCGTCGTCAGGAGGGCGGCGTTATCGACAGATGTTGTGTTCATGCTGGAGACCTATGTTCAGGAGTAGAAAGGCCCGTCAGTGCCGGCGCCGGATGCCGCACTGTCGTGGGTGAGGATCGGATGCGGCTGATCGTGCGTGAACGGCCGGGCCGTGCCGCCGATCGAAAGACCGTCGGCATAGGAGAGAGAGATCGCCGGGCCCCCCGGCGGTGTCAGGGAGAGACGCCGAAGCGCGGGATCGAAGAAAACCGCCGTCTGGCACAGGCGTTCGATGAAGGCCTTGAAGGCGTCGCTATTGCCGCAGCCGATGATTGCAGCCCAGCCGCAGAGCGCCCCGTAGGAGCGTGCCTCGCGCCCAGCGGTCGGGCCGTCGGTGATCAGCTCCAGCCCGTTCGACGCCCAAAGGGCCGAAAATCCCCTGCCCGATCGCGCAATCAGCCACTTGTCTTCAATGATGAGATCGTCGAGGCCGTCGCGGCCGACATAGGCGTGCGTCCACGCATGCCGCGCATCACCCGTATCTTCGATCAAGAGAGCGACGTCGCGAAGCTGGGCGACGCGCGGCAGAATGCCGTTGCCGGCCCAATAGGACGGTCTTTGATTGCCCCAGGGATCGTCTTCACCGGGATGGTTGACCCAGAGCCTCGCCATCGGGTGGCCGGCCAGCCTGACATCGAGGACATGCTGCTGGTGTCCCTTCTGGCCGGTCTTGTGATCGACGACCGTCGAAAGCTGGGCTGCCTCGTTCTTGAACAGCACGAGCTTTCCGCTCTCGAGCCCCTGGCGGTAGCGCGCCTCGACGTTTCGTCCTCGCGGAAGTGCTGCAAGCCCGGCGAGATCGGCGGGCGGCTCGTAACCGCCGGCGCAGAACATGGTCAAAGCCGCCACGCCGTTGTTGAGGAAGCCGGTTCCGAAGGCGACCTGGGCGAAGGGCGCCAGCTCGGTCAGCGGGCCGGCGCGCAGCTCCTTGTCGTAAGCGCGCCCCTGCGATCCCGCCGGTACGCCGGCGAGCGTGTGAAGGGCGATCATGCGGAAGATGAGATCGATCTGGCCGCGCGCCCGATCGGCGATCCCGCTCTCTGCCCAGCGCTCCAGCGCCAAGAGGCCGATGAAATCGATCGGGTAATAGGCGGCCGAGTTCCACTCCGCCAGGCCATGGGCTTCGACGCTGTCGAACCAGCGCCCGAGACGCTCGACGGCGAGTTCGGCCTGCTGCCGTCCCGTCCTGCCGGAGGCTGAAAAGACCTCGTCGGGCAGGAGAAGCCCGGCCAGAAGCTGGCTCGTATGGAAGCAGAGCACGTGGTTCTCGCTCCAGAACCACATCGCGTCGTTACCCGGCTCGTCGACCCAGTAGCGGTAGGAGAGAACGGAACGGCGGATGCGATCGACCGTGGCCTCGGGCATCCGGTCGCCATAGGCGCCGAGCAGCCACAGGAGCGGCACCATGATGAAGTCAGAGCAATCTTCCCGCGCGTCGATGGAGGCGAGCGTCGCATCGACGATGCGGTCGAAACTTTCCCGGTCGCTATAGTCGGTTTCCATCATCGCGATGAGGCGCCCGGCGCGGTTGGCGCCGAAGCGGGCGCTGTATTCCAGCGCCTGCCGCTTGCGGGCGGCAAGCGACGCCTCGGCCGGCAATGGAGAAACGCTGCTCATGAAGGCCGCGTCAATGACGCGCGTGACCGAACCGGGGCCGGAACCGATCGTCATGTGGATACCGTGATAACCGTCGGCAATGCCGCAGACGTCATCGACGGTCAGGCGGTCCTGATGGGCGCGCAGGGTCAGTTTCGCATGGGCGAGGATGGGCCGCTCGTGACCATGGCCGACGACCTTGAGTTCCACTGGCAGGTCGCGCGCGGGCGCCGTGTCGAAAATGATCTCCAGCGGCTGATTGACGAAGACATCGCGCGCTGGCCGCACGCCGCGCGACAGGGCCTCCAGTTCACGGACCTCGTCCTGGTCGAGCGATACCGGCAGCAGCACCGAAAGCGGCTCCTCGTCCAGCATTTCGAGTTCGAAGAACCAGGTCGTGTCGCGCTCGGCAAGGTCTTCGGTGTGGACGAGAATCTCGTTGTCCCCGGCTTCGAGCGCCAGGCGTATTCGGGTTGCGCTCTCGACGTTACGCCTAAACGGCTCGAAGCACACCGCTTCCTGCCCGTTGACCCATATGCGAACCCCGCCGCAGGTCTTGAGCGCGAGATCGAGCGTGCGTGGGGCCTCGGTCCTGAACGTGCCCTTCAGCCATTTCCTGACATGCGTCGGCACATGCCAGAAGCTGGTGAATTCGACGCGGCGGTTCGAGCCGGGAAGATAGAGGCTTTCTGTCGGCCAGGATGTGTCGGGCAGAAGCGGCCGCCCAACCATGGTCGACCAGAAGGCCTTGCGGCAGGGCAGGTCGCCGACATCGACGAAACCATTGATGAAGCGATAGTTCACGCGATCTTCGGCCGGGGCCGGCACGCCGGGAAAATAATTGGCGATGAGACCGGACACGGCCCATGCCGTTATCGTCTGACCCTTGGCGACGCCATAGGCTGGCGCCATGTCGTCCGGCTGCTTGACGCTTTCCGTCTGCACAGATCGCCTCCTCCGCAATCATATGAAAATATTTTCATTACTTTATTTCACTGCGTCGCTTTGAAAATTGCTCAAAAACATCGCGATTGCCGTAGAAAATAGCTTGACGGCAGGAATGTCAAGTATATGAAATTCGTTTATCGATGGCTGAGGCCGCGATTGATGAAAATGTTTTCATGGGAGGATGAAAATGAAAACCTATTTCTCAGGGGCTCTCGCACTGGCGCTGGCCACCGTTTCTTTCGCATGGTCCAGCGTGGCCATGGCGGAAACCCAGACGATCACCTTTCTCTTCACCGACGACGACCAGGCTTACGTCGAACGGATGGAAGCGCTGAGCAAGGAATTCGAGACGGCGCATCCCGACATCAAGGTGAATTTCGTCTCGTCGGGCTATGATGCCGTCGCCAAGCAGCTGCCGGTGCAGCTCGCCATCGGCGAAGGCCCCGACATCGCCAAGATCACCGACTGGCAGCTGGCGCCCTATTACCTCGACATGCGCCCGCTGATGAAGGATCCGGACGGTTTCGCCAAGCTGCACGGCGACAGCCTGAACACGCTTCGCTTCCCCGGCGTCAACGATCCGAATTCGATCAACGGCTATGTCGCCTCGCAGACCTTCAACCTGCCGTTCGTCAACAAGACGCTCTTCGAACAGGCCAAGGAACCGCTCCCGAAGCCGACCGCCACGCTGAAGGAGATCGTCGAAGCTTCCGCCCGCGTCGCCAAGGCGACGGGCGCCCAGATCCCCTTCACGATGGACCGTTCGGGCCACCGCTTCTCGGGTGCTGCCTTCTCCTACGGTTCCAACTACGTCAAGGACGGCAAGTTCCAGTTCCCCGACGATGCCGCCAAGCGCTACATCACCGATCTCTACAACTGGACAAAGGACGGCTCTTTCCCCAAGGAAATGTGGGGCGCTGCCGGCGGAACCCAGTACAAGAACATGGGTGACGAGTTCGTCAACGGCAATGTCGTGACCTATATCGCCGGCAACTGGATGGTCAATCCGTTCCAGCAGAAGATCGGCGACAGCTTCGACTGGACGGCAATCAGCGCGCCTTGCGGCGATGCCGGCTGCTACGCGATGCCGGGCGGCACGGCGATCGTCGGTTTCAAGCGCACCAAGTATCCGCAGGCCGTCGCCTCGTTCATCGAGTTCCTCGGCTCTGAAAAGGTCCAGCGTGAGATCGCCGAAAACTACGTGATCCTGACCGGCGCCAACATCAAGGATCCGCAGTACAAGCTGACCAGCAAGAACGCCAAGGACGCCATGGCCGTCTTCCTCGCAGCCCGCGACAGCGCGCCGCAGGCCGCCCGCGACCTTGAACGCCTCAAGGGATCTGGGGCCATGTATCAGCTGATCGTCCAGCGCATGAGCCAGCTGATCGTCGGCGAGCTCTCCCTCGAAGACACCTTCAAGGCGATGAGCGCAGACGTCGACAAGATCAACGTGGCGCTCACCGCCAACAAATAACCCCACAGATTGCGCGCTGCATCAGCCACGACCTCGCAACGGGCCGTGGCTGATCGTTTTTTTGTACACGCATGCGCCGCTCGAAAGCCTAACTGCCTGGCGCTCCCTCTGAACGGTCGAGCAATGTTGCCGGAATTACTGCCCGATCAAGTATATTCAGGCGGTCTTACGCTCTGGCGGAGAAGTCGTCGTGACACGCGCCGCGGGAGAGGCTATAGGCGTCGTGATCAGTTCAAATGCCGGCAGGCCCGGCCACGTCCAGCGACCGTCTACCGTACAGAGGTGCATTTCCATGCCGATGGGCTCCGAGCATCCGCTGCGAAGGGAACTTCACAACGAGCTGCACGCGCGGCCGTCGCTTTATTTCGATGGCGACACCGATGTCTGGCATGTCGCAATCGTCGGTGACAACGCCCCTCCTGCAATGCCGCAGTTCCTGCCGGGACTGGAGGATGTCTCCACCACCACCGAGGGCAATCACGGCATCGGCCGCTTCGGCGATGGCCGGCTGAAGTGGGAGGCGCATACCGAGTTCCTCACCCTCACCTTCGTCACACCGGCAGTCTCAGCCCCCGGCAGCCATCCGCCCGAGGCCTTTCAGGCCTGCTGCGACAGGATCGACGGAAAGGTGATCGCCGCCGTCCGGGTGCTGGTGCGCGACGAAAAGGACGGGCAGGCGCTCGAGAAGCCCAAGCTCGATTATGTCGCCTCCAAGGTCGGCGGCGGCGATGCCGAAGTGCATTCGAACTTCCGCCTGAGCGACAGCGGTTTCGTCGAATTCCTGTTCTTCAACCGCAACCTCAACGCCTATCGCACCGGCCGCATGGTCCGGCGTTTCCTGGAGATCGAGACGTACAGGATGATGTCTCTGCTCGCCATGCCGATGGCGCGCGAGACGCTCTCGCAGCTCTCGGCCTTCGACCGGCGCCTCGATCTCCTGATCGCGCACATGCAGAGCGCCGTCAAAGTCGATAAGGCGCTGCTTTCCGAAGTGACCAGGCTTTCCTCCGACGTCCTCAACTTCTCCGCCCTTGCCCGCCATCGTTTCGGGGCGACGAAGGCCTATGCCGAGATCGTCGCCAGCCGGCTGTCGGAGCTGCGCGAGGAACGCGCCGAGCAGCGCCAGCGGATCGGCACCTTCATCGACCGGCGGTTCCAGCCGGCCGTACGCTCGGTGCGCGCCGCCGAACGCCGTCTCGATGAACTCGCCGAACGGGTCAGCCTCGCCGGCGACCTCCTGAGAACCACCGTGCAGGTTCAGCTCGAGGATCAGAACGCCTCGCTGCTGACCTCGATGGAGGAGCGGGCGCGCATCCAGGTGCATATCCAGCAGGCGGTCGAAGGCTTTTCCGTCATCGCCATCACCTATTACACCGTCGGCCTCGCCAAGATCTGCCTCGAAAGCATTTCCGAACTGGGCGTCGATCCGCATATGGCCAAACTCGCCGTGCTCGCAGCCATCCCGCTCGTGCTCTTTGCCGTTTGGACCGCCGTTCGACATGTCCGCAGAAGCATTGCCAGCGCACCGCACAGCCCGGTATCCGGAAGCCACTGACGCTGCGAGGCGTGGTGAAGCGAAAATTCCCTTTCGCCGGAAAGGAAATCTGCGAGACCTGGAACAAGGCCGGGCCGAACCCCGTGCGCGTCATGGACGGCAAGCGCGATCTCGGCCTCAATTCATGGTGATCACCGAACCGGCTGGACCGGCTATTCCCCCTTTTCGTCGGTCTCCTCCGCCGTGGGCTTGGTGCTGAAGAGGCTCTTGAGCGCGTTGGTCTTGGATTTTTGCGCCTTGCTCAACTTCAGCGCTCGATTGGCGGCCTTGGCCTGTTCCAGCATCATTTCGATCTGGATCTGCTGGATCTCGGTCAGCCGTTCCCACTGCCGGTTCAGCAGGTGATCGACCTTTTCATGCAGGTGGCGGATTTCCAGCTCGGCCTTGAGATTGACCTTATAGTCGTTGAGCGCCCGCAACCGATCCTTTGCTTCCTGGCGGCGCTGGCTCATCATGATGATCGGCGCCTGCAGGGCGGCAATGGTCGAAAGGATAAGGTTCAGCAGGATGAAGGGATAGACGTCGAAGGCAGCCTTCTCGCCCAGCAGCAGGTTGATCCCCATCCAGACGGCGAGGAAGAAGCAGAAGGAGATGATGAAGGTCCAGCTTCCGCCGAAGGTCGCGACGACATCGGCGACACGATCGCCGAGCGAACGGCGTTCCTCGTAATCCTCTTCGATGTTTTCGGCGAGCGTGTCGTGGGTCTTCAGGCTCTCGACGACTTCGTCCTCGAGGTTCGAGAGTTCACCGCGTTCGTCGCGCAGCAATTCGGCGATGTATTGGCCGCGATAATCATCGACCAATTTACGACTGATATAGTCGTCCGAGCGGATGCCGGGGTGTTTCTGCCGCACGAAATCCGCAAGCGAGGGGCGCAAATCGTCAAAATGGAAGGCGTCCTTCTTCTTCAGTGCCGCGCCAGTGATCGCGTCCACCAGCTTGACCGACTTTGCCTTGGCCTGAGCCAGGCTCTTGGAATAGTCGTCCATCTCGACGGTGGCGGCCTCCCCGTGCCCGGCATCGAAGTCAACGATTTCTCCTGTTAAATCCAGGGGTTTCCCTTCTGCCATCTGCTGATCCTCGCTGCCGATTTTTCGCCCGTCTAGACATCAATTCCAACAGGATTGTGACGTCAATCCTGCCGTAATTCTAAGGGCCTGATGCAGGTGCGATAGTGTGTCGCGCAGCCGCTCTGCGCGTGCGGCCAACCTGCGGTCCCACGGCACAAGAAGGTCATTCGGCGGGGCGATGCGAGCCGGGCCCGGGCGGGTTGCCTCCTGCATCCACGATCGCTCGGACGACGAGCGCAATGCGTTCGTCACGCATGCCGGGCCGAACGCGGCCCGACCGTTCTAGCTCGGCAAGTCCGTGAAGGGCTGCCCAGAAGGTCTCGGTCACGATCTCCGCATCGGCGCAGAACGGAGATACCGCTGTTGCCAGCACCTCAAAACCGGCCCGAAGTTCCGCTTTCGTGTCAGCCTCCGCGAACCGCAATTGGGTCGGGAGGATAAACATGGCCTCGTAGAGCGACGGGCGGCTATGCGCGAAGGCAATATAGGCCATGGCGACATCCCTGAGGGCATCTCGTCGGCTGTTCGCCCCGTCCACCGCCGCCCGAAGAACGGCCGTGAGCTCCTCGAAGCCCTCGACTGCGACTGCTGCTACGATGGCGTCCCTGTTTTCGAAATGTGAATAAAGGACCGGCTGGCTGTACTCGATCTCCTTGGCCAGACGGCGGATCGTGACGGCATCCCATCCCTCGCTCTCCGCAATTGCACGGGCTGCCGCGACTATACGATCTTCGCGATCGGCACGTTCACGGCTTTTTCGCTCTGCGATACCCATTCCCAACCTCCATGCCCTGCCCCGCTGACATCAGGATCATATCACGGCTTGAATATCTAGCAACGCTAGCCTATATCTAGCGCTGCTAGATTATTTCAAACCGCTAGAAGGATGGCGTGATGGATTGGCTTCTGAATGGGATCGGCCTGCTTGTGGCCCTCGCAATTATCGCGATCGGCACCGGCTATGTCGCGACCCCGACGACCATGGTGCGCAGTTTTGGCCTGCCGCTTCCTGGAAATGACCCTGCTATCCCCTGGTGGCTTCGCCTCAAGGGCATTCGCGACATCGTGGCGGGATTGCTCGTGCTAGCATTCATGCTGTGGAGTGCCCAACGCGAAATCGGCATCGTCCTGCTGGTCGAGGCAATGATCCCTATCGGCGACATGCTGGTCATTCTCGCGGCGAAAGGCTCCACCAGGAGCGCCTTCGGCGTTCATGGCCTCACGGCCGCGATCATGGTCCTGGCTGCCATTCCCATGATCGCAGCTGCGCACTGAGATGGCTCATATTCTTTCACTCTGGTTCTTAGGCGTCGCATTGTCATGCGCGGGGATCGTCAATGCGATCGGCACATCGGGCACGCGAAGCGATTTTGCCCGGTGGGGCTATCCGCGCTGGTGGGGTATCTTGACGGGCGGACTTGAAATATCGAGCGCCGCCCTGATTGCGTTTCCCGTCAGCCGCATTCCTGGCCTGGCGCTTGGGGCAGTCGTCATCGCAGCCGCGATATTCACCGTCCTGCGCCACCGCGACTATCAGCACCTTCCGCCGCTGAGTGTCTTCGTCAGCCTGATCGCTCTTGCCACGATTTCATCTTGAGCGAGGCGCTTGTCCGCTTTGGAGCCGGTAGTAGAAGACGTTCAGATCAAGCGCGAAGTTGTCAGGTCGGGATTATGGCACACAGGCAAAAGGCTCAATCACCATCTGCCGATGTAGCACCCTCAGCTCTTGCAAAGGATCGAGCCACGTTTCCTCCAAATAGCTGCCTTCAGCCCTCCAGAATTCCCGCAATCCTGACCAAGTCTGCAACCGACGAAGCGTGCATTTTCCGCATCATGTGACCGCGGTGAAGCTTCACTGTGGCCTCAGCGAGTTGAACCTCTGCCGCAATTTGTTTGTTCAGCTTCCCGGCGACAACCAATGTCATAATCTGCCGCTCACGCTCGGTAAGTTTGGAATATCTTAGGCGCAGTGCAGCCGATTGGTTTGCCTCTTCGCGTCGAGCGCTATCACTTGCCAAAGCGCGGTTCACTGCTTCGAGCAGGTCCTGCTCCCGCACTGGCTTGGTCAGGACATCGATAGCTCCGGCCTTCATGGCGCGGACAGCCATCGCCACATCGACATGAGCGCTGATCAGCACCACAGACCTTGGGTGCCGGCCTTTTGCGAGCTCCTCTTGAAACTCCAGGCCGCTCTGGCCCGGCAAGCGAATATCCAGGACGATGCAGCCTGCACGATCATGGTCATCCGCTGTAAGAAACTCTGCCACCGAGCCATGAGTTTCAGCGACAAGTCCGACAGATTCGAACAATCCTCTCAGAGCTTCGCGGACACTTTGGTCGTCATCGATGATGATGACTGTCGGCCGGCCTCTCTTGCGATTATCTATCATGGACAACAGCGCCCTCCGCCATTGGCAAGGTGAACGTAAACAGGCCCCCGACGCTGCTCTCCCCCACTGAAGCCCAAATACGACCACCATGCGCTTCGACGATTGAACGGCATATCGATAAGCCCATTCCGATACCGTCGGCCTTCGTGCTGTAGAATGCTTCGAAAATCCGGTCCAGCTCACCGATCGGGACCCCACGCCCCGTGTCTGAAACACTCACGCGGACAAGCTGCTCCTCCACAGCGCATCTGATGTTGATGCGTTTTGCTATTGAAGAAGCTGTCATCGCTTCGGCGCTGTTCATGACCAAGTTGAGAACAACCTGTTGCAGTTGCGTCCTATCTCCAACAACTTCGATAGGGTGTTCTGCCATTTCGAGACCAACCTCTATCCCGCGCCTTTGAAGTTCGCCGGTCAACAGATTCAGCACCTCACGTACGGCGGGTTTGAAGTCCGTTTTCTCAATTTTAGCAGGCAACTTCTGAGCCATTGACCGGATGCTGGCGATAATGTCGCCCGCGCGGTGTCCGTCCCTGACGATACTTTCGGCTGCCAGACGCGCCCGCTCCAGATCGATGTGACCCGGCTGTAACCAGCGCAGACATGTTCCGGCATTCGTGACGATTGCCATCAGCGGCTGGTTGACTTCATGGGCAATCGAAACGGCAAGTTCACCTGTGGCCGTCATCCGGGTCACATGCGCGAGGTCACTCTGGCTTTGCCGCAAGGACTCTTCCGCCCGTTTACGATCCTCGATATCCACGACGACGCCATACCATCTCACAACATTTCCATCTGAATCCAGAAGGGGACTTTGTCGAAGGTTAAACCACCGATATTCGCCATCGGCGCGTCTGATACGGGCATCTACCGGGCGGCTTTTTTTTGAGGCTACGATATCGTCCCAGACCACACGCATCGGCTCGACATCATCAGGATGAAACATGCGATAAAAACCGAAACCGACGATCTCTTCAAAAGGTAGACCGACATAATCGATCAAGTTTCGATTAAAATATTCAAGCCGGCCATCCGAGGTGCAGGACCAAGCCATGGCGGGTATCGTGTTGATAATAAGACTGAGCTTGTGTTCACTCTCCCTGAGCGCAGCTTCGCTTTCCCGAAGAGCATTCTCCGCACGTTGCAGGTCTTCGATATCGATGTTGACACCAAACCAACGAACGACGCCGGTGGCATCGACTAGCTTTCGCCCTGAAAAGTAAAACCAACGGTATTTACCGTCTGCTCCGCGAATGCGTCCTTTCAAAACAGTGTGGTCGGAATGCTCAAGGTCTCTCTTCCAGATGTCCACCATACCGGCAATATCGTCTGGGTGATAAAGCTCCAGGAAGCCCCAGTCGAGAATTTGGTCAGCAGGACGGCCTGCATAGTCCAGCCAGCTTTTATTGACAAAATCGGCGCTGCCATCCGGTCGCGCTGACCATACGAGAACAGGCAGCGAATTGATGATAAGGCTAAGGTTCTGCTCGCTGGCCGCAAGTGCAGTCTTCGTTTCCTTCAAAGCGTTTTCGGCCTGTTTGCGGTCTTCGATATCGAGGACCACACCATACCATCTCAAGACAGTTCCTTCGGCATCGAGCCGCGGCTTCTGCCGAAGCGTGCACCAACGATATTGGCCATCTGCGCGCCTCAGCCTGCCCACGACCTCTCTGGCATGCTTCGAGGCCATGATGTCATGCCATTCCGAAGCAAGATGTGACGTGTCGTCAGGATGAAATAGCTTATAGAATCCCACTCCAGAGATTTCCTCAAGCGGCGCCCCGATAAACTCGAGAAAGTGCTGGTTGGCAAAATCGAGCATGCCTTCCGACGTTGCGGACCACACCATGGCGGGGATCAGATCAATAATGGGATCGGTTTCCGGCTCTCGTTCCACCGCACTCTCCGTTCAGAGTTTGAGACGTTCCGCAGCCTGGAAGTTCCGACTCAATGTCAGGAAATAGAGAAGGATGGCCGATCGTCCGCCGGAAATAGTTACGGGATTTCCAGGCGTTGCGTAAGGATGAATCGATATACGAAGGTCTATGGTTGCAATGCCATCGTCTAGTTGCACGTGACCTAAATCGCAATTGAGAGCGATCAGAAACCCGCTTACTCCTACACATAGAGGCCCTTGATGAATGGCGACGTCGGCAGGTCCGTCCTCGCCGTCACATCGAACGTGCATTGAAATTCTACATCACTGCCATTTCCTGACCTGAGGCAACAGCCTCCGGTGACGTTGTTTATCGCGACGGCGTTTGCTCGGTCTGAACGGCCCAAAGCAGCCCTCACTCGAAACCAATTTTCGTTTCATCTCGACTTATGGGGAGACTATCATGCGTAGTTTGATTATGTGCCTGATGTTGGCGACAGCCAGCATGACCGCGGCAACAATGGTAAGCGCGCTTCCTGCGCACGCCGCGACTGACGTTCGCGAAGCTCCGGTTCCCATCCACTACCGAACTGCGAAGATCGAGGGCCTCGATATCTTCTACCGGGAAGCCGGTCCGGTCGACGCTCCGGTCGTGCTGCTACTCCATGGTTTTCCGACATCCTCCCACATGTTCCGGAGTCTGATCCCGCTTCTTGCAGACCGATACCACGTCATTGCGCCGGACTATCCGGGTTACGGGCAAAGCGAATCCCCCGATCGTAGCAAGTTTGCCTACACGTTTAGCGGCGTCGCCGATATCGTCGACAAGTTACTGAATCAATTGGCGGTCAAAAGCTACGCGATGTACGTCATGGATTATGGTGCACCGGTGGGCTACCGCGTGGCGCTGAAACATCCGGAACGGGTCAGTGCGCTGATCATCCAAAATGGCAACGCCTATGATGAAGGGCTGAAGGAATTTTGGGATCCCATCAAGACCTACTGGTCCGATGGGTCAGAGAAGAGCCGTGAGGCGCTCTCCGGTCTGGTCACGCTCGAAACGACCAAGTTCCAGTATACCGATGGCATGGAAGACGTGTCGCGCATCAGCCCTGACAACTGGGTTCACGACCAGGCGCTTCTGGACCGACCGGGCAACAAGGATATCCAGCTCGATATGCTGTATGATTATCGCACCAACGTGCCGCTTTACCCTGCGTTCCAAAGTTTCTTTCGCGAACGCAAACCGCCCACGCTCATCGTCTGGGGCAAGAACGATTATATCTTTCCCGAGGCCGGCGCTCATCCTTATCTCAAGGATCTTCCGGATGCCGAAATTCATATCCTGAACTCAGGTCACTTCCTGCTCGAAGAAAAGCTGGACGTGGCTGCTCCGCTAATCAACGACTTCCTGGATCGCAACGTCGCAAAGAAGTGACCATCAGGCATGGTCACCGGCGGTGCGACCAAGGTTCCGCCAAGCCGAGGTCGCACCGCTGAACAGCAGTTACTAAATTCCAGATTTTGGAGATCCCCATGCCGTACCATTTTTTGGAAGTTGCAATCACGCCGAATGTACGGCTTGCACAAGCTGAAATGGGTGCCGATCAGATTTGGTTAGGCGACCACCATCGAGAATCCGACAACTTCACCGACAGCGAGCTGGCTTTCATCTCCGCACGGGACAGCTTCTACATTGCCTCTGTGTCGGAAACCGGCTGGCCATATGTTCAGCATCGCGGTGGGCCAAAGGGCTTTCTGAAAATCGTCGACAAGAAAACGCTGGCTTTTGCCGACTACAGGGGCAACCGCCAATATATCAGTACCGGAAACTTTGCCGCAAATGACCGGGCCTGTCTCTTTCTGGTGGATTACCCGCGACGAGCACGCCTCAAGATATATATGCATGTCGAGAAGCTGACACTCGATGCCGACCCGGCACTGACCGACCTTGTTTTCGACGCCGGCTACCGAGCAAAGGCAGAACGGATTTTCCGGCTGCGGCTGAAAGCCTTCGATTGGAACTGCCCTCAACATATCACACCGCGTTACACCGAACACGAGGTCGAGAAAGCGGTAGCACCGTTGCGGGAACGCTTGGCCGAATTGGAGCTGGAAAATGCACAATTGCGTACTCGGCTCGAGGCCATGGGAGGAACATAATGGAGCCCCCATTGCCGCCCGCGCTTGCAACCTCAGCCTGCATCCTCCGTTGCTGACTTCGCTGGGGTGAAGTCTGTTTGGCTTGTTGATAGTTAAGGACACTCCCATGAATCGCCCGTCAGCATCACGCCAAACGGTGCCGGAAGAAGATATCATCGAAGCGAAGGCTTTTGTCGACCTGTTCATGATCGCGCCCCAGACGCTCGTCGACCAGGCTGAGTTTCGCTGCATGCAATTAGCTGCAGGTTGCGCAATATCGCTACCCAGCGCGCCCGCCATCGGTCTCAATCGTGTGCTCGGCATTGTAGCACTTGAAGATCTCGACACGGCCTATGAATGGATGAGCAAAAAGGCAGGCCGCCGCTACTTACAAATGAACGCTGCCACCGCACCTCAACAGACACACGATTGGACAAGGAAACGGGGCCTTGTTCCACAAGGTAACGGATGGGCAAAGCTACGGCGAGCAGCGCCTTCTACGCCACTCATCCATTCTGGAGAGGTCGCTACCCGGCAGGTCAAAGTCACCGAAGCCGAAATCTTCGGCTCGATGATGTGCGCCGGATTTAACTTTCCGGCAAACCTGACACCGCTTTGGTCAGCGATCGTCGGGAAGGGCGGTTGGAGCTGCTTTTTCGCGGAATTGGACGGCAGGCCGATTGCGACCGGCGCGATGTATGCGGCAGACGGCTTTGCGTGGCTTGGCGGTGGCGCGACCGTTCCCGACTTTCGCAATCGAGGGGCACAGAAGGCACTCATTACCGCGCGTCTGAACCAAGGTACCGGTCAGGGCGCGCACACATTCGTCGTCGAAACCGCCCAGCCTTCGGCCGATGAGCCGAATATCTCTTACGCCAATCTCATCGTGGCAGGATTCGAGCAGATTTATACGAGAATGAATTACCGGTTTCCGGACGGTTCATAAGGGACGTCAGGCACCTTGGGTCTGCGACGCGAGCGGTTGCTGTCTTCCAATTGTCGCGCTTGCCGGATCAGTGCTTCGAACTCTGAGAGAATGTCATCTGCTTCTGTATCAGCCTGCAAACCCACTCCCAAGCACCGCCACCGGCCCTACCCGAAAGGATTATCGACGTCGTGGGCTGTTGCGAGACCGTCCGCCAGGTCATACGTTTCTCTGATCCAACCTCAGAAGGAGCAGCAGATGCAGATCGACCTCGCAGGCAAGACCGCTCTGATTACCGGATCTACCGAAGGCATCGGCTACGCGATCGCCCGCCAGCTCGCGAGGGCTGGCGCGGACGTGGTGATCAACGGGCGGTCTGAAGAAAAGACCGCAAAGGCCGCCGAACGCCTGAAAGGCGAAGGTGCCGAGGGCACCGTAGCCGCCGTCGCAGCCGATGTCGCAACCGCTGAAGGGTGTGGCGCTCTCGTCGCCAAGGTTCCTCATGTCGATATCCTGATCAACAATGCGGGCATCTTCCAGCCGCTCGACTTTTTCGAGGCCAGCGACGAGGTGTGGGATCGCCATTGGCAGGTAAACGTCATGTCGGCCGTCAGGCTTTCGCGTGCCTACCTTCCGGGCATGCAGAACGTTGGCTGGGGTCGCGTCATCTTCATCGCATCGGAATCCGGCTTTAACATTCCGGTGGAGATGATTCATTACGGCGTTAGCAAGACCGCCGATATTGCGGTTGCCCGTGGGCTCGCCAAGCGCATGGCTGGTACGGGCGTTACCGTGAACTCGGTTCTCCCCGGCCCGACACTCTCCGAAGGCGTCGAGGCAATGCTTGCCGAAGAGCGTGCGAAGACGGGCAAGCCGATCGAGGAGGTCGCGGCGGACTTCGTCAAGAAGCATCGTGGCAGTTCGATCATCCAACGAGCTGCAAGCGTCGAGGAAATCGCCAACCTCGTAACCTATCTGGCGTCGCCTTTGGCATCCGCGACGACCGGAGCTTCCATGCGCGTGGACGGAGGACTGATCGACACGCTCTGAGGTGATCCCTCACTGTTGATTTCCACGCGGAACTGAGCCGGTTTTTCCACCGAGAAGTGAGCCACCTCTGAGTATGGTTTTCTGATCAGGATTTGGTCAAGGGATTAGCTTTTTCTCCTCTCTTCTGGGCCGCGACTGCCGAGCTGGCTTTGAAGCGAAAGCTATCGTTGCCGGTTTCGAGGATATGACAACGATGGGTGAGACGGTCGAGGAGAGCGGTGGTCATTTTGGCATCACCGAAGACGGTCGCCCATTCGCTGAAGCTGAGATTGGTCGTGATGATGACGCTCGTGCGCTCATAGAGCTTGCTCAGCAGATGGAAGAGCAGCGCTCCGCCTGAGGCACTGAACGGAAGGTATCCGAGTTCATCGAGGATCAGTAGATCGAGGCGCACCAATGTCTCAGCAATCTGTCCTGCCTTGCCCTTGGCCTTTTCCTGCTCAAGGGCGTTGACCAGTTCGATGGTCGAGAAGAAGCGGACTTTCCGGCGATGGTGCTCGATCGCCTGAACGCCGAGAGCGGTTGCTATGTGGCTTTTGCCTGTGCCCGGTCCGCCGACGAGCACGATATTCTGGGCTCCGTCCATGAACTCGCATCGATGCAGTTGGCGCACCGTCGCCTCGTTGATCTCGCTGGCTGCGAAGTCGAACCCGGAGATGTCCTTATAGGCCGGGAAGCGAGCTGCCTTCATGTGGTAGGCAATCGAGCGAACCTCGCGCTCCGCCATCTCGGCTTTCAGCAACTGAGACAGGATGGGAACGGCCGCATCGAAGGCCGGAGCCCCTTGCTCGATCAGGTCTGTGACGGCTTGGGCCATGCCATACATCTTCAGGCTACGCAGCATGATGACGACAGCGGCGCTGGCAGGATCATGACGCATTACGACCTCCCGCGATCCGGACACGCAGGCCATCATAGCGCTCTACGTTTGCCTTGGGTTCATGCAGCAAGGTCAACGCCTGTGGGGTATCGATGTCGGGACCGTCAGTCGTTTTGCCGTCGATCAGCCGATGCAGCAGGTTCAATACATGCGTCTTGGTTGCCACGCCCGCATTTAGGGCCAGCTCCACAGCGCGAAGGACAACCTGTTCGTCATGATGGAGAACAAGGGCAAGGATATCGGCCATCTCACGATCACCGCCGGGGCGGCGAAGCATCTGGTCCTGCAATTGCCGAAAGGCCAACGGTAATTCCAGGAAGGGTGCACCATTGCGCAAGGCACCGGGCTTGCGTTGGATGACCGTAAGATAATGCCGCCAGTCGTAAATCGTTCGTGGCGGTTTATCGTGACTGCGCTCAATCACCCGCAGATGTTCGCAGAGAATATTGCCCTCGGCCACTACGACCAGCCGCTCCGGATAAATCCGCAGGCTGACAGGCCGGTTAGCAAACGATGCAGGCACGCTATAGCGGTTCCGCTCGAAGGTGATCAGGCATGTCGGCGAGACGCGCTTGCTTTGCTCGACGAAGCCATCGAATGCGGCTGGGAGCGCCATCAATGCTGGTTGTTCAGCGGACCAGACGTCTGCGATCGTACCAGGCAAGGTGCCGTGCGCTGTGTCGCGCCACAGGTCCTGGCAATTCTGTTCCAGCCAGCCATTCAACGCCGCCAGATCCGGAAAGTCCGGCATCTGTTGCCACAACCGTGGTCGGGCGTCCTGAACGTTTTTCTCGACCTGGCCCTTTTCCCAACCCGCGGCAGGATTGCAAAACTCAGGCGCAAAGACGTAGTGGTTCGTCATCGCGAGGAAACGGATATTGACCTGCCGTTCTTTACCGCGGCCGACGCGATCGACCGCGGTCTTCATGTTGTCGTAAATGCCGCGACCTGGCACGCCACCGAACACGCGGAACCCGTGCCAGTGAGCGTCGAAGAGCATCTCGTGCGTCTGCAGCAGGTAGGCCCTGATCAGAAACGCCCGGCTGTGTGATAGTTTGATGTGGGCAACTTGCAGCTTCGTGCGATCGCCGCCGATCACAGCATAATCCTCGCTCCAATCGAATTGGAATGCTTCGCCTGGGCGGAAAGACAGAGGAACGAATATGCCGCGGCCAGCCGTCTGTTGCTCAACCCGCCATTCACGGGCGAACGCGGCGACCCGGCCATAGGAGTCGGTAAAACCCAGAGCCATCAGATCGGCATGAAGCTGCTTCAAGGTCCGGCGCTGCTTGCGCGTTCTCCCGGCCTCGGTCTTCAGCCAGCCAGAGAGTTTGTCGGCGAACGGATCAAGCTTGCTTGGTCGTTCCGGTACCCTGAACGTCGGCTCGATTGTACCGGCACTCAAATACTTCGCGATGGTGTTGCGTGACAGCCCAGTGCGCCGGCTGATCTCTCTGATCGATTGCTTCTCGCGCAGCGCCATCCGGCGGATGATGTTTAAAAGTCCCATGTGGATCACTCCGTTGCCCCCGCCGCTCACCGCGTTGGAGGGAAGGTCACATGGCTCAATTCTCAATGGAAATTATGCGCCTAACCGGCTCAGTTCTGCGTGGAAACCAACACCCTCACCTCACCTGCCAGTTGTTCAGAGGGCGGAGCCTTCCGATCGCCTCATCGACCATGCCCACCATCGGCTCGTGGATGGGCGCAGTACAGAGGCGGTCGACAGTGGAACGGCCGCTTCCTGGATGGTAGCACTGAAAGCGTAGTGGGCCGGACTGAAGGGACGACGGCCCTTACTTCACCGTGATGGCAATACCGCTGAGATCGGCGTTGACTTGCAGGCCTACCTGCTTGCCTGAGAGCTCGAGTTGGGCGCCCTTTTCATTGGTCATGACGATCACCTGGGCGCCTTTGCCGACGGCGCCGCCACCGCCCGCCGCACCGTAGACCCCCGTCACGTCTCGGGCGCGGCGAATGTGGTGAACGGTACCATGGAAATAGGTCTTAGAAGCCCCGAAGGCGAGGCCGCCCGAGATGCCGCCGACAGAGACGGGATAGCGGCGACCATGGAAGGTCAGCGTGCCCTCGCCTCCAGAACCACCGACAAAGAAGGCAGCCTTGTAGACTGAGAAGCTGATCGTACCGCTGTCGGCATGCGCGGCGCCGGCAAAGCTGATTCCTGCTGCAGCGATAACCGCAGCCGCGACCGAACGAAATCTCGACGAAATCTTCATGATGCGAGTCTCCTCAAAATCGAGGCTTACCCAGCCAGGAGGGCACGTAAGCGTCAGGCCAAAGTTACTGCTGAAACATTCTCGCCCGTCATTAGTTCCAAGCACGCGGCCAGAATCCGGCTGCGAGAAGGCCACCACGAAACGAGGCGGGTGGCAAACATAGTCTCGGTGGCAGAGCCGGTGGCAGCCAACGCCCGGCTGACTCAGGCCCAACATGGGGCGCTTTTCAGCCCTCACGCAATCATCTGCTACGGCTTAGATCGTCGATTTCAAAGGTTTCTTGGCCGGAGGCTTGAGACGAATACGAACGGGACGTCCTTCAGCATGATCCACCTCGAACGAATTTGTCTTCTTCACCAGATCGCTCAATTTCTTGAAACCGAAGGTCCTTGGATCGAAGTCAGGTGCCAGGTTCGCAAGTCGAGTCCCAACCGCGCCCAGCGGCACCCATCCATCCTCGGTCTCCATCTGCGCAATCACCCTCTTGATTATCGGTGTGGCAGCGCTCGGCGGCTCTAGTGAGCGCGCTGCCTGTACAGCATCTGCTTCGTTTGTCGCGACAGGTGGAGCTAAGTTTTCGGTGTAGATGAATCGGCGACAGGCTTGTCGGAAGCTTTCCGGTGTCTTCTGTTCGCCGAATCCGAAAACGTCGATGCCTTGCTCCCGGATGCGTGATGCTAAGCGAGTGAAGTCGCTATCGGAAGAGACCAAGCAGAAGCCGTCAAATCTTCCACTGTGCAGGAGGTCCATCGCGTCGATGACGAGCGTGATATCTGAGGCGTTCTTACCCGTCGTGTAGGCAAATAGTTGTTGCGGAATTATCGCGTGCCGAGCGAGAACGTCGATCCAAGCCTTGGAGCGAGTACTGGCGAAGTCGCCATAGATGCGTCGCACGCTCGCCTCGCCAATTTTGGCAATTTCCTCAAACAGACCGTCGACAATTTTCGCGGACGCGTTGTCAGCATCTATGAGCACCGCGAGACGTGGCGAACGCGTTTCAGACATTTAGAAGCTCCGCAGCAACGTTTTGATCCATTCACGATGGCCGACGTCCCAGTCGGTTGCAATTGGCCGAGCGCTATTTGTCGAATAATGATGCAAGCCGGAGACGAGGACTCACACGCTCCCGGCATCAAACAGGTTTGGGGGCGGCGTCGTGAACGACGGCGCGCCCCCATTCCCTGGCTTGGTATAGGCGTGCCCCTTGCCTACACTTCGCCTACGCCCCCTCAATTCGGCTCGCGGATCGCATCATCCAGCCCGCGCAGCAGCGGATAGAGGAAATAGGAGATCACCGTGCGGGTACCCACCTTGATTTCCGTCGACACGGTCATGCCGGGCAGCAGTCTTACCGGCGCTCCGGCAGCATTCAGCCTGGTATCGGCCAGCAGGATGCGCGCCTTGAAGAAGGGGGCGGATGGCTGGCTCGGGATGGCGGTCTGTTCCGGTTGGCCGGTGAGGAAGGTGTCCTCGCTGATCGTTCGCACTTCGCCGGTTGCCGTACCGTATTTCTGGAAGGGATAGGCGTCGAGTTTGATGCGGGCTTCCTTGCCGACGGCCACGCGGCCGATGTCGCGGGTGTTGATCGAGACTTCGGCTTCGAGCGGCACGTTGATCGGCACCAACGTCACGACGGGCTCGGCCTCGCGCACGACGGAACCGACCGAGCGCTGGGCGAGATCGAGCACGACGGCATCGGCAGGTGCGGTCAGCGCCACCATGTTGCGGCGCAGCTCCATCTTCTTCAGTTCTTCGCCGGTCATGTCGCGCTGGCCGCGCAGATCCACCAGCTGCTCCATCGCGGCGCGGCGGAAATCCTCGATGAAGGCCTGGCGGTCGGCGCGCAGTTTCGCATAGGCGTGGACTGCCTCGTCGGCCTTGCCGCGCACGGCGGTGATATCGGCCTCCACATCGAGGCGGGCGTCGCGCGAGCCGAGCATGGTGAGCAGCGAGCCGCTTTCCGAGTCATAGAGCTTCTTTCGCGTCGCCTCGATCTGCGAAAGGGTGTCGCGCCGGTCGTTCAGCACGGCCTCCTGATTGCGGTTTGCCGCAAGCACGGACGATTGGCCGGCGATCTGCTGTTCGAAATTCTGCAGCTGCGCCGTGTAGAAGGCCCGCCGCTGGCCGAAGAGCTGCAGCTGCAGCTGCTCATCCTGCGTGTTGCCGGCGATCTTCGAATAGTCCTCGCCGGTAAGCTCGGCCTCCAGGCGCTTCACCTGAGCGTCGAGGGCGGAAAACTTCGCCCTCAGCTGCCCGACGTCGGCCTGGCTGAAAGTGGCGTCAAGCGTCGCCAGCGTCTGGCCGGCACGCACCACCTCGCCGGCCTTCACGTCGATCGTGCGGATGATCGAGGTTTCGAGCGGCTGGACGACGATGGTCGGCTGGGTGGTGACGAGTTTGCCCGGCGCAACCACCACTTCGTCGATGGAGGAGACCGAGGCCCAGGTGATCGCCGCGGCAAGCAGCGCCGTGACGCAATAGAGCGTCATGCGGGCAACACGCGGCGGCGCGCGTTCTTCGAGCTCGACGGCATCGGACTGGAACTCGGCAATTGCCGGCGGCAGTGGCGGGCGGGCGATGAGTTCCTTGCCCTTCTCCGGGCCCTTGTCTGATGGCCCCTTGCCTGAAGGGACCGGCAGGTTATCGCTGGGTTTTCCGACGTGCGCGTTCATGCGACCTGCCTCATCTGCTGTGCCCAGAGGTGGCGGTAGGTCATGCAGCGCGACACGAGCTGATCGTGCCGGCCGATATCGGCGACCTTGCCGCGATCGATGACGAGAATGGCATCGGCATCGACAAGCGTCGAAAGCCGGTGCGAGACGATGATAACAGTGCGGCCGGCAGCGATCCGGCTGAGATTGTCGCGGATGATCGCCTCGCTGTCAGGGTCGAGCGCGCTTGTGGCCTCATCGAAGATCAGCAGCCTCGGGTCGGTAATCAAAGCGCGGGCAATGGCAAGCCTCTGCCTCTGGCCGCCCGAGAGGTTGGCGGCATTTTCCTCCAGCATCGTATCGAAGCCGCGCGGCAGGCGCTCGATGAACTCTTCGGCGCCGGCGATGCGGGCGACCTCCATGATCTCCTCGATGCTGGCATCGGGCTTGGCGGCGGCAATGTTGTCGCGCACCGAGCCGCGGAACAGGAAATTATCCTGCAGCACGACGCCGATGCTGGTTCTGAGATGCACGAGGTCGATCTCGCGGCTGTCATAGCCATCCATGCGCACCAGCCCCTCCTGGCTCTGGTAGAGCCCCTGGATGAGCCGGGTGATCGTCGTCTTGCCCGAGCCGCTCTTGCCGACCACGCCGAAGACGCAACCTGCCGGAATGGCGAAGGAGACATTGTCGAGCGCCGGCGCGGCATCAGGCGCATAACGGAAGCTGACCTTGTCGAATTCGATGCGGCCCTGCAGATGCGGCCTCACACCACGCCCGCGACCCGCCTGCTCCGGCCGCTGGTTCATGATCTCGCCGAGCATGCGCACGGAGAGCGCCACTTCCTGATATTCATGCACCATGGTGACGATCTGCACGAGCGGCCCCGAGACGCGGCCGGCGAGCATGTTGAAGGCAACCAGCGCACCGATCGTCATCGCGCCGCTGAACACGTCGAGCGCACCGAGGCCGATGATCGCAACACTCATCAGCTTTTCCAGCAATCCCGTCAGCGACTGGGCGATGGTCGAGATCTTCTCGACGCGGAAACGCACGGAGATCGATTGGGCCGAATAATCGTCCCACACCTTGCGCTGGCGCGGCTCCAGCGCCAGCGATTTGACGGTGCGCATGCCGTGCACGGTTTCCACCAGCAGGGCCTGCCGGTCGCCTTCGGCCTGGTAAAGCGCCTTCAGGCGGCGCTGGAAAGGCCCGACGAGCATCATCACCACGAGGCCGACAAGCGCTGCGAAACCGAGCACCACGAGCGTCAGCTTCACGCTGTAGAGAAGCAGGATCGGCACGAAGACGAAGAGCGAGACACCGTCGAGAAGCGTCAGGAACAGCCGGCCGGTCAGGAATTCGCGGATGCGCCCCGTCTGCTGCATATGCTTGACGAGAACGCCGGCCGAGGCCTGCTCGAAGAGCGCGATCGGCAGGTTGAGCAGATGGCCGAAAGTGCGGGTGGCGACGCGGATGTCGATCCTGTTCGTGGCGTAGAGCAGCAGATAGCGCCTGAGGAAGCTGAAGGTCGCGTCGAAGACGAGTGCGATGGCAATGCCGATCGTCAGAACCGTCAGCGTCGCATAGCTCTGGTGCACGAGCACCTTGTCGATGACGAGCTGGAAGAAGATCGGCGTCATCAGCCCCAGGCCGTAAAGCACGAAGGCGGCAAGCGCGACATCGCGGAAGAAGCTTCGCTGCTTGATGACCTCGGGGATGAACCAGCGGAAGCCGAAGGGCCGGTCTTCATCCGACATGCGATAGTTGCGCTTCAGCAGAACCACTGAGCCGAGCCAGGCCTTGGCGAACTGCTCCTCGCTCAGCATCATCACGTCTGGGCGGGTGGCGAGCGGGTCGAGAACCCGGATCCTCTCCTCCTCGCCCTCCCCGACAGCGCCGGCGATGACCACCCAATTGCCGTTAGTGAGTTCGGCGAGCACCGGGAAGGCCTCGCCGAGCTGGAACAGGCTTCGCCAGTTGAGATCAAGATGCTTGGCCCTCAGGCCCGCATCCTTTGCCATGCGCAAGAGCTGCCGCACGGCAACGGGATCGTTGCCGACGGCATAATCGTGCTGCAAGCGCTCAGGAGAAAGATCGACGCCGTGATGACGTGCGACGAGCGCAAGACAGTGCAGGTTTGTATGCAGAAAACCACTCATGGCCCACCCGAAACATTACGACCGAAGCGATATTTGTTTATCAGTTGAAGTTCGGCGAAGCGTTCGAAGCGCCGGCCTGCCCCGCCTGGATATCGGCGGCTGCGGCAGCCGACATATCGCCGACCCGGCGAACCGCACCCGCCTCGACCAGGCCGCCAAGCGCCTTCTGCATGAGATCGACCGCATTGGCGAAGGCGTCGACCGGCATGATGATGCGCTGGCGGAAGACCGGCTTCGGATTGTTGTTGGCGTCACGGTCGGTCGCCGACAGCGACATCAGGTCGATGCGCACGATCGTGCCGGTGATGGTGATTTCGCCGATGCCGTCAGCATAAAGTTCGTTGCTCATTGTTCTCTCCTTTGGTTGATCTCAAAAACTTGTTCATCTTCGGTCCGATGCGTGCGTATCGTGCCGCCATGCCGGAAACGGATCGCGAAGGCCGATGGCGGTCTCCGGATCGAAGCCCGTCTCCTCCCCGGCCAGGCAATCGTCGAGCGCGCTGCGGATGGCTTGCCCGTCGAATCCGGAACCGATGAAGACGAGCTCCTGGCGGCGATCGCCCCAGACATCGTCCCAGTGCCGCTCGATCAGCTGGCGGAACTGCGGATAACGCGGCCATTGCGCCCGCGGCACGGAAGCCCACCAGAACCCCCTGGTATCGATGCGGCATTGGGTGCCGGCAATCGACAGCAGGCCGATCTCATCAGGCCTTGTGGCCAGCCAGAAATGGCCCTTTGCGCGGATGAGGCCCTGCCATTTCCTGGCCAGAAAATCGCTCAGCCGCGCGGGATCGAAGGGCCGGCGGCTGCGATAGACGAAACTTGCAATGCCGTATTCCTCGGTCTCCGGCACATGGTCGCCCCAGCCGAAGAGTTCCTTGTGCCAGAGCGGATGACGAGCGGCCTTCGCCTCGCTGAAGAAGCCGGTATCCATGATCGCGTCAAGCGGCACCTGGCCGAAGACCGCCTCGATGACCCGGGCATCCGGATTGAGCGCCGCGACCACCCGGCGAACCTCGGCGAGCGTTGCGGGCGGCACCTCGCCTGCCTTGTTGATGATGACGACATCGGAAAACTCGATCTGCTCGACGAGGAGTTCGACGAGCTTGCGCTCATCATCGCCGTCACGTCTTTCGCCGCGATCGGCAAGGAATTCGGCGCTTTGGTAATCGGCAAGCAGATTGACCGCATCGACGACGCAGACCATCGTGTCGAGCCTTGCCACGTCGCAGAGCGCTGCCCCGCTCTCGTTGCGGAAGGAGAAGGTGGCTGCGACCGGCAGCGGCTCGGCAATGCCGGTGCCCTCGATCAGCAGATAATCGAAACGGCCGGCGGCGGCGAGCCGCCGGACCTCGTTCAGGAGATCATCGCGCAGGGTGCAGCAGATGCATCCGTTGGTGAGCTCCACCAGCGTCTCGTCCGTGCGCGAGAGGTCTGCGCCCCCCTCGCGCAAGAGATCCGCATCGATGTTGACCTCGCTCATATCATTGACGATGACAGCTACCCGGCGACCTTCACGATTGCTCAACACATGGTTGAGCACAGTCGTCTTTCCGGCGCCGAGAAACCCGGCGAGAACCGTGACCGGCAATCTATTGTCTGTACGCATCGTCGATACTCACCTTTTACAGCATGCCTTGCATACTCGCGGGCTTTACGCCGCGAGCTGCGGTTTGAACGCCACGTCCACATAGTAGTTTGTGCTGTTGTAGCTGCTCGTCGGGAACAACCCGCCCGATCCGTAGGCATAGACGCCGTTGTTGCCGGCGGGTGCCTTCAGGTCGCCGTTCGTCACGTCGCTGGCGAAGTAATTGCCTGTTGCCGAGTAGTTGCCTGATGTCGAGTAGGAAACGACGTAGGTCGTATCCGCCTGGATCGCGACCTGCTGGGTAAGCTGCGCGGTCTGCCAGCCGCTGGCCGTCTCATTGTTGAAGGTGACGCTGCCGAGCAGAGTGCCCGACGCCGTCCACAGATAGCCGCTGTGCGGGCCTGTATTGTTTGCCCCCTTGTAGAAGCGGATGCTGGTGATCCAGCCTGCCGTATCGGCCTGGAATTTCATGCCGAGATTGACCGGCTGGTTGTCGTTGACCGAGGCGACCGAGGGCGTCGCATTGGCGGCAAAGACGTTCTGCTCCGGTCCTGCCGCCGGGTTGTTGACGGTGAGCGCAACATTGGCTGCCGCCGTGCCGCCCTTGCCGTCTGATATGGCGTAGCTGAAGCTCGCCAGGCCGGAATAGCCGGCCGTCGGCGTGAAGGTCACCGTCTGGTTCTGGGCGTTGTAGGCGACCGAGCCGTTAACCGCGCCGCTGACGCCGGTGATCGACAAGGGATCGCCATCGGCATCGGTATCGTTTGCCAGCAGAGCCGAAGCTTGGATGGTCACAGGCGTTCCCGTGTTGGTCGTAAAGCCGCTGTCATTGACGGCGACCGGAACCGCATTCTGCGCGCCCTGTTTATAGAGCACGTCGACCCAGTAGTTGGTGGCATTGTAGGAAGCGGTCGGGAACAGGCTGCCCGTGCCATAGGCATAGACGCCGTTGCCGCCGCTGACCGAACTTGCCGGCGCCGTCAGCGCGCCGCTCGTATGATCGGTCGTGAAATAATTGGCCGATGCCGAGTAGAAGCCGTTGGAATGGTAGCTCGCCACATAGGTGGTGCCTGAGGTGATGCTGATCGGCTGGGTGAAGCTCACCGTCTGCCAGCCACTCGCCGTCTCGTTGATGAAGGTTGCCTGCCCGAGCAACTGGCCGCTCGCGCTCCACAGCGAGCCGATATGCGTGCCGCTATCCCCGGCGCTCCTGTAATAGGTGAGCCCGGTGATCTGGCCATTGGCGGAAGCGATGAACTTGACGCCGAGTTCGACAGAGTTGGCGTCATTGGCGCCGGCAACCCCCGACGTGTCTGCGCCGGTAAACAGGCTCGACGTCGTGCCCCCGCCGGGCGGCGTGCCGACAGTGAGGCTGACCGTGGCCGACGCCGTTCCGCCAAGCCCATCCGAGATCGAATAGGAGAAGCTAGCCGCACCCGTATAACCCGCCGTTGGCGTGAAAGTGACGGACTTGGTCTGGCTGTTGAAAGTCACCGTTCCGTTGACCGCACCGTTGACACCGGTGATGCTGAGCGGATCGCCATCCGCATCGGTGTCGTTTGCAAGCAGGCTGGCTGCGGCAATCGACAGCGCCGTGTCGGAATAGGTCGTGTAGCCATTGTCATTGGCGGCAACCGGCACCGCGTTGCCCGTCGCCTGGTTGTAGACGACATCCACCCAGTAGTTCGACGATTGGTAGCTCGAAGTCGGAAATGCCGAAACCCCGACCGCGTAGACGCCATTGCTGCCGGCGAGCGCCGTCAGCGAGCCATGGGTATGGGCTGACGTGAAATAATTTGCCGTCGCCACATAGGAGCCTGTCGTGCTGTAGGAGGCGACATAGGTCGTGCCGGCTGTGATATGCACCGGGTTGGTGAATGTCGCGGTCTGCCAACCGCTCACGGATCCGCTGTCGGCGAAACTGACGGTCGCAACCAGCGTTCCGTCTGCCGTCCACAGGGAGCCGGTATGGGGCCCGCTATCGCCGGCCGCTTTGTAGTAGCGGATGCCAGCAATCGTGCCGCGGGTCGAAGCGACGAACTTCATGCCGAGTTGCATCGACTGGCCGTCGTTGAAGCTTGCGCCCGTCGGCCCTTCGCTTGACGTAAACAGCGTTTCCCCGGCAGGGCCTGGGTTGACAGTAAGGCTGACGCTGCCCTGATCCGTGCCGCCACGGCCATCCGACAGCGTATAGGTGAAGCTTGCCGGCCCCGAATAATTGTTGGTCGGCGTGAAGATGACGGTGCCGTTCTGCTTGTTGAGCGTCACCGTGCCGTTGACGGCATTGCCGACGGCCGAAATCGTCAGCGCATCGCCATTGGGATCGGTATCGTTTCCGACAAGCGAGGCGATCGAGATGACAACCGTGTCGTTGCCGGAGATGGTCAGGCCCGTATCGTCGGTCGCGACGGGCGCGCTGTTGGGGCCGGCATCGAAGACCACGTCGACCCAGTAATTGGTGCCGGTGCCGGGGCTTTGGCCGGGGAATATGCCGGCAGTGCTGCCGTAGGCGAAGACGCCACCGCCATCGACGGCCTTCACCGCGCCGCTGGCATAGGTGCCACTGGCGAAATAATTGCTCGTCACCGAGTAGTAACCGCTGCTGTGATAGGAAGCCACGTAGGTCGTGCCGGCCGCAATCTGGACCGGGCTGGAGAACATCACCGTCTGCCAGCCGGAGAGCGATTCATCGACGGACACGCCAGTCGCCAGCAACGTTCCGTCGGCCTTCCAGAGGCTGACAACATGGTCGCCGATATTGTAGAAGCCCTTATAGAAGCGGATGCCCTGCACGGAACCTGCGGTCGTTGTCTGGAAGCGCAGGCCGAGCTCGACCGGATCGCGATCGATCGCCACTTCGGTCGCCGGCTTTTCCGCGAGCGTCCACAGGCCCGTCGTTCCCGGCAGCGTGACGGTGACCTGCTTGCCGGCCGATGGCGCCTCAAGATTGACGCTGTCGTCGACGGCGCGCGACATGATCGTGTAGGTGCCGCTTGCCTGGACGACCCAGTTATAGCTCCAGTTCTCGCGGCCTGTCGCCTTGAACCAGTGCTGGCCGCCATCGGTGGAGACTTCCACGCCGGCAATGATGCCGCCGCCGAAATCCTGCGCCGTGCCGGTGATGGTGACGTGCTGACCTTCGAGGAAGCTTGCCCCAATGATGGGCGACGAGATCGACGAGGTCGGCTTCAGCATGTCGGTCGATTTGGTCGCGAGGATCAGGCTGGCATCGAGCGTGGTCGGCTGGATGCCCATGTCCGCGAACATGTTGACCATCGCCTGCTGCACGTTGCGATCGGTTGACGTGGCCGGGCCCTGGTGGTTGTCGCTCAATCCCCAGGACCAGAAGACGGTGCCGGCGCCGAAGACGAGCGCGCCACTTTCCGCCCGGTACATGGTGAGACTATGGGTGGCGACTGCAGAACCGACCGTCGTGCCGTAATCGCGCAGATAGGTATCGACCGAGACCGACGAGAGCGACAGGTTGATGAGACCATCCGGCCGGAAGCCGTTCTCGACATCGGAATCCCACTCATAGCCGAGCAAGTTCTGCACCAGACTGTAGGTCTGGCCTTCATTCAGCTGGGAGACATCGGTATTGCGCCAGAAGCGCAGGTTCGAATAGTCGTAGGGGATGGAGATCGTATCCTGGCGGTAGGCGTCCACCTGGAACATCGTGCCAGACAGCGCATTCTCCGGCTCCTGCCCCGGATCGGCATAGCGCGGATCGCGCCAGGTGCCGGTGCCGACATTGCTCGGATCCGTGCTCGTGCCCCAGGTCTCCTTGTAACAGACCATGGTGCGATAGGCCTGGCCGCTGCCGTCGATGCTGCTCTGCCAGCGAACCTTCCAGTAGCACTCATTGCCGCTCCAGAAGGCGAGGTTCACACCCGCATCGCGGGCCGCCTCGACATTGGCGCGCTGCTCGGCAGACCAGTATTCGTCATGGCCGACGGAGAGATAGGCATCGTGGTTGAGCAGCAAGCTGCCACTGCGCGCCGCATCGACGCCTGATATATAGGAAACGTCGTAGCCGTTCTGCTCCAGCCACGAGATGGCGGAGGATTCGACGCCGAAGATATAATCGTGGGAGCCGCCGACCGGGCTCGTATTGGTGATGATCGGCCTGTTATAGCTGACCGCCGAGGCACGGCCGATCGCCTGCAGGCCGCAGCTGCAGTTCGGCGGCAGGTAGCCGATCATGGCAGCCGGATCGACGGGCACTTCGCCATAATAGAGGCTGGCGCCGCCCCAGGCATTATAGGCCTGCCATGTCGTATCCGAGGTCTGGAAGACGATATTGCTGGTGGAGGCGTCGTCGCGCACGACGAAGGGGATGATGCTTGCGTCCGCGGTGCCGTCCTCGCGCACCAGCTTGGCGAAATAGACGCCCGAGACGGCATCGGCAGGGATCTGCCAGCTGGCCGAGACCGACCAGTTGCCGCAATCGATGAGACCGAGCGACATGTCGACGATCGGATGCGGCTGGATCTGCGCCGTGGTCAGCGATTTCTCGATCGAGTCGACCTTGCGCGCACCGGCCCCGCCATAATAGCCCATGCGATAGATATCGATGCGGTAATGGGTGGAATCCGTGGCGATCTTGAAATCGACCGTCTGGCCGATATTGGTGCTGATTTCGGTGGCAAAGCCCTGGATGGTGCCGTTGCCATCGCCCGTCAATCCCCATTCGCTGATGGGGTTGCCCTGCTTCATGTTCTCGAGCGCGATCTTGTTGGGCGTCGCCGCAGTTGCAGCAGCCGCAGCCGCCGCCACCGGTGCTGCAAGCGCCGCAGGCGCCGCAGCCGTGTCGGCGGAAGCGTCCTGGCTTGGCCCCAGCGAGATGGAGGCTATCGAGGTCTGAAGGCGCAATGACGTCGTGCCGGAACCGGCGGCAGGATCGGCCGGCGGCGTGGTAGCGCCTCCCGTGCCGGCATCGCTGGTAACACCCGTCAGCGTGGGCGCCGCAGGCAGCGTCGCAGCCTCCTCGTACGGGTCGGGGCCGAGCACGGTGCGCTCGGATGGCGTGGTCGTCGTCTGCAACACCGTCGCAACCGACGCCGTCTTGGCGGACGTGTTCTGCGCGCCGCCGTCGCCTGCAGGCGCAGGCATCGCCGTCGGTGGTATCGAGGCAGTCAGCACGCCGCCCGATGAGATCGGCGCGGCGGGCTGCATGATATTGCCGGTAAAGGAACCTGTGAAGGAGGACGGGACGGCAGCCCCGTCGAGATTGGCAAAACTGAGGGAACCATCGGTACTCGTGGAAGATACAACCGTCGCGGTTCCCAGCACTGCGCTCCAGGCTGACGGTGCACGACAGATACTCAACGCTCCACCAAATGTACTCAGGTACTCACGGTTACTAACGCGAATTCTCCGCATCAGCGGCATCCCCTTCCGCATCGGCCGGCCCTTCGGCCGCATAGCAAGACGTTCATTCTGGCACCTTTGCTAAGGGAACGTACGACAGCAATCAGGGGTATGAGGGAGGTATCCCCTACGCCGATATGATGATCCTCAACGCATACCGGCCGACAAAGTCGCAAAGCTGCCTGCGGCTATTGCCAGGGCCTTTCCGGGCTGGAGATGCCCGGCCCACCGGCTCTCAATCGACCTTGACAAGCGCCTCCAAGTCGAGACGCTATTGGGCTCGCAACGTCGTAGAAAAACGAGGATAGGATGAGGTTCAGCAGACCGGTAGTCGCAGGCGTGGTTGGCGTGACAGCGTGTGTGTTTGGCGCGTGCCTTGCGGCATCGCCTGCGCTCGCACAGGAAGTCGAGCCGCCCGCTCCATGGGTTAAGCTCACCGGTTCGCATGCCGGAGCGGTCGGAACATGCTCAATGATTGATGCGAGCGATATCGAGGCTTGTTATATGGTCCGGTGCGACGCCAAGAACGGTCTCATCTTCGAGATTGGCGATGCCACTGTTGGTGATAACGGCCTGCGATTGGCGCGCTTCGAGATTGGGAGGTACAAAGAGACGATCCGCCTCGACGGGAACAGTTCCGATCGGCGAACGATTGTTCTCTCAAAGCATCCGAAGCTGCTTGCCGCCCTGACATCTGGCGCCGATTTCGCCACTATGTTCGCCATCAAGGCCGGTGAGATAGATTACAGCACCGGCTTTGAACTTACGGGTGCGCGAGACCAGATATCTCGCCTGGCAAGTGGCTGCCGAACCAAGCCGTGACGATGGGCAAGGGTGCCGACCTAGGTGGCTGACGCTGGTTGAAAAGGAATTCTGGGCCGGACCGGCTGCTCGAGCCGGTTACGTTGTCCTGCGCCGCCCGCGCTACCAGGCCGGAAACGGATCTTCGAGCGTGGCCCAGTCGCGCGGATCGGCGCTGGCGAGGCATCCGTCCAGTGCGGTCCGCACACCTGTCTCGTCCATATCAACACCGATGAACACGAGCTCCTGCCGACGGTCGCCCCAGGCGCTGTCCCACCGGCTCTCGAGATGCTGACGAAACTGCTGATGGTTCGGCCAGTCCTGCCGGGGCACGGCTGCCCACCACAGTCCCATGGGCTCGCAGCGCCGTTGGACGCCGGCAGCCGACATCAGGCCCACATGACGCGGGCGCGTGGCAAGCCAGAAGTGGCCTTTGGCACGCATCACCCCCGGCCAGGGCTCGTCCAGGAATGCTCGAAACCGCATGGGGTCGAAGGGACGCCTCGTGCGGTAGACAAAGCTCGACACCCCGTATTCCTCCGTTTCCGGCACATGGTCGCCCGGGCTGTACAGTTCCTTGTGCCACAGCGGGTGTGCGGCAGCCTTTGCTTCATCGAAGAGGCCCGTATTGAGGATGGTTGCCAGAGAAACCTTGCCGAAGTCCGTTTCCACCTGGCGCGCATCCGGGTTGAGCGCGGCAACGATCTTGCGGACATCAGCGCGGATCTCTTCGCTCGCCTCCGAGATCTTGTTGATCACGACAACATCGGCAAACTCGATCTGATCCACCAACAGGTCGATGAGTGTGCGCCGGTCCTCACCGTCACGCTGCATGCCGCGGTCGGCAAGCAGATCGGCACTGCTATAGTCGGCTAACAGGTTTGCAGCGTCGACCACGGTGACCATTGTGTCGAGGCTGGCGAAATCGGCGAGCGAGACGCCGTTCTCGTCGCGGAAGGAAAAGGTTGCCGCGATCGGACATGGCTCGGCAATGCCGGTCCCCTCGATCAACAGATAATCGTATCGCCCCTCTTCGGCCAGTCGCCGCACCTCCGTCAGGAGGTCGTTGCGCAGGGTGCAGCATATGCAGCCATTGCTGAGCTCGATCAATGTCTCCGTCGTATGCGAGAGGTTGCAGCCGCCGTCTCGGATGAGACTGGCGTCGATGTTCACTTCGCTCATATCGTTGACAATGACGGCGACCCGCAGGCCCTGACGATTCATCAGCACGTGGCTGAGAAGCGTCGTCTTGCCGGCGCCGAGGAAGCCGGTGAGCACTGTCACGGGTAGCCGGTCGATCCCGTTCATCGACGCCTCTCGGACATGGACGTGCGGGGCGACCAGCGCCGCGGCGAGCATTTGCGTCGTATGAGCCTCATTCCGATCCGGTTCCCGACCTCCTCGATCCGTCATGCGGCAAGCTGCGGTCGGAAGACCACATCGGCATAGTAGTTCGCTGAATTGAAGGTGCTGGTCGGGAAGAGACCTGCGGTGGCGGAGCCGCCATAGGCATAGAGGCCATTGCCGCTTGCCGGCGCCGTCAGCGGACCGTTGGTGACGGCAGCGGTGAAGAAGCTGTCGGTCGCCACGTAGGCGCCTGTCGTGTGGTAGGAGGCGACATAGACGGTGTTGGCGGCAATGGTGAAGGGCGTCGTGAAGTTCGCCGTCTGCCAACCGCTCGCCGTGGTGGTGGTGAAGGTGGCAGTGGCAAGCTTGGTGCCCGTGGAGCTCCACAGGTCGACGACGTTCTGGCCGTTGTCGTTGGCGCTGCGGTAGAACCTGATGCCGGTAATGTCGCCGGCGACGTTCGACTGGAACTTGACGCCGAGCTCGAGTTGCTGACCGTCATTGAGGTTCGTCTGGGCCGGCGTGCTGGAGGCGGAGAACAGGCTGTAGGTCGATGGCCCCGCCGCTGCGGCGATCGTGAAAGTCTCGTTGGTCGAGAGGCCGCCGATATCGGTTGCCGTGACCTTGACGCCATAGTTGCCTACTGTCGTCGGCGTGCCGGAGAAGGTGCGCGTCGTGGCGTTGAAGGCAAGCCAGGAAGGCAATGCGGTGCCGTCGGCAGCCGTTGCCGAATAGGTCAGCGTCTCGCCGCTGTCGACATCGGAGAAGGTGGTCGTCGGCACCACGAAGGAGAAGGCAGAGCCGACGGTGGCATTCTGGGTCGCCGTCTGGACGGCGAGCGCCGGCGCGTCATTGGCGCCATGGATGGTGATGGTGAGGTTTGCCGAGGCGGTGGTGCCGGCGGTATCACGCATCGTGTAGCTGAAGACATCGTTCAGCGTGTTGGTCGACAGGCGTAGCGCCTGCACGGCGGAATTGGTCTCGTTGATCGTATAGGTATAGGTGCCCGATGCATTGAGCACGAGGCTGCCGTAAGTGCCGTTCAGCGCCGAGCCGAGCGTGCCTGAGGTCGCGCCGAAGCTGACTGCGCTCACCGTCTTGGTGTCGCCGGAATCCGGATCGGTGTCGTTGGTCAGCACGTTGCCGCTGGCAACCACACCACCCGAACCATTGGCGACACCGCCCTTCTCGGTCGCATCCCCCGTATCGGCAACCGCCGTCGGCGTCGTGTTGCCGGGCACCGACACGGCGATGTTGAAGGTCTCGTTGGCGGCAAGGCCGCCGAGGTCTGTCGCGGTCACCTTGACGCCATAGGTCCCGCCTGTCGTCGGCGTGCCGGAGAATGTCCGCGTCGAGGCATTGAAGCTCAGCCAGGAGGGAAGTGCGGTGCCGTCGGCAGCCGTTGCCGCGTAGGCCAGCGTCTCGCCGCTGTCGACATCGGAGAAGGTGGTCGTCGGCAGCACGTAGGAGAAGGCCGAGCCGACGGCGGCATTCTGGGTCGCCGTCTGGACGGCCAGCACCGGCGCGTCATTGGCGCCATGGATGGTGACGGTCAGATTTGCCGTGGCGGTGGCCCCGGCGGTATCACGCATCGTGTAGCTGAAGACATCGTTCAGCGTGTTGGTCGACAGGCGTAGCGCCTGGACGGCTGAATTGGTCTCGTTGATCGTATAGGTATAGGTACCCGATGCATTGAGAACGAGACTGCCATAAGTGCCGTTCAGCGCCGAGCCGAGCGTGCCCGACGTCGCGCCGAAGCTGACCGCACTCACCGTTTTGGTGTCGCCAGCATCCGGATCGGTGTCGTTGGTCAGCACGTTGCCGCTGGCAACCACACCACCCGAACCATTGGCGACACCGCCCTTCTCGGTCGCATCACCCGTATCGGCAACCGCCGTCGGCGTCGTGTTGTTCGCATTCGAGGGACGAAAGACCACGTCGGCCCAGTAATTGGTGGCGCTGAAAGTGGCGTTCGGGAAAATGCCTGCGGTGGCGGAGCCGCCATAGCGGTAGACGCCATTGCCGCTGGCTGGCGCTGTCAGCGGGCCGCTGGTGGCGGAAGCGGTAAAGAAATTAGCGGTCGCCACGTATGCGCCTGTCGTGTGGTAGGAGGCGACATAGACGGTGTTGGCGGCAATGGTGAAGGGCGTCGTGAAGTTCGCCGTCTGCCAGCCGCTCGCCGTGGTGGTGGTGAAGGTGGCGGTGGCAAGCTTGGTGCCCGTGGAGCTCCACAGGTCGACGACGTTCTGGCCGTTGTCGTTGGCGCTGCGGTAGAACCTGATGCCGGTAATGTCGCCGGCGACGTTCGACTGGAACTTGACGCCGAGCTCGAGTTGCTGACCGTCATTGAGGTTCGTCTGGGCCGGCGTGCTGGAGGCGGAGAACAGGCTGTAGGTCGATGGCCCCGCCGCTGCGGCGATCGTGAAAGTCTCGTTGGTCGAGAGGCCGCCGATATCGGTTGCCGTGACCTTGACGCCATAGTTGCCTACTGTCGTCGGCGTGCCGGAGAAGGTGCGCGTCGTGGCGTTGAAGGCAAGCCAGGAAGGCAATGCGGTGCCGTCGGCAGCCGTTGCCGAATAGGTCAGCGTCTCGCCGCTGTCGACATCGGAGAAGGTGGTCGTCGGCACCACGAAGGAGAAGGCAGAGCCGACGGTGGCATTCTGGGTCGCCGTCTGGACGGCGAGCGCCGGCGCGTCATTGGCGCCATGGATGGTGATGGTGAGGTTTGCCGAGGCGGTGGTGCCGGCGGTATCACGCATCGTGTAGCTGAAGACATCGTTCAGCGTGTTGGTCGACAGGCGTAGCGCCTGCACGGCGGAATTGGTCTCGTTGATCGTATAGGTATAGGTGCCCGATGCATTGAGCACGAGGCTGCCGTAAGTGCCGTTCAGCGCCGAGCCGAGCGTGCCTGAGGTCGCGCCGAAGCTGACTGCGCTCACCGTCTTGGTGTCGCCGGAATCCGGATCGGTGTCGTTGGTCAGCACGTTGCCGCTGGCAACCACACCACCCGAACCATTGGCGACACCGCCCTTCTCGGTCGCATCCCCCGTATCGGCAACCGCCGTCGGCGTCGTGTTGCCGGGCACCGACACGGCGATGTTGAAGGTCTCGTTGGCGGCAAGGCCGCCGAGGTCTGTCGCGGTCACCTTGACGCCATAGGTCCCGCCTGTCGTCGGCGTGCCGGAGAATGTCCGCGTCGAGGCATTGAAGCTCAGCCAGGAGGGAAGTGCGGTGCCGTCGGCAGCCGTTGCCGCGTAGGCCAGCGTCTCGCCGCTGTCGACATCGGAGAAGGTGGTCGTCGGCAGCACGTAGGAGAAGGCCGAGCCGACGGCGGCATTCTGGGTCGCCGTCTGGACGGCCAGCACCGGCGCGTCATTGGCGCCATGGATGGTGACGGTCAGATTTGCCGTGGCGGTGGCCCCGGCGGTATCACGCATCGTGTAGCTGAAGACATCGTTCAGCGTGTTGGTCGACAGGCGTAGCGCCTGGACGGCTGAATTGGTCTCGTTGATCGTATAGGTATAGGTACCCGATGCATTGAGAACGAGACTGCCATAAGTGCCGTTCAGCGCCGAGCCGAGCGTGCCCGACGTCGCGCCGAAGCTGACCGCACTCACCGTTTTGGTGTCGCCAGCATCCGGATCGGTGTCGTTGGTCAGCACGTTGCCGCTGGCAACCACACCACCCGAACCATTGGCGACACCGCCCTTCTCGGTCGCATCCCCCGCATCGGCAACCGCCGTCGGCGTCGTGTTGTTCGCATTCGAGGGATTGAACATCACATCGACCCAATAGTTCGTCTGGTCGAAGCTGGTCGTCGGGAACGCGCTATTGCCATAGTTATAGACGCCGTTGCCGCTTGCCGGCGCCGTCAGCGGGCCACTCGTCACATTGGAGAGGAAGTAGTTGGCGGTCGTCGAATAGTTGCCGACATTCGTATGGTAAGATGCCGTATAGGTCTGTCCGGCTGTCAACGTCACCGGGCTCGTGAAAGAAGCGTTCTGCCAGCCGCTCGCAGTCTCGTTGGTGAAGGTGAGGGTCGCAAGTCGCGTACCCGTGCTTGACCAGAGTGACCCGGTATGTGTGCCTGTATCCAGGCTGCTCTTGTAAAACCGAATGCCGCTGACCGTGCCCGCCACGGAGGACTGGAATTTGACCCCGAGTTCGACGGCTGCAGCATCGTCGGTGTTGACGACCGCGGGCGTCGCGCCACCGAAGAGTGATGTAAAAGTCGGCCCGGTGACGGTGACGGTGCGTCCCGCCGAGGGTGTCTCGAGATTGATGCTGTCGTCCACCGCCCGCGACCGGATCGTGTAGGTACCGGCGATCGCCGGCACCCAGCTATAAGTCCAGTTCTCATCGCCTGTCGCCGGATGCCAGCTCGCGCCATTGTCGGTCGAAACCTCGACGCTGGCGATGACCCCGCCGCCCGTATCGGCAGCGGTGCCCGAAATCGTCACGGTGGATCCAGCGGTCACCGTGGCAGGTACCGTGATAGTGGAGGTCGGCGCAACATGGTCCGACGAAGCCGTCGTTGCAGTAAGCCCGGATTGCAGCGTCCCCGGCTGAATGCCCATATCGGCAAGCAGATTGACCATTGCCTGCTGCACGCGAGGATCGGTCGGGGTCGCCTCGTTATCGTGATTGTCGCTCAGGCCCCATGTCCAATAAACCGTACCGGCGCCGAACACCAGCGCACCGCTGGGGGCGCGGTAGAGTGTCAGATTGTGGGTCGCGTTCGCACTGCCGGTCGTATTTCCGTAGTCGAGCAAATAGGTGCTGACGGGCAGCGTCGTCGATGACAGTTTTACGAGCCCGGCCGGATCGAAGCCATTGTCAGGCGCTTCATCCCACTCGTAACCAAGATAATTCTTGGTGAGCGTTGCCGTCTGGCCGGGTTGAAGGTTTGCGACGCTCGTATTGCGCCAGAAGCGCAGGTTGGCATCATCATAGGCAACCTTGATCGCGCCAAGATTGCCGCCGACATCGTCGACCTTGAACAATTGGCCGGTCAGCGAGTTCTCGGGATTGCCGCCGCCGATGGCAGGCGGGCTGAGGCGTGGGTCGCGGAAGGTGCCTGTCCATTCATTGGTAGGATCGAGGCTGGTACCCGGAGGGCCCCATGTCTCCTTGTAGGAGATCAGCGTGCGATAAGGTGTTCCGTCGGCGCTGTAGGCATTGCCCCAACGGGTACGCCAATAGACCTCGTTGCCGCTCCAGAACATCAGGTTGACGCCCGCATCGCGTGCGGCTTCGACATTGGTTCTCTGCTGTCCCGACCAGTATTCGTCGTGCCCGGCATCGACATAGGTCTTGTGATTGAGCAATAGGCTGCCATAGCGGTCGACGTCGAGGCCCGACATATAAGAGACGTCATAGCCGTTCTGTTCCAGCCAGTAGATGCCCGCATATTCGGCGCCGAACAAATAGTCCTGCGGGCCGGCATAGGTGCCGACCCCGTCGCGGGTCGCAATCGGCCTGTTGTAGCTGAGCGCATAGGCGCGGCCTGCCCCCTGCCCCGTCGCCGGGCCGTTGCCGCCATAGAAGTTTGCGCCACCCCAGCCGTTGTAAGCTTGCCAGGTCTCGTCTGCGGTCTGGAAGACGATGTCGCTGTGGCTGGCGTCATCGCGCACGATGAACGGGATTTGATTTTCGCCGAAGGTGCCGTCCTGGCGCACGAGCTTGGCGATATAGACGCCCGAGACGGCATCACTTGGTACGGTCCAGGACGCCGAGACGGCCCAGTTGCCGGCGTCCACCGTGCCGGTCGTGGCATTGCGCAGCGGATTGGGCTGCGTCTGCAATCCGGTATGCTGTATGGTCGTGACCTTGCGGGCACCCATGCCGCCATAATAGCCGAGCCGATAGATATCAATCCGATAGTTGGTGGAATTCGTATTGATCTTGAAGCTGACCGTGTTGCCGTTGTCGACGCTGATGTCGGTCGCAAACCCCTCGATGTTGGTGCTGCCAGAACCGCTGATGCCCCACTCGCTCTCCGGATTGCCCTGCTTCTGGTTTTCCAGCACGATCGCATTGCTCGCCACCGCGGCGGCCGCCAGATCTTGCGTTGCCAACGACCGCTGCGCAGAAGGTGCAGGTGGTGTCGTCACCGAGCCGGAAAGGACAGCTCTACCCTTGGTGCCGGTTCCCGTTCCCATCTCTCCGCCGCCGGGCAATGATCCGTTGGAGATCGCCGAGTTCGTCCACTCTGCGGTTCCGCGCCAGCCCGCGAACGAGGATACGTCACGATCGACAAGCGGATCACTGACCGATGCGCCGATGGCCTTCTTGATCGTCGACACATAATCCGGCCCGTCGGTAAATTTGGTCCCCGGCAACTGACCGTCCTGCTGAAGCAGGCCGCTGCCGTGGGCCCAATCGAGAATCCGCGTGGGGGAGGTATAGTAGCCGCATCCGCACACACCATAGGGCATGCCAACCGCCAGCGCGGCTCCAGCATGATGCGCAGTAGACTGCGCTGATGGCGTCGATTCGAGAATGACGACCTTGCCCGAGTGAGAACGTTCGCCCCCCACGGCAGCAGAATCTTGCCCTGAAGCTGTCGGTGCAGGGCCTTGCGGCAAATACGAAGCCAGAGGATCGTCGCCTATGAAGCTCATTCCAGCGTAGGCGCGCGGAAGGGATGGTGTCGCCCCGAACGCAACTCTGTCCGCATCCGGCGCGAAATGTGCAAAACCCGGCGTATGAGCGGATGATGCGGATGCGGCCAGATCACCGCTGCGCTCTCCCATTTCGCGATTGATTTTGAAAGTGTCAGGCAAGGGCGGCGCTACGAGCCTATCGTCGGCCCGACCGTCCGCGTCGACGTTCACGCCCGCTGTCTGTCCAACGTCATGCTCGCTGAGCACCGCATCCTTATGGGGATCGTCCTTATGGGGATCGTCGACAAGGGCGCCCTGATTGGTTCCAGTCGCAGTTTGCACCGAGGCCGCAAGCTGAGCACTATCCTCGCGCGGTTCGGCAGGCTTGCGCGGCCTTTCCTTTCCGCCTCCGCCGACAGTGAACCATCGGGGAATCAACGAATCCACCAGGAGTGAGCGCGAAGTCCAGCGGCGAGCGTTGCGATACATAGCGGGTACCTCTCGCGAGATTATGAGGATCAATCTATGAGGTTCGCTTCATACGAAATCGCTTCATACGAGGCACTGAAGTATAGTCGAAAAAGAAGCGAGTATATCCTACGCCTTTTGCTCTATCGGCTGCATCCTTTTGGAACGGCCGTGCCGCATGGCCAAGAAATGGGCGAGACACGTGAAGTCACAAAATCGTGTACTGGACCGGTTCGGGTGATGGCAAAAGCCTTTGGGATCGCGGCGTCTTCGATCGGGCACGGGTCGGTCCAACTCCGTACCCGCTCGCCGTCCCTCACGGCGAGCGCGCCTATTTCTGCGTGCATAACCTTTGATTTTCCAGGGTAATGCCTCTTTGCCGCGCAGGGATATATGCTTCCGTTCGATACAGGGTGAAGCATCCGCCCCCACCTCATCAATAATGATGAGGCAAAGCAAACGGCCTCCACCTTCCTCAAGGCTTCGCCAGGCTGCACACTAACGATGCGGATTCGGACCTGCCGTCCGGCCGTCGAGTAGCGTCAAGGCATTGGACCGGCATCCGTTTAAGGATGTTTGCAGGCGAGATATGTACATGAATTCATCGCACCGCACGCTCCACCTCTTTTTTCGTGCGACAGCTGTCATCGGAGCACTCGTATTTCTTGCAGGAGCTGTGCCGCCGGCTCTCGCCGACAGCGCGCCCCCGGCTCCACAAACCTTGGCTCCACAAACGAAGATCCGCCTGACGATCGTCCAATGGATGCAATCCAGGGGCCAATATGAACGATGGGATGCGCTTGGCGGCGAATACACGGTGTCGGATGACGGCACGGTCCTTTTGCCGTTTCTTGGAACCCTTTCCATCGGCAATCTAGATAACGCCGACCTCACAAACGAGATAGCCAGGCGTCTGCAGGAAAAAATCGGCTTGGTTCAGGCGCCGGCGGTCACCATCGAAATTCTCGAATACCCGCCGATCTACGTCGTCGGAGACGTAACCACGCCTGGGCAGTACAGTTTCCGCCCCGGACTTACCGTCCTGCAATCCCTGGCAATGAGCGGCGGGCCGCGTCGCGCCAAAGAGGAGCAGCAAACGCATTCGATCCAGATCGTAGGGGAGTTGCGCGAAATCGATCACTCGATCCTGCGCAGCACCGCGAGATTGGCGCGACTCCAGGCGGAGATGGATGAAGCCGACGAGATTACCTTCGACCAGACGACCGACGTCGATCAGCAATTTGCTGCCGGGATATACAACGAGGAAAGGGTTATCTTTCGGGCTCGCGCCAATGCGATGGACAGGCAATCAAGGGCGTTTACGGAATTACGCGATCTTTTGATCAAGGAAATATCGACGTTGGAAGAGAAACTGTCGGGCGCAGACGACAATATCAAATCGGTCGAGGACCAGTTGGTCAGCGTCAAGTCCCTGGTCCAGAAAGGCCTGACGATCTCGTCACGGCAGATGGATCTGGAACGGTTGCTGACGACTTACCGCTCCGACAAGCTCGACCTTGTCACCGCCGTCATGCGGGGCCGCCAGGCGATCAGCGAGACAACTAGGAATCTCGAGGGGCTTTACGACGCACGCCGGAGCGAAGTGGCGACCGAAGCACAATCCGAACGGGCAAGTCTCGATCAATTCAAGCTGAAGCGCGAAACACTACAGAAGCTGCTCATCGCGGACCTTGGGAGCAATGACAGCGTCAAGAGCCTTACCGACGACCTCCCGCTTACCTTTAGCGTGACCCGTCGGAACGCAGGACAAATCAATCAGTTCCAAGCCTCGGAAACGACGGCGCTGGCACCGGGCGATGTGGTGAGGGTCATTCAGCCGCACATTTTGGACAATTCGCCTCAGGCCGACACAAGCCCATCTTTCGAGTCCCAAACGCTTGCAGATCGAGCCGGCCAGTGAACCGCGGCGTGCACGTGTTCTCAACAACGTGGGAGCGGAGGTTCGAGCGCCACCAAGGCGCTCAGGCCGTCTGCCTCAAAGAAATCGCTCTTGATATGGACCGGCCTGAAATTAACCTGGCAGCTAGGGTTGAGTGATGAACCTGCGTATGATCCCGCCCAGCGGTCAGACTTATACCCAAATCCTCAAATCGACGATGCTGATGGGCGGTTCCTCGCTTGTTAATGTCGCCCTTAGCATCATTCGCAACAAGGCGCTCGCCGTTCTGCTCGGTCCTGAAGGCGTGGGGCTTCTCGGCCTTTACGGGGCAATCCTCGATATCGCGCAGGCGATAGCTGGTTTGGGCGTGAGCAGCAGCGGTGTGCGCCGGGTCGCCGAGGCGGCGGGCGCCGGCGACGAAGAGAGGATCGCGCGGTCGGCGACGGCGCTCAGACGCATCTCGGTGGTGCTCGGGTTGCTTGGCGGGCTTTTGCTTGCGGCGCTGGCATTTCCGGTCTCGAAATTCACCTTCGGCGACTACCAGCACGCCGGCGCCATTGTGCTGCTCTCCCTGGCCGTATTCTTTCGGCTCATGGCTGCCGGGCAAGCTGCGTTGATCCAGGGCTTGCGAGGCATTGCAAATCTTGCCCGCATCAACGTGCTGTCAGGGCTCTTCGCCACGATCGTCAGCATTCCGTTGATCTATCTGTTCGGCGAAAAGGCGATCGCACCCTCTCTCGTGGCGATCGCGGCCGTCTCGGTCCTTCCCACCTGGTGGTACAGCAAACAAATATCCACGCAGCCGCCGCCGATGTCGGCGCGCGAGTTCGGCGGGGAAGCGAAAGCCCTGTTCAGGCTCGGCGTCGTTTTCATGGCAAGCGGACTTCTGACCTTCGGCGCGGCCTATGCCATCCGCATTATCGTGCTGAACGAAGGGGGCGTGGTCGCGGCGGGATTGTACCAGGCGGCCTGGGCGCTTGGCGGTCTCTACGCCGGTTTCATCCTGCAGGCGATGGGAACGGACTTCTATCCGCGCCTGACCGCAATCGCGAACAATCATGCCGAGTGCAACCGGCTGGTCAATGAGCAGGCGGAAATCAGCATATTGCTGGCTGGCCCCGGTCTGATCGCCACGTTGACCCTGGCGCCGCTCGTGATGAGTTTGTTCTATTCCGCGGAGTTTCATGGGGCTGTGGATCTTCTGCGCTGGATCTGCCTTGGGATGATGCTCAGGATTGTCGCCTGGCCGATGGGTTTCATCGTCCTGGCGAAGGGTGCGCAGACTATTTTCTTCTGGACGGAGGTCGCTGCGACTTTGGTGCATGTGGGGCTGGCCTGGCTCTTGGTATCGAAGCTCGGCACCACAGGGGCCGGCATGGCGTTTTTCGGCCTCTATATCTGGCATAGTATTCTGATCTACGTGATCGTGCGGCGGCTCACCGGCTTTCGCTGGTCGACCGCCAATTGCAGGCACGCGCTTCTCTTCCTGCCCGCATCGGGATTGGTCGTCTCGGCCTTTTTGCTCTTGCCGCCATGGTCGGCGATGGCGATCGGCTGCGTCGCCGTTGTTGTGACCGGGCTTTACTCGCTGCGCATGCTGGTCGCACTGCTTCCACCGGAGTCGATGCCCGCAATCGTCAGAGGATGGATCACAAAATCCGCATAAGAAAAAGCGCGCATCAGATGATACGCGCTTTCCTGATATTGTATCCCTATTCCGCAGTCTGCAGGTATCCCTTCAGGCAGGTACGGCGTCCTGCTCGGGCTGACGGACAATGCGCCCGGTGCTGGCGTCAGCGACGGCCTGGCGCAATGTCTCCACGACCCTGACGATCTCAACCTCCGTCATCTGAGCATAAAGCGGCAGGATGACGGTTTGCCGCTGCGCCGATACGCTTCGCGTCAGGCTGGTGGCGGCGCGATGGGAGCTCTGATCGGCATAGGCGCCTTCCAGATGAATGTTCATCACACCGCGTCGGGTCGATATCCCTTGATCGAGCAGCGCCTGCATGACTGCCCGCTGGTCGATCTCATCAGACAATCTCACGCAGAAGCTTTGCCAGTTGCTGCGTGCCCAGCGGGGCTCGGCCGGAATCGACAGACCTGGGATCGCCGACAGACGCTCGCAATACTGCGAGGCAATTCGCCGTCGCTGGGCAATCAGTTCCGGCAGCCGCCGCAGCTGCACCCGTCCGACAGCGGCCTGGAGGTCGGTCATACGGTAGTTGTAGCCCAGCTCATCATAGTCCTCGAAGATCACCTGCTTCGAGCCGTGGCGGACAGCGTCGGTGACGCTCATGCCATGCTGACGCCACAGCCGGAATTTCCGGTCATATTCCGGATTCACAGTCGTCAGCATACCGCCATCACCCGTGGTGACGACCTTTCGGGGATGGAAGGAGAAGCATGCAATGTCGCCATGCGGTTTGCCAATCTTTTCCCAACGCCCTTCCCAGAGGATTTCGCTTCCCGTCGCACAGGCCGCATCTTCGATAACCGGTATCGAGTGGCGCTTCCCGATCTCCACGATGGAGTGGAGATCACAAGGCATGCCGAGTTGATGCACGCAGAGAATTGCCTTGGTGCGGGGCGTGATTGCCGCTTCGATCAAGCTGGGGTCGATATTGTAGCCATCCGGCTCGATATCGACGAAGACGGGCACGGCATCGCAGTAGCGAACAGCGTTCGCGGTGGCGATGAACGAATGGCTGACCGTGATGACTTCATCGCCGGCGCTGACGCCGACCGCCATCAAGGCGAGATGAAGCGCGGTCGTGCAGTTGGAAACGGCGCAGGCATGCGGAGCGCCTACAAAGGATGCAAATTCGCTCTCGAAAGCCGCGACCTCGGGTCCCTGCGTCACCCATCCCGACAGAATGACGCGACGCGTGGCCTCGGCCTCTTCCTCTCCGAGGACGGGTTTGGCGACGGGAATTGTGGATTGAGGTGAGCTCATGCTGCCGCTCCCCCCGCGACGGTCTGCTGCTGCCACCAGGCAACGAGATCGCGAAGCCCCTGTTCCATTGATATCTCCGCCTTGAAACCGAGGAGCCGTTCGGCCTTGCTGATATCGGCGAGACGGCGGGTTACGCCGTTGACGGTCCGGGCCTCTTTGTGCTGTGGCTCGAGTGAAACGCCCATAACGCTGCTCAGCATCTGAGCGAGTTCCAGGAGGCTTATTTCCTGGCCGCTCGCGACATTGAAGACTTCGTCCGTGACGTCGCTCTTCGCGGCGAGAATGTTTGCCCGCGCGATGTCGCGTGCATCGACGAAGTCCATCGTCTGGCTGCCATCTCCATAGATGAGGGGCGGCATTCCGGCCGCCAGGCGCTCCATCCAGCGGATCAGAACCTCCGTATAGGCGCCGTAAACGTCCATTCGCGGCCCGTAGACGTTGAAATAACGTAGCGCGATATAGCGCAGGCCGTACATGTCAGCGAAGCTGCGAAGCAGCCCCTCGTTGAACGTCTTGGCCGCGCCGTAGATTGTCCGGTTATTGTAGGGATGATGCTGCTCGGTCGTCGGGAAGCTTTCGGCGAGCCCCAACACGGAGGCAGAAGAGGCTGCAACGACCTTCGACACGCCTGCCTTGACGGCGGCTTCGAGAACATTGAACGTGCCCTCGGCCAGAACATCGAAGGCGAGCCGCGGATCTTCCGCGCATTGCGTAATGCGGATGGCCGCCTGATGAAAGACGATGTCGACGCCCTCGAAGGTTTTTGCAAGCAGCGCTCTGTCGCGGATATCCCCCTCGATGATGTTGACGGAGCCACTTGATATTGCCGTGCTGAGATTATCCCGGCGTCCGCGCACGAAATTGTCGAGGATGATGATCTCACGCGGCTTTTCCAATGCGACGAGATCGGCAATATGCGACCCGATCAGGCCGGCTCCGCCGGTAATGAGTACTCGCTGATTTCTCACGATCTTCCTCCATGCGATATATCCAGCACAGGATCGGCCTCCGTGCGCCAGCGTATGAACTTCGCCGGCACACCGGCGACAACTGAAAACGGTTCGACATCGGAGACAACGACGGCGCCCGCTCCGACGATCGCCCCCTTCCCGATGCTCACGCCGGGAAGAATTGTGGCGTTGGTGCCGATATCGGCCCATGCGCCGATGCGGACCGGCTTGATTTCGAGATCCGTGCGAATGATGGGAACATCCACGGGTAGCGCCGTGTGGGTCGAGCCAAGCACCTTCGCGCCAGGCCCCCAGCCGACGGAATCCTCAATCACCAGGTCGCGCGCGTCGAAATAGGCCATCGGGCCGATCCAGACATTATCGCCGATCACGCAGGTGCCGTCGAAGCGCCCCTGGATATAGGCCTGGGCGCCGATGAACACGCCATTGCCGATTTCGAACGTTTCAGGGTGTTTGAAACCGGCACCGCCTGCGACCTGCAGCCCCGTGCCGCAACGCCGGGCGATAGCTTGCCAGATGGCTTTCCGCATCAGGGTGTCGACGACACCGTCACCGCTGGCGAAACGACCGTAAAGTTCGATCAAGCCAGCGCGCCCGTATGATTGCCTGAGCTCTTCGGCCAACCCGGCCAGGTAGGCAGGATCTACCGGCGCTCCATGACGGCCGTGGACCGCCTGCACGACCCGGGCCTCGCCCGCACGATCAGCTGACATAGGCGTACTCCAGCGCGGCGGCCACCTGATCGACGTGCCACACCGGCATCTCGGGATAGATCGGCAGCGAGAGGACCTCCCGTGCGGCGGCTTCCGAGATTGGGAAATCGCCGGTCTGGTAACCAAGGTCGGCATGGGCCTTCTGCAGATGAACCGGGATCGGATAGTGCAGCCCGGACTGAATGCCCTCCGCGCTCAGGACACGCTGAAGCTCGTCGCGATCGCGGCTTCTGATGGCATAGACGTGGTAGACGTGGCGACGGTCGGCTTTCTCGACAGGCGTCGTTAAATTTGCCGAGCCGCCAAGCAGCGACGAGTAGCGGCGGCCATGGGCGCGTCGCGCTTCGGTCCAGGCTTCGAGATGCCGGAGCTTGACGCGCAGGATCGCACCCTGAATGGCATCCATGCGATAGTTGAAGCCCTTCAGCAGGTGGTGATAGCGCTGTTCCTGACCCCAGTCGCGCAGCATGCGCATCGTCTTGGCTTGTTCGTCGCTGTTCGTAACGACGATACCCCCCTCGCCGCAGGCGCCGAGATTTTTGCCGGGATAGAAGCTGAAGCAGCCTGATGTGCCGATGCTGCCGGCGCGCGAGCCTTTGTATTGCGCTCCGTGCGCTTGGCAGGCGTCCTCGATGACCGGTATCCGGTGATGGTCGGCAATCGCTTTGATCGTGTCCATCTCGGCCATCTGACCGTAGAGATGGACGGGAATAATGGCCTTTGTCCGGGGCGTAATCTTTGCCTCGAGCTGAGCCGGATCCATCGTGAGCGTCACGGGCTCGACATCGACGAAGACCGGTCGTGCACCTGCATAGCAGATCGCCGATACGGTCGCGACAAAGGTGAATGGCACGGTGATGACTTCATCGCCGGGCCCGACGCCCGCCGCAAGAAGGGACAGATGCAAAGCGCTCGTCCCTGTATTGACGGCGATCGCATGCTTGACGTTGCAATAGTCCGCGAATTCCTGCTCAAGGCGGATGACTTCCTCCCCCAGGACGTATTGCCCCGAGGCCAGGACGCCGAGCACGGCGGCGTCGATTTCGCTCTTGATCGATTGATATTGTGCTTTCAGGTCCAGGAACGGGATCATGCAATGCGCCTCGCCTCTTCGAGCTCGATGATACGACCGCGCTGGGCGAGCGACCGGCTTGCTGCTTCAAGGATGCGAACGACACGTAGTCCGGCCTGGCCGTCCGTAATGGGGCGCGAACTCTGCTCGATGCACTCGACGAACTGATCCAGTTCGCGTTTCAATGCCTCGGTCATATCGAGCTTGGGCGCCCACATGTCGCCGCTGCGGTAGCCGACCATCATCTGATGCACGTTCTCGCCATAGGCCTGAGAATTCGGGTTTAGCGTGATGCCCTTGTCGTAAACCTTGATTTTTTCGCTGGGCTCCAGATCGTCGTAAACGACCATCTTGTTGCTGCCGCCGATCAGCGTGCGGCGCACCTTGACCGGTGCCAGCCAATTGACGTGGACGTGGGCGATAAGCTTGCTTTCGAAGAAGAGCGTCAGATAGGCGATGTTCTCCGGCTCGCCGAGCACATGGCTCATGCCCGTCGCTGAAACTGCCACCGGCCTTTCCTGCACAACATGGTCCAGGATGGAGAGATCATGCACCGCAAGATCCCAGATAACGCTGACATCGTGCTGGAAGAGCCCCAGATTGACCCGAACGGAGTCGTAATAATACATGTCCCCCAGGCCGCTTTCGACCAGTTCGCGCATCTTGCGGACGGCGCCGGTGTGGACGAAGGTATGATCCACGGCCAGCACGAGGCGTCGGCGCGCAGCTTCCTCGACCATCCGCGAGGCTTCCTCCGTCGTCGAAGCCATCGGTTTTTCGACGAAGACATGCTTTCCGGCCATCATCGCCTGCATTGCGAGCTTGAAATGGGTGAAGACCGGCGTCGCGATAGCGATGGCATCCACTCTTGGATCGCGCAGGACTTCCTCGAAATCATCGGTGATCGTCACTGCGGGGTAGCGACTTTTGACAGCCGCCAACCGTTCGACATTGAGATCACAGACTGAAATGAGCTGCGCGCCGGCCGCTTCCGAGATGTTGCGAACCAGATTCGGACCCCAGTACCCATACCCAACAACGGCGATACCGATCATTGCACTTCTCCCAACGCTTGCATGTTGACTGATCGGTCATGAACGCGACCGATGATCCTGGCCGGAACGCCGACGACAATGGCGCCGTCGGGCACATCCTTGGTTACGACAGCGCCGGCGCCGACCTGCGCGGCCTCTCCGATGATCACGCCAGGCAGAATGGTGGCGTTGCTGCCGATCGACGCGTGGCGCTTGACCAGAGTGGGGATGACGACCCAGTCGGCTTCGGTCTGCAGACCGCCATCCGAATTGACGGCGCGCGGGTACGTGTCATTGGTGAACATGACCCCATGGCCGATGAAAACGCCGTCTTCCAGCGTCACGCCTTCGCATAGGAAGGAATGGCTGGAGATCTTGCAGTCTTTTCCGACGAGGACGTTTTTCTGGATTTCAACGAAGGTGCCGATGCGCGTTCTCGCGCCGATCGTGCACCCGTAGAGATTCACGAGATCTCGATGATGGATGACGCAGTCATCATCCAGCTTAACGTTCGATGCAATCATTACGCCTGCACCCCTTCAACAAGCCCCGCTTTTGGCTGAAAAACGATGGCCGCATGATGCATCCAAGGTTTCGTTTCAGCAGAGCGAAATATTTCTTCCCCTTCAAAAAGAATTGTTTTCTCCACTCAAGTAAAGAAACAAAACGTTTAAACTAATCCTCCTAAAGGAGTAGGGGCTTACGAAGGTTGGATGAGGATCGCATGCCGAAGTTTATGGTCATCGCCCAGCGACGACGAAAGATCACGCCCCGTTCGATTCCGTCCATAAACCGAAGACGGGTATGGTTTACATGGGTTTAGCGAAGTCAATTGAATATATACGGCAGCTTCATATAGAGACATGCCAACGACTTAGAAACTGAATGATCAGTTTAAAAACTTAAACCGTATTATGGGACTTAAGTCTTGGGGTAGCCACTATTGGTTACTGTTAGAACCACGGAAGTGTGGTATTAAATCAGCACTTTTGCTAAAAAAACTCCCTTGTTTACAAGGGGTATGAATATTCGACTTTTGGTTTAGGGCGTGAAAAAACTCGGGAGGATCGGGCTTTGGATTCAGTAAATATAAACCATAGACAGGAAAACATATCTCTTCCCATAGAGATAGAAAACGGTTCGGCAGTGCTTGCCCGGCCGTCAGGTCCAAAACATTCACTTGTCATTCTTGACAAGAGGGAGCTTGACCGGCACTGCCTTGCGCAATGCATGGCCGCCAACACGAAAGATTTTCTTGTTCTTGCGTTTGGATCCATTGAGGAGTGGAAGCAAAAGCGCGAAGAATATCCTCCACTTTCGGCAATCATCTTGAACGTCGGTGGCAGGATGGTCGACGATCCTGTCGTTTCGGAGCAGATCAAGAACCTTTCGTCCGAATTTGCGTCGACACCGGTCATCATATTGGCTGATAGCGACGATTTCGCCCAAATCGTCAGGGCGATCGACTTTGGAGCCAAGGGCTACATACCGGCCACCGTCAGCATTAGCGTCTGCATGGAGCTGATCGCGCTATCGGTAGCAGGAGGACTTTTCGTTCCCGCAAGCGCCCTGTTCGCCATGCGTCACTTGCTGCAGTCGAGCAGCTCGACAGTGCACCCGATGGCCGGGATATTCACAGATCGTCAGGCCGAAGTCGTAGCGGCACTGCGGCGCGGAAAGGCAAACAAGATCATTGCCTATGAGCTCAATCTGCGGGAAAGCACCGTCAAGGTGCATGTTCGCAACATCATGAAAAAGGTCAAGGCAACGAATAGGACCGAGGTCGTGTTCAAGCTCAACGATCTCTATCCCGATAGTCTCGCCGGCTCGGGGATGAACAGGGAACTGTGCTGATAGCGCAGCCAATCAAGTCTCTTTCACCTCACAAGCACATCTTGCCTTAAACTGTCCTCGGCGGCCAAAGCGAATTTGCCGCCGAAGCAGCGATCCGATTCATGTCGCCCGGAAGAATGCCGACAGGCGTGAAAACAAAGAGCTAAAGCGCGTTGCACGAATCCAGTTCGATGCGGCGCGCTTTAGCGCCGCGTTGCGTCAGGCCGTGCAGCATCGGCCGGAGTTTGCGGAAGTCGTGACGCGCGGCTTCGCTGGTGAGGCCGCCTCGCGTACATAAGTCAATTGCCAGCGATCACGAAGAAGGCCTGGAAAGCGCCATTCGGATCTTGCGCAACCGAGTTCTTTGTGAACGGGGAACCAGGCCCCTTGCAAGATACCTGACATATCGGAACTCCGGCAAAGGTGGCACGTTCGGCCTTAGGCTGTTCAGACGCAGTTTGATCATCAGGCCATCTATGCCCAGGAAGAATCGCAGGGGCCAGCCAAGATCACGTTTGAAGCGTCGAGATCCCACACGCTCGCCAGTTTCGGTCACGGCAACGGGGACATGACGAAGAGCGTTCGCAAGATCCGGCTTCTGACAACGCTCAAGAATATCGGCAACCCATGAAAGCCATTCGTGATCGCTGCGCCTGGGAAGCTGGTGGATGCTTTTTCGATCATTCCGAGGCCTTCCTGAAGCAGCCCGATCGCCCGGCTGCTCGAGGATGAGGCGCACGCGCCTGAGTTCGTCGTGGGACAGGCACGGATAGAAGTCCTGCAACCTCCGCGCCCGTTCGAAATGCCCCTTGCAGACCAAAGCAAGGAGGAAATAAGCCCATTCGATCGGATCCGGGTCAGTCGCCCCATAGTCGATCATCGTTATCGTGATCAGGTTCACCATAAGGTCATAGGCGTGATCAGCATCGCCCTCGCGCAATGCGCAGATGGCAAGACGGAGTTTAGCCTCCGGCAGATAGGACACATAGCCCAGACAGCTGAGGTAGCAGCACTTGGCCTCCTCCACCCTGCCCTGCTCGAGAAGCAAATCGCCCTGCTTCAGCAAGGCGCGATCGCTCGCCTCGCCAACAACATGGATGCTCTCTTGCTGTGAGGTGCGTTCGACCTTTATCAGATCGGCGAAAGGCCCGAGCTGGATGATCTTTTCGCCAGATCGCAGGCCTCTGTTCAGCATGAACCATTGATATATTTGGGGTCTGTGGTTCAGCGTGTGACGCGCGTGGACCAAACTATGACCCGCCGCCGAAATGCGCTGTATCTCGGCGGGATGGGCAAGGAGGTATTCTAATCGTTCAACCACGTCGCGGTGGTCGGTAAAGACGCAATTCTCCATGTCGACAAAGCCGGCAGCCTGCAGCCCGGCCGTTCGTTCCGTCACGAGACAGGAATTCGCCGCGGGTATCTCAAAATGCTTTCGCACGACTTCGCCGGCCATGGTTCCACATGTCGGCACGAAGAGGCTGGCGTTGAGCGCGCGCGCATAGGCCTCTCCTGACAGCAGCTGGGAGGCAAGCTTGCTCTCATAGCTATGTTGCGGCGAAACGAGGCAGGGGTAGTGGTCGCGGATGATCGGAAAGACCTTCTGCCGCCAGGGGTAAAGGCCGTTGACCTGGCCCGTGAGCGTCACAGGTATGATCTTGTGATGGTGATAGTCTTGAAAGACTTCGGGATCGATGAAATTCGGCCAGACGAACAGGTTGTCCTTCAGCTCCGGCATATATTCCGGAGCCAGGGTCGCAATAGAGAAATATGTCTCGATGCCCCACTGCTCCATATCGGAGAGGAAGCCGCTACGCCGGTCGCACCATGGATCGGCGTTATGAAGTCCCAGTTTCGGAACGCCGGCGTAAGCACTGGTATTGGTGATTCTTATCCGCCGTGAGCCGTGTGACCGGTAGCCGCTCTCAAACAACGTCAGATCCGGCTCGTACCTTTCACATATCTCTGCGTAATCACAGTCACGGTTTACGACGACGACATCAAAGTGCGTGCTGAGGCATTTGACCTGCTGCTGCATATGCAGCAGCAGGTAACCGGCTGCGTTTGCATTGGGCTGATGATCCCATTGAAAGAAAACGAGCTTCGGTTTGCGATGAGTGTCGATACTGTTCATGTCCCTATCGCGTGGCTTCCGAAACAGGAAGACCGACCGCCGGAACAGGCAGATGCGTGTAAGCCGGTTGCGCAGGCCTGACGCTAGGCATGTTCCTCGATCCGCCGGAGAGCTTCCACTCGAAATAAGCGATCGTTTTCTCAAGCCCTTCACGCAGGTTCACCGTCGGCTGCCAGCCCAGTTCCTGCTTTGCGCGGCTGATATCCGGTTTGCGCTGCGTCGGATCGTCGACCGGCAGAGGCTTGAAGACAATGCCTGACCTCGACCCCGTCATTTCGACGACCATTTCGGCCAGTTCCCGAACCGTGAACTCTCCTGGGTTGCCGAGATTGATCGGGCCGGTAACGCCATCAGGCGCGCCCATCAGGCGAATGAAGCCTTCAATCAGATCATCCACATAGCAGAAGGAGCGTGTTTGCGTACCGGCTCCGAAGATGGTGATCGGCTCGTTCTGAAGCGCCTGAACGATGAAATTGGAGACGACGCGGCCGTCATTGGTCTGCATTCGCGGCCCGTAGGTATTAAAGATCCGCGCCACCCGAATTTCCACGCCATATTGGCGGTGATAGTCGAAGAACAGAGTCTCGGCGCACCGCTTGCCTTCGTCGTAACATGCCCGCGGGCCGATGGGATTAACGCTGCCTCGATACTCCTCGGGTTGAGGGTGGACTGCCGGATCGCCATAAACTTCGCTCGTGGATGCCTGGAAGATCTTCGCCTTGGTGCGTTTGGCCAAGCCGAGCATATTGATGGCACCATGCACATTGGTCTTCACGGTCTGCACCGGATCGTGCTGATAGTGGACCGGAGATGCCGGACAGGCGAGATTGAAGATCTCGTCGACCTCCACATACAGCGGGAAGGTAATGTCATGGCGAAGGATCTCGAAGCGAGGATCGTCGAGAAGATGCAGCACATTGTCGCGCGAACCGGTGTAGTAATTGTCCACGCAGAGGACGTCGTTGCCCTCTCGCAAAAGCCTTTCGCACAGGAATGACCCCAGAAATCCGGTGCCGCCGGTGACCATAATTCGCTTGTGTCCGTGCATTGGTGTGCTCCGTTGTTGATGATTGCCTTCAGGACGAGAAACAGGTCAGCAAGCTCCCTTGCCCTTTAAGACCGCAGGAATTGTGCTGAGAAGGATGTGCCAGTCGAACCACAAGGATCGGTTGTCGATGTAGAACCCGTCGAGTTGCTGCTGCAGCTCGATATCCGCATCGCTTCGTTCGGATATTTGCCAAAGGCCCGTGAGACCCGGCGTGACGGACCGGCGCTTGTCTCGAAATTCGCTATCCATCGCCGAGAGGTGATATTCCGGAAATGGACGTGGTCCGACGATGGCCATCTGGCCCGCGATGATGTTCGCCAATTGCGGGAGCTCGTCGATGCTCGAAGAGCGCAGCATATGTCCGATGACCGGAAGGATGCGCGGATCATCCTTGAGCTTGAAGTGGCTCAACCACTCGGCGCGCATGGCAGGATTGTCTCGGAACAGTGCTTCAAGGCGCTGTTCTGCATCCTGGTACATCGTCCTCAATTTCAGGACGTGCACCGGCTTGCCGAACCGTCCTTCCCTGGTATGCCGGAAGAAGACGGGGCCCGGATCGATGGCATAGATTGCGGCCGCTGCAATCCCGATGAAGGGCGTGACTACGATCGCTGCAGGGATGGCGATTGCGAGATCGAAGATCCGGCGAACCAGATCCGAGTTGACCGAACTCCCGCCGGTGGTCAGGCGAATACCGATCTCTCCGCCGACATCGGCAGGCCGCAATCCGCTTACCTTGAGGCTCGGCGTGTCGCATAGCAAGATGACTTCGGTGAACTTCCGACGCATCGCCGCCAAGTCGGGCACAAGCGAACCTGCGTCGCCCGCAATGACGGCAATGGATGGTCCGCCATCGGGCAATGCCTCCAAAGTATCGGGGGAAAAGGGCTCGGGCCTGATGCCAGACTGCCAGTGGTCCGTGAAATGCGCCACGAGTGCCGGAGTAAGGTTGCGCCCTCCGATCACAACCGCGCGCTCCCCCCACATTCCAAGTCTAAAGCACAGGGCTCGTGCGAGCCAATGTACAAATGGCTGAATAATCAGCCCGAGACCGAGGAACACGACAATGGCAAGCGGCAATCGTTCCGCCTCCGGCAGGACAATTGCTCCGAATGCCGCCAGGACAGCCACCTTGACGGCAGCTATCGTGCGCCGCCGCAGATGTTCGTGGTCATGCAACCGATATCCAGGATAGAGGCCGGCCGATGCGTAGAGAATAATCGCAGCGAGTGCTGCGATCGTGAACGCGCGCTCAGCTATCGTGCCCTCCAAACCACCGGGGAGAAAGGACAGCAGAACAAAATATGCAATCAAATAGCTTGCAATGTCGCCGGCGACCAGAAAGGACGACGTTGCAAGCCGAGGAAAGCGGCGCCGTAGTGCGGCTGAAGTATTCAACCCTGCCTGTATAAAGGGATCGACGGTTGTGGCTGCTATAGGCGGCACGGAACTTGCCGGAATCGCCCGCGACGTCATGTCATTTGATGTGGATGCCTTCGACCGGCCTGTTGTCATCGCTGACGGCGCAAACATGACGCTTTTACTCCCCTACTACATTTGTCCCGACGCGCCCGATCCAGAAACGGCCTCTTCGATCGGAAACTTCCGAAGTCCCAGTCTCTGGAATGCTGTCAATGAGATGAAGGTCGGCACGACGAGCGCATAGCGCCGCCACAGCCGTCGCGGCTCGCACAAAAGACGAAACGCCCATTCGAAGCCGCTTCTTTGAATGAACCTTGGAGCTTGCCGCTTGAGGCCGGCGTGGAAATCGAATGCAGCTCCGACACCGATGAGCATCGATGCTTCCAGGCGATCGCGCATGCGCGCCATCCAGAGCTCCTGCTTGGGACTGCTCAGCCCGACCCAGATGATATCGGCGCCGGACCGATTGAGCCGGTCTGCAATATCGGCTTCCTCTTGCGGTGACAGTTTATGGAAAGGCGGCGCATAGGAGCCGGCTATCTCAGCGTCCGGGAATCTCGCGAGAAGGCGCGCCTGCAACTGCTGCAGCGTCTCGGCCGTTGCGCCGTAAAGGAAGTGGCGTATACCCCTCGATGTGCCGGCCTCGAAAACAGACAGCATCAGGTCAGGTCCGTAGACCCTGTCGCTCTCCAAATGGCCGGCGCGCTTCAATGCCCATACCAACGGCATGCCGTCGGGGGTCACGAGAAACGCCCGGTTATGGATCGACCGAAGCTCCGGATCATCTTGACACCGGACGACGCCGTGTGCGTCGCGAACGCACACATATTCCTTCCTGCCGTCTTCGATCGCTTTTTGAATAAATCCCGTCGCGCTTTTGAGATTTACTGCCGAAATGCGAACACCAAGGACATTGGTCCATCCCATGGAGCCCTTCGGATTAAGAACTGAAGTTTGGCCGCTGTCTTCTGTTTGTTTTCTCATGACATGCGCTTTCGCGTTCTAAACTGTCATTAGAATATGCTTTCAAAGCGTTTGCCTCCATACTTGCAGTTCCAACTATTGGACGTAGATGCGACTTCATATTTCTACGCCTTACGCCGGGATAAGTTACAATATTAGAAGTAAGGTAATGTACCCCTACTACTTTTGCCGTTGCTCTTTTTGATGAGTACCGTCCCGAAAGAGCGGTTTCATCTTCGCAAAGCCGCAGAAGATAGCCGCTATCGCGCGAACAAAGCCGGGAGAGAGAGATGGGGAACCCGACAGGCGAGATGATGATGGCCTGGCTGACGAGCCGTGAGCTGCCCAGTCGGAGAAGGGTCGTAGCCAAGCGGGTTTCCCCGTCGGGAATTTGATGCAGATACTCTGTATCGGCGTATGCCTGCGAATACCGCTCGTCGCGGCGCCCTTTTTGTTAGTCGGCCGGCGCGACTACGCTTCCGGTGTCCGCCCCAGCCTTCTGAAGATCCAGCAGACTGCCAAATTCTCCTGAACGCATGATCCCTGGAGATATTCGGAAGCTCTTGTCGTTCAAATTGCCGATGTAGCGGTTATGTGCGAACTGTACGTATCCGGGCCCGTGGTCAGGAGCGTAGACATAAGCTGCAAGCCCACTGCTACTGTCGATCGACACGGTATTGCCTTCGATACGATTCGGGCTTGCCCATGGCGGACGCCAACCCCGGCCGGTACTGTCATCAACGCGAAAAGCCGCGCCCGATCCGTCTGTGATGACGTTTCCCACCACCAGGTTGCTCCAACCGCCGTTGATGCCGATCGCAGTGATGTTGCCGGAGAGTGTATTTCCCTCGATCCGCAGCCCGCTCGCCTTCCCATCCGTATAGATCGCCCAGCTGATAGGAGACGGCCATTCGCTGGTATTCTCATATCCGGGAGGCCAGAACGTCCCATCGACCCTGTTCATGAGGTGACCTGTCCCGGTCACGAGATTGTAGCGGATGGTGCTGTTCAGCGGGTCGGCTTGCTCGCCCATCATCTTGATGGCGCCGCCATCTGCCGTCTGCTGATTGGCGTTATGGATCACGTTGTGTTCGATCACAGCGTTATAGACGGCGTCGTTGGAACCCCACAGCGAACCGCCGGCGATTCCGAACTGCGCCGTGTTTTCGATCAGGTTGTCGGCGATCCTGACATTGTCAGCCGCCTGGAACCATATTCCGGCAGTTTCAATGTAAACCTTTCCGATGTCATGGATATGGTTTGAAAGGATCCTGGCGCCGTTCGACTTACCGAACGTGCCATAATTTGTGCCGACGTAAATCCCGTTGCCGGCCACATCCGCAATCACATTGCCGGCAATCAACGCATCCTTGCTTTCCGACACATGGACACCGACGCCGACATTTTCGATATTGTTGCCGAGAATCTTAACGCCATCAGCGCGTTCGATCCGTATGGCGCCAAATCCTCTGGTCTCCGTAGAGAACTTGCCGCTGCCTTCAGGAGCTCCATCTCTGAGCTCGAGCCCTGAGATAACCATCCCACTGGCGCCGTCCAACTTGAAGAATGTCGGCAGAACCCCGGCAACAACGACGGAATTGGAGAACGCCTGTTCGACAGGGATATAATAAAGCTGGCCCGCGCCCAGGTCGTACCACCACTCTCCGGGAGCATCGAGCAAGGCCTTGGCTCCGCTCAGGAAATAGCGGCTGCCTTCAGCGGTAAAGAAATAGCCTGTGCCTTTCGTATAGACAGTCCGGCCCGGGCCATCGATGGATACGACCGGGAGCGTATCATTGCCCCACTGGCTTCCGGGTTGATACCCTCCAACGATGTCCACGACCAGTCCGCTTGTATCCCCCACTGTCGGAAGATCGCCGGCATGGAAACAAAAGCGCGTGTTTCCTTCCCGCATGTCGATGGCTGGCTCGCACTTCGCGGCAAACAACCAGCCCTTGCGTGGATCGCCATCAGCGGGAGCGTTGGGGAATCGAGCTCGAGTTTGGCGTATCCCATTGACGAAGAGGTCACCCACCCCTTCATCCGGTGCCAATTTCAGCGGCGCCGTCCAGTGGCCATCAGCCTGCTGCGCCCAGTCGCGCACGCGCGGGCCCCCATGCAAAATCGGTGCTTCATTGCATCTTGCCGTGAGGATCAAACCCGCATCGCGGGCGTCAAAGACGATCGGCTGCGCAAGGTAGTAATCGCCTTGACCCAACGCGATCGTGTTGGTGCCGCCCTTCTCGCGGGCAGCATCACGCGCTCTTTCAATGCTGGCGAAGGGGCCGTCGCCCCCCTGCTGGTCTGTCGTGGGAAGGCGGCCACTCCAGCTGTCTTTGCCATCGGGAGAAACGTAAAATATCGTCCGCGCCGCAGTGCTGCCGCTCAATAGGCCGCCTAGAGAAGTCCCATTCAATTTGTCCAACGAAGTCGCGGAGGCTTCCGCGCAAGTCGCCTCCCTGACGAGCATCTGAAGGTGCTCGGGCGCATCTATCTCTGTCCCGACCGAAGCCGGATTGCCGGACTGCGGAAAAAGCATAACAGGCAAAATGCTCAGGATCGGTCCAAAACGCCGCCTCATGATATCTGCAACCCGCTCGTAAGGCCACGCGTGGGCGCCTGCCAAGATGGCGAACGGCTGGTCGATACCACGGGCGCGTACAGCGAAAACATGATGATGGCTGCGGCAAACAGGATGAAGATGGCGTCATTCTGAGCGAAAAAAATACTCTCGGTCAGATTCATCACGAGAATCATAATCGTAAAAACATTGAGCCAGAGCCAACCGTACTGCGGATCATGACATTGAAGGCTCGCGCCCTGGCGGATTGCATGGAGAATTAGCATAACAAACGGGACCATTCCCATGATTCCAAAGCTCAACAAGATATCGCGATATCCATTATGCGCGTGGGGCGCCGCCCATCCGAGCATTAACCAGATGTGCGTCGCTTCCGGGTTGTCGACTGTCCAAAAGGCCTGGTAGCCATAGCCGAGCATCCAACGATTGGATATTTCGCGATCAACCAGCTCCCACAATGGCACCCGCCCCGTCAAAGTCGCGTCCTTGCCGAGCGCTTCAAGGGCCGGAACCAGGAACTCGTGAAGCGAAATCAGAATGCCGACAGCCAGCTGAACGAAAAACAGGACGATGACGACGCGGCCAATGCTGCTGCTTCTTTGCAGCAGGGAATAAAAGCCGATCAGGCAATAGGCCACTGACGTTGCAATGGTCGCGGTCATCGATCCGGAGCTTGCAAGGCAGATCACGCCCGCGGCCAGCAAGATGAACGCGGTTCGCCGCAGGCCGAGCGTCCCGTCGATCAGCACGGCCGACGCCACCAAGATCATCAGAGACGCGTACCAGCCCAGGACGTTCTTATGAATGAAGACGCCCCGCATAGTACCATCCGGCATATTGGCAAGGCTTGGTGACACCACTGACATAACCACACTGAGGACAATACAGGCTCCCAGGGTCACAAATAACAGGAGCAGCAGCTGCCTTGGCGTGAAACGTATCGCCAGGACATAGGAAAGAAGCACGCAAAACAAAAGGCCGATTGCCCGCCTCAAGCTCGTTGGAGGTCCTATTGACCACAGGGTAGACAAAAACGGCAAGACAAGGATCGAGGGAACAATCAGATTTCGCCTGAGCGCCGTTAGAAATTGCGGGAAATGGCGTATCAGGATCACGATTGTAAATGCATACACAGGAAAGCAAGGAAGACGCAGTATAGATTTGGCAGATTCGCTGAGTGTCCCGTCGGCATCTGCCAGCATAAGCGGCAGGATGGCGCCCGCCTGAAGAAAAATGGATATGCCGGCGCCCCAGCATTCTATGGTCCGCCAACTAATGCTTGGTCCGCCGGCAGTTTTGAGGCTATCTACTCTCATTATCCGTCTCGACTGACTTGAACAGACAAGCGACTATTGATCGCGGCGGATCAAAAACGGCCTTCGTGGCTGCACTGCTCTCAAGCAATCATCCAGCCACATCCGCAGTCAACCTGTCCTAGTGAAGGGCGGGCTACGCCTAATGCACCTTCGCTCCACCCAAAGACGATGTTGTGCGTAAGCTTTCAGCCGGTGTTTACCCAAAAGACGGGTCTTCATGACCGCGGATTGCCCTTAAGAGCAGATGTTGCGCATGTCCGTTCACCGGTACCGTGGCGATGAATGTCCTGTGACGCGTGGTAGGGAAGCCACGATTTCACTGGAATGAGGCAACAATTCTGACAGAGGTTCACTCTGCAGTCGAAGCCTGGAAGGTTTAGGATTGCTATGTTTCTGCGTCATGATCCTAGTTCTCTATGCACCGCGACGGGCGCTCTACTCGTCGTAACGATCTCATCGGCTCTGCGGGAGATGCTGTTCGGCCGACAAGGTATTTTGGATATCACCATCACCGAGGCTCTAAACCTCGATGGCGGTAAGGTCGGCCTCATGAGCAACTTTGCACTGCTGTACAGCGGTGCATCGCGGCAATCCGCCTGAGGGCGCGTCATGGAGCGGCCGGCCCTCAGTGTCCTCATCAACAATTACAACTACGCTCGCTTCGTTGGGCGGGCGATAGACAGCGTGTTGAGCCAAGACGCTGTCAACGTCGAGATAATCGTCGTCGATGACGGCTCTACCGACCAGTCGCGGTCTGTTTTGGAAGCCTATGACAGCCGCGTGAAGGTGATCTTTCAGGAGAACGCGGGACAGGCCGCTGCAATCAATACCGCAGTGGCATCCAGCATGGGCGAGATCCTCTGTTTTCTCGATGCCGACGACTGGTGGGCGCCGGGCAAGCTGTCGGCGACCGCTGCAGCGTTCCGCGCAAACCCTCAGGCGTCGCTCGTCTATCACCGACTGCAGCCAACGCTTGTCGATGGCACGCCCACTTCCAAGCCGATCCCTCGGACCCTGTGTTCGGGCGCTTTGTCGCCGCTGCTCACCAGATCGGCCGGCTGGTGGCCTTTTCCAATGACGTCGGCCGTCGCGGTGCGACGCAGCGCGTGGAATGCCGCGGGCAGCATTCCCGAACAATTCCGCATATCAGCCGATGCCTGGCTCGTGGGGATCTATCCGTTTCTGGGGGACGTCATCGCCATTCCGGATCCGCTTGGATTCTACCGCATCCACAATAACAACTGGTATCGCACGACCGAGGACGCCACCACGCTAAGGAGGCGGATGACGCACTGGAAGCGTACCGTTGAAGCAACGAACCTATTTCTCTCAGCTCATGAGCTGCCGGCAAGACTACATCTGACGGATCACTATCCCTATCGCATCGCGTCGGCAAAGCTGCAGGGAGCCGATGCACACACCCGGTTCAAGCTTGCCGTCGAGGGCCTCTTCTTTGCCGGCGAACCGAACCTGCTCAGGCGGACGCGCGATAGTTTGCGCGCGGCGCGCGGCCTGTCACGGCTCGGTCTGGACGTCGGCTTGTCGGAGGCAGCGACATGAAGGCGCTGCTCCTGGTTTCCGAACTGGAAGATTATACCATCTCGTTTGCCAGCGGCGTTGCCCAACACCTCGACGTTGTGCTTGCCGTGCCGCGCCGGCGCTACGCACATCTCGCCTCTTCCATCGATCCGGCTGTCGATCTGCACCTTCTGGACTGGCCAAGACACCGTTCTCTCTCCAATCCCTGGTTTCTGTACCATCTTACGCGTCTGATCCGGCAGGAACGGCCGAACCTCATTCATCTCCTCAGCAATTCTACACTTTGGCTGAACCTCGCCGTGCCGTTCTGGCGCCCGATCCCGCTTGTGACGACCGTTCATGACGTGGCAATCCATCCCGGCGATTCCGATACGCGTACGCTGCCCGGCTGGGCCCCCGAATTGATGGTGAAGCAATCCGGACATATTGTCGTCCACGGCGAGGGACTGAAGCGGCTGGTCCTCGACCGATATTCGAAATCGCCGGGCTGCGTCCATGTCCTGTCGCATCCCTCCATCCTTCGCTATGCGGAGCTCGCCCGGCAACAGAAAATGGCGCCGCGCGAAGCGGATGGAACTGTCCGCGTGCTGCTCTTCGGACGGATTTTTGCCTACAAGGGCCTGGAACATCTGGTCCGGGCCGAGGCGATGCTCAAGGACGCGCTTCCCAACCTGCGCATCACGGTCGCAGGTCGCGGCGACAATCCGCTGATATTCAAGCCGCTTATGGGGGATGCCAACCGCTACGATATTCGCAATCGCTTTATCGAGGATGCAGAGGTCGCCCAGCTTTTCCTGGATACCGACATCGTCGTGCTTCCCTACACGGAAGCATCTCAAAGCGGTGTGCTCAACCTTGCCGCTGCGTTTGGCAAACCGGTCATCGTTACTGATGTCGGCGAGTTGCGAGACACGGTTCAGCCCAATGGGCTGGGATTGGTGGTCCCTCCCGGAGATGCCAAAGAGCTCGCGGCAGCGATCAGGACATTGGCGGACAACGGCGCGCTCAGAAGCATTTTCGGCGACAACGCGCTCGAATGGGCCAAAGGACCGAATTCGCCTGAACGGGTCGGCGCCCAGGCTGCGGCTGTTTATCGGGAGGTTGTGGGATCATGCTGATGGAGGCCCTCACGGACAGAAATCGAATGGCTGTGGGGAGCGCGGCTAGCGTCCGCCACTATGTTCCGGGCGGTTGCGAGAACGGCGGCGGCATTGGCAGGCTGGTCGGCTATATAACAGAGACGGCGAAAGAGACCGGCACGAAACATTTCGTCACCGATACCAGAGGAGCTCGATGGTCGAAGGTGACGTCACCCGCACGCCTGCTCGGCGCCGTCCTGACGATGGCAAAGGACCGGATCGTTGCGCCAGCCCGCATTCACCATATCCATATCGCCGGCCGCGGCAGCACCTCCCGAAAACTGATCCTGACGGAGGCAGCCCGCTTGTTCGGGTGTTGCCACATGTTGCACCTGCACGACTACGATTACGCCGGCGATTTTGCACAACGCTCGCCGCGTCAACAGCGGCTCATACGTCGGATGTTTCAGAACGCCGATTGCGTTGTGGCGCTGGGCGAGCGCGATCGCTTGACGCTGACGACACTTCTTGGCGTTGACGAGCACCGCACGGTCGTGGCCCATAATTGCGTCCCCGACCCCGGGGCGCACAATATTCGTGTCGGCCAGACACCCTTGATCGTATTCCTCGGCCGGTTGAGCGAACGCAAAGGTGTCACGGAGCTCCTGTTGGCGCTCAGCCATCCGGTCATGAAAGCACTCCGGTGGCGGGCTGTGCTGGCAGGCGACGGACCCGTCGAGGATTATCGCCGTCAGGCTGACGCCCTGGCGCTTTCAGATCTGGTAGAGATGCCCGGCTGGCTTGACGCCGGTGAGGCGCGGGCCTTGTGCGCGCGTGCAGATATCCTGGTCTTGCCTTCGCACGCCGAAGGTCTGGCGATGGCCGTGCTCGAAGGGCTGTCCCACGGGCTCGCGGTCGTTACCACGCGCGTCGGGGCGCATGAAGAAGTCATTACCGACGGTGAAACCGGGATCTTCGTCCCCGTCGGAGACCCGAATGCCCTGGCTGCAGCCCTGGCCAAGCTGGTGTCCGATCCTGAAATCCGCATCCGGCTCGCGGCCCAGGGGCGCGCGCATTACCTCAACCACTTCAGCATGAGGGCCTATATGCGGTCGCTCGAGAAACTTTACGAAACCGTTTCCGCGAAACCTCAAGTAATGGTTGGCGCACGATGACGATTTCCACCCTTCCGCCCGACCGCAACCTTCCGATCTCGCCGATGCGCTATGATCCACGCTTTCAGGTCGAGACCAAGGCGGACCAATTCGATCTGGCAGCTGCCGTCGGTCTCGTCCGGCGAAGAATGATCATGATCATCACGATAGCGGTGCTGCTGATGGTGCCCGCGGCGATGATGATCTCTGGGTTGAAGCCCGCCTATCAGGGATCGGCCCGATTGATTATCCGCCAGCCTCTCGCAACATTACTTGGTGTGGACGATACCAGCCGCAATGATCTCATTGACGTGAAATCGGAGACCGAGCGGCTTCTCTCCAGAGGCATCTCAGAGCGAGTCGTCCGCGAGCTGCGGCTTAACGAGCTGCAGGAATTCAATCCAGCGCTGCGGAAGATCTCGTTCATTGACAGGATCCGAGCGACGTTGCGCAGCCTGTTCGACACGAAAAAACCCACCTTGCCGGCAGGAGACGGCATCGAAGCCACCATCCCGGAATATTATCAGGCGCTCGGCGTATGGCACGAAGATAAGAGTGAAGTTATCCAGATCAGCTTCACTGCGAATGATGCTGAACTCGCAGCCGCGGTTCCGAACCGGGTCGTCAGCATTTACCTCGATGAGCGGAAGGACAGTGTCCGTGGCCGCCTGGTTTCAGCGGGAGACTGGCTCCGACAGCGCGTCGCCGAACAGCAGGCTCGCGCAGATACCGCTCGCGACGCTGCCCGCAACTATCAAGAATCGATGGAGATCGTCTCGAAAGAGGATGCTCAGGATGAACGTATCAAATCACTCCTGGAACTCACTGGCCGCGAAGGGAAAATCGAGGAAAGCCGGGTTGAGGTAAAGGCGACGATATCCACGCTGGAAGCAGCGGATAACGCTTCTGCCGCGACGCAGAATATCGCCATGCCCGACAACATTGCCACAAAGCAACGCGACCTTCACGCGCAGGAGCAAGATCTCGCCCGTCTTCTTGAAACATATGACGGCAATGCCGAGGCCGTGGTGGATTTACGTGGGAAGATCGAACAATCCCGTGCCGATCTCGACCGTGCGACCAAGCAATATCTGCAAACGATGCGCGCCAAGCTTTCCGCACTTGATCATGAAGCTAGCGCATTGGAATCCCTCTTGGCTGATGCTCAGGAAAAGCGCACGCGCGATGCCCTGGCGCAGACGGAATTGACGCGACTGCAGCGTATTGCCGACAAGGAGCAAGCGGCACTCGACAAGCTTGAGGACCAGCGCCGCGACCTTGCCGCCAAGGCCAGGTTGCCGGGGGCGGAACTGGAGGTTTTCTCACCGGCTTCAGTGCCGCTCAATCCACAGGGGCGTGGACGGCTTTTCTATCTGGTGGGCGCCCTCCTGGCTGCAATCTCGGCAGCCGTAACGGCTGCTTTCGTGATCGAAATGTGGGATCGGACGGTTCGGAGTTTCGACCAGATAGCTGGAATAGCGCGCACGATACCGGCTGGCCTTATCCCGCGTCTGGCGCGGCGGGAAAATTCAAAAACGATGTTCGAGCATATGCCGGTCCCGATGTTTGACGAAGCAATCCGTACCGTGGTGCTTTCACTCAAGCAGTCCAACGGCGGCAAGTTGCCGAGCAGTATCGTCGTTACCTCGGCTCACAGCGGGGACGGCAAGTCGCTTGTCGCGAGATCGCTGGCTATCGAACTTGCCGCCGCCGCAATTCCGGTGCTGCTCGTCGATGGCGACCTTCGGCGGGGAAAACTCGATTCGTTTTTCAGGTCGGGGTTAGTGCACGGACTGAACGAATTCCTGAATGGTCAGGCCGATCTCCGCGACATCGTCTACCACCATCCAAGCGGTATCGATTTCATTCCATCTGGAAGATTCAGTCTCCAGCGGCGCGTCCGTTCGAACGGCCTGGCAGACATCATCGAGTTGGGGGGCGCGGCCGGCCGGATTGTCATCTTCGACAGCGCGCCGGTGCTCGCCTCGGCAGACACCGTGCATCTGGCTGCCCTGGCGGAAAGAACGCTTGCAGTTGTCAGATGGGGAAAAACGAGCCGCCGCGCATTCGAGTTCAGCCTGCAGCAAATGAAAGGCTCGCGAAATTCGGAAATAGTTGTGGCGATCAATAACGTAGATCCCAAGATACACGCCTTGTATAACTTCAGCGACTCGGAGTTATTTTCTAGATCTCTTATGAAGTACTACAGCTTAAAATCCTAATACATCATACAGAATCATCTGCTTCTGCATTCGTACTCGAGTTGGAGAGCATCATGGATACCGGAATGAGACATGACAGGAAAGTTGCGCTGATTACCGGCGTAACAGGTCAGGACGGTGCTTACCTGGCCGAGTTGCTCCTGGACAAGGGCTATATCGTTCACGGCGTCAAGCGGCGTTCGTCGTCCTTCAATACCAGTCGCATCGAGCATCTCTACGAGGATCCTCATGTCGAGAACCCGCGCTTCATCCTGCACTACGGGGATATGACCGACGCGACAAACCTCATCCGGATCGTCCAGGAAACGCAACCCGACGAGATCTACAATCTTGCCGCACAAAGCCACGTCCAGGTGTCTTTCGAGACGCCGGAATATACCGCCAACGCGGATGGGACGGGCACCCTGCGGCTGCTTGAAGCCATTCGCCTTCTGGGCCTGACCAGGAAGACCCGTTTCTACCAGGCATCCACCTCCGAACTCTACGGTAAAGTTCAGGCGGTCCCGCAGAACGAAACGACGCCTTTCTACCCCAGATCTCCCTACGCGGCTGCCAAGCTCTATGCCTATTGGATCGTCGTGAACTATCGCGAGGCCTATGGCATGCATGCCTCGAACGGCATCCTGTTCAACCACGAAAGCCCGATCCGCGGCGAAACCTTCGTGACGCGCAAGATCACCCGGGCGGTGGCTGCCATCCATCTCGGCCTGCAGGACCGGCTCTTTCTCGGCAATCTGGATGCCAAACGCGATTGGGGACATGCGCGAGAATATGTCCGCGGCATGTGGCTGATGCTGCAGCAGGACGAACCGGAGGATTATGTTCTTGCCACCGGCGAAACGCATTCGGTTCGCTCCTTTGTCGAGAAGGCCTTTGCCAGGGTAGGCATGCCGATTGATTGGCGTGGGGAGGGTGTCGAGGAAAAGGGATACGACAAGATATCCGGCCGCTGCGTGGTGGAGGTCGATCCGGCCTATTTTCGGCCCACTGAAGTCGACCTTCTGCTTGGCGATCCGACGAAGGCGCACACAAAGCTCGGCTGGAAACACGAGATCAGTCTTGACCAGCTGGTTTCGGAGATGGTTCGCGAGGACCTGAAAGTCATGGCCCGCAATGTTCCGTTGGTCGGTGCGAACAAGGGCTTGGTCCATGCCTGAGGTCATCTACAGCCTTGCCGGAAAAAAAGTCTATGTCGCAGGGCACCGCGGCATGGTGGGCTCTGCGATCGTGCGGCGTCTCGCGTCCGAGGGCTGCGAGATCTTGACGGCCCTGCACGCCGAGGTCGATCTGAGACGGCAGGATCAGGTGGAGGCATGGATGGGAAAAAACCGTCCCGATGCGGTCTTCCTGGCGGCTGCGAAGGTCGGCGGCATTCTCGCCAATGATACCTATCCGGCCGACTTCCTCTACGACAACCTGATCCTCGAGGCGAACGTCATTCACGCCGCTTATAAAGTTCGCGTCGAAAAGCTGATGTTTCTGGGTTCGTCCTGTATCTACCCGAAATTCGCCGATCAGCCGATCGTCGAAGAGGCGCTTCTCAGCGGATCGCTCGAACCCACGAATGAATCCTATGCGATCGCCAAAATTGCCGGATTGAAGCTTTGCGCTGCCTACCGAAAACAGCACGGCAAGGATTTCATCTCGGTCATGCCCACCAATCTCTATGGGCCAGGCGACAATTTTGACCTCGATTCAAGCCATGTCATGCCGGCGCTGATCCGCAAGGCGCATGAGGCCAAGGTCAAAGGCGAGAAGGAAATACGCATCTGGGGCACCGGAACGCCGCTGCGCGAGTTCCTGCATGTCGACGATTGCGCCGACGCCTGCATCCATCTCATGAAGACCTATTCCGCCGAAAGTCACGTGAATGTCGGCTCAGGCGAAGACATCAGCATCCTCGAATTGGCAGGGCTTGTCGCAGAGGTCGTCGGATTCGAAGGCCAGATCACGCGAGATCTCACCAAACCGGACGGCACGCCACGCAAGCTCATGAGCGCCGACAAGCTCCGCGCGCTCGGCTGGTCACCGAAAATAGGACTGAGGGAGGGCATTGCAGACGCCTACCACGCCTTCCTTGATGGGCATTATCTCGAGCGAGGCAACGGGACTGTGTCCGGCGATTTGATCGGTCAAAGCGACATCAGTTTTGAGAGGGCCAAGACCTCCGCGCGGCATGCGCCCACGCACGCGACAGTCGCACATCATCCCTCGCGATAGCGAATTTGCGCGAGGGGTGAAGAAGGTTTTGCTTGGGGGGAGGCATATGCTGGGACCAGTAGAAATCAGGATCGCAGCACTAATTTTCGTAATAGCGGCGTGGGTGATAATTATCGGTGCTCTAATGGATCTTTTCCCGGCCGAAATGCCAACATCGCTTGTCGCGCTATTAAGCGGGTAGTCCACGTCGGGTGACTCCGCGGGATTACCCTCGGCTCGACTGTCGGACAACAATCGTTCCAGTAAAGTCGACAGACGCGGCCGCACCATGTGCGAACAGCAGGTCTACCCCTTCCTGAAGCAGGGCGTTCAGTTTCTCCTCGCCGATTTTTGGGCGAGGTCGTGCCTTACCCGCATTGAGCACGCCGATAGCAGATCTGCGAAAAGCGGGCATATCCCCTGCCCGCATCCATATCGAAGTTTTCGCGTTTCGATGACGTCACTCTTTCCCGCCGGCTTGCTCCGGCGGGAAAGAGTGACGCGCATGCGGTGTCGTCAGGACGCCATGGCGTAATGGCGATGTTCCGATGCCCGGCCGCTGCCCGTCCTGAACCGGCGCAGCAGTTCTGCGAGGCTTTCGGTTTCATGCGTCAGGCTCTGGGCGGCCGCCGTGGTCTCTTCGACCATCGCGGCGTTCTGCTGCGTCACCTTGTCCATCTGGTCGCCGGCGGCCGAGACCTCGCGCAGGCTTGTGGCCTGCTCGCGGGCGGCGACCGCGATCTCGGCGACCGTCGCACTCATCGCGGTCACCTGCTCGACGATCTGTTCGAGCGAGACGCCGGATTCGCCGACCAGCTCGACACCCGTCTTGACCTGCGTCGAAGAGGTGGAGATCAGTTGTTTGATCTCTCTCGCCGCATTGGCCGAGCGCTGGGCAAGCTCGCGCACTTCCTGGGCGACGACGGCAAAGCCTTTGCCCGCCTCGCCGGCGCGGGCCGCTTCCACGCCGGCGTTCAGCGCCAGCAAATTGGTCTGGAAGGCGATCTCGTCGATGACGCTGATGATGTTGCCGATCTTCGACGACGAATTCTGGATCTCCGTCATCGCGGCGATGGCGCGGGAGACGATCTCGCCGCCCTTTTCGGCATTGGTGCGGGCCGTCGCCACGACGGCCTGGGCGCGGCCTGCGCCCTCAGCCGTTCCGTTGACCCCGCGGGTGACGTCACCCAGCGCCGCAACGGTTTCCTCGAGCGAAGCGGCCTGCTGTTCGGTGCGGCGGGCGAGATCGTTGGAGGCAGTGGAGATTTCCGCAAGGCCGGAGCGGATCGTGGTAACCGCGCGGATGACGGAGTCGATCGCCTCTTCGAGGCTCGCGACCGAGTTGTTGAAATGATCGCGGATTCTGACATAACGCGCGTCGACTTCGCCGACGCGGACGGTGAGGTCGCCCTTGGAGAGTGCGTCCAGGCCCAGTGAAATCTGGCGGAAGGCATGCTCCATCACCTGCGCGTCGCTGAGCCGCTCGGCTTCCTGGCGCAACCGCTCTTCTTCGGCGGCGAGGCGCGCGCGCTCGGCATTGGCTTCGGCGATCAGCTTGGCGCGTCCCGTCTCCTGGAACACCTTCAGCGACCGCGCCATGGCGCCGAGTTCGTGGCGGTGCTCGACGCCGGTAACGACGATCTTTTCCTCGCCACGGGCAAGCTGCTCCATGGAATGCGCCATGTTGCGCACCGCCGAGGAAATCAGCCGGCCGACGAAGTAGGACAGCACGAGACCGATGACGATCAGGAAGCCGCTGATGACGAGGGTCGTGCTGGTCGCGGAGGAAACCATGGATTCGACGGAACCGTCCAGGTTCTTCTGCGCGTCGGCCACCGTCGCCTGCAGATCCTTGAACTCGTCCGATATCTTCGGCGCCAGCACGTTGAGCTGCGTCTGGCGGATATTGCCGGAGGCCTGCAGCACGTCCTTCATGTCGCTGAGGCGGGCGGTGTAGTTCTGCATGAGCTGGCCGGCGCCCATCAGGCGCTTCTTTTGCAGCTCGTTCTTTGCGGCCGCGGCGGCGGCATCGTTGAGCGAAACCGCTTCGGCAAGGGCTGCCTGCGCCGTGTCGTAAGCGGCAAAATCGTTGGAATGCACGAAGCGCTCGGAGAAATAGAGGCTGCGGTTCAGGGCCTCCAGCGTCGCCGCCGTCATGTGCAGCAGAACCACGTCGTTCTGGCGCCAGGCACTGCGCATGACGTCGTTGAGCGCGATGCTGGTCCAGGGGCCGAATTCGGTGACCTTGGAGATCAGCAGGTCGCGGCGGCCCTGAAGGGAGACAATCTGTTCGAACGCCTTGCCGTAGGCGGCAATGTGCTCGCGGATCGCGACAAGACCGGACTGCAGGTCCTTGTTGCCAGCAAAACGCGGATCGTCGGCATCGAAGGCCTTCACGCCGGCGCGGAAGCTGTCGACGACGGCCTGGGTCGGCGTGGAGCGGAAGGCTTCCGCCGACATCTGGATCTCGTGCAGCTGATTGCTGTAATCGGAGATGGCGAGACTCTGGCCTGCTGTGGCGCGGTAGGAGGCAAAGATCGAGGCAAGCCCGTTCATGCCCGAAATCGCGCTGACGGTCAGCAGGCTCATCAGCAGGATCAGCGGCACGAAGCCCGAAGTGATCTGCGCGCGAATGCCGAATTTATTCCAGAAATGCAACATGATAGCTCTCTTACGCTCACTGGCTCTTCGGCAGATATTTGGAGATGTTCTCGGGTGTCACGAGCTCGAAGGGAACGCTATTTTCGCGCGGCACCTTCTCCTTGTTCGCGAGCTTCACGGCAGCGTCGACAGCTGCCGCGCCTTGGCCGACGGCGCTCTGGAGAATGGTGACGTCGAGATCGCCTGATACCATCGCGGCAAGCGCGTCGTCGGTCGCATCGACGCCGGCGACGACGACATCCTTCATCGGCATGCCGGCCTTCTTCATGGCGCGGATCGCGCCGAGCGCCATCTCGTCATTGTTGGCGATAACAGCGTCGAACTTGACGCCGGCCGAGAGCCATTCCTGCATCTGCTGGTCCGCATAATCGCGCGACCAATAAGCCGCCTGCCGCTCAACGATCTCGAGGCCCTTGCATTCCGGCGTGGCAATGACGTCCGATATGTCCTGGGTGCGGGCGCGAGCGGCCGCATGGAAGGTTTCGCCCATCAGCACGACGACGCGGCCCTTGCCCTTGAGAAGCGCGCAGACCTGCTTCGTCTCCAGCGTTCCGGATTCCTTCTCGTCGGAGGCAACCACCACCTGATTTTCGGGCAGGTCGAGCAGGTTGGAGGGGACGTTGTTGATATAAACAAGCGGAATGCCGGCATCCGCCGCCATCTTGGTCATTTGCGGCCCGAGATCGCCATCGGAGACGGCAAGGATGATCGCATCAACCTTGTCGGCGATGAGCTTCTGGACCTGCTGCTTCTGCACCTCGTTGTCGCCCTTGGCGTTTTCGGTGACGAGCTTGAGGCCGGATATCGTCTGCCCGTGCGAGACGACGCCGTTCAGGAGCGCCGTCCTGAATTTGTCGAGATTGGACATCGAGATACCGATCGTCTGGGCACTGGCGGCAGTGACCGACATCGCCAGGGCGATGGATGCAAGGGTGGCCGTTTTCATGAATTTTCCTGCGCGATGTGAATGCAATGCCGTTATGTCAAAACATAGTTAAATTTTACTTTGCGCCGGCAAAGGAGAAGTAACGGATCGGGGCGTGGTCCCGCCACGTTAGCCGACTGGTTTGGAATGGCTCAAGCTAGACTTGATGAGGTGACCGTAAGCCTTTGGTTTTTTTAGATATCAACGACCACCAAAGCCGGAGCTGACGCTGATGCCCTTGTAGATCACCCGCTGCAGCACGATCGCCAGGATGACGCCCGGCACCATCGAAATGGTGGCGCCCGCCATGATGTAGTTCCAGGCGGTGCCCTGCTGCGTCTGGAACAGGGTGAGGCCGAGCGGCAGCGTGGCTTTTTCGACGCCGCTGGTGGCGATCAGCGGCCAGAGGAAGCTTTTCCACTGCGCGATGAAAGTGAAGAGCGCGAGCAGGCCGATCGCCGGCATGGCAAGGGGAACGATGACCGTGACCAGAATACGCAGGCGCGAAGCCCCGTCCATCATCGCCGCCTCGTCGAGATCCTTGGGAATGCCGAGGATGAACTGGCGCAGCAGGAAGGTGCCGAAGGAAGAGAAGGCGACCGGCAGGATCATGCCGTGATAGGTGTTGATCCAGCCGAGCTTGCTGACGACGAGAAAGAGCGGAATGACCAGCATCACCTGCGGGATCATCAGCGTGCTGAGATAGGTGAGCAGCAACCCCTCCCGACCGGGGAATCGCAGCCGGGCGAAAGCATAGGCCGAGAGGCAGGATACCACGATCACGATCGCGGTGACGCCGCAGGCGACGACCAAGGAATTCAGCAGGAAGGTTCCGAAGGGCAGCGAAACCAAAGCCTCGACGAAGTTGCCCCACTGATATTCCTCGGGAAAGATGCGAACGGGCACGGCCAGCACCTCGGTATCGGAGCGCACCGCATTCGACACCATCCAGAAGAAGGGGAAGAGGAACAGCAGCGCGACCAGCGAAAGCCCGGCGTAGCTGGTAAAGACGCCGATGCGCCACAACAGGCGACGCCGGTTCGCCGACACGGAATGCGGATGCCGTGAGGTTGGGCTATTCGTCATAGTGCACCCATTTGCGCTGCATGCGGAACTGCAGGACGGTGAGCGCCATGATCATGACGAACATCACCCAGGCGAGAGCGGAGGCATAGCCCATCTGGAAATTGGCGAAGCCTTTCTGGTAGATGGCAAAGCCGAGTGTGGCCGTCGCCGAACCCGGGCCGCCGCGTGTCATCGCATAGATCTCGTCGAAGACCTGCAGCGAGGTGATGGCCGTCATGACAGTGGCGAAAAAGATGGTGGGCGAGATGAGCGGCAGGCGGATGCGCCAGAAGCGTTGCCAGGCATTGGCGCCGTCGATCGTCGCGGCTTCCAGATAATGCTTCGGCACCAGATCGAGTGCCGCGTTGAACATCACGACGTTGTAGCCGACATTCGCCCAGAGCGTGACGAGCACGATCGCCTGCATCGCCCAGCTCGGGTTCAGCAGGAAATTCGGCAGGCCGAGACCGAGCGCGCGGATGATGGTGTCGGCCAGCCCGTCCGGCGTGAAGATCAGCAGCCACACCACGGAGGCCGCGATCGTCGGCGTAAAGGTCGGCAGGAAGAAGATCACCCGGAAGATCGCCTTGCCGTGTTTGATGCTCGAAATCCAGACGGCGAGCGTCAGCGACACGATGATGTTCAGCGCCAGATACTCGACGGCGAAGAACAGGGTGTTCCTCAAGATGGTGTAGAAGGCAGGATCGACGGTGAAGAGCCTGACGTAATTCTGAAAGCCGACGAAGGACGGCGTCGAGATCAGCTGCCAGCTGGTGAAGGAGAGCGCCAGCGACGCCACGATCGGCAGGGCCATGAAGATCATGAAGCCGAGGAAGCTCGGCAGCAGGAACACCATCGCCGTCCGCGTTTCAGGCTTCAGGAAGCGCCGTGATTGAACCGGCTGCAAGGGAAGTTCGGCCACGGCGCTTTCCGACATATCTTCCTCCATGCACGGCAATTCCTGCCGCAGCGAGAGCTGGCGCATGACCCCTCAAGTAGAAATCGATTCCGGAAGGGTCATGCGCGGATTCAAGGCGACGGCGCGTCTCGCGACGCACGGTGCCTTATTGCTGCGCGAGGCTTTGGATGGCGTCCATCGTCTGCTTGGCATCGGCGCTGCCGGCGAAGGCGGGCGGGAAATACTGGTTGAAGAGGTTTTCCACCGCCGCCCAGTTATTGGTGATCACGTAGGGCACGGAATGCGACAGGGAATAGTCGATCGCCTCGCCGCCATTGGTGATGTCCTTGGCCGCCACCTTGTACCAGGAGGATTGCGAGGCGGTGCGCGCCGGCAGGGCACGCCCTCCCTCGGCAAGGTAAGCCAGCGCTTCCGGGCTGGTCAGCACCTGGATCGCCTTCCAGGCCGCATCCTTGTTCTTGCTCGCCGTTGAGATGCCGAAGCCTGAGCCCGCAGTGACGGCGGTAAGCTCTCCCTCTCCGCGCGGCAGGGTGGTGGAACCAACTTTGAACTTGACCTTGTCCTTCATACCGATGATCGACCACGGACCGTCGACATACATGGCGACATTGCCCGAATAGAACCGGCCCTGGATGACGTTGCCGGCATCCGCGCTGGAGGGTACCAGCGGCGCGATCTTGTCCTTGGCGGCAAAGCCGATCACCTTGTCGGCGGCGGCAACGGCGCCGGGATTGGTAAGGTCGAGCGCCCCTGAGTCGTTGACGTATTTATCGCCCCAGGCCGAGGCCAGGACCGAATAGTTCTGCGGAGTAATGCCGAAGCCGTACTTGCCGTCCTTCGTCAGCTTCTTGGCGGCATCGGTAAACTCGGCCAGCGTCCAACCCGGTTTCGGCAGCGGAATGCCGGCGGCATCGAAGACGTCCTGATTGTAGTAGATGACCCACGGACCGACGTCATAGGGTAGCCCATATAGCTGCTTGTCGACCGACATGCCGCCGATGATCGACGGAGTGAAGGCGGCGACGTCGAACTTGTCGGCCGCGATGCGGTCGTTCAGCGGCTCGAGCAGCGAATAGAAGTTCGGCATGCGCAGCGACTGCATGGAAACGATGTCGGCGAGCTGGCCCGATGCCGCCAACACCGGCAGCCGCGTCCAATAGTCGACCCAGCCTGTCGTTGTCAGCGTCACTTTGATATCGGGATATCTGGCAGTCACCATGTCGGCGAGGTGCTGCCAGCTCTTGGTATCGGCATCGGAACCGGTCCACATCTGCCAGGTCAGGTTGACCTGTTCGGCCGATGCGGCTGTAGCAAAAAGGCTGCCACCGATTGCGGCAAGCATAAGCGTCTTCTTCAGAACCTTCATGGGTTTCTCCTCCCTCCATGAATGCAATGGACACGCACGTGGGATCGACTACGCCTTGAGGACGATCTCGATCACCGGCACGGTGACATCAGGCCGCCGAACCGGCAGTTCCAACATGACAATGCCTTCCGGCACCATCACGCCGACATTGGGATCCACATCCCTGGTGTGGGTGACCCAGTGGATCTCGCTGGCATCATGCAGGAACTGCACATAGGCGACCTTGTCGGCGATGCCCTCGATGTGGATGTGGCGGTAAGGCCAGTTGTAGACATGCAGGTAGAGGCGGTTGCCGCGCTGGGTGTAGCGGCAGCCGGCCGGCGCCGGAAGTTTGGACGGGCCGGCTCCGTAGATGGCGCGTGCGTTGACGGCCATCCAGTTCTGGTAGACTTCGAGCGCGTCGATGGCGCGGGCATCGAACGTGCCCCGCCCGGTCGGGCCGACATTCATCAGGAGGTTCCCGCCGAGCGCAACGGAATCGATCAGCAGCTGGATGATCTGTTCCGGGCTCTTCCAGCTATCCTCGTCACGGTGATAACCCCAGGAGCCGCTGAAGGTGTGGCAAGCTTCCCAAAGCACACCCTGGCTGGCGATGGCAGGTGCCACGCGCGGCGTATATTGCTCCGGCGTGGTTATGTCGGGCAAAGTTCCCGGCGGCAGATCGAGGCGGTTGTTGATGATGATTTCGGGCTGCAGCTCGCGCGCCAGCTCTACCAGCCGCTCGCTCTGCCAGTCGTTGCGTCCCTTGCCGGGAAGGCCGCGATATTCGCGCGCGGGTCCGGGATAGCTGAAATCGAACCAGATGATGTCGACGCGGCCGAAACCGGTCAGAAGCTCGCGCACCTGTTCGCGCATATAGGCCGCATAGTTGGCGACGTTGCGGCCGGCATTCAGCGCCTTGGCGTCAGGATGGTTGCGCAAGGGATGGTGGAGGTCGATCGGGAAATCCGGATGATGCCAGTCGAGCAGCGAATAATAGAAGCCGATCTTCAGTCCCTCGGCGCGGAAGGCCTCGACCAGCGGCGTCAGAAGATCCTTGCCGCAGGGCGTGTTCGGCGCCTTGTAATCGGTAAACTTGCTGTCCCAGAGGCAGAAACCCTCGTGATGCTTGGTCGTCACCACGACATATTTCATGCCGGCGAGACGCGCACGGCGCGCCCACTCCTTGGGATCGTAGAGATCGGGATCGAAATTGTCGAAATAGCGCTGGTAATGCTCGTCGGTCAGCTCTTCGCGGTTCTTCAACCACTCATGCCTGGCGCCCAGCGCATAGAGGCCCCAATGGATGAACATGCCGAGGCGATCGTGGCTGAACCAGGCGTGCTTTCCCGCCCCTTTCAATGCCGGATTTTCCGGGAAACGCTCCGAAATCGTCACAGGTTACTCCTCCCTGTTTCCGGCCAACATCATGTCGAACCGGTTCGGTGATGGATCATCTTTCCTGAACCTGCTCCTGTCAAGCCGAAAATCGATAGTCGCAAAACTTTGGAGGAAACGCCTTTAGAGGGCGCAATTTGGTCAGATGTATTGCAACGGCGCATAAAATCTGACAAAAGAAAGCTTTAGAACCGGTTCGATAGATATGACGACCATACGAGATGTCGCGCGCCTTGCGGGGGTTTCAATCTCGACCGTCTCGCTGGCGCTCAACAGCCCGAAGCGGGTCGGCGCGGAAACGCTCGACCGCATCCAGCAGGCGATAAAATCAACGGGCTACCGCATCGATCCGGTGGCCCAGACGCTGGCGCGCGGGCGAAGCTCGCTGCTCGGCTTCGTTGCGGCCAATCTCGGCAACATGTTCTTCGGCGACATCCGCCGAGAGATCGAGCATCAAGCGCTCGACAACGGCTATTTCGTCCTGATTGCGGATTCCGCCGGCAGGGCCGATCTCGAACGGGCGCTGCTGGAACGGCTGGAGGCGCAGAAGATCGCCGGCATCGCGCTGGCGGCAAACGGGCACGGCGAGGAATACGCAACCTTCCTGCGCGACTTCAGGACGCCGATCGTGATGTTCGACCAGAAGGTGGAGGGTGCCGGACGCGATTTCATCGGCTCCGACAATCCGCTGACGACGACCATCCTGACGGAGCACCTGCTCCAGCTCGGCCATCGGCGCATCGCCTTGATCTCCGGCCCGAGCAGCCTGCACACCGCCAACGAGCGCCTGACGGGATTCTTGAACACGATGGCCGGCGCCGGGGTCGAAGTCGATCCTTCGCTGGTGGTCGAGGGCGGCTTTACCAGGAGCGGCGGCCACGCGCAGGCGATGCGGCTGCTGACCCGCCGCGACCGGCCGACTGCCATCATCGGCGCCAACAACATGACGGGCCTGGCAGCCCTGCAGGTGATGCAGGAGATGGGCTTCCGCTGCCCCGACGACGTATCGCTGGCCATGGTCGACGACGTGCCCTGGAGCAACGTCATTACGCCCCGCATCACCATGGTCGTCCAGGATGCGCACAAGCTCGGCCAACTGGCCGCACAGCGGCTGCTGGCCAGAATTGCAAGCCCCGAGGCCGCCGCCGAGCCGCCACAGGACATCATCCTGACGCCGAGATTCGTGCGCGGGGAATCAACCAGGCGGCTGTGAGATAACCCCGTAGAGGAGAGCCATTCGATGAGTTGCGCTTGGCTGGCACCGACGTTGGGATCTCATGCCAGGCAAAGCTTCTGCGTTGCCCTCCGATCTCGCCGCCATCTGCCGAGCAGGCTTATCGCCCATTCCTGATGTCGCGGAGGAGGTCGAGGCCACGCTGGTATTTTTCTGGGTTTTTACCCGCTTGTTCGGCCTGCTGAAGATTGTCTTCGAGGTCTGCCTGCTTGACCGGCAAAGCAAGCGGGTTCGAGGCTGCCCGTCGGACGAATTGATCGTCCGCCTCGTCCGGCCGCCGCGTCAGTGCGTCGACGGCGGAGACCACCGCTGGCGGAAAGCCCTCTTCCCTCAGCCTGTCGAGCGTCCAGCCGCTGCCTTTCTCGACGACGTCATGGAGATAGGCGATCGTTCGTTCCTCGTCGCCGGAAACGAGACCCGCGACCCTCTGGCAATGCGCAAAGTAGGGGCCGCCGGTCTTGTCCATCTGTCTGTCATGCGCGTCGTGAGCGATCTGAATGGCATGGTCGAGATGCTGCATGGCAATCACTGTCCTTCGATCTTCCCGATCTTCGGCCGGGAAAGCTTTTCGCCGGTCGTGATCTCGATTTCGGGCACGGTCGCTTCGACAGCCCGGCCGGCGCCGGCGCGAGGCGGATCGAAATCACCGCTCTCGCCTGCCCCTTGAAGCAGAGCCGCATCGTCCCGGTCGTCCTGGTCGATCAGATCCTGCAGCGTCTTATCTTCGTCCTCGCCGGCCAGCTCGTCGCAGGCCTGCAGCCAATGGCGCAACTCCGCGCCCTCGGGTCGGCCCTCAGCCTCCCAGATCTCGTAGGCGCGGCGACGTATCTGCTCGTGCTTGTCTGTGGCCATGATCTACTCCAATTCGCGCGGCCGATCGAGAACGTCAGGCTGCCGTCTCGCGGCAGCCTCCAGCGCAGCATCGGCAGGTATCGACGCCCTCAGGGCGTGTTGATGGTCGGGAGAAAATGCTCCACCTGGTGGCGCTCATACCCTGAAAGCGTCTCCACGCGCTCCTTCCAGAAGCGCTCGGCCTCCGGCGGATCCTCCTCCCAAAGGCGAACTGTGATGATGTTGTCGTCGATCTTGGAGCGGCGATGGCCGCCAAGGCGCAGATATTCCCTGGCAAGCCTCAAGCTCGGGGTTTCGGTGTCTTGCCCGCGAACCGACGCCTCTCTCGCATTGCGGTGGGCGTTTTCCAATGCCCTTTTGCGATCGTTTTCGGCCTCTTCCGTGTCAGCGCAACGCGCATCGTCGGTGCCGCTTTCCGGCGGCACGGTGGATATCGAAATCATGCCGTGGTCCTCCTTCCCTTCATGCGAAGGCGCCCATGGCTTGCCGCCGCGCGGAAGCATGATCCGAGCAGCGGCGGGCATCATGGATCAGCTTTCGCTGTTGTGATCCAATAACCCTTGCAGGCCCAGAGAGTTCCGGCCGGCGATGATAGAAGTGAGGATTGATTGAGGCCGGGCGCCCGGCCGGCATCAATGAACGGCCATGCTCACCATGCGATAAGGATGCACGGCCTCGAACTGCAAAATCACAGCCGTTGCTTCCTGCAATACACGCTCGGCATTCTCGGGATCGTCACGGGCGAGTTCGTCGGCGTTGACGCGGATCGCTTGGGCCATATTGGTGGAAACGGCCGCAAACTGCCTGTTGCCCTCGACCAGCGCCTCACGCGCCGTGTCTTCCAGCGTACGAGCGATATCGACGAAGATTTCCTCGCGTTCCTCGATGCTGAGGTCTTTGATTAGATTGGTCTTCTCTTCCATTTCAGCCACTCCTTTAGACGTGGGGTACAATCGAGCTCATCAAGCCTCGATCACCCAAGAGCTGGGAATGCCGAAATCCGGATTCAAGCCTTACGGCGACTTGAACTCGCCTTCGAAATCCGAGCGCGACGACTGTCGCCGTTGTTTCCAACGCGAAAGCCGTTTTTCCGTTCCCTCGGCGCGTTAGCAGTCAACGACCGAGAGTGCTAAATTTTTCCTCTAACCTCTTGAAATCGAACCCCGCCAAACCAGATCAATTGCACAAAGCGCTCGCGGCTCCGCCCCCGCCCGCGCGGGTTCTGCAGGCCGCCCAGCGAAGTTTTGCCACTCCGCCTGGACTGATCATCCGGTCCGGCGGGGGAACAACGCAGCATCGTTTATTCATGGAGGAAGACATGTCGTTCCGACCGCTTCACGATCGCATTCTCGTCCGCCGGGTCAGCTCCGAGGAAAAGACCAAGGGCGGCATTATCATTCCCGACACCGCTAAGGAGAAGCCGCAGGAAGGCGAAGTCATTGCCGCCGGTCCCGGCGCGCGCAACGACGCCGGCCAAATCCAGGCACTCGACGTCAAGGTTGGCGACCGCATCCTGTTTGGCAAGTGGTCCGGTACCGAGATCAAGATCGCCGGCGAGGAGCTGCTGATCATGAAGGAAAGCGATGTGATGGGCATCATCGAGGCGCAGGACGAAAAGCGACAGGCCGCCTGAGACAAGCTGCACAGATCAACACTGGGGCGCTTCGGCTTTCATGAAAACGGAGAACCGCTCCAACCTCTTATTTTTACGCAATTCCGAACGGAATTGCACCAGTTGCCGATGAAGGAGTGAGGAAATGGCTGCTAAAGAAGTCAAATTCAACATCGAAGCCCGCGACAAGCTGTTGCGCGGCGTCGATATTCTTGCCGATGCGGTCAAGGTCACGCTCGGTCCGAAGGGCCGCAACGTCGTGATCGACAAATCCTTCGGCGCTCCGCGCGTCACCAAGGACGGTGTTTCGGTCGCCAAGGAAATCGAGCTCGAAGACAAGTTCGAAAACATGGGCGCCCAGATGGTCCGCGAAGTCGCGTCGAAGACCAGCGACATCGCCGGCGACGGTACGACGACCGCAACGGTTCTTGCCCAGGCGATCGTTCGCGAAGGCGCCAAGGCAGTTGCCGCCGGCATGAACCCGATGGACCTGAAGCGCGGCATCGATCTTGCGGTCAGCGCCATCGTCGGCGAACTGAAGACCAATGCCCGCAAGATCTCCAACAATGCGGAAATCGCCCAGGTCGGCACGATCTCGGCAAACGGCGACGCCGAAATCGGCCGCTTCCTGGCGGAAGCCATGGAAAGGGTCGGCAATGACGGCGTTATCACGGTGGAAGAAGCCAAGACCGCCGAGACCGAACTCGAAGTCGTCGAAGGCATGCAGTTCGACCGCGGTTATTTGAGCCCCTATTTCGTCACCAATCCCGACAAGATGCGGGCGGAGTTCGAAGATCCCTATATCCTGCTTCACGAAAAGAAGCTGTCGAACCTGCAGTCGATGCTGCCGGTTCTCGAAGCCGTCGTCCAGACCGGCAAGCCGCTCCTCATCATCGCTGAAGACGTCGAAGGCGAAGCTCTCGCAACGCTCGTCGTCAACAAGCTGCGCGGTGGCCTGAAGATTGCTGCCGTCAAGGCTCCGGGCTTCGGCGACCGCCGCAAGGCCATGCTCGAAGACATCGCCGTTCTGACCGCCGGCACCGTCATCGCCGAAGACCTCGGCATCAAGCTCGAATCCGTCACACTCGATATGCTCGGCCGGGCGAAGAAAGTGTCGATCGAAAAGGAGAATACGACCATCATCGACGGCGTCGGCTCGAAATCCGATATCTCGGGCCGCATCGCCCAGATCAAGGCGCAGATCGAAGAGACCACCTCCGACTACGACCGCGAAAAGCTGCAGGAGCGTCTTGCCAAGCTCGCCGGCGGCGTCGCCGTCATCCGCGTCGGCGGCTCGACGGAAGTCGAAGTGAAGGAGAAGAAGGATCGCGTCGACGACGCGCTTCACGCAACCCGCGCGGCGGTCGAGGAAGGTATTCTGCCGGGCGGCGGCGTGGCGCTGCTGCGCTCCGTCAAGGCGCTCGACGGCATCAAAACCGCCAATGACGAGCAGCGTGTCGGCATCGACATCGTCCGCCGCGCACTCGAGGCGCCGGCGCGCCAGATCGCCGAAAACGCCGGAGCGGAAGGTTCGGTCATCGTCGGCAAGCTGCGCGAAAAGACCGAGTTCTCCTATGGCTGGAACGCCCAGACCGGCGAATATGGTGATCTCTACGCACAGGGCGTGATCGATCCGGCCAAGGTCGTTCGCACCGCGCTTCAGGATGCCTCGTCGATCGCCGGTCTCCTTGTCACGACGGAGGCCATGATCGCCGAGAAACCCAAGAAGGACGCCGCACCGGCGATGCCTCCCGGCGGCGGCATGGATTACTGACAAGCACTGGCCTGCCCGCATCGCCGGACAGGCCGTGGCGCAGCCTGCATGACGCTATGTCAGCGCAGGCGCCGCCCGGGCGAGTTCGGCCGAATGACGCTCATCTCCTCATGCTGCACTTCGTTCTGGTCGTTCAGCACTGCGCGCCAAAGCCTGTTGCCGAGGCGAAGCGACACCCGCTTCGTGCCCGCGTGTTCGGCGGTGCCGATTTCCACGGAACTGACGACGGCGCCATGGCGCATGTGGCGGCGAAGATCGGCCAGCGACAGACCGAACCGCTCCGCGAGCTCGGATGAAGCAAGGATAAAATCGCCGTTCGCGTCGCGTTCGATCAGCATCGGCTTTTTCTCCAGTGGTTCACAACCGTTGCTCATGCGACATCAGGGATGGCGGCGCTGTCGTTCGGCAGCAGCCGCGCCACGGCGCTCAGCAGATCCGTCTGCGATATCAGGCCGAGGATCCGGTAATCGTCGTCGACGATAATGACGGCATGGGTGCGCCCGTCCGTCAGCACAGGCAGCAGCGAAAGAGCGGCATCCGAAGGCCTTGCGACCGCCGGTCTTGCGATTGCGCCCGAGATCGTTTCGGTGCTCGTCGCCAGTTCCCGCAAGCCGACGGTGCCGATCAGGCGGCCCTCCGGGTCCCTCACCGGCAGCGTGCGGATATTGTGCTTCAGGAGCAGATGCCGCGCGGCTTCCGGTTCGGAAGCTTCTCCGACGGCGATCACGTCACGCGACATGATATCGGCGCAGCTGATCTCAGCGTTCGAGCGGATGACCGCCTGCAGCTCGACCTGCTGCAGCAGCCGGCTCAAATCCGCCCGGTCGATATCGAAGGTTTCATCAAGCGCTTCGAGAGCCGCATCGACATCCTCCTCGCGGAAGCCGATCCGCGCTGCGGAGGGCAGGTCCACGGTTTTATGCGTGTTCTCGGCAGGCTTGGGAACGACGTGCGGATAGTTTCTCCTGGACAGCTTGTGGAACAGCAGGCCGAGGCCAACGAGGATGCAGGAATTCAGCGCGACCGGCACGAAGGGAAAGAGAAAGCCCCAGCCGGCAACGACAGGGCCGCCGAGGACGGCGGTCAACGCCGCCGCCCCTCCCGGCGGATGAAGGCAGCGCGTGAAGGACATCGCGCCGATCGCAAGTGACACTCCGACGCCGGTCGCGATGATCGGATCTCTGAAGAAATAGGAAGCGATGATGCCCATCATGGCGGAAATGGTGTTGCCGCCGATGATCGACCACGGCTGCGCGAGCGGGCTTGCCGGCACCGCGAAGAGAAGCACCGCTGACGCGCCCATCGGGGCGACGATCAGTGGAAGATGCGGCCCCTGCCCGAAGAGATAGCCGCTGATGACACCGGTGAGGCCGATCGCCAGCAAGGCGCCGAAACAGGCGATCAATCGCTCCCGCAAGGTCGCGCCCGCGAGGATCGGCGAGAACAAGCGGAAGCGCCGAAAACGGCTCTGCCCCACCTTGGGGGAAACGGGATACTGCATGACAAGACCAATATTGCTGAGGATTATTCGGCGGACCAGGGGAAGAGAGGCGCTAGTTCGTTGATAGCCTGGGATCTCTGCTTTTTGTCACGCTGAGGACTTCATGGAATGCGTTGAACGCACTGGGGCGGTCGCTCTTGCGGGTGACGAGCAGTGTCTCGACAGGCCCGAGCGGATGGGTCTGAACCACAGTTGGCCAGTGCATGAGATCGAGAACGGATTTCGGCATGACGCCGGCCGTGTTGCCGGTCGCAACGCTTGCCAGGATTGCATGATAGGAGCCGAGTTCGCTCGTTGGCAGGGCGGTCGATTTGCGCGCCCAGCTTTCGGCGATCCGGCGATAGGTGCAGCCGGGCTCTAAAGCGGCGAGCGCGCCGACGCGGAGGTCGGCAGCGGATTTGATCGAGGGATGGCCGGACGGCAGCACGATTAGCAGTTCCTCGACGAAGATCGGCTCCATGTCGAGCGCCATGAGCTCGGAATCGAAACCAGCGTCTTCCCCACGCATCGCCCTGGGAAGGCGGGCAATCAGCGCGCAATCCAGCGCATCGGCCAGGACGTCACGGGCAAGATCGCGGGAGGCGCCCATCGTCAGCTGAAGCGAGACATCGGGCCACATCTGCTTGAATTGGGTCAGCGCCGCCGGCAGCCGGCTTGCCGCCGTGCTTTCCATCGTGCCGACCCGCAATGTTCCGGACGGGGCGAGCGGCCGCACGGCCTGGCGCGCCTCCAGCGCAAGCGCCGTCAGCTTGTTGGCATAGGCGAGGAAGGTTTCGCCCTCCCGTGTCAACGTCATCTTCTTGCCGTCGCGGCTGAAGAGGGACGTGCCGAGATCTTCCTCCAACTGCTGGATGCGCGTCGTCACATTCGACGGCACCCGCCCGACGGCCCTGGCGGCCTTCGTGACGCTGCGATCGCTGGCGACGGCGAGGAATATCTCGATCGACGAAAGGTCCAATGAAAATCTCGTTTCCGGAATTATGGAGGCGGATAATTCTCTATATAAAAATCATTTTCGCAGCTCAAGTCGTATCACGATATAATTGGGACCAATCGAGCGAAGTGGGAAATAGTTGCCGAAAAAAGGATCGCAACGCCGAGGAAATAGCCATGCAGGCTGCGACATTGCCTCCGCAGGAGAACGATTCCGGGGTTTGCGGCTGGCATGGGGTTTGCATCCACAAGTCTATCTGCGGATCGATCGGCGACGCCCCATGTTGCACCTTGTCTTGACCTGTCTTCTCCTGAGCGTCGCTTCGGGCCTGAGCATGCGGCGTTTTCTTCTGCCCTATTTCCAGGGCGGCGATCTCGCCCAGAAGTCCGCCCCGGTGACGGTCGTCGCAAGCGCCGTTTTTCTGGCAGCGATCGCCTTCACCGTCTCCGATCAGAATCTCTGGGCAAAATCCGTCATCCTGATGCTCGGCCTTTTCCTGGCGGCCACCTTTGACGATGCGAGGCCGAAGCTGACGATCGCCCTTTCCGCCGTCAGCCTGGCCGCCTATCTCGGGCTGCGTTCGATCGGCTAAACCGTCCGGCAGGCTGCGCGGCACTGCCTACGCTGCGGTATCGAAACCCCGGTCGAGGTGATCGTAGCCAGCGAGAAGCCCCCAACGGTTTCTCGCAATACCGCGCGTTCAGCCGAAGGCTTTACCCTCAGGAGGCCAAGGACATTGACTGGCCGGCCGCGTACGTCCTGCGGCCATCGGCGACAGCGGTCTGGAAGTGCGAGATTCTTTCGTTCAGGACTTCCACCTGGTGGCGGAGCCTGTGAATTTCCGCGGTGTTTTCTTCCACCATGGCGGCGTTGTGCTGGGTGATGTGCTCGACGTCGCGAACGGCGTTGTTGACCTCCTCGATACCCTTGTATTGCGTGGTCGTGGAGGACGTGATGACCTGCACCAGCCCGTTGATCGAGGTGAAGTGCTCCATGATCGCCGACAGCGCCTGGCCGGTCTCCTCGACGAGCTTGACGCCCGCGCCGACCTGCGATGCGCTGGTGGAGATAAGCCCCTTGATCTCGCGGGCGGCGGTGGCACAACGCTGCGCAAGCTCGCGAACCTCTTGCGCGACGACGGCAAAACCCCTGCCGGCCTCTCCCGCGCGGGCGGCTTCCACACCCGCATTGAGCGCGAGAAGATTGGTCTGGAAGGCGATCTCGTCGATCACACCGATGATGCTGCTGACCTTCTCGGACGACCGGTTGATCGCTCCCATGGCGTCGACGGCCTTGGCGACGACGGCCGCTGAATGCTCCGCCTGGCGGTATGCCTCGGCGACCGAGCGCGACGTCTGGTTCGCGTTTTCGGCCGTCGTCCGCACGCTGACCGTGAGTTCGCCGAGCACGCGCGAGCTGTCTTCCAGGGCTGCGGCCTGCTGTTCGGTGCGGCGGGCCAGATCGTCGGCGGCACCCGAAAGGTTGGTGCTGCCCTCGGCGATCTCGTAGGTGGTGTTGCGAACCTCGGCGAGCGTCAGGCGCAGCGCATCGATGGCGTGATTATAGGTCCGCGCCATCGCGACATACTCCGCGGCGAGATCCTCGCTCATCTCGGCGGCGAGATTGCCGTTGGCAAGCTTGCCGAGCATATCTGACAGGGCGCTCAGCGCCTCGCTCTGTTCGGCCTCGATACGCGCCTGCTCGGCCGCGCGGCGGGCCTGCTCCTGTTCGTCACGTGTCCTGTTTGCCTCGGCGACCTCTTCCAGCCTGGTCTTCTCCAGCGCCTGGTCGCGGAAGACGGTCACCGAGCGGATCATGTCGCCGATCTCGTCGCCGCGCTTGCCGTCGCCGATCGCGACGTTGAGATCGCCGTCCGCAAGCCGCATCATCGTCTGGGTGATCCGCTTCAGCGGTCCGCGCAGCGTTTCGATCAGCATCAGGCCGCCGATAATCGCCAGCACGGTGCCGGCAATCATCGCCGAGAGCGACATCGTCGCCGAGCGCTGGCTGATCTCCCTGCCGCTCTCCTGAGCCGTGCTGACAAATTGCTCCAACGTGTGGCTTGCCGCCGCCACAAGCTCGGTTGCCGCCTCTCTGTTTTTCTGCCACCGGTCCGCGATCGAGATCAGAAGCGAGCTGTCCTTTTCGATCGAGGCAAGAGATGGCTCGATCTTCTTCGCAAGTTCCTGCAAGGCGGCGTTTTTCCCGCTCAAGGATACGAGCTGTGCGGCGCTTTCGCGCAGCGCCTTGAGATCGGCGAGAACGGCATCCCGCGCTTCGGCATCGACCCGCCTGTTCAGTTCACTCAGATGCAGGCGCAGATCGTCGATCGATTTGAAGGCGGTATTGACGATCGCCACCATCGAGCGAAGCGTGGCGATGTTCGCATCCATGCCGACAAAACGCTCAATAGCAGTATCCGCATTCCCGGAGGCGAGCTTTCCGAACTTCTCTTCAAAGCCCTGCAGATCCTGGTCGACGGGAGCATAGCCCTCGAGCGTCAGGTTGGCGCTGTCCTTGGCCATCGCCGCGAGCTTGTCCAATACCGGCTTCAGCGCGGCAATCTGGCTTTGGGCCTTGTCGGAGGCGACTGCGGCGCTAGCGCCGACCTCCTTGACGAGCGGCGGCAGGAGGCTGCCGAGAGCCTCTGCGAGATCCGCAGGCGCTGTGGCCTGCGTAGTTCCCTTGCGCAACTTCGCAATACGCTGCGCGATATTCTTGTAGGCGGAAGCGTCGAGAAGAAGCGCCCGGACGAAGGCTTCCTTTCCGTTCGCCTGATCCTGGAGAACGTCGAGCTGCTTGCGCGCGGTCTGGCTTTCCTTGAAAAGCTGCGCCACGGCGTCGTCGATCTCGTGTTCGGTATTCGTGCGCTCCTGCGACACTGCCCATAGCGCGTCGGCGCTGCCCTGCATCTTGCCGCCGAGCTCACGCACCGCGGAGATCTGCTGCTTCTGCGCGGGATCGGAGAGCATGGCATCGAGCGTCGCAGCGCCCTTCTCCTGATCGGAGATGCCGGCGATCAGCCGATCGCGCGTGGCCGCTGTCGGAAGGTCGGTAAAGGCTGTCAGCAAGGATCGGAGCTGCTGGAAACTGGAAAGGGTGTCGATCGTCTGGCGGGTGAGCGTCATCTGGCCTTTGAGCGTACCGGCGGTGAAATAGCCGAAAAGACCGATGCCGGCGATCAGGACGATCAGCGGCACCACGAAGAAGAGAACCTTCGTCACGATCCGCATGCGCTGCAACAGTCGATCAATGAATGCCATAAAATAGCCCCGCCCCAGGAATGCTCACGCCTGATGGCGCGACCATAGCCGCAACTGCTTAAAAAATGGTCAATGGTGTCGAGTTTGCTGAGAGTCATTGGAGGCGCGGTCGACGGCCCATCCGGCGTCATCCCAGGCCCTGTGCCGAGGACCGACCACATATCGACCGCCGCAGATGCTTGGGGCACAAGCCCGAGCATAACGAAAGAGGAGTTGGCAGTTTCGTCAGCCGCCTGGAGCACGCATTTCAGCGCGTGCTCAGCCAATGGCCATGAGGCTCGCATTGCCGCCGGCAGCCGCGGTGTTGATCGAGGTCGACACCTCCTCCAGCAGCCAGTTGAGGCAATAGGTCTCAGGATCGCTCGCCAGTTCCTCGGTGGTTGCGGCCTGGACCAGCAGAAGCGGGCCGGGCAGCGCAGCAATCCTCCGGTTGACGGCAAGAACCCTGTCGCGATCGCCTTCGACGAGCGCGCCCGAGAACGGCCCGTCCTTTTCCCAGTCCGAGGTCCAGGAAATCCGGCCGGCGACAGCCGCCGGAAGATTCGCCAGCACCGACGTCGATATGGAAGCCGCGTCGACGACCACGTGGTTGCCCGTGGAAAGGGCGGCGGCGATCTGGCGATAGAGCCCGCTTTCCGTCTGCGGCACGAGAAGAATGCGGCCGCGGGGATGGAGCGCGTAGAGATTGCGCTCCCCGACGGGGCCGGTGAGTTCGCGTTCGAGCCCGAGCGCCGAGCGGCTCGCATAGAAGCGCGCCGCTTCGCCCTCGCCCGGCAAGCCCTTCTTGTCGAGCCAGATGATGTAGTCGCGAAGGGCGAGATCCGTATGAACGGAATCCTGCTGCGGCGGCACGGGGGCGCGTTGCACCAGCCGGCCGATATAGAGCGGACCGCCGGCCTTCGGGCCGGTTCCCGACAGGCCGCGGCCGCCGAAGGGCTGGACGCCGACGACCGCGCCGATGATGTTGCGGTTGACGTAGAGGTTTCCGGCCTTGATGCGGCTCGTCACATGCGCGATCGTTTCGTCGAGGCGGGTGTGAAGCCCGAATGTCAGGCCGTAACCCGAGGCGTTGATATCGTCGATCAGGCGGTCGAGCCCGTTTCTCTTGAAGCGGACGACATGCAGGACGGGTCCGAAGACCTCCTTCGTGAGGTCCGACAGCGACTTGATCTCGATGATCGTCGGCGGAACGAAGGTCCCGGCCGCCGCACTTTCCGGCAGCGGCAGCTGATCCACCTTGCGGCCGGCGCCGCGCATTGTTTCGATATGCTGATCGATCTCCGCCTTCGCGCCGTCGTTGATGACAGGCCCGACATCGATGCTCAGCCGATCGGTGCGGCCGATCGTCAGTTCACGGAAGGCGCCCTTCAGCATGGCAAGCGTCCTGTCGGCCACGTCGTCCTGCAGGCAGAGAACACGCAGCGCCGAGCAGCGCTGGCCGGCGCTGTCGAAGGCAGACGTCACGACGTCGGCCACCACCTGCTCGGCCAAGGCCGAGGAGTCGACGATCATCCCGTTCTGACCGCCGGTTTCGGCAATCAGCGGGATCGGCTTGCCGGTCGCCGACAGCCGTTCGGCAAGCTGCGCCTGGATCATGCGGGCAACTTCGGTCGAGCCGGTGAACATGACACCCGCCGTTTCCTGAGCCCCGACCATGCCGGCGCCGAGGCGGCCGCTGCCGGGCACGAACTGCAGGGCGCCGACAGGCACGCCGGCCTCATGGAGGATCTTGACGCTTTCCGAAGCGATGATCGGCGTGACACCGGCGGGTTTCGCCAGTACCGGATTGCCGGCCACCAGTGCAGCGGCAACCTGCCCGGTGAAGATCGCCAGCGGGAAATTCCACGGGCTGATGCAGACGATCGGGCCGAGCGGCAGATGCGATGGGCCGAGCGTCTTGCGAGCCTGATCGGCGTAGTAACGCAGGAAATCCACCGCCTCGCGCACCTCGCCGACCGCATTGGCCGCGGATTTGCCGGCTTCGCGCATGATGATGCCCATCAGCACCTTGATGCGGGCCTGCATGATGTCGGCCGCCCGATCGAGGCAGGCGGCGCGCTCGGCCGGCGGCACGGCCGCCCATTGCGGTGCATATTCGGCCGCCATCGCAACGACACGAGCAGCCTCCTCGACCTTCAGTTCGGTGACCGTGCCGACGATGTCGCCGTGATCGGCAGGATTGAGGACGTCACGCGTCACCCCATCGGCGGAACCATCGGCGAGAATCGGGAGCGCATGCCACGGGGCCGTGGCCGTGGACGCGAGCGTCTGCGCCAGATCTTCAAGCGTCGCCTCGCTCGAGAGATCGAGGCCGCTCGAATTGGCGCGGGCACTGCCGTAAAGGGCCTTCGGCGCGGCGATCTGTACATGCGGCGCGCCGACGACGGGCATGGCCGAGACGGTCTCGGCCGGATCGGCGATCAGCGCCTCGACCGAAACGTTCGGATCGGAGATGCGGTGCACGAAGGAGGAGTTGGCGCCGTTTTCGAGAAGGCGCCGCACGAGATAGGCGAGCAGCGTTTCATGCGTTCCGACGGGCGCATAGATGCGGCAGGGCCGGTCGAGCTTTTCCTTGCCGACCACTTCGTCATAGAGAGGTTCGCCCATACCGTGCAGGCATTGGAATTCATATTTGCCGACGGCGAAATCGGGACCGGCCAGATGATAGATCGTGGCGAGCGTCTGCGCATTGTGGGTGGCGAACTGCGGGAAAACGGCATCGGCGGCGGCAAGCAGCTTGCGGGCGCAGGCGATATAGGCGACGTCGGTGTAGATCTTGCGGGTATAGACCGGATAGTCGTCGAGACCGTCCAGCTGCGCGCGCTTGATCTCCGCATCCCAATAGGCGCCCTTGACGAGACGGACCATCATCCGGCGCCCGGAACGGCGCGCGAGATCGATGATGTAATCGAGGACGAAGGGGCAACGTTTGCCATAGGCCTGCACGACGAAGCCGAGCCCGTTCCATCCCGCCAGCTCCGGGGCAAAGCAGAGCTCTTCGAGAAGATCGAGCGAAAGCTCCAGCCGGTCGGCTTCCTCGGCGTCGATATTGAGGCCGATGTCATAGGACTTGGCGAGGACGGCGAGCGCCTTGACCTTCGGCAGCAGCTCTCCCATCACCCGGCCGGCCTGCGCCCTGACATAGCGGGGGTGCAAGGCCGAAAGCTTGATCGAGATGCCGGGGCCGTCAAAGATCCCGCGCCCGTTCGACGCCTTGCCGATGGCGTGGATCGCCTTTTCGTAGTCCTTGAAATAGCGCTCGGCATCGGCGGCGGTCGTCGCGGCCTCGCCCAGCATGTCATAGGAATAGCGGAAGCCGCGCGCTTCCAACGGGCGTGCGCGCTTCAGCGCCTCTTCGATCGTTTCACCGGTGACGAACTGCTCGCCCATCATACGCATCGCCATATCGACGCCGCGGCGGATGACCGGCTCGCCGGCGCGCGCGATCAGCCGCGTCAGCGCCGCCGACAGGCTGCGGTCGTTGACCGTCGAGGTGAGCTTGCCGGTGACGACAAGCCCCCAGGTGGCGGCGTTGACGAACATGGATTTGCCGCCGCCAATATGCGAGGTCCAGTTGCCCTCGGCGATCTTGTCGCGGATCAGCGCATCGCGGGTTTCCGTATCGGGAATGCGAAGCAGCGCTTCGGCGAGACACATGAGCGCCACGCCTTCCTGGCTGGAAAGCGAATATTCCTGCACCAGCCCCTCGACGCCGGTGCCCTTATGCTTGGCGCGCAGGGCCTCGATCAGGGTGCGGGCCGTGCTGCGGATGTCGTAACGCTTCGCCTCGGAGACGCGCGCGGCAGCAACGAGCGGCGGCAGGCATTCCGTTTCCGGGCGGCGATAGGCAGCCGTGATGGCCTGGCGAAGGTCCGATTGCGGCCGGATCGGCGGCGCAAACGCCGAGAACGGCGCGGGATCATTGGATGGCGTATTGTCGATCGCTGCGTTCAACATGAAGATACCTATCAATCGAAGACTGGTTTAACGGATGAATGAAACGCCGGGCTCGTCGTCTGAGAGCGCATCGTCCGTGACAGCAGGGCCGGAATATTCCGTCTCGCTGAGCGGGCGCGCATCCGGCTTATCGCGCTTGAGGGTGAGTGCGGCTGCTACCGCTCTTATCGCCACTGGTCGGTAGTGAGCGAGCAGGTCCGGCTTCTGATCGTCATCCGGTTCTTCCCTCGGCATGCATGTCCCCATTTTGCGTGCGGCGCCGATGCGATCCTGACGATGCGTCAAGCGCCTGCGCCTTCCATCTCATTGCCGACGCATAAGGTATCACAGATCGCCGATCGCGATCTCACTTGATTTTCGCCATTTTTAACCTGTATGAACTTATTAAATGGCGCTTGAAAGTTCAAATGGCTAGCGAACCCGACATCTTTAGTGAATTGGACCAGTTCGACAGAAAAATCCTCGCAGCCCTCGCGGAGGATGGAAGGCTGTCGATCACCGATCTTGCAGCGCGCGTCGGCCTCTCGAAGACGCCGTGCCAGCTCCGCTTCAAGCGGCTGATCAGCGAAGGCTATATCGAAGGCTTCAGAGCCGTCCTCAATCCGTCGAAAATGCAGCTCGACCACATCGCTTTCGTCGAAGTGAAACTCTCCGATACCCGCGAAGATGCGCTGAAAAGCTTCAACGAAGCCATCAAGAAAATCAGCGAAGTCGAGGAGTGCCACATGATCGCCGGCAGGTTCGACTACCTCCTTAAAATCCGCACCCGCGATATCGGCCGCTACCGCCGCGTCCTCGGCGAGCGCATCTCGACGCTGCCCCACGTGGCCAACACCTCGACCAATGTCGCAATGGAGACGATCAAGGAAGGCTGGGACAAGTTCGGGTCGAGTCTTTCCTGAACCTGTTGCCGGCGATGGGCCTGAAGCAGTTCAGCCATCTCCCAGAATAGGGAGTCGTCGGAAAACCCCGCCCACTTTTCAGCGTCATACTCTCGCTTTCCGGCCGCGTGCGCTCGGCTTCACCGGCACGCTTTTGCCATACTCGTTCCACCACGCCGTCAAAGCTTCCATCGTGGGGCCGAGACCCCGCGCTTTTTGCGTGATCTCATATTCGACGCGCGGAGGAACCTCCGCAAAGACGGTGCGCGATACCAAACCGTCCGCTTCGAGTTCGCGAAGTTGCGCCGTCAGCATGTGTTGGGTGATGCCGGGAATGGCCTTTCTCAATTCGCCGAACCGGTAGACCCGCTGATTGAGCAACCACATGATCTCAAGCTTCCATTTGCCGGAAAGCAGCGCGAACGCCCGCCGCATCTCCTCATGCATATTGACATCTTCTTCGGCCATGGTCTGCTTTTCCATACTAACGGCAAGTAATTCATCCTACTTGCAAATATAAATCTTAGACGACATTTCTCTGCATGCACAAGGGAGCGCAAGAAAAGCGCCTCTCAAAACAAACCGACAGACTCGACGAGAGGAATGTTGCTGCGTGGGCAGCGACAGGGATGAACTCATGCCTGAATATTACGCGTATTGGATCAGCACGGCACTTCTGTCCGCGCTCTACCTCGCCTCAGCCACCATCTATGTCATCAAGCGAGACTGGGTTCGCCAGGCTCTGGCCGACCTCGGATACACGGCTTCCTATCTCATTCCGTTCATGATCGTCATCAAGGTTCTCGGCCCGGTCGCGATCCTTTCCCGCGTCAGCGTGACCCTCAGCGATCTCGCCTATGCCGGCATCTTCTTTCACCTGCTGCTCTCGGCCCTCGCGCATGCCGGCGTTCGAAAACCGGCCGGCGCCCTGCCCGCGGCGATCGGCCTGGCGCTGCTGGTCACCTCGTTCATGACGCAGAACGACGTCCGCAGCGTCCCTTCCCCCTATGTCCAGGCCGCAGTGCGCTGACGTCCGATAACTCCAACCCAGATCAAGGAGATAGAAATGGGTCGACTCAATGGAAAAGTTGCCATCGTCACCGGCGCGCGCCACCGCAAAGTTTTTTCAGCCGAAGGCGCAAAGGTCGCAATTCTCTCACGCACATCCGAAGGCGTCGAACGTGTCGCCGCTGACATCGTCGAAGCGGGCGGCACGGCAGTCGGCATCGTCTGCGACGTCGGTGAGGCCGAGCAGATCATGGCAGCAGTGGACAAGGTTGTCGCGGCGTACGGTCGTATCGACATTCTCGTGAACAATGCTTTCGATGGTTCCGCGGTCTTGTCTTCGGTCATCGACCTCTCGGTCGAGCAATTGCAACGGAACTTCGATACCGGTCCGATCGCCTATCTCAGCTTCATGCAGGCCTGCTATCCTCATCTCAGGGAAAGCGGCGAAGGCCGGATCATCAACTTCGGCTCGATGGCCGCCACCAGCGGGCTGGCTGGTTATGGCCCGTACAACATGGCCAAGGAGGCGGTGCGCGCGCTGACCCGCACGGCGGCCCGCGAATGGGGTGCTGACAAGATCACCGTAAACAACGTCCTGCCGATCGCCGACACCTGGGGGGCTGCGGAAAAGGATGTTCCTCCGCCGATGAGTGCGCTCGCTCGTTTCGGCTCGCCGGAAGAGGACATTGCCCCGGTGGTCCTGTTCCTTGCCAGCAAGGATTCGCAGTTCATCACGGGCTACAGCCTCACCCCCGACGGCGGGGCAATCATCGACAGCGCCCGATAACCACCAGCAAGCAAGGGGCGCGGGGCGCGCGCCCCTTCGGCTTACCGTTGCCGGTGGCGGAAGGCTTCGACGAAAGCGGAGAAGGCAGGGGATGGATGGCGCCGGCTCGGATAGTAGAGATGATAGCCCTGAAACGTTGGCGCCCAGTCCGCGAGCACTTCCTTCAACTGACCGCTTTCGTAATAGTGCCGGACGAGGTCTCTCGGCACATAGGACAGGCCCGCGCCATCGAGAGCGGCGTTGATCGCCGGCCCTATGTTGCTCATCACAAGTTGGCCCTCTACGCGAACGCTGAACTCGCGCCCGTCCTTTTCGAACTCCCAGGCGTAGAGCGCGCCTGAGCTGGGAAGCCGCAGGTTGACGCAATTGTGGTCCGTCAAATCGTGCGGGGTCGCAGGTGCAGCGCGGCCCTCAAAATATCCCGGCGATCCCACGACAGCATAGGAGACGTCGGGACCGATGCGCACGGCCACCATGTCGCGCGCAATTGCTTCGCCGAGCCGCACACCGGCATCGAACTGACGCTCGACGATATTCGTGAAACCGTTGTCGACGATGAGTTCAACGCTGATATCGGGGTAATCCCGCAGAAATGCCGGCAGCCTTGAACGGAATACGAGGTCGACGGCATCGTCGGGACACACGACCCTGATGTGACCCGAGGGTTTGTCGCGCAGTGCGCGGATGGCGCTGACTTCCGCAGCGATGCCTTCGAAGTGCGGCTGAATGCTTTCCACCAGGCGCGCACCGGCCGCCGTAGGCGCCACGTCACGCGTCGTGCGGGAAAGAAGGCGGACGCCGAGCCGTGCTTCGAGCGCGCTGATCGTATGGCTGAGCGCCGAGCGCGTGACGCCCAGCTTCGATGCAGCCCGCGTGAAACTCCGCTCCCGAGCCACCTCCAAAAACGCACGCATCTCGGTGAATTCGTCGCGCCGCATTGTTGAATCTCCTTCATCACGGCGTTCAGATTATAGCTTCTAGTCGCGCAAAACCAGCCCGGCTATCTCTTAGGCAACGGACAGGAGACCCTGCATGAGCATCGAGCTGACATTGAATGAGACCGTGCTGGAGGAAGGCGAGGCGACCCGGTGGAGCGCGGTGACCTGTCTCTCGCTTCTGACTTTCCTTCTGGTGGGTTTGGAATTTCTCCCCGTGAGCCTTCTGACGCCGATTGCCAGCGACCTGTCGGTGTCGGAGGGGCAGGCCGGATTGGCGATCACCGTGTCCGGTGTCTTCGCGGTCATCACCAGCCTTTTCGGCAATGCGCTCCTGACGAAGATCGACAGGAAGATGGTCGTTCTGCTCTATACGGCGGTTCTGGCTGCTTCGAGCCTCGCCGTTGCGCTGGCGCCCAACTTCCTTGTCTTTCTCATTGGGCGGGTCCTGGTCGGTATTTCGATCGGCGGCTTCTGGTCGCTATCGACCGCTATCCTGGCGCGCCTGGCTTCAAGCCGTGACTTGCCCAAGGCCATTGCCTTGCTTCAGGGCGGCACCGCATTGGCGCTCGTGCTGGCTGCGCCGCTCGGCAGTTTTCTCGGCGGGTCGATCGGATGGCGCGACACTTTCCTGATCACGGTGCCGATCGGAATTGCGGGGCTCGTCTGGCAGCTGGTCGTTCTGCCGAAGATGCCCGCGACATCAACCGTCTCGGTAGCCAGAATATTCGGTTTGCTGCGCAATCGCACATTCGCGATCGGAATGGCGGCGACCGGTCTCGCCTTCATCGGCCAGAACGCATTGTCGATCTACCTTCGCCCGTTCCTCGAAGGCGTGACGGGCCTGGACTTGAATGTTCTGTCCATGGTGCTTCTCGGCCTTGGCGTCGGCGGACTGGCCGGAACCTCCGTCATCGGCTTCGTCGCCCGGCGGCGCCTCCTCCTCGTTCTCGTCGGGTTGCCGGCTGCTCTTGCAATCCTCGCCCTGCTGCTGATCGCACTCGGACCGTTCGCGGCGGCGACCGCCTCTCTACTCGTGCTGTGGGGATTCTTCTCGACCCCGATCCCCGTCGCCTGGAATACCTGGATGGCTGCCGTCGTCCCCGGCGAACTGGAAGCTGCGGGCGGACTGCAAGTGGCACTGATTCAGCTCGCCATTGCAGGCGGCGCCTTCGCCGGCGGCCTCTTGTTCGACATCGCGGGTTGGTGGAGCACCTTCCTTTTGGCCGCCTGTCTTCTCACGGGCTCGGCTATCCTCGCCGCCGTCGCCGGCCGCCGTGTCTAACCCTCAAAACAGGAGATCATCATCATGTCTCAAGGAATCGAAAACAAAATCGTCGTCATCACCGGCGCGAGCAGCGGGCTTGGCGAAGCCGCTGCGCGCCACCTTGCCGAGCGCGGCGCGTGGGTCGTGCTTGGGCGCGGCGAGACCTTGGCCGAGTAGACGCTGACGATAAATCCTTCGAGCCAACATGCCGCCTACAGCGGTCTTTGAATTTCACAGTAGACAATGCTGCGGTTTGAGCCGGACCAAACAGACACCTTCAAATCCACCCCCGTCGCGCTTTCACTGGCGATCAAGCCCATCTCTCGTTCTGACCGCAACAGCAGCGCCCAGTTCATAAATGTCTCCATATAGCCATCGACATCCGTCTCCGGAGAGAAATTGGCGAATAGGAATGTGCCGCCAGGCTTAAGCATGCTGACGCACTTCTTGGTCAACTTTACGGCTACTGCGTCCGGCAAATAGTCATAGAGACCCGCGGCATAGATGAAATCGAACATTCCCAGCACATGTCTTCCACCGATCAGAGACTTGACCGAACCGCTCATCGCCTGGACTGATGTGCCGGCGAAATCGCGGGCGACGGTTCCAACGCTCATCGGGTCTTGATCCAAAGCTACCCAGCGTCTGATCGCGCCGGCGCTCAGAGCGCGCGACAAAGGCCCCTCACGAAGATGCCCGGCCGCGATGGCGAGGACTTCGGTGAAACCAGGCCGGGCCGAAGCGATTTCGTCAACGCGGCGAGCCAGAATGTCTCGACGCTCCCTTACCGCAAGGGATGACGAAGCATTTTGAGTGTAGGCGTAGATCGAGCGTCCCAAGTTGCTCGCTGACAAGACGGCGTCCTCAATCTCCGGTCTGCCGTAGATGAAGTCGAGAAGGCGTGCGTCGCCAGAATAGCCGCGCGGCTTTTCGAACGACCAGCGGGTCAATGGATCTTGATGAAGATAGTGGGCAACTGGATGAGATTGCGCGATCGGAACGATGGCGTCCCACACCTCCGGATGAAAGCGCCGCCGCATCTGATGCAAGGCGTCGGTAAGACGCTCGATTATCGCATTAGGCTCGACGCCGGACTTGAACTGACGGATCGACACCTCAAGGCTGAGGGCAAGCTCGGCTCTGGCAACGACAAGGTGGCCGGGATCTGGAGCAGCAACCCTCCTTGCCGCCCGACGAATCTCGCCGGGCACAACAAGACTTTCACCGTCCAAGACCAGGTTTTGTGCCATTTCGAGACCCCTTGACCTAGCGTTAAGCATAATCAACCTCGAAACAGGATGCGACTAGAATCTACACGGGATAAGGGTATTTCTACTCTTGCGGGTCTGATGCTACCCCTCTAACAAAGCTAAGCAATAAGACAAACCGGTTGCAGGTTGCCGAATGTGATTTTGGAGGGCGCCGAAGTATGGCTTACTTTTCAGCTTACTTTAGATCATTGTCAGACCGGTGTTGTTGCATGATCGCGGCTTACGCTAATTTCCAGCGCGACGAACCAACCGCCAGCTTTTCATTCGCCGAGGCCCTAAAGTCTCTGAAAATCGAAAATGATGCTGTCCGAAGGCGGAGCTCGCGGCATGGTCTTTGGATCGCAGTTGCCGTTTATGTGGCCTTCGCACTTCCCGACCGTTGGCTGATTCCCGATGTTGCGCCTGTGACGATCGCCGCGCGATTCGCCGTTGCAACGATCGCTCTGCTGGTATTCGAGACCCTGCGGCTGGCAAAAGCGAAAACCGTCTGGCTTGACATCACATGTGCCGCTGCACTGCTGGTGGGCTATATGGGCTGGCTTTACCCGGCGATTGCCACCCGCGACGTCATCGCCATGTCGTACTACATGATATTCGGCGCCATCTTCATGATGGGCGCCAACCTCTTTTTCAGTTTCCCGTTTCGGCTTTCGGTGATCACCTCGAGCCTCGTTCTATGCGCATTTTTCGTTACGATCGAGGACTTTTTCCCTTCAAGCCAAACCTACAAGCTGGCCTTCGGGATGTTCTACATTTCGTGCTTTGTCTTCACGTCTTTCGTCAATTGGCGATTGAACGTGGAGCGTCGAAACGTGTTGCTGAACGCGGCGGAAGCTCGCCACCAGCACTGGGAAGCGTCCGAGCGCGGAAGGTCACTGCTCGAGCTTTCACATACTGACTACCTGACAGGCATAAGCAACAGACGCGCGCTGGATCGGCGACTCGACGAATGCTGGGCTGCTTGGAAAGACGAACGCCGCGACTTCTCCGTGTTCCTCATCGACGTCGACTTCTTCAAACGCTTCAATGATCGCTACGGACATCAGGAAGGAGACCGGTGTCTGACCGTCATCGCCAATGCGCTGAAGGCGGTGGTAGAGTCGTCCGATGGCATGATCGGCAGGTATGGTGGCGAGGAGTTTATTGTGGTCATTCCGGCCGCCCTCCCCAAGGTCGCGATGAACCTTGCCGAGAAGATCAGACTGGAAGTCGAGTCTCTTGCGGTTGGTCACGACGAGCGACCAGATGATATGTCGATCGTAACCGTCAGCATCGGCGTCGCCTTCACCCGCGAGAAAGTTGGAGAGAAGGTTGAACGAATAGTACGTGAAGCCGACCTCGCTCTCTACAATGCCAAAGCAAGTGGTCGAAACTGCATTCGTAGTTTTGATCCGTTGTTGCCTCGCCCCGACGACTATGCTGGTAAACTCGTCCCGCTGCTGGCGGCCGCCATTGATCGCAAACTGGTCTCGCTCGTGTACCAGCCGATCTTCGACCTGACGAACGAGAAAGCAAGAGCTGTCGAGGCTTTGATGCGCCTCAGGATGCCGGACGGCACTGCGGTTTCGCCGAAGACATTCATTCCGGTTGCCGAACGAAGTGGCGCTATCCTCGAACTGGGCAGGTGGGCGATCGAGACGGCATGCCGTGACATACTGATGACCGATCGCATGGCTACCGTCAGCGTCAACGTGTCGCCAATACAACTACGTTCCCCCGGCTTTGCTGCCAGTGTCGCTGATATCCTCGATCGTTGCGGGGTCTGCGGGTCGCGGCTAGCCTTAGAAGTCACCGAGGGCCTGGACATGGATATGCAGTCGGAGGTGCTCAAATGCATTGCCGACCTGCGGGCACTCGGCGTCGAGATCTGGCTTGACGACTTCGGCTGCGGCTTCGCGGGCCTCTCTTGGCTGAGGGCAATCGAGTTTCAGACGGTCAAGGTCGATAGAACCTTCCTGCATGACTGCTCGAACCCACGTGGTTTGACGATGCTTCAGGACATGATTGCTCTCATCCGCAATCGTGGAAATACGATCCTGGTGGAAGGCGTCGAAACTGCAGCACAATTTTCCCTTCTCAAGGATCTGCGCATCGACCGCGTCCAGGGCTTTCATATGGGAATGCCGGTTAGCGCTGAACTCCTGAACGCGGCATAATTCGACCTCAAGGTTTGCAGATGGCTCAGCTCGTTGTGGGGGCTTGACGTCTGTGGCTTTCGGTCAACCGTGCAGTGACGCCGTCAGCCAGGCGGCAGCGAGATTTCGTGCATTGCTTCGTTTCGCCTTGATAGGCACGATCACGTTGTAGCGGTCTTCGGCGGCAAGCTCGTCGCCGCTGGCCTGCACCAGGGTTCCGTCCTCCAGAAAAGTGCCGATCAGCATGCGCCATCCCAAGGCAATTCCCTGCCCTGCGCGTGCGGCAGCGATGGTTTCGGTATAGTGGTTGAACCGGAGCGACGGCTTGAACTCGACGTGGTCGCCGGTCAGCGAAAACCATTGCGACCAGCTGTACCAGGAACGGTCGACCACATCGGTTTCGATGAATTCGTCGGCGCCGCCGAGCGACCCATCGCCCCGGCGCTTGAGATAATCCGGCGAGCAGACGGGGCAGATGACGTCGCCGCGCGAGGCGATGACCGTTCCATCGCTGAAGGGCGGCATGCCGTATCGTATGGCGACGTCGATCTCTCCGTCGTCGAGAGCGATCGGGCTGTCCTGGGAGATCACCCGCACCAGAATGCCCGGGTTCGCCCGGCGGAATTCGGCGAGCCGCGGCAGCAACCAGAAGGACGAGAAGGCGACGGTCGCCCCGATCGTCACCACGTCCTGGCCGCGCGACTGGATCGCTTCCACGCTCTCGGCGATATCGGCAAAGCTCTTGGCGAGCGTCGCGCCGAGGCTGACGCAGGCCGCCGTCGGCTCGATCGCCCGATGCTTGCGCAGGAACAGGGGCTGGCCAAGTTCTTCTTCGAGAGCGGCGATCTGCCTGCTGACCGCCGCCTGGGTGACGCCGAGTTCGCTCGCAGCAAGCGTGAAGCTTTTTCTTCTGAGCACCGCCTCCAGCGTCACCAGCGCCGTCAGCGAGGGGAGCCGTTTTCGAAACTGCATTCGAAACTCCTTTTCGCATGAGATTAAATTATGCGAACGTAATTTTTTATGCCGTTGAAAGCCCGTAACTGCAAGAGCAATCTGGGGAAACTCTCACATAAGGGGTCATCATGCTAAACAGGCTTCCATCTTCCATTTCAGCATTGCTGGACTCCCGCTCGGAAGGCCATTCGCTGCCGGCCGGTCTGTACACACGCGAGGACGTGTTCGAAGCTGACATCGAGGTCTTCTTCCACAAGCACTGGATCTGTGTCGGCCTCGATTGTGACGTTCCCGAACCCGGCGACGCCACGGTGATCGATATCGGCAAGACGAGCCTGATCCTTCTGCGCGACGACGATGGCGAAATCCGCGTACTGCACAATGTCTGCCGCCATCGCGGCTCCCGTCTTCTCGACCCGGGCAAGACGATCGTTTCGAAGCTCGTCTGTCCCTATCACACCTGGACATACGAGTTGACGGGGGAACTTAGCTACGCTCCCCATATGGGCAAGGAATTCGACAAGGACTGTCGCGGCCTCAAGCCGGTCACCTTCAAGTCCATCGGCGGGCTGATCTATGTCTGCCTCTCCGACAATCCGCCTGACGATATCGCCGTTCTCGAGCAGACCATGACCGAGCGGCTGGCTCCCTACGACATCCGCAACGCCAAGGTCGCCCACCAGACCGACGTCATCGAAGACGGCAACTGGAAGCTGACGATGGAGAACAATCGCGAATGCTACCATTGTTCCGCGAACCATCCGGAACTCTGCGTCTCCTTCGTCGATCTCGACTTCGGTTTCGATCCGGAGACGCTGAGCCCGGAGGACCGCGAACAGGCCGAGGAACACTTCCGGCTCTACGAGGAACGCACGCGGGCATGGGAGGCCGACGGCTTTCCCTCGGCTGCCGTCGAGCAGCTCACGGACTGCGCCACCAATTTCCGCACGCAGCGGCTGATCATATCAGGCGCCGGTGAATCCCAGACCCACGATGCCACCGCCGCGTCCTCCAGGCTGCTGGGGCAGATGACCCGCAAGGATCTCGGCGACACGCATCTCTGGGGCCACAACAGCTGGAACCACTTCATGGGCGACCATGCGGTCGTGGCGATCGTCATCCCGCTCTCGGCGGGCAAGACGCTCGTCCGCACCAAATGGCTGGTGCATAAGGATGCCGTCGAAGGGGCCGATTACGATCTCGACAAGCTGACGGACGTCTGGGTCCAGACGACCGACCAGGACGCCGATCTCGTCGCCCGCTCCCATGCCGGCACTCTCGATCCCGCTTATCAGCCCGGCCCCTATTCCCGCTTCTCCGAGACGAACCTCGACAAGTTCGCCGCCTGGTACATCGATCGGATGCGCGCCCATGGATACTAGGAGCCCACAGGCATTATCAGCGAAGGCCGCCCTCGCCGACATCTGGAATCCCGAGACAGACGACGCGCTTGTCTGCCTCGACGTCCAGCAGGAAACCCATGACGTCAAGACGTTCACCTTCGCATCGCGCGAGGGCAAGCGCATTGTGTTCAAGGCCGGACAATATTTCCTGTTCGACCTCGAACACGATGGAGAGGCCGAAAGCCGATGCTACAGCATCTCGTCGTCGCCGCATCGCACCAACGCCTTCTCCGTGACGGTGAAGCGCGTTCCCGGCGGCAAGATCTCCAACTGGCTTCATGACACGCTCGCTGCAGGTGCGACCGTCAAGGCGAACGGCCCGCTCGGCCATTTCACAAGACCCGGTGCGTCAGGACAGAAGCTTCTGCTGGTCTCGGGCGGCTCCGGCATCACGCCTGTGATGTCCATTCTGCGTGAACTCGCTGATAGCTGCGAACCGGCCGACGTCGTTTTCATGCACGCCGCCCGCACGCCGCAGGATCTGATCTTTCGCGATGAGCTCGCCTGCATCGCCCGACGGCTGAAAGGCCTTCGGCTCCACTTTCTTCCCGAAACCGTCGCGGGCGAGGTGTCCTGGCCGGGTCTCACCGGTCGCATTTCGGCGGAGTATGTCAGGCTTGCCGTTCCCGATATCGCCGATCGAACGGTGATGTGCTGCGGCCCCGCCCCGTTCATGGCGGCGGCGCGCGGCATTGCCTCCGAGCTCGGCGTGCCCGCTTCGCGCTATGTGGAAGAAAGCTTCGACGCCGCGGTCATCGACGAACCGGAAACAACAGCGGTCCGGGAGGCGGCCGCCAAGGTCTTCCAGGTCACCTTTTCCAAGCAAGCCCGCAATATCGAGGTCACGGGCAATCAGAGTGTGCTCTCCTGCGCCAAGAAGGCAGGCATCAGGATACCCTCGTCCTGTGCCAACGGCGTCTGCGGCACCTGTAAGTCGAAGCTGACTTCGGGCGCGGTCGACATGAATCACAATGGCGGAATTCGCCAGAGGGAAATCGACGCGGGCTTCTTCCTGCCGTGCTGCTCGAAACCGCTCAGCGATCTCGTCATCGAGCGCTGAGCGCCGGCAATGTCGCCTCAAATGGACAAGCATGAATTCTCGGATGTTGCGGGATGAAAGCGATTCCGCAAGGTTCCTCATGTCGATACCCGGATCAACAATGAGGGCATCTTCCAGCCCCTCGACTTCTTCGATGCGGACGACGAGGTGTTGCAGAACGTTGACGGGGGTCGCGTTATCGTCATCGCATCTCGAAGCCGAACGATCTTTTGGCCGCGCTTCGCGAAAGTGCCGGGATGATGAAGGCCGCCGATTACAAACCGAAACGCACTGCCGCCAACGACAACAAAGGCACCGGTCGGGAGCGCGCTGCGCGCGCAGTAGCTTCCAAAGGCGCCTCTTCCGGGGCTACTCCGCGGCGCAAGGCCAGCTAGGGAGATCGATCATGGCTCTGAGATATTACTGGAAGGGCTATTTTCGTTAGCAGCGTGAATGCGGGCGGACCAACCGTCGTGGCCGGAAAAATTTTCGTATAACGGGACCTGCCTTCGCAACCATGAAAGGAATTGAATCGAACTCGAAAGATGCTGCCCTCCAAAATTTCGGCAGGATCGACCGCTTGGAACAGAACCTCCTAATATACGTTTGTGGGAAGCTTGCCCCACGGAGGACGCCATGATCAGCATCTGGGACGCGAACGTCGAATTGAAGATAAATGATCGTGTCCACGTCATCAGGAACGCTCGAGAGGCGGTCGCATGTTTGAAAAAATACTGGCCCGACAACAGAACCGCGAGCTACGCGGCAGCGCGTAAGGCATGCCTGGACGCGGCGAGTGGCGTTGTTCCCGACGTGGAAGCGCGAGCTGCGTTTGAAGCTGCGGCGAAGGAGGCCGGCATTCTGCGGCAAACGTAACATCGCTTCGTTTGAAGTGAGAACCTGGATCATGCCGCCACCCGGCCGGAATGGTTCTTGCACGGTTACTAATATATTCACCGTGGGGAGGCATAACGTCATGAAGTGGCACATAACCGACGAGTTTACCCCTCTGATGCTCGTTGTCAGTGGGCCGGAAAAATACAAGCTTGTCGCAACCCTTTGGGATGCCGCCCAGTTGCTGACGGCTTGCTGGCCAATCGACGACGGCGATGAATATCTTATCGCGATCAGGGCGTGCCGGGACGCCATCCACGGGGACATTTCCGCTGAGGACGCGCGAGAAGCGCTGATCCGTGCCGCCGACGACGCTGGCATTCCGGTGATCACCGTCGTTCACTGAGAGTACTCGATGCCACGGCGACCCTTGGATTCCGATCACACGAGAACGGTCGCTTCGCGGTCCGGATGCCTATTGGTGACGGAATTGGCCTCGAAAGAGCCTCGCGGCCAGGAGCCCTTGGGATCGGAAGTTACAAAATCAGCTGCTATTGGTTTGCCTTAGGTTGAGGGCTGAGCCGCAACCCAGTTGCTTGGGAGGATCCGGCCCGGAATGACGTTCCGGGAATTCAACGAATTGTCGGGGCGCATTCGGGGAAAATACCAGCCCTATCGATACGCGCTTGCCCTGCACGGAACCGGCATCGAGTGGCCGGGGGTTCTGCTGCATCCGGATTTCGATCCCGATTTCACCGGCATCATCGAGGAAGGCATGGTGCTCAACGTGGAGAGCCTGATCGCCTAAGCCGGATCCGAGAGCATCAAACTGGAAACCCAGGCCCTGATCACGAAAAAGGGCGCGGAGCGGTTGGACAGCTTTCCCTGGGAAGAGATCTGAACGGTCGCCCGTTTCAGTGTGCCCTCGAAGCCGCGCGATGCTGGGAGGGCGTCTGGCCGAATGTGCGCTTGAACGTCCTCGTGAACTGCGAGGCGTTTTCGAAGCCGACATCGAGCGCGATCTCGATCAGCGGCGCCTTCGACTGGGCAAGGATCGATTTCGCCCGCTCCATGCGAACGCGATTATAGGCCTTGGCCGGAGACATTCCCGTCTTCTCGATGAAGATCCTCTCCAACTGACGCCGCGAGAGCCCGACCATGGCGGCAAGCTTCTCGATCGGCATGCTACCGTCGACGAACTGTTCCATGGTGATCATCGCCGCCTTGACGCGGGTATCGTCGTAATCGTCGTAGAGCGGACGCCGGGGCTGGATGTCGGCCGGGGCGCGGGCCTTCTCGATCTGCAGCACTTCGAGCGCGTTTCGTTCGGCATCGCGGCTGATATATTTCCTGACCAGCAATGCCGCCATATCGGCGGCGCTGCTGCCGCCGGCGCAGGAACCGCGCTGTCGATCCAGATTGAAGAGACGGTCGGAGCGAACACTGAGATCGGGAAACCGCTCGCGAAACTCCTTGTAGTGCAGCCAGCTCACGCAGGATTCGTGCCGTTTCATCAGGCCGGCGGCCGCAAGAATGAACGAACCTGTGCACACGCCGATCAACGGCACTTTCTTGGCGTCCGCCTGCTTCAGGAAGGTGATGGTCTGCTGGTCGACAGGATTTTCCACCGTCAGCAGACCGCCCACGACGACGATGTAATCGAACCGCGAGGGATCGACGAAGTCCGAGGTCGGGGCGACCTGGACCCCGCAGCTTGAGGTTATCAGATGCCGCGTGCTGCCGATCACCTGCCAGTCGGCAAGCACCCTTCCGGAACGATCCTGCTCATCGCTAGCAAGCCGCAGCGTATCGACAAACAATGCAAAAGCCGACAGCGTGAATGACCGCGACAGAACGAAGCCCACCTTTAGCCGGGCCGTCTGCTTCGCCGCGTCATCTGCCAGCCGATGTTGGCCGGGCCGCATGGTCATCTCATCACCGTTCCTGAATGCGCTCATCGAATCTGGAAACCGTGCGCTAGCGGATCACGATCGTCAACAAAAATGGTGTTGTGGCCGATAATACGCGCCCAACCTGCGATGCTCGGGAGAATGCCGCGATAAGGTCCGATGTCTGCTTCGGTTTCGACCCGGCCCTCGAAGATCGTTCCGATCAGGCTTTCGTGACGATATCGAGATCCCAAGGTAAGCCGCCCCTTTCCGTGGAGCTGCGCCATGCGCGCCGAGGTGCCGGTGCCGCCCGGCGACCGATCGATGGCCTTCTCGCCGTAGAACACCGCGCAACGCCCGTCCGAGACGTCGTTCACGGGGCGGTCGCACCAGATTGCGTGATGCACCCCTGATATCCTGGCATCGTCCGGATGAACAGCATTGCAGACATGGGCAAGTGCCGCCCTGAACTTCTGGCTGCATTGGACGATGTCGGATGCGCTCATACCGTCAAGCCCGGCCCAGTTCTCCTGCGGCTCGATCACCGCATAATAATTGCCGCCGGAGGATATATCGACGCGCAGGCGGCCCATATCAGGCAGTAAGCCTGGTCGCCGGCAAGCCGGCGCGCCGCCATCAGGAAATAGGCTGATGGCGGCTGACGTGTCGGGGCGCCGGATGGGCGCGCCGTGAGATCAGGCGGCCAGGACGCCGCTCTTCTTGGCAGTCCAGGTTGCGATATAGTCCATCAGAGCCGGGGATAGGCAATCGTAAGGTTCGAGCCCCAACGCCTTCAACTGCGCCCTTACGGAGTCCATTTTGGCGGGATCGAAACCGCTTTCGATGATCGACGATACAAAGGCCGCAAAGGTCGGCTTTGCCCAGCCGCCCTCCTGGAAGCGCTCGGGATGAACGAACGACAATCCCTGGAACGGATGTTCGCGCTCGACCGGGCCGTACATATGCACACCGCACTGCTTGCAGGCATGGCGCTGGATCAGGGCATTGGAATCGACGACGGCGAGCTTGTCGCCGTTCTCGAGCACTTCGACACTCTCGGTCGGAGCCACCGCCACGACCGAAAAGACGGCACCCTCTGGCTTCCAGCACTTGGTGCAGCCGCAGGCGTGGTTATGGGCGATGTCACCCTTGATCCTGACCTTGACGGGATTGCTTGCACATTTGCACACGAGCGTCCCGCCCGCAAAGGCAGCGTCAGTCGCTCGAAAGCCCGAATCCACTGCCGGATGAATGGCTATGCTGGTCATTGCTTCACTCCCTTCCTCCCTGGCCGTTTGCGTTATGCCCGGCCGAGCTCTGCGTTATTTCCGATCTCCCAGCCTCTGCGCATGCCAGCGCAGATGGTCCTCCATGAATGTCGAAATGAAGAAGTAGGAATGGCCGTAGCCGTCCTGCATGCGAAGCTGCAGCTTGATGCCGGCCGCCTCGCAGGCCTGCTTGAGTTCGCCAGGACGCAATCCATCCTCCAGGAAGGAATCCGCCGTTCCCTGGTCGACGAGCAGCTCAGGAAAACGATGACCGTCCTCGATCAGCGAGCAGGCGTCATAGGCCCGCCAGGTCTTTTCATCGGCTCCGAGATATTTCCGGAATGCCGGCTTCGACCAGCCGGAGACCGAGGGATGGCTGATCGGCGCGAAGGCCGAGCAGCTCCGGAAACGGTCCGGGTTCTTGAGCGCGATCGTGATCGCGCCGTGTCCGCCCATCGAGTGGCCGAAGATCGCCTGGCGGTCCATGTCGACCGGAAATTCCGCGGCAAGCAGGCGCGGCAATTCATCGACGATGTAGCTGTACATGCGATAATTCGCCAAAAACGGCGGCTGGGTGGCATCGACATAAAAGCCGGCGCCCTTGCCGAACTGCCAGTTGTCGGGCTCATCGGGAACATGCTCGCCGCGAGGGCTGGTATCCGGGCAGACGACGATGACGCCGAGCTCGGCGGCAAGCCGCCGATACTCGCCCTTGTCCATGACATTGGCATGGGTGCATGTCAGACCCGACAGGTACCATAGAACCGGGCAATTGCCCTTGGCCGCCTGCGGCGGCACGAACACCGCAAAGGTCATGTCGCAGCCGCAGGCATCAGAGCGGCTGACGTAGACGCCCTGAGTGCCGCCGTGGGACTTATCGGTCGAGATCGTCTTCATCGCTTAATACAGCACCACGCCGCGGATGCTTTCCCCCTTGTGCATCAGATCGAAGCCCTTGTTGATGTCTTCGAGCGGCATGGTGTGGGTGATCATCGGATCGATCTGGATCTTGCCCTGCATGTACCAGTCGACGATCTTCGGAACGTCGGTGCGGCCGCGCGCGCCGCCGAAGGCCGTGCCCATCCAGTTGCGCCCAGTGACGAGCTGGAATGGACGAGTGGAGATTTCCTGGCCGGCGCCGGCAACGCCGATGATGACCGATTTGCCCCAGCCGCGATGGCTGGCTTCGAGCGCCTGGCGCATCACCTTTGTATTGCCGGTGCAGTCGAAGGTGTAGTCGGCGCCGCCGATCAGGTCGCCATGACGCTTGGTCAGGTTGACCAGATAAGGAACGATGTCGTCGCCGACCTCCTTCGGATTGACGAAATGTGTCATGCCGAACTTCTCGCCCCAGGCCTTGCGATCTGGGTTGATGTCGACGCCGATGATCATGTCGGCGCCGGCCAGCCGCAGGCCCTGGATGACGTTGAGGCCGATGCCGCCGAGGCCGAAGACGATCGCCGTGGCGCCGATTTCCACCTTGGCGGTGTTGATGACGGCGCCGATGCCGGTGGTGACGCCGCAGCCGATGTAGCAGACCTTGTCGAAGGGCGCGTCGGGGTTGATCTTGGCGAGCGCGATCTCAGGCAGAACGGTGAAGTTGGCGAAAGTCGAGCAGCCCATGTAGTGATGGATCTTGTCCTTGCCGATCGAGAAGCGCGAGGTGCCGTCCGGCATCACGCCCTGACCCTGGGTAGCGCGGATCGAGGTGCATAGATTGGTTTTGCGGGACGTGCAGGAATAGCACTCGCGGCATTCGGGTGTGTAAAGCGGAATGACATGGTCGCCCTTCTTGAGCGAGGTCACACCCGGGCCGACATCGACGACGATCCCCGCACCCTCATGGCCGAGAATGGCGGGGAAGAGGCCTTCCGGATCGGCGCCCGACAGGGTGAAATCGTCGGTGTGGCAGATGCCCGTCGCCTTGACCTCTACCAGCACTTCGCCGGCCTTCGGGCCGTCGAGCTGCACGGTCATCACTTCGAGCGGTTTTCCGGCCTGAACGGCAACGGCGGCGCGAACGTCCATTTGATAATCCCTCCTGTTAAATTGAATTCAGTGGCTGCATATGCGGGTAAGCGATCTGGCCCGGCCTCACCGCAATCATCCCGGCTCGATCTGGCACCAGACCGCCAGAAGCGGCTGGGCCGTGCATCTTATCGCGAAGGATTGCCCGGCATCGTTGGCGAAGACTGTGCCAGTAGCGGCAGAAAACCATTGGGAATCGCCAAGGCAGATTTCTGCCGGCGAAAGCAGGATGAAGGCGCGCGGCTGCGTCTGAACGTGATCGGGAAACCGGGTGTAACGGTCCATATAGATCACCCCGACCCTGAGATCGGCGCGCTCCTCCATGCCACCGGGGCCGACCACGACCGCATGGGAGTGCGTGTTGCCGAAATTCAGGCTTGCGAAGGGTCCGGAGCGGCCGCGCCTCCAGAGCAGCTTGTCGGCGAGACTCTGGAACTGGCTGGCGATCGCCTCGTATTTCCGTCCCGACTTTGCAAGATGGCCGATGGCGTCGTCGAGCCCTTCGGGTACGCCTGGAAGAGGCCCGCCGCCCTCCGGCCGCACCTTTCCTGTCTTGAGCAGCCTCTGGAGGACCTTGCCCGCAACGAAACTGGCGACGGCAGGAGCCTCCGCCGACAGCATCAGCCCGCCGACGTCGTTGAGGAATCCCTGCAGCGGCCGAGGCCGCCTCTCCCTGCCGATGTCGTGCAGCCGTATGTATGCCGGCTTCTCGTCATCGTTCAGAAGAAGATCGGCACCAGGTTTGATTGGACGTCCCACCACGCGAGCCACGTTCTGTTTCCCCAGTCAGAGCGCCTTTTCGAATTCCGGCAGGATGTCGAAGAGATCACCGACGAGGCCGTAGTCGGCGACCTGGAAGATCGGCGCTTCCTCGTCCTTGTTGATGGCGACGATCACCTTCGAATCCTTCATGCCGGCCAGATGCTGGATGGCGCCCGAGATGCCGCAGGCGATATAGAGCTGCGGCGCCACCACCTTGCCGGTCTGGCCGACCTGCCAGTCGTTCGGCGCATAACCGGCATCGACGGCCGCGCGGCTTGCGCCGACGGCAGCGCCGAGCTTGTCAGCGAGCGGCAGGATGACTTCCTTGAACTTCTCGGCAGAGCCGAGCGCCCGCCCGCCGGAGATGATGATCTTTGCAGACGTCAGTTCCGGACGGTCGGAAGCCGACAGCGCATCGGAGACAAAGCGCGACAGACCCGGATCTGAAATCGCCGGGATCGCCTCGACGGTGGCCGAACCACCTTCCGCTGCGGAGGCGAAGGAGGCGGTGCGCACGGTGATCACTCGTCTGGCATCCGTCGACTGCACCGTCTGGATGGCATTGCCGGCATAGATCGGCCGCTTGAAGGTATCGGCTGAGATGACTTCGATGATCTCCGAGACCTGGGCGACGTCGAGAAGGGCTGCCACCCGCGGCAGCACGTTCTTGCCGACCGAGGTCGCCGCCGAGAGGATCGTGTCATAGCCGCCGGCCAGCGAGACGATCAGGTCGGAGAGCGGTTCGGCGAGATTGTTGGCAAGCTCGTCGCTTTCAGCCAGCAGCACCTTGGAGACACCGGTCAGTTTTGCCGCCGCATCGGCCGCAGCCTTGGCGCCCTTGCCGGCGACCAGAATATGGATATCGCTTGCCTGTTCCTTGGCGATCTGGGAAGCCGCCGTCAGCGCCTTGGCGGTCTGATCGGAGAGGCTTTGATTGTCGTGGTCGGCCAGAAGAAGAATGGTCATGATAATTTACTCCTGTTCCTGTCCGATCAGAGCACGCCGGCTTCGTTCTTGAGCTTGTCGACCAGTTCGGCGACCGACTTGACCTTGACGCCGGCCTTGCGGCCCGACGGCTCCTCGGTCTTCAGCACCTTCAGCCGCGGCGTCGTGTCGACGCCGAAATCGGCCGGGCTCTTCTTGTCGAGCGGCTTCTTCTTCGCCTTCATGATGTTCGGCAGCGAGGCGTAGCGCGGCTCGTTCAGGCGCAGATCCGATGTGACCACCGCCGGCAGCTTGATCTCGATCGTCTGCAGGCCGCCGTCGACCTCGCGGGTCACGGTCGCCTTGCCATCGCCGATCTCGATCTTCGAGGCAAAGGTCGCCTGGGCGGCGCCCATCAGTGCCGCCAGCATCTGGCCGGTCTGGTTCGAGTCGTCGTCGATCGCCTGCTTGCCGACGATAACAAGCCCCGGCTGCTCGGCCTCGGCCACGCCCTTCAGGATCTTGGCAACCGCCAGCGGCTCGACCGCATCGTCGGTCTCAACGAGGATAGCGCGATCGGCTCCCATGGCGAGCGCCGTCCTCAGCGTCTCCTCGGCCTTGGCAGGACCGATCGACACCACCACCACTTCCTCCGCCTTGCCGGCTTCCTTCAGCCGCAACGCCTCTTCCACCGAGATCTCGTCGAACGGGTTCATCGACATCTTCACATTGGCAAGCTCAACACCCGTGCCATCCGGACGTACCCGGATCTTCACGTTGTAGTCGACAACCCGTTTGACTGGGACGAGAATCTTCATTTGCGAACCCCTTTATGTCTAGACTTTCCGGCCGTCAGTGCGGCCGGTCGGCGAGCAGTGCCCAGAAGGCGAAGAACGGCGTGTCGACCGATCTCATGGCATGTTTGATCCCAGGGATATTGTAGAACGATCCGCCGATTCCAGGCGAAAACCAGTCCCCATCCCCCTGTCGAAACTCTCCCTCGGAAAGCACGAGATAGACTTCCTCCGGCGCATGGTCGTGATCGGGATAGCGCACGTGAGGCGCCATCAACGTCACGCCGAGCCACAGGTCGCTTCGCTCCTCCAATCCGCCCGGGCCGATGATCATCGCATTGGCATGCCCATCGACGAAATTGTCGCTGGCCGTGTGGTCATACTTGGTGCGCCGACGCCATTCAAGCATTGGCTCGATGCCTTTGAAGCCCTCGATCAATCGCGCCAGAGAAGCATAGGACGTATCGACCGAGAGCGCCATATCGAGGTAGGCGCAGACAGGCAAGCGGCTTCCTTCTCCTGCTCGCGCGGTCCCCGGACGTTCCAGCGCCGCAAAGAACTGACCGATCGAGCGGCGGGCTTCCGGGGCGGTGGCGAACTGACCGAAAGCCAGGGATGCCGCCTCCAGGAAATGCTGGAGGCTTTCATTGCGTAAACTCATCTCATCCCCTCCCGAGACGATCGACCGGCGACGCCGCTGCTGCGATCATAGATCCTTCGCGATGCGCAGACCGTCATAGATGGCGGCATGCGTGTTGCGCGCAGCGACGGCATCCCCGATGCGGAACAGCTGGAACCGGCCTTCGGGATTGCGAAGGACGGACTGAGGCTTCCCCGAAAGAAGCTCGTCGTGCGAGACCTCGCCGAGATTGCTCGAACGGGGCTTCAACTCGAAATAGAGCTCGTCGAGCGGGATAGTCCCGTGGTTGACGACGATCTGGTCGAAGCTGCGCTGCTTGGCAACCCCGCCGTAATCGCTGCCGACATGGGCGACGAGCTGGTTGCCGCTCTTTTCGACGGCGTCCAGGCGATAGGTGACAGTGAAGGTCACGTCATGCTTCTGGAGGGAGCGCATGTAGGGCACCAGGTTCATGGCCATGACCTCCGGCGCGAAGGACCGGTCCGGTGTCATGATCTCGACCTTGGCGCCCGCCTTGGCGAGAAACTCCGCCGCCTGAAGCCCGGCGTGATCGCCGGCATCGTCGAAAACAAGCACGTTCGAACCCGGCTTCACGTCGCCGGAGATGATGTCCCATGAGGAGACCACCAGCTCGTTGCCGCTTGTCAGAACCTCCGTATGCGGCAAGCCGCCGGTCGCGATGATGACGACGTCGGGCTTTTCGGCTTCGACCGTGTCGGCTTCCGCCCAGGTGTTGAAGCGGAAGGTGACGCCGTATTTCTCGCACTGGCTCATGCGCCAGTCGATGATGCTGATCATTTCCCTTCGGCGCTCGCTCTGGGCGGTGAGCCGGATCTGGCCGCCGGGATTGTTGGCGGCTTCGAATACGACGACCTCGTGGCCACGCTCGCCGGCGACGCGCGCCGCCTCCAGGCCGGCCGGGCCGGCGCCGACGATGACGACCTTTTTCCTGGCGTCGGCCTTGGCGAGGATATGCGGCATGGTCAGTTCGCGGCCGGTGGCGGCATTGTGGATGCAATAGGCCGCGCCGCCCTGGTAAATGCGGTCGAGACAGTAGTTGGCGCCGACGCAGGGACGAATATCCTCCTCCCGCTTCTCCATGATCTTGCGCACGATATGCGGGTCGGTCATGTGGGCGCGCGTCATGCCGACCATGTCGACCTTGCCGGCCGCGATCGCGTGGCGCGCGGTGGCGACGTCGGGAATCTTCGCCGCGTGGAATGTCGGGAAGTTGGTCGCGGCGCGGATTTCGCCGGCAAAGTCCAGGTGCGGAGAATTTGCCATGCCCTGGATCGGAATGACATCGGTCAGACCTGGATCGGTATCGATGTGGCCGCGAATGACGTTCAGGTAGTCGATGAGGCCGCTATCGCGCAGCCGCTTCGAAATCTCAATGCCTTCCGCCGGTCCATTGCCGCCGGGAAGACATTCATCCGCCGTGTAGCGCACGCCGAGAATGAACTCGTCCCCCACTCTCTTGCGGATCGCCCTGAACACATCGAAACAGAAGCGCAGACGGTTTTCGCGCGCGCCGCCATAGGGACCATCGAGCTCGTTGGTCAGCGGAGACGCGAACTGGTCGATCAGGTGGCCATAGGCCTCCAGCTCGATACCGTCCATGCCACCCGCCTTCATGCGTTCGGCCGCATCGGCGAAATCCCTGATGATGCGCTCGATGTCCCAATCTTCCACCTTCTTCGGAAAGGCGCGGTGCGAGGCTTCGCGGTGATGCGACGGGGCGACGACCGGCAGCCAGTCGCCCTTGTCCCAGCGGGTGCGCCGGCCGAGATGGGTCAGCTGGATCATGATCGCCGCACCTTCTTCGTGCACGGCGTCGGTCATTTCCCTGATCCAGGGCACGATCTCGTCCTTGTAGGCGAGCAGGTTGTTGAAAACAGGCGGGCTGTCCCTGGAAACCGCGGCGGAACCCGCCGTCATCGTCAAGGCCACCCCGCCCTTCGCCCGCTCCACTGTATAGGCGCGATACTTCTCCTTCGGCATGCCGTCCTCGGGATAGGCCGGCTCGTGGGACGTCACGATGATACGGTTACGCAGCGTCAGATGCTTGAGCCGGTAGGGTTGCAGGAGAGGGTCATTCGACATGGGCCGTGGTTCCGAATTAAAACATCGGGGCAGACGCTAAGCGTAATGTACATATGTGTCAACGTTGAAAACAGTTAAGTCTTCAATATCGACACAGATGTACATTTTTCTTGTGCATCGCCTCACAATTTGATAGGAGATAAGCCCATGGACCAGGCTTTGAACGACACCGGTTGGCGCGGATCACAGGAGGGGTGGCTGGAAGCAGCCTACCAGTCACTGCTGGAATCCGGCGTGGATTCGGTAAAAATTCTACCGCTCGCCAAGAAGCTCAACCTCTCGCGAACGAGCTTCTACTGGTTCTTCAAGGATCGGGAAGAACTCCTGAGCGCCCTCGTGACGCGGTGGCGAGAGAAAAATACCGGCAACATCATCAAGCAATCCGAAGCCTATGCGGAATCGCTGGCCGAGGCGATGCTCAACGTCTTCGATTGCTGGCTCAGCACCGATCTATTCGATGCCAGGTTCGAATTCGCCGTGCGCAGCTGGGCGCTGCAGTCCGACGAGCTTCTCGCAGAGGTCCAGCGGGCGGATCAAATTCGGCTGGAAGCACTCAAGCGCATGTTCATGCGCTTCGGTTTACCAGAAACGACATCAGATGTCAGAGCCCGAACAACCTACCTCGTACAGATCGGATATATTTCCATGCAGTCGAAGGAGGATATCGCCGTCCGCATGAAACGGATTCCGGAATATATCGCGATCTACACGGGTGAAATACCACAGCAGAGGGAGCTTGACCGCTTCTTCTCCCGGCATGGCTATAGACCGGATGAGGGAAACCCGAGGTGAGCGCTCCCTTGAGAATTGGCATAATCGGTGGCAGTGGCTGGCTCGGCGGGGCAATCGCCGGCTCGATCCTCGATGCCGGCCTGATCAATTCTCAAGATCTCTCCCTCTCCTATCGCAGCGAGCCGCCCTCCCGTTTCCCGAATTCCTTCTGGACCTCAGACAATCAGGAACTTGCCGACCGCTCGGACGTGATCCTTCTCTCTGTCCGTCCCGATGACTGGCGTCCCCTCGCGGTCGATGCCGGCGGCAAGCTCGTCATCTCGGTGATGGCCGGCATCCGTCTTACCGCCCTTTCCGAGCGCCACAACACCAGCCGCGTCGCCCGTGCCCTGCCGAATGCCGCCGCCGAGGTGGGAAAATCCTATACGCCCTGGATCGCCGCACGCGATGTCACGCAGGACGACCGCGCTGTCGTCCGCGCCATTTTCGAAACCTGCGGAGCGCAAGACGAGGTCGCGGGGGAAAGCGACATCGACTACCTCACCGGCCTTTCCGGGTCCGGACCGGCATTCCCGGCGCTGCTTGCGGCCGCCATGATGCGCGACGCCGTTGCCCAAGGTCTGCCGGCGGAGATTGCGCGCCGCGCCGTCAACACGGTGATATCGGGCGCCGGCCGCTTGCTGGAGCGCCATGACGGATCTCCCGACGATGTCGTTCAAACCTTCCTCGGCTATCGCGGCACCACCGCGGCGGCCATCGAAGGCATGCGCGTTGCCGGGTTCGACGCTTCTGTCGCCGACGGACTGTCGGCGGCATTCAAGAAATCGGTAAGTATGGGAGAAGCTTCCTGACAACCGTTGGAGCGGGTTCTGCGGTGCCCCGTTCGACACAACAAGCCGCTAAGCAGAGGGAACGAGAATGAAGAAACTACTCGCAACGACGTGTCTGACGTTCGGCCTGATCGGCGGGGCGTCTTTCGCCAGCGCCGCCGAATGCGGCAACGTGACCATCGCCAGCATGAACTGGCAGAGCGCCGAAGTTCTGTCCAACCTGGACAAGTTCATCCTGAACGAAGGTTATGGCTGCGAAGCCGATATCACCGTTGGCGATACCGTCCCCACCATTACGTCCATGGCCGAAAAGGGCCAGCCGGATATCGCGCCTGAAGCCTGGATCGACCTGCTGCCGGATGTCGTCAAGAAGGGCACGGACGAAGGCCGGATCGTTCAGGTCGGCTCGCCGCTGCCCGACGGCGGCGTGCAGGGCTGGTGGATTCCGAAATATCTCGCCGACGCCCATCCCGATATCAAGACCATCGGTGACGTGCTGAAGCATCCGGAACTCTTCCCCGATCCCGAGGATCCGAAGAAGGGCGCCATCTACAACGGCCCGCAGGGCTGGGGCGGCACCGTCGTCACCTCGCAGCTCTACAAGGCGTTCGGCGCCGACAAGGCCGGCTTCACCCTCGTCGACACCGGCTCGGCTGCTGGCCTCGACGGCTCGATCGCCAAGGCTTACGAACGCAAGGAAGGCTGGGCCGGCTATTACTGGGCGCCGACCGCGCTGCTCGGCAAATATGAGATGGTCAAGCTCGAAGCCGGCGTGGCGAACGATGCCGCCGAATGGAAGCGCTGCAACACCGTTGCCGACTGCCCCGACCCGAAGCCCAATGCATGGCCGGTCGATCACGTCGTCACCCTCGTTGCCAAGCCTTTCTCTGAAAAGGTCGGCCCTGAGGTCATGGACTACCTGAAGAAGCGCTCCTGGAGCAACGAAACGGTCAACAAGCTGATGGCCTGGATGACCGACAACCAGGCGACCGGCGAAGATGGCGCCAAGCACTTCCTGCAGGAAAACAAGGACGTCTGGACCAAGTGGGTCTCGCCTGAGGCAGCCAAGAAGATCGAAGCTGCGCTTTAACATTGACTATTGCGGTGCGCGAAAGCGCACCGCTTCTCGCTGCCGATAAAATCAAAAAGACTGCCACGGCTCTTTGAAGAAAAGGGGAACCGAATGGAATGGTTTTATAAATTCCCGCATATGAACGACGACGCGCTTCGAAATCTGAAGAAGGCGATCGATGACGGTTTTCGTGCCTTTACCCGCGCCTATGGCGACGGCATCGAAAATCTCTTCATCCCGCTCCAGCATTTCCTCATCGGCGCCGAACGTTTCATGACGCAGACGCCGTGGCCGATCATCACCCTGATCGTTCTGGTCATTGCGTGGTTTGCGAGCCGCAGCCTGAAGATTGTGGTCGGCTGTCTCGTGACGCTGCTCCTGATCGGCTATTTCGACATGTGGGACGATACGATGCGGACGGTCTCGATGATCTTCGTCTGTACGGTTCTCTCCATTGCCATCGGCATCCCGATCGGCATCATGATGGCGCGCTCCGACCGGCTGCAGCGCATCGTCAATCCGATCCTCGACGTCATGCAGACCATGCCGAGTTTCGTCTACCTCATTCCCGTCGTGATGCTCTTGGGCATCGGCAAGGTGCCGGGACTGATCGCCGTCGTCATCTATGCCATCCCGCCGATGATCCGGCTGACCGATCTCGGCATCCGCCTGGTCGACAAGGACGTGCTCGAGGCGGCCGACGCCTTCGGGACGTCGAGGTCGCAGAAGCTGTTCAAGGTGCAACTGCCGCTTGCCCTTCCCACCATCATGGCCGGCATTAACCAGACGATCATGATGGCGCTCGCCATGGTGGTCATTGCCTCGATGATCGGTGTCCAGGGCCTTGGCCAGCCGGTGCTGAAGGCGATCGCCAACCAGTATTTCACGCTTGGCATTTTCAACGGGCTTGCCATCGTCGGCATCGCCATCATCTTCGACCGGGTCAGCCAGGCGTATGGCAAAAGGCTCCAGAAGCATCGGGAGACCGTCCATGGCTGACCATCGTTTCGGCGGCATCAAGATCCGCAATCTCTACAAGATCTTCGGTCCCAACCCCTCCGCCTATGTCGATGCGGTTCAGAAAGGCCTGACGAAGACCGAACTCAACGCAAAGCACGGCCATGTGCTCGGCCTCAGGGATATCAATGTCGAGATCCCTTCCGGCCGCATCCAGGTCATCATGGGCCTTTCGGGATCGGGCAAATCGACGCTCATCCGTCACATCAATCGCCTGATCGATCCGACGGCGGGCGAAGTTCTGGTCGACGGCGTCGATGTCGTGAAAATGAACGAGACCGAATTGCGGACGTTTCGCCGGCAGCAGACGGCAATGGTGTTCCAGAAATTCGCGCTGCTTCCGCACCGGAATGTCCTCGACAACACCATCTTCGGCCTCGAAGTGCAGGGCATGGAGCGTGCGAAAGCGGTCGACGTCGCCATGGGCTGGATCGAGCGCGTGGGGCTCAAAGGTTTCGAAGAGAAATATCCGAACCAGCTTTCCGGCGGCATGCAACAGCGTGTCGGCCTGGCGCGCGCCCTTTCCAATGATGCGCCGGTGCTCTTGATGGACGAGGCCTATTCGGCACTCGATCCCTTGATCCGCACAGACATGCAGACGGTCCTGCTCGACATCCAGAAGGAGATCAAGAAAACGATCGTCTTCATCACCCACGACCTCGACGAGGCCCTGCGCCTCGGCGACCAGATCGCCATCCTGCGCGACGGCGAAGTCATCCAGCAGGGCACCAGCCAGGATATCGTCCTGCGTCCGGCCGATGATTACATCGCCAACTTCGTCAAGGAGGTCAATCGCGGCCGGGTCATCCATGTCGAAGCCGTCATGACGCCGGTGCACGCCGGTGCGGCACCGATCGGACTGGCGATTGCGGCGGGAACGACGGTCGAAGAGGCCGTCCGGATGATGGCATCTGCGCCGGAGGGCAATGCCAAGGTGGTGTCCCCGTCCGGGGAAACGCTGGGTCTCGTCACTTTCCGCCAGCTTGCAAGCGCAATGGTGAACTCGAAAGAGATGGCAGCTCGACACGATAGCCCCCTTTCGGTCGCGCTCTGAAGCAACCGCAGCGGCGAGACGGAATGCCGCCTGGCCTACAGTGCCCGCAGCGCATCTTTCGGGACGCGCTGCGGGCACTGCAGTTTTGAATTCATGCGCCACATCTGATAGTCGTTCCCTTGGAATCGCGATGGTGCAGGTGCTTCCGGCGCAGTGCCTGAATCGAATTCTTCCTTCGTCCCGAACGCGTGATTCAAGATTTTTGCCCGATTTTCACAGGTCAGCCCCACGGAACAAGAGGCTTCACGCGAGTACCCTATGTACAATTTGCGCAAGATCGATCCGGTCTGCGTCACGAAACACAGATCCGCGGACAATATCGCGCCACGACAATTGCTCCATGGCTGCGAAACAATAAGATGACATTCGACCGGGACCATGATGGTCTGCGGTCCCGAAGCAAAGCCCATCCATCGTCACCCCATTGGGATGGAAGGGACTCTATCCATACGCGCTCCATCCCGTGCGTATGCTTGCCTGTCTGCCTGCCGGAGGCCCTCTCAGCGGTCCACTAGAACCTTCGGCAGGCAACCGCGCCCACCAATGCCGCGCTTGAGCCTGCGTCGCCCCCAAGCGAACAGAGATAAATAGCTTCGATTGAGGCTATCGTCTCATCCTGAGACCATATCGAAACCATCCGCCCGGCTCTCCCCAATCACCTCGACGTCTGTCAGTTTCCTGCCGCCTCGCTGGGAAAAATCTCCCTGGGAACGGGTCGGCTTTCTTAATGACAATTCCGCCTGAGCCTGAATCAACTGGCGCGCCGCCGACACGCGGCATGCCGCGCAAAGGGACAGAGGTTTGGCGATCACGACATGCGGAAAATCAAAGACATTAAGGTGCAATGAGCGATTTGAATGATCGCGACGCGCTCTGGCCCCAAATTCCACCAGCTCAACCAGGGCCTGCTGCATTTCGGGCTCTGATCGGCTAATATCCTCATCTGGCTTCGTCCGCCACGCCTCTGCTGGGCGCTGGGGGCAACGGAGGATAACGAGCAATGTGCGAAGCAAAAAGAGGGACGTAAATCACTGAATTCGGCCTAAGCGCCGAACCGGTATCTGCGAGCGGACAAAGATGCAAGCCGACGCAGCCGCATTCAATGGGAGCAGCATGTCAGAAAACAATACGCCGCAATTCTCGTTTCGATTTCGCGGTTCATCCTTCGACAATATGGTCGAAACCCTGGGAGGCGCGTTTGGCGCATTTGATGCCGCGCCTGTCGGCCGCGCCGAGAACTTCCGCTGGGGGCTGGATATTTCCGCGGGCAGCAGCGCGGTCATGCTCACCGGTTATCACGAGGCGGAGTTTCAGTTCAATATCGAGCCGACCGTCGATACGGCGGAGTATTTGTCGTTTGTGGTGCCGCGCAGCGGCGGCATGGCCGTCACCTATGGGGACCGCATCGCCGAGGCCGGACAGGGAAAATTGCTTCTCTATAACAATTTCGAGCCGGACAGCGTCATCATGTACGGGCAGTCGAATGTCATAGACGAATTGCTGATCAATTGGTCCGTCATCCTCCAGACCATCGGTCAAACCTTCGAAATACCGTTCAGCGGATCTCTCGACCTGCTGCCCGAACTGGATCTGTCGACGCCCGTCGGCCAGACGATCGGCAACCTGACGGAAACGATCATGTCAGGCATGCGTGACGACGGCCCGCTTTTGCAATCGCCGATCGCCATGGCGCATATGACGCAGGCGCTGGCCGATCTGGTGGTGCGCCTGCTGCCCCACAAGCTGTCGCATTTCCTGGAGACGGGGCCGGCCCTGATCGCTCCCCGGCATGTGCGCAAGGCGATCGAATTCATGCATGCCAATATCGATCAGCCGATTACCATGCCGAAGGTCGCCGAAGCGGCTGGCGTTTCCAGCCGGGCGCTCGAAACCGGCTTTCGCGCGTTTCGGGGGACGTCTCCGGCCGTCTATCTGCTGACGCTTCGACTGCGCGCGGCGCGCCAGGACCTGCTCAATCCCGATAGCAGGGAGACCATGAAAGCGATCTGTCTCAAATGGGGCTTCTTTCATTTCGGCCGGTTTTCCGCAGTCTACAAGTCGACATACGGGGAATATCCTTCCGACACCCGCAAACGCGTCGGCCAACGATAACGGCCGCGGTTTCCCTATGACGGCGGCATCTCGTCCCGCGGCAGGAGTGCATAGTGCACTCTCATCGTCCTCGCATCCCGCCTGACGATCTCAAGCACACCGTCGCGTTCCGCCAGCGCATTGAGTTCGCGCAGCACGAGGGAATGTGCGATCCCCAGCATGCGCGCAAAGGAGCGGCTGTCATTTGCAATCCCGAGCTCGGCGGCGACGAGGAGACCGGCTTGGATGGATGTCAGCCTAATATCCCTCTCCCGTGCGACCGCAACGAGGGCGAGAAATCGGTCGACGTCGGAGACCTCTTCGCTCACGCGGCGTTTCGCCGGCGGAAGGACACCATGATCGACTTGGAGGTGGGCGTATCGCTCTCCTTGCCGGCGCTGCCAAGCGGCACGAGCACGTTCAGCTCGGGATAATAGCCCGCGATGCTGCCCCTCGGAATGTCGTAGGGCACGAAGCGGAAATCCCGCGCGATGCGCTCGATGCCGTCATCATGCTCGCCGATCACGTCGACCCGTTCACCGGCTCTAGCATTCATCGTCTTCAGGTCTTCAGGATGGATGAAGATGACCTGCCGCTCGCCATAGACGCCGCGGTACCGGTCGTCGAGGCCGTAGACCGTCGTATTATACTGATCGTGCGAGCGGAACGTCTGCAGCGCAAAACGCCCCTCGCCTTTCCGCGCACGCTGATGCACAGTCTCCTCGGGAAGCGGCCCGGAAGAGAACGATGCCTTGCCCGCCGGCGTCTGCCACTCCCGATGGGCGGCCGCGTTGCGGAGATGGAAACCGCGCGGCTTTCGCAGGCGTTTGTTATAGTCTTCGAAGCCTGGAATGGTCGCCTCGATATGATCGCGGATGCGGTCGTAGTCGCCGGCAAGCTCTGCCCAGTCGACCACGGCGGAGCCGAGCGCAGCTTCCGCGATGCCGGCGATGATGGCGACTTCCGAGAGAAGATGCGGCGAAGCCGGACGGTTGATGCCGGCGGAGCCATGCACCATGCTCATCGAATCCTCGACGCTCACCAGCTGCGAGCCGCCGGCCGCATCGCGGTCCATCTCGGTGCGGCCCAGGCATGGCAGGATGAAAGACGCCTCGCCCGGCATGAGATGCGAATGGTTGGGCTTGGTTGCGATGTGGACCGTCAGCTTCAGCCGCCGAAGCGCCTTTTCGACCAGCGCGCTGTCGGGCGTGGCACGCGCGAAATTGCCGCCGAGGCCGATGAAGGCTTCGGCCGAGCCATCGAGCATCGCTCCGATCGCGGCTAGGACGTTGTGGCCATGCTTGCGAGGAACGGCGAAGCCGAAGTGTTTCTCCAGCGCATCGAGAAAATCCTCCGGCGGCTGTTCGTTGATGCCGACAGTGCGATCGCCCTGAACATTGGAATGGCCGCGAACAGGGCAGAGGCCGGCACCCGGCCTGCCGATATTGCCGCGCAGAAACATGAAGTTGGCGATTTCTCGGATCGTCGCCACCGAATCCAGGTGCTGGGTGACGCCCATCGCCCAGGTGCAGATCACCCGTTCGGCCTTGATATAGACCTCGGCCGCCCGCTCGATCTGCTCGCGCCTCAGTCCCGACTGGTCCTCGATCTCTGCCCAGCTGGTCGCCTCGACCGCGGCGCGATATTCCTGAAAACCCGCGCAATGTGCGGAGAGGAAGGCATGGTCGAGAACGGGCGGCAGGCCGGCGGCGACCGCAGCATCCTCTGCGGCCAGGACGGCCTTCGCCATTCCGCGCACGGCGGCCATGTCGCCGCCGAGCTGCGGTTGCAGATAATGGCTGGCAATGTCGGTCGAACCGCCGCGCATCATCTCGATCTTGTCCTGCGGGTCGGAGAAGCGCTCCAGGCCGCGCTCGCGAATGGGATTGAAGACGACGACCCGGGCGCCGCGGATCGCCGCGCGGCGCAGGTCGCCGAGCATTCGCGGATGGTTTGTGCCCGGGTTCTGGCCGATCACGAAGATCGCATCGGCCTCTTCGAAATCCTCCAGAAGCACGGTGCCCTTGCCGACGCCGACGGCCTGACGCATGGCGATGCCGCTCGCCTCATGGCACATGTTGGAGCAATCGGGAAAATTGTTGGTGCCAAAGATGCGCACGAACAGCTGATAGAGGAAGGCGGCCTCGTTGCTTGCCCGGCCCGAAGTGTAGAATTCCGCCCGGTCGGGATTGTCGAGGCCTTTCAAAATGCTGCCGATCTCGGCAAAGGCATCCTCCCACGAAACCGGCAGGTAACGGTCGCTCTCCCTGTCATAGCGCATCGGATGCGTGAGGCGGCCATTGAGCTCTAGCTCGTAATCCGTGAGCTGGCCAAGCTGCGAGACCGTGTTTGCCTCAAAAAAGGCGGGCGTCGCCTGTTTCTCCGTCGCCTCCCACGCGACAGCCTTCACACCGTTCTCGCAGAATTCGAACGACGATCCGTGTTCCGGATCGCCCCAGGCGCAGCCCGGGCAATCGAAGCCATCAGGCTGGTTCGCCTTCAGCATGGTTCGAGCCCCTGATAGAGGCATGCCGCTTTGAAGCAACTGCTTGCCGCAGCTCCTCAACGCGCCCCAGCCGCCGGCTGCCGCCGATTTCTTGCCAATGAATTTTGTGTCCATGCGCCCTGTATTGTCGAAGCGCGGAAAACATCAAGCCTGCAGGAACGATGGTTCGATAGAAAAAACCTATCGATGCGGCCGGATGACCGTCTTCGCCGGGGATTTCGATCTAGCCGACGTCCTTCATGCCATGCCTTTCGTCCGGCGAATGGGCGAGAATCCGGTTGCGGCCTTGCGTCTTGGCGTCGTAGAGCGCGGCATCGGCCTCGGTTAGGAGGCGGGTCGGGTTGACCCGCAAGGTGGCTCCCGTAGCGCAGGAAATGCCGATGCTGGCGGTGACCCGTCCGAATTCGCTGCCGGAATGAACGATATTTTCCTGGGCCAGGCGACGGGCGAATTGCTCCGCGACAATCATCGCTCCTTTCGCACTGGTTGCGGGGAGCAGAACCACGAATTCCTCTCCGCCGTAGCGCGCGACGATGTCTGCCGGCCGGCTGACGGACTGGTGCAGGCACTTGCTGACGATACGCAGACATTGGTCTCCGACGGGATGGCCATAGGTATCGTTATAGGCCTTGAAGCGGTCGATATCGATCATGAGAAGGCTGAAGGGCGTGTTCTTCCTGGCGCTGCCGGCGGTCTCGCGGGCGAAAGCCTCGTCGAAAGCGCGGCGGTTGGCCATACCCGTCAATCCATCGGTCTCGGCAAGATTCCTCAGTTGCTCCGCCGATAGCCTGAGCGCGATTTCCGCCTCCTTCGTCGCCGTGATGTCCGAAACGACGGCCATTGCCGCACCGTCTTCGGCAAGCCTCGTGCGGATGCTGCGCCAGTCGCCGTTATAAAGCTCAACTTCCTCGTCCTTGTTGGTGTGCAACGAGGCGCTGGCGGCCTTGATCCACTCCTCGCGATCCTCCGGGATGCCGGGCCGCTCCCCTGTTTCAGCAACCCGGCGAAGAATGTCGCTGATATGCGCGCCGACCACGCGGACATCACCTGAGAGCGGAAACGCGCTGCGATACTGCTCGTTACAGAAGATCAGAAAACCCTTTTTGTCGTACATGGCGATGCCGTCGGACATGCCGGCCATCGCATGCGACAACAGGTTCTTGCTTTCGCGCAATTCCCGCTCCAGCGCAGCACGCTCTGTCACATCACGTGTCACGCCGGCAAGGCCGATCACCCGGCCCTGCTTGTCTCGCAGCGGCACCTTGGAGGCGAGCAAGGCTCTGCCTTCGATAAGCTCGGGGCAGTCGATCAGAGGCTCACCCGTCTCCATCGCCTGCTGCTCTCGATGATACAATTCCTCGGCGAGCGGCCGCGACATGAGATTGAAATCCGACAATCCCGTCATCTCCGCCGTCGTCCTGAAACGGTAGAGACGGATCATGTTTTCATTGACGGTGATGAAGCGGCTGTTTCGATCCTTCACATAGAGATAGTCGGGCGACTGCGAAAATGCGGTCACCAATATGCTGCGTTCCAGCTGCCATTGCTGCATCTTCAGGAGAACGAAACCGCACAGTATCGTCGCCAGGCAATTCAATGCCGTCAGGGGAAAACCGATGCCGGCCAGCACATCGGCACTCGCCAGCGTGGGAAGCAGCGCCATAGATGCGACGATCACGCCGGCAAGAGCAACGCTCAGCAGCGCAACGTCGGTGAACCTGGGCGATCTCTTGCGAATCCAGAAATGAGCAATCAATCCGATGCCGGTTGCGCCAGCCATCGAGACGATAGCGTCGGGCATTGCCGCGCCACCGACGGCAAAACGGAAAGCCCCCGCCAGCAACACGGCAAAGGCCGCCGCAATCGGCCCGCCGAACATGCCCGCCAGCGCAAGCGGCGTGAAGCGCAGATCGATATAGATGCCGGGATGGAATTCGACGGCCAGCAATATCGAGCCGATAGAGGCGGCGCCGGCGATGATTCCGAACGCGATTTTTTGCTGCCGGAGCGAGTGACGCTGAAACTGGGTCGAAAAATGCGCCCAGAGCGATATTGCCAAGCATACGAAGGAAAGGTTGCCACCGAATTGCGTCCAGATGCCATTCACCACGTGGATCCACCTTCCAAGACTTGTAACGAACTGATCATAGGGCAACACTGGTTTGAGCTTAGTTAAATCGAAGGCTCGTCGAGCTGTATCTGCTCGCAGACGTTGTTTCTTCCTGAACCATCGACTGCTCCGAAAGTTGTGCGCCTGCGTTTTCCCGATGCAGTCGGAGCGAAATCTCGTAGGGCGGCGCGGGTTTTCCGACCAGGAAACCCTGAAGCTGATCGCAGCCGCAGTCTCGCAATATCTCCATCTGCCACTGGTTCTCGATGCCCTCGGCCGTGACAGGAATCCCGAGTGCGGTCGCCAGGGCGATGGTCGCGCGCAGAACGCCGACGCCGTTGTCGTTCTCCCCGATGCCGGAGACCAGCGAGCGGTCGATCTTCACGCGGTCGAACCCGAACTGCCGCAAAGCGCCGATGCTGGCGTAGCCGCAGCCGAAATCATCGAGCGCGAACTTGATACCCACGCGCCTGAGCTGATCGATGGAGCGACGTGCCTGATCGGGGCCCGTCATCAGCACGCCTTCGGTTATCTCAAGCGTCAGGCGGGTGGCATCGAAACCGGACTCCTCCAGGATTGCCGTCACCTGGGCTGCAAAATCCGGATTGCAGAGCTGGACCGGCGAGACATTGACCGACAGGGAAAGGCTCGGCCAGTTCCTGGCATGCTCAATAGACCTCCGCAGCATATGTGCGCCCAGTGCATCGATGAGGCCGGATTTTTCGGCGAGCGGAACGAAAACTTCAGGGCTGATGTTTCCGGCCGGGCTGCGCCAGCGCGCCAGGGCCTCGAGACCGATGATGGCGCCCGTCGCAGCCGAAACGAGCGGCTGGAAGGCAGGTTCGATCACGCCATTCCTGATCGCGTTCCGCAATCCGCCTTCCAGTTCCGCGAGGCGCTGGCGTTCGCGATCGAACTCCGGATCATATGCGACGACCTGGCTCTTGCCATTTTCCTTGGCGCGGCAAAGGGCCATGCCGGCCCGGCGCAGCAGCTCCAGTGGCGTGATATCGTCGGCTCGAAGCGCAACGCCGATGCTCGCCCTGACCTCGATCGTCCGGCCGCCGATCTTGAACGGCTCGGCAAAGAGCCCGAGGATTGCGTTCTCCATCCCGCTTCCCGCAGCCGAGCCAAGACGCACCAGCGCGAACTCGTCGCCGCCCAGCCTGGCCGCCGCAAGGATTTGCCGGTGGCACCCTTGGAGAGCGTTGGCGACAATATTGATGAGCTCATCTCCGACCGCATGGCCCCAGACATCGTTGACGGCTTTAAATCCGTCGAGATTGATCACGTAGAGCGACACGTCAGGCGCTGCGCTGCCGACATGTTCCAGGGCGTCGAGGAGGCCATGCCTGTTGAGCAGGCCGCTCAGACAGTCATGGCTTGCGACGAAACGCGCGGCCTCGGTCTGTCGGCGCAGGCGCTGCGTCTCGAACATGCCGGCCAACAGCGCGGCCATCAGAAAAAGCATGAGAATGCCGACGGAGGCGGCGATATAGGGATAGACCTCTTCGAAGACGGCGTTTCCGGGCGCCTTGCTCGGCCAGACGAGGTAGGCGATGGCGCCGCCGTTCATGTCGGTGATCGCAATGCTGAGCAGCCCGGGCTCCGGCGTCGATTGCAGCAGCAACCCATCCAGCCCAAACTCTTGCGAGAGCATATCGATAGCCTCCGGCGTCAACTCCTTCGAGAATGTCAGGACACTGGGTCTTGGAAGCCCTTTGGCGGCGTTGAAGGGTTGGATCGCCTGGGATGCCGCAAGCGCGACGCCGGTCTTCGTCTTGAAGAAATTGATCAGCGGCGCCGAATGCGGGCTGGCGGCGGCTTCGATCTGCCTGTCGAAGGCTTTCCCGAAATATTCACGTGGCTCGAACGGTTTGCCTTTCGAAAAGGCGGAAATGGCATTGCCGCCCGGGCCGATCACGATCGCGGCGTCATAGAGCGGATAATCGGCTGAAGTCTTGCCCCAGTTCTCATAGGCCCAGTCGGCGAACGTGGAGGAACCGACGGTCGCATAGGCGTCGTCCCAAATGGCATTGTCCTTGACGGTCGCTCCCAGCCTGCTTGCAAACGCATCGAGAGCGGCATGCGCTGCGCGATTGGCGCGCGCATCGTCGATTTCATTTGCCGACCGCGTCATCGTCATGACGACATGTGTCTCAAGGCCGGTCAGCAGGAATGCCACGGCCAGAAAGCAGGCGGTCGCCGCAGCAATGGGGGAGATATGGGCGCGAACACGCCCTGCCAGAGTGGACCACATGAGACGTACGCAAACCGGGATGGAAAGATCATGCCCAAGGACGGCAGAAGACATCATGTCCGCAACGCGCTGCAGTCCAGCCGCTAACATCCGCTGCCATAAGGCATGCTTAACAAGCGCGCCCTCTGCTCGGGGATAGGCGCTCCCGTGACGCAATTGTGCGCCGTTCGGATAGTTTTGCGCAAACGGACCACTTCCTCTCCACGGCTTGCAGCGACGCCGATATCGACGGCGCGGTCAATGCCGCCATCTTCAGCACATTCATGGACCAAGGTCAGATCTGCATGTCGACGGAGTGGATCATCGTCGACGAGGCGATCGCTGATGAGTTCCTCGCCAAGCTGGCGGCCCGCGCCAGCCAGTTGCCAGCCGGCGATCCCCGCGGCCATGTCGTGCTCGGCTCGCTGATCAGCCGCGACGCGGCGAAGAAAATGGAGGCGCTGATCGCCGATGCCACGGCTGCGCTGGATCACAGCGGAGGATTCCGCCCGGCATTATCCGTTCTGACGGCGCAGGGCATCACCGGCGCCGCTACGGCCACTGCTGTCGTGGCGCTGCCTTTTACGCAGTTTTGCCGGAATCGTTCTGGGGACCATCCAGCGCGTCGGCAAGCTTCACCCAGAGATCATGGGCTGGCGAGGGGATGGGGCGCGAACCCTCGTCGGAAATCCGAAGGCCGAAGGAAACCTCGTTCGATTTGGAAGTCGTCAGCATCTGGCGAAATTTTGCAGCCTTGTCCGCGAACTGGTCGCCCCCCTGTTCCCCCAGTACCGCGCGAAATGTTGCTACGGCGAGATTGAAGTTCCTCTGGAGCTGCCCGAACGCGCCACGGTGTTTCTCCCGCATGCTTCCATGGAGATCTCCCTGGGCAAGAGCGGCTGTCGCCTGGTTGAAATCGGAAAGGTTATCGTCGATCGACACGATCAGTTCGTTGAGGATGGCCGCCGAACGGCGAAGATCCGGATCGGCGTAATCGGTATTCATTCGCCGCGCCACGTCCCCGCCAATGACGGCGGTGACCAACCCCGCCATCTCGGCGCAGAAGCGGGCCTTCTGATCGTGTAGATCGGCTATCGGGCCGTTCGCTCTCTCGACCATGCGCGCGCAGCCCTAGCGTGAAACGCCGGTGGCGCAAGACCCGCGGCCGAGCACAAGCGCATAAATGCTATGAACCATATCCTATTCCCGTCTGCCTGCTGACCAATCCTGCCACTGCCACACAAGCCGGCATCACGAGGTGACAAGAGCGCCCCCATCCAAGGCGGCAGCACTTAAGAAAGTCCTTCGGCGCTTCGACGGCCGGATTTTTTGCGCGCAAAACGGATAGCATCTACGCATTTCGATCGGGGCGGCGGCATTCAGACTTCGAGGGGATTGATGTCGGGGGATGTAGGGAGGCAGGAAGATGAGTCCGGCCCCTGTCTTTCGGATAGCCCGGCGCACAGCCTGGCCTTTGTGGCTGCCGAGATTGTCGAGGACGACGATGTTGCCCAGCGACGGAGGCTAATCTCTTTCGAGAAATTGCCGCCATTTCAAAACGTTGCTGATGCATTAGAGCGGTTAGTGGCCGATAATCGCTCCCGCGAATCTCAGATTAAATGCCAAACGACATGAGCCCCGTTCTGCGAACGAGCATGAAGTGGCGCGAACGTTTCAGTGTGCGACGCCTGGTTCCTCGCGTGCCCTCACGATGGCGTCCGCTTCCTTGCCGTATAGCTCCTCGAAGTGATCGAAGGTCTTGGAAAAATAACCAATGCCCTGCGTCGCCGAGCGCAGCGCCCGCGCCAGATCGTCAAGGGCGCTGCCCGGAATGAGTGCCCGGAAGATGTCCCATCCCTTAGCGGTTTCATCCCGGTCGAAGCCGAGAACCTGACCCTTGAGAGCGGAGACGATCTGGACCAGGCTGCCGGAATAGATCGACGGAATGTGAATTTCGCTGCGGAAGACCGGTTGCATTAAAACGGCCGACCCTTCGGAAAGCGCCTGTCGCACTCCCATTTTCGAAGCAGTCCGGAAGGCGTGTTCCGAACTGTCGACGGCATGGTACTGACCATCGTACAGCGTTACGCCGACATCGATGACCTGGAAGCCTAGCGGCCCTTTCTCCATCGCTTCGCGCGCGCCTGCTTCGACAGCAGGGATGTAGTTGCGCGGAACGACGCCACCCTTGACGGTTTCGCTAAAGGTGAAGCCCCGGCCCCGCTCATTGGGGCGAATGCTCAGCTTCACATCCGCGAACTGTCCGGCACCGCCGGTCTGTTTGCGGTGACGGTAATGAACCTCAGATGGTTTCGCAATTGTCTCGCGGTAGATCGGGCTGGGCGTTCGATCGGTTACGTGGATGTGAAACACGTCGGACAGGGTTCGGCAGAGATCGCGCAGATGCACCGGCCCCTGGGCGCAGACGAGCTGGGCGCCGGTGCTTTCCTCCTGCAAGACCGTTAGGCCGCGATCCGTCTCGGAAAGTTTTGCCAGCGTTTCGGAGAGCTTGTTTTCATCGCGCTCGCTGCCTGGGATTAGGATCCTTTCAAGCATCGGCGTGGGTGGCTCCGTCCATTCAGGCGGGGCGACCACCGCGTCTGATGTCAACAGCGAAGGGACGGGCAAGTGGTCGGACTTGACCGTCGCAAACACATCCCCCGACGCAGGCACAACAGCCGAATTGGACCGCCCGTTTGCGAGATGCTGTACGGCGCCGAGGCCGGAGCCGCCCAGTGATGCGCCCTGCCGCAGTCCCTCGCCAAGCGCGCGCACGAGCACTGTCTTACCGACATTCTGGCGATGATAGGCATGGAAACTCACAGCGGTCAGCTTGTTTTCATCGACATTGCCCGCACGAGCCAGGCGCTGTCGAAGAACCCCCACCGGCGGCGCCTCGTGGCGCAGCGCCTTCATCAGCCTCATCATGCCGTTGCCGTGACTTGCGGCACCGATCAGGACTGGAATAATCCTGTTTTCCCTGAGAACCCGCGATGAAATGGCATAGAGCGCGTCGCTGGGCGGCTCGCGATCTTCGATCAGTTCCTCGAGAAGCCAGTCATCGAATTCGGACAGGTGTTCCAGGAGCGCGCTGCGCGCTTCGTGCTCGCGCTCGGCGGCGCTTTCGGGGATTGCGATCAGCGCCGAAGTCTGGCCTCCCGGTAGCGCCACGCCCGCTCCGAAATCAGATCGCAACTGCCTATGATCCTGTCCCCCTCACGGATCGGGATCTGGCGAAGCAAGAGCGTGTGGTTGGCGTAGTCTTGAAGCGCGGCGATCACGTCCCTCAGCCGCCCTCTCGGTTCGTCCATTCGGTTGACGAAGAGAATGCAGGGCGTCTCCGAGGCCTCGATTACCCGCAGATAGGGCGCGGCGAGCACAGCCTCCTCGGGTGCCGATGAAACACACAGGATGCAGGCGTCGCTGGCAAGAAGCGCGTGCTGTGCATGCGCCAACGCTTCGTTGGGTCCTGGCGCATCCAGCGCACACCACGCCTCGTTTCCAAAGGTGAATTCTGTGAGGTTCAATCCATAAGGGAGCTGGATTTTCTCGGCGCCCCCTCCAGCGAGCCGAGCTTTTCCACGACTGTTGATTTTCCGGTCTGCGAGGGTCCAAGCACGGTAAAGCAGCGCATCGGCATTCCTCCAACTGCCATAAACACAATTTTCAGCCATCATAGGATGCCCTGAACCGCGGCAAGGCGCCAGAGGTGTTCGGTTTCACAACGCTTTGACCTGGACTTGCATTTGAGGCTGATGTCGTCTTGCATTCAATCATGAGATTCTGTCTGCAACGGTTTCAAGAGGAAACCTACCGGGGCAAATTACCGGACGCTACCAGCAGGGATCGTTTGAGATACAATTTGCTGCTGCCCTCCGACTTCGACTGCAAATGAACAATAGATTTCGTCAGGCACCCGCGAGACAGCCTCGGAAATTTTCAGTTTTTGATAATGGTCAGCTGTATTTTGTCCCGCATTTCTATTTCGAAAATAGATCTCGTTTTGCGAAAGCTCGCCGTGGCTGCCGCGGAGCTGCGGTGTGAGGGCCGCCCTCTCCCGCATCAAAAATTTCCGGGAACCTTTTTGGCCGAGCTGCATCCAATGCCCGCCGCCAAAGACGTGGCAGCGCCGCTGCCGGCAGGCATTCCCTTTGCAAAGGAGACAGATCATGTTGAAACGAATTCTCGGCGCAACCTTCATAGTGGCGTCGCTCGGCACGGCTTCGATCGCCGCCGACGCCAAGCCGACCGATCCTCAGATCGCCCACATCGCCTATACAGCAGGGCAGATCGATGTCACCGCCGCCGAGCAGGCGCTGAAAAAGAGCAAGAATGCCGACGTCGTCGAGTTCGCCAAGACCATGGAACGCGACCATAAGGCCGTCAACGACCAGGCGCTTGCTCTCGTCAAGAAGCTGAAGGTAACGCCGGAGGACAATGCCGTCAGCCAGTCCTTGTCGACGCAGGCAAGCAAGGAACTGACGACGCTTGCCGCACTCGACGGCGCGGCGTTCGACAAGGCCTATATCGAAAACGAGGTCACCTACCACAAGTCGGTAAACGACGCTCTGGCCAAGGTGCTGATCCCTTCGGCTCAGAACAAGGAACTGAAATCACTGCTGGAAACGGGCCTGACCCTGTTCAAGGAGCACCAGGTGCATGCCGAGCATCTCGCTTCGATGATCAAGTAGGTCGCGATGGGATCGCTGACGAAACGGCTGCCGCTTTTGTTCGCGCTGTTTTGGGCAGGCAGCGGAGTTGCCGCAGCGGCGGAATATCAGATCACCATCGCGGGCATGAAATTCGGCGCACCGCCGGCCCAGCTGCATGTCGGCGATGTGATCGTCTGGCGAAACGATGATATATTCCGGCACACGGCAACGGCCCGCGACAAGAGCTTCGATATCGACCTGCCGCCGAAATCGGAGGGAGGGATGACGATCAGCCGAGCGGGATCGGTCGATTTCTATTGCCGCTTTCATCCCGCCATGACGGGCAAACTGGACGTCCGGCCATAGGGCCGGACTCCTGCAAGATGAGGCAAGCAGGCGGAGGTTTCCATGGCAGCCACTCCGGTTCCGGTCGACCGACACCGGCAGCACTTATCGACACTCTCCGACGCCGAACTCGTGCCGCTTGCGAAGATGGGCGAAGAGCCCGCCATCCGCGCCATCATCCAGCGTCACAACCAGCGCCTGTTCCGCACGGCCCGCGCCGTCATCCGCAGCGATTGGGAAGCGGAAGATATTGTGCAGGCCGCCTATGTCAAAGCCTTCACCAATCTCGCGACCTTCCGCGGCGAGGCCGAGCTTTCGACATGGCTGACCCGGATTACGCTCAACGAGGCGCTGGGCCGCGTGCGGACCCGAAAGAACACGACCGGGCTTGAGGAAATCGACATGCAGACGACGTCGCCGGGCGGCGAAGTACTCCAGTTTCCATCTTCGCTTTCGGCAACCGACCCGGAAACCGAGCTGTCACGAAGCCAGGCGCGGCACCTTCTCGAACATGCGGTCGACGACCTTCCGGATGATTTTCGCGCCGTCTTCGTGCTGCGGGATGTCGAGGGCATGAGCACCGACGAGACCGCGTCTTATCTCGGCATCAAGCCCGAGACAGCCAAAACCCGGCTGCATCGGGCGCGGAAGATGATGCGCCAGTCGATCGAAAAACAGCTTTCCGGCGCATTCTCGGCCCTCTTCCCCTTCGACGGCGCCCGCTGTGCTGCCATGGCCGATCGCGTTATTGTCACCCTTCGTCAGACGCCGTAATATCTTACGCCATCACGCGGGACCTGCTCGATGTCTTGTCCTGAACTGAGCGGTGAAACCAGCTTCGAGGTGAGGATCTTGCGGCGGCGTCAGGCTGGGAACGACCTCGCCATGATGCGCTTCACAAAACGATTTGCCGTGACGTGGCTCTGGCTCATCTCTGCAATGTCGAGATAGATTTGGCGAAGGTCGCTCAGTGCCTCGCGCCGGTAGACGACCTTAACGCGCCGCATTGCGGGATGCTTTTTCCTGACCTTTCATGAAGCGGTCCATGTCCGCTTCCGCCTCGTCTTCCGTCAGACTCGGGCGCGGATCGTCTAAAGAACGCCGGATGCGAGCCCGCATCGCATTGCGGCGCTCGGCATCCTCGAGCCGCTGTCGCTGCCACACCCTCACCGCATCGCGCATCGCTTCGCTCGTGGTGGCGAACTCGCCGGCCTCTACCGTATCGCGGATGCCCTGCAACATGTCCGCCGTGAGGGTAATCGTTACCTTTTCCGCCGACCGATATTTTGTCACGGAAAAACTTCGATGCGAACATCGCTCAGAGCAGCGTCGGCTGGGACACCGGATCGCCAGACGTGGTCACGATGGTCGAACCATAGGGCTCCCGCGACGTCACCACGATCTGGTCGTTTGGAAGCGGCCGGGCGAGCGCCTTCGCTTCCTCCCACGGTGCACGCATCCAAACGTCCACTTCTTCCTGTGTCAGCAAGAGAACCGGCATTGCTTTCTGGTGGATCGGCTTGACGATGTCGTTAGGATCGGTGGTTAGGAAGGCGTAGAGGTCGTCGGTCGTCAGCCCGTCCTTGACCTTCCGGACGCTTTGCCACTGCGGGACATGTACCCCGGCGAAGAACATCAGTGGTTTGCTTTCGCCGTGGGCGAACCATGCGTTCGGTGTGCTCCCGCCCTCCTGTTTGCTGGTGGGATCAGGTTCGGCAAAGCTTGTCACCGGCACGATGCAACGGCTCTGGACGCCGAACCATTTCTTCCAATGCGGAAGATTGAGATTTCGAATGTTGGTGACGCCCTTGTCCGGTTCCATCCGGATGAGCACGTCCATCTCTACGGGCTTACCCTTCTGCCGCAATTTTTCAGCCCGTGCCTCGGCAGCCTGCTTGATCGCGAAAAGCGGCGATGGCAATCCCCAACGCGCATGCACGAGCTGCTTGCGGCCGTCGGCTGTGTTGCGGACGATTGGTCCAGCCTGGTCGGGGTTCATTTGGTAGGCGGGCATCAGGTTGATCAGGCTCTCGGCATCCTGGGCCCATTTGCTGACCCAGTCCTTGTCCTCCATGCGGTAGAGATTGCACATGACTACAACGACCTCGATTTCCCGTGGTCCACAGCGTAACCCTTCCGATCAGGAGGTCAAACTTTCTCTCTGGAGCCGCCCCCTCGTATTCAATTCAGAGGCGCTTTCTTATCGACATCATCAGCAGAGCGTCAAATCGGCGTTCGCGGCAAGTATCTCCACCTTGAAGATGTCCCTGTCCGTCTCGATGACGATGTATGGGTATTTTACGAGGTTTTCGTGTTTCTCGTTCGGCCCCGGCAATGCTTGGCGTGCTCAGTGTTTCAACACGACCTTGCCCTGGATGCCGGCGGCGACAGCCTTTTGCGCCGCGCCGATCTCATCGAGCGGGAAAGTCTTTGCGACCGGCACGACCAAAATGCCACGGGACGCGGCGTCGGCCACGGCTGCAAGCGTGGCGGCATCAGCGCGGTGATAGAGTTCGTGGATAGTCACACGATTGCCGGCATTGACGCCCTCAGGCACGGGAACAATGCTGGCGACACGGCCGCCGTCCCTGACATGTCCGATGAGATTGGCTGCGACAGGGACTGCAGCGCTGATCGCGTAATCGAACGCGGCGTCGGCCGGGGCCAAGCCGATATCGAGCGTCTCGCCGGCAAGTTGGCGCGCCTCGGCGAGCCTGTCGGAGCGGACACCGGCCACCGGCTTGGCGCCGATCTCCTGGAGATACTGGATCGCGGCGCGGCCGACGCCGCCAAGACCGCCGGAAATCAGCACGCGGTCGCCCGCCTTGACGCCAAGAGCATCGACCGATTGCCGGCCGGTGAGCCCGGCCTTAGGCAGGGCGGCGCCCTGTTCGAAGCTGAGATTGGCCGGGAGTTTGGCAATCGCCGAAACCGGAACGACACCATATTCGGCATGCGAGCCACGGCCGTTCGGGGCGAAGTCGGCAATGACGCGATCGCCGACGGCAAATCCGGTCACGCCGGAGCCGAGCTCGACGATGGTGCCGGCCGCGTCTCCGCCGAGCACGGCGGGAAACTCCAGCGGAATATATTGGGCCACATAGCCCTGGCGGATCAGGAGATCGAAGTGGTTGACCGCGGACGCTTCGATCCTGATCAGGACCTGGCCGGCTTCGGGCTCGGGCCTCGCGACGTCATCGATCGAAAACTGGTCGACATCGCCATAGGAATTGAGACAGGCAGCTTTCATGGATCGGCACCTTTGTATATTCTGGTTGGAGATACGATAACGTTCATTATCGTTGATACGATATGATTGATTATCGCATGGAGTCAAGCGCATGAAATCGTGGTCGTCAGATCATCCGAAAGCAAAGCTGATGGCGAGCAAGCGGGCCGATATCCTGGCCGCCGCCAAAGCATCGTTTCTCGATACCGGCTATGAGGGAACGAGCATGGAAAGCATCGCCAAGGCGGCGAATGTCTCGATCATGACGCTCTACCGGCATGCGGAGAGCAAGGACGATCTGTTTCTGGCCGTGATCTCCAATGCCTGCGATCCGGATGACGAGGCCGAACGGGCTGAGATGGAAGCGCTTCTGGAAAAGCCCCTGAGAGACGTCCTGCTCTGGGCGGCGGCGATGACGCAAAGCCGGCTGACGGATCCCGACACGATCGCCCTGATGCGCACGGTGATATCAGGAGCCAGCCGATTTCCGGGCCTCGCGGAGATGGCCTATAAGAGCCTTGTGGGCAACCTCGAAGGCATGGTCGCGTTCATGCTCGGCCTCAAGCAGGAATCGGGCGGCGCCAGCGCCGAGCGCCGTCACGAACTTGCCGTCGGTTTCATCGACCGGCTGCTCGGCACCCATATGCTCGGCGTGTTGATGGGACTGCCCGGCCCTTCGCCGCAGGAGCAGGGGGAGAGAGCCGAAATTGCCGCCGACGCATTGATCGCCGCGCTTGGGCAGCCGGCCCGCTGAGTATGAACGGGGCGCCGGCGAAAATGAATCTCATCATGAACGATTTAAGGACGCAACGCTTGTTGATCGTCGGCGATATCCATGGCTTTCCCGAAACATCTGTCGAACTGCTGGGTATTGGACGCTTTGAGCATCGCGCGTTGCAACTGGCCGACTTGAGTGGGCGTCCTGGTCTGCGTGGAGACGAGCTTCACGATCAACTTTTCAACGAAGACGGCATATTGCGTGCAGTTCGGGCGCTTTGCGAAATTGATGGACGCGCCTGCGTCGGAATCGGCTTTAGCGCTGGCGGAACGGCTCTCTGGCAAGCGGTCAAAGCCGGGTTGGATCTCCAGGCCCTGATCTGCGTATCATCGACCAGGCTACGCTTCGAAACATCTCCCCTGCATATACCCACCATGGTTGTCTGGGCAGAATTCGATCCACATCGACCAACTGAAAGCTGGAACGATACTGTTCCGGGATGTTGCAAAACCTATACCGGCAAGCAGCACGACTTTTATCGCATCGACGCTCTTACGCCTAAATCATCTTTGGTGACTGATGTTGCCGCCTTTGTCGAAGGCCGCGCCCCTTGCGCATAGCGGCAGCCCCTATGCCGGTCTATCGCCATTTCGGATCGATGCGCGCTTAGCGCATAGACATGCCCTTCACTGGTGGAAATCCCGGCCATAGGTATTCCTACAATCCCGTCGTCAACAAAGGAGACTTGTAATGTCGCAGGAAATGTTCGAACGCGGCCTGGCGATCCGCAAGGAGGTTCTCGGCGCCGAATATGTGGAGCAGTCGCTGGATGCGGCCGACGATTTCAACCGGGATTTCCAGAACCTCGTCACCGAATATTGCTGGGGCGCAGGCTGGGGGCGGTCCGCTCTTACGCGCCGCGACAAAAGCCTTCTGAACCTCGTCATGCTCGGCACCTTGAACCGAAGCCATGAGTTCAAGCTGCATCTGAAGGGCGCCCTGACGAACGGCTGCACCCGCGAGGAAATCAAGGACACACTGATGCAGCTCGCGATCTATGCCGGCATCCCAGCGGGCGTGGAAGCCTTCCGGCTGGCGCGCGAAGTCTTCGCCGAAATCGACCAGGCCTGACTTCAGTCCTTCCGTCGACAGCTCGGCGGCGTCATGCCATCAGACCCGAAAACCCGCGGCTCAAACTGCGGGTTTCTCGCATGGAAAGGAGGCATACCCGGCCTTCAAGTCTTCCTAAGACGGGACCATGCGCCGCCCGTGAATATCCATAAACCGCAACCATGTCCGATGCGCGCAGAAAACAGCACGCCAACGGCCGGCTTTCCGCCGAGACTTGAAGAATTAACAGAGGTTTAGGTTTTATCGACCCATCCTGCTTTTACTATTTTTTACGTGCTGCGTAACGGTGTATTTTTTGAAATCTGCTCTTTCATATTCACTTGGTCAGGTCTCCCGAACCCTTCGCAATTTCGGTCGAAACAGGAGCGGCAACGTCGCGATGGTCGTTGCATTCTGCCTGGTGCCGATGCTCGTCGCGGTCGGCGCGAGCTTCGACTACATCCGCAGCTACAATATCCGCCAAAGGATGCAGAGCGACCTTGACGCGGCACTGATCGCCGCCGTCAAGCAGATCAACAACACCGGGGATACCGAAGCTCTCAAACGGAAGATCTCCGACTGGTTCCATGCGCAGGTGGAAAGCAGCTACACGCTGGGCGCAATCAGTATCGATACCACCAACCACAACATAACGGCGACGGCGAGCGGCACCGTTCCGACGACCTTCATGAAGATCGCCAACATCGATACCGTCGATGTCAGCGTATCAAGCGCCGTCAAGGGGCCGGCTACATCCTTTCTCAATGTCTACATCGTCATCGACACATCCCCGTCGATGCTTCTGGCGGCGACGACGGCAGGTCAGTCGGCGATGTATTCCGGCATCAAATGCCAGTTCGCCTGCCACACCGGCGATGCGCATACCGTCGGCAAGACGAAATACGCCAACAACTACGAATACAGCACGGCAAAGAACATAAAACTGCGCGCTGACGTCGCCGGCGACGCCGTCCGAGACGTGCTCGACATGGTCGACGCATCCGACAAAAGCCATGAACGGATCAAGGTCGGGTTATACAGTCTGGGAGATACTCTCACGGAAGCTCTGAGCCCGACGCTGAGCACGGATACGGCGCGAAACCGCCTGGCGGACCAGAGTTACGGCCTGACCAGCGCGACCTCGACGGCCGCTACCTATTTCGACGTTTCGCTTGCGACGCTCAAGCAGAAAGTCGGCCCCGGAGGAGACGGAACGTCCGCCGCCTCACCGCTCAAGCTGATCCTGCTACTGACGGACGGTGTCCAATCGCAGCGCGAATGGGTGACCAATGGCTCGAACTATTGGCCCAAAGTGGCGCCCCTCAACCCGGCTTGGTGCAGCCCCTTGAAAAATCAATCCAACACGATGGCGGTGCTTTACACCGAATATCTGCCGATCACCACGGACTGGGGCTACAACGCAACCGTCGGCGCGACCATGGCCAGCGCCAACTGGAAGAACACCTGGGGCGGCACCATGGACAGCGGCGTATCCACAAGCATCACGCGGCGGGACTACATTCCCTACGCTCTGGCCGACTGCGCATCCTCGAAGAGCCTGTTCATTTCAGCGGCGTCCTCGACCGAGATCACGGCGGGCTTGTCGGCACTTTTCAACCAATATCTCTCTTCCGTCCGGCTGACCCAATGATGTCGGGGAAATTGTTTACGCGGCCTCGCCGCCTGCTTGCCGATCGCAAGGGAGCGGCTGCGATCGAATTTGCGATCCTCGCCCTGCCGCTTTTCATGATGATCTTCGCCATAATCGAAGTGTCGCTGATGTTCTTCATCAACTCCGCGCTGGATGCTTCGGTTCACAAGATCTCCCGCATGGTCCGCACCGGCGAGGTTGCATCGTCCAAGATCACATTGGCCGATTTCAAAACACGAATCTGCAACGACATGCTTTTCTCGTTCGGCTGCTCCGACAATCTCCTGGTCAAGGTGAACGTACTTTCCGACCTGTCTTCGGCCACCAACGCCAATCCCATCGACAAGAGCGGCAATCTCGTCGTCGCCGAGACCTTCGATATCGGCAAGGGCAGCGACTATATTCTGGTCCAGGCATTCCTGCCCTGGAGAACCGTCGCCAATTTCTTCAGCCTGTCGAGCGCCAAACTGTCCGACGGCCGCTATCTCCTCGGATCTTCCGCGCTGTTTCGCAACGAGCCGTTCTGACATGACCGAGAACCGGAGCCCGTCCTTCTTCCGCCTGGTCCGATCCCGCATCCGCCGTCTTGCGCGCGATCGGTCGGCCGCCTCCGGCGTGGAATTCGCGCTCGTGCTGCCGATCCTGGTGATGCTGCTGTTCGGCACCGTCGATCTCGGCCATGCCCTGACCGTCAGCCGGAAGATAGACGAGATCGCCTCCAGCACCGGCGACATGATCGCACAGCAGGGAACCTGGACGAAGTCCGACGTCGCCAAGCTACTTTCCGGCGCCTCCTTCATCCTACAGCCTTACGACACCAGCCAGTTGACGATCACGGTCGCGGTCGACGATGTCGACAGCAGCGGCAAGGCAACCGTCAACTGGTCTGCTTCATTCAACACTTCGGCGCCCGCTTCCGGCACGGCGAGCACGATCGACATACCGGCACAAATACAGGATGCCGGCGTGCAGGTCGTGCTGACGCGGGTGCAATACAAACTGACGACACCGGTCTCGGCGTTCTTTTCAAACTTTACCGGACAGAACGGCTACAGCTTCGACCACCATTTCTTCAATCGTCCCCGGGTCAGCGACACGATTAAATACAACTGAGCCACGGGCTCCGTCGCGATCGAACGAACAAACCGTCCGCTGACATTCAGGCCGTTGTCGCCGGGCCGACAATGGTGCATTGCTTCCGCTGGTTGATGGATCGGCTTTTCCGAGGGAATCGCAATGAATGATTGGATATGAAGGGCATGACGTGATGGCGGAAAGAGTTTTCAGCGGCATGCGGCAATTACCTATCTTCGTGCCTATCGGCCTGGTGGCAATGGTGTGTTCGCAGGGCATTACTGCTGCGGCTGCCGATCTTCAATGGTCGCAGGATCCGGGCAACCACTGCAATTTCGTGGCGCCATATTCCCTGACCAGCGGCCCAACCTTCTGGATCGGCGCCTGTGTCGATGGAAAGGCCTCCGGGGAAGGAATGCTGCGCCGCCGGGACGGCGACAAGGCCGGTGCAGCCTTTTTCGGCCGAATGAAGGACGGTGTGCCCGAGATCGGCGTCGTCGATCTCAGCGAGGGATATAAAGCCGGCAGCTTCACCGACGGCGACATCGGCGGGCAAGCCGAGTCCGACCCGCAGAACCGGATAGATGCCTTTCGTGTCGCAGCCGAGGCGGCCCGGTCCGTCAGCACCAAATATGCCGCCGAGAAGAATGCGAGATCTGCCCGCTTTTATGAAGAGCTGGCCAAGACACTGGAACAGCAGACGGATTGAGTACGGGCGAGAGGCTGCGGCGATCCTTTCTGGCAGCGCTGTCGGCAGGGCTCACCCGGCGAGCCTGACAATGCCGTACGGATTGAACTTGAACTCATCCACGTCGTAGGTCGAATCGAAGGAGAGCTTCGCGCGGCGCGCCTCAAGCGTCGGCTCAAGGCCCCGCTCGGCGATCTCATCGGCAACCGCATCCATGATGGCGACGACCTGCCTTTCGCTTCCGGCCGATTTCGGCACATAGACCTCCGGCAGTCCGACGAGATGAAACCCGACGCTCTCCAGATATTCCTGATCCGATAGCGGTCGCTTCGCGAAAGCCAGACGGCCGATCCGCTGCTGGGAGAGCGTATCCTTTGCCTTCAGGGCCTGGGCGCCCTGCACGATCAGGGCTCGCCATCGATCCAGCCCGTGGGCGACGCCGGCGGATTCGCCCTTGACGGCAACCGCTCCTGCGCCAATCAACCGTTCGACAAGGAGGAGAGCCGCCATCGAAACCGTCACGGTCTCCCCCTGCTCCATGCTCGGCCCGAGGACATAGAGAACGGATTGATGATGGGCGACGGCTTCCTCATCCGCCGTGCTCCAGGCATCGGGCTCGACCCGATCCCAGCACACGTCAAACGATTGGCTCATCCGGTCATCCGGCTCAGCCTGCGAGTAGCTCTCGTCGATGCTGAACCCGGCGGCGAAATCGGCGATCGCCTGCGATGCCGCCTCGGACAGGTGGCTCAGATCACGATCCTTTCCGAGAAAGCAGAGGACATGCCGGGGCGTCACCGATGAAGCCTCGGCATGCGCCTTGGTTTGCTCGCCGGCTTCAGGGCCGGATTGCTTGGCCGACGACGGCTTCCAGCCGATCATCGCCAATATGGACCCAAGAAGCGTCCGACGCATGAGATTCATGAAACCTTCCGTTCGGTCGAATGTTCACGAGCCACGACCTTGTAAGCGTATGAATTCCAAAACGAAAGCAGGATCATGGCTTGAGACGGCGTCAGCGAGCGATACAGGGAACGCACTGCGGGCGAAGAGTGCGGTTCCACTCGTCGGCTCCGGTCGTTTCTGTTATTTTCATCTCGGAGCATATTGGAGCAATCACGTGACGATAGACAACATCGGGTTCGTCGGAACCGGCGCGATCACCGAAGCAATGGTTCGCGGGCTTCTCACTGAGCCGGCCTATGCCTCGGCGATTCACGTTTCTCCGCGAAGCGTTCATATTGCGGCGACACTGGCGGACGAATTCGCTGCCGTAAGGGTCGCAGAAGACAATCAGGACGTTGTCGATCGCAGCGACATGGTGTTCCTGGCGATACGGCCGCAGGTCGCCGAGGAGGTCGTGCGCGCCTTGTCGTTCAGGGATGGCCAAATGGTCGTCAGCCTCGTGGCGGCGACGGAACGCGAGGCCCTCTCCGACTGGATCGGCGCCAACGTGCATCTCGTCCAGGCGATCCCCCTGCCCTTCGTCGCGAAGCGGCAAGGCGCAACCGCCCTCTATCCGCCCGATGACGCGGTCGCAGCGCTGTTCGACACGCTCGGAACAGCCGTCCAGTGCCAGTCGAGAAAGGAATACGATCTTCTCGCAGCCGCGAGTTCCATGATGTCGACCTATTTCGGCATCATGGAGACGGTTGCTGGCTGGCTTGAGAAAAGCGGCCTCGAAAGGGCGAAGGGCCACGCCTACATCGCCCCGCTCTTCGCAAGCCTGGCGCAGAAGGCGACAGGTCCCAGCGGCGAGCCGTTCAGCACGCTGAGCCGCGAATTCGCGACCAGGGGCGGATTGAACGAGCAGGTTCTTTCCGATTTCGAGAAGAACGGCGGCATCGCAGCGCTGACCGCCGCGCTCGACGGCGTGCTTGCCCGCATCGAATGCAAGAATTAGCAAGATCTAGAAGGTCGGCGGCGTGCAGGCGCTGATGACCTCGCAGGGCACCGGCCCGATGCAACGGAAGCGGTGCGGGCGCCGGCTTTCGAAATAATAGGCGTCTCCCGGGCCAAGGATGCGCCGCTCGTCATCAACAGTCACCTCCAGTCGTCCCGAAAGCACGATCCCGCCCTCCTCCCCTTCGTGGACAAGGGGAACCTTTCCGGTGTCCGCACCCGGCTGGTAGCATTCCTTCAGTATTTGCAGGCTGCGGCCGAACAGGTTTTCCCCGACCTGCCTGTAGGAGATGGCACCCTTGCCGATCTCCACCAGCTCTTCGGCCGCATAAAAAGCCTTCTTCGGACGGTCGGGCTCGAAGGCGAAGAATTCCGCCAGACCGATGGGAATACCGTCGAGGATCCGCTTCAAAGCGCCGACCGAAGGGTTGGAGGCGTTCGATTCGATGAGCGAGATCGTCGAATTCGGCACGCCGGTGCGCTTGGCGAGCTCCCGCTGTGAAAGCTTGTGGGCGATGCGGAGATGGCGAAGGCGGCTGCCGATATCGACTGACATATGGGTCCGTTTGCGTTGTGCAGAATACCCAAAACATATCTTCCAATCTCTTTAATTTCAATGGCTTGCGCCGACAAAGAAAAGGACTTGTTTGCAGAGAGGAAATCGCCATCCTTCACACCATCCCAAAGGAGGCCAGGATGGACCAGATCAGCAAGACGAACGCGCCCGTACTCGAAAATTTCTGGATGCCGTTCACCGCGAACCGGCAGTTCAAGGCGGCGCCGCGGCTTCTCGCTGCCGCTGAGGGCATGTATTACACCGACGTCGACGGACATCAGGTTCTCGACGGCACAGCCGGGCTCTGGTGCTGCAATGCCGGCCACGGCCGCAAGAAGATCTCCCACGCCGTCGAGCGGCAGCTGGCAACGCTCGACTACGCCCCGACTTTCCAGATGGGGCATCCTATCGCCTTCGACTTCGCCGCGAAATTGGCCGCGAACGCGCCCGGGGGCCCAGCGGCCAAGCTCGACAGGGTCTTCTTCACCGGGTCGGGTTCGGAATCGGTCGATACCGCCCTCAAGATCGCCATCGCCTATCAGCGCGCCATCGGCCAGGGCACCCGCACGCGGATCATCGGGCGCGAAAAGGGATATCACGGTGTCGGCTTCGGCGGCATTTCCGTGGGCGGCCTCGTCAACAATCGCCGGGTCTTCCCGCAGATACCGGCCGACCACATGCGCCATACGCTCGACATCGAGCGCAATGCCTTTTCCAAGGGGCTTCCCGCTCACGGCGCGGAACTGGCGGACGATCTCGAGCGCCTGGTGCAGTTGCACGGCGCCGAAACCATCGCCGCCGTCATCGTCGAGCCGATGTCAGGATCGGCGGGCGTGATCCTGCCGCCGAAGGGCTATCTGGAAAAGCTGCGCGGGATCGCCGACAAGCACGGCATCCTGCTGATCTTCGACGAAGTCATCACCGGCTTCGGCCGTCTCGGCACGCCTTTCGCGGTCGATTACTTCGGCGTCGTGCCCGATCTCGTCACCACGGCAAAGGGCCTCACCAATGGTGCGATTCCGATGGGCGCGGTCTTTGCCAGCCGCGAGGTCTATGACGGCCTGATGGTCGGACCTGACAATGCGATCGAGCTCTTCCACGGCTACACCTATTCCGGCCATCCCGTCGCCTGCGCCGCCGGCCTCGCCACCCTCGAAATCTACGAGGAGGAAGGCCTGCTGACCCGCGCATCAGAGCTGGCTGAACACTGGCAGGAGGCTCTCCACTCGCTGAAGGACGCGCCTCATGTGGTCGATATCCGCAATCTCGGCCTGGTCGGCGCAGTCGAACTGGCGCCGAGGGCCGCAGCGCCGGGAACCCGAGCCTACGACGTCTTCGTCGATTGCTTCAAAAAGGGCCTGCTGATCCGCGTCACCGGCGACATCATCGCGCTCTCGCCGCCGCTCATCATTGAAAAGGGCCAGATCGACACAATCGTCTCGATACTCGGCGACGCGCTGAAGCGCGCGGCATAGACACCGATGCGGCGGTAAACAGTCGCCGCATCGCGCTATCCCACAGGCACGCCAAGCCCGACCTTGACGCGATCCATCGCGACGAAGGTCCGGAAGCGCTTGACGTTGTTGTTGCCGAAGAAGAGCCGCCGCGTCAGCGCTTCGTAGTGGGCCATCGAAGGCACAATGACAACAAGAATGAAATCCGCTTCGCCTGTGACGTAATAGCATTGCTGGATCTCGGCGGCGGCTGCGAATTCGCTCTTGGCGCGCTCGATCTGCTCGGCGGTTTCGCTGATGACTTCCACCTCGACGAAGATCGTGATCGACTGCCCCAGAGCCTCCGGCTCGACGACCGCGACATCCGCCCGGATCACGCCCTCCTCTCGCATGCGCTTGATTCGGCGCTGAACGGCCGGCGCGGAAAGGTTCACCGCGTCGCCGATCGTTCGCTGCGGGGTCATATTGTCCCGCTGCAGAATGGCGAGGATCTTCCGATCGAACTCGTCGAGACGCGTGGGCTGACCGCGCTTGCTCAAATCGATGCTCCGATGAAACAAACTTGCAAATGGACGCCAAAATATCAGCGCCTTTTGCGCAACCGTTGCAATAGAGTTCAGCGAAACCAACCATTGAGGATCCCCATGTTTCTCCTGAACGCGACCGCAGGTTATCGACAGCCGCTTGATCCGAGGGATGCGGAAACGCTCGGACCCGCCGCTGCCGAGGAAGTGGAACGCCACCTCTCGGTCCGGGAAAACCATGCGGTTACACCGCTTGTCGCATTATCGGGGCTGGCGCGCGAGGTTGGCGTCGCTGCAATCCATATCAAGGATGAAGGCCACCGCCTTGGGCTTGGAAGCTTCAAGGCGCTCGGGGGTGCCTATGCGGTGATCCGCCTCGTTCTGGAAGAGGCCGGGCAGCGACTCGGCCGCACCGTCGATCTGGCCGAGCTGCATTCGCAGGAGGTCCGCGCCGTTGCGCGTGAGATGACCGTTGCCTGCGCCACTGACGGTAATCACGGCCGCTCCGTTGCACAAGGCGCAGAACTCGTCGGCGCGCGCGCCGCAATCTTCGTCCATTCTGGCGTCAGCGACGAGCGCGTCGCCGCCATTGCCCGCTTCGGCGCGGAGATGATCCCCGTCGAGGGAACCTATGACGACTCCGTCCGGGAAGCGGCTCGCATCGCCGAGGCAAAGGGTTGGATCATCGTTTCCGACACGTCCTGGCCGGGCTATGAGCGGATCCCCGGCCTGGTGATGCAGGGCTACACCGCTCTCGTCAGGGAGGCTCTGAGACAAATGCCGGAGCCGCCGACCCATGTGTTCATCCAATCCGGGGTCGGCGGCATTGCCGCGGCGGTTGCCGGTCATTTGGCGATCGCGCTCGGCGACCGGCGCCCGGTCTTCACGGTCGTCGATCCCGCCCGCGCGGCATGCCTGTTCGAGACGGCGCGCGCCGGGCGTCCCGTGACGATCGCACAGGGCGAACCGACCGTTATGGCGATGCTGGAATGCTACGAGCCCTCGCTTGTCGCCTGGCGGATCCTTTCCCGCGCGGCGGACGCCTTCATGACGGTTGACGAGGTGGACGCGACCGGGATCATGAACCGCCTTGCCCGCCCTGTTTCCGGCGACCAGGCGATCGTCGCCGGCGAAAGCGGCGGCGTCGGCCTCGCAGGCGCTCTCAAGGCCATCGCCGATCCCGTGATCAAGGCGGCCCTGTCGATCGACCAACGCTCCCGCATCTTCGTCGTCAACACGGAAGGCGCGACCGATCCGGGCAAATATGCAGAGATCACCGGGCTGTCGCCGCCGCAGTCGCCGCGAAGAACAGGGAAGGAGCTTTGATATGACCGGTCAGTCGATCGATGCCGCGCGTCTGCTGGGGCGCTTCAGGACGCTCGGCGATCTGTGCTTTCAGCACCTCGCGCACGGCATCAGGGATCGGATCGGCTTGCTGATGGTCCGGATATGCTTTTTCGGAATCCCGTCGCCTGACCGACGGCAGCGCCGCCGAGCATCTGCATCAAGCCCTTTGACCGGTCGACGAAGAAGCCGCCCTCGCGGACAGAGCCGTCCTTCGGCTGTCGACGATTTCGCCGAGCTCGTCCTCCAGATCGATATCGATCGGCGCCGGCTCACTGTCATAGAGATCGGCCGGCAGGGGATCGATGGCAGCGCGAGGGCGCTTTCAAGTACCTCACCAGCGCGGCTGGCATATATAGGTCTCGCCGAACGGTCCCGAGGACAAAGCATGCATTCGCGGTGGTGAGACCATAGCCGTTGAGCTGGCGTTCCAGATCCGATGAAAATTGCATGCTTCATCTCCGTTTCGTAACAGTCTGAAGGTGGGCGCAAAATTTTGCGGCCATCAACAGGTTTTCAACGAAGAACGTCAGTTTATTGTTCCTTTCCAGCATGTTAGCAGCAGATCAATACGAGTCCTAATTTTTTCGTGCTGACCTCTTGAAATCGAAAAACCGGCAAACCAGATCATTTTGCGCAAAACGCTCGACTGAGGTTTTGCACCCGCCCGGACTGGTCATCCGGTCCGGCCAGGGGAACAACGTCATCATTGTTTGTCCATCGGAGGAAAACATGTCGTTCCGACCGCTTCATGATCGCATTCTTGTCCGCCGGGTTGAGTCCGAAGAGAAAACGAAGGGCGGAATCATCATTCCTCCGGCGCTCCCCGCCTGTGCCGGCAAGGATTTTTAAGCGATCAATTGGGCTCGCCTCACCGCAAGAAGCGGGCCCTTTCCGGAGCACCAAATGAGCTTACCGTCGAAAGAAGATGCCCGCCTATGCGCCAGCGTCATCAAGGAGGTTGTCGAAGCGCGAGGCCTCAAGGGCGACCACCAAGCGATTGCAACGCTAACCATCACGGTCGCGAAGCTGTACAACAAGGGCATCCGCGAACGCGACGCTCTTTTGGCTGAAACAATGCGGATTGCCGAGATACCCACCACTTCAAGCAATCGAGCCTCGCCTGTTCCCAAGGCGTGAGAATAAATGCACAGGTGCCATTGATTATCCATGGAGCCAGAAATGAGAGAGGACATTAAGACAAGAGATAAAACGCACGATGTCGCTGTCACGATAACTGCGGGGCAGCTGCTTCATCCTTCTCGACATTTTGCTGATCCATGTGAGGAACTTGCCGCTGAAGACATCAGTCGTGGCGACAAGCGTGCCCTTCTCGCTTCATGGGCGTCTGATAGCGTTAAGACGCTGGACAACCACAATGAGCTATCTGGACAGCGAGAAACTTCCGGCCTGTTCGATGCTCATGGGAGTTGACGGAAGATCGCGGGCTCATCGCCAGATCGAGAGGTCTCAGGATGCAGAAGGTCGAACAACAGGGAAATCTTTTACCCAAACTCAATACGGTGAATGCTATAGCAGGAGCGGTATTGTTTTGCTGCCCCTGGGTTTTGAGCTATGACGGGCTCGTGCTTGCATCAATCAACGCATGGATCGGTGGCCTGGCATTGATGGTTGCCGCCGTCGCTGCTGCAACAGACCGCTGGCCGAAGCTGAATTTGGTATGTTTGTCGATCGGCGTCTGGATCTTCGCAGCGCCATGGCTCCTGAATTTTTCCAACAAGGTTGATCCTGCCACCTCACATTTCGCGACAGGGGTTATAGTTATGCTCGTATCCCTTGTATGTTTAGGTGGCAAATGGATCACGATGAAGCCCTCGAAAGAGCCAAGGCCATGATGGTCCAGTTGACCGCATACGGGACGCGCGGTGGAGTGCGCCAATCTTAAACTCATACGATGCCGTCACCAACGGCAATTTCGACGACGACGAACCGCTTCTGGACACCCGGCATTAGTTGCATCGGGCTCAAAATTCTTCTGCAAAGATTCTGCCTGAGGATCGCGCATCATGAGGCATGTTCATTTATAAGAATTCTGATATCTTCCGCGATCGAACGGAGTGGGTGTTATGTTTACCGCGAGTTTGGTTCCGGAAGCCTATTACTGGGCGCGTTCATCAAAGCACTTCGACGGGAAGCTCACCGTCGTGCAGGTCTCGACTGTCTTCGGGGAAGAGCCCAACTACTGGACGCTTGCACTGCCTGGCACCGACCAGCACGCCATGCCGTCCGATTTTGAGATCGTCGGACCGGTGGCACCCCCGGAGAAATACCCGATGGGGCAGGCCGCCGAATAGTTCTTTCGGACGCAAGCGTTCTCGGTTCCCCACAATAGAAAATAGCTCTCCTGAACGAGAAGGTTTTCGCGCATCTAGTGCGATCCAGTGCCCCGAGATGGTCGTGGACATCATATCGGACCTCTGCAATTGTGGGCTGTCGGTGGTGCTCCGAACTGTCCAAATTTCATCTCAATCCTCGGGGTAGTCACCCAAGGAAAATCGTTGTGTCACGGATCCTGATTGTCGAAGACGAATTGCTCATTGCGTTCACATTGGAAGCAATGCTCGTTGAGCTAGGCCACGAGGTGGTCGGCATTGCAAGTCGGCTCGACGAGGCGTTGGAGATGGTCAAGACGACGAGGTTCGACATTGCGGTTCTTGACCTGAAGCTCGGAACCGAAAAGTCCTTCCCCGTCGCCGATCTTCTCCTCGAACTGAAGAAGGACTTCATCTTATCGACGGGATTTGACGAGGCCGCCATGGACGGCCGCTACAGCCAGCCTGTCCTCGAAAAGCCATACGACGAGGCCCGGCTGGTCGAGTTGATCGCTCGGGCTTCGTGACGCTTTGGGAAACGGCTGCCGCCGCGGGCCTTGCCAACCCGGGCAAATCAGCTCACCTTCGCCTTCCATGACCGAGATCACGCGACCGTCGGTACCAGAGGATCATCCTGATCGTCACATCCGTTGCCAGGATGCGATCCAGTTCGCATTCCAGCATTTGTTGCGGCAGGCAGTGGCCTCCGGATGGTCGGAAAGCGAAGCTGTCGCTGCCTTCATCGACCTCGCCGACAACCACATGCTTTCGATCGCGGCGAATGACGAGACGAACAAGCTCATCGAAAGGCTGAAGCGGATGACCTGATCGGTCAACCTTCCGCTGCCGCAAGGCTCCCGACGGTCGGAACATTCGGCCCGATGCAAGATTATCCATCCTCCTATATTGGAGGAAACCATCATGGACCACACCAACCACGTTCGCCTGACGAGTTCGGAACTCACTCCCGCGGTTCTCGAGGGAGCAACTATCTATGGAGCCGACGACAACAAGGTCGGCAAGGTCGACCACATCCATGTCGCTGGCGCCGGAAGCTCCGTGGTGATCGATGTCGGCGGTTTTTTGGGCATCGGGGCTAAACCCGTCGCGGTTCCCATTTCGGATCTCGAGTTCATGCGCGATGAAGACGGCGACGTCCATGCCGTCACGAACTGGACCAAAGATGAACTGAAGAACATGCCCGAACACCGCGACTGAGTACCGCTATTCGATGCTTCCGCCCTGCACTATTCGTTGACGCTGCAGGGCGGAAGGCCCATCTAACTCTTGCATGACAAAACCCAAGAACAATGACGATGCGGAGCTGATTAAGGAGTGGCCGTTGCCGCCTGCGGCTACGCTCGGATCATCCGTCCGCGCGAAGGGAATTCTCCTGGAAGTTCGCGCTCGATTGCCTTCAACAGTGCGAAAATCGCTCGATATCGAGGCGGGTGTTCTAATCCTGGCTATGTCGGCGGCCTCCAGGATCGAGTTCCGCGCTGCTTCGGCGGTCGTTGCCAACACACTTGAAGGCATTGAAATACTACCCGTGATCCCTCGGGAGATTGAGGACATTTTGACGATGTCGACGACTGAGAGGCATCGTTGGCTCAATGACGGCCGCTTACCCAGCGCAGGGACGCGCACCGTCAAGCTGCGAGGGCGCGCGAAGAAGATTACCTTCCACGTTTTCGACCCACGAGTCGTGGAGGACATCCTCGACCGAGACTTGGTCACCGTCTGGCGTGAAGAGGACGCCGAAGCTGCGGCCGAGAATAGACGGCGGGCGGCCCTTAAGGCGAAGCTCACGCGTTCGCTACGGAGTGGCAAAACACCTTCGACCAAGGGAAACACTGACGATGCTTCCCGTCCGAACTTGAGCGGCTGGGACGAGTTCGGGCGCGACGGACTCCTCCGCTAGTTTAGGAAAACAGGGCCGAAACCGGATAAGGCAGCGCAAGGGATGGCATGTCCTCTTTGGCAAAATATCGAAGCGACTTTGTTTCGGCATCCGTCCACACGCCTCCGCCCTGAAACACTTCGCATTTGAACAGGGTCACGACATACTCAACTTGATGACCATTCGGGTAGGTGTATCTGAACTGATGTCCGCCGAACACGCTGACAATGCTGGTTGAAGAGACCGTTAGGCCAGTCTCTTCCAAAACCTCTCGAATGACAGCCTCCTCCGGCGCCTCGCCAGGCTCGATTGCACCAGCCGGCAAACTCCACCTTTCCCCTGATGTCTTCTCTTGGAGGATCAAATTGCCCGCATGGTCATGAATGACAGCGGCAACTGAGGGAAGCAGAAGTAGGCGGTTTCCAATCAAACCGCGAAGCTCCATTGCATACGATGTCATTCATGCGCTCGCTTTGGATTAGAATGCTCATAGTTTTTGCCGAAAGAGCCTCTGGCAAGGCAATCGGCGAGCGTATCTCGCGTTTTCGTGACGGTGCCGAAGCAAGCTAGCCAGAGGAGACTAATGGAAATTCCTCGCCTTCACCTTCAGGGTGTCGATGTGGAGATCCGGAATTTATCCCGAGCCCGACACTATGCCGAGCCCATTCCCTAAAGCCCGAGATTTCCGGTAATCCAGGATCGAAAGCTCGGCATAATAATTTGTTTCCGCAATAGAAACTTAGCGGAGACACGCATGACTATTCCCTCTTTCAAGACAATTAAGCGTTGGAAGTTGATTGAAGATTGGCGACATCGGGCGAGTGTGGATGCCGTAATCACCTCAATGGTCGACAAAGGCTACTCGTCCGAGACCATGGTGAGAGCCGTTCGATTTATCGGTGCGTTTGTCGAATGCCAGAACAATCGCGACAGTGGAGAGCCAGAACGACTGGACGCTGCTGATATCGACGGGTTTATCGCAAGCCGATTGGCTGCAGGTGCTATCGAGAATGGTAATCGCATCGCTCTGCGCCGTCTACAAACCGAACTCGCAAGAGCTGGGGCTCTAAGTCCACCGGAAGACAAAGCCGACCCGTCTGAGAAGGTCGCCACGCTTTTCGGCGCGGAGCTACATCGTCGAGGTTACTCGAAGCATTCGATCTCCGGGCACCTCTGGTCGGCACGGCGTTTTCTTCGGACCGTCTGGACCGAGCACGGTGGCGTTTCCCAACTCACACACATCGAGGTACGGAACTATCTGGCGAACAACTTCGAAGGCCGGAAGAGCAACTCCCTTGGGACCTGGTTCTCCCGCCTTCGGGTCTTGCTCCGCTTCCTGCACGCATCGGCACTCACGGAGCATGATCTCTCCGCAGCGGTCCCGAGTCCAAGGAACCTGCGCTTCTCGGCATTGCCAGCTTACATGAGCGTCTCGCAACTGAAGTCGGTTCTGGAGGCCGGTGATCTGTCCACGATCCCTGGCCGCAGAGACCTTGCAGTGCTTTTGCTTCTTTCTAGGCTTGGTCTGCGTGCAAGCGAAGTCGCCCTTTTGTCGCTTGATGACATCGATTGGCGATCAGGACTCCTGCGTGTTAACGGCAAAGGCGGTAGGGTCGCGACTATGCCCCTTCCGAAGGACGTCGGGGCGGCAATATCTGACTACATCCTGCATGGACGTCCAACATCCGGGTCCCGCACCATCTTTCACAGGGTGCAGACCCCATGCACACCGTTCGAGACGGCCACGCCCGTCATCCTGATTGCGCGCAGGGCGCTGAAGCGGGCGAAGATTTCAGGCACGCGGTCTCATCACGCGCATATTTTCAGGCACACCTTCGCCACGATTGCGGTCAGGTCTGGCGTGGGCATGACCGAGCTTGCCCAACTCCTTCGCCACAAAGACCCTGATACCACCAGGATATATGCAAAGTTCGATATCGAGGGCCTGCGTTCCCTTTCACGGCCATGGGCGGGAGTGGTTCTATGATGGACATGTCCGATGCCCTTGAACAATATCTGACGTTGCGGCGCTCACTCGGGTTCAAGCTCCAAACTCAAGAGAGCCGCCTGCGCAATTTTGTGAGGTATGCGACTGCGCTTGGCGAACTGCGGGTCACCGCGAAGACTGCGGTGGATTGGGCAAGCCACCAATGTGGTCCCGCAACGTGGTCGTCGCGCCTTTCGACGGTCAGAGCATTTGCCCGCCACCTCCAGGTGGTCGATCCCCAAACTGAGATTCCGCCTCCGCACATCTTTCCACCACAACGAAGACCGCGCCCATTCATCTATTCAGACGAACAGGTCGCCGATCTACTGAAGTCGATGCTCGATCTCCATCCCGGAAGCTTCCGGGGGCCGACATATCACTACTTCCTCGGTTTGCTTGCATCCACCGGATTGCGGTTTTCGGAGGCGGCTCGCCTTCTTCGAGAGGATGCCGACCTTGATGCAGGCATGCTGACGATCCGCGAGACGAAGTTCGGAAAGACCCGCATCGTACCGTTGCATCCAAGCACGACGCTGGCCCTTGGGCGATATGCGGCAATCCGTGACGATCATCCGGTCAGACGGGTCAGCCAATTCTTCTTCACTGGCGACCTCGGCAGACCTCTGATCCATGCCAATCCGCACTTCTCCTTTATCCTCTGGACACGCCAGGCGGGACTGAGGCAGCCGGAGCAGCGGGACGGTCCCAGAATTCACGATCTCCGCCACACCTTCGCAGTTCGAACACTGCTGTCCTGGTATCGGGATGGCGAAGACATCGAGCGACGATTGCCAGAGCTTTCTACCTACCTCGGGCATAATTACGTCAGCGCCACCTATTGGTACCTTACGGCGCATCCCGATCTGCTGGACCAGGCAAGACTTCGTCTCGACGCACGATGGGAGGCAGCCGAATGACCAATCCACTCCCACGGCTCATCGAGCGCTTCTTTGGGCAGCGGCTCGCTCGCCAACGCAACGTGAGCCCGCACACAATCGCCTCCTATCGAGATACCTTCAAGCTTTTGCTGAAGTTTGCGCATCGTCGAACTGGCAAATATCCGTCAGCCCTTCGATTGGAGGATTTGGATGCGGAACTGATTGTCGCTTTCCTCGACGATCTGGACAGCGGGCGTCATGCTAGCCCGGCCACATATAATCTCCGGCTCACCGCAATTCGCGGTTTTTTCCGCTTCCTGGCGTTTGAGGAACCAGCGTATAGCGGGCAGATACAGCGTGTCCTTGCGATCCCAGGGAAGATCGGGTCGAAGCGGGAGGTGCAGTTTCTCACTCGCGACGAGATCGAAGCGATCCTCTCGGCTCCTGATCGACGAACCTGGGTTGGGCGTCGTGACCATGTTTTGATGCTGACAGCCGTGCAGACGGGGATGCGCCTCTCCGAACTCCTGGGCCTTGATCGAAGTGCCGTCACCGTCGGCACAGGGGCGCACATCCGGTGTTTCGGGAAGGGACGCAAGGAACGCACTACGCCGATCACCAGAATGCTCAATGCTACGCTCAAGGCCTGGTTGGATGAGCCGCCGGTTGGGAACGGCAGTGCTCTTTTCCCGACCGTTCACGGCGCGCGGATGAGCCCTGATGCCGTTCAGTATCTTCTGGCAAAATACGTGTTGGCGGCGTCGAAGGGCTGCTCGTCGTTACGATCAAAGCGGATATCACCCCATGTCCTTCGACATAGCGCGGCGATGGAGTTGCTGGATGCCGGTGTCGACAGCACGGTGATCTCATTGTGGCTCGGCCATGAGTCCACGCGGTCCACACAGCCGTACTTGCATGCCCACCTGGCAATCAAGGAGGTCGCTCTAGCCAAGATCGACCCGTTCAATGGACAATCGCCTGGCCGGTTCAGGGCTGGCGACGAGTTATTGGCGTTTCTTGACAAACTTTGATTTTTGCCGGAGCCATGGACATGGCGGTGAGGGCCGCGATGTCCATGCCGAGCCCACCAATCATCGAGTAACTTTCAATAGGCACGAAAGCGCCAATTGCGGTCATGATCGATCGTGTGAAATCCTCAGCTACTTGATCGTTTCTACTATAGATCGGTCTTGCAACACCACGGCGAGCGGCATAGCCAGGCTGCGCCAGAATTCCATCGGATGATCCATGCCCGTCACCCGCGACAGGTAAATGGTCATGGCAGTCCCGTGCGTCACTAACCCTACGGAGCCTTGGTTTGACGCCTCGGCATCGGCGATCGCGCCAGCGATACGAGAGAATACCATGTCAGCGCTTTCGTCGCCGAATACGATCTCGCCTGGATGGGAGAAGATTTGGCAAATTCCGTTTTCGAAATTCGGTTTTGATAAGAAGCCCACCGCCGACCGGCTGTGTTCACGCAGCCGATGATCAACGCGCACAGGTAGCCCCAGATGCCCGCCGATTGCATTGGCGGTCGAAAGGGCCTTCGGCTCCGGGCTCGCGACGAGTTCGCCGAGACCAAACCGCATGAGCCGCAACCCCAGTGCGGACGCTGCAAGCTTTCCTTCCTCGGACAGGCCCCAATGTCGCGACGACAGCTCCGATCGAATTTCGGGCGCAGCATGGCGTATCAGCACGAATTTGCGCAACGAGCCAACCCTCCCGACCCAGTAGTCTGTTGACTGAGAATGCCGCGTCGTACGACCGCATGCAAACCCGAACCCCGCAATGTCCAGTCATAGGCGAGTTGTTATCGCGTTTAGCCATCCGGCGTGACACCCCGATGACCGCTTTGGCCCGAACCCGGTCTTCCAACGCGTTCGAATTATGCCGAGCTTTCGATCCAGGACTACCGAAAATCTCGGGCTTTAGGGAATGGGCTCGGCATAGTATCAGGCTCGGGATAAGTGCCTTTATGCCGAGTTCGGCATAAAGGCACGAAGATGTTCCTCGGCTTTGCGGCCGCCACCGTATCCCGCGAATCCGGGGCTCCCGGCGAGCCGTGGGCGAACTCATCTCCCCTGCCCGTCGGCAGCCGGAATTCGGCGTCGCGGTCGGCCAGCCCGGAGAGATCGCCGGACAGGTCGAAGGCTTGCTGGGCAACAAGATGAACGACGTCGCCTTCGCGCTGAATTCTCCCATTAATCGCTATCATCGATGCCCCGAGGACGACGCGTCGGCGCTGCTCGAAGAGCTTGGGCCAGACGACCACGTTGGCCGGACCGGTCTCGTCCTCGATCGTCATGAAGATGACGCCCTTGGCGCTGCCGGGTCTCTGCCGGACGAGAACGAGGCCAGCGGTCATCAACCAGCGACCATCCCGCGCGTTCATGGCTTGCGCGCAAGTGACGATCTGGCGCTCCGTCAAGGCCTTCCGAAGGAATGCGACGGGGTGTTCGCGTAGCGTCAGCCCAATATGACTGTAGTCCTGGACAACGTTGTGCCCTTCCGTCATTTGACGGAGGGCGACGTCGGGTTCCTGCTGCTCGGCGATCGCCCTCGCCTCGCGTTCCGAGGCGGCTGCAAAGAGCGGAAGCGGTTCGTCACGCAGGGCCTTGATCGCCCACAAGGCGTCGCGCCGCGGAAGTCCCAGCGACGGCAGGAAGGCGTCTGCCTCGGCGAGCTCGACCAGAGAAGCCACCGGAACACCGGACCGTCGCCACATGTCGTCAACGCTTTCAAACGACTGATCCATGCGGGCAGCGACGATACGAGCAGCAGCGGCAGCGGCAAGGCCGCGCACCATGCGCATCCCGAGGCGGACAGCGTGACGGTCTGTGTCGCCGATACGCTCGAGCGTGCAGTCCCACCGGGAATTGTTGACGCAGACGGGCCGAATCTCGACGCCGTGGTTCCGAGCACAGCCGACAATCTGGGCCGGCGCGTAAAATCCCATCGGCTGGGAGTTTAGCAGCGCCGCGCAGAAGACGTCCGGGTGGTGGCATTTCACATAGTTGGAGGCATAGGCGATCAAGGCGAACGACGCCGCATGGGATTCCGGGAACCCATAGCTGCCGAATCCTTCAAGCTGGCTGAAGGTCTTCTCGGCAAACTCGGCCGTGTAGCCATTCTTGATCATGCCGGACACGAGCTTATCCTTGAAGCGCGAGACGCCGCCAGTGAACTTGAAGGTCGCCATCGATTTTCGAAGCTGGTCGGCCTCGCCGCCGGTGAAGCCGGCGCAGACCATCGCGACCTTCATCGCCGACTCCTGGAAGAGCGGAACGCCGAGGGTCTTTCCGAGGACGGCCTCCAGTTCCGGCGTCGGATAGACGACCGCCTCCTTGCCTTCCCGGCGGCTGAGATAGGGATGCACCATGTCGCCCTGGATCGGACCAGGCCGGACGATTGCAACCTGAATGACCAAATCATAAAACGTCCGCGGCTTGAGCCGCGGCAGCATCGCCATTTGTGCTCGGGACTCGATCTGGAACGTCCCCAAAGTGTCCGCTTTCCGGATCATCGCATACGTCGTCGGATCCTCCTGGGGGATCTTCGCCAGGTCAAGGTCTTCGTCCTTGTGTTCTCGGATGAGGTCGAAGGCCTTTGCCATGCAGGTCAGCATGCCGAGCGCCAGCACGTCGACCTTCATCATGTGGAGCGCCTCGACGTCGTCCTTGTCCCATTCGATTACCTGCCGGTCGACCATTGCGGCGGGTTCGATCGGAACGAGATCGTCGAGACGGTCATGCGTCAGGACGAAGCCGCCTGGATGCTGCCCCAGATGCCGAGGAGCGCCCATGAGCTGCTGCGCAAGCTTGAGGGTCAACGCCAGACGGCGGTCTTCCGGGTTCAAGCCCTGATCACGAAGACTGCGGTCGCTGACCAGCTCTTCCGACCACGTCCACATGCCCGAGGACAAGGCCTTTATGAGGTCCTCGGGCAGTCCTAACGCCTTTCCGACATCCCGGATCGCGCCCTTGGCACGATATCGCGTGACCGTCGAACAAAGCGCGGCCCTGTCCTTGCCGTAGGTCTTGTAGATCCATTGAATGACCTCCTCGCGGCGTTCGTGTTCGAAATCGACGTCGATGTCCGGCGGCTCGTCGCGCTCCTGGGAGACGAAGCGCTCAAACAGGAGGTCGTTGGTCGAGGGGTCGATGCTGGTGATGCCAAGGATATAGCAGACAGCCGAATTCGCGGCCGACCCCCGCCCCTGACAGAGGATGCCTTGAGACCGGGCAAAGCGGACGATCGAAAATACGGTCAGGAAGTATGGAGCGTATTTCATTGTCCGGATGAGATCGAGCTCGTGACGGACGATCTTGAGAACCTCCGGCGGCAGGCCTTCCGGATAGCGGTTGGGCACACATTCCCAGACATAGTGCTCGAGGGATTCCTGCGGGGTCTTGTCTGGGAGGATCGCCTCCTCGGGGTACTGGTAGGTCAGTTCCTCCAGCGAGAACCGGCAGCGGCCGACGATCTCAATCGTTCTCGCCAGCGCCTCGGGGTATCGTGGAAACAGTCTCTCCATTTCATCGGGTGGCTTGAGGTAGCGGTCGGCATGCCTTTCTCTCTCGAAGCCGACGTCGTCGATGGTAGTATTATTGCGGATGCAAGTGACGATGTCCTGGAGCTGCCGCCTCGAAGGCTCGTGGAAAAGTACGTCATTGGTGACAACCGTCTTCACTCGGTGCTTGACGGCTATGTTCGACAACGCGTGCAGCCTCAACTGGTCGTTCGGACGGCGCCGGAGACAGAGCGAGACGTACGCCCTGTCCCCGAAGATCTCCGCCATCTTGCGAAGCTGGACGGCGCAGGCTTCATCCGGGAGGTCGGGCACAAGGATACCGAGGAGGCCTTCAGAATAGAGGGCGACGTCGTCAAGGTTCAGGATGCAGTTCGCCTTGCCACCCCTGCCCTTGCCGAGCGTCAGCAAACGGGTTAGGCGCGAATAAGCCGCACGATCCGTGGGAAAGACGAGGATCGACATGCCGTCCTGCAGATCGAGCCGGCAGCCGACGACGAGGCGGACGCCCGTCGCGCGGGATGCTTCCAGCGCTCTGACGATGCCTGCCAGAGAGTTTCGGTCGACCACGCCGAGAGCTTCGATGCCGAATTCCTTGGCGGTCGCGAAGAGCTCGTCGGCAGAGGACGCGCCGCGAAGGAAGCTAAAGTGCGTCGTGACCTGAAGCTCGGCATATCTCATCCGAATATCCCGTGCATGAACCACTTATGGGAGCCCGTTTCGGGATCGATGCCGTCGCCGGAGCGAAAGATCCAATATCGTTCGCCGATCTCGTTTTCGATGACGAAGTAGTCCCGCACCGCCTCTAGCTCGCTGTCGCGCATCCACCATTCGCCGAACACGCGCTCCGGGCCATCCGCGCGTTTCACGCGATGGCGCTTGCCGCGCCACGTGATGCTGGCCGGCGGATGATCCGGCAGCAGGGCTATCGCCTCGATCGGATCCGGGCGCGCAAACAGCCGCACCGGCCGTCGCCAATGGTGAACCCAATCTTCCGTCACGTCCTCGCCGACGGCGGCGATCCGCTGGACGCTACGCTCCGGAACGTCGGACGCGACTGGCGCGACCCGGTAGACGCGCTGGCCTCGATTGCCGAAGACGTCGATCAGCGGCGTGATGTCGGCGTCCTCGTCATCGACAAGCGAGGACGCCTTCTGCTTCTCCTCGAGCGGTTCCGACATCACCGCGACGAGGGTCAGCTTCTCGATCCCGTAACCCGGCTCGATCCTTTCCGTCCGGTCGCGGAACAGTTTCGTCAGCCAGGCGACGTCTCGCGCGGGTTTGGCGGTGCCCGCTCTGATCGCTTGTCTGGTTCCGTCCACCTTCTCGACGATGAGATCGGTCCGACGGACGCCAAGACCCTTGCGCTGAAGTTCGGCGACGAGTTGAACAACCAGCCGTCCGACATACTTGTTGATCGTCTCCGCCGCGCCGATCGGTTCGGCGAATGACCGACTGACCTCGACGAGTTCCGGGCTACGAATGGGATCTATTGGTTCGCAGACGCGACCGAACATCTGGTCGAGACGGCGACCCACTTCCGGTCCGAAGCGAAGCGCCAAGGGAGCGCGCGGCGTCGCCGAAAGCTCCCCTATTGTCCGAAAGCCTAAAGTGCGCAGATCGCTGACGATCTTCTCGGGCAGCCGCAGCAGCGAGATCGGAAGGCGTTCGACGGCCCGGATAGTCTCCCCACTCGGGACGACGACGGTTTCCCGGTTGATGGCGCGGGCGCATGCGTGGGCGGCACCCCATGTGTCCGCTATGGCGACCCGTATTGTCAGGCCCTTGGCGCGGAAGCGGTTGGCGATGCTCGTCAACATACGCTCCTCGCCGCCCTGCAGATGGTCCGCGCCCTCGGTATCCATGACAATGCCGTCCGGCGCGTCGACGGCGACGATCGGCGAATACTGGCTGAGCGCCCACATGGTGATCCGCTCGAGCGCCGCTGCATCGGCGGCGGGATCGGCGTCGATCATCCGGAGGCCCTGGAAAAGCGCCTGCGCCTTGGCGGCCGGCATGCCCACATGAACGCCAGCCTTCCTGGCCACGGCGTCGGCAGCCGACACCCAGCGCTTGGAACCGCTCTTCGAAATGATGGCGATCGCCTCCTCAACGGGAATGGCGGGATCGGCCCGCCTGATCCTGTCCGTCGGCAGATCGGGAAAGAATATCGATACAACCCTCGGCATTGCAGGCTCCTACTTCGAACTCGGCGCACTCACCCGCTTTCACCCTCATCAGTTCCAGAAGCCACCTCGCCCGCCCGACGCCGGGAACTGGCAGCTCCTCGCTCGGAATGACGCTCACCCTCCAGCGCGTGGTCGACGCCGTCGGCTGGCCAAAGTCACTGGCCTCGGTCTGCCGCCGCCATCGCCGGACAACCAAGGCCATGGTGCCGCTCTTCTCGGCTGCGAGTTGCAGTCGCCGGGACGCCGCCATCGGAAGCCGGACGATCTCGCCGATCACCGCGCCGAGGCCGCCGTATGAAAGGCCCTCCTCCATGTTCGCAAGGACGTCCTCTTCCCTATCGGACTCGACGAAGACGACTCGGTTCGGATGCAAACCCGCCTGCGCCAGGGCCGGAAAGAACAGGTCAGGACGTGTCAGGCACCAGACGACCTTGCCTTTGGTGCGAGCGGCGATCCCGGCCACGAACAGAGCGGCGGCTGCCCCGTCGACGGTGCCGGCCCCGCCGCCGGCACACTCGTGCAGCGCCCCATAGGCCAATCCGCCGCCCGGAAGCCGCTCGTCGATCTGCGCCACGCCGAAAGGCAAAACGCCTCGGTTGCGCCGATTGGCGCTTTCAAGGTGCGCGATCTGCTGGCGCAGACCGTCTAAGACGGCGTTTCGGGCGACGGCTGGGTTCATGATCTCCTTCGACGGCAACCCGTTTTCAGCTTGAGTAACGGCAATATGTTCTGTATTTGTTCTCAAGAGATAAATGAGTCAATGTGCATATGACCCGCTGAGGTTGAGCACGGGTGCAAAGCAAAAAAATCGTCAGCAGATTCAATCGGATGATGAGGAAGGAATATTTTCGTATGCGCCGAACGCGGCTTGTGGACGATGCGGTCCCGACACTGAAAGATCACAAGGTCCCGGTGGTCGAACTCATCTGCCGTATCTGCGATCGCCCTTGTGCGCACGAGCGCCGGTTGTTGGTGAAAACGTTTGGCGCAAGCGTCACCTTCGCGGAAATCCGCCGGCGCATGGCCATGGGCTGTGAGCGGATGCAGACGACCATGGGTGACAAGTGTGGGGCACACTTCCCATGTTTAAGCGATGGTCTCGCCGATGGAAGCTAGAGAATGACAGGCGAAGACAACCGCGAGCGACCGCGCAAGATCGTGCATGTCGACATGGACGCCTTCTACGCATCGGTCGAGCAGCGCGACAATCCCGGATCGACGAGGCTGGGAAAGCCCGGAATTATGTAGCAATGCCACCAACCAAAAGCCCTGCGGCGCTGACAGCTTTGGGCCAAAGCGCAGCCGGTGGTCATCGTCCGCAATGCCTCAATTGCGGACTTCAGATCCATTCGACACGAAATCGGCTAGTGTGTCTCCTGCTCCCTGACATGCGCGAGCAAATGCCCAATGAAACGAGTGAGTTTTGGGAGCGGTCTTCGATCCTGTCGATGCACGATATGGACTGCGCGCGGTTCGGGCAGATAAGTTTGCAGGACTGAAATCAGTGCCCCGCTCGCCAGGTCCTGAGCCACCAGAACCTCGGGCTGCAGTAACAACCCCGCCCCGGCCAGCGCAGCCATACGCAATCCGTTGCCGTCATTGCATGTGAAAGACGGTTCGATTGGTGGTTGCACCTCATCCCAGCCTTTCAGTTTCCAGGCATTACGGCTGTTCCATACCGTGTGAGAAAGGCAGTGATGCGCGCTAAGATCGTGCGGGGTCTGCGGATGGCCATGCCGGGCTAGATAGTCCGGCGACGCACAGATCACCATGCGATACATCGTCAACGGTTTTGCTACTAGGTCGACATCACCCAGCTCGCCGATGCGGATGGCCATATCAAATCCCTCGTCAATAAGATCGACGACGCGATTGCTTAATTCCAGTTCAATATGCACAAGCGGATAGGTCCGCTGGAACGTCGCCACCAGAGGAGCGATGACGCATGAACCAAAGGTGATCGGAGCGCTGATACGCAACGTGCCCGATGGTGATGCGCGCAGTCGTTCGATCGACATCTCGGCCACGCGTACATATTCGAGGGCGCGCTTGGAGTCTTCGTAATACACGCGACCGGCATCCGTTAATCCTTGGCGTCGTGTGGTGCGCTCAAGCAAGCGCGCGCCAAGGCTGTCTTCAAGCTGGCGCACATATTTTCCAACCATGACAGCCGACATTTCAAGCCGTTGCGCAGCCTCGGTGAAATTGCCTCCTTCCACAACGGCAACGAAGGTTTCCATGGCGCGTAATCGATCCATATTGCTAACCACCAGTTCGCGAACAACGAAGCTATGGCACATTTATTATCTCAATGGTTCGGTAAATGATAGCGGCGCTTCAGGCTGAATTTGAAAGGAATATTCTATGAAGATCGTTGTAATCGGCGCCAGTGGCGATGTAGGTCGCTTCGTGGTGGAAGAACTTGCGCGCGATGGTAAGCACGACATCATTCGTGTCGGTCGCACCCAGGGTGATTACCAGGTCGACATCGCGAGTGATGAAAGCGTGGATGCGCTGTTCAAGAAGATTGGACGGATTGATGCCATCATCGTTGCTGCAGGCAATGTCATCCTGGCGCCGATCGCAGAAATGACGACGGCCAACTTCCACAAAGGCTTGCAAGACAAGCTGCTAAGTCAGGTGCGCGTTGCACTGGTTGGTCAGCATTACCTGAATGACCGAGGGTCGATCACGCTGACCTCCGGCATCGCTGTTGATGAGCCGATTGCGCAAGGCTCTAACGCCGCAACCTCCAACGCCGGGATCGAGGGGTTCGTCCGTGCCGCCGCCTGCGACTTCTCGCGAGGCATCCGTATCAATGCAGTAAGCCCGACAATGCTAACGGAATCGATGGACCGCTTTGGTCCGTTCTTTCCCGGTAATGAAAGCATCTCGGGAGCTCGTGTCGCAATGGCCTATAGACGCAGCGTTGAAGGCGTGCAGACCGGGCGCGTATACCGGGTCGGCCACTGAGTTGAAGGCCAATGGCGCTCCAACTGCCGCGATAAGTGCTTGAGCCTGGGTGTCGCGGGCGTCGGAACTCCGCGCCACTCCAATCTTTCGTGAGCGCTTCACGGGCCTGAACGCTCTGAAGAAGGATCCTGCTGAAGTCCGATCTGCGGTAGTCCATGACCGCTCCGGGCGAGAGGCGGACATTGGTGGCATTTGCCACATAATTCCGGGAAGGTCAGGCTTGATCGGTCGGTACCATGGGACGTGCCGGGCAGGTCGGGTTTGTCGGCGAAGCCATAGAGAGATAGGTCGTTCCAGAAGTTGGTCTTTTGGTTCAGGGCGATCCGACGGCCGCCCATTCGAACCGTTCGCCGGTGAGCTATTTGGCCACGTGCCACACTCCTCCAACGCCATCGCCGTTGGCTTCACCGGCTTTTCCCGCACAGCCTATTTGCCGACATTCTTCTCTATTTGCCGGAAAGCGACAGCTTTCAGGAAGCTGCAAGCGCTCCGCCTTACGTCGTAACGTCGTCGAGCGTTGCTCGAACAATCATTGCTTCGCTCCGCGTGCTCAGGTTTGCTGGGTCCCGCAAATGGACCCGGCAGACGTGAGCGAAACAGGCTTGTCAAGGCGGCAAGTCATGACCAGGGAGTATTCTCGCCTTGACGATGACCCGTCGGCACGTTCACTCAGACGCTAGAGTATGGAAAGCGAGGGCGAGAATCCTGATGGCGGGACAAGATACAAGCCACCTCTTGGAGAGGTTTACGATAGTGGGTGATCTCGAGGCAGCCTGCTTTGTACCCTGGATCCGCCGCCACGCAGCCAAGCTTGGGCTCTCGCCCACCATCGCATATACGAGTTCGAGGCGGATCGAAATCGAGGTCGCCGGGCCGGAGGAGCTGATCGATATGATGGAGATGGGCTGCTCTCTTGGACCCATCGAGGTATGGGTCGAGAGGATAGTTCGCACGGCGATCAGCGGTGAAAGGACCTAGTACCGGACTCCGGTGCATTTCGGTCGTGCATATTATTTACTCAATATTGCCAATGCGAAAAAATTATGCAAGCCTGATAAGGTTGAGCGGAATTGCCTCGCTGCGGAGGTGAGGCATGCTCGGCAAGCATATGATTTTGTTTAGGAACTTTGCCATGCCATCCGATCAGGCCGGCTTTTGGGCGCCAGTCGCCTTTTCTCGGGATTTGCCGGCCGGTACCGTCATGCCGGCACGGACGGCAGCCGGACCAATTGCCCTGTGGCGCAGCGTTTCGGGGCGAATATCGGCATCGGCGGATCGCTGTCCGCATCGTGGCATGCGCTTGTCTCATGGCTTCGTCCGCGGCGAGACGCTCTCCTGCATCTATCACGGCTGGAGCTACGGACAGGCCGGAAATTGCCTCCGCATTCCGGCCCATCCGGGGCTGACGCCACCAGAAACCATCCGCGTCGCCACCTTTGACGTCGAGGAAACGGACAGCGTGATCTGGGTGGCCGTGGGCGCGCCTGTTGCGAAGCCGCCGACGCTTGAGGGCCTCATTCCCCTGCGCTCCCTGACAGTGTTTGCCGGCATCGCGGCGATCAAGGCGGCAGCCGGTGCGGAGGCAAACCCTGAAGGTTTGCTTGAATTCGACGCGTTCAACGGGACCATCTGTTTGTTATTATCCTCGTGGGAAGACGGACAGACGCTGATCCATGTGCTGCTGAAGGGGAACGCCGGTCCCGCGGCGGGCATTAGCGCTTCGCGAGCTGCTGAGAGTCTGCGCCGCCGAGCTGAGGATCTTCAGAAAAAGGAGATCGCGCAATGACCGTGCAGGCGATGATCGACGAATGGTATCCGGTCGGGATTTTCAGCCAGCTCGACGGCGCAGGCCGCACGACGGCGCTGATGGGCGAGCCGATCGACGTAGCGTGCGATGCCGATGGCAATGCGAGGGTCACGACCGGCGACGGCCGTGTACTGCCGGTGCGCATCCGTTACGGTCACGTCTGGTCCTCCCTCGGCGAGCCGAAGAAGGAACTTTTCCCGATTCCCGAGGCCGATCAGCCCGGCCGCCGCTTCGTGGCTGTCGGCGTGGTCCGGGTGCGCTGCTCGCCGCTGCGTGCGGTCGAGAATTTTCTCGACATCGCCCATTTCCCCTTCGTCCACACCGATATTCTTGGCGCTGAACCGCACACCGAGGTTCAGAATTACAAGGTTGAGATTCGCGAGGAAGAAGACGAGGTCTGGGCAACGCAGGTAAAATTCTACCAGCCGCAGGCCGCCAAGTCGGCAAGCGGCGGAATCACCACCGAATATATGTATCGCGTGCCGGCACCGACCTGCTCCGTACTTTACAAGACCTGTCCGCCGCGCCCGAACGAATGGGATGTCATCACGCTCTTCGTGCAGCCGCTGGCCGAGGACCTCTGCGACGTCTGGCCATGGATGGCGCTCTTCGACGACGAAACCTCGATGACCGACCTCATCCATTTCCAGCAAACGATCTTTCTGCAGGACCGATCCATCCTCGAAAACCAGATCCCGCGGCTCCTGCCACTCGACCCCGGCATGGAAATCCCCACGCGCGCCGACCTGACATCGATCGCCTACCGGCGCTGGCTGAAGCGTCACAATTATACCTACGGCGCACAGTTGGTGGCGCAATGAAACTCTACGACTACATTCTCTCGCCGAGCTGCTACAAGGTTCGCCTAATGGCGGCGCTGACCGGTGTGAAGCTTGACCTGCGCCCGGTGGATTTCCATCCCGGCGGTGAGCATCGCGGCCCCGAGCTGCTTGCGCTCAACCCGGCAGGTTCCATTCCGATCCTTGAGGATGGCGACCTGATCCTGACCGAATCCTCGGCGATCCTCGTCTATCTCGCCGCCAGGGCAGCACCCGAATGGCTCGGCAGCGGCAAGGCGGAGGAAGCGGCACGAGTGCAGCAATGGCTGTCATTCTCCGGCCGGCTGACGGCAAGCCTCGGGGCAGCGCGGCTCCATGAAATGCTGCTGCGGCCGGGCGATATCGGCGCGCTGCAGGCCCAGGGCACCGCCGCCCTTCGCGAGCTTGAAGCCGGGCTGGTCGAGCAGGGCCTTCGCGGCATGCGCTTCCTCGCCTCCGACCGGCCGACAATTGCTGACATCGCCTGCTTTCCCTATGCGGCGCTGGCCCCCGACGGCGGCGTCACGCTGGACGCTTATCCTGCGATCCGGCTCTGGTCCCGCGCGTTGCGCGCCCTCGACAAGTTTATCGAGATGCCAGGCATTCACCGGCTGCACGAATTGAAGCCGGAACCCCAGATCGAAGCGGGCGAGGCGTGACATGGCTGGATATCTCCTGAAGAATTGCGCAGCCGTGATCGTCGACGAAGGCAACGGGCCGGTCGTTCACCGCAATGTCGATCTCCTGACCAGCGGACCGGCGATCGAGGCGATTGGCGGAAATCTCGGGGCGGACGCGCTGCCTGCCGGCACGATCCTTGAGGATGCTGCCGGCTGGTTCGTCTATCCCGGTCTGGTCAATACCCATCATCACTTCTTCCAGTGCTTCGTGCGCAACCGCGCCGATCTCGACTGGACGAAGCTCTCGGTGATCGAGTGGCTGGACCGCATCTACCCGATTTTTTCGCAGCTCAACGAGGAGTGCTTTTACCACTCCTCCGTCACGGCGATGGCCGAGATGGTCAAGCATGGCTGCACCACGGCTTTCGACCATCAGTACAATTTTCCCCGGCACGCTGGAAAGCGGCTGATCGACCGGCAGTTCGAGGCAGCCGAGCTGCTCGGCATGCGTTTCCACGCCGGCCGTGGCGGCAACACCCTGCCGAAGTCGGAAGGCTCGACCATCCCCGATGAGATGCTGGAAACGACCGACGAATTTATCGCCGATTGCGCCCGACTGATCGACACCTATCACGATACCAGCCCCTACAGCATGCGGCAGGTCGTGGTTGCGCCCTGCCAGCCGGTGAACTGCTACCGTGAGACCTTCGTGGAATCGGTGGCACTGGCGCGTGATCGCGGCGTCATGTTGCATAGCCATGTGGGCGAAGGCGAAAGTCCAGTCATTCAGGCTCGCCATGGCATGCGCACGGTCGACTATCTGGAAGAACTCGGCTTTGCCGGACCCGACGCCTTCTATGCCCATTGCTGGGAGTTGACCCACGACGAACTCAGGAAGATGGCGGCCAGTGGCACCGGCGTCGCGCATTGCCCGGAACCGGTCTATCTGGTCGGCGCAGAAGTCACCGATATTCCCGCCATGGCCGCTTTCGGCCTGCGTGTCGGCCTCGGCTGCGACGGCGCTGCTTCCAACGACAATTCCAACCTGATGCACTGCCTGCACTCCGCCTATATGCTGCAGTGCCTCGTATCCTCCAGCCGTGCCCATCCCGTGCCGCCTCCGGTCGATTTCCTCGGCTACGGCACCACCGGGGGTGCCAGCCTGCTCGGCCGGCGCGATATCGGCCGGCTCGCGCCTGGCATGGCCGCTGACCTGTTTGCGATCGACACACGCCGCATGGACTATGTCGGCACGCGGCACGACCCGCTGAGCCTGATTGCTCGCGTTGGGATCGGCATGGCGACTGACATGACCATGATCAATGGCCGCATCGTCTGGCAGAAGGGCGAATTCCCCGGGCTCGACGAGGCCAAGCTCGCTGCCGATGCGGAGGCCGCACTATCCGCCGTGGAATTTTAAAAAAACCAAAAGAGGGAACTGAGACCATGACCAAACTGACCCGCAGAAACCTGATGACGGCCGCTGCCGCCACCGGCCTTGCCGGTGTGTTCGGCAGCCGCCTTGCTTTGGCCGCGGACGAGCCGCTCGGCATCACGCTCGTCGTCCCGTCGCCGATTGGCGATGTCGGCTGGGGGCATGCACTGGCCGCCGGTCTCGAGCCGATCAAGGCTGCTTACGGCGATAAGGTGAAGGTCACCGTGCTTGAGAATATCGCGGAGGGTCCGGATGCGGACCGCATCATGAACAAGACGGTCGCCGACGGAAACAAGTTCCTGATCGCCGGCTCTTTCGGTTATCAGAACGGCGCCCTGCAGATCGCCCGCCGCGATCCGAGGGTTACGGTCCTGCATGCTTCCGGCTTCCAGGTTGCTCCGAACTTCTCGCCTTTCGCCGCCAAATATTTCCAGGGCACCTATCTGCTCGGCATGGCTGCCGCAGCACTTTCCAAGACCGGCAAGCTCGGCTCTGTGTCCGCTTTCGCCATTCCCGAACTCATCACTTCGATCAACGCCTTCACCCTCGGAGCCCAGGCCGTCAAGCCCGATATCGAGGTCTCGGTGGTGTGGGTGAACTCCTGGTTCGACCCGGCCAAGGAGCAGGAAGCCGCCAAAGCCCTGATCGCGCAGAAGTGTGACGTGATCTTCTCAAACGCCCAGGACACCCCGTCCGTCATCTCGGCCTGCGAGGAAGCCGGCGTCTACGCCTTCAACCTCAATTCCTCGATGAAGAAATATGCACCGAAAACCTATCTCGGATGCATCTCGACGGACTGGTCGCCGTTCTTCAAGGCATCGGTCGACGCCCACCTTGCCAGCACCTTCAAGGGCGCCAATGCGTTCCTCGGCGTTGCCGACAAGGTCGTCGAAGTGGTCGACTGGAGTGCGGATGTTCCGGCTGACGTGATGACCAAGATCAAGGAGATCGAGGCAAAGATCGCTGACGGCAGCTTCTCGCCCTTCACCGGGCCGATCATCAAAGCCGACGGCAGCGAAGGTGTCGCATCCGGTGCAACCATGGCCGACGCCGAGATCATCGCCATGAATTGGCACGTCAAGGGCGTGTCCACGCCACTGCCGAAATAAGTCATGACGACCCCGCTCCTGTCGCTGCGCGGCATTTCGAAGAGCTACGGCCAGATCCACGCCAATCAGGCCATTGATCTGGACGTGGCTCCGCAATCGATCCATGCGATCCTCGGAGAAAACGGGGCGGGAAAATCGACGCTGATGAAGCTGATCTACGGCGTCGAGCAACCGGATGGCGGAGACGTCATCTGGGAAGGAAAACCCTTGCGCCTTGCCTCACCCGCTGAGGCAAGGCGCAAGGGTATCGGCATGGTCTTCCAGCACTTTTCGCTGTTCGAGACCTTGACCGTCCTGGAGAATATTCGGCTGGTCGTGCCGGGGCGGAAGGCTGAGCTCAAGGAACGCATTCGGGCTCTTGGACGGGAGTTCGGCCTTGAAGTCGATCCGCTCGCCCATGTGCATGCGCTGTCTGTCGGCGAGCGGCAGCGGGTGGAGATCATCCGAAGCCTGATGACCGATCCGAAGCTGCTGATCCTCGACGAGCCCACTTCCGTCCTGCCGCCGCAACTGGTGGAGAAGCTCTTCGATACACTACGCCGGCTACGCGACGGCGGCGTGTCCATACTGTTGATCTCCCACAAGCTCGAGGAAATCCGGGCAATCTGCGACCGGGCGACGATCCTGCGCGGCGGGCGGGTGACCGGGGACGTCGACCCGCGCGAACATGATGCCCATGACCTTGCCCGCATGATGATCGGCCGCGACATGCCCGCCCCCATCTCGGCGCTACCGCTGTCTGGTGGCGAAAAGCGGCTGGAGATCATCGGTCTGGACTATCAGCCCGACGATCCCTTTGCGGTGTCGCTCTCCGGCATCAGCCTCGAAGTGCATGCCGGTGAAATCCTCGGGATCGCCGGTATTTCGGGAAACGGCCAAAGCGAACTCGCCACGTTGATTTCGGGCGAGACGGTGCTGGGGCGCGACCAACGCGATCGGATCTACATGATGGGGATCGACGTCGGCAGGCTCGATGCCGCCGCGCGACGGACGCTGGGATTTGCCTTCGTGCCGGAAGACCGGCTCGGACGCGGCACTGTGCCCGAAATGTCGCTCGTCCTCAACAGCCTGCTGACGGCCCATCCGCTCAAGCTTTTGCGATACGGTCTGGTCGACGGGACGCGGGCCACGGCGTTCACCCATGATTGTATCCGTCACTACGATGTCCGTACACCCGGCCCGGATGCCGAAGCCGGGACGCTTTCCGGCGGCAATCTACAGAAGTTCATCGTTGGCCGGGAAATCATGCTGGCACCCAAATTGCTGTTCGTGGCGCAACCGACGTGGGGTGTCGATATTGGCGCCGCATCCGCCATCCGCAGCCGCCTGGTCGCATTGCGCAATCAGGGGATGGCGATTCTGGTGATTTCCGAGGAGCTGGAAGAACTGTTCGAGCTCTGCGATTGCATCCAGGTACTGTATCACGGCCGGCTCAGCCCGCCGCTAAAAACGCGGGACACGGAGCCCGAGGAGATCGGCCGATACATGATCGGGGCACAAGCCTCGCCTGAGAAAGTCCAATGATGAGTGCTTGGTTCCTTGCTTTCGTTCCCACCCTGGTCCGCCGGGAGCGCGCTTCGCTTGCCGCGACCTTGCTCGCGCCCGTCATGGCGCTTGTCATAGCGATCGCCCTCAACCTCGGCCTTTACATCTTGATGGGCCGTGACCCCGTCGCGGTCGTCTATGCGATGCTTTTCGAGCCCTTTCTCTCCTGGGCGTCATTTTCGGAAGTGCTTTTGAAGGCAGGTCCGCTGCTCCTGATCGCCCAGGGACTGGCGATCGGCTTTCGCGCCAAGGTCTTCAACATCGGCGCCGAAGGCCAGTTCATTCTCGGCGCGATCTTTGCCTCTGCCATTCCGGTCTGGTTTCCTCAGGCAACGGGCCAGTGGATTTGGCCGGCAATGCTGCTGCTCGGCGCCATCGGGGGCGCACTTTGGGCTTCTCTCACCGCCTTCTGGCGCATGCGCCTCAACGCCAATGAGATCCTCGTTTCGCTGATGCTGAGCCTCGTTGCGGCGCAGCTGTTGAACTACCTGCTGCTCGGCCCCTGGAAGGATCCGAACGGCTTCAACTTCCCCCAGTCCGTGATGTTCCAATATGATGCGATGGTGCCAACGCTGATTTCCGGCACGCGCCTCAACGTCTCATTCCTGATTACGCTCGCCTTGTCGGTTGCGGCCTGGGTTTTCATGCAGAAGAGCTTCATCGGCTACAAGCTACAGGTTGGCGGTCTGGCTCCTCGGGCCGCCGGCTATGCCGGCTTCAAGGAGGATTGGGCAATCTGGCTTTCGCTGCTGATCGGCGGTTTTGCTGCCGGCCTTGCCGGGGCCGCCGAAGTTGCCGGTCCACTCGGCCAGCTGCAGCGTTCTGTCGCGAGCGGCTATGGCTATGCGGCCATCATCGTCGCCTATCTCGGTGGCTTGAATCCGATCGGCATCGTGGCCTCGGCGCTGGTCATGGCGGTCATTTACATCGGTGGCGACAATGCCATGGTCTCGGCCAACCTGCCGATCGCCGCTGTCCGGGTCTTCCAGGGCAGTCTGTTGCTCGCTTACCTGATCGCCGTCGCCTTCGTGCGCTACCGCCTTGAATGGCGCCGCGCCGCCCATCGGAGCCCGTCATGAACGCCATCGAGTTCATTCTTGCCGGCATGCTTGCGGCTGCGACACCGTTTCTTCTTGCGGCCCTTGGCGAACTGGTGGCCGAGCGCGCCGGCGTTCTCAACCTCGGGGTCGAGGGATTGATGGCCTTCGGCGCCGTGCTCGCCTTCATCGTCGTCTATCAGGGCGGCGGACATCTCCTGGGCTTCGTCGTCGCTGGGCTCGGCAGCGCTGTCCTTTCCCTGCTCTTCGCCTTCGTCACACTCGGATTCCGGGCAAATCAGGTGGCAGCGGGCCTTGCCATCGGCATTCTCGGTCAGGGCCTCTCCGCGCTTTTCGGCAAGACCTATGAAAGCCTCACGGTCAGGGGACTTCCCAAGCTTGCCCTTTCCGGGCTTTCGGAATTACCGGTTGTCGGCGGCCTCTTCGTCCAGGACATCGTCGTGTGGATTTCGCTCGCCGCGACTCTCGCTCTCTGGGCCATATTTGCCCACACCAAGCTTGGCCTCATCGTCCGCGCCGTTGGCGAGAACCCCAAGGCCGCCCACGCCATCGGCTATTCGGTAATCTCAGTCCGCGTCCTCGCCATCGCCTTCGGCGGTGCGATGGCCGGTTTCGCCGGCGCCTATGCGTCGGTGGTCTATACGCCACTCTGGGCCGATGGAATGATTGCCGGGCGCGGCTGGATCGCCATCGCCCTCGTTGTCTTCGGGACTTGGCTTACCGGCCGGATCTTCCTCGGAGCCTGCCTCTTCGGGGCGGTCTCGTTGATGGGGCTTGCAGCCCAGGCAACCGGACTGGACGTTCCCTCGCAACTGCTCTCGAGCCTGCCATATCTCGTCACCATCATCGTGCTCGGCATCATCTCTGCGGACCGTCGTCTACTGAAACTGAACGGCGTCGCTTCGCTCGGCGAACCATTCGAGCGATAAAGACGCGGGCGCGCTGTGGCACGCCTGCAAGACGCCCCTGGTTAGCCGCGATCACGCTTCTTTCGGCCGTGCGCCTCAAATTGGACGAGCAGTGACTTGAGTTCGATCTCACGAATGCGTCGCGCCGCTTCATCAGGGCTTACCCATTCGAGAACACGCTGGCCCTGCTCCTTGAAGTCACCCCTGATCTCCGTGACTTCAACCTGAAACACGTCGACAATGCAGGGCGCCACGTCGCCATTCTCGAGTTCTTTCAGATAGGTGTAGTAGCCGACCGGCTTCTTCCTCACCGCCCCGCGCACACCTGCCTCCTCCCACGCCTCGATCGCCGCAGCTTCGAAGGGTTTCTTCCCTTTCATCGGCCACCCTTTCGGGATGATCCAGCGTCCGCTCTCGCGTGATGTAACCACAAGGATTTCGACCTGGGGTCCGCCATTGCTGTAGCGGAAGCAAAGAGCGCCGTACTGTTGACGGAATGCACCGGAGAACAGCTTGGCGGGAACGGTCGCAAGCTGCCGAAGCAATGTCTGGGACTTGTCTGGTCGAGGCTCCGTGCTTTTTTTCTCAGACTTCATGGTGATTGGCTTGCCGAATTTGCCCGTTGCTTCAATTGCCTGAGCATGTTTATGACAGATTTATGACAGTTAGCCACACTGAAGGGTCCGTTGGCATGATGAGTATTTCTCGCAAGCTGATGCCACGGGAGGACAGGTTCTTTGAAATGCTCACCGCTTCGTCGAAGCCGCGGAGGAGACGCTGCGAAACAACTGGGCGTTCTTCGTAAGAGGGCTAATGGGGCCTGATTTTAGGCGTCACGCCCCCTCTACTCTCCGGCCGTTGCAAATACCGCGCTGGCATCGCTGACAACTTCTACATGAGCATATGCCGCCTGCCCCGCGGCCGCGGCATCCGCGTGGATGATCGCGGTCACGATCCGGCCGTGCTCCTCATAGGATTTTGCCAGACGCCCGGGTAAACGGAATTGTGCCCGTCGAAAAGGTGCCAGGCGCGCCCGCGTCTGCATCACCATCTCGAAGACATGATGAAACAGATCGGACCGCTGGCGATATTGAATCGTTGGAGGGAGCCGACCAATCGCGGCATCGCGGTTGGCAAGTCTCGTCCCGATTTGGCCCTGTCACTCAAAGAGGTCTAAGCGGCCTTCATTGCCAATGCCAGTTGTCGATGCGCAATAAGATCTTCGATCGTGATGAGATGCAGGCCGTGGCGTTTTGCAAACACCTCCAGATCCGGAAGGCGGGCCATGCTGCCATCATCGTTTGCGACCTCGCAGATGACGCCCGAGGCAGAAAGACCGGCGAGCTTAGCAAGATCGACAGCCGCTTCTGTATGTCCGGGGCGAGAGAGCACACCGTCTGGATGCGCCCGAAGAGGAAAGACGTGACCAGGACGCGCGAACTCTTCAGGACGTGACCCTTCGCCGACCAGCGCTCGAACCGTCGCGGCGCGATCGGCGGCGGAGATGCCGGTGGTCGTCTCGGGAATGTAATCAACCGAGACGGTGAAGGCAGTCTTCAACATTTCTGTATTATTGGGCACCATCAGCGGGATCTGCAGTTCGTCCAGCCGTTCGCCTTCCATCGCCACACAGATGAGACCGCGGGCGTAATTCATCATGAAAGCGATTGCCTGTGGGGTAATTGCTTCGGAAGCGATGACGAGGTCGCCCTCATTCTCCCTGTCGCGATCGTCTACGACGACGACGATTTCGCCGCGCGCAATTGCGGCGACCGCATCTTCGATTTTGGAAATTGCCATCTTCTCTGCCTTTCAAGGGTTAGCCGCAGCGTGCGGCATACATGGCCTATCAAAAGCCACCAATTTCCCTTGGGCGAACAAGCATATGAAACACCGCGAGCCGAGCGGTGCCCTCTGCGTTGCTCTCTTCCATCCGGACTATGACCGTCGGCTCCGGCATCTCACCGGATCTGCTGACCCTTCGCTTTCACGAAGGCGCTCGCGGGCTCCGAGTTGCCTCGATACCGCCGGTGGGGAATTGCACCCCGCCCTGAGAACATTACCTAGATAGATGATGAAGGCCTTGTTCTGCAAGAGGTTGTGTATAGATTTCGCCGCGGGAATTGCCTCGCAGGGGTGAAAGCACCGTTTCCTATTGCCGAACGGAGCTAGGACATGATCAGGCCGCCATCGACATTGATGGTCTGACCGGTAATGTAGGCTGCATCGTCGCTGGCAAGGAAGGTGACGAGACCGGCGACGTCTTCGCCGGAACCGGCGCGCTTCATCGGGATGCCTTCGACCCATTCCTTCATCAGTTCGCCGGGTCCGTAATTGCCGAGCAGCTTGCCCCATGCGTGGTCGTTATAGGCCCACATGTCGGTCTCGATGATGCCCGGGCAGAAGGCGTTGACGGTGATGCCGTCGGTCGCGACCTCCTTGGCAAGGCTCTGGGTGATGCCGACGACGCCCATCTTCGAGGCGGCATAATGCGGCGTATAGATGAAGCCGTCGCGCGCCTGGCCGGAGGCAGTGTTGATGATACGGCCGCCGCGGCCGTGCTTGCGTATGCGGGCGATCGCCTCCTGGGCGCAGAGGAACACGCCTTTGGTGTTGACGGCCATGACCTTGTCCCACTCGCCCTCGGTCAGATCCTCGATGCGGGCGATAGTGATGACGCCGGCATTCTGAATGGAAACGTCGACAGCGCCGAATGCCTGCTCGGCTGCGTCATATAGGGCCTTGACGCTAGCCTTGTCAGTGACGTCGCCAACGAAGGAAATTGCCTTGCCGCCATCGGCCTTGATCTGTTCGGCCACGCTATGCACGCTGTCTTCATTGGCCGAAACGACGAGATTGGCGCCTTCGCGCGCAAAGCGTTTGGCGATCCCAGCCCCGATACCGCGGCTTGCGCCGGTAATGATGACGGTCTTGCTTTCAAATCGTTGCATTCTCTTTTCCCTTCAACGGTGCCGGCATGAGCGCGCCGATCTGTAGGTCGGCGGTACATGCCTCCTCACTCAGGCTTCAAACGGCCGCAGAAATAATCCCAGCGAATTCCGACGCCTTCAGCGAAGCGCCGCCGACCAGCGCTCCGTCCACATTGCGAAGCCCGAATATCGCTTGGGCATTGGATGCCTTGACCGAGCCGCCATAGAGGATCTTGACCGAACGACCATCGCTGCCCAGCCGCTCTTCGAGTATCTGCCGGATCGCGGCATGGACCTCCTCGATCTGTTCGTTGGTCGGCACCAACCCGGTTCCTATCGCCCAGACGGGTTCATAGGCGATGACGAGATCCGCACTCGTCGCTCGCTCTGGGATGGATTCCCTCAGCTGCCCGCCAACCACTTCGATCGCCCGGCCCTCGTCTCGCTCATGCCGCGTTTCACCGACACAGACGATCGCAATCAAGCCCGCTCTATGCGCGGCAATAGCCTTTGCAAGGACGATTTCATCATCTTCGCCGTGAGACAGACGGCGCTCGGAGTGTCCGAGGATGACATAACGCGCACCGATATTGGCGAGCATTTCGGCAGAAACATCGCCCGTATGGGCGCCTGACTGTTGAGCATGGCAATCCTGCGCGCCAATCGCCAGGTTCGAATCCTTGGCGCGTTCGACAGCGCGGTCGATCAGCGTGAAGGGCGGGCAGACGACGATATCGCACGCCGCCTTGCCCGTTAGTTCCCTCAGCGCCGCGATCTCTGCCAGGGAGGAGGCGAGACCGTTCATTTTCCAGTTGCCTGCGATCAGCCTGCGCATGGGCATCACCAGCAGCAGAAGCCACCGTCGACGAGCAGATCGACGCCCGTCACGAAGCTTGCGGCATTCGACAGCAGGAAGACGGCCGGACCGACCATCTCGTCGACGCCAGCCATGCGCTGCATCGGCGTCTGCTCTTCAAAGAGCTTTGTCTGATGCACCATCTCCGGCCGGGTATTCATCGGCGTTGCGGTATAGCCTGGCGAAATCGTGTTGACGCGGATGCCACGCCCCACCCACTCCATCGCCAGCGATTTGGACATGTGGATCACGCCCGCCTTGGAAGCGTTGTAATGGGCCTGACTGAGACCTCGATTGACGATGACACCGGACATGGAGGCGATGTTGACGATTGAACCGCGGCCGTTCTTCAGCATGGCGCGTGCTTCGGCCTGGCAGGACAGGAAAACGCCTTTCAGGTTGATGTCCATCAGCGTCTGATACTGGTCCTCTTCCATTTCCTCGGCGGGGTTGGCATTGGCGATGCCGGCCGCATTGACGGCAAGCGAGAGGGCGCCGAGATCGGATTCGGTGCGGGCGACAGCATCGGCCAAAGACGACTTGCTGGTCACATCGGCGGCGATTTCAATCGAGCGGCGGCCGACAGCCCTGATATGGCTGGCGGTATTGGCAAGACCGTCATCGCTGCGGCGATCGAGAAGTGCCACGTCGGCGCCGCACTGGGCAAGACCGATGGCGATCCTTTGCCCGATGCCGCTGCCGGCGCCCGTCACGATGGCAACCTGGCCACTGAGATCGAATAGTTTCGGTGCGTTCAGAGAGATGTCGGACACCGCTCTTCCTTTCTGTCTTTACCTAGATTGTCGCCAGTTCCATGACCGAAACGTCGTTCGCTTCGTCACGCTTCAAAATGCCTGCCTGTTTGCCCTGCGCCAGCACGAGAATCCGGTTTGATACGCCGAGAACCTCTTCGAGATCGGAGCTTACGACGATGACCGCGACGCCCTGTTTGGCGAGGTTCACAATAATATCGTAGATTCCGGCGCGGGCTCCGACATCGATGCCTCGCGTAGGCTCATCCAGCACCACGACTTTCGGATCGCGCATCAGCCATTTGGCGATGACGACCTTCTGCTGGTTGCCACCCGAGAGGTCGCAGGCAAACTGCTCCGCACGCCCCTTGACGCCGAATTTCGTCACCGCCTTTTCGGCGAAAACGCGTTTCACGCCGGAGGTGAGCCAGCGCCCGCCAAGCTTGTCGAGATTGGCGTAGATGATGTTTTCGCTAATCTTGTGCGCAACGACGAGGCCCTGGTCCTTGCGATCTTCCGGGACCATCACGATGCCCTTGGCGATCGCATCCGCCGGGCTGCGCAGCTTCAACGCCTGGCCTTCCAGCCGGATCGAGCCGGCGCTGATTGGATCGGCACCGGAAATCGCACGCACGAGCTCGGTGCGGCCGGCACCGACGAGGCCGGCAATGCCGAGGATCTCGCCCGCATGAACGTCGAAACTCACATCCCGGAAGGAATCGTCCGGCGACGTCACCCCAGAGACCTCAAGGACGGGCCTGCTGGTCGGCTCGGGAAGCGTCGGAAACATGCGATCGAGCGAGCGGCCGACCATGCTTTCGACGATCGTGCGCACCGGCGTCGAGCTGTCAGCAAATTCATGGACACGCTCTCCGTCGCGAAGCACGACGATACGGTCGGTGATCTGCTTGATTTCCTCCATGCGGTGGGAGATGTAGATGATGCCCACGCCCTCGGCGCGGAGCTTGCGTATCTGCTCGAACAGGGCTTCCGTCTCAGCCCCGCCAAGGGCTGCCGTCGGCTCGTCGAGGATCAGGAGCTTTGCATTGTGCGCCAGCGCCTTGGCGATCTCGATGAGCTGCTGGTTGGCGGTCGAAAGACCGGCGACCCTTCGGGTCGCGGAAATATGCAGGTTCAGCCGCGCGAGCTGTTCCTGGGCGCGGCGGACCATCTGGGTGCGGTCGACTACGCCATTCTTCATCGGCCAACGTCCGATAAAGACATTTTCAGCGATGGATAGATGCGGCAGAAGCTGCAGTTCCTGATGGATCAGTACGACGCCCTTGTCGATCGCCTCACGTGGAGCGGCCGGGGCATAAGGCTGCCCCAGCCATGTCATCGTACCCTCGGACGGTGTGCGTGATCCGGCGATGATGCCCGATAGCGTCGACTTGCCGGCGCCGTTTTCGCCGAGAAGTGCCACCACCTCACCGGGATAGACGTCCAGGTCCACGTTTTTCAGAACCTGGAGCGCTCCGTAGCGCTTGGATATCCCCCTCAGGGAAAGAACCGGCTCGGTCACAGCACCCCTCCTCGAGATTTCGACTGATTACGGATGGTTGGCGATGAAGCCTGCCACGTTTTCCTTGGTCGTCAGGGTGGCATCGAGAAGCTGGACCGGGGGAACCTTTTCGCCGGCGACGAGCTTGATGGCGTTGGCAACCGCATCGCGGCCCATCTTCTGTGTCTGCTGTGTCGCGGTCACGTTGAAGACGCCCTTGCTGAGCGCTTCGAGAGCTGCGGTGTCGCCATCGAAGCCGCCGACGACAATCTTCTGGGAAGGATTGGCAACCTTGATCGCCTGCGCGGCACCAAGGGCGAGGCCGTCGGCTTGGGCGAATACGATCGAAACGTCCGGATTTGCCTGCAGCATATTCTGCATGATCTGAAATCCTTCATCCTGGCTCCAGATGTTCGAAAACTGCTCGGCGACAACCTTGACGTCCGGATATGCCTTGAGAGATTCAGCGCAACCCTTCGAACGATCAACTTCCGGCGTCGTGCCCTTCTGGCCGTGGATGATGACCATCTTCCCCTTGCCGCCGGCTTCCTTCAGGATGTAGTCGCACACCGCCTTGGCAGACGCTACGGAATCCGTTGCAAGGAAGGTATCGCCGGGGGCTCCCTCGGCGTTGCGGTCAACGTTGACGACCGGAATGCCAGCGCTCTTGGCGAGTTTGACCGGCACGGTCGCAGCCGCCGCACCTGCCGGAATGTAGATCAGCGCGTCGATTTTCTGGGTGAGAAGATCCTGGATCTGGTTGACCTGCGTCGGTCCGTCGCCCTTTGCGTCGACCGTGATGACTTCGATGCCGCGCTTCTTGGCTTCGGCTTCGACCGATTGCTTGATCTGGTTGAAGAAGTTTGCCTGAAGGTTGGCAACGGCCAAGCCGAGCTTCTTCAGTTCCGCCGCGTGTACGGGGCCGAGCGTGAGGCCGAGCAGTGCAGCAGACGCGAGCATGGTGCGCGCAATTTTCATTGTATTTCCTCCGTTGTTTGATGGAACCCTCGGGTATGTCCTCCCCCTCGGGGTATTGATCCGCCCCAAACCTTTAGAGCGGAATTCCAGGCCCGCCGACGTGGGCGCCCCGTTCGTCAGGCGCGACGCCGACGAATAGTCTCCGTGCCGACCGCGAGCACGATGACGATGCCGATGATCACCTGCTGCAGGAACGGCGACACATTGAGAAGATTGAGCCCGTTGCGCAGGACGCCGATGATAAGAACACCGATAAGTGTTCCTCCGATACCGCCCGCGCCCCCCGAGAGCGAGGTCCCGCCGATGACGACGGCCGCGATCGTGTCGAGCTCATAGCCGAAGCCACTGGACGGCTGGGCGGAGTCGAGACGGGCGGCAAGAACGATGCCGGCAAGACCCGCCAGAACGGCGCTGGCGACATAGACGAGAATGGTCACGAGCTGGACGTTGATGCCGGCAAGGCGTGCCACTTCAGGATTGCCGCCGACCGCATAGAGCATGCGGCCTTCCGCGCGGAAGTGAAGGAAGATCCAAGCGGCCGCCGTAACGGCAAGCATCAGGAATACGGTTGCGGTCAGAACGCCGAAATGACGATCGATCGCCAGCATCATGAACCAGTCTGGAAAGCCGACGATCTGCTGGCCGTCAGTGATCATGTTCGCCACGCCGCGTGCGGCCGACATCATCGCAAGCGTCGCGATAAAGGCGGGCACCCTGAACCAGGTGACCATGATACCGACGATCAATCCGCTGATCATCGAGGCAATGAGCGCTAGCAGGATCCCGACGCCAAGCGGCAGGCCGGCGATATTCGCCGTCCAGCCCATCACCATCATCGCCAAAGCGAGAACCGAACCGACCGAAAGGTCGATGCCGCCGATCAGGATCACGAAGGTCATGCCAACTGCCATGATCCCGAGCACGGTGATCTGGTCGAGAATGTTCAGACCATTGCGGACGGAGAGAAATGCATCGGTGCTGAAGGTCAGGAACAGGCAGAGCAAAAGCAGCCCAATGAGCGGGCCGGTTGCTCCCGTGAGCTTGCTGACCCACGTGCCGGACGGACGGCTCTGTTCATTCACGTCGATCGCCACCATTGTTCCTCCCTGGGATTAAGGCCGGCGGCCAATATTTCCTCAAGCAAGAATATTTATTCATGCCTGCTGGAAAATTCATTAACAACTTGCTTAGATACTGTCAACTGGCTTTTCGGACGCTGGACAAAGCACAACGGCCAATAAGGGGCTTGACTAAGGCTGGTTGTATGCAAAAATATAACCGTGTGAATATTTATGCAAGAGGAACCGATGGAGCCTTCCGAACTTGAACATGTTGCTCGCCAGATACGTCTGCGCGACCTCCAGGCCGTATACGAGGCAGGTGCCGGCCATATTGGTGGCGAGATGTCGGTGATCGATCTGCTCACCGCGCTTTACTTCCGCGTGCTGCGTATCTGGCCCCATCAGCCCAAACATCCTGATCGCGACAGGTTCGTGCTGTCGAAGGGTCACACGGCCTGCGCGCTCTACGTGGTCCTCGCCAAGCGGGGCTTCATTCCGGAAGAGGAAATCGCAACCTTCCTTAAGCCGCATTCCCGGCTGAACGGTCATCCGAACTGTAACAAGGTGCCGGGCGTCGAAACCAATACCGGGCCTCTGGGACACGGACTGCCGGTCGCTGTCGGCATGGCCAAGGCGGCGAAACTCTCAGGCGCGAAATACCACACCTATGTCATCACCGGTGACGGTGAGATGCAGGAAGGCTCCAACTGGGAAGCCATCATGGCCGCCTACCAGTTCCGCCTGGACAACCTGACGCTGGTGATCGACCACAATCGATTCCAACAGGGCGCCTCTCTCTCGGACACCAACGATCTCGCGCCGCTTCGCCCCAAGCTCGAGGCCTTCGGCTGGGAGGTTAGCGAAATCAACGGGAATGACATGCACGCGATCGTGCCCGCTCTCGAGCATCGCAGTGACCGTCCCCATTGCATCGTCGCGCACACCAACAAGGGCCATGGCATCTCGTTCATGCAGGATCGCGTCGACTGGCATCACAAGGTTCCGAGCAAGGAACAGTATGAAACCGCATTGGCAGAACTGTCGGAGGCACTCCAATGAACGCGCCCGTAAACCCACCGAAGCTCTTTGATTGCCGCGATGCCTTTGCCGCGACGCTCGAACGGCTGGCGGCCGAGAATGAAACCATCGTTGCCGTCTGCAACGACTCGGTCGGCTCCTCCAAGCTCGGCGGTTTCAAATCGAAATTCCCTGATCGCCTCGTCAATGTCGGCATTGCCGAACAGAACATGGTCGGCGTCGGCGCCGGTCTCGCCAATGGCGGACGCCTGCCCTATGTCTGCGGCGCTTCGCCGTTTCTGACCGGCCGGTCGCTCGAGCAGATCAAGGCCGACATTTCCTACTCCAATGCCAACGTCAAGCTCGTCGGCATTTCCTCGGGCATGGCTTACGGCGAACTTGGTCCGACCCATCATTCGATCGAGGACTTCGCCTGGACCCGCGTGCTGCCGAACCTGCCGGTCATCGCGCCATGCGACAGGATAGAGACTGCCGCCGCCGTGGAATGGGCCGCAAGCTACGATGGTCCCTGCTTCCTGCGCCTGTCGCGCGTCGGCGTCCCGGATCTGCTGCCCGAGGGCCACAAGTTCGAAGTTGGCAAGGCGAACCTGCTGCGCGAAGGCTCCGATGTCACGCTGATTGCCAACGGCACGCTGACCCACCGCATCGTGAAGGCCGCCGAAATCCTCGCAGAGCGCGGCATCAAGGCGCGCGTGCTCAACATGGCAACCGTTCGTCCGATCGATGAGACCGCCATTATCGCGGCTGCCAACGAGACCGGTGCAATCGTGACGGCTGAAGAACATTCAATCTTCGGCGGCCTCGGTTCCGCTATCGCGGAAGTGGTCGTCGACAACGCGCCCGTGCCGATGAAGCGTCTTGGCGTTCCCGGCATATACGCGCCGACGGGTTCGGCCGAATTCCTCCTCGACGAATTCGGCATGGCGCCGGCGGCGATCGCCGACGCGGCCCAGGCGCTGATCACGCGCAAATAATCTGATAGCAGGTCTATTGGGCCGGGGCGTGCATCCGCCTTGGCCATTGTCCGAGGAGACGATGATGCGGGCTATTCTGGCAATCGATCAGGGCACCACCAATTCGAAGGCAGTTCTGGTTTCCGAAACAGGAGAGGTGCTTGCCAGAGGCTCGGCGGCCGTCGGTATCTCCTATCCGCAGCCAGGCTGGGTCGAGCAGGATGCCCGTCGGATCTTTGCCTCCGTTTGCGAAGCAATCGAGTCCTGCCTGAAGAAAGTTTCCGACGTCACTATCGAGGCAGTGGCGGTGTCCAACCAGCGTGAATCTGTCACGATGTGGGATGCAGAGACCGGCGAGGCGCTCGGCCCCGTGCTCAGCTGGCAGTGCCGCCGCACCGCGCCGGACTGCGAGCGCCTGATCGCCGAAGGGCATTTGGTCCGCGTGCAAGCACTTACCGGTCTGCCCCTCGACCCGATGTTTCCCGGTTCGAAATTCCGCTGGCTGCTCGATCGCGTTCCGGCCGGGCACCGGGTGCGTCTAGGCACGATCGACAGCTGGCTAATTCATTGCCTGACGGATGGACGCCGCCACGTCTGCGATGCCTCCAATGCCGCCCGCAGCCAGTTGTTCGACCTCAATGGCCAGGTCTGGAGCGAGGAACTCGGCCAAATTTTTGGCGTCGATATCGCCCTGTTGCCCGAAGTGCTTGACAGTTCTGCCGATTTCGGCACGACGCGGGGGCTTCCCGGCATCGCAGATGGCACGCCGATCCGCTCCGCCATTGGCGACAGCCATGCGGCACTCTTCGGTCATGGGGCCTTCAAGCCCGGCGATGGCAAGGCGACGTTTGGAACCGGCTCCTCCGTCATGACGACATTGCCGCGCTTCATCGCGCCACAAAACGGCATCACCACGACGGTCGCCTGGCGGATCGCTGGCGTGCCGACCTTTGCCTTCGAAGGCAATATCCTTGTTTCGGCCGCGAGCCTTCCCTGGATGGCCGGTATTCTGGGACTTGCCGATGTGGCCGCCCTCGTCGACCTTGCGGCAACGGCCGAGCCGGGCGGACCGGGATTCGTGCCGGCCTTCGTCGGCCTCGGCGCCCCCTATTGGAGCTCCGACGCGCGCGCTCTCTTCGCTCGGATCAACTTTTCCACAACCCGCGCCCAGATGGCCCGCTCAGTGACGGATTCGATCGCCTGCCAGGTGCACGACGTGATCGCCGCAATGCGCGCCCAGAGTGGCGGTAAGCTCGGCGCTCTCTATGTCGACGGCGGCCCGAGCCAGAACCGCTTCCTGATGCAATGCGTGTCGAACGTGATCGAGCATGCCGTGATCCAGTGCGAGGCACCGGAGGCCTCCGCTCTCGGTGCCGCCTATCTCGCCGGGCTTTCACTCGGGCTGTGGAAGGATCTCGACGCAATCGAGGCACTGCCCCGAAGCACCGAAGTCATCCGCCCCGAAGAGATCGATCGCATCGGCCTCCTCAATACATGGAATGATGCGTTGGCCCGCTCGACGTTGCGACCGACACCGGTTAAATGTGAATAAAAATTCAAGCCGGTATCGCCCATGTCCCGACTCAACGAACTCCGCCTGATTTCCAGGGTTGCCCAGATGTACCACATCGAAGGGCGGCGGCAGGCGGAGATAGCGCAGCATCTGCGGCTTTCCCAGGCGACGGTCTCGCGAATGCTGAAGAGGGCCGAGGCGGAGGACATCGTTCGCACGAGCGTCATCCCCCCCGTCGGGACCTATAGCGAACTTGAGGGCGGGCTGCGCGACAAGTTCCAACTACCGGAAGCCATCGTCGTCGAATGCACCGAAGACCGGGACGGGGCCATCATGGCCCGCATTGGTGAAGCCGCGGCACATATGCTCGAAGTGACGCTTTCACCCGGTGAGATCATTGGCGTGTCGAGTTGGAGCCAGACGATCTTCAAGATGGTCGAAAACATCCATCCGCAGAAAAGTGCCCAGGCGAAATATGTCGTCCAGACGCTCGGAGGGATGGGCGATCCGTCAGTGCAAACACACGCGACACAGCTCACCACGCGGCTGGCACGCCTTACCGGAGCTGAGCCGAAGCTATTGCCCGTGCAGGGCGTCACGACCTCGCGCGAAGCCAGGCTGCTGATGCAGTCCGACCCTTACGTGCGCGAGACCATGGACCTCTTCGGCAGCATCACTCTTGCGATTGTCGGCGTTGGTGGTGTTGAACCATCCGAATTGTTAGCGCGATCCGGCAACATCTTCTCGTCGCGTGAACTTGCTGACCTCGAGGAGGCCGGCGCGGTTGGAGACATCTCCCTACGATTCTTCGACAAGAATGGCCGATTGGTGAAGACGCCCCTCGATGACCGTGTCATCGGTCTTCCCATCGAAGATTTAGAGCGGGTCGATCGGGTAATTGCGCTCGCGGGGGGTGCAAAGAAGACTGCCGCTATTGCAGGAGCCCTTCATATCGGCGTCATTGACATGCTCGTGACCGACAAGTTCACTGCTGAACGATTGATCAGCTACTAGGATCAGGGCGTCCACCGCGGCGATAGATTGGACATCCCAATTGAGAAATTTGTCCGCCAGCTATCTCCAATACCTGTCGCCTTGAAAGGAGATGAACCGGCGACCCGCGCGTTAGGCACGGATTATTTGTGCTACTGTCCGTCATCATCACTCGAATTTATGGGCTTAGGAGCCGTTCTTGCTCATTGAACACATGGCGAACTTTTGTCAGGCCAGATCATCGGCCGCGATGTGAGCGACCTCGATGATCCTAAGCAAGGGTATTTCCGCGAGCACATTCGCCTCGCGGACGCGTTCGGCAGAAGGCGCTTCGAAGAGACAGAAAGACTTCTCCTCTGAGGGAACGAACGTCGAGCGCAAATAGCGCACCGGCTTACCTTCGTCCGTCAACTTGGCGGTGACAGCCTTCGCACGAGACGCGGCTGCGGTGAGTTGTTCCGGAGTGATGCCAGGCAAGTGTCTTTCAACCATATACTGTGGCATGATAGTCTCCTTCGGCGTGAGACAGGCGGCGGCGAAATATTCACGGCCACCATCGTCCAAACTATAGCTTTTCGCGGTAGAAAACGGAATGAATATCTATTTCGCCGCCGTGTTTACCGATCTGGTCCGCCACTCAGTAGCGTGGGCCAGAATGCCTCGCGACAACATCACCCACGTCATCGCGGAGCACCGCTACTTGTCGCAGTCCCTCGCAAGCCAATATGGCCGAAGACACGAGAATTTCACCGGCGACGGACACCTCTATTTGTTCGAATCCGCGGACGTAGCAGTGCACTTCGGGCTGAAGCTCATTGCCTATTGGAAGCAGCGCCGTCGGTCGCTGGTGGCCGCACCGAGCGCACAGGACATGCCGATGCGTGTAGGATGCCATTTCGGCGAATGCTTTAGGATGGCGGACGAGGACGCGTGGATTGGACGTGCGATCAACATCGCAAAAAGGGTGGAATCGAACGCTGAGGCGGATTCGCTGTTCGTGACCCAAACGATCCTCGAACTGATCGACCTCCCCGTCTATCAATTTGTCGAGGCTGGCTTTTTTGAACTCCGGGGTGATTTCCTTCCGCAGAGGCAGCTTTACAGAGTGTCATCGATAGACAGCTTGGCACTTTCTGCGCGATCGGAAGAGGCGATGACGGCGGAGGACTGGTTCCTCAAGGGCGTAAGCGTTGCCAACCAATCGACTGCAGGCGTCGATGAGGAACTGCGGTGCTATAATCGAGCTGTCCAACTTCGAGCATCGTATCCGGAAGCCCACAATAACCTGGGGGTTCTGCACAAAACGATCGGAAATCCCGTTTTGGCTGATGAGCACTACCAGGAAGCGCTCCGCCACTGGCCTCAGTATCCTGAGGCACATTACAACTACGCGATCCTTTTGGAGGCGCTTGGCGAACACGCCGAAGCGGCTGCGCACTATCGCGAGGCTATCCGGTCGCGGCCGGATTACGTCGACGCCTGGCTGCGGTATGCGGGCCTTTTGGAAGCGACGGGCAATCGGTTTGAAGCGGAGCGGCATTTTCAGGAAACCCTGCGCTTACGACCGGGCTTCGCTGAGGCCCACAACAATTATGGCGTCTTCCTTGAGCGGAAGGGTAATACGGCGTCGGCGCAGTCACATTATGCAGAGGCCTTGCGATTACAGCCCGACTACGCCGAAGCCCACTACAATCTCGCGTCGTCCCTCGAGTTGAGCGATCCAAGCCTGGCCGAGGATCACTATCGCGCGGCCATCTTCGCCGATCCAGATTACGCCGAGGCCCATAACAATCTGGCCGTTTTGCTTCACGAAGCCGGTGATCTGGATGCCGCCGAGGAGCACTATGCCAATGCCTTGAGGCTTCGACCTGACGACCAACAGACGAACTACAATCTCGGCCTGCTTTCCCAAGCTAAGGGGGACAATGACCGGGCGGAAATGTTCTTCAAGCGCGCAAGAGAGGCCAACGCTCGACAATGAGCTCCTTGACGCTGTCCGGAGCTTCCGCCACACCCATCACATCATCGCGTGGCTCGGGCAGGCGAAGGATAGCAAACGCGACGGTTTGTGGGCGTTCACCGCTCCCCGGCGAATTTCCGCATTTCGGCATCGCACCACTGCTGCCTCAGCTTGCTCTTGGACAGGGCGTCGCAGACAGGCGGGTCGTTTACGACGGGTTCGTCCATCGAGTGGTAGGCATTCCCGATCGTCACAGACCAGGTGAGGGCCAGTTTCCGGGCTCAGAGTTTCGCCCAACGCGTAACAGTTCATCGGAGATCTGCGCCAACATCGAAAAGGTAGTGAAGAAAAACAGCTAGTCGAGCTTTACGGGCTGCCCATGAGGCGTCCGCAAATAAGCTTCCTCCCACGCGTGCTCACGTTCGTGAAGCTCTGCCGCAGACACCTTCCCGTCGTTGGCCAGCAGCCGTTCCAGCGCAGAAAGGACAGCTCCAAAATAGGCTTCCGAGTTATCGGCCGCCCCCCTTGCAGCTGACGCGCTTATCTGCGCGCCGAGCGCCTCGGCCCACGATTTAGAAGAAACCTGTCCGGACTTGACAAGCAGGTCCGCCATGGCCATCGCCTGCGCATGCCACGGCTCAAGAAACGGCGGCTCCCCGTCGCGCATCCTAAGTCGCTCCGGCGCGTGAAGGTCATACGGGGTCAATATAGCTCTCCCAGAGATCGACAAACACCTGGTCCATCGCGCGCTCTGCTTCAGGCCATAGCTCGCCGGCTTCGAACATCACTGTGTAAAGGTGTTCTGCCTTCGTCTCGCCGCGCGTCGATGCGTCTGGAAGCAGATGGCCGCCGTGATGCGCGTGGACGACGCCTCTGCGGCCTCGAACATATCCGGGCAGCCTCGTATGGCCAGGCCGACCCATCGCCGAACAACAGACAGAATCGCCGGGAGAGAACCTGGGAGCTGTTTCAACTTCCCTAGCATAGCTCTTCGGCGCTTTGACATAAGCGCGCGACGCTTCGGCAGTGTCAGGGGGATGTGCGGGCTGGGGGATGAAGGACGACTGTCCGGACCGGATTTCATCGAGCGTGATGTAGCCCTCATCGACCATCTGAGCGGCAAGCGTTGTGATCCACTGGTCAAAATACGGCCGGGTCAGGTAATCCGTCGGAACGATCAGCTCGCGGCAGTGCCGGAACCAGTCTATGGACCATCCCGGCCCAAGGGCAGACGATTGGACGATACCGAACGCACGGGTCTCCCACTCGGCATGGAAAGGCTTGCCATCTTCCTTGTTGGGGACGGAGCCAAAGCCCTCACGGCCGCCTAGGTCATGGACACCGTCCATCAGCTCGTCATCCCTGACGGATAAAGATCGCGCTGCGTGCCGATCATCGAATTGCGCGTCACCAACTCGGCTAGAGCGCCCTCCTCCCAACCCTCGAGGCCCACGGGACGTTGCGGAACGACGAGATAGCGGCGTTCGGACGTCGAATCCCAAACGCGCACCTGTGTTTCTGCGCCTAGTTCGACGCCGAACTCCTTGAGCACACCCCTTGGGTCCCGCACCGCGCGTGCCCTGTATTCGTTCGATTTGTACCAGGCGGGCGACATGCCGAGCAGTGAAAATGGATAGCAGGAGCACAATGTGCAGACGACGAGGTTGTGGACCGTCAGCGTGTTCTCGACCGCCTGGAGATGGCCCGTGGCATGTCCGGCAAAGCCGAGTTCGGCGATGGCTGACGTTCCGTCAGCAAGCAACCTTTCCTTGAAGGCCGGATCGATCCAGGCGCGCGCGACCACGGCCGCTCCCCGCTTCGGTCCGATTTCATCGCGGTACATCTCTATCCAAGCGTCTATAGCTGCGGCGTCAAGCAGCTTCTTCTCGGTCAGCAAGCTTTCGAGAGCCTTGGTGCGCAAGGCGGGCTCAGACGGAAGGTCGCTGTGGAGCGCGTGGTGAATGTGCGACAGTTTTTTTGGGTCGAACTCCGTCATGGCGTCATCCCAGTTTTGGTGTCCGGTAGTCTGACCCTCTTCCAGGGCCTCATGACAGGCCTCCGCCGAACCGACCGCTAAAAGAAATAACATCAAAACTATCCTTGCGATACTGCGAAGCGAAGAACGCCGATAGTTCTGCGTCGGAGTGGGCCATCTTGCCCCCTCCTAGCATACCTCAACTGCCCGCCGGCCGATTCTCAGGGTCTGCCGGCGATCACCGACCTTGACGAGATAATTGGCCTGCTGCTTTCGCCGTTCTTTCCGCCGCGAAAAGGCATCCGCCTGCTCGGTGTCTCCCTCTCCTCGTTGGAGCGGACCTCCGGAGTAGAGCCGCAAGCGGCGGCCTCTCACCGGCGCTGCGTGATAGATCGCTGTCAATCGGATCGGGTGGGGGTCCGACTCGTACTATCCAGGAGAAGCCGCCCATTTCAAGGCGGTCGCTGCTGCCGACGCAGGTGCTAGGTAGCCTACCTGCCAACGGTATGCTATTCTGGCGGAAAACATTATGGTGACGCTATGCGCCGGTTTCTTACATCGGTAGCGTTGTTTTTTTCTGCGACAGTCGCGGCCGCGGGTGATCCCTTGTTCGACGCCGTTTCAGCGGGAAACACCGTTGCCGTGGAGCAGTTCCTGGCTACGGGTGCCGATGTCAACAGCCGCAGTCGCGACCAGGCAACACCACTCATCAACGCCGCACTTGAAAATCAGCTTGCCGTTGCCGAGTTGCTAATAGACAGAAATGCCGATGTTATGGCCAGGAATTCAGGCGGCTTTACGCCCCTGCATGCTGCGGCATTTTCGGGTAGCGTACCCATCAGCAAACTGCTCCTAGAGCACGGAGCAATTCTCGACGATGCTTCCAATAAAGCAGGTGTTACGCCGCTCATGGTTGCAGGCGAAGAGAACCGTGTTCTCCTCGCGGAGTTTTTCCTCGCCAAGGGCGCCGATGTCACCCACGCCGAGGTTCACGGCTATGCACCAATCACGAGGGCCATGTGGAAAGGCAATTTCGATATTGTCCGGCTCTTCAAGCGACATGGCGTGGCATGCCCTCCGGCCAGCGTTCTCGGCGCGGACAATTACGCTAAGTGCATGGAAATACACGAATAAGACAGGAGGCGCAGATGCATTTTGGAAACGGGACACGATGCATTGGTCGATCTTTGGCAGTGATCGGTCTGGCTGTCGCGGGAGTTGTCAGCGGATCGCCAGCCATGGCGGACGACTCGGTAAACACGGGGTACTTCGGCGGTGTCGCAATCATGGGCTACGATACTGTCGCCTACTTTACCGAAGGCAAAGCGACGAAAGGTTCGGAAAAAATCTCCTACGAATGGATGGGGACGCCCTGGCATTTCGCAAATGCCAAACATCGCGAGATGTTCATGAGCGAACCGCTTAGATACGCGCCTCAATACGGCGGCTACTGCACGGGCGAAGTAAGCGACGGATCTGTCACGGTCAACATCGATCCGGAAGCCTTCAAGATTGTCGAAGGCAAGCTTTACCTGATGTATGACAAGGCGGATGCGGAGGACTTTGCCGCGCATCCGGCGGACACTGTGGCCAAGGCGGATGCCAAATGGGCGAAGGTCGCGGCCGATCTCGAACTGGATCAGTATCACTGACGGCTTAACAAGGCTCTATTGGGCAGCCGAAAAGTAAAAAACCTTGGTCGAATTTACGTAAGCATAGCTGGTTTGGTCGGCCGGGTTTGCGTGTCTATAGACCGGGCCGCAATCGGGTCGGCCAAATGCGTTTTCACTTTGCTCGCAAAGCAGGTCCCCTTTGACAGAAACCTTCTCGGTCATCATCTGGGATGCCGAGCGGAATGCGGCCTTTCCGTCCAGTTGGACTTGCATGAGCGCAAGGCTTTCGGACGGTTCGGTCTTTCCTCGCAGAAGTTTGCCCATGACAGTGGCGGCGATCTCGGCACCCTTCAACCGACTTTGTTCGTCGCCCTGGAAGCCAAACGGCCATTCCGGCAGCCCGGCCTCGCGCAGCGCGTCTAGGATAAATGCTAAGTCCTCGTCCCTGAAATGCGCATTGCCGATACGCCAAGCCGCAAGGCAGTCGCGTCCCCCGAGAAGACGTTGGGCCTCGGCGACAGTCGCTCGCGCCTCATCAATGCGACCGACACGGACATACGCCATGGCGAGAGGGGTAACGAACTCGCCGTTGCCTTGAGAGCCGTAGCCCGCGCGTTTGAAACTGTCTATCGCCCTCTCGTAGTCGCGTTGCAGATAAAAAATCATGCCAGCCGTATATCGGTCGACGGCGGAGGGGTTCGGATCAAACCTGAGCGCCTTCTCGACAGCCGCAACAGCATCGGCGTGATTGCCCGATATCAATTGAACATATGCGAACGCCATATGAGCTTCGGCGTCGGAGGGGCCGAGTGCCACGGCCTTCTGGGCCGAGGCGATCGCCTGCTCGTAGCGTCGGTCCACCACCTGCATGATCGCGAGGACCGCATAAGGCGACGGAAGTTCGGGATCGAGGGCAAGGGCGCGACTTGCCTTGTCGTAGGTTCTTTTGCGCGCCAGGGCACTCTGGAGGACATCGTCATAGGCGCTTCGCCAGACATAGGCCGTCGCGTGCGCATCGGACGCGAAGGCTTCGGCAAAGCCGCTGTCGAGGTCCTCGGCCTTGTCAAACAGCGCCAACGCCTCCAGCATCAGAGAACGACGTCCCGTCCGGGCGGCCTGCTCGGCACGCAGATAATAATCATATGCCTCGAGATTGGCGGTCGGCGGACGCGCAATTCGCTCTGCCTCGGACGGGGTCAGGTTCAAACCGAGCGCATTGGCGATCTGACGGCTCATCGAATCCTGGACGGCAAACACGTCCGCCCCCCTGCGGTCAAACCGATTGGCCCACAGATGGTCGCCGCTCTCAGTGTCTAGCAGTTGCGCGTCGACGCGCATCAAGTCGCCCATTCGCTGCACGCTGCCCTCGACGACATAACGCACGCCGAGATCACGGCGTATGTCTGCAAGTACGTGGGGCTTGTCCCTATAGGCAAAGACGGAATTCTGGGAAATGACATCAAGTTTCGACAGCCTGGTGAGATCGGTAATCAGGTTGTCGGTAATGCCATCGGCGAAATAATCTTGGGTCTGGTCGCTCAAGTTGGCGAACGGTAGTACTGCAATCGATGCGCGTTGTTTATGAGGCCATTGCCATGCGACGACGGCCGCAACGGTGGCGATCGATAGCCCTACGAGTGCTAACAACCCCATAGCGCGCGACCTTGCCCGCGAGGCAAAGACGACCTTGCCGAGGTGGGATGGGTCAAGCAGAACGCGGTAGACGCGAACGGGGTCGGCGATGTTTTTCAGGTGATGCTCGCCGAGCGCCGAGAAACCGGCATCGACCTTGTGCACCACGTGGTCGAATGCGGTGCCGGATATGAAAATTCCGTCAGGTTCGGCGATTCCCTGCAGACGGGCGGCGATGTTGACGCCGTCGCCATAGATGTCATCGCCTTCAACAATAATGTCGCCGAGATTGATCCCGATGCGAAACCGGATGCGCTGTTCCGCAGGAAGTCCTCGCTCTCTGCTGGACATTCCCCGCTGGATTACGGCCGCGCATTGAACCGCGTCTACAACGCTAGCAAACTCGACCAGCGCGCCGTCACCCATGAGTTTGATGATCCGACCATGGTGCTCTTCGATGGTCGAATCGACCAGTTCCCGACGGCAGGCCTTCAAGCGCTCAAGCGTGCCGCCCTCATCCACTCCCATGAGGCGACTATAGCCTACCACGTCAGCGGAAAGTATCGCGGCGAGACGCCTCTCCATTTCTCTGCCCCTTTTTGAAACAGGGAATTGGGCATCTTACCACGACCGGGGCCGCGCTGGCACACGAGCCCGGTCTTTTCCGCTATTTTGGTCCGCGTTTAAGCTGCCCCTGACGGCTCGATCCTAGAGGATCCTTCCTTGCTTTCGAAACGTGAAGACACCCGATCCGGTTTATTACTGCGTGATTTTGTGGGGTTAACCAGGGATGCGCGAGAAAAGTCTGCTGCGATATGTTGTGTTGCGCAGTTAGCGCTTCTTTTTGCGGATGGGTTTTGGGGGAACGTGTCCTGCAAATGGGCAAATGAAGAAGCTGCGTGTCTGAAGCGGCGATTTATCGCTTCAGTAACATGACGGTGGTCACGGAATGATGATGACGCGTCGGCACTTCTTCATTAGTATGTCTTAGGGCGAATTCAGGCGAAGGGGGCTGTCGTGGACATTGCCTCTTGGTTGCGACGCCTCGGCCTCGAGCAATACGAACAGGCGTTCCGCGAGAATGCGGTCGATGCAGAAGTTCTGTCCGACCTGACCGAAGCAGACCTCCGGCAGCTCGGTATTTGCTCGGACATCGCAAGCGGCTTCTCAAGGCCATCGCGGAACTAGGGCGGTCTACAAACCACTCCGATTCGAGCGCTGCCGAGCCTGATGCCGAGCGCCGGCAGCTTACTGTCACGTTCGTCGATCTCGTCGGCTCGACGGCGCTCGCTTCGCGTCTCGATCTTGAGGATCTGCGGGAGATCATCCGGGCCTTCCATCGCTGTGTCGCTGATACCATCGCCCGCTTCTCCGAACACGGCTTTTTTTCGGCTTCACCCTGTGGCCAACGAATTGGCAGGCGAGCGTCCAACCTGTCCGGCTCCCCATTTTCGCTGCGGGACCGGCCGCTTTCCATTCGGGTGGCGGCCGGTGCTGTCTCTCAGCAGATCAGGCGAAGGCGTAAGAGCCGTCCGGCCGCTTCGGCACGCGCCGCTGCCAGTGAATGTAGCCTTCCTCCTCCATCGCCTTCTCGTCCATTTCGACGCCCCAGCCCGGCCGGTCGGGACGCAGTTCGAGATAGCCATCCTTCGGCAGATAAGGATCGACGACATAGCGGGTTTCCCCCTGTCGCTTCTCGAGGTCGAGGCCGCCATAGACATAGGCCTGGCCCTTCGGCAACCGGTATTCGAGGATGCGGAAATTCTGCGCCGCGGCCGAAAAATGAACATTGACCGCCGTCGCAAGGGGCCCCATCGGGTTGTGCGGCGCGACCCCGACGAAATAGGCTTCGGCCAGCGTCGCAATGCGGCGCATTTCGCTGATGCCGCCGACGACGCAGATATCGGGTTGGATGAGATCGGCGCCTTTGACCTGCAGCAGGCGCAGGAACTCATTTCTGTTGTAGAGCGACTCGCCGGTCGCGAGCACGCAGTTGAGTCCTTGCTTCAGATCGCCCCAGGCCTCGATGTTCTCAGGGCGCAGCGGTTCCTCATAAAACAAGGGATCGTAGGGGGCCAACGCGTTGCCGAGTTGCCTTGCGGCGACCGGCTCGAAAATCTTGGCATGGGCATCGAAGGCGATCTCGTATTCGTCGTTGACCGTCTCGCGCAGCGAGCGGAAATAATCCGCCGAGGCTTTGACGACATTGCCCCAGCGATGGGCATGCATATCGATCCGCCAGGGACTGAGCTTGAAGGCGGTGAAACCCCATTCTTCCTTCAAACGATCGAATTCGTCGCGGGCCGCCGGAGCATCTGGTGCGGTGTAGACACCGGCATAGACCTTGATGCGGTCGCGCACCTCGCCGCCCAGCAGCTTGTAGACCGGGACATTCGCTGCCTTGGCCGCAAGATCCCATAGGCAGTGGTCGAGCGCGGAGATCGCGGCAAGGCCAAGCGCGCCAGGCGGAAACCGGCTTTGCTGGATCAACAGATTGACGAGATAGTCGACGCGCGTCGGATCCTGGCCGGAGAGAAAGGCGTAGAGATAATCCAAAAGCGGCGGAAGCGCCTTGTCGGGGCCATGATTGTAGCATTCGCCCCAGCCCGTCAGCCCGTCATCGGTGTCGAGCGCGACGATCACGCGGGGACGGTCCTTGTCGCGGGTCATGAAAACCCGCATGCGGTCGATCTTCATCTTTCTGTCCTTCTAGAGATTGAAATAGCTGCGGCGTGCGACGCGCGTCTGCACGTAGAGATGCTCTTTGTAGGTTCCGGGATTGTAGGAGCCGGCAGATTCCGGCTCGGGAACGGAGACATTGCCGCCGCTCGGAAAGCGAGCAACGAACGCTTCGTCGATATCGCAGCCGAGTCCCGGCCCGTCGGGAACCGCAATCAGGCCGTCGACTTGGACGGGGTGCGGCACGATCGTCTGGCGGCGGCCGTCCCAGTCGTCGTCAAGACGCTCGAGAATGAGGGCGTTCGGGATCGCCGCAAGCAGATGCAAGGCGGCATATTCCGCCACCGGCCCAAGCGAGCCCGAATGCGGCGCCATCTGGATATGATGCGCCTCTGCCATGGCGGCGATTTTCTTCATCTGGGTGATGCCGCCGGCCCGGCCGGTATCCGGCTGGATCACGTCGACCAGTTCCTTCTCGATGAGCTCGCGCTCGCCGAAGATAGTCGCCGAGCGCTCACCGGCCGCAAGCGGCACATGGGCTGCGTCGCGGATGCGCCGGTAGCCGTCGATATTCTCGGGCGCGATCGGATCTTCGACCCACATCAGCTCGTAAGGTTCGAGCGCCCGCACCAGCCGGCAGGCATCGGCTGGCGTCAGCCATGGCGGCCCATGCAGATCGATGGCGATGTCCATGTCGTCACCGACGGCGTCGCGAAGAGCTGCGACCTTACGGACGGGATCGGCGACCCCGCCGCATTTGATCGCCTTGATGCCGCGCTCCTTGATGGCAAGCGCGCGCTCGGGCGTATTCGCATGCGAATAGATCGGGATCCGGTCGCGCACCTTGCCGCCGAGCAGCATCCAGACAGGCACGCCGAGCGCCTTGCCCTTGATGTCCCAAAGCGCCATGTCGATGCCGGTCATCGCACCGCCGCCCACCGTCCCGAGCATGCCGTGACCCATCATGGCGATATGCATCTTCTGCCACAGCCGTTCGATATGGGCCGGATCCTCGCCGATAAGGAGGGGTGCAAGATCGTGGATCGCCGTCTCGATGACGCGCGGCCAGCCGGAGCATTCACCGATGCCGGTGATGCCCTCGTCGGTATCGATCTTCAGAAAGAGCCAGTTGCGGGTGCCGGCGAGCTGCCTGGACGCACCGTCTCCGGAGCGCTCGTCCGAGGCCCATTTCGAGGGATCGGGCTGACCGGCATGCATGAGAAACGTGCGGATCCCGGTGATTTTCATCGCTGAGAACTCCCATTCTTCAGAATGTCCGGCGCGACGTAGCGGAAACGCCCCGAATGATCCCGGTCACGAGGATCGGGGTGTGGAATGGCTGAGATGAGCGCCTGCGTATAGGCGTGCTCGGGCGTGCGGCAGACTTTTTCCGCATCGCCGATTTCGACGAGTTGGCCTTTGTACATGACGCCGACACGGTCGCACATGTAGCGGATGACGCCGATGTCATGGCTGATGAAGATATAGGCGAGGCCGAGTTCGTCCTGCAGGCGCATCAGGAGATCGAGCACCTGCGAGCGCACGGAAACGTCAAGCGCCGAGGTTGCCTCATCGGCAACGATGACACGCGGATTGAGCGTGATGGCCCGCGCAATGCCGATACGCTGGCGCTGACCGCCGGAGAATGCGTGCGGATAGCGCTCGCGCGCCCTCGGGTCGAGGCCGACCTGCTCCATGAGATGGCAAACGCGCTCGTCCAGCACCCGCCCCTTTGCCACGCCATTGACGAGCAGCGGCTCGCCGATGATCTGGGAGACGGTCATGCGTGGGTTGAGGGAGCCGAAAGGATCCTGAAACACCATCCGCAATTCCCGCCTTGCGGCGGCGAGCGTCTGGCCCTTTGCCGTTGCCAGATCGATGATGTCGCCGTCGGCGCGGCGATAGAGGATTTCGCCCGCTGTGGGATCGATCAGCCGCATGATCGAGCGGCCCATCGTCGTTTTGCCGGATCCGCTCTCGCCGACGATGCCGAGCGTCTCGCCCGGAAGAAGCGAAATGGAAACATCGTCCAGCGCCCTCACCTCGCCGAAATCCATCGAGAGATTGCGGAGTTCGAGGATCGGCGGCACCGTCGTGTCGAGCGGAGCGCGGGCCAGCCGGATTTCGGCCTTTGCTTCCAGCTTCAGCACCGAGCCGATCAGCATGCGGGTATAGTCGTCTTTCGGCGCATGAAAGATCTGCTCGACCGGCGCATATTCCTTCGCGACGCCGTTGTGCATGACGAGCACCTCGTCGGCGATCTGCGCCACGACGCCCATGTCATGGGTGATGAAGAGGACGGCCATGCCCTTGGCCTTCTGCAGCCGGGCGATCAGGTCGAGAATTTCAGCCTGCGTCGTCACGTCGAGGGCGGTGGTCGGCTCGTCGGCGATCAAGAGCTGCGGTTTGCAGGCGAGAGCCATGGCAATCATCGCGCGCTGGCGCATCCCGCCGGAATATTGAAAGGCATATCGGTCCAGCGCTTTTTCCGGCGAGGGAATCTCGACCTGCTTGAGCAGCGATATGGCTTCAGCGCGTGCCTCTGCCTTGCTCATCCTGGTGTGAAGGCGGAGCGCCTCGACGATCTGGTTGCCGACCGTGTGGATCGGCGACAGCGACGACATCGGCTCCTGGAAGATCATGGCGATGTCGCGGCCGCGGATCGCACGGATCTGGCGCCCGCGCGGATTGAGGCTGGTCAGATCGATCGAGCCGCCATCCTGATCGTTCAAGATGATCGATCCACCGGAGATGCGGCCGGGCGCATCGACGATCTGCAGGATCGAACGCGCCGTCACCGACTTCCCCGATCCGCTTTCGCCGACCACGCAGAGCGTCTTGCCCGGCTCGATCGAGAAGGACAGATCGCTGACGGCGCGAAAGACGCCGGTGCGTAGAGGAAACTCGACGGTCAGGTTTTTCACCTGCAGCAGCGGCCTGCCGGCAATGGGTACGATATCGGTCAATGCCAGCCTCATTTGTTGTAGGGATCGGCCGCATCACGCAAACCGTCGCCGAGGAGGTTGAGCGCCATCACGGCGACCACGACGGCGCAGCCCGGCATGAAGAGCCAGGGTGCCGTGGCGATCGAGCGAATGTTCTGGGCCTCGCGCAAAAGCACGCCCCAGGAGATGGTCGGCGGCTGCAGCCCGAGCCCCAGGAAGGAAAGAGAGGTTTCGGCAAGGATCATCGCCGGCACCGCAAGCGTGATGGACGCGATGATGTGGCTCGCAAAACTCGGCAGCATGTGGCGAAAGATGATGCGCCTTTCGCGAACGCCGTCGAGTCTTGCGGCGGCGACGAATTCCTCGGTGCGCAAAGACAGGAAGCGGCCACGAACGACGCGGGCAAGCTGTGCCCAGCCGGTCAGCGACAGGATGATCGTGATCATCATATATTGCAGCGTCGCAGGCCAGTCCTGCGGCAGGGCCGCGGCCATTGCCAGCCAGATCGGGATCGTCGGCAGCGACAGTACGAAATCGATCACCCGCTGCAGGAAGAAATCGATGCGGCCGCCGTAATATCCCGAGATGCCGCCGAGCACGATGCCGAGCATCAGCGAGAAGAAGACACCGACGAGGCCGATCGACAACGAGATCTGCGCGCCCTGCACCGTTCGGCTGAAGACATCGCGCCCAAGCCTGTCGGCGCCGAAGAGAAGCAGCGGCGTCGTCTTGTCGGGCGAGGCGATCAGATGGATATTGGTCCTGAACAGACCGAACACGGAATATTCGTAGCCACGCCCGAAGAACTGGACGTCGACACGTTTTGTCGTGTCTTCCTTGAAGATGGCGGCCAGCGTTTCAGGGTCGCGGGTCAGCTTCATCGGATAATAATGCAGTCCGAAGGAGAAGCCGTTCTGAGTATCGATCAGATGCACTCTCTGCGGCGGGTGAAAGGTCGCCCGCGCATTCTGCAGGTTCGGATCGTTGATGGCGAAAAAACCGGGAAGCAGGGCGACGGTATACATCATCACGGTGACGACGAGCGCCACCATGGCCAGCTTGTGCCGGCGGAAAGCCCACCAGATGAGCTGCCATTGCGATGCGACTGCGGCGCGATCCGGCTGCAGATTTGTAATGCTGATGTCGGCCATGCCAGCCTCCTATTCCAGCCGGATGCGGGGATCGACCAGCGCCAGAAGAATGTCGCTGATCAGGGAGCCGATCAGCGTCAGCGCGCAGATCAGCAGAACGAAGGCGCCGGCAAGATACATGTCCTGGGCCATGAGCGCCTGCAGCAGCAAGGGTGCGGCCGTCGGCAGGTTGAGGACGATGGCGACGACGACCGAGCCGGAAATCAGATTGGGAAGCAGCCAGGCAATCGTCGAGATAAACGGATTGAGCGCGATCATCAGAGGATATTTCATCAGCAGCCGGAACTCCGAGAGGCCCTTTGCCCGCGCGGTGACTACGTAAGGTTTCGGCAGCTCGTCCAGCATGTTCGCGCGCATGACGCGGATGAGGCTCGCCGTCGAGGAGACGGCGAGAATGATGACCGGAAGCCAGAGATGCGTCAGGAGATCGAGCATCTTGGCAAAGCTCCAGGGCGCCGTCTCATAGGCTGGCGAAAACAGCCCGCCGACATCCTGGCCGAATTCGACCGCCGCGACATACATCAGCACCAGCGCCAGCAGGAATGACGGAACCGACAGGCCGAAGAAGGCGAAAGCCGTGAACAGATAGTCCCCGATCGAATATTTCTTTACGGCGGAAAAGACGCCGATCGGCAGGGCGATCGCCCAGGTGGCGATCAATGTCGAAAGGGCGAGCACCAGGGTCAGCGCCATGCGCTCCCAGATCAGATCCGAGACCGGTTGCTGCCACTCGAAGGAAATACCGAAATCGCCGCGCGAAAGGATGCCCCAGATCCATTTGAAATACTGGATGAGCATCGGATCATCGAGGCCGAAGCGCTCGCGCAGCTGTGCGGCCGTGTTCTGGTCGACGATCTCGTTGGATGCCGCAAGCGTCGCGATATAGGTCGTGACATAATCGCCCGGCGGCAGCTGGATCAGCACGAAAGCCAGGAAGCTGACGGCAAAAAGCGATGGAATCATCCATAAGAAGCGTTTGGCGATGAACACCAACATGAGGCGTCTCCCGGCTTGGACGCCGCCCTCTGGCCCTTGCGGCTTTCACGACCGCAAGGGGAGAGCGAACCTGAAAGAAAGCACCGTGCCTGAGGGTGCGGCGCTTGAGATCGAAATCAGCTTGTGAAGGTGAATTGCTGCGGCAGTGCCGGCCCCGGATTGGGCCAGGACCAGCTGTCCGGCTCTTTCTCGGGAACATTGCGCAGATTGTTGCGGATGATGCCGAAGCCGCCGACGGCAAGGCAGAGGCCGACCGTTTCGAATTCCTCCGCCGCGATATCGAAGATCTGCTTCATGATCGCGCCGCGCTTGTCGAGATCGGCCGTCGAACGCGCCTCGTCGAACAGCTTCATGCGCTTCTTCTGGCTTTCCGGCGGCTCCTCGCCGCGCGCGCCATTCGACGTATACCAGAGCGTCCACGGAATGGCGTAACGCGACCCTTGCGGATGAAAAGCGAAGAAATCGCGCGGATCGAGCATTGGGTCGAGACCGCCCGGCCCCGGCCATACCTGCGCATCATGGGCATTGTCGTCGCCGCGGGTGTAGTAGAGCGCCCGTTCGATCGTGTTGACCTTCATGTCGATGCCGATCTGGGCCCAATGCGTCTTGACCAGTTCCAGGGCATCGACGAGGTCGGGATAGAGCGTCGGAATGACGTCGACCGAGAAGAACACCTTCTGCCCGTCCGGGCGAAGGCGGAAGCCGTCGCCGCCTTTCTTGTAGCCGGCCTGATCGAGCATCGCGCCCGCCTTGTCGGCATCGAATTCGGTGAACTGGCGCGCATATTTCTCATGATACCAGGGATGGGTCGGACGCGGTCCGGCCTGATAGGGCTCGCTCTGCCCGAAATAGACGATGTCGATGAGTTCCTGGCGATTGAGACCGATCGACAGCGCCTGCCGGAACGACTTATCCGCAAACATCTTGCGCATGGCAGGATCTTTGTGGGTGATGTTGAAATAGATCTGGCACTGCTGCGAGGCCGAAGGCACGAGCGTCAGCAGGCGGTAATCGCCCTTCTGCATGTTCTGGGAGAGCGTCGGCTTGTTGGCGAGCACGCTGATGTGGCGTTCCTGGATATCGATCTTTCCGGAAATGACGTTCAGCATCAGCGATTCGACGTCCTGCGAGATGCCGAAGTTGATCTCGTCGATATAGGGAAGCTGGTTGCCTGATGTATCGACCTGCCAGAAATAGGGGTTGCGGGTCATGACGACGCGCGTCGCACCGCCGGCATAGGGCTCCTTGACGACCCATGGATCGAGCGTCGGCTTGTCGACATTGCCCCACCGCGACGGGATTTCGATGTCGCCGCAGCGGCTGCGGAACAGCTCCGTCCAGCTGGTAACGCCCGCCTTCTTCGCATCGGCTTCGACGTTTGGATTGTATTTCGGCAGGAACTGGCTGCAGTAATGCTTCGGAAAGAGCGTCGGATGCTGGCCGAGCGGCGTGGCGAGGTTTTCCAGATAAAGGGCGTTCGCCGCCGCGAAGGTGAATTTCACCGTATGGTCGTCGATCTTTTCGACCGTGACCGGCTTGCCGGCGACGGAAAGCTGGGCCGGCGTCGAGCTGTAAAGCTCGGTATTCTTGACGCAATCCTCGATCGCGAAAACGATATCGTCTGATGTAAAGGGATGGCCGTCGGACCAGCGCACGCCTTCGATCAGATGGAAGGTGAATTGCGTTGCGTCGTCATTGACCTCCCAGCGCTCGGCAAGGTTCGGCTGCACGGCGGTAAAATCCAGGTTCCAGCGCACGAGGCTCTGGTTGCCGACCATGCGCAGGATGCCGTTATGGTCCGACGAGCCGCGCAGGCCGCGACGCAGCGTGCCGCCATAGGTACCGACCTTCTCGAACGGCGTCACCACCATCGGCTTTTTCGGCAGGCGCTCGGCCAGCGGCGGCAGCTTGCCGTCCTTGACGAGCTGCGCCAGATCAGGCGCTTCGCCGCCTGCGGCAAAGGCGCGGCCGGCAAGCGACAGTGCCGCGACACCAGCCATGCCGCCGAGCACGGCGCGGCGGGTGACGCCGCCAGACAGTATTTCATTGGACATCGAGTTCCTCCCCTTTTTATGCCGGTATGGCCTTTGTGCCGGCTGCTGCGGCGGGCTCCCGACCTGCCGTTTCGCGCCCTCCTCGGCGCTGCGAGGGAACCATAGACACGTTCTCAAATGATTACAAGAGTTGACAGATAATTACAGATTCGATAGCGATGCAGCATCAAACGAGGCGCTCAAGCCATTGGCAGGAAAGCCTCGCGGAAGGAAAGACGGCCGATCTGTCAGATGTTGTCCACAACAACATCGCAGCAGCTGACTGCATCGCGCCATGCTGGCGCATGGTCGAGGAGGCATATCTGGCTTCTGCTCGCCGGGCGAAGAGCCGATGGATGAATGGGCCATGTGGCGGGAGAGAAAAGGACGATAATGACGTTTGCAGTCGATGCCGTTTCGAACAAGGGCGCAACGCGCTTCAGCGACATCATCTACGAGAAGATCGTGGGGATGATCGCGGACGGCAAGTTTCCTGTGAACGAGCGGCTGCCATCGGAGACGAAGCTCGCCGCCGATTTCGGCGCGTCGCGGCCTGTGGTTCGCGAGGCCCTGGAGAGACTCAGAACCGACGGCCTCATCGTGTCGCGCAAGGGGTCCGGCTCCTATGTCAGGCAGCGGCCGGATTCGTCGATGCTGAAAATGGTTCCGGTCGGCTCGCTTGCGGATGTACAGCGGTTCTTCGAGTTCCGCGCCGGCCTCGAAGCGGAGGCGGCCGAGCTTGCGGCGCGAAACTGGCAGCCGGCTGACAAGGAGCGGATCACGGCCGCCCTTTTGGCGATCGAGCAATGTCTGAAGAACGGCGAACTCGGCGCTGAGGAGGACCAGGCTCTGCACGACGCGATTGCGATGGCGACGGGCAATCAGTTTCACATCACCGTGCGCGAATGGTTCAGACCGCATTTCGCCATCGGCCATTCGGTGACGCGAAGCCTGAGCCTGAAGCGCACGCCGGAGCAGATCCGCAGTGTGCAGGACGAGCACGCGGTGATCGTGGAGGCGATCTTCGCGCGGCGGGAAACCGAAGCGCATGACGCGATGAAGAGACACATACTGAATGCACGCGCCCGCATGTTCCAGGGCGTTTGAACGATGATGGGAGGACGGACGATGAGACGGATCGCTGTGACGGGTGCTGCCGGACGTGTCGGAACGCTGCTGCGCCCGCTCCTTCGACCTGATGTCGAGCACCTCCGCCTGATCGACGTTCGCGAACCCGCGGAACTGGCTGAAAACGAAAGCTTCGTCCAGGCCGATCTTGCCAATCTCGACGAGGCGACCGCCGCTCTCAACGGCATCGACGGCGTCATTCACCTTGCCGGCATCGCAAGCGGCATCGACATGAACGCGATATTGCAGGCAAATGTGCTCGGGACATACAATCTCTACGAGGCTGCCCGGATCAACGGCGTTGAGCGGATGGTCTACGCCTCGAGCAACCATACGACCGGCTTTTATCCGCGCGGCGAGGTCGTATCGCCGCTCGATCCGATGCGGCCGGACAGCCCCTACGGGCTTTCCAAATGCTGGGGCGAACTGGTGGCGGGGCTCTATTACGATACGTCAGGCATCCGCACGCTTTCCATCCGCATCGGCAATGCGGGCACTTATCCCAACAGCGAGCGGGCGATAGCGATCTGGATCAGCGCGCGGGATCTGGCGCAATTGGTTCGCATCGGGCTTACCCACCCGCTGATCGCCGCAACTGTCGTCTACGGCGTTTCCGATGCAGACGAGAAATGGTGGGACAACGATCTGGCGACGCGCCTCGGCTACCTCCCGCAAGACCGCCCGCGCGATCACGCCCGCATCGAGCAGGTTGCCGAGGGCCGGATAGCACTGACGTTCCAGGGCGGGGGTTTCTGCGAATACAATCACGACGGCGACATCCACATGCGCGATGCCGAGGGGCTCGTCAAAGGCTTGGAGACGGTCTCGTGACGGCGCCGCGTGTCATTGAGCCGAAGGTTCGTTCGATGTTGCAGCAACCGCTGACGGTCGGTGAGTCGCCGGTATGGGACGAAGAGACCGGCGCCCTGTGGCTCACCGATATCCTGGCGCCGGCACTCGTCCGGCTTTCGGGCGAAGGCAGGATCGACCGCTTCGACATGCCGGCTGAGATCGGCTGCCTCGGACTTTGCCGCGACAACAGGATCGTCGTCGGCCTCCAGACCGGCGTTCATCTCTTCGATCCCGTCTCCCGCCATCTCGAGTTTCTTTCCGATCCGGTCGGCCGCGAGATCAATGGCCGCCTGAACGATGGAAAGGTCGGGCCCGACGGGCACTTCTGGGTCGGCTCGATCAGCGAAGCCAAGCCGCAGACCGACGAGGCCGCGTTGTATCGCGTGGGCGCCGACGGCAGCACGCGGACCGTGGCAACCGGACTGACGAGCTCCAATGGCCTTGCCTGGTCGCCGGACGGCCGGCGGATGTATCACTCCGACAGCCGGCAATGCTTCCTGCAGGCTTTCGATTTCGATCCTGAGACCGGCGCGCTCGGCGCCGCGCGACGACTGCGCAGCTTTACCGAAGAACAGGGCCGCCCCGATGGAGCGACGACCGATCGCGACGGGTTTTACTGGAGCGCCGGCGTCTCTGCCGGCCGTCTCAACCGCCTGTCGAGCGAAGGCGAAATCGTCGAGATCTACATTCTGCCGGTCGCGGCACCGACCATGCCGTGTTTCGGAGGGCCTGACCTCAGCACCCTCTACGTCACGAGCCTGTCGACCGACCGCACGGGACGTTTCGAGGCAGGCACAGTCATTGCCTTCGATGTCGATGCTGAGGGGCTGGCGCCCTTCCGCTTCGGCTGACGACCATCTGGAAGAAAAGCGAACGGGGGAGAACAATGAGCATCGCGATCATGCGCAAGGCGCTCACCGGCGTGTCGGGCGTTCCCGTCACGGCCTATGACGGAAAAGGCGAAGTCGAGCCTGGGATCACGGCGAAGGTCTATGCACGGGTGGCGGCTGCAGGCATTCACAACATCGTCGCCGCCGGCAATACCGGGGAATTCTATGCCCTGACGCCGCAGGAGATCCGGCTCGTCCATGAGGCGGCGGTATCAGGTGTCGATGGCAGGGCGCCGGTGACGGCAGCGGTCGGCCGGTCGCTGCGCGAGGCGATCGGCATGGCCAGGGATGCGGCCGCGATCGGCGCCTCGGCCGTCATGTCGCATCAGCCCGTCGATCCTTTCGCAGCACCTTCGGCTCAGATCGACTATTTCTGCAATCTCGCCGATGCGTCCGCCCTGCCGCTCATCGCCTATGTCAGGGCCGAGGGTTTCACCGTTGCCGACATCGTTCGGCTGGCCAATCACGGCAACATTGCCGGCATCAAGTTCGCCACAACAGACCTGATGCTGCTGTCGCGAGCGATTCCCGCGGCCGATCCGGCCGGCGCGCTGTTCGTCTGCGGCCTGGCGGAAAGCTGGGCGCCGACATTCACCGCAGCCGGCGCGCGCGGCTTCACCTCGGGCCTCGTCAACGTCGCGCCGAAGCTCTCGCTTGCCGTCCACGACGCGCTCGATAAAGGCGATTTCGCCGCGGCGAGAGCCATCGTCAACAGGCTCGAACCCTTCGAGCGGATGCGGACCAAATTCCGCAACGGCGCGAACGTGACCGTCGTGAAAGAGGCCGTCACCTATTCCGGCCTTGATGTCGGCCCCGTGCGCGTGCCGGGATTGCCGCGCCTCGACGAGCATGACCGCGAGGAACTCCATCGGCTGCTCCATGGCTGGGAGGCCGAAGGCGACATTGAAACGGACCGGCAGAACATCAAGGCAGCCGGCTAAGTCAAAACATCATTCCCCGCAAGCAACAGGATTGGGAGGTCTTGAGATGCTCAAGCAGCTATTGACGACGATCGCAATGACAGGCGCCCTGATGACGGCGCAGCCCACCCTCGCGGCATCGCCGCCGAACATGCTGGTCATCGGCACCAATCTCACCGGTATCCGCACACTCGACCCGGCTCAGAACAATGCCCGCACGGTCTCCGAGCTGATCTCGAATCTCTACGATAACCTCGTGCAGCTGTCGCCGGACGATCTGAAGACCCTGAAGCCGATGCTTGCGACGCAGTGGAGCGTCTCCGAAGACGGCAAGATCATCACGCTGACCTTGCGCGACGATGCCATCTTCCAGAGCGGCAACAAGGTCACCGCCGAGGATGCGGCCTGGTCGATCCAGCGCGTCATCAAGATGGGTCAGGTCGGCTCAACTGACGTGGCGCTCTGGGGCTTTAAGCCCGAGAATGTCGAGAAGCTCGTGCGGGCCAAGGACGAACATACGCTGGAGATCGAGCTGCCGCAGGCGGTCAACACGGATCTGGTGCTCTATTCGCTCGCCGGCTCGTCGCTCGGCATCGTCGACAAGAAGACGGTGCTCTCGCATGAGGCGAACGGCGATTTCGGCGGCGCCTGGCTTTCAGCCAATTCCGCCGGCAGCGGCCCGTTCAGCCTGGCACAGTGGCGGCCGAACGACGTGGCGATCTTCAATGCGCAGCCGAAATACTGGGGCGGCAAGCCTGCCATGGCCCGCGTCGTTGCCCGCCATATCCCTGAATCCGGCAATCTCAGACTTCAGCTCGAAGCGGGCGACGTCGATGTCGGCCAGTATGTGGCAAGCGGCGATCTCGATGCGCTCGCCACCAACAAGGAAATGGTCATCGACAACGTTCCGGGGCTCGGATTCTACTATATCGCCCTCAACCAGAAAGACCCCGATCTGCAGAAGCCGAAGGTGCGTGAAGCCTTCCAGCACGCCTTCGACTGGAAGGCGATCTCCGGCAACATCATGCGCTATACCGGTTTTCCCTGGCAGTCGATGGTCCCGCGCGGCATGATCGGCGCTCCCGGGGAGGCTGCGGCCCACTACGATTACGATCCCGCCAAGGCCAAACAGCTGCTGGCAGAGGCCGGATATCCCAACGGGCTGAAGAAGGTGCTCAATCCGTCGGGTGCGGCGACCCTGCCCTTTGCGGAAGCGTTGCAGGCAAGCGCGCGGGCTGCCGGTCTCGATCTCGATCTCGTGCCCGGCGAATTCACGCCCGCCTTCCGCGAGCGCAAATTCGAAGTGCTGCTCGGCAATTCCGGCGCCCGGCTGCCCGATCCCTTCGCCGTCGCCACTCAATATGCCTACAACCCCGACAACAGCGACGAGGCGCGCCTCGGCAGCTATTATCTCTGGCGCACGGGCATGAAGGTGGACGAGCTCAACACGCTCATCGACCAATCGATGAAGGAGCGCGACACGGAAAAGCGCACCGACATCTTCAAGAAGATGGACGGCATCTATGCCGGCATGGCCTCGCCGCTCGTCATCTTCTTCCAGCGAACCGACCCCTATGTCATGCGCGCCAACGTCAAGAACTATCACGGGCACACGACCTGGTCGACGCGTTGGCATGACGTGACGAAGGAGTAGAGCGCGTGGCGAGCGCCGATCTGACATCGAAGCAGGAGAGCAGCGGCCGTTCTCAGGCGGGCGGGTTCGCTAATGCGGCCCCGCATCCGTTGATGGGCTTGCTGCGGCGCCTGGCGGGGCGTGGTGTAGCTGTCGTGACCACGCTGCTCGGCCTGCTCTTCCTGACCTTCTCGATGGGCCGCCTGCTTCCCGCCGACCCGGTGCTCGCCATCACCGGGGCGGAGGTCAGCAAGGAGGTTTACGACCGCGTCTATAACGAGCTGGGGCTCGGAGAACCGATCTGGATGCAGTTCCTCGCCTATGTCGGGAAGATCGCCACCGGCGATCTCGGCATGTCGGCGACAACAGGTCAGCCGATCCTCACCGATCTCATGACGATCTTTCCCGCGACCATCGAGCTTGCCATCATCGCCATGATCATCGGCGCCATTATCGGCATTCCCCTGGGGATCACGGCTGCGGTCAGGCGCGGAACGATCATCGATCATATCGCCCGGATCGTTGCGCTTGCCGGCCATTCCATCCCGATCTTCTGGACCGGGCTGATGGCGCTCTTCGTCTTCTATGCGAAGCTGAAGCTGGTCGGCGCATCGGGCCGGATCGACGTCTTCTACGAGGGCCTCGTCACGCCGATAACCGGCTTTCTTCTGATCGACGCGGCAATCCAGGGCCAATGGGACGTGTTTTATAACGCGCTCGGCCACATCATCTTGCCGGCGGCGATCCTCGGCTATTATTCCGTCGCCTATATCAGCCGCATGTCGCGAAGCTTCATGCTGGAGCAGCTGAGCCAGGAATACATCATCACCGCCCGGGCAAAAGGGCTTGGCACCCGCAAGGTCGTCTGGCGCCATGCTTTCAGGAATATCCGCGTGCAGCTCCTGACGATTCTGGCGCTGACCTTCGGCGGGCTGCTCGAAGGGGCGGTGCTGATCGAGACGGTTTTCGGCTGGCCTGGGCTCGGCCAGTACCTCACCCGCGGGCTGCAGATGAACGACATGAACGTCGTCATGGGGTCGGTGCTGACGATCGGCGCCGTCTTCCTGATCATCAACATCCTGTCGGACTTCCTCTATCGCATTCTTGATCCGAGAACACGGTGACGCCATGACGATCTCCACCGAAGACGCAAACAGCGCCGACGCCGGCGGCTTTCGCAAATGGCTGCTGGCACCGGAGCCTCAGGGCTGGTTTCAGTCGTCGACGCAGCAGATCCATCAGGGATGGCTGAAATTCAGCCTGCACCCGCTAGGCTTGGCCGGCCTCGTCATCATCGTGCTCTTGATCGTGGTCGCTCTGGCTGCCCCTCTGCTCACCAGCTACGATCCGATCGTGCAGGACATGGCGGGGCGGCTTGCTCCCCCCTCGGCAACCCATGTTCTCGGCACCGATAATTTCGGCCGCGACGTCTTTGCGCGAGTGATCTACGGCGCCCGCACGACGCTCTACATCATCATGCTCGTCACGATCATCGTCGCACCGCTCGGACTGCTGATCGGCACGTTCTCCGGCTATTTCGGCGGCATCGTCGATGAAATCCTCATGCGCATCACCGATATCTTCCTCTCCTTCCCAGGGCTGGTGCTGGCACTGGGTTTTGCCGCAGCCCTCGGGCCTGGCATTACCAACGCGATCATCGCAATCTCGCTGACGGCCTGGCCGCCGATCGCCCGCCTGGCGCGCGCCGAGACGCTCAGCCTTCGCAAGGCAGATTATATCGCTGCCGTGCGCCTGCAGGGCGCGACATCGATTGCGATCATTACCCGCCACATCCTGCCGATGTGCATTCCCTCTGTGATCGTCCGCGTTACCCTGAACATGGCCGGTATCATCATCACTGCCGCCGGCCTCGGCTTCCTCGGCCTCGGCGCACAGCCGCCCTGGCCGGAATGGGGCTCCATGGCCGCCAGCGGCCGCGAGTTCATGCTCGACAGTCCGTGGGTGATCGCAGCACCCGGCGTTGCCATCGCGCTGGTCAGCCTGGCCTTCAACCTCGTCGGGGACGCGCTTCGTGATGTGCTTGATCCCAGAGGTTCGGAATGACTGACACCCTGATCGACATTCAAAACCTCGAAATCGCTTTCGGCAGTGGTCAAGTACGGGCCGTGCGCGGCGTCAGCTTTCAGCTAGGACAGGAAAAACTTGGCATCGTCGGTGAATCCGGATCGGGAAAATCCACCGTTGGTCGCGCGATCATGAAGCTGCTGCCCCCGACAGCAAAGGTCAGCGCCGAACGGATGCGCTTTCGCGACGTCGACCTCATGAAGGCAGACGAACGGACGATGATGACCGTCAGGGGGCGGCGGATCGGCCTGATCCTGCAGGACCCAAAATATTCGCTCAATCCGGTCATGCGGATCGGCGAACAGATTGCCGAAACCTACCGCTTCCATCATCCAAAGGTGAGCAAGGCAAAAACCGATAGCCAAGCGCTCGACATGCTCGAAGCCGTCCAGATCCACGATCCAGAGCGCGTGGCCCGCCTCTATCCGCACGAGATATCGGGTGGGATGGGCCAGCGCGTGATGATCGCCATGATGCTGATTGCCGAACCCGAAGTGCTGATCGCCGACGAGCCGACCTCGGCGCTCGATGTCACAGTCAGGCTGGAGATTCTGGCTCTGCTCGACGAACTTGTTGCCCGCCGCAATCTCGGCCTGATCTTCATCAGTCACGACCTCAATCTCATCAGGCATTTCTGCGACCGCGTCCTCATCATGTATGCCGGCCGCGTCGTGGAAGTGCTCGAGGCGCGCGATCTCGACAAGGCCAGACACCCTTATACGCAAGGGTTGCTGGCATCCCTGCCGACGATCGAGGATCCGCCTGCCCGACTGCCGATCCTGAAGCGGGATCCCGCCTGGCTTGACGACCTCGCACTGGAGCGGCCGCGATGATCAGGATCGACAACCTCACCATCCGTTTCGCACACGGCCAAAGGCCGGTTGTCAGAGACGTAAACCTCGCCATCAAAAAGGGAACGGCGTTCGGTCTGGTCGGCGAGTCCGGCTGCGGAAAGTCCACGGTCCTTAGAGCTCTCTCCGGCCTCAACGCCAATTATGACGGTCGCATCGAGCTCCAGGGCGAGACGCTGGACCGGCAACGCAGCCGACCCTTCTTCCGCCGGGTGCAGATGGTGTTCCAGGACCCCTATGGATCGCTTCACCCGCGCAAGACCATCCGTTCGCAGCTGAAGGAACCGCTGCGCAACCAGGGACTGGCTGCGAACTCCGTCGATATCAACGCAGTGCTGAGATCGGTCGGGCTCGATCCGGCGCTGAGCTACAGGTTTCCGCATCAGCTCTCCGGCGGGCAGCGCCAGCGCGTCGCGATCGCCCGAGCATTGATGCTCAACCCGGACGTTCTGCTTTTGGACGAACCGACGTCGGCGCTCGATGTGTCGGTGCAGGCCGAAATCCTCAATCTCCTGCAGGATCTGCGTACCGAGCGCGGCCTTACCTATCTGCTGGTCAGCCACGATCTTGCCGTCGTCTCCCACATGTGCAGCCGCGTCGCCATCATGAAAGCCGGCGAGATCGTCGAGGAGGTCGATATCGAGGCCTTGCGCCGAGGTGCGGTCGAGCACCCCTATTCGCAGCGACTGCTGCGGGCGAGCAGGATGTATGGTCGGGCGTAGCACCTCTCCCGAGATTTTTTAGAAAGGGCGGCCAGATCGCGCCTACCGTCCAGTTGCCTCCATCCAGTATGTTGCGTATCTTTCGGAGAACGACCGAGCAGCGTCAGAGAAACTCCTTTCCGACAGCAGGACTGAGTGGTTTTCTGAAATCGCGGCCGGCGACGCATTTATTCTTTCGCCCAAGTTGTCATCTCCGTCGCTTTGTCGGCAGTTTCACAATGAAGGCCGGAGAATGAACCTGATCGAAGTACGCGTTGCAATGGCGCGGTCGGAACAAACCCATCGCCTCGTAACAGAAATCACCCAGACCGTTTCCGGAAATGCGATGAGCTGATGGCGGATGCTTTCGATCGGGTGGGGGTTTTGGTAGTCGAGCTCTTTCGGGCGGCGAACAGCGTTGGACGGCTGCCGCCCGTCGAACGCCGACGTCCTCTCCGAGGACGAGTGGCGGCGTCGGAAGCGCTTACAGGCGCTGCTCGTCGAGACGGGGAAAGTCTAGGGCCCGCGGCTACAGAAAGCCGATAGAGGCGTTGCACGCCTTAAACGGACGCGAACCGTTGATCCAGCTTTCGAGAGGTCCGCCTACAATTGCCGAAGCCGGGGAATACATGGCTGCTTAGGCGTTTGGCCGATCGATTTCGGTGATAGCGATGTTTACCCCGGCAGCGCGGGTCCGGCATACAGGTCCACGGTCGCAGGTCCAAAGACTTTTCTACATGCGTCGGCGCAAAAATATTCCCAACCACGCATCCAAACGGAATGACCTGTCTTTCTCTCAAGGGTTTGCCCGCATAGAAATCTCTCTCGCCGCACTCGCATGTTAGGGCGCGCTGTTTCGAGAAGGCTCCGCAAGCAGTTCGATGAAAGCTTCCATTTCAGATCACATCCTCGCGTCTGCCGGCGCCCTCTTCTATCGCGAAGGCATCCGCGCTGTCGGCATCGACCGCATAATCGAAGAAACCAACGTCGCCAAGGCAACGCTCTATCGGCATTTCCCCTCCAAGGATCATCTTGTCGCGGCCTATCTTCAGGACCGTCACGAGCGGGTTATCCGTTCGCTGGAAGAGGTTCTGAACGAGGTCCCAAGCCCGCGGGATCAGCTCAATCTCATCTTCGAGCGGCTGCATGAGAAAGCGGACAGCCCCGAGTTTCGTGGGTGCGCGTTCGCTCTGGCAGTGGCCGAGCACGGCGATTCAGAACGCGTTGTTACCGTCGCGCGCACCCACAAGGCGGCCGTCAGCCAGATGTTTCGTGCGCTGATGGAAAGGTCGGGTGCCGGGACCGCTCAGCAGGCCGCTCATCTTTCCCTTCTTTACGAGGGCGCCCTGGCGACAGTTGCCGTCGGGCGCGATCCCCAGGCTGTGTTGACCGCCAGGGACTGCGCGCTTTTCGTATTCGACGCGGCGCGTCCTCCAACGAGGTCATGAACAGGCGGAACATGGCAAAGGTTATTGATTACTTCTTCGGTATCGGCTCGCCGTGGGCTTTCATCGGCCTTGATGCCTTTTCAGAAATGGCCTCCAGGCATGGTGCCGTGATCCGGCCGCACGTCATCTCTCTGATCGAAGACAACGGCGGCATTTATTCGCGCAACAGGCCGGAAGCCCGGCGCGCCTACTGGACCAAGGACCTGAAGCGCTGGGCAGTCCTGCGCGGCAAGACGTTGAACTTCGAAAATCGCGCCGCCCTGTCCGATCCGACGCCCGCCGGCTTCATGGTCATCGCGGCCATCGAGGACGGCTTGGACTGGCTCGGGCTCACGCGCGCGCTGCAGACGGCATTCTGGACGGACGCGGCGGATATCGGCCGGAGCGAGGTGCGCCAGGCAATCGCCAACTCGGTAGGGATCGACGGGACAAAGCTGGAAGAATGCGCCCAGGCCGAGGCCACCCAATCGATCTGGAGATCCAACATCGAAAGCGCCAAGAACACCGGCGTCTTCGGCCTTCCGACGTTTCGTTACGAAGACGAGCTCTACTGGGGGCAGGATAGCCTGCCATTCCTTGAGCGCCACCTGAACGGCGAGAAGATCGCCGTCTGACCGCTAGCCTGGTGAGACTTGGTGACGGTCAATCTGCATCCGTGCCTGATCGTGATGGCATGGCACGATTTCGGTTGGCACGGTCAACACCCGAAAGAGGGACGTGAACTATGGGCCTCCTGTCCGTTGAGCTATCGGGCCAATTGCTGGCGAGGTTCGGTGATCGCTTCTCGATCTCACAGGCGCTGCGCGAGCAGCATGGCCGCGGCGAATCCCACCACACGCCGGCAATTCCGGATGCCGTCATATTCGCGCAAAGCACTGACGACGTGGCCGATGCCGTCCGGCTCTGCGCCGCCGCAGGCGTGCCCGTCATCGCCTTTGGCGCCGGAACCTCGCTCGAGGGACATCTGACCGCGGTGCGCGGTGGCGTGTCGATCGATCTTTCGCAGATGTCGCAGATCATTCGTGTCAGCGCCGAGGATCTAGACTGCACCGTCCAGGCCGGCGTCACGCGCGAGCAGCTTAACGCGCATCTGCGCGACCAGGGCCTATTCTTCCCCATCGACCCGGGCGCCAACGCTTCGATTGGCGGCATGACGGCGACGCGGGCTTCGGGCACCAACGCCGTGCGCTACGGCACCATGCGCGAGAACGTGCTGTCGATGACCGTCGTGCTACCGACAGGCCAGGTCATTCGCACCGGCGGTCGGGCACGCAAATCGTCTGCCGGCTATGACCTCACCCGCCTCTTCGTCGGCTCGGAGGGTACGCTCGGCATCATCACCGAAGTGACCTTGCGGCTCCAGGGCGTTCCGGAAACCATTTCGGCGGCCCTCTGCTCATTCGGGAGCGTGGAGCAGGCGGTCAGCGCCGCGATCGCCGTCGTGCAGCTGGCAATCCCAGTCGCGCGGATGGAACTGATGGACCGCGGCCTGATTGCTGCCGCAAATGCCTATTCCGGCCTGTCGCTCAAGATTGAAGATACCCTCGCCTTTGAATTCCACGGATCGCCCGCCTCGGTTCGGGAACAGGTCGAGCTGGTTGCGGACATCGTCAAGGATCACGGTGGCAGGGATTTCGAATGGGCCAATGCGCCGGAAGAGCGAAATCGCCTCTGGAAGGCTCGCCATAACGCCTTCTACGCAGTCGTCTCGCAGAGACAGAATGCAAAGGGCTGGTCATCCGATGTCTGCGTTCCGGTGTCGGAACTCAGCGGCTGCATTCTCAAGACCCGCGCCCTGTTGCAGGACTGCAGTGTTCCGGCTGCCATTCTTGGCCATGTCGGCGACGGCAACTACCATGTTGTGTTCGCCGTAGATCCCGACAACGAGGCGGAGCTTGCCGAGGTCGCGGCCATCAACAAGAAGATGGTCGAACACGCAATCTCCGTCGGCGGCACGTCCACCGGAGAACACGGCGTCGGCACCGGCAAGATCGGCTATCTGCGTCAGGAACACGGAAACGCCGTCGATCTGATGGGCCTGCTGAAGCACGCCATCGATCCCAAAGGCATCATGAACCCCGGCAAGATCCTGCCGGTGTGAATGTTGTCGATCTTTCCACCCTTGTCGCGGGAGACGGTGCGATGGACGGCTTCAAACCCCACAGCTCTCATTGGGGTGCATTCTACGGACGGCATCAGGGCGAAGCTCTCGAAATCCGTCCGCATCCCGCCGACCCCCACCCATCTCCCATCCTTGGCAATCTGCCCGCAATCGCCCATAGCCCCGCCCGCATCCGGCGCCCGGCCGTCCGGCGCGGCTGGCTTGAAGCCATGCCCGATAATGCCGGGAAGCGCGGGAGTGACGGTTATGTCGAGGTCACCTGGCCGGAAGCACTCGATCTTGTCGCCAATGAGCTTCGCCGCGTTTACGGCGAAGCTGGACCTCAGGCCATCTTCGGCGGCTCGTACGGCTGGTCCAGCGCAGGGCGGTTTCATCATGCCCAAAGCCAGATCCACCGCTTCCTCAACGTGCTCGGCGGATATGTCAGATCGGTCAATACCTACAGTTCGGGCGCGGCGATGGTCATCATTCCGCATGTGCTCGGTCCTTACGATACCTTCGACCGAAAGAGCGTCACCTGGGAAGCGATCGAGCGCAGCAGCGAACTGATCGTTGCCTTCGGCGGCATGGCGGTCAAGAACACCGATGTCCATGGCGGCGGCATCAGCCGGCATGTCGTGCGCCCGGCGCTGAGCGGTGCCCGTGCGCGCGGCGCGCGTTTCGTCCTCGTAAGCCCGCTCAAGGATGATATTGCGACCGATCTCGATGCGGATTGGCTGCCGGTCACCCCTGGAACCGATGTCGCGCTCATGCTCGCCATCGCCTTCGTCCTCGTCAGCGAGGGGCGGCATAACCGGGAATTTCTCGACCGCTATACGACAGGCTATCCACGCTTCGAGGCTTATCTGCTGGGACGCGAAGATGGCGTCGAGAAGAGCCCGCAATGGGCAGCCGGCATCTGCGGTATCGCTGCCGATACGATCGTGGATCTGGCGCGCAGCATGGCGAATGCCCGAACGCTGATCACCGTCAGCCATTCCCTACAGCGCGCCGACTACGGCGAACAGCCGGTATGGATGGGGATCGTACTGGCGGCCATGCTCGGCCAGATAGGGCTCGATGGCGGCGGCTTTTCCTATTCGCTCGGCGCGCTTGGCAACATCGGCAAAAGCCAGCTCGCCGTTCCCCTGCCGACGCTCAAGCAATTCCACAATCCGGTGCCGGATTTCATTCCCGTCGCACGGATCGCCGACATGCTGCTGAACCCGGGAGAGCCGTTCCACTACAATGGCCAGGCTCTGCGCTATCCTGACATCCGCCTTGTCTATTGGGCCGGGGGTAACCCGTTCCATCATCATCAGGATCTCAACAGGCTTCGCCAGGCGTTCAAGACGCCGGAGACGATCATCGTGCATGAAACGGCCTGGACGTCCTCGGCACGCCACGCCGATATCGTCCTGCCCGCGACCACGACGCTTGAGCGCGACGATATTGGTGCGGCCGATCGCGATCCGATGATGATCGCGATGAAGAGGCTGATCGAACCCGTCGGCGAGGCACGCGACGACTACGAGATATTCGCGGATATCGCAGAGCGCCTCGGCAAGCGCGGCGAATTCACCGAGAACCGGTCGAGCCATGAGTGGCTCGCTTTCCTCTTCGAGACCACACGCGCGGCGCTCGCTGCCGGCGGTCATCCGGCGCCGGATTTCGAAACCTTCTGGGAGATGGGCGAACTGCAGCTCCCGGTAAAGCCTGACGATGGCGGCCCTGCGCGCGCATTCCGGGCTGATCCGGACGCCAATCCGCTGCCGACGCCATCGGGCAAGATCGAAATCTTCTCTGAAACGATCGAGAGCTTTGGCTATGACGATTGCCGCGGCCATCCGCGCTGGTTTGAACCGAACCCGACGACAAGGGCGGCGGAGAGCCGCTATCCGCTCTATCTCGTCTGCAACCAGCCCCGCTCGCGCCTTCACAGCCAGCTTGATTATGGCGACTTCAGCCGCTCCACCAAGATCGACGGCCGCGAACCGGTGCGCATCAACCCTGCAGATGCGGCAGAGCGTGGCATTTCGGACCGGGATATCGTCAGGCTGTTCAACGCCCGCGGCAGTTGCCTGGCGGCTGCGGTGATCAGCACGGATGTAAAACCTGGCGTGATGCAGCTTGCCACCGGCGCGTGGTTCGAGCCTGATGATGCGGATGCCGAGATTGCCATGTGCCTTCATGGCAACCCGAATATTCTCACCCGCGATACCGGTACGTCTCAGCTGGCCCAGGCCTCGACCGGGCAGCTGACAAAGGTCGATGTCGAGCGCTTTGTCGGGGAGTTGCCGCCCGTGCGCATTCTCGACGGAATGACGTTCATCGACAAATAGACCGGCAGGAGCCGTACCCTCAGCGGGCGAACGGACACTGGAAATCTTGATCCTCGTGCTTCAGATTGCGCTGATAAAATAATCTACAAATTTGATAGAAAAAGAACAACCAGTCTTTCTCCAAACCGATCCGCTCACATAGGCTCCTGTTCAAATCAGCCCCGGCAACCAAACAGGACCGCTTTATGAACGACCGTTCTACTCGCCCTCTTCTTTCCCGGCGTCGTCTGCTGACCGCCACCTCTGCACTGGCATTTGCCGCGCTGGTCGCGACCGCGAATGTAACCCCGGCATTGGCTGAGGACGGAGCGCATGATGGCGGAGACGTCGTCTTCCTGATCGACTCACTCGGCGACACCTGGATCCCCAACAATAGCGCGATCTCCAGCTTTCAGGGCCATATCTGGGGCCATGTGACCGACAAGCTTCTCTATGTCGATGCCGACGGCAAGGTCAGCCCGTGGATCGCCGAGCGTTGGGAGCAGAACGACAATGCGACTGAATTCACCCTGCATCTGAAGGGCGGCGTGACCTTCTCTGATGGCAGCGCGCTCGATGCTGCAGCCGTCGTCGCAAATCTCGACATCTGGTATGCCGGGCGCAAGAGCGAGGGCATCAATCCGATCGGCCTGTTTCCCAAGACCTATGATCATGCCGAAGCTGTCGATGCGACAACCGTGAAGGTCTTCTTCAAGAAGCCGACCCTAGGCTTCATCCCGACGCTCGGCTACCACGGCTCGATCCTCATTTCCCCGAAGACCATCGCCTCGCCGGCGAGCAGCCAGGCAGACTTGAGCAAGACCTCCGGCAGCGGCCCTTATGTTGTCGAGTCCTGGAAGGAAGGCGACTACGTCAAGCTCGCCAGGCGCAAAGATTACAACTGGGGCCCGGCAGCGGTGGGTCAGACCGGTCCCGCCCATCTCGATACGATCACCTACAAGCTTGTCTCGGAACCTTCGCTGCGCGTTGCGGCAGTCCAGTCCGGCCAGGCCGACGTCGCCTATAACGCATCGCCTCAGGAACTCGAGTCCCTCAAGTCGGAAGGCCTCACGGTGGCCACGCCCCGCTATCTCGGCTTCGTCAACGGCTGGGCTGTTAACACCAAGCTTGCCCCCTATGACGACGTGAAGGTCCGCCAGGCACTTCAGGCAGGCATCAATCGCCAGGAAATCATCGACACCGTCTATACGCCCGACTGGAAGCTTGCGACGTCGTTCATCCAGAGCAACGTTCCGGGTGCGACCGACCAAAGCGCGCTCCTCGCCTACAATCCTGAAAAGGCGGAGAAGCTTCTCGACGAGGCAGGCTGGAAGAAGGGAGCAGACGGCGTCCGCGTCAAGGATGGCAAGCCGCTGTTGCTGACGCTGAACTCGAACCCCTACCTCGCGACATCGAAATCGATCGACGAACTGATTTCGCAACAGCTCGGCAAGATCGGCTGGAAGGTCGATATCCGCGCCTATGACGTCGTCACTTACGGCCAGAAGGTGAAGTATGGCGGCGCGGGAGTGCCGGCATATGAGGTGACGCGCTCCTTCATCGACGCCGGCACCGTCGCCGGCATTCTGACCAACGCCAACAATGGCGAGAACTGGTTTGCGCTCGACGAGAGCGACAAGACCCTCAACGATCTACGCGACAAGATCGCTGGGGCTGGCTCCATCGAGGCTCGCAGGCCGCTTCTCGACGAGCTGCAGAAATACGTCCTCGACCAGGGCTATTTCATTCCGCGAACGCAGATCGTCCAGCGCATTTACGTGCAGTCGCCCAAGCTCAAGGGCGAGGTCTACAACGGCGTCGCCTATGCCAGCTACTACACGGCCACGAAAAGCGAATAACCCGAAATTCAACCGAGCAACGTAAGAAGGTGACGGCATGAGCAAAGCCTACCTCAACTACGCCGCAAAACGCCTCGTACAGGCGATCGTCGTGATCCTGCTGGCTTATGTCTTCACCTTCATCGTCGTCAGCATCCTGCCCGGCGACCCGATCACCAATGTCCTGAACAACCCGCAGAACGGCTTCACGCCGGATGAGATCAAGGAGATCGTCGCTGCGCAGGGACTGGACAAACCGATCCCCGTGCAGCTCTGGAACGCCTTTTCCGGCTTCGTGACCGGCGATCTCGGCCTGTCCATGCGGACCAACAGGCCGGTGGCGACGCTGATCGGCGAGGTTCTGCCATCGACGCTCGTGCTTGCCTCGGCGGGCCTCGCGGTTGCACTTTTCTTGGCAGCGATCATCGCTTACGGCACACAATTTCTGCCCAGGCGGTTCGGCCAGGGCCTGCTGCGCGGCGTCCCCTCGCTGTTCCTGTCGGTTCCGAACTTCGTGATCGGGTTGGTGCTGATCCACCTCTTCGGTTTCCAGCTTGGCGTCTTTCGCGTCATCGAGCCCGACAGCTTCTGGGCAACGCTTTTTGCAGCGATCGCCCTCGGCATTCCGATCTCCGCGCAGATTGCCGAAGTCCTGATTGCCAATCTCGACCATGAGTCCGGCCAGGACTACGCCGCCGTCGCACGCGGCCGAGGGCTTGGTCAGATGCGGCTCTTCGTCATGCACCTGCTGAAGCCTTCATCGCTGCCGGTCATCACCGTCGTCGCTCTGACGATTGGCGAGTTGCTCGGCGGATCGCTAATCACCGAGACGGTGTTTGGCCGGAACGGGCTTGGCAGCCTGGTGCAGCGGTCCGTCAGCACTCAGGACCTGCCGGTTCTACAGGCGGTCGTTTCGCTCGCCGCGGTGGTTTTCGTGGTCGTCAACTTGATCGCCGACCTGACCTATCCGCTGCTCGATCCCCGCGTAAAACTTCTTGGCACGCAGCACCGTCGCCCGACGACCGCTGATGACAGCTCTCTCCCCATCTCCAAGGCGGTGACCCCATGACGCTCGCCTCTCTTTCTTCCACGCCCACGACACTGGTCGGCCGTCTGACGGGGCTGCGTGTGCCGCCGGTCGTCATCCTCTCGTTCCTGATCGTCACTCTGGCGATCGCCTGGTCCTTGGCCCCTGGCCTGTTCACCGGCTACGATCCGGTGAACGGCACCCCCGCCCAGAAATTGCTCGGCCCAAGTGCAGCGCACTGGTTCGGCACCGATCATCTCGGCCGTGACCTCTACGCACGCGTCGTCTATGGCACGGCCTCATCGGTAGCCAGCGCGCTGATCGCGGTCGTGATCGGCGTTGTCGCCGGGGGAATTATCGGACTGCTGGCCGGCTTCTTCGGCGGCTGGGTGGACACGGTCTTTGCCCGCCTCGTCGATGTCTTGCTGGCAATCCCCAAATTCCTGCTGGCAGTGATCGTCGTCACCGCAATCGGTTTCGACACGACGAATGCGGCAATCGCAACAGGCGTCTCCGCCGTTGCCCTTTTTGCCCGGGTGATGCGCTCCGAAGTCATCAAGACGAGGCAGGCGACATTCGTCGAATCGTCCTTCCTGCTCGGTGGATCGCGCTGGCATATTCTGTGGCGCCACGTGCTTCCGAACGCATCGCGATCGGTGCTTCCGCTCGCCGTCCTGCAGTTCGGCGATTCCATTCTGGTGATCGCCAGTCTTGCCTTCCTTGGCTACGGCGACCCGCCGCCTGCTTCCGATTGGGGCCTGCTGATCTCGATCGGCAAGGATTACCTCAAATGGCCCTGGCTGGTTTACGCCCCGGCCCTCGTCACGATCGCAACCGTTCTCTCTGTAAACAGGATCAGCCGATGGCTCCGCAAGACAGACTGACCACGTTTTTGAATCGCCCATCGTCCCCGTTGCTGCGGGCCGAAGGATTGTCGGTGGCCTATGGCACCCACAGGGTCGTGACCAATGTCGGCTTCGAGCTTGGACGCGGCAAAAGTCTCGCGCTGATCGGCGAATCCGGATCGGGCAAATCGACCATCGCCCGCGCCGTCCTGCGGCTGCTTCCCACAACGGGACACGCCACCGGCCGCGTCGAATTCGACGGCCAGGAGCTTCTGGCGCTTCCCGAGCGACGCTTCCGTCCATTCAGGGGACGCAGGATCGGCTTCGTGCCGCAGGATCCGGGCAACTCCCTGAACCCGGTTCGCACCGTCGGCGCGCAGGCAATGGAAGCTGCCGCACTTCTTGACGAACCGGACAAGGCGCTTCGCAAGGCACTTGTCCTGGAGACATTCGCGCAGGTCGGGCACGACAATCCGCAGCGTGTCTACGACTCCTATCCGCATCAACTTTCAGGCGGGATGCTCCAGCGCGTTCTGATCGGGCTCGCCGTTCTGCCGCGGCCGTCGCTGCTGGTCGCAGACGAGCCGACCTCCGCACTCGATGTGACGATCCAGAAGCGCATTCTCGACCTTTTGTCGAAGCTGCAGGAGGAGCTGAAAATCAGCCTTCTCCTGATCACCCATGACCTGGCGATCGCAGCCGAGCGCGCGGATTCCATTGTGGTTCTCAAGGACGGCGCCATCCAGGAATCCGGAAACACCGCTACGGTATTCTCCGCCCCTTCCTCGTCCTACGCCAGAAAACTGCATGGCGATGTGCCAGCCCTCAACCCGGACCGGTACCGGCCATTGCGGGAGCCTGGTTTCCGGCACCTCAGCGCCAAGCGCGAAAAGACACCGAAGATCGAGGTCAGCGGCGTAACGAAGAACTTCACCGTCGACGGCAAGGTTCTGACCGCCGTCAACGACGTCTCCTTTGACGTTCAGGCGGGAACGACGCATGCGCTGGTCGGGGAGTCCGGATCCGGAAAGACAACGGCAATCCGGCTTCTGCTCGGCCTGGAGCAACCCGACACCGGAAAGATCGCCGTTGGCGGCGAACAGGTGAACGGTCGGTCCCCCGAGCAGCTTCGCTCTGTCTGGCGGCACCTGCAGCTTGTCTATCAGAACCCGTTCATATCCCTCGACCCGACCTGGAACGTCGAGAAAATCGTGCGCGAGCCGCTGGACCGCTTCAAGATCGGGACACATCAGGAGCGGGCACTCGCGGTGCGCAAAGCGTTCGCAGATGTCGGGCTGGGGGAGCATCTCTTGTCCCGCAAGCCCGCCGCCTTGTCTGGGGGCCAGCGCCAGCGCGTTGCCATTGCCCGGTCGCTTGTCCTGAAACCCGATGTGATCGTGCTTGACGAGCCTACCTCGGCGCTCGACGTCAGCGTTCAGGCCGATATCGTCGAGGTGCTGCTGTCGCTGCAGGTCAAGCTCGGGCTCACCTATATCTTCGTGTCGCATGATCTGGCGCTGGTGCGCCAGTTTGCCCACACCGTCTCGGTCATGCAGCGCGGCAGCATCGTCGAGCACGGTACTGTCGGAGAGATCTTCGACACGCCCCGCCAGCCCTATACCCGTTCGCTGCTGGAATCGATCCCGTCAGGGGCCGCGCGTTTTGCGCGAACCCAGCCCCTGCAGCAGCGGCAGATCTTCAATGAGGAAAAGATCGCATGACCGCCGTCGCCACCGCCCCGGCACCGTCCGCGTCATTCCGTCCGAAGAAGCGGCTCGGGTTCAACACGCGCGTCTCGTTCAACGATGACACCGGCCCAGCCCATGGCTTGTGGGAAGGCATCGAGCTTTTCAAGGCGGCCGAACGTCTGGGCTACCAGTCAGGCTGGGCCTATCAGCGGCATTTCGACCACTATCTATCCTCGCCACTGCCCTTCTTTGCCGCGGCAGGTCAGCATACCAGCCATATCATGCTCGGCTCGGCCGTCATTCCGATGCGCTATCAGGACCCCATTCTGCTGGCGGAAGCCGCAGGCACGACCGACCTCCTGATCGGCGGCAGATTGGAACTGGCGATCTCGACCGGCTCGAACGCAGCCTTCGATGCCGTCTTCGGCACGGTCGAAACCGACGCCAGGACGGAAGCCAAGCGCCGTCAGGCGCGTTTTCTGTCCGCGATCTCGGGCGAGGTTCTGCACACCGTCGCAAAGCCCGGCCAGGCTGTCGTGGAAGGCAGCCAACTGAGGGTAACGCCGCACAGTCCGACTCTTCGCTCGCGCATCCGCCAAGGTTCCGCCAGCCTCGGGTCAGCGATCCAGGCCGCCGAACTCGGCATCGGGCTGATCGCCGGAACCGTACAGCATGATCACGCCGAGGGTGAGAGCTTCGGAAGCTATCAGGCCCGTTGTATCGAGGCTTTCCGGGCCATCTGGCGAAAGCAGCGGACAAGCGAGCCGCCGCCTGTCGCTGTGGCGGCCTCGGTCCTGGTCGGCACGACGCCAGAGCTTCGCGAAAAATATGCAGCCTATGATCTCGAGCGACGTACCCAGGGCATCGCCGCATCGCGGCCGAAGGGCGCGCTCGAACCGAACTCGCGGACCAACCAGCCGCCGGGAAGCCAGATCTCGCCGGTCTTTCACGGCACACCGGACCAGGTAATCGAAGCAGTGCTCAGTGATCCCGGGCTCGCTGCGGCCGACGAGATCGTTCTCTTCCTGCCGCCGGCCTTCGGCCTCGCTGAAAATATCCATCTGCTGACCGACCTCGCCGGGACCGTCGCCCCGAGCCTTGGCTGGTTGCCGGATTGGTAAAACCTCCGCTGGAATTTTAAACGCCGGTCGCCCTCAGTTAGAGATATTTTCTATAGTTTCAGTGTAAATAGAAAGACCTGTCTTCCTTAGCCTTTGTCTGCCGCCTAAATTTCGACCACCATCGACAATCAGAGGAGCTCCCATGACCGCGGAATTCATCAGCGTCAGCTTTCCCAACGCCTCGAACGACCTCAATCCCATCCCGGACGCTCCGGTCGATCCCCGCTATCTCGAGCGCTATTCGCGCGCCCTCGATGACTACGGCTTCAACTATACGCTGATCCCCTACTCGTCGTCGTCCTTTGACCCCTTTACCCTTGGCGCTACCGTTCTGGCGCATACGAAGAACATCAAGATCATCGTCGCGCTGCGGCCTAATACCGTCTACCCGACGGTTGCTGCCAAATCGCTTGCCACGCTTGACCAGTTGAGCGGCGGCCGTGTCGTCGTCCACTTCATTGCCGGCGGCAGCGACGAGGAGCAGGCGCGCGAGGGCGACTTCCTCAACAAGGAACAGCGCTACGAGCGGCAGGAAGAATATATTCGTATCCTGCGCCTCGCATGGACCTCGACCGAGCCCTTCGATTTCGATGGCAAATACTACCAGTTCAAGCAGTTCCGCAGCGCAGTGCGCCCCACGAATGGCACCATCCCCATCTCGGTCGGCGGGTCGTCGGATGCCGCCTACCGGATCGGGGGCTCGCTCGGCGACATCTTCGGGCTGTGGGGCGAGCCACTGGCGGAAACCAGGCAGCAGATCGAACGTATCTACGCCGAGGCGGCTAAGGCAGGCAGGACGGACCGGCCGCGGATCTGGGTGACGTTCCGCCCGATCGTCGCGGAAACCGACGAACTGGCCTGGGAGAAGGCCCACCGAGTGCTCGACCGTCTCAAGGACAACAGGGAAAGGGGCCTTCATCGCGCGCCGCCATCCGCCCCGCGCCCCGCCAATGTCGGCTCGCAGCGCCTCCTTGATATCGCCGCGCGTGGCGACGTCCACGATCGCGCCCTCTGGTATCCGACGGTCACGGCGACCAATGCCTCCGGCGCCACGACCGCGCTCGTCGGATCACCGCGGACGATTGCCGATTCAATCCTCGACTATATCGATCTCGGTGCCGACCTGATCTCCATCCGCGGCTATGACAATTTCAACGATGCCGTCGACTACGGCCGCTATATCCTGCCGCTGGTGCGCGAGGGCATACGCGAGCGGGAAGAGGCAAAGAAGAAGGCCGCAGCCTGATGATCGCGCGCGACACAGCTTTCGATCCAAGCCTGCTGAGCGCCACGACGCGCGCGCTTGCGGACGCAGCTCCCGAGGCGGACCGGACCGGGGATTTTCCCTGGACGGGCATCCGTGCGGTTCATCAAAGCGGCCTGCTCGAAAGCACTGTCGCGACGAGATATGGCGGCGCCGGCGCACGCCTCCACGAGGCCGCGACGATCCTTGCAGCCCTCGGACGGGGTGATCCGTCGGTCGCACTGATCAGCGCGATGACGATCTTCAGCCACCTCGGTCAGGCAACGAAGAGCCATTGGCCCGAGGACCTCTACAAACGCCTGCTTAAACAGGCCAAGCAGCATCCACTGCTGCTCAACGCCGCGCGTGTCGAACCGGAACTCGGGTCGCCCGCCCGCGGCGGCCTGCCGGCAACGGTTGCCCGCCGTGCCGCATCGGGCTGGTCGATCACCGGCCGCAAGCGGTTCGTCACAGGCGCACACGGTCTGACCCATTTTCTCGTCTGGGCGCACACCGATGAAACGTCGGCCCGGGTGGGAACATTCGTCGTTCCAAACAAGCTCCCGGGCATTCGCGTCATCGAAAACTGGAAGAGCCTTGGCATGCGAGCCTCAGGCTCCCATGATGTCGAATACACCGACGTGGAAATCCCGCTGGAAAATGTCATCGATCTGGTCGATCCATCCGTTGCACAGCAGGACAACCGCGCCCATGCGGCGATCACGCTGGCGCTGACCGCGCTCTATCTTGGGGTGGCTGAAGCCGCTCAGGAGGCGTTCATCCGCTTTGCTCACGAGCGCGTTCCAACCAACCTTGGCCATCCGATTGCCCGCACGGAACGCTTCGTGACACTTTCCGGCGAAATCGACCTCCTCGTCTCCGGTGCCCGGCAGATCATTTTCGATGCCCTGAAGGACAAGCAAGCCGAGGCCGAAAAGCACATTCGGGCCCGGCTGCTTGCCGGCCGGCAGCTGCGCGACGCGGTGCAGATCGCCGTTCGCGGCATCGGCAATCCCGGCCTCGGGAACGAACTGGGGCTCGAGCGCCATTTCCGGGACATTCAGTCAGTGCTCGTCCATGCCCCGCAGGAAGACACGTCCATTTCCATTCTCGGGCGCGCCGCCTTTGAACGTTGGAAGAGCGAAAAGGACACGCCATTGGCTCCTCCGGTCAATCTCACCGTATTAAAGACGGCCTGATCATGACACGCTACATCATCATCGGTGCCGGCGCAGTCGGCGCGAGCCTCGCGGCCGAGTTCGAAACGCATGGCATCCCCTATGTGCTCGTTGGGCGCGGCGCCCAGATTGCCCATATCGCCGCTCACGGTCTCTCGTATCGCCGGCCGGGCGGACACCGTGTGCTCCGGCTCAACACCGCCGACACGGCCGCGCCACCGGCGCTTCAGCCGGATGATATTCTGGTCCTTGCGGTCAAGGCGCAGGATGTCGAGTCGGCCACGGAATTCTGGGCCTGGCGGCAGGTCGAGGGTGCAGGCTTTGCATCAGAACTGCCTCTCGTGACGCTGCAAAATGGGCTGGCTGCGGAAGACATCGCGCTGCGGCGTTTCGATCGTGTTTATGCGGCCAGCATTCGTATTCCGGCGCGCTACACCGTCACCGGCGAGGTCGTCGTCGGGGGCGAGCCGAATGTCGGCATCGTCGCCCTGGGACGCTACCCCGAAGGGCTCGACCACAGGGCTTTGTCGATTGTCGCGGATCTTGCAAAGGCGGGTTATCTTGTCGAAGCGCGCCCCGACATCCGGCGATGGAAGGCAGCCAAGCTGGAACACAACGTCACCAATGCGGTCGAGCTTTTCGCAGGCGCTCCCGAGCTCCGCTCAAAGGCCGCAGCCGGCCTGGCGCAAGAGGCACGCGCTGTTCTCATTGCCGCCGGCTATGATCCAGCTGCACCTTCGGAGTGGAAGATCGACATCTCTTCCTGGCGCGTCGCACCAGAGAGCGGCATCAAGCCCGGCCAACAATCGACTTGGCAAAGCTTCACCCGTGGCACCACAAGTGAGGTCGACTATCTCAACGGCGAGATTGTCAGGCTCGCCCGTATCTACGGCATCGCAGCTCCTCTCAATGCAGCCTTTCAACAGGCCGCGGCAAGGCTTGCGCTAGAAGGCCGGCAGCCGGGCACGAGGGATATCGCCGAAATCGTTGGCGGTATTGCCGGTTAAGTTAGATCCAGTTTTGTAACGGGATTGAGAGGAAAGACATGGGAAACCCAAAGATCGTCGGGATGGCAGGGAGCTTCAGCCGACCTTCGAAAACGCGATCGCTGGTCCGGCATGTCGCCGAACTCGTGAGCGGCCGCTATGGCTTCGACATCGCCATCTACGACATGATAGATGTCGGGCCCTCGCTTGGCTCTGCCCTTTGGCGCAAGCAGCTCGATGAAAAGGCACAACATGTGCTGCAAGAGCTTGTCGCCGCCGATATCCTTATCATCGGCGCGCCGACTTATAAGGGCTCGTACCCGGGCCTCTTCAAGCACCTGATCGACCTCATTGATCCTCATGAGCTGAAGTCAAAGCCGATACTCATCACCGCAACAGGCGGCGGCAATCGTCATGCGCTGATGGTAGAGCACCAACTTCGCCCCCTGTTCGGGTTCTTTATGGCTCACACCCTGCCAACGGCCGTCTATGCATCGGATCATGATTTCCTCGACTATGCTGTTGCATCGGAGCACCTCAGCAAGCGGATCGAGGAAGCCGTGAGCGAGGTGGACGTCTTTTTCCCGGGACGAGTGCCGACGCGTGAAGCCGCGGAGTAGACACCACTCCTCATCGAATGTTGCGCTTGAGTGGTGGGACGGCAGCGAGGCCGTTCAAACCGCTACGTCGGACGTCCGCTCACCTTGAGGCAGTATATCGCCCTCTCCCGCAAATGACCTCTAACTGAAGATGCCGGCCATTCCTGAAAGCCGGTTGAAAGCTTCGTTGGGCTACGCAAAGCTCACGCATCGTGGAGGAGACACAATGTCCGTGGCTAAATTCGGTGCGCTCAACTTACCTGGAGGAGACTTTTATGCGGTTCACGCGCAAATTGTTCAATGGAATTGCTATCTCTGCAATTGCAGCCGCAGCATCGTTAGGCGCTTCGGCCACGCACGCTGCCGACAAAATCACGATCATGGTCGGCGGCTATGAAAAGCAGATCTATCTGCCGGCCAAGCTCGCCGAGAACCTCGGCTATTTCAAGGATGAAGGCCTCGATGTCGAGCTTCTGAACGAAGCTGCCGGTGTCGATGCCGAAAACCAGCTTCTGGCAGGCGCCGTTCAGGGCGTCGTCGGCTTCTACGACCACTGTGTCGACCTGCAGGCCAAGGGCAAATTCGTCGAATCCATCGTGCAGTTCAGCCAGGCGCCGGGCGAAGTGGAGCTCGTCTCAACCAAGCATCCCGAGATCAAGTCGCCGGCCGACTTCAAGGGCAAGAACCTCGGCGTCACCGGCCTCGGTTCCTCAACCAATTTCCTCACCCTCTATATGGCATCGAAGGCCGGCCTGCAGCCGGGCGATGTCGTGACGGTCCCTGTTGGCGCCGGCGGTACGTTCATCGCCGCCATGCAGCAGGATCAGATCCAGGCAGGCATGACCACCGAGCCGACCATCTCGCGTATGCTGAAGACGGGTGAAGCCAAGGTTCTCGTCGACATGCGCACGGTAGATGCGACGCGCCAGGCGCTCGGCGGCACCTATCCGGCGGCCTCGCTCTATCTCGAAAGCTCCTGGGTGAACGAGCACAAAGAAGAAACCCAGAAGCTCGCCAATGCCTTCGTGAAGACGCTAAAGTTCATCAACACGCATTCGGCGGCCGAGATCGCCGACAAGATGCCGAAGGATTTCTACGTCGGCGACAAGGATGGATACATCAAGGCGCTTGAAGAAGGTAAGGGCATGTTCACTCCAGATGGCGTGATGCCCGACGACGGCCCGAAGACGGTTCTGGCCGTGCTGTCCGAGTTCTCCAAGAACGTGAAGGGCAAGCAAATCGACCTTTCAAAGACCTACACGACCGAGTTCGTCAAAAACGCGAAGTAACTTCTGTCGCGACGGCTCCCGCCGTTTGGCGGGAGCGCAGCGCGCTATGGGCACTGCGTGCACGCCCGTAGAGGCACGCATAGGTATCACCATGCAGCAGGAAAACATGAAGACGCCTGCGGTCGAGCTGATCAATGTCAGCCGCCGCTTTGTGTCGCCAACCGGAAAATCCCTCACAGCCCTCCGCGACTTCAACATGACCGTCGAACGCGGCGAGTTCGTTGCCGTCGTCGGCCCGACCGGATGCGGCAAATCGACAACGCTCAACCTGGTGACCGGGCTTGCCCGTCCGAGCGCCGGAGAGGTTCGCCTGATGGGCGGCCCGATCACCGGCATCGACCGCCGCGTCGGCTTCGCCTTCCAGACCGATGCGCTCTTCCCTTGGAGGAACGTGATCGACAATGTGATGGCCGGACCGCTTTTTCGGGGAAAATCGAAGGCAGAAGCCGAAAAGAGTGCCAAGGACTGGCTGGCGCGCGTCGGCCTCTCGAAGTTTCTGCATCACTATCCGCACCAGCTCTCTGGCGGCATGCGAAAGCGCGTCTCATTGGCGCAGACCTTCATCAATGAGCCTGAGATCCTGCTGATGGACGAGCCGTTCTCGGCCCTCGACGTCCAGACGCGCACCGTCATGCACGAAGAGCTGTTGAAGCTTTGGGCCGAGCGCAAGGCGTCGGTCATCTTCGTCACCCACGACCTCGAGGAAGCCGTTGCGCTCGCCGACAAGGTTTACGTGCTGACGGCAGGCCCGGCGACGGTGAAATCCGTCTACTCGATCGATCTCCCGCGGCCGCGTGTCGTTTCCGAGATCCGCTACGAGCAGAGCTTCATCGCCTATTGCAAGACCATCTGGGACGACCTGCGCGAAGAGGTGGAAACCAGCTACCGCCGCGCAAGCGAAGCCGCCTGAGGGAGAGGACAATGACTGATACAACTTTTGTCGCGGGCTCCGCCGCGGTGTTTCGACCGGGAACCTCGGACGCGGAAATCGAGGCATCCGCGATGAAGGCGCTAAAGCGACGCACCGCGCTTGTCCGCTTCTGGCAGATCGCCATTCTCGCCTTCGTCATCGGCATGTGGGAGCTCTCCTCCAACATGCAGTGGATCGATCCCTTCTTCTACTCCAGCCCGAGCGGCGTTCTCGCGCGCCTTTACGAGTGGGCAACCGAGGGCACGACCGAAGGCTCGCTCTGGTACAATCTTTGGGTCACGATGGAAGAAGCGCTGATCGGCTTCTTCGCCGGTTCGATCACCGGCGTCTTCGTCGGCATCGGCCTTGGCCGCAACCGTTTCCTATCGGATATTTTCTCGGTTTATATCAAGGCGATCAACTCGATCCCGCGCGTCGTCCTCGCCCCAATCTTCATCATGATCATGGGGCTGGGACTTCCCTCCAAGGTGGCGCTCGCCTTCATCATGGTGTTCTTCGTGGTCTTCGCTAATGCCTTCCAGGGCGTGCGCGAAGCAGACCGGAACATGATCGCGAATGCTCGCATTCTCGGCGCCTCCGACTGGCAGGTGACGCGCACCGTCGTTATCCCCTCGGCTATGAGCTGGATCTTCGCCAGCCTTCACGTGTCGTTCGGCTTTGCGATCATCGGTGCGATCGTCGGCGAGTTCGTCGGCGCCCGCTTCGGCATCGGCCAGCTCATCTCGATCGCCAAGGGGACCTTCGATGCGGCCGGCATGTTCGCCGCGATCTTGCTTGTCATGGTGGTGACGCTTGTCGCCGAATACATCATGACGATCATCGAGAACCGCCTCGCCAAATGGCGTCCGCAGCAGCATGTCGACGCGCAATAATAGAGGCCATCCTCCCAATCGTTCGGAAGGCCGGATCGCGAGATCTGGCCTTTTTTCATGCCCGTCTGTCCGGCACTATTTTTCGGCAGCGACCGGAAGCCGCACGCTCACCACCAGACCACCGCCATCGGCTTCGGCAAGCGCAACCGTTCCACCGGCGCCGTCGACCACTTCCCGGACGATCGCCAGACCCAAGCCGCTGCCGTCGCCTTCGGTGCCGAGCACGCGGTAGAACCGTTCGAAGACCTGTCCGCGCTCGTCCGCGGGAATGCCGGGGCCGTTGTCTTCTACGTCCAGCACGGCGAGAGTCTCCTCCCGCGTGACGGAAACCGTTACCTGGCCACCGCGGCGTGTGTAGCGGATCGAGTTGTCGACAAGGTTGACAAGCATTTCGCGCAGCATCGTGCCATCGCCCTCCACCGGCACAGGCCCGGAGACTTCCAGGCCAATATCGATATCGCGTTGCAGGGCCTGCTCTGCATGGGCCGCGACGATGTCCCTGGCGGCGGCAGCGAGGTCGATCGTGTCGCTGCGGGGCCGTCGGCTGCCCGGCTCCGCGCGCGACAGGGTGAGAAGCTGGCTCGCCAGGCGCGACATGTGGCGCGTGCTGCTGCGCAGTGCCTGCAAGGCCTCGTCGCGCCTAGCCTCGTCCGTCTCGCGCGCAGCGACGCTGGCCTGCGTGGACATCAAGGCAAGTGGAGTCCTGAGCTGGTGCGCGGCATTGGAAACAAATCGCCGCTGCGCCGCCATCTGGTTCTGAACACGTTCCATGTGATCGTTCAGAGCGCGCACCAGCGGCTGAAACTCGGTCTGCACCATGCCCGGCGAGAGGGGATCGAGCCGCTCACGTCCGCGGGCGCGCACGGCATCGCGCAGACGGAGCGCCGGCGCAAGCCCCCGCTGCAGTCCGATAATGGTGACGACACCGGCGAGCAGAACGAGGATGAACTGCTTGGTGAAATCGTCCAGCCACAGGCGCCTTCGCAGCGCATATTGGCTGTTGTGAGTAATCGCGACGGTGACGGAAATATCGCCGTCGTCAGGGAGACCGACGACCGGGTGATTGAGCGTCAGCGCGCGAACGGTCGAGTTGCGGAATGTCACGTCCTGGCCCGTGCGCTCGACGCTCGGCAGCGGCAGATCGGGAAAGCCGCTGACCAAATTCCCCCAGGCGGTGATGACCTGATAGAAGACCTGATCGCCATAACCGGTATCGAACATCTCGAGGGCTGCCGGCGGGATGTCCGCCTCGACATTGCCCCCCTCGTCGACGCGTACGGCTTCGGCAATCACCCGCGCCGAGCTCAGCAATGTGCGGTCGGAAACCAGCTTTGCGGTCTGGTCGGCCGTTTGGTAGCTATCGTAGAGATTGAAGCAGATTGCGCCGACCAGGGTGAGCACGACCCACGCCAGCAGCTGGGCGCGCAAACTCTGCCGCAAATTCCAGACGGCGCCGAGCATCATGCCCAAACGGCGCATTCTAGGAGGCATCCCGCAGCAGATATCCGAGCCCACGCAGCGTTGCGATCTGGGCAGAACTCGATTCAAGCTTTTTGCGTAGTCGGTGAACATAGATTTCGATGGCACTCGGGTCCGCCTCATCGTCGAAGCCGAAGATGCTTTCCGAAAGCGCTGCCTTGGACACCGTCGTTCCGACCCGGGTAATCAGATGCTCCAGAACCGCATGTTCTCTGGGCGTCAAAGCAAGGGGTTCACCGTTGATTGAGAACTGCCTGGTGGCTCCAGCAAAGATCAGATCGCCGACGGCGACCTCGGGAGCGGCGCGATCCTGCCCGCGTCGAACAATGGCACGGATACGGGCCTCCAGTTCGGCGATCTCGAAGGGCTTGGCAAGATAATCGTCCGCTCCGCCATCAAGACCCGCCACGCGGCCGTCAAGGCTGGCATTCGCCGTCAGAATAATGACGGGAACCTTCTCTCCACTTTGTCGGAGCCGCTTCAAAAGCGTCATCCCGTCAATCTTGGGAATGGAAAGATCAAGGATCACGGCCGCATAGCTCGCGACCTTCAGCATCAATTCGGCGTCTTCGCCATCGAAAGCTATGTCGACCGCATATTGTGCCTGGCGGAGTGCCTTTGCGAGCCAATCGGCGAGCTCCTTATTGTCTTCAACGATGAGGATTTTCATGGAGAAGTTATACCATCTCGCTCTAGGGGAATGGAAGCTTGCCCTTTTCAACCCTGATTCCATTTTTGTAGATGGTTGGGGTAAGAGGCGGCGAGCGAGGTTTGCTCGCTGTTGATAGGCGAGTTAAGAGGGCTCTGTTGCACCAAGTCCGCGTGGTTGGGGATACCGGGTGTTTTCCGTTATGCCGAAAGCTCGCTCAACGATACGAGCTTGAGACTATGGCGTCGATGAGCGCTGATCCGCAAATCAGCCTGCCTGCAGTCGCACGCTGACATCCCCTCCGGCCCTTGCCGGAAAGCACGGCCATCAGGCGCCAGCTACACCACTCATTGGGACACCATCCAGACATGCCTTCAGATTTCGTATGGCACTCGTATGTCCGGCATTTCGCGAGGGAAATCCTTCGTGTTTCGGGTGATCAGCAACATCGAGTGAACATTAGCCGTTGCCCAGATGATGGCATCAGAAAGCTTGATACGATGAAGTTGTCGCAGAGATACTGCTCGTTCGGCTATGGCGTTATCGACAGCGATGACCGCAAAGCCAGCCAGGAAAGCGCGCGTTCCGATCGTCACCTCAGGCTTGGCACCGACGAGAACCTCCATCCAGGTGATAATGCTAATCGACTTTTCGCGATATCTTGTCAGTTCGTCTCGCGCTTGCGGAACTGCGTTGAGATAGTCGATCAACACATTGGTGTCGAACAGAGACTTTACCATTCGCTGCGCATGTTTTCTTCATAGGTCAAACCATCGATCTTTCGATCGCCCCAGAGCCCGAACGCTTCTGCTTCAATATCGGCATTGTTCCTAGCAAGAAAGTCATTGATCGCCTTTCGGATCAGCGCTGCTCTCGACATTTTTTCCCGCTGTGCCAGCCGGTCCAGCGCTTTGACTTCTGGGTCGCCGATATCTACCAACGTTCTCATGAGATAAGGTCCGATATATGATATCGGCTATATATATCATGGCTGATCAGTATCTTCAATGGCCACTAGGCGTTAGCTCATTACCAGGCCGCGAGCCTGGAGTTTGGCCCTTGCTGAGGCAAATGTCTCGTCGCCTATCGTAGGTCCGGCAGCGGGGATCGCCGGTTGGATATCAACCCTGCGCAATCGCATGCAGTTGATAGGAATCGAACCGCTGGGCACCGACCCATCGATGCCGCTGTAAGCCCTGTTGGCAATTAATTTACTGATTTGCAAATGAAGCGACGCGCTATAGTTCAGTGGAAACCCAAGATGAATGCCCACTGATATCTAGTTGACGCCGAGAAACTGCTTCAGTTCTGCCGTCTGCGGATTGGCGAAGACTTCCTCTGGCCGGCCTGCTTCGTGGACCCGGCCCTGATGCATGAAGACGACACGGTTGCAGACGTCGCGGGCGAACTTCATCTCGTGGGTTACCATCAGCAGAGTCATGCCCTCGGCCGCAAGCTCGCGCACGACGGCCAGGACTTCGGCGACCAGTTCCGGATCGAGCGCGGAAGTGATCTCGTCGCAGAGGAGTGCTGCCGGCTGCATCGCGAGCGCGCGGGCAATGGCGACGCGCTGCTGCTGGCCACCCGACAGCTCATCCGGATAGGCATCGAACCTGTGGCCCAACCCCACTCGCTCCAGCATCTTGCGGGCGGTGGCTTCGGCTTCGGCCTTCGGGGTCTTCTTGACCACGGTCTGCGACAGCACGACGTTGCCGCCGACCGTCAGGTGCGGGAAGAGGTTGAACTGCTGAAAGATCATGCCGACCTTGAGGCGCAATGCCTTCAGATGCACTTCGTCATCGAGGAGCTGCGCGCCGGCCACGGAGATCGAGCCATCGGTGATGGTCTCCAGACCGTTGATGCAGCGAAGCAGGGTCGATTTACCGGAACCGCTCTTTCCGATAATGGCGATGACTTCGCCGGCCTCGACATCGAGATTGATGCCTTTCAGCACCTCGGTGGCGCCAAAGCTCTTGCGGACTTCAGTGATTTCGATGAGCGACATTGAGCTTCCTTTCCAGGATCTGGCTGCTTTTCGACAAAGGCCAGCAAAGGGCGAAGTAGATGAGGGCGACGAGCCCGTAGACGGTGAAGGGCTGGAAGGTGGCATTGGTGACCACGGTGCCGGCTTTCGACAATTCGACGAAGCCGATGATCGAGGTCAGCGCCGTACCCTTGACGATCTGAACGGAGAAACCGACCGTGGGCGGTATGGCGACCCTCAGCGCCTGCGGCAGGATGACGTAGCGCATCTGCTGCAGCCGCCCCATGCCAAGGCTGGCAGAGGCTTCCCATTGACCCCTAGCGACCGCTTCGACGCAGCCGCGCCAGATTTCCGCGAGGAAGGCGGCACTCCACAGGATGAGCGCCAATCCCGCAGCAAGCCATGCCGGCACGTCTATCCCGAAGAGGCCGAGGCCGAAAAAGGCGATGAAGAGCTGCATTAGCAGCGGCGTGCCCTGAAAGAGCTCGATATAATATTTCGCGACTGTCCTGAACGCTTTGCGCTTGCTGATACGCAGGAAGAGCAGCCCCAGTCCGACCACGCCGCCGCCGATGAACGAGACGAGCGAAAGAAGGATCGTCCAGCGGGCGGCAAGCAGCAGGTTGCGCAGGATGTCCCAGAGTGTGAACTCGATCATCGCGCCGCCCTCCTCGGGAAAATAAACCCGCCGACCACCGCAAGGACCTGCCGCAGCAGGATCGCCAGCGCGAGATAGATCGATGTCGAGACGATGTAGGCCTCGAAGGCGCGGAAAGTTCGCGATTGTATGAAGTTCGCGGCAAAGGTCAGATCCTCGGCGGCGATCTGCGAGACGACCGATGAGCCGAGCATGACGATGACCACCTGCGACGACAGGGCCGGCCAGATGCGTTGCAGCGACGGCACGAGAACGACATGCCGGAAGGTTTCGAAGCGCGTCATTGCAAGGCTCTCGCCGGCCTCGAACTGGCCCTTCGGGGTTGCCTGAATGCCCGCGCGGATAATCTCGCAGCTGTAGGCGCCAAGGTTAACGACCATCGCAAGGTTGGCGGCCGTCAGTTCGGAAAGCTTGAGGCCGAGCGACGGCAGACCGAAAAAGATGAAAAAGAGCTGGATCAGGAACGGCGTGTTGCGGATCAATTCGACATAGATCGCAACGACCGGCTTCAGCCAGGTCGGCCCGAGCGCGCGCACCCAGGCGCAGAAGATGCCGAGCGAAATGCCGAGCACGCCACCGATCGCGATAAGCTCCAGCGTGACCAGTATGCCCTTGATGATCTCAGGATAATATTGAAGCAGCCATCCGAATTCGAAATGATAGCTCAAGGAATTGTCCTCTCTTCTGGCGACGGAGCGGCACATCATCCCGCGCGGGATGATGTGCGGAAGACCGGTTTCCTTACAGATCCGACGGGAGATCGGCGCCGAGCCACTTCTTCGAGATGGCGTTGAGCGATCCATCGGCCTTGGCGGCGGCGATAATGCCGTTCACCTTCTCGAGAAGAGCCGCCTGTTCCTTGTTGAGGCCGATGTAGCAAGGCGAGTTCTTGATGAGGAACTTCATCTCAGGGCGCTTGGGAGGGTTCTTGGCGAGGATCGCAGCAGCGACGACGTTGCCGGTCGCGATGGTGTCGACTTGGCCGGACAGGAAGGCCGAGATGGTGCCATTATTGTCCTCGTAACGCTTGATCGTTGAATCGGCTGGCGCGATCTTCGTCAGCTCGAGATCCTCAACCGCGCCGCGCGTGACGCCGATGCTCTTGCCGGAGAGATCCTCCACCTTGGCGATCGCAATATCGGCCGGCGCGAACACGCCGTTGAAGAAGGGTGCGTAGGCTACAGAGAAGTCGATCACCTTTTCGCGCTCGGCGTTCTTGCCGAGGCTTGATATGACTAGATCGACCTTATTCGTCTGCAGATAGGGGACGCGGTTGGCGCTGGTGACCGGCACGAGTTCGGTCTTGACGCCCAGCTTTTCGGCAATGAGATTGGCCACATCGATATCGTAGCCCATCGGCGCCATATCGGTGCCGACGCTGCCGAAGGGCGGAAAATCCTGCGGGACGGCGACACGCAGCGTACCGCGCGCCGTGATGTCGGCGAGAGCATCGGCGTGAGACGCGGAGCCGAAGCCGAAGGTTGCAGCCAGGGTCGCGATTGCGAAGAAGACTCGTCTTGTAAGCATATTTTAACTGCTCCTTTGAAGTAGTGGTTTTTTGGGTCTGACAGTTGGGCCGGAGGACACGGTCTTGGGAGGGAGTGACAGGGAACTGCGCAATTCCGAAAGCGGGTCCGGGCGCGTGGTCAGGTCAAGGCCCATTTCCACTTCATCCAGATGTTCGACAGAAAGTTCCGCGGCTCTGACGAAATCGCCCGCCTGCATGGCCTCGAAGATGCGGCAGTGCCCATCGTGGGACTGTGCGGCATGAAATTCAGACTGATAGAGCATCGAGATGAGGATCGTCCTCGCGGTGAGATCGCGCAGGATATCGACGATGATGGCGTTCCCGCTCAATTCTGCGATGCGGATGTGAAAATCGCCCATCAAATAGGTGAGGCGCTGCCGGTCGCCCGAAGCCAGCGCTCGCTTTTCCTCGTTCAAATGCGCATCGAGAGCGCTACGCCCCTCGTCCGTCAGTGCGCACATGCTGCGCAACAATCCGGCCTCGATAACGCGCCGTGCCTCATAGACCGCGATCGCGTCTTCGGCGGACGGCTCAATGACAAACCAGCCCCGTCTCGGACTGACATGCACAATGCCGCGTGTTTCCAGGCGCATCATGGCTTCACGAACGCGGGTGCGGGACACGCCGAAGAGGGCTGCCAGCTGGTTTTCACTGAGACGCGTCCCAGGCCGGATCTTGGCTGAAAGAATCCCGGAAACGATCGTTTCTTCGATGGTCTTCTGCGTGGTCTCGGATGTCTGGCTATCTTGCATACAAGACAGAAAGCAAAGCTCGTGCCAAAATTCTGCGTTCAGGATTTCCGGGACGTCTCGGATTCTTCACCTCGGATTTGCACGCTGGGAATGCAGACTGAACGTAAATTGAGCGGGTGCCGCAACTCGTTGTCAACCCGGATCGGCGCCGGCTGCCCAAAGCCGATAAAGCCCCTTCCCTCTCGAAAGCCGCTTGCGGCAAGATCGGTTCGGTTTACCTAGTCACTACAGTCCAGGAAATGGCGAATGTAGCCATCGCGACCAGAGGATAAGGGAGACGGACCAGTCCATCGTTCGAGTTTTCGGTGGCATGGGTGCCCCCAGCCGTTGCGCCCAAGCGAGGTTATTCGCTTAGATAGATCCAAGCCATCTCGGGCAGGCGCTTGACGCGGATGCTCGAGGTTTTGCCGGCGGTGCGAAACGCTTCGAAGCGCTCCTGCAGAAGGAGGGGCGTTGCGGACTACTTGCCATTAAGCTTTTGCGCTTTCACGCTTTCACACCCCCGAGCCATTTCGACCGACCATAGTGTGTGTGCCCTTAATATCCCCAATGCATCAGGCCTTCGATTTCCTCCAGCCGGCCGCCCAAGCTTCAAACTCCGAGCAGAACCACCGTTCTCCATACTGGGGGCTGATCTTCGTCTGTGAGTAGTATCGCTGCCCCGGCACGTGGAAGATGCGCTCGCCCGTCTCGATGCTGATGTTGCCCTTGATCTTGCATGAGTGTCCGGAGCCGCCTGAAACGTTCCAGGACGCAAGCAGGTCGCTCAGGGTCATGCCGCCGGCTGCACCAAACGCGAGCGCACCGATGAGCAAACCCGGCGCCTTAAACAGCACCGATTTCTTCTGCGGATTGCGAAAACACTGACGCATGCCCCCAAATCTCCGCCATTTCGCGCAAAAGATCGTAATCGTGTTGGCGCATGGCGAACATCTATCCAAAAGGGGTAACTCGCTCATTCCATCCTGACGGGGCACCAGGGCTGAAGACGGGTAATCGGGCCAATTCGGCGCTGTCGAACCATCTGCCGTGAACGGCCCGTTCGGAACCGGCGAAGGGTAGAATCAGCGCTGTGCACCATATCCACCAAGTTCAAACCGGAAAGTGACCTTATTATCCCAAGGATCGCGGGGTTACGAATCGTGCGAGATAACCGGTGCCCGCCGCAATCTCGTCCCATCCGTCGAGATCGAGGTCGATGACGGCAAGTCCCGCCGTCGGGAACTTCTCCCGCATTCGTCGCACGGCATCGGCATCGCCGTCCGCCACGATAAGCGAAGCAGCATTCTCCATGCCGGGATTGTGGCCGACGATGAGCAACGTGCGGATGCCAGGTTCGACGGCCCGGATCACATCGAGGATGCGCTCGGCCGACACCTCGTAGCTATCCGCCGCCTCGCGTTCGGAGACCTTTTTCGAAAAGGCCCCGCGGACGAGCTTCCAGGTTTCCCGCGCCCGGCGGGCCGGCGAGACGAGGGCGAGATCGGGGATCAGCTTCTCGCGCGCCATATAGGCGCCGATCACGGGTGCTGCCTTGCGCCCGCGATCCTCCAATGGCCGTTCACGGTCGGCCACACCGTCGGGCCAAGCGGATTTGGCGTGGCGCAGAAGGATGAGGCGGTGTTTCGGCAGCATGGGTTCAGCGTCATTTTATCGCGAGGCCGATGTCATATCATAAGCTAGAGCCTCGTTTCGTGTTGACTCCTGGAGCATGAGGGGCCGCTCTTGATATAGGTCGCAAACTGGCGGATGACACTGGCAGGTCCAGTTGTTTCGTCCTGCATTTGCGAAACTTAGGCATCCCGCGGATTTCGGCGTCGGCGATGGCCGATCGGACGTAAAGCGCGTCTTGTCAGAAATCGAAATCGAGCTTGACCGCGCTGACGAAACTCTAGACCTTGTCCCGAGTTCCGATCTGCTTAGAGAACCGCAACCCAAAGCGAGTCTTTTCGGCTTTTTTTGAGGCTTGATCGCCATAATTGCCTGCGTCACGATGAGCGCAGGCTACCCCTGGCTTCGCCGCCCACTCTCAAGCTGAGCGGCGCATTACAAGGTTGTCGATCAAGCTCTCAGTCAGCCTTTCGTATGTCCCACCGCGCTTGACATAGGCGGCCAGCAGCGGGCCGTAATCGAGCGCCGTTCGTCTCTCCAGGATTCGACGGCTGGAATGAAGCTCGAAGCCGCTGCTTTATCGCCTCAACAGCAAGCGCGCCATATGCGGCTATTTCCCGATTAAGATATGCCACGCGTGCCATGGCGTGACGTCCATTCAATTCCTCTTCAAGGTTCCTTCGCTGGAAGCGCGAAGTCTGGCCGCGCCACAACTTTGCCCCAACGATGACTGATCCCAGCGAGACCCTGTCGGGGAATGTGGATTTGGAGCAATATAGAATGGATAAGTGTTCGTACCTCGTGGCGTTTTCTATCGCGGTACTCGCCTCAAGTGGCTCAATTGCGAAGGCCGACGGGTTTGCTGAGAAGGCGCAAGCTTCATTCGAACCCGTGGTAAAGGAATACGATATTCCCGGACTCGTCGTCGGAGTTACCAGGAACGGCAAACATGAGTTTTATGCGGTCGGGTTGGCATCGCGTGCCGACAACCGTCCGGCCACCCCTGATACGCTGTTTGAGCTTGGCTCGATAAGCAAAATTTTCAACGTGACGCTTGCGGCATTGGCCGAAGAACGCGGAAAGCTCAGCCTCAGTGATACGGTGGCACATCACGTCTGTGTCGACGCATGCTCAATTGGCGACAAGCTTACACTCATGGATTTGGCAACACATCATTCGGGCGGACTGCCATTGCAGGTGCCGGACAACGTTTCGAACGTAGATGGGTTGGTGAGCTGGCTGAAGGATTGGCACCCGCCGCAACCGGGAACGCGAAGCTACTCTAACGTCGGCATCGGGATGCTCGGCTACATATCTGGCAAAGCCATGGGCTCCAACTACAAGCAGGCCTTGCAGGACGTGCTCTTCCCTGCGTTCGGGCTCCGCCATACGTGGATAGACGTTCCTAAGAGTGACATGAGCCAGTACGCTTTCGGCTATGACCGAAAGACCAATGCGCCAATTCGGGTGAGCCCTGGGGTCTTGGACTCGGAGGCCTATGGCGTGAAGTCGAGTGTCCGAGACATGCTAACAGTTCTTGATGTGGAGTTGGGGCACGGGAAGGCTCCCGACGAATTGCGCAAGGCGGTTGAGAGAACCCATGAAGGTCAGTACAAAACTGCCTTTTTCACCCAGGATATGATTTGGGAGCAGTACCCGTGGCCCACCGACCTGCAGACCATGACGTCTGGCAATGGCTATGATTTCATCATGAAGCCACAGCCAGCCGAAAAAATCAGCCCATCGCTTCCTCCCCAGAAGAATGTGATCCTGAACAAGACCGGTTCGACGAACGGGTTTGGCGGTTACATCGCTATGGTGCCGAGCGAGGACATCGGCGTTGTTGTGCTCGCTAACAAGAACTACCCAAACGAAGCCCGCGTGAAGGCGACCTACTCCCTGATCGAAGCATTACTGTCCAAAAAATAGATGTCATTTTTGGCCGAACCGGACTCGACTGAAATGTCCGCTTCGGCCGAATTGGCATGTTCACTGCGCGACAATTCTGCCGAGCTTTCATTCCTGGACTACCGGAAATCTCGGGCTTTAGGGAATGGGCTCGCCATAGTATCGGGCTCGGGATAAGTCCCCTTATGCCGAATTCGGCATAAGGGCACGAACATATTTCTTGGCCGAAGCCCCGCCGGACGAGGGCTTCACAGAATAAGGCCCGTAGTCCGATAGGCCCGGATCGTACGATCGTAAATGCTGATGTCCTGGCAGCCGCGCGCGACTAATTGGGCCCCCTCGATGGCAGCAAAGATCGCCATCCCGTGTTCCTGCAAATCCTGCTCGCTCGCGGAAGGCTTTGCCCGTGAGAGCACCTTGATAAGCCAGCCGACGTTCATCGCGGCGAATTTATCGACCTCGGCCCGGACCTCCGGGGGAAGGTCGTCGAGTTCCGCGCTCATAATGCCGCACAGGCACATGCGATTATCGTTGGCCAGGGCGGCGCGAAAGATATCCGCGTATCTGTCCATGCACCAACTCGCATCGTTGGAAGTGGCCAGCAGCTCCGCCAGATAGGCCGCCCCTTCCTCGGTATAGCGACGCGCCAATGCCGCGCCGAGGTCGCCCTTGGTGGGGAAGTGGTAGTGCACGCTGGCACTTTTGATGCCGACCTCTTTCGCGAGCTCACGAAAGCTGAGGGCATTGTAGCCGTGGGCCTGCACCGTCGCCTTAGCAGCAACCATGACCGCCTCACGCATGTCGTTCTTCGTTCTAGCCATCGCCGTTCCATACCTATCACTCGATAGATAGTTGTTGACGCCGCAAAAGGGAAGAGCTAAGCGTGGATCGAAACCTATCTATCGATAGACAGATAAAAGGAGTCTCCCATGCAAATCTTCGATCGCCCCGGCTTTCCCAATCCAGCCCGTATCCGCATCGTGCTCGCCGAGAAGGGCCTCGAGCCGCAGGTAGAGTTCGTCTCCGTCGACCTCATCGCCGCCGAACATAAGCAACCCGCCTTCCTCGAAAAGAACCCCTCGGGCGTGCTGCCGGTCCTCCAGCTCGAAGACGGCACCTACATCAGTGAGGCTACCGCCATCACTGAATATCTCGACAATCTCGACGGCGATCCGCGGCTCACCGGCAAGACGCCGAAGGAAAAGGCCGTCATCCACATGATGCAGAAGCGGGCCGAGACCGAGCTGCTCGATGCCGTCGGCAACTACTTCCATCACGCGACGCCGGGCCTTGGCGCCGAGCTGCAGGTGTTCAAGAGCCCGGAATGGGCTGGCCGTCAGGACTGGGGCAATCGCCAGCGCGATAAGGCAGTCGCCGGCATGAGGTACTTCGACACGGTGTTGCAGGACCGGTCGTTCGTCGCCGGCAATGCATTCTCGATGGCCGACATCACAGTGTTTGCCGGGCTGATGTTCGCGGACGCCGCCGGCATTGCCATCACTGACGATCATTCTGCGCTGAAGTCCTGGCGCGCAAAGGTCTCGGAACTCCCAAGCGTCAAGAATCGCAGCGGCCAGATGTTCGTCGTCGAGGATCTGCGCAGGCTCGGCTTCTAATCACCCGCAGGAAAGCGGTGCGAACACCGCACCGACACGCCCAGCCACATTCGCCACTCGCGCCGCCCAGGCGGCATAACCTCACGGAGTTTCTTCATGTCCGCGATCTCAACACCCAACAGCGCTTCCCGGCGCAGTCTGCTGAAAGGCGTGGCCGTCGCCGGCGTCGGACTTGCGGCGGCTGGCGCCGCCGCAACCGTCGCCGATGCAAAGACCCCCGCGCCTGCCCGCGCCGGCAAGGCCACAGCCGACCGCCTCGTCACGAAAGACGGCACCAGCCTCTATTTCAAGGACTGGGGCACCGGGCCGGCCGTGGTGTTCAGCCATGGCTATCCGCTGTCGTCCGACGCCTGGGAAGACCAGATGTTCTTCCTGCTGCAGAACGGCTATCGCGTCATCGCCCATGACCGTCGGGGTTTTGGCCGGTCGAGCCAGCCGTCCAGCGGTTACGACTACGACACCTTCGCCGATGATCTGGCGCAACTGGTCGAGGCGCTCGATCTGCGTGAGGCGACCTTCGCCGGTCATTCGATGGGCGGTGGCGAGGTCGCACGCTATATCGCGCGCCATGGCCAGAGCCGCGTCGCCAAGGTCGCTTTCGTTTCCTCGGTGACACCCTTCCTGCTGAAGACTGCGACCAATCCTCACGGTGCTCCCAAGGAGCTGTTCGATACGTTCCGCGCCGCCGTGCAGGCAAACCGGTCGCAGTGGAATCTCGACGTCACCATGCCGTATTACAGCTTCAATCGGCCGGGGGCGCACATCTCGGAGGGCCTGCGGGAGAGCTACTGGCGGCAGGGGCAGGCAACAGGCTTTCTTGCCGCCTACCATGCGCTCGGCGCCTTCTCGGAAACCGATTTCCGTGATGACCTTAAGAAAATCACCGTGCCCGCACTGGTGATCCATGGCAGTGACGATCAGATCGTCCCGCTAGAGATTTCCGCGAAACTGACCGCCGGGCTCCTACCACATGCCAAGCTCATCGTCTACGAAGGCGGCTCCCATGGGCTGCTGCATGTCGACAAGGACCGCTTGAACGCCGACCTGCTGGCGTTCCTTCGCCACTGATGGCGTGCAAGGGCCGGGGCTGGCCTGGCTTAGCCCCGGCCCTTTTGCGTGCGATCTTATGCGAGTCTGGCATCAGACCGACGCGATCTCGTTCACCGACGCATCGTAAAAGAGATCGTCAGCAAACTCCTCCCCGACGATTCCGCCCAGTCCTGCCGACAGTGACAGCGCAGCGTCTAAAGGCGCAAACATCATCGTCACGCGCCGAACGAGTCCGGTCTCGTCACGCTCGATGACACCCACCGCTTCCAGATCGAGGCCGGACCGAAGTGTTGCCTTGTATTGCAGGAAATGGCCACCACGCCCTTACTTCCGCAGGACTTCGCCCATGTTGCGCCTTTGCCGGCCGAATTGCCTTCGGTTGGTGGCTCTACGCCTGCCTTGAAGCGCCTATCGACGAGCGCAAAAGTGCTGGCACACCAATTGCGAGCTTGACGTTTAATTAAACAGAAAGGGCTAAATTTCATCAATTGCTTCGCAAGCGCCAGATCCATTTGACCTGGTCTGTCATCGTTCCGAAGGAGTGAGAAGAAATGCGCAGGCTCACTGTCCGAACCTCCCTGATTGTCATCAATCTGATGTTTGCGTCAATTTTTCTCGCATTCGCTCTGTTCTCCCTGAGTAGCGTGCGCGCGGTAAATGAGAACACCGCTGCGATCGCCAAGAACTGGCTGCCGAGTGTCTCCGTCGTGCGAAATATGCAACTCCAACTTCAGCAGCTGAAGTTCGCATATGCCAATCACATCATGTCCATCAGCGATGAGGCAATAGCGGCGGCGGAAAAGCAAGTTATCGCACAAAGGGAGGAAGTGGCGAAATCCGTCGAAGCCTATCGGGCGCTGATATCGTCCCCTCACGAAAAAGAACTGCTTGACCAGATCGGAAATGCCGCCGCCGCATACGCCAATGCGGCCGAGCCGATGCTCGTGAAATCCCGAAAGAATGACAACGACGCAGCCAAGAGCATTTTCTACAAGGACATGGAGCCGATTATCCAGGAAGCCGAAAGCCGTGCGAGCGAGCTACTCGACATCAACGTGAAGGGTTCGGATGCTTCATTTGACAGCAGCAAACTGACCTACGCCACGATCCTTTGGAGCACATGGACGCTTATTGCCTTAGTCTTGGGGATTGTCGCCGGAGCCATTGCCTATGTTGCTGTGCAAATCTCCCAGCCGGTCAAGGCAATTACCAGTTCGATGACCAGGCTTGCGGGAGGCGACACGGCGTCGGCCATCCCCTACGCAAGCCGAACGGACGAAATCGGTTCGATGGCTGGAGCGGTCGAAACGTTCAGGCAGACAGCATTGGCTAAAATCAAAGCCGACAAGGAAATCGAGGCAAGCCGCGTCCTTTCAGAAGGAGAGCGCCAGCGGCGTGCGGAAATCGACCGTGCGCGAGCCGCTGCGATGGGTCAGGCGACGAATGGACTGGCCGGAAGTTTGAAGAAACTCGCTGAAGGCGCTCTGACAATCCAGATCATCGAACCGTTCGATCCTGATTTCGAGCCGCTTCGACGTGACTTCAATAGCGCCGTCGCTCAACTCTGCCGCACGCTGAACAAAGTGGCGGGCTCGACAGCCGGCATCGACACCGGATCGAATGAGATCGCCCACAGTGCGAATGACCTCGCAAGGCGCACCGAGCAGCAGGCGGCTGCTTTGGAACAAACGGCCGCCGCCCTGGATGAAATCACCGCAAACGTCGCCTCATCCTCCAAACGCGCCGAGGAGGCCCGCAAGGTGGCGGCAGAGGCCAACGCCAGCGCTACGACATCCGGCATAATTGTCGCGCAGGCGGTCGACGCGATGAGCCGGATTGAGCAATCCGCCAACGAGATATCGAATATCATCGGTGTCATTGACGAAATTGCGTTTCAGACGAATCTTCTTGCGTTGAACGCAGGTGTTGAGGCTGCACGCGCCGGCGAGGCTGGTAAGGGTTTTGCGGTCGTGGCGCAAGAAGTGCGCGAGCTCGCGCAGCGCTCAGCCAAGGCGGCAAAAGAAATCAAGGCGCTCATTCACACATCGAGCGGTGAAGTGGCCACAGGCGTCGAGCTGGTCTCGAAAACCGGCGGGGTTTTGAAGCAGATCGGTGAATTCGTGGTGGCGATGAATCAACACGTCGACGCGATTGCTGCATCGTCGCGCGAGCAGTCGGTGGGCCTCGCCGAGATAAACACGGCAGTTAACAGCCTCGATCAAACGACCCAGCAGAATGCCGCAATGGTCGAGGAAGCGAGCGCAGCTTCCGCATCGCTTGCCGACGAGAGCGCCACGCTGCGCGAGTTGATTGGTCAGTTCAAGGTTGGGCGCGCAACAGAGCACCAAGCCTATGCTTTCCGTAAGACTGCATAGTTCGCACGTTGACCGGATAAAAAAATCGTACGGCGACAATGCCATCCCTACCGTTTGCATTCCGTGAGGATTCAGGTTCCCGTCAATCGCTCGCCCCGTGACCTCGGAGAGGGTGACAGGACCTCCGGTTGCTGAAGATGCAAGGTTCGTAATAGACAGGCGGGCTAACGATGAGCTCGAGGCATCGCCTTCGCGAAACCCGAGCAGGAACGTTATTCCCTGCCGGAGAATTCACTGGGCCACGGGTAATCGACGTAACCTTGGATGCCCTGACTGGACCACGTTGTGGGATCATCCGGAGCGGGCGGGATCTTTTCCGTGAAACGTTTCGGCAGGCCCGGACCGCGTGCCGACACCGTCATCAATCGCTGCCTGCGACCGCACGAAGTTGAAATCGGAGTTCAGGATCAACGGACCTTGAACGCATGCCGCAATTGCGGCGCCAAAGGATCCATCTCGCCGACACCGAAGGTGCCGTCTCGGCGGTCCCATCAGCGCCAGATGGGCGATCCCGATCTTCGGCAGCATTTCCAAGACCGCCGTGAACAAGGGGAAGGGATCGCTGTCGCGGACGCCCTGCGTTTCGCCGTTGGGAGAGACCCGCACGCCCACGCGGCCGGCGCCGCCCGCATCGGCCACCGCCTCAGTGGCCTCCCGCAGCAACCGGATACGGATTTCGATCGAGCCGCCATAGTGCGCTGAAAGCCTCTCGCAGATTAGTTCGGCTTGACAATACGAGTATATGCTCCTATTTGGTTGGCAGTAAGAGCATATGCTTTCATTCAAGGAGATATGGCAATGAGCGAGACTGACATCCTGGTAAGTGGTGCAACTGGACGGACCGGCGGCGCCGCGATCGACGAGCTTCTCAAGATGAACAGGAAGGTTCGAGCCTATGTTCGCTCGGACGACGACCGTGCCAAAGCGCTGCGTGAGCGCGGCGTCGAAGTCGCGGTCGGCGACTTCACTGACATCGATGACATCCGTGCGGCCATGGAGGGCATTCGGTCTGCATACTTTCTGCACCCCATCGCGCCGGGAATTCTCGGCGCCGCAGCCTATTTTGCGCAGGCGGCGAAGGAGGCGGGCGTCTCCGCGATCGTAAACATGTCGCAGATCTCGGCACGTCGACAATCCACCAGCCACGCGGCGCAGGATCATTGGATTTCGGAGCGCGTTTTCGACTGGTCCGGCGTCGCGACTACGCATCTGCGTCCCACCTTCTTCGCCGATTGGCTCGTCTATCCGCATTTTGCAAGGGAGATCTGGGCGTCTAAGAAGATCGAGTTTCCGTTCGAGAACGGCCGACATGCACCGATCAGCTCCGATGACCAGGGCCGCGTGATCGCCCACCTGCTGGCGAAGCCGGAAGGTCATGGAAGCAAGATTTATACCCTTCACGGCCCCGTGGAAATGAACCACGCCGAGATCGCCGCAGCGATGAGCGATGTTCTAGGAGCCAAGATCGAATACGCGCCGACCTCGATCGAAGCCTTTAAGGACAAGATGGAGACGCTCTACACGTTCCCGCCGTTTCTGGTGCAGCACCTTGTCGAGGTCGCCCAGAATTATCGCGAGGGCATCTTCTCTGGCACCAACGACGTCGTCGAGCGGATAACGGGAACCCCTGCCCTCTCGATCCCGGAATTCGTCGCCAAGAACCGCGACGCCTTCCACTGAAATCCAGGACCAGGATCAACGACGATGCCCAACACTCATCAAGAACGTCATCCGTTTCTCGACGACCTTGCGAACGACGCCGAGCTGATCAGTTCCGTGCTGCGCGGACCGGTGGTCGGTCGCGACGAAATCCGGCGTGTCGTTGATGCCGTCGGCACTTTCTACGCCAAGCAAACCCCGACCTTTATGGAGATCGTCGGTTCGCGGACGCTTCTGGAATATGAAGCGATCTTGACCAGCGGCGAACGCCTGAATGCGGCCGTCATCATCGATCGCGACCCGGATGGCTCCATACCGCGCGTAAGCGTCCGTATGGCCCCGGTCGATGCCGTCGTGTCGCTCGCCGGCCACCTCAAAAGCACGCTATCCGGTCAGTTGCCCGAGCAGCTTTTCCTTTGAATCCAACAGCCCGGTTGGCCTCCGCCGCAGTAGCGGATCGGCCACTTATCTAGGAAGGTGACGTGTCATGGAAATCAACAACGCAACGGTCTTCATTACAGGTGCAAATCGTGGCCTGGGCCTGGCCTTCGCCCGGGAGGCCGCCCGGCGCGGAGCAAAGAAGGTCTACGCAGGCATGCGCAACACAAATGGCTTCGACGAACCCGGCGTCGTGCCAGTCCGCATCGATGTCACCGATCCGACGTCGGTCGCCGCCGCAGCCGAGGCTGCAGAAGACACAACGATCCTGATCAACAACGCTGGTATTGCCGCTCTGATCGACAATCCCTTGGCGGCCGAATTCGAGGCGCAGTCGAAGGCGCTGTTCGACACCAATTACTATGGCGTGGCGCGGGTCACACAAGCGTTCGAGCCTGGCCTGTCAAAGGCGCCCCATGCCGCCATTATCAATGTCCTTTCTGATATCGTATGGCTGCCACGACCCTACCTGACGCCGTACGCCGCTTCCAAGGCCGCGGCCTGGAGCTATACGAACCAGCTACGGTTCCACCTTGCGGACCGCAGCATCCAGGTCCTCGGTCTTCACGTTGGCTTCCTGGACACCGATCTGACAAACGGTATCGACGTGCCGAAAACCAGCCCGACGGACGTGGCAATCCAGACCTATGATGCACTTGCCGCCGGAAAGAGCGAGGTCATGGCCGACAAGGGCACGGCTCTGCTAAAGAGTACGCTGGCGGACGAGATCCCCGGCTACATCACGCCCCCGCCGGGATTGTTCTAAGACTTCGCGAGAGACGGGCGTCTTCTGCAGCAAGCGTGAAGGCGCCCCGGAACTAAAATTGAAAGGAATGGAAATGTTGTCGGTCAATCAGCCTCTGGGAATCGACCAGTGCAATTGCAACGCCATGCGTAAGGCGAGCCGGCAGATCACCCGCCTCTATGACGCTCACCTCGAGCCGGTCGGGCTCCGCATCACGCAGTTCCTCATCCTCGCCGCTCTGGCTGAGGCTGAAAGCGCGACCGTCATCGCGCTGGCCGAGCGCCTCGATGTCGAACGCACGGCCATGGGCAAGATGGTCGGGTTCCTAGAGAGAGACGGCTTTGTCTCCATGAACCCCTCACCGATCGATGGCCGCTACCGGGTCATCGAACTTACGCTTGAAGGACGTCTTTTGCACGACAGGGCGTCGCCCCTGTGGCTGGCCGCCCAGCAAGAGTTCTCGAACCTAAACGGAGCAGCAAACGTAGCCTCACTTCGAACGGAACTCAACCGGATCGTGGTGGGCAAACACGCTGCGGCATCTTCGGGCGATTGACGCAGGTCTTGCCCAGGCCCTCCGTAGCGGGCCGGTTCCGTGTGAAACCGCAAACCCAACGGCTCTTGACCAGATTGGAACCGGTGACCCCGCCCTACACGATCGGAACACTTGAGGGTCTGAACCGGTGGCGTTACCGCGGTTAGTGCCTTCTCAGCCATGCGGCGCGGCTTCAGAAAGCTCCGAAAGTAGCTGCCAGTGCGTAGCTTTGGAATTCGAAGTTCAACAGTTCCATGCGGCGATGGTGGTCCGACTTCCTTCATGGCAACGGACCAGTCGGTAGGTGCGTCCCAACCGGTATCGCAGGTCGTCGCCGTCCCGGTCGCGGCAAAGGCATTGCGATCACCATCGCCTGCGCCGTGGTGATCGGTGCCGCCAGCTGGCTGTATCTTGATAGCAACGGCCATCTCGACAACACTGCCGCTTTCGTCAAAGCGCCTGCACAAGACGCGCTGTCGGTGTCGTTCGTGTTCTGCGCCGACAGCTACACTGCGTCGTCAATGGCGACACCTTCTGGTTCTGGACGAGAAAATTCGTATGGCCGATATCGATACGCCTGAACTCAGCCCGCCCCGCTGCGAGGCTGAACGGATAAAAGGTGAAGCGGCGAAATCCCGCCTATTGAAGCTGCTCAACGCCCCTGACAACCGGATTCCGCGACGAAGATAAGTATGGACGCAAACTTCGAACCGTGTGTCGTGCGGGCAATTCGCTAGACGTTGTTTTGATCAAGGAAGGCCTCGCCCGGCCATGGGATGGCGCGCGCCACGGCTCGGGGCCAATGAGGGCTATCATCGTTTCCGCTGTGCGGGAGAGGATTGGGGCAACGGACGAATTCGTCAGCAAGTGTCACCGGTCGAACGGAGCTCGTGGCCGCTTGGCGCAGATTGTGTTGAAAGACTCCACTAGACCGCGTTCGAAGTAATTTTCACGCGAAGCGCGAGGAATACAATTCCAACTGTAGCCTGTGCAAGCCGTACTCGCGCAACATCATTTGAGGCAAAATGAGACGCTGATCCGTTGCCGCGTTTTTCAACACAATCCGCCAAAAGCGGAGATCCTCAAGCGAAAAGCCGACGGACGCGATCAAATGCGTCTGTCACGGCAGGCTTAGGCGGAGCCAATTCGGGGTCCTGCTCAGCCTCAACGACCAACCATCCGCGATAGCAGCCGTTCCGCACGAAATCGGCGACGGGAGCGAAATCAACGTCGCCATCACCGGGAACCGTGAACATGCCCTGGCGCACGCCCTCATTGAAGCTGAGATCACCCGCCCTCACCATCTCCATTACCTTGCCACGAACATCCTTGAGATGGATGTGGGCGATCCGGTCGCCGAAGCGATCGATGAGGTTCTTGTAGTCGAAGCCGCCGCCAACCGCGTGTCCGGTGTCGAGAAGAAGGCCGACATCACCTCCAGCTCGGTCGAACAATGTGGAAATTTCGTCAAGGGTCTCGGTGACCATCATGAGATGATGGTGATACGCGAGCCGGAGGCCATAGGCATCTTGGAGGCGCTTGGCGAATTCCGTAAGCCGGACCGCGTACGCAGCGATTTCGTCGGTGGGCATGACAAGCCTTTTTGACATCGGGGCGTCGAGCGGCGCTCCAGGGGTCATCATCGCCACCTCGCCATAGACCATGACCGAGCTGCCCATGTCGCGAAGAAGGCTGGCATGAGGAGCTACCGCAGCCATCTCGGCCTCGACGTCCCTCTCGGCCAGTTCGCCTGAATGCCATCCCGAGGCCAAGGCCAAACCACGCGAATCCAGAAGCGGTCGAAGAGCGGCGGCGTCGCGGGGAAACTTGCGCCCGAGTTCGACCCCCTGGTAGCCGATTGCGGCCGCATCATCCAGGCAGGTTTCGAGCGGGATGTTCGCGCCCAGGTCCTCAAGAACGTCGTTCGCCCAGGACAACGGACTCACTCCAAGACGGACGCCTGGCGGGAGGGAGGATAGGGACTGGTTCATCTGCGTCTCCAAATTTTGCGCATGGGTTCTCGATCCCGCGCCGCAGGGCGCAGATTCGAATGACAGGTTTCAGATCACGTGGACGACCGGACGACGAGCTTGCCCGGAAGGGAAATGGTCTCTCCTTCGCGCTTGCCAGTGACCATTTCCACGATGAGGTCGACCATCTCGCGGCACGGCTGCTCGTAGGTCGTGAGGCCGAACGCGGGTGTCGCGCCGAGTTCGTAGTTGTCGAAGCCGACGACAGCGATGTCCTCCGGCACGCTAACACCGAACTCGCTGCGGATCGTCTCCATCGCGCCGATCGCCAGGATGTCGTTCTCGCACATCAGGACGTCGACCCGGTCTTCAGGGGAGGTCTTCTTCAAATATTCACGGGCCGAGGCTCCTCCGTCCTCCCGGCTGTAGCGCTCGGCTGAGATGTCCACGATGTGTTCGACACCCTTCTGCCTCCAAAACTCGGCGAAGTGGTGCCTCCGCTTCAATGCGGTCGACAGCGCCGAGGCCCCGGTCATGAAGCCTGGCCGCCGGTAGCCCCGTTCATAAAGGTGGTCCACGATATCCCTCAGGCCGACTTCCGAGTCGCAGACGACCGCCGGGACACCTTCGATCTGGCTATCGCGCGCGAGGACAAACATGGGCGGCATGCCCGGTCCCAAGCGACGGTCGTTCAACGTCTCGTCCCGAAATGCGGTGCCGAGAAGAATGATGGCATCGACCAGGCGCTGGTCGGCATTGAGAAGCGCATGTACATGGTCGAAGTGATTGTTGATGTTGATGAGCATTGCCACGAGACCCGCGGCCTGCAGGCGCTCGGTCAGGGATTCCAGAAACGGAAGTTTCTGCGGGTTGGCGAAGTCGTCGACGAGCACGGCGACCTGATGGGTCACATTCGTCGAAAGGCTGCGCGCGAGCAGATTGGGCGAATAGTTCAGTTTCTCCGCCGCCTCCATGATCTTGCGTTTGGCTTCGTCGGTGATCGACGCGCCGGGCTTGAACGCGCGAATGACCGTCCATTTGGACACCCCCGCCGCCTCCCCCACTTCCTTTGCCGTAGCCCGCTTTCGCATGCCTCTCCCCTCGGATGGAACAAATATTCCATCATCGCCTGCCGATGAAATAATCTCTTGCTTTTATAACATCTGGCAATAATATGCATCCACTTGCACCCGGGTGCAAGCGATTTTGCACCCGGGTGCAAAATGTTTTTAGCCGTCCCGGAGGAGTGGGACGGCATACCAGGAGGAAGAAATGAAAGCTCTGCTGAAGACGCTCGCCATGAGCGCAATCGCATTCGGTGTCGCCACCTCGGCCGCCGTCGCCGTCAAGGCGCAGGAAATCTCCATCATCGCCGTTACGCACGGGCAGGCATCGGACCCGTTTTGGTCGATCGTCAAGAACGGCATGATGCAGGCTGCCAAGGACAGCAACATCAAGGTGGACTACCGCGCGCCCGAAACTTTTGACATGGTCGCGATGGGCCAGCTGATCGAAGCCGCCGTCAACCAGCATCCGGCTGGCATCGTCATCTCCAATCCCGATCCGGACGCTCTCGGCCCGGCGATCGAAAAGGCCGTCGCCGCGGGCATCCCGGTCATCTCGATGAACTCGGGCATCGCCGCCCAGGAGAAGCTGGGCATCAGGCTCCATGTGGGCCAGGACGAAACTCCGGCAGGCATCAAGGTCGGCGCGAAGCTCAAGTCGCTCGGCCTTAAGCATGTCCTCTGCGTCAACCAGGAAGTCGGCAATGCCGCGCTTGACCAGCGTTGCGCCGGGACCGAGAAGGGCTTTGAAGGCGGCAAGGTAACCGTGCTTCCGACGACCGCCGATCCGGCCGAAATCGAAGCCAAGATTCAGGCTGCCCTGACATCCGATCCGTCGATCGACGTCGTCCTGGGCCTATCCGCTCCGCTCGTCGGCGAGCGCGCCGTAGCCGTCGTTGAGAAGATGGGCGTTGCCGACAAGGTGAAGGTGGCTTCCTACGACCTGTCCGCCAACTTCCTCCAGGCCGTCGCCGACGGTAAGGCGCTGTTCGCCGTCGACCAGCAGCCCTATCTGCAGGGCTACCTGCCCGTGACCTTCCTCGCGCTCAACGCCCGTTACGGCACCATCCCGGCAGGCAATGTCCCGTCGGGTCCGAGCTTCGTCGAGAAGGACACCGCTGCTTCCGTCATCGAGAAGTCCTCAAAGGGCATTCGCTAAGCGAAGCCCGGCGGTCCCCAACCTCCACGGGGGCCGCCACTCTTGCCTGACGCGCATTGCCATGGAGTCTCTCGCACACTCTGGCTTCGGCGCGACTTGAACGACCATTCGCAAAGGAACGGGCTATGTCCCTCGTCAATGAACAAAACGGCGCGGCGGCTTCGCGCGCCGATGAGCGGCTCAAGAAAGTGTCGACCGTCACCTCGCTTCTGCGCCGCCCTGAACTCGGGGCCGTCGCCGGACTTGTGCTCGTTGCAATATTCTTCGTGTTCACTGCGAACCCGGCGATGTTCACGCTCGCGGGCATCATGAACTTCATGGCCCCCGCCGCGCAGCTCGGCATCCTCGCGATAGGAGCTGCCCTGCTCATGATTGGCGGGGAGTTCGACCTCTCCATCGGGTCGATGGTGGCCTTCGCCGGCCTCGTCTTCGGCACAGCTCTCGTCGTGCTCCAGCTTCCCCTCAGCGTCGCCATCCTCATCGCCATGGCTTTCGCGGTCTGCATCGGCGTCACCAACGCCCAGATCACGATCCGGACGGGTCTGCCATCGTTCATCGTGACGCTTGCATTCCTCTTCATTCTACGAGGCCTGACACTCGTGGGTCTCAAATGGGCCAGCGGCGGTTCCACCCAACTCCGTGGAATGAAGGAAGCCGCCGCCAACAGTCCCCTTGCCCCCATCTTCTCGGGTGATGCGTTTCCGGGATTGTTCCGTTGGATGGCCGAGCTCGGCGTGATCGCCAAGCTTCCCAACGGCAATCCGCAGGTGCCCGGCGTTCCCGTCGAAATCCTGTGGTTCATCGCCATCGCGCTCGGTGCGACCTGGCTCCTCCTTCGGACCCGGTTCGGCAACTGGATATTCGCCGCTGGCGGCGATGCATGGGCGGCCCAAAAGTCAGGTGTTCCGGTCCGTCGGGTCAAGACGACGCTCTTTGTGATCACCGCGCTTTGCGCCACCCTCGTTGCCATCCTGACCGTCCTCGATGCCGGCTCTACGGATGCGCGTCGCGGGTTCCAGAAAGAGTTCGAGGCGATCATCGCCGCGGTGATCGGCGGCTGCCTCCTGACGGGCGGCTACGGTTCGGCGATCGGTGCCTTCTTCGGCTCCATCGTGTTCGGCATGGTCCTGATTGGCCTGACCTACACCTCTATCGACCAGGATTGGTATCTCGTCTTCCTCGGCGGCATGCTGCTGATCGCGGTCATCTTCAACAACGTCATCCGCAAGCGCGTTACGGGAGAACGGTGATGAGCAATTCCCAGACGCCCCTCATCGAGGTCAAGGACCTCGTCAAACACTTTGGTTCCGTGATCGCCCTCAACGGCGTGTCGATGAAGGTGCATTCCAACGAAGTTCTGTGCCTGCTAGGGGACAATGGCGCGGGCAAGAGCACGCTGATCAATACGCTCGCTGGCGTGCACAAACCCAGCTCAGGCGAATTCCTTGTCGATGGCCAGCCGAGGCTGTTCTCAGGCCCGCGCGACGCTCTCGATTCGGGCATCGCCACAGTCTACCAAGACCTCGCCATGATCCCGCTGATGTCGGTCACCCGGAACTTCTTCATGGGCCGGGAGCCCCTGAAAGGCTTCGGCCCGTTCAAGACCATGGACATGGACCTCGCCGACAACGTCACGCGCGACGAAATGCACCGTATCGGCATCGATGTTCGCGATCCGCAGCAGGCCGTCGGTACGCTGTCCGGTGGCGAACGCCAGTGCGTCGCCATCGCACGAGCGGTCTACTTCGGCGCAAAGGTCCTGATCCTCGACGAGCCGACGTCGGCCCTCGGCGTGGCCCAGACCTCGATGGTGCTAAAATACGTCAACCAGGTCCGCGCGAAGGGCCTCGGCGTAATCTTTATCACCCACAACGTGCGCCACGCCTACGCAGTCGGAAACCGCTTCACGGTTCTCAACCGCGGCAAGACGCTCGGCACCTTCACGAAGGGCGAGATCAGCATCGACGAGCTTCAGAACCTGATGGCCGGCGGCAAGGAGCTGCAGTCCGTTTCGCAGGAACTCGGAGGCACCATCTAGCCCGCTCCGTGGCCCCGGAGTCCGGAGCCACACCTCACTCCGATCGATGATCGGCTCGATCCAGAAACAAGCCAAGAGGAGTCCGGCGACGACCGGACCAGGTAATGACATGACTTCTTCGTTCCCGCTCGCAGCCTGCGCCGAGATGATCTGGCGCGACAAGCCGATCGAATGGCGCGCCTCCCGTCTCAAAGAACTCGGTTTCGGTGTGGGTCTCTGGAACTGGCCAGAGCACGACATCGGCAAGCTCGAAGCGACCGGAGCGACGTTCACGATCATGAATGGCTATCTGACGGGCCGGCTCACCGATGACGATGGTGCCGCCGAGCTGCTCAAGACGGCCCGCGAGACCGCACAGGTCGGCAAGCGCCTCGGCGTTCAACGCCTGAACCTTCACGGCACCGGACTTGGCGACCGCGGCCTCCCGGTTCAGCCGATCGAGATCGTGACAGGAGCCATGTGGCTCAAGGCCCGCGACACCTTATCCCGCATCGTCGACCTCGCCGAAGAGGAAGGCGTGACATTTACGCTCGAGAACCTGAACCTCCCTGTCGACCATCCAGGGGTCCCGTTCGGCCGCGCCGAGGACACGCTGGCGCTGGTCTCCAGCATTGATCATCCGCGCCTGAGGCTCAATCTCGACCTTTATCACGCGCAGATCGGCGAAGGGAACCTGATCGAGCTGTGCCGCAAATCTCTACCTTGGATCGGCGAAATTCAGGTCGCCGACGTTCCCGGCCGATTTGAACCGGGCACAGGCGAGGTCAACTGGAGTGGCATCGCCAAGGCGCTGGCCGCCATGGGCTATTCCGGTCCGATCGGCATGGAGGCCTGGGCATCCGGAGACTCCGACGTCGCTCTCGAAGCCTTCCGCAAAGCCTTCACTCTCTGACAGTTCAAGTCTCCCAAAACAGGAACAAGACAATGCCTAAGAAACCCGTCAACATCGGCCTCATCGGAGCCGGCCGCATCGGCTCCTTCCATGGCGAGACCGTCGCCCGTCGTCTGGTCGATGCCGAACTCGTCGCCATTGCCGACCCGGCTCCCGGTGCCGCCGCAAACCTAGCCGCCAAGCTTGACGTCGACGCCTCCTATACTGATGTCGCCGAGCTGCTCGCCCATCCAGGCCTCGACGCCGTGATCATCGCCACGCCCGCCCGCTTCCACACCAATGTCGTCGTTCAGGCGGCGGAGGCCGGAAAGGCCGTGTTTTGCGAGAAGCCGATGGCCCTCACCCTCGCAGACGCCGAGCGCGCCGTCGCCGCCGCCAAGTCGGCTGGCGTCCCTCTCCAGGTCGGCTTCAATCGACGCTGGGATCAGGCCTTCGCCGAAGGCCGCGCAGCAATCGACGCCGGGAAGGTCGGCACCCCCCAGCTCATCCGCTCGCTCACCCGTGATCCCGGCCCGTTCGGTGCCGATCCGGACCGCATTCCCCTCTGGACCATCTTCTACGAGACCCTGATCCACGACTTCGACACGCTGCTGTGGCTGAACCCCGGTGCGAAGGCCACCGAGGTCTACGCCGTTGGCGACGCGTTGGTCCGCCCTGACGCCAAGGACAAAGGATTTCTCGATACCGCCGTCGTCACCATCCGGTTCGACAACGGCTCCGTGGCTGTGGCGGAAGCCAACTTCTGCGCCATGTATGGCTATGACATCCGCGGCGAGGTGTTCGGCTCAGGCGGCATGATCACCATGGGAGACGTCCGCCGCTCCAGCATGACTATGTTCGATAAGGACGGCGTGTCCAACGACACATGGCGTCGCGACACCGACCAATTCATCCACGGCTATACCGCCCAACTCGCCTCGTTCGCGAAGTCGGTTCGCGAAGGCAAGCACTCCGCAGGCGCGACGGGGCACGACGCCCGCCAGGCGCTGGCGATCGCGCTCGCTTGCATCGAGTCGGTCCAGAAGAAGGCCCCCGTGCCCGTGAAGTGATGTCAACGAACTCGGCCGCGATCAATCCGGAGCTATGGACATGATTGACATAGAGCGATCGGCGCGGCCGACGACGATCAAGGACCTCAAAGGTCTGGTAGTATCCCGAACAGTGGTCCTGCCGGATCAACTTAAAAAGGTCGCACAGTTCGCGTTCGAGCGTCCCGAGGAAATGGCCTTCGGCACCATCAAGTCGATTTCCGTCTCCTGTGGGGTCGCACCGCAGACGGTTCTGCGCCTTGCACATGCGTTCGGTTTCAATGGCTTCCGAGACTTCAAGGCACTATTCCGAGCACATCTTCGGAATATGTAATGTACTGAGGCAGTCATATGCCGCAGGGCCAGTTGGCATGTTGGCATTCGTCGAGCTGTTGCCGCGTGCGCGGAAGCAGCTCCAACCATCAGCGCCGAGAATGGATGTGTAAGACGGAAATGTCACCCAGGTCGGCTCGAACACGAGAGATCGTCTCGGGCGCGCGGGCGATGAACGCCTGTGCCATCGCGACCATGTGCTTCTGCCCCATGGGCGCGATGGGGCGGATGTGTATTTCTTAAGGGTGCGCCTCCTCGCCAGCCTTGCGGCAGGACATACCGCCTCGCCGCAACACTCCACGACGGCGACCGGCACGCCGAACTGTGGCTCCAGCAAATTCACCGTCTCGCCGACGTCATCACGTTGGCCATTCAGTTTCCTTCGGCCCATGTCCCAATCAACATGGTCATGAAGCGCTCGGCTGCCGGCGAAAGCGTCCCACCGCGACGGCGAACGATGCCGATCGTTCGCGAGATTTCAGGATTGCGAATTGGTCTTGTGAGTAGGAACGGGTGCTCTTCCTGAGGTGTAGCGAGTTTCGGCAGAACCGAAATTCCAAGCCCGGCTTCCACCAGACCAAGTGATGTCGAAAGATGCGTGACTTCATAGGACCAGCGCAGTTTCAGGTTCGACTTCGCCAGCGCGGCATCAAGAAGCGTACGGTTGCCGCTGGACCGGTGAACTGTGATCAGTTGATAGGGCGCCAGATCGTCCCATTCGAGTTCGCTCTTGGCCGCCAGCGGATGATCCTTGCGTGCCGCCAGCACGAATGGATCTTCGATGAGCCTCTCGAAGATGAGGTCGGGATCTGAAAAGCCCATGATATTGATGCCGAACTCGACTTCCCCACGGGCGACTGCCTGCAGTCCGTCGGTGGCCGGCAGATCGAGAATGCGAAAACGAATATTCGGATACTCGGCGCTGAATTGCTTGATGACGGTCGGCAAAAAATAGAAAGCAGCCGTCGGCAGACATGCGATTGTCACGAGGCCGCTGCGCTGAGATCCGACATCGCGCACCGCAAATAGCGACGTGTCGAACTCCTCAAGCATTCGTCGCACCAAAGGGATCAGTTCCGCGCCAAGGGCGGTTGTCGAGACATGACGCGTGGTGCGCTCGAGCAAAGGCGCCCCGATTGCCAACTCGAGCTTCTGAATTCGACGACTGAGTGCCGGCTGGGACAGATTGAGTGCTTCGGCAGAGCGGTGGAAGTTTTCCAGTTCGACGACCGACAGAAACGCCCGCAGATCCAGTATCTCGCAATTGATGCTCATGACGCATCATTCCCTCTGATATTCGCATTTCACATATCAATCATTTTGCCGCTTACTGCAACAAAGAAGTTGATTGATATCTAAATCACATCAGTATGCGGGCACAACCATGAACGACCTGATTTCCATTCCCTGCGTTCTGATGCGAGGCGGCACCTCCAAAGGACCGTTCTTTCTCGCATCCGATCTTCCATCGGATTCGCGTCAACGCGATCAGATCCTGCTTTCGGTCATGGGTTCGGGTCATCCTCTGCAGATTGACGGTATCGGCGGCGGCAACCCCGTCACCAGCAAGGTTGCGATCGTCGGCCCGGCAACCGTGTCCGATGCGGATGTGGATTATCTGTTCGCCCAGGTCCGCATCGATCAGCAGTTCGTGGACACCTCACCAAATTGTGGAAATATGCTGGCGGCCGTCGGGCCGTTCGCGATCGAGGCCGGCCTGGTCAGAGCGGCGACGGGCGCAACCCGCGTGCGCATTCACAACGTCAATACCGGCAAACTCATCGAAGCGGAGGTTCCGACCCCCGATGGCCGCGTTGCCTACATGGGAGATGCCTCGATCGACGGCGTGCCGGGCAATGCGGCACCGATCGCGCTGACCTTCATGGATGCGGCCGGGGCACGCACAGGCAAGCTTTTCCCGACCGGCAACCCGCTCGACAGGATCGATGGCATCGATGTGACCTGCATCGATTGCGCGATGCCGATGATGCTGCTCGAAGCCGCCGCCCTCGATGTGACGGGCAACGAACCTGCAGCCGAGCTCAACGCCAACGGGGCAATGCTGCACCGACTTGAAACGCTACGGCTTGAGGCCGGCCGGCGTATGGGCATGGGCGATGTCAGCAACCAGGTCACGCCCAAACCGGTGTTGATCTCCACGCCCAACAAGGGCGGAGATCTCGGCGTGCGCTATTTCATGCCGCACCAGTGCCACCCCTCTCTCGCAACAACCGGCGCGGTTGGGATTGCCACGGCCTGCATCAGCGACGGAACCGTCGCTGCGCAACTGATCGGCAATCGCAAGCCGCCGGTCGTCCTCGTTCTCGAACATCCAAGCGGTCGTTTGGAAGTAAAACTGGATACCCGCAACGGCAAGACAGTTGCCGGAATCCTGCGGACCGCCCGACGCCTCTTCGAGGGTCGGGTCTTTGCAAAACCTATCGCGCAAGTGGTTTGCGCTGCATAATCGGAAGTGGTTGCCGGGAGGGCGCCACGCATCAGGGAGGAATACACATGCGTAAACTTATACTCGCTCTTGCGGCAACGGTCGCTTTTGCCGGTTCGGCTTTTGCGGAACCGGTTCGCATCAGCGTCGGGTCCTACAACCTCAACAACCTGCCCTTCCCGGTCGCAGCCGGCCTAGGTCTCTACGAGAAGGAAGGTCTTGAGGTGACCGTCGAAAACTTCGCATCTGGCGGCTCCAAGACGCTGCAGGCGCTTGTCGCCGGCTCCACGGATATCGCTGTCGGCTTCTACGACCATACGATCCAGATGCAGTCGCAGAACAAGGCGGTCGTGGGCTTTGTGCAACTGGCCCGCAATTCCGGGCTCGTGCTTGCCGGTGGAAAAAACGCTGCGTTCGATCCTGCCAAACCTGAAACAATCAAGGGCGCGAAGATCGGCATCACAGCGCCGGGCTCGTCTTCAGACTTCTTCGTTCGCTACTATCTGCAGCGCCATAGCCTATCGGCTGATGACGTCTCTTTGATCGGGGTCGGCTCCGGTTCAGCTGCTGTTGCGGCGCTCGAGCAAGGGAAGGTTGATCTTCTGGTCAACTACGATCCCGCGGCGACCTTTATCGAAGCCAAGGGTGTCGGCAAGATTTTGATCGACGCCCGCAGCGACGAGGGAGCCAAGGAGATCTATGGCGGAATTTATCCGACCGCCGTCCTCTATGCGACACAGGCCTATATCGATGAGAACCCGGAAACCATCCAGAAGGTCACGAACGCGACCGTGAAGGCACTGGCATGGATGAACACACATAGCGCCGAAGAGATTGTCGAAAAATTGCCGAAAGAATTCATCTCTGGCGACCGGGACACCTATGTGAAGGCCGTCCAGAATGCCAAGCCGATTTTCTCGGTGGACGGCAAATTCAGCGAGACCGACACGCAGACGCCGTTGGCCGTTCTCAAGAGCTTCAACGAAAAGGTCGCTGCCGCATCAATCGATCTTTCCAAAACCTACACGAACGCTTTCGTGGACAAGGTAACGGATAAGACTACCAACTGATCCTAGGAGGAGGCCATGTCTTTGGCTGTCGTAAACCCCATGCCTATCCCGATGGGACAGCAAAACGCAAAGCCGATGGTATCGATCGACGCCGTGACAATGTCGTTTGGTTCCTATGTCGCGGTGCAGGACGTCAACCTCACGGTTGCCGATGGCGAGTTTCTCGCCATCGTCGGCCCGACCGGTTGCGGCAAGAGCACCATTTTGAACGCGATCGCAGGTCTTCTGAAACCCGCGAGCGGTACGGTGACGATCGACAGCACGCCGGTAAAGGGCGTGCAGAACGACATTGGCTATCTCTTCCAGCAGGACGCGCTGCTTCCGTGGAAGACATCCATCGAAAATGTCGAGCTCGGCCTGATGTTCAGGGGTGTTGGAGCCACAGAGCGCCGCGAGCGTTCGATGAGCTGGCTTGCCAAGGTCGGGCTGAAGGGCTTCGAACACCGCTATCCGCACCAACTCTCTGGCGGCCAGCGCAAACGTGTCCAGATGGCGCAGGCCCTCATTGCCGGTCCGAAGGTGATCCTGATGGACGAGCCCTTCTCGGCGCTCGACATCCACACGCGCCATCTCATGCAGAATGAATTGCTGCGCCTTTGGCAGGAAGAACGTCGCGCCGTGGTCATGATCACGCACGACCTCGAAGAGGCCATCGCGCTTGGAGACCGCGTCGCCATTTTGGCCGCCGGCCCTCGTTCGCGGGTCATCGAAAGTTTCCCGGTCGATCTCGAGCGGCCACGGGATGTGGCAGAGATCAAACTCGATCCCCGCTTTATGGATCTCTATCGCAATATCTGGGCTTCCCTGCGCGGCGAAGTGGAGAAAAGCTATGAACGTCGTGACTGAACGCATTGTCCAGCTCGGTATGCTGGTTTTTATCCTCGGGGGCTGGCAGCTCGGCGTGACCGCCGGCTTCATTGATGTCTTCTTCTTTCCAGCCCCACTGGATATCTTCAACCAAATCGTCAGCTGGATTGTCGACCCCGGCTTCTATCGTCATGTGTCAATCACACTGACGGAGACTGTGCTGGGTTATATCATCGGTACCGGATTGGGCGTCGCGGCAGGCGTATGGCTCGGTCTCAGCCGCAGCGCGGCGCGGATCCTTGACCCGTTCATCAAGGGGCTCAACGCCATTCCCCGCGTCGTTCTCGCACCGATCTTCGTTCTTTGGCTTGGACTCGGTCTTTGGTCCAAGGTGGCGCTTGCCGTAACGCTGGTCTTCTTCATCACTTTCTTCAATGCGATGCAGGGTGTGCGCGAGGTTAATCCGGTGATCCTGGCAAACGCAAAAATCCTCGGGGCCAAACGTTCCGAGCTATTACGGCACGTCTATTTCCCGGCTGCGGCCAGCTGGATTTTGTCCTCCCTTCGCACGTCTGTTGGCTTCGCGGTGGTCGGCGCTATCATTGGCGAATATCTTGGATCCTCTGCAGGGCTCGGTTACCTGATCGCGCAGGCGGAAGGCAACTTCGACGCGGTCGGTGTATTTGCCGGCATCATCATTCTGGCCATGTTCGTGCTCATCATCGACCGAATTCTCGATGTTCTGGAAGGGCGGCTTATCAAATGGAGACCGAATGCCGCAGAAGAAAGAGCGGCGTAACCCCGGATCAGTTGCTCTGTGAGTTGGAAGCGGGGTGCCGTCATCGGCACCCCGCTCTTTTTCGGCTTTGAGTTCGAACGCGCGACCAACACACAGTTGATATCGAATCAAAGTGCTAAAATCGTGCGGGTTTCTGAACGGCCATTGACTCAAGAATTATCGCCGTAACCCTGGATCGGCTCGGTGGCAAACACCACGCTCGTGAGGAAGCTCACCCGGTTCGCACTCCAAGCAAACAGTTCCTTGCCCCCTCGATGTGGTCCTTTAGCAAATTCACGAGGTTGGGCGACGATGAGCGACGCCCCCTCAGGTTACCGGGCTCAGTTCACGGAAAGTTATCGAATAACGCAGCTGAGCGACAGGCGGGATGGAATGCTCACACCGGGTTCTGGCTTCGCCCGCCATCACATAGGCCGATCGCGGTTCGAGCGTGATCGAACTCCGCTGCCACTTGCTGCCCTGGCGCCGTCTTAGTCGGAAAGTGCATGCAGATAGCAACGAGACTCCAACGACTCGACCGAAGACGAATTTATCCCTGTGCCAGCCGATCGGAGCCCCGGGACCATATTCGGTTACCAATGCCTGTTCCAACCGATCGGAGTCGATGCCAGCAAATGCAGATACGATTTTGCGAAGCGGCAAAAGAAATAGCGGAATATCTTCGCTCTTTCGGACACGCTCTGTATCGAAGTCGTATTTCCAGCCGTAGGAGACCGTCCTGCGTTTACCTTGGAATCCGTGGAAATCGAAAGCCTTGAACGGCAGCTGTAGCATCTCTTCCAGAATGGCCTGCTGTAGATCGTCGGGGACCACATCCGGCCAATAGCGAAATCCGTCCGGCAGGGACGGTTCGAGTGCACCAAAGAGGTCATGCTGGTCCATCGTGCTCATGTAAATTTCTCGTATTTGCCTACTGCCGCAGTGGACCCACGAATTTTAGCGTCGCGATGTCGTTGACAGTGGTTCACACAACGATCCGGATCTTCCGATGGCGGAATTCGGCATGCTCAGGTCTCCAGGAACGTCGGGCGGCTTAGTGTGTTCCTCGTAGGGGAGAGGCGTGCCTGCCTGCACCCTTCGAAGGATGTCCACGGTTCAGTTAAAAGCCGCGCGCGATCAACGCTTGGCGCGTCGCGATTGGGTGACCGGTCCGGAACAATCCGGGCCGCTCAGAGTTCGCGCGCCATGCCCTACGTGATCGAACTTCTTCTTCCAGTCCCGCGCGAGCGCCCTAGCTCGGTGAACGTTGACGCTGTCCGTGACGAACTCACCGCACAATTTGGCGGCGTTACATTATATGTGAATTCACCCGCTGAAGGCTTGTGGGAAGTTGATGGAGAGGTTGAGCATGACGTGATCGTTGTTGCCGAAGTCATGACTGAAGATCTCGACCGAACCTGGTGGGCGGCATATCGAAAACAGCTGGAGGCTCGTTTCGATCAGGAGGAAATCGTGATCCGAGCCACGCAAGTCCAGCGTCTTTGAACCCATGTCCCGGCAGGGAGGCCCACGGTCTTGCACGCGTTGAACGATTTAAGCATCAGTCCAACCGAATAATTCCAGCCCTCGCAGTAGTTCCTCGGTTTCATACAAGCCATCGCCGGAACACTGGTCTGGTCAACGGCACGCTGGGCCTCCCCTGTTGCCGCCGTTTAACCAAAGCGAAGTCGGTGTCCCCGCCTGATTTCATTGAGGGCGGCAGCACGAAAGCGATGACGTGGTATTTACGCGACTGCTATGAAATCGTCACTCGCCTAAAATCAGCAGCGATCTTAAGAGAGGCCATCAGGCCGATGCGTCGATCAGCTGTGAAAGCCGCTTGGCGTTCTTGATCGAATAACCATCGCGATCGTTATTGAAATAGACCCACACGGTCTTAGCGCCAGACAGCTTGATGCGCTCCGCCCACACCGTCAATTCGGCATCGCTGTAGTCATGGCGGTACCAGTGCTTGATCCCATGGAACCGGATGTAGATGTCGTCGGCTGTCCGAACAAGCTCATCCGGCAATCGGGGACCGCTGCATGAACAGAAGATCGCGCCTGCAGCTTTGAACGCCCTATAAACATCCTTATTCCACCAGCTCTTGTGACGGAATTCGACGACGTTCCTGCGACGGGGATCCAGCTGCGACAAGATCATTTGCAACATGTCTGTGGAGTAGCGCACGCTCGGTGGAAGCTGAAACAGAAAACATCCCATCTGCATTCCAAGAACGTCTGCGATGTATCCGAAATCTTCAATGAGGGCGTGGGTATCTTCGAAGCGTTTGATATGGGTGATGAGCTCGCACACCTTGATGGTATAGACGAAGCTCGGCTCGGCCTGACGTTTCCATGTCTTGACAGTTGCCACCGTCGGCCAGGAATAAAATGGGGCATTGAGCTCGACGGTCTTGAAATTGTCCTGGTAGATCGAAAACAATTGATTGGAGGGAACGTCGTTCGGGTAAAAATGGCCCTTCCAGTGCCAGTAATACCACCCGGAACAGCCAATATGGACCCGCCTGGCTACATTGTCATCGGAGGTGATCACAATCAGCGGATCGCTCGCCAGACGGGCTAGATGCATTTTAGCGGCGCGCGCAATATTGGCATCGCGCTGTTTTTGGCGGCGCTCGGCGCGCCGTACCCGCCGACTTTCAATCTCTTCAGCAGTGCGCTCTACCATTTGGTATCCGTGCGAAGGTCTTTCGGCGCAAGGGCCGCTCGGCTGCACCGCCAACCGTCCTGCGATATGTTTTCAAGCGCAGCAGAAGCGACGTATCCCTGATGTTAAATTGCGATATCGCCGAGCAAAATAATGCCAGAAAGCTCACCTTCATTGGTGAAGACTACCAGCCGCCGCATCTGCAGCTCCGCGTTCGCCCGGCCGCCTGGGTAATATCGTCATCCTTTCAGGCAACAACAGCGTAACCTCGTACTTTCATCGAACTCTTCCCTTGTTTCTGACGGCCAGCAGCGGTTTCGCCAGAGTAACTCCGACAAAGGGCGCGGGTTCCGGCCTACGCAGGTCTATCCGACGGTTTGGCTTGAAGTCTTTCGTTCCCTCATTCATGGCGCCCAGGGATTGAAGCACAGGCGGCTCGTCCCCGCGCTGGACGAGGTCGATTGCCGCGCAGATGATACCAAGCGTAGGAAGGCGTGATCCCGAAGCGGGAGACGCAGGCTGCCGCGGCTCGAACGGACCTCGACCATCGAGCAGCGCTCGTCGGAAACATCCAAATTCGTCCACCCGACCTGGGGGCGGTGAACGATGGCAAGTGGCTGCAGCGCCAACCTTGAAGGCAGTCACCTGGCTCGGACGGAACTGGCGAGTTAAAAACCGAGTGGTCTGGAGGTTTCCTCGGGCGCCACCGTGATTGCAGAGGGTTTTGGCAGAACGGGCTGTTCAAACTTGGCCTGGGGTCGCGGCGCCATTTTCTCGGTCGCGACCTTAGTCTTTGTCCCCTCCTCCTTCGCATCTCTTATGGCGACACCTTGCTCGCTACTCGCGTGACCCTATTTTACCCGGGCGGATCGAGTCAGCATAGCGCTTCCTTGCCGCGGCTCAGGGGTATCGTGTGAGTTGGTTCGGCATTGCCATCATCGCGACCGTAGCGCTGGTAGCCCTATGGGCTCTGGCAGCATCAAGCTATGCCGAGTTTCTGAAGCGAGTCCAAAAAGTCGATTCCCACGTCCTCAAGATTGCCGCTGCCGACACCGAGCTTGATCGATACGGCGCCGGGCTTTGCCACAAACGGGAGGCGGCAAGCGGCCTCGTCCTGATCACCTCCAACCTAGACGCGTTCGCAGCCAGGCTTCTAGCGGCCCGTTCCGCCGGGCGCAGCCTCGATCTCATGTACTATATGTGGAATGCGGACCTGACCGGAATGCTGATCATGCGGGAGGTCGTCGCGGCGGCCGACCGTGGCGTACGTGTGAGGATCCTTCTCGACGATCTCGGCGTCTCCATGTCAGACAAGATCTTCCATGCGATCGACTGTCATCCGAACATCGAGCTGCGGCTCTTCAATCCCACAAAGGCACGTGAGCATATCCTACGTCGCGGCCTCGAGATGGCTTTGCGGTTCCGAAGCGTCAACCGTCGCATGCACAACAAGGCATGGATTGCCGATGGCCGGATCGCGATGGTCGGGGGGCGCAATATCGGCGATCCGTATTTCGATGCCGGGGAGAACGCTAACTTCAGGGACTTCGATCTCTTGATGGTCGGTGAAGCCGTTGCGAAGACGGAGCGGCTGTTCGACGGCTACTGGAACAGTTCGGTTGCCGTGCCCGTGCGTGCACTTCTGTCACGCAGAGCTAACAAGCTGGAGAAGCTTCGCCGCAATATGGAACGCCTTCATTTCGAACAGCGCGCCCAGCCATATCTGGATCCAGTTCGCGATGAAACATCGCTGACGCATATCGTTGCCGAAGACCGCTACATCTGGGTCCACAAACTCGACGTTCTGGCAGACCCCCCCGAAAAGGCGGCCGGGAAGCTGCGCAGCGGGCAAAACACGCTGATGGGAACGCTGCTCCCGGTCATCACGGGCACGGCCGAGTTCATCCATATCACCTCGCCGTACTTCGTTCCCGGCGAACGCGGCGTCGAGGCGCTGACGAAGCTACGCGACAAAGGAGTAAAGGTTTCCGTTCTGACGAACTCGCTTGCAGCCACCGATGTTGCCGCAGTTCACGCGGGATATTCGCGCTACCGCCCCGCCCTGCTGAAAGCCGGCATTGCGCTCTTTGAGTTGAAATCGATTGCAGACATGGGAACCTTCTCTTTGCGCGGTTCCAAGCAGGCCAGCCTTCACACGAAGGCCTTTGCCAGGGATGGCAAGTACGGCTTCATCGGATCTCTCAATCTCGATCCGAGGTCCGTATCCTTAAACACCGAAATGGGTGTCCTGTTCGAGTCACAGGATCTTGTCGAGCGAATGGACGCGATCTTTGCCGTAGAAACCGATGCGGATTCGAGCTATCCCCTAACGCTCGAAAAGGGATCCGTTCGGTGGCTTAAGGTCGTCGAGGGCAGAAATACTCTCCTCCGAGGCGAGCCGGATGCCGGGATTGCCCGGCGCGCGACAGCTTGGCTGATCAAGTGGTTGCCGCTCGAATCTCAGCTATAACCCTGACGACTGGTCTCGTCATGAGAGGGCAAGCTGAACTGTGAGAAGGCATAAGATACCACGATCGTAGGGGAATGTGGTCTTGGACTAAGCGAAGCAGTCATCTGGATCGAGGCCGGTAAGACCGATCAGGTCGTCAACAACCCGGCGCATGATCCCGCGTGCGCTTCTCTCGGCCATGATCCATCCCGACCCGCGCGACCGGCTCATCTTAACCGGTTCCGCTACGACCCCACCCGTACGGTTTCAGCCAATGGATAAGTCATGAAAATTTCCGACGTCAAAATCATTGTCTTCTCACCGGGACGCAACTTCGTCCGTCAACGCGAATCCCACCTGAGACAAACGTGGACCACCTGACTACCGCGCGAGAGAAGTACGCGTCTCCAAGCCGTCAGCAGGACCCGGTAAAGACAGCCCTGGCCCGAGGGCTTGTCGCGGAATGCCGCGATCGTGACCCTGATTCATTGCGGCATCGATCCGCCATGCCCTCGAGCCCCGAGGGATTTTCGTTAAGACCGTCGAGTGCTTCCTCCATTTGTTCCATTGTCACAAGAAGGCATCTCGGCGGCCATGACGATCGCCAGAACAATGCCTACATCGGCCAGCGCGAGCGAGACAGATTCGCTTGCCCGCCTAGCAAGGCTGATGGCCGACGAGCTCATACCTTCGCCATGCTTTCTGGATTCGGGTTCGCTGGCCATGCCACGTTCGGCTTCTTCGATTTCGAAGCCCGCGAATACAAGCCGAAGACCTATGAAAACCTTGAGGTGACCAACTTGACGGGCTCGCTTGCGTGGAAGGAAGGAAAGCCGCTGCCGCATCTGCACGCAACCGCCGGCAGCTCTTCCTTCGCAGCGGTCTGCGGTCACCTGTTGGCGCTGGAGGTTGGCGTCGTTCGATAGAGATCAACGTGATGACCCTACCAGACCGCCTTGAACCGATCGTCGACGCCTCGATCGCCGTCCACGTCCTGCAACTCGGTCCGGCCGGTTGAGACACGAGGCTCGTTTTAGTCGCTGATAGCGCGGCGGGGGATGGACAGGCGAATCGAGAGTCCATCCGGCATCCACTCGCGCGAGATTTCGACCCCGACGCTCTTTCCGATTATCTGCTCAAGCCGGCTTCCAAAACCGATCGAACGTGGCTCTGATGTAGGCTGCAGAGGACCACTGCTCTCCAGCCAGACGATCTCGAGGATCTCGCCCTTCACCGCCGCTGCTATCTCCAGCTTTCCCTCTTCGACGGACAGCGCACCATATTTCGCGGCGTTAGTCGCGAATTCATGGAACAGCAGCGCGAAGTTTGTAATTTTGGTGCCGCTGATGTCGATGTCATCTCCGATCAGCTGCCAACGATTGGCACCGTCCCGCCCATATGGCGCGAGAATATTCGACAGAAGCTGAAAGAGGGTGGTCTCCGGAGCGCCGGTCGCGGCCTCACCGTTCAAACTCGGCAATGTCATCTCATGCGCCCGCGAGAGGGCCATCAACCTGTCCTTCATCCCCGCAGCGAGATCGGCAGTCGTCTTTGCCGTCCTTGCCGCAAGGGTGATGATGCTGCCGGTAATGGCGAACAGGTTTTTTACCCGGTGATGCATCTCGCGCATCAGAAGTTCCTGACGCTCGGCGGCGCGCTTACGCTCTGATATGTCGCGGGCAATTTTCGATGCGCCGATGATCTTTCCGTTGCTATCCCGAATAGGCGAGATGGTCAGAGAAATATCGATCAGGGTACCGTCTTTACGTCGTCGTATCGTCTCGAAGTGATCGACGCGCTCGCCGGCCTGGATGCGGGCGAGAATGGCGGGTTCCTCCTCGAGGCGATCGGGTGGAATGACGATCGTGATCGGGTTGCCGATAGCCTCGTCCGCCGTATAACCGAAAACACGCTCAGCGCCCTTGTTCCAGGTCGTGATGATTCCGCTGAGGCTCTTGCTAACGATCGCATCGTCGGAGGATTCGACGATCGCTGCAAGAAAAGCCGCAGCATTATGTCCGTGCTGCGCAGCTTCTATGTCGGCCTCCAGCTGTTGCAAACGGATCTGGGCCTGGCCCTCGTGTTGCTGGTTATCGGAAATCGACATTTACGCCCCGTCAATCAACGCACTTTTCAAGAATCGAGACGGCCGAGACCGCTAATGCACCGCCGACCATATTCGCTAAACACCACAAACAATAGTCAGAATGATATTAGGAGTCGCAATTCTGTATGACGCCTTCCGAACGCGAGATCGCTGGCAAAATGCCTTCGCCTTGAAGGGATTAGAACCGTCGACCCTGTTGTTATAAAGCCATCCATCTCAATTTCCCCAACAGCGGCCGAGGCTTCGGGCCAGCTCGCACCCGTCTCCAAGCTGATTGCCAAAGGACGTGTTGGGGCCGGAACCGGACTGGCAACTTCAGGCTGCGGATCTTCAACGCGCGGACATTCGGGTGAGCGCGGACATCGTCGTGACTTGACCCTAAGTGGGCTATCGGAACAACCGCGTTGGACGGCCGGGAGCATGACAGAGCAGTCATTGCGCGGGGCTACAATGGCGGCTGCGTCCACATGAGCATGGTCCGATCTCAACCAAGGTCGCTTTGAGCAGCGGCTGAAAGTTCTTTCTTGCCCTCTGTCTCCCTGCTATCGTGGACGCTAGGAGACAGCGCCATGAGCGAGAACCGAAAGCTGGCTGCAATCCTGGCCGCGGACGTGGTTGGGTACAGTCGGCTTGCCGGCGCTGACGAGGACCTCACCCTGGCGAGATTGCGGACACTGCGCAGCGATCTCATTGATCCGACGATCTCCGTGCACCACGGCCGGGTGGTGAAGCGCACCGGCGATGGTGCGCTGGTCGAGTTCCGAAGCGTGGTGGACGCCGTTCGCTGCGCCATTGAGGTGCAGAACGGTATGGTGGAGCGCAATGACGGCGTCCCGCAGGACCGTCGCATTGAGTTCCGGATCGGTATCCATTTGGGCGACGTCGTCGAGGAAAGCGATGGCGATCTGATGGGCGACGGCGTCAACATCGCCTCGCGATTGGAGGGCGTCGCCGCAGCGGGCGCGATCTGCCTGTCCGAGGATGCCTATCGCCAAGTCAAGGCGAGGCTCGACCTCTCGGTCAGCGATCTCGGTAGCACACAGCTCAAGAACATTGCCGAGCCGATCCGGGTCTATTCGCTGCAAGTCGGCAGCGCAGGGACCAAATTAGCCGTGCCCCCGGAAACCGCGACGAGCCAACCGGCGAAGGCAGCGGCGTCGAAGTTGTCGATCGCCGTCCTGCCCTTCGCCAACATGAGCGGTGACGCCGAACAGGACTACTTCGCCGACGGCATTTCGGAAGACATCATCACGGCGCTATCGAAGTTGTCACAGCTCTTCGTCATCGCTCGCAATTCATCGTTCACTTTCAAGGGCAAGAACGTCCATGTGCAGGAGGTGGGCACGAAGCTCGGCGTGCGGCATGTACTTGAAGGCAGCGTACGCAAATCGGGGAACAGGGTACGCATCACCGCGCAGCTCATCGACGCAACCACCGGCGGGCACCTATGGGCGGAGCGGTTCGATCGCGACCTCACCGACATATTCGCGGTTCAGGACGATGTCACGCAACAGATCGTCGGCGCGCTGGCAGTCAACCTGACAGAGGGCGATCGGCAAAGGCTTGCACCGGGGCAGACCCGGCACCCCGAGGCGTATGACTGCTTCTTGCGTGGCCGGGAGCTGTGGCACCGGCTGACGAAGCAAACGAACAGCGACGCCCGCGACCTTTTGCAACGTGCCGTCGAACTGGACCCGAACTTCGCCTCGGCGCACGCCTTCCTCGCCCTTACCCACGGGCTCGACTACCTGAACCGGTGGAGCGCGTTGCCGCAGCGCTCGATCGAGCAAGCCGAAGAGGCTGCGACGCTGGCGGTAGCGCGGGATGATAGCGATCCCGTGGCGCACTGGTCGCTAAGTCTGGTCAACCTTTACTCGCGACAGCACGATGGAGCCATCAGCGAGGCCGAGCGTGCGATAGTCCTCAATCCGAACTTCGCCGAAGGGCAGGTCAGCCTCGGCGAGGCACTTGTCTATTCAGGCAGACCCGAGGAGGCACTCGCCTATTTCGATCGTGCGAGGGTTCTGAACCCGTACTTTCCGGATGTCGTTCTTCACTTTCAGGCCCTGGCCTTGTTTCAACTGGGAAGGTACGAAGAGGCCGTCGAACTGTTGCTGCAGCGCGTGAGCCGCAACCCCGTAACCGATGTCTCGCGCGCGCTTCTGGCTGCCTGTTACGGGCACCTCGGCCGTTTCGAAGAGGCTCGCGCAACGTGGCAAGAGGTGCTGCGCGTCAATCCCGACTACTCCTTGGAATACCGGCGCAAAGTCTTGCCCTTCAAGAACCCCGCCGATTTCGAGCTCGTCATCGAGGGGCTGCGCAAGGCCGGTGTCGTACAATGAACCTGTTGCCGCCATTTGGACGGAGTATGAGCAATAAGCCGTCCAACGCGCTCGTGAAGAACAGGCCCCTTCTATCACTCTGCACTTTGGCCACGGACACGATTTGGTAGTCCGAAGCGGACAATCAATTCGGTACGCAGGGACGGCAGGTTTGCGCCCCCATGTCGGTCGTCCACATCATCCGCATTAGTTCCCGGAAGCAGTCCGTCTGCTATTTAAGCGGTCACGTCCGCAACGCGCCAAGAGCGGTCATCGCGGGTTCATTTAAAAATGCCCATGGAGTCTGAACCGTAAGATCATTCAAGCGACCGCCGGCTTGGAAGCAACCTCGAGCGAACTCCATTCTTCTTTCGTCAGGGTCTTAATATCGAACTGGTCGCGTGTCCTCGCATAGGTGTGCCCGCCCATTCGTCCTACGACATCCATCAATTGCTGGTCGATGTGCAGGTTGGTCAGATTGACCGCATCGCTCCTGATATAGACGCCGAGGACTTCGCCAAGGATGATCTCGCGGGCTGGGCCGACCTGCAGGGTCGTATGGCGGCGGCATTCCAGCGCGGCGGGCGCTGCTAGAATGCGAGGGCTTCTCACCATCTGTCCCGGCGCCGTTGCCAGTCCGGCTTCCGAGAGTTCGTCGACTTCGGGGCCAAACTTGATGGCGCAGACCTCCATCTGATCGACGAGCGCATCGTCGCAGATATGCACGGTGAACTCGCCGGTCTCGCGAATGTTGCGGGCCGTGTCTTTGAAGCTCATGTCCGAATAGTTTTCGACTCCGATGGCGACGATTGCCGGATCGTGGGTCAGGACGTTGAAGAAGCTGAACGGGCCGGCATTCGGCTTGCCGTTCCTGCTCACCGTCGTCACCAGCGCGATCGGCCGGGGAATGACCGTGCCGATGAGGATCTTGTAGCGCTCTCGCTCCGTGAGTTTTGCGAAATCGAAATGGGTGTGAGATTTGTTGTCGGTCATGTCAGGCCTCGGCAAGGACGCGGTGGGTTTCGAGCGGTGTGTGGCGGCTGAGGTTCTCGAAGCCGTCCTTGGTCACGACATACATGTCGCCGATGTTGCAGCCGGCAGACAGGGGTTCGAGCCATTGGGTGTGCAGGACGAAGACCATGCCCACCTCCATCGTGTCGTAGTTGTGCGAGGAGATATTGAAGCTGTTCTGGCCGCCGGCCATGCCGACGGAATGGCCGAGGTTCGGATTGTGGGGACCGTGCGTTGCCGGATAGACATGCATCAGCTTGCGGCCCTGCGCTTCCCAGTCGATGTCCTTGACGTATTGCTGCGGGATCAGGCGCGCCCCGCCGTCATCCATCGGCGCCCAGTTGTAAGGCATGGTTCGCGCTTCCGGTGACGACAGCATGCCGCGCTCGATCATCGGCTCGAAGGCGGCATTGTTGACGTCGCGCATCAATGCACCGGGCCTGATCAGCTTTTCGGCGCGCTTGACGCCCTCAGTGCAGGCGGCAAGCACCTCCTCCTGCCGCTTGGCGATATCGCAGACAGCGATCATCCGCGCCGTCTGCGCCGTGTAGCCGCGATATGTGACGTTGGAGATGTAGAGGTTGATGAGGTCGCCCGGCCGGACGACGTGGCCGTAAGGCTTGCCGCAATGCGTGCCGAACTCGTTGACGCCGATCTGGTAGCCATCACCGGTCTCGCCGCCGAGCGCGAGCTGCGCAAGAGTGAAGGCCGAATAGATCTCATGATCGGTCACGCCGGGCTTGGCCACGTGATAGGCGGCCTGGGTGCCGATGCTGATCAGTTGGGCTGCGGCGCGGAACATCTCAATCTCGCGCGACGACCTGACCTTCTGCATACGATCCAGGATGGCGTTGTCGGCGACGAACTTGGTCTTCGGCAGCAACTCCTCAAGCGCTGCCCAGAAGGTGAGCGAGGTCCGGTCGCCAATCGTGCCGATCTGGGCCTTGGCGAGACCGAGATTGCCGAGGACCTCGGCGCATTTCTCGGCGGTCTTGATAACGGAATCGCCGGGACGATCGGAATATTCCCGGCCGATCGGGCCGATCTGCCAGATCTCGTCGACCAGCACGGGCTCGCCGCCGGGGGGCAAAAGAACGGACTGGGTAAAGAAAGATAGGAGAACAAGCGCCTTGTCGGCATCGGTCGGAATGATCAGCACGCCCTCGCGCATCCAGTCGCAGATGTAGCGGAGATAGGCGTTCGAAGCGTGGAACCAGCCGACGCTGCCGGCATGGACGACGATCGCATCATGGCCGGCTTCCACGGCCTGGCGCCGGATTCGGCGAAGGCGATCCTCGAACTCCTCGACGGGGAGCGGCAGCGGCGCGGAGAATTCGAAATCCGGCTGAAAATCGGCCAGCAGCGCTCCGATGCGAAAACCGCCTGCCTGTGTCGAACGCATGTTCATGAGTCTATTCCTTATCAGTTCAAATGGCTTGCAGGGGGGTCGGATACTCATGCCTGCCGAGGCGGCGCCAGAACGCGCCTTGCAACAAGCAGCCCGACCATCGTCACCGCGATCAGAATGCCTGAAATCGCCGCCACGCGAACGTCGAGCGACTCCTCGATCAGCGCGAACATGCGCAATGGAAGTACGGTCGTGCGGGCGTCGGCCAGGAAGAGCGAGACGGAGACGTTGTCGAGCGATTGGATGAACACCAGAAACGCGCCGGCAAGAATGCCCGGCATCAGCAGCGGCAGGGTCACGCGCCGCAGCGTCATGAACCAGCTCGCCCCCATGACGGTCGAGGCTTCTGCAAGCGACGGATTGAGACCCTGGGCAACGACGGAGGCGGCGCGGAACATCAGCGGACCGAAGACGACGACATGGCCCGTCACGGTCAGCCAGAGCGAAGGCTTGAAGCCGATAAAGTTCGCAACGATCAGAGCGGCGAGGCCGTAGACCAGGCTCGGCAGAACGAGCGGAGCCAGCAGCAGGGGCTCGATCGTGCCGGCGGTGCTGCGCTTCAGGCGGGACATGCCGATGGTCGCGGGCACGGCGAAGATCAGCGATCCGAGGACAGCAAGGCCGGCGATCTTAAGCGAGTTCCAGGCCGCAATGTGTTCGGTTGCGGAGCGGACAGGATCCAGCAGCGCCTCGTACCATTTGAAGGAGAAGCCCTGCGGCGGGTACTTCAGCGTCTGGCCTGACGTGAACGACATCGTCAGGGCGATGAAAATAGGCGCGACGAGATAGAGGACGCACAGCCCACCAAAGCCGAAGACGAATGTCTTGTAGAGGAAAATCGCAATCGGGTTTTCGCGGCGATCAGGCATGACCAACGAGCCTCCTGTGACGGGAAATCATTGTAAGCGCGACAAGCAGGCAGCCGGTCGAGAGCAGAAGAACGACGGCGATGGCGGAGGCGAGTGGCCAGTCGAACAGCGTACCGACTTCGCGATAGATCAACTGCGGGACATAGACGTTGCGGGCGCCGCCGATCACGGCCTGGGTGACGAAGGAGCTGCTGGTGCTGGCAAAAACCAGAATCCAGCCGGCCAAGAGGCCCGGCAGCATCAATGGCAACAGCACAGTCACCAGAATGCGCCAAGGACCGGCACCAGAGACTTGAGCCGCTTCGGTGAGTTGCACCGGCGTGCGCGACAGGATCGCGATCAGCGGCAGGATGATCAGCGGCAGGTCGATCTGGCACATGGCCATCAGCAGGCCGAGTTCGGTGAACAAAAGACTGGTCGGCATTCCCGTCAGGCCAAGTGCCATCAGCGTTTCGCTGATCGGCCCCTGGCGGCCGAGGATGACGATCCAGGCAAAGGTTCGAACGACGTTGCTGGTGAGCATCGGAATGAGGGTGAGGAAGATCAGCACCTGACGCAGGTTCCGGCCGCCGTGCCAGTAGAGCAGTGCGATCGGCACGCCGAGAAATGTCGTGCCGATGACAGTCTCAAGGCCAAGCCTTGCGGTATTGACGAGGACGCGGAAATTGAACGCGTCCCCGAAGAAGCGGGCATAGTTGTCGAGGCTCGCTCCGCCGGAACCGGCGAAGCTGAAACCGACGAGGACGGCGAGCGGCGTCGCGAAGAACGCCACGGAAAGCAACAGCATCGGTAGGACGTAGGGGAAGCCGCTCGCCTTCATCACATCACCTCAACCGGCAACCAGTGCATCGAACTGGCGGATCCAGCCGTCGCGGTTCTTGTTGATCGCGACCCAGTCCGGATAGACCATCGTCTTGATCTGGTCGCGGGTGACATAGGCTTCGATGCCCGGTGTCAGCGCCACGTCCTTGTTCGTCGGGAACATCTCCGTCGGCGGCTCCTTGAGCTGGTCCTGGGCAGCCTTGGAGATGGCGGCATCCATGTAGGCGTAGGCAGCATCGAGGTTCGCGGAGCCCTTCGTCAGATGAATGTTGACCGGGGCTGCCGGCGAGCCGGTCTCGGGATGGACGAACTCGGCGTTGAGGCCGAGGCTCTTCAGATGGGCGACGTTGCCGGTCGAGCACATGAAGACGGCGATTTCGCCCTGCTGGAACAGCGTCATCTGATGGTTGGTGCTGTCGACCACGCTCTTCAGATGCTCCGGGTGATCCTTGAACAGCTTGAAGACCGCGTCCATGTCGTTCGGGCCGGAGCCGAAGATCTTGGCGATCTCGGTATAGGCCATGACGGCGGTGTTCGAGGCAAAGCCGGTCCAGGAGACCTTGCCGCTATAGGCCGGGTTCTCGAAGAGATCGCGATAGCCCTTCGGCTTCGGAACGAGATCGGGATTGTAGGCGATGCCGTTGACTTCGATGGTCACGGTCGGGCCGTATTCTCCCTGAAACGACGGATCGAGCATGCCCCAGTTCTTGAGCTTGCTCGGGTCGATCTTCTGGATCAGATCCTTCTCGATGGCGACGGCCATCTGGCCCGGCGACATCAGCAGCGTATCGTAGGGCGGGTTGCCGGGGCTGCTCGCCATGACCTTGGCGAGCTGGTCCTGCGCGAGTGCCGGAGCAACGGTCAGGTCATAACCTGCGTCCTTGACCATCGGGGTCAGGACCGTGCGGTAAGCATCCTCCCAGCTCCCTGGAAAAGTGGCGGCGACAGCGCCGCCCCCGGCAGCGCGGGCTGCAAGCGGAAGCATGGCAGATGCGGCGACACCAGCCGCCAGAAAACCGAACCCGCGACGCGTAATCTGAAAGTCCTTCATAACGTTCACCTCTGTTGATCTGTTTTTTCACTCATGGTTTCCGGCCCGGCCGGAAAGGCGTGACACCTTGCGGTGTCGATCTCGGCAAATAGCTGCGTTCCCGGTTCGGGAATGAATGTGGACGGCCCTCTCACCTCGGAGGCGCGAAGGCCGGTTCCATCGTCGAGGACGAGGTCATGGACGAGCGACGGGCCGAGCGGCACCGACACGGTCATGTGAACCGGCAGCGCTGTTTCGCTCGCCTGTGTCGACAAGCGAACTTCTTCCGGCCGAAAGGTGATCGTGACCTTCGAGCCAGGAGTGAAGTTCAGCCGACGCGGCAGGAGCAGGGTGCGATCATTGGCAAGGCCAATCAGGGTGCTGCCGGCATCGAGCCGCAGCACCGTTCCATCGAGCAGATTGGCCTGGCCGATAAAGGTGTTGACGAAAAGCGTCTTCGGGCGATCGTAGACGGTCATCGGCGTGTCGATCTGTTCGACATTGCCCTTGTTCATCAGCACCAGGCGGTTTGCGAGGCTCTGCGCCTCCTCCTGGTCGTGGGTGACGATGAGCGTCGTGATCCCGAGCGTCTTCTGCAGGTGAAGCAATTCGACCTGCAGATCGAAACGCAATGCCCGGTCCAAGGCGCCGAAAGGTTCGTCCAGCAGGAGAAGCGACGGCCGGCCGGCAATGGCGCGAGCGACGGCGACGCGTTGCTGCTGTCCGCCGGACAGTTCGCGCGGCAGCCGGTTGCCGAAATCCTTGAGCCTGACGAGAGACAGCATCTCCTCGACGCGCAGCCTGCGCTCGGCGCGCGGCACCTGCTGGCAGGCGAGCGGATAGGCGATGTTTTCGGCAACGGTCAGGTGCGGAAACAAAGCGTAATTCTGGAAAACCATCCCGATGCCGCGCGAGCGGGCCGAGACATTGGCGAGGTCTTGATCCCCGAGGACGATCCTGCCGGTCTTCGGCTGGATCAGCCCGGCGATGGCGCGCAGCACGGTCGACTTGCCGCAGCCGCTCGGCCCGAGCAGGGCAACGATCTCGCCGGCCTCGATATCGAAGGCCACGTCGCTGATGGCGTTCTGGCCACCATAGCTGTGGGTAAGGCCCTGAACGCTGAGCCGCTTGCGTTCAGCCTTATTCGGTATGCCTGGCATCGGGCCTCCCTGGTTCTGGGGCGAGGTTACGGATTGCTGCGCTTTCTCCGGCACAAGACGGAGATGCGGTCCGGCGAGGAATTTTGCGTCGAGCTTGTTCATGGGAAACGAATTGCAAGCGGCGTGCCAGTTTTGGGCGTTCGCACTTTTAGATAATGTAAGTACATGAAATATAATAGATATTTATGATTTATAAAGTTTCGCAAGTTTATGATAATGCGTGTGCGATTTAAAATTCGCATTTACTTTTTGTATAAATTTTCGCCAGCATCGGACAATTAATGGGCATGAGATAGCCGCAGCCATGGCCCCCCGCGCCGGTGATCAGCCGCCAAAAGGCGTGGGATTTGGCTTCTGAAGAAGTATTTTTGGCTCTCGTCGGCGGATGAGGCGGCCAAAATTGGTGCGCGAGTGCAGAGAGCGTAAAAATTGTGCATTACATGTTCGAAACTTCATGCGAATTATATTGCGAAACTCTATCCGCAATGTCGATATCAACAAAAATCCTATTGATATCAGTTCATTACTGATCTGGTGCCGCAAGTGGCATGGCTATTGCATGAATGATCCCGAGAATTCACCGATACAAAAATGAAAGGGGATCACATGATGCGCATTCAGAAAATCTTGAAGGCCGGAGTTGCCGGAGCGATGGTCACTTTGATCGCAGCCTCTGCCCATGCCGCTGAAAGCGCCGCCGAGACGATGACGGCCGGTGCCGATGTCGCCAAGCTCCCCGGTGTCGTCCTCACGCAGAAACTGGCTGACGGGCTGCCGTCCTCCATCAGGTCATCGGGCGTTCTGAAGGTCGCGACCGACCTCACGCCGCCGATCAGCTTTCACGGCGAAGACGGCAAGCTGATCGGCATCGATGCCGATATCGCTGCCGCACTCGGCGTCATCCTGGGTGTCGATGTACAGATGACCGATGTCGGCGCGGGTGCTGCAATCGTGCCCTCGATATTGGCGAAGCGCTTCGATATCTCGATTTCGGGGATCAACGACGATCCGGAGCTGGAAAAGCAGGTCGACGTCATCGACTACATGTATGACGCGACGACGATCATGACGATCAAGGACAATCCTCTCGCCATCAAGGGCATGGAGGATCTGTGCGGCAAGAAGGTCGCCGTTCCCGTCGGCACCTTCCAGGCGAAGATGGTCGAGGCGGCGTCAGCCAAGTGCGCGACGCCGGTCAGCATCATGTCGATCCCGAAGATGCCGGATGTGCTGCAGGCCGTTCGCACCGGGAGGGCCGACGCCACGGTCAATGGCTACGCCACCAGCGTCTACACCACCGAACACCAGACCGGAAACGGCAAAGGCCTGCAGGCGCTGCCGGATATCCGCCTTGCTGTCGGTTATCTCGGCATGCTCACGGCCAAGGACAATCCGCAGTTGCGCGACAGCGTCGTTGCCGCCTTGCAGCAGATGGTGGAGTCCGGCGCCTACGAGACCATCATGAAGAAGTGGAGCCTCGGACCGCTGGCCGTGAAGACCGTCAAGGTCAACGATGTCGCCAGTATGCCTGCGGATTGACGCCGATGGCCCTGTTTCAAGCGTCACCCATATCGCTCTCCCTTGCGCCATCGGTCGGAAGACCAATGCGTTGGGGCCAGATCGCAACCGGTGCCATCGCGATTTCAGCGCTGGCCTTCTTCGCGCTCATCGTCGGGCAGAGCCAGAGCATCCAGTGGTCCGAGATCCCCCGCTATCTGGTGGACCCTTCGATCCTGCGCGGGGTGTTGCTGACGCTTGAATTGACGGCTGGCGCCATGGTGTTCGGCATCGTGCTCGGATGCCTGCTGGCGCTGATGGCGACGAGCCAGAACCTGGTTCTCAAGGTGATCGCCGCCGGCTTCGTCTGGTGGTTTCGCGGCGTGCCGCTCATCGTCCAGATCTTCTTCTGGTTCAATATCGCTCTCTTCATCCCGCAGGTCGGGATGGGAAGCTTCACCATTTCGATCAACGATCTGGTGACACCAGCCTTGGCCGGCTTCCTGGCCCTCGGACTGCACGAAGCCGCGAATATGTCGGAGATCATCCGTGGCGGGCTGATCGCCGTCGATCGCGGTCAGCGTGAAGCGGCCACGGCACTCGGGCTGAAAAAGGCACAGACGTTTCTCACCGTCATCCTGCCCCAGGCCATCCGTCTCATCCTGCCGCCCACGGGCAACCAGGCGATCGGCATGCTGAAGGCCAGCGCTATCGTCTCGGTCATCGGCATGCAGGATCTGCTGACGCAGGCACAAGCGATCTACGCCCGGAACTTCCTTGTCATCGAACTGCTGTTCGTCGCCTCGATCTGGTACCTCGCCATCACCACCGTCGCATCGATCGGCCAGCACTATCTCGAAAAGAGCCTCGCTCCGAAAGGCCGGCCACAGGAGAAGCCTCGCGCTCGAAACCGGGCGTGACCGCAGATCCATCGACATAAAACGCGATCAACAACGAAGGGGTCGCCGGTGCAGCGCACTCCATCAGGAAACAGCAAAGGAAATGACATGAAATTGGGAATCGACGGCATAAAGCTGCCCGAGGCAAGGAAGCGTGGCCCTCTGGCAAGCCTTGATCATGTCAAGCAGCTTGGGCTCGCAGGCATCTTCTTCAGCACGGCGCTGGATATGAGCCCCATACTCGACCCCGGTGCCCTGCGGGACATCCGCGCGAAAGCCGATGAGCTTGGGCTCTATCTCGAAAGCGGCATCGGCAAGATCAATCCCTATTGCAGCGCCGAGGAACCGGCGCTGCGGGCAGCCGGCGGCGGCGACATCATTGCCGGCTTCACGCGCATGATCGAGGCAAGTGCTGCGATCGGCTGCCATGAGCTTTGGGTTGCACCAGGCAATTTCAAGGGCGAATATCGCGGTCGCCTGGCCAATGACCGATTCCGTACCGACGTGACCTGGGAAGAGCAGTTGCTTGGGATGGAGAAGGTCCTCCGGAAGCTGGCTCCCGTCGCCCGCGCCAATGGCGCGCACATGAACATCGAGACCCATGACGAGATCACCTCCTTCGAGATCTTGCGGTTGATCGAAAAGGTCGGCGCCGATTGCGTCGGCGTGGTCTTCGACACGGCAAACGGGCTGCAGCGGGGCGAGCATCCGGTCTTCGCCGCCAAGCGCCTGGCTCCCTATATCCGCCAGACCCATATCAAGGATGCCTATGTCGGGCGCGCTCCGGGTGGTCTCGATTTCCAGACCCGACCCGTTGGCGGCGGTATCGTCGATTTCGCCACGATCCTTCCGATCCTTGCGGCAGCAAACCCTGCGCTTAACCTGTCGTTGGAGGTTGCCCAGTCCGTCGCCGACAAGCCCCGCAAGGCCAATCCGCGCCAATGCATCCAGATCGATGATCCGATCTGGAGAGCCGGCCACCCCGACCTGACGCAGGATGAACTTGCCGCCTACATGGCCATGGTTGATGCTTACGAACAGCGGGTCACATCAGGTGAGGTGCCGGACTGGGTCGCCTATGAAAGCAGCCAGTACGGCTATCCCACCTACGAAAACCAATCCTACGGCTTCAACGAGGCGATCGGCTTCATCAAGGCATCCGCCAGCTACATCGAGGCGCTTTGCGCCGAAAAGGGCATCGCCTTGTCCGCGCCGGCAGCCAAACAGAGGGCGGCCTGATCCGCATATCGAATGCGCCGGCGGAGACTTCCGCCGGCGCATTCTTTGGCCCAACTCGCAAAATTCACAGCTTGCGCAGAAACATTATTATGGAAATAATTATAGCAGAAAGATATTCGATGCAGCGGGTTACGCAGCACGCAAGAGATACTGAGGCTTGAAGTGGCAAAGGCAATGAGCAAGATGCGCCGTCAAAGCGCCAAGACTGCCCCGGCGGCCAACGGCGCGGCAGAAAACGCCGATAACAATGACGACGTTTCCGAGCGCATCCGCTCGACGCTGGCAGCCGCCATCGGCGAAGGCGCGCTCAAGCCGGGCACGAAGATCCTCGAGGAGGCGATCGCGGAACATTTCGGCGTCAGCCGCACGGTCGTGCGCGGTGCGCTGGGCGTCCTCGAAAGCGACCATCTGCTGGAGCGGAAGCGAAACCGCGGCACCTTCGTGGCGGAGCCGAGCATCGCCCAGGCGAAGAACCTCTTCGAAGCCCGTAGGAAGCTCGAGGGCCTCCTGCTGGAACTCGTCGTCACACGCGCAACGGCCGAGGAACTGGATGCGCTTCAGAAATTGACCGACGAGGAAGAGCACATCCATCATCACGGCGATGAGAAGTCCAAGACGGTTCTGTCAGGCAAGTTCCACATCGTGCTGGCCGAAACCGCGGGAAATCCTGTGCTGACGGAAATGCTGTCGAAGATCGTCGCGCGCCTGTCGCTCGTCATGTCGCTCTACGGAGAAGAACGCAAGGACGACTGCGGCGCCGACCACCACCGGATGATCGTCACCGCCCTGAAGGCCAAAGACCTCGCAAAGGCGCAGCAACTGATGGATCACCACCTGGCCGACATCGAAGGCCGGGTGCGGCTGACCGAGGGACATGGCGACAGGCACACGTTTTTGGCGGTACTTGAAACCTTCTCCTGAAATTGCGCAATGGCCGCTTTGGGGCCAACAGCAGACATATCGTGGATCAGGCGCGCTGGCATGTTTGCGCCCCCATGTCGGACACTCAGGCCGCTGTTGAATTTCTGAAAGCTGCCGTTCGCTTAATCAGATAGGGCGGGGTAGCGGACATTCTGGCGATGCTCGCCACGTACTGATAAGCGACCTCCGCAGACCCGCTAGCGTTCGCTGCGGGCACTTGGATAACCTGAAAACGCGGCTTGCCTCTCAGGCACCGAAATGTCTGTTTCCGAAAGTTGTCTCAGTCAGCCGCCATGACCAAAACTGGTTCGGTAGCCGAACAGCAGCTGATCGCAAATCCTAGCCGAAACCCACCAGGCTGGTAACGGCCACAGAGCCGACTTTCAATCCCTCGCCTTGATAGGGTTCGAACTCGTGGCAATCCTGTTGTCCTTAATACGCGGCAAGGTTCGACGGTTAACCGCCCTGCGCGACCGAAGTCGCTAAGACACGGCAGTTCGGGATGGTATTGCCGCCCCCTTGCTCCGCTGCTCGATCCATGCCTCTATTTAACCTTCGAGGGGTGAGCTTCAATGTCATGGCATCACGCACGAAGATAGCCGCTTCGCGGCAGCGCGGAGCTGGGGTGGACTTCTATCCCCAAGGGACAACGGAAGACTTGAGGATGAGTGTTTTGCGCAAGAATTCAACTCGGGTTGGCCCCGGCTATCCTCAGGTCGTTGTGCTCGTCGGCGCAACGGGCGATCTCTCAAGGCGCAAGCTACTGACCGGACTGTTCCACCTCACCAATGCGGGCTTCATCCCAGGGTGCCGCATTATCGGCGTCTCGCTCGACGACATCGACGCCGATGCCTTCCGCACCATCGCCCGTGACTCGCTGGACAAGTTCTTGACTCGCAAGTTCTCGCAGTCCGAATGGGAAGCGTTTGCCGCATCGCTCGACTACGTCCCGCTCGCTGCCGGCGCCAATGCTCTCAAGGAAGCGGTCGACAGGGCCGAGGAAGCGCTGGGCGTCGAGACGCGGCGCGTGCATTATTTATCGGTGCCACCAAGCGCCGCACTTCTGGCCGTGCAACTCCTCGCCCAGGCTGAGCTGACTGAACGCTCCCGTATCATCATGGAAAAGCCCTTCGGCACGGACCTTGCCAGTGCCGTTGCACTGAACAAGAAGCTGCACGAAGTGTTCGACGAGAAGCAGATCTTCCGCATCGACCATTTCCTCGGCAAGGAGCCGGCGCAAAACATCCTGGCCTTCCGATTTGCCAATGGCCTGTTCGAACCAATCTGGAACCGCAACTTCATCGACCATGTGCAGATCGACGTTCCGGAGACGCTCGGCCTTTCCACCCGCGCCGCCTTTTACGAGACCACCGGCGCCTATCGTGACATGGTGGTGACCCACCTCTTCCAGATCCTCGGCTTCATGGCGATGGAGCCGCCCACTGCCCTTGAGCCTGCGCCAATCTCGGAGGAGAAGAACAAGGTGTTCCGCTCCATGTTGCCGATTGAGCCGCGCGACGTGGTGCGCGGTCAATACATCGGCTACCGCAATGAGCCTGGCGTCGATCCCGAAAGCGACACTGACACCTTCATCGCCCTAAAATGCGCCATCGACAACTGGCGCTGGGCTGGCGTGCCCTTCTACCTGCGTACCGGCAAGCGCATGGCAGAGGGGCAGCGCATTATTTCGATCGCATTCCGCGAGCCCCCGAAATCGATGTTCC